>Ga0102832_1000015_pt1 | contig 595437 bp, 566 predicted proteins | sample EBPBio282013_DNA_FD_88942 | JGI IMG/M metagenome (GOLD analysis project Ga0102832, IMG submission 88942) | Wastewater treatment Type I Accumulibacter community from EBPR Bioreactor in Madison, WI, USA - Reactor 2_5/28/2013_ DNA (Illumina Assembly) | ecosystem: Engineered > Bioreactor > EBPR >...
ACCTCGATATCCTTCCGGCCCGACTCGATGATCCCGCGCAGCACGTTGCGCCCGATGCGCCCGAACCCGTTGATGGCTACCTTGACCGTCATGGCATCTCCTTTTTCGCAGGGAATCCGCCCTCAAGGGGCAATGTTGGCGCTAACATCGGCAAAATCGCCGCGAGGTCAACCGGAGAGTAGCGGCGCTAGCGCCAGATGGCGAGATATTCGATGAGGTTGGCAATCCGCCGCGCAAGGAAAAGCCCGGCACCAAGATGCAGGAAGAGCGCGTCGATCAGGAAGAAGGCCGCGATCATCAGGGCGATCACGGCAGCGATTCGGTTGGTCATGGGCGGGGGCGAGGCCCCCGATGCTCCTTATTGCAGGAGCCGCCCCATCGCGCCGGCCACATCGGCCATCCGGCAGGAGAAACCCCATTCGTTGTCATACCAGGCCAGCACCCGGACCGTGCGCTTGCCGACGACCTTGGTCTGGTCGGGCGCGAAGATAGAGGAATAGGGCGTGTGGTTGAAGTCAATCGAGACCTTGGGTTCCGGGTCATAGGACATGACCATGCCCATGTAGCCTGCCGCCGCTTCCCTTACGACTTCGTTGACATCGGCGACGGTGACATCGCGCCCGGCCACAAAGGTCAGGTCCACTGCCGAGACGTTCGGCGTCGGCACCCGGATTGCGGTGCCGTCGAGCTTGCCCGCAAGCTCCGGCAATACCTCACCCAGCGCCTTGGCGGCGCCGGTCGAGGTCGGGATCATCGCCATGGCGGCGGCGCGGGCGCGGTAGAGGTCCTTGTGGCGGCGGTCGAGCGTCGGCTGGTCGCCGGTATAGCTGTGGATCGTCGTCATGATCCCCGACTCGATGCCGATCTTGTCGTTCAGGACCTTGGCAAGTGGTGCCAGGCAATTCGTGGTGCAGGAGCCGTTCGAGACGACCTCATGCTCCAGCCTCAGCTCGCGGTGGTTGACGCCGTAGACCACGGTCTTGTCGGCGCGCTTGGCCGGAGCCGAGACGAGGACGCGGCGGGCGCCGCGCGTCAGGTGGACGGCGGCCTTGTCGCGGTCGTTGAACTTGCCGGTGCATTCAAGGACGACGTCGACGCCCTCCCAGTCCAGCTCCTCGGGGTTGTAGGTCGACATCACCTCGATCGGGCCGCGGCCGAGGTCGATGGTGGAGCCGGAAACCTTTACCGGACCTGAGAAGCGGCCATGGACGCTATCGTATTTCAGAAGGTGCGCATTGGTTTCAATCGGGCCGGTCGCGTTGATCTTGACCACCTGCACATCGTTGCGCGAGGCCTCGGCGATATGGGCGAGCGTGCAGCGCCCGATCCGGCCAAAACCGTTGATGCCGATGGTGACGGTCATGCGAAACTCCCTCTCCCTGCCCGGTTCCCGTTGGGCTTAGCAAAGGTTCTGACGCAATAAAATACGCAAATTCAGTATGTTAGCGGAAACAGAACGTTGTTAGCGAAAACGGGATGAACAATTCATGCTTCCGAGGCTTTACTGTCATCAACCTCCCGCCCTTGTTTCGCGCGGGGGTTTCTCTTACTTGGCGCGGAAACAGGAACGGGACGGGCGGCTATGAGCGGATTACTGGCGCTACTCGACGACGTGGCGGCGATTGCGAAGGTGGCGGCTGCCTCCATCGACGACGTGGCGGGCATGGCTGCCAAGGCGGGGTCGAAAGCCGCCGGCGTGGTGATCGACGACGCCGCCGTGACGCCGAAATACGTCCATGGTTTCGAGGCCAAGCGTGAGCTTCCGATCATCTGGAAGATCGCCAAGGGATCGCTCTTCAACAAGCTGGTGATCCTGCTGCCGGCGGCACTTCTTCTGAACAGTTTCGCGCCCTGGCTGGTGACGCCCCTGCTGATGATCGGCGGCGCCTACCTGTGCTTCGAGGGGGCGGAGAAGGTGTATCACAAGCTCTTCCCGCACGGGGATGAACATGTCGAGGCCGACCTTGACGTGAAGGACCCCGCGCATCTTGAGGAAACCCGCGTCGCCGGTGCGATCAAGACCGACTTCATCCTGTCGGCCGAGATCATGACCATTGCATTGGCCGCCATTCCAGCGGGGTCGATCTGGATGGAGGCGATCACGCTCGCCGTCGTCGGGGTGGGCATCACCATCGCCGTCTACGGGGCGGTGGCGCTGATCGTGAAGATGGACGACATCGGCCTGCATATGGCGGCGGAATCGCGGACTGCGCTGGGGCGCGGGCTGGGGTCGGGCCTTGTGAAGGGGATGCCGAAGCTGATGGCGTTCCTCTCGACCGTCGGAACGCTCGCCATGCTCTGGGTCGGTGGCCAGATCATCACCCATGGGCTCGATGTGCTTGGCTATCCGGCGATCTACGACTGGATCAAGCTAATGGCTAAAGCCGCGGCCCAAATGGTGCCTCCGGCGCTGGCCGGCTTCACCGGCTGGCTGGTGACGGCAGCCATCGACGGCATGATCGGGCTGGTGCTCGGGATGATCCTGATCCCGGTGGCGACGCGGGTGATCGGGCCGATGATCGCGAAGCTGACGGGGAAGGCGGCGCACTGAGATTGCGCGGGGTAGGATGGGCAGTATTGCCCATCCTACGAAGACCGGACCCGGTAGGATGGGCAATTCTGCCCATCCCACGCATGCCAACCACCAGGATCAGACCAGCGCCTGAACCTTCGCGGCCACGGCTTCCGCCGTGATGCCGAACTCCTTGTAAAGCCGGTCTGCCGGGGCAGAGGCGCCGAAGCCTTCCATGCCGACGAAGCCGGCCTTCTTCTCGACCCCGCGCTCACCCAGAAGCCAACGGTCCCAGGACGCGCGCACCGCCGCTTCGATCCCGACCCGGACCGGACCGGCGGGCAGGACTTTCTTGCGGTAGCTTTCCGGCTGCGCCGCGAAAAGCTCCATGCAGGGCATGGAGACGACGCGGGTGCCGATGCCCTTGCCTTCGAGGATTTCCCGCGCCGCCAGCGCGATCTCGACCTCGGACCCCGTCGCGATCAGGATCGCGCGGCGCCGCGCCTCGGCCTCGGCGAGGATATAGGCGCCCTGTGCTGTCAGGTTCCTGGCGGTATGGGTCTTGCGCACCGTCGTCAGGTTCTGCCGGCTGAGCGCCAGGACCGAGGGCGTCTTTTCCGACATCAGCGCCAGTTCCCAGGCCTCCGCAGTTTCCACCAGATCGGCGGGGCGGAAGGTCAAGGTGTTGGGCGTGGCGCGGCAGATCGCCAGATGCTCGACCGGCTGGTGCGTCGGGCCATCTTCGCCCTGGCCGATGGAATCATGCGTCATGACATAGACAGTCGGAATCTCCATCAGTGCCGAAAGCCGCATCGCCGCGCGGGCATAGTCGGTGAAGCACAGGAAGGTGCCGCCATAGGGCCGCACGCCGCCATGCAGCACCATGCCGTTCATCGCCGCCGCCATGCCATGTTCGCGGATGCCGTAATGGATGTAGCGGCCCTTGCGGTTTTCCGGGTTGAAGATGCCGAGATCGCCGGACTTCGTCAGGTTCGAACCGGTGAGGTCGGCGGAACCGCCGATGGTTTCCGGCGTGACCGGGTTCACCACCTCAAGCACCATTTCCGATGCCTTGCGGGTGGCGACCTTGGGCGCGGTTTCAGACGCCTGCTTCTTCAGCGCGCGGATCGTCGCGGCAAGCTTCTTCGGCACGCCGAGACCCATCTGCCGTTCGAACTCGGCCTTTTTCGCACCGGACTGTTCGTTCAGACGCGCCTCCCATTCCTTCCGGTCTGCGGCACCTTTCGCGCCGATCTTGCGCCAGGCGTCGAGGATGTCGGCCGGGATCTCGAAGGCAGGGTAGGGCCAGCCGTAGATCTCCCGCACGACCTTGATCTCATCGGGGCCAAGCGGAGAGCCATGGGCGCCAGCGGTGTCCTGCTTCTTCGGGCTGCCGAAGCCGATATGGGTCTTGCAGTCGATCATCACCGGACGGTCAGAGGTCTTTGCCTCGGTCATGGCGCGGTCGATGTCGGCGGGGTCATGGCCGTCGCAGGAAAGGACCTTCCAGCCGGCGGCGGCGAAACGCTCGCGCTGGTTGGTGATGTCCGACAGGCTGATCTTGCCGTCGATGGAGATGTTGTTGTTGTCCCAAAGCACGATCAGCTTCGAAAGCTTCTGCATCCCGGCAAGGCCGATCGCCTCGTGGCTGATGCCTTCCATGAGGCAGCCGTCGCCGGCGATGACCCAGGTGTAATGGTCCACCAACTTCTTGCCGAAACGGGCACGGAGCGATTCCTCGGCGATGGCGAAGCCCACGGAATTGGCGATGCCCTGGCCGAGCGGGCCGGTCGTCGTCTCGATCCCGTTGGCGAGGAAGTTTTCCGGGTGGCCGGCGGTTTTGGAGCCCCACTGGCGGAAGTTCTTCACCTCGTCGAGCGTGATGTCCTTGTAGCCCGTCAGGTACATCAGCGCGTAAAGCAGCATGGAGCCGTGGCCCGCCGACAGGATGAAGCGGTCACGGTCGGCCCAGCCGGGCGCGCCAGCGTCGAACTTCAGGTGTTTCGAGAAAAGGACCGTCGCCACATCGGCCATGCCCATCGGCATGCCGGGATGGCCGGAATTGGCGGCCTGCACGGCGTCCATCGCCAGAACGCGGATCGCGGTGGCCTTCGCCCAATGTTCGGGGTGCTTGTCGCGCAGCATTGCAATGTCCATGGCTGATCCTTCCCTCGGTGTCGCGGCTTTCGGGGGTGATAGCAGCATCGAAGGCAAGTTCAAGCGCACCGGCTAAGCCTCTGGCGCGAAAGGGGGCAGAATTCGGCGCGCGCTTTGGTCTAAACTCGACGCCATGCCACGCCATCCGATTCGCCGCATGAGACGGCGACGGCGCGGTGAGGGGCCGCAGCGCGGCGACAGGACAGGGGTCTGAGCTATGAACGACATCGCGGAGCTTGAACGCCGCATCACCATGGCGCTGGAGCGGATCGGCGCCGGGATTGATCTCGTCGGCGCCGCAGTCCCGGCGCAAAGCCACCGTGAACCGGACGGCGATGCCGAAACGCGGATCGCCGAGTTGCAGGATGCGCTCGACAGCGAGCGGACGACCAACGCCCAGCTGACCGAGCGGGTGCGGGCGATCAAGGAAAAGCAGGAAACCATGGTCGGCGCGCTGGAAAAGAACGTGGCGCGGCTGACCCACCAGCTTGATGCGGCGACGATCGACCTGCAGCGGCTGAAGGATGCCAATCAGGATCTCGTGGATGCCAACCGCGCACTCGGTGCAGCGGTCGAGGCCGGTCTCGCCGATCCCGGCCTCATCAACCACGCGATGCTGAGCGAGCTTGAGGCGTTGCGCGCCGCGCGCGCCGCCGATGTGGCCGAGATGGACGGCATCCTGGCGGAACTGAAACCCCTGATCAGCGAGGTGGCGTGATGGCCGAACTGAAGATCATGATCGGCGGGCGCGAGTTCGATGTCGCCTGCCAGGAGGGCGAAGAGCCTTTCCTGCGCTCGGCCGCGCGGCTTTTGGACAACGAGGCGCAGACGCTGGTCAGCCAGATTGGCCGGATGCCCGAGGCGAGGATGCTTCTCATGGCGGGGCTGATGCTCGCCGACAAGGCGGCGGGGCTGGACGATCAGCTCCGCATGGCCGAGGAGCGCGCGATGGTCGCCGAACGGGTGGCGGCGGATGCCCGCGCCCATCCCGAACGGATCGAGGTGCCGGTGATCCCCGATATCGTCACCGACACCTTCAGCGAGATCGCCGCCCGCGCCGAGGCCTTGGCCGAGCGGATGGAGGAAAGGCTCAGGGCATGAACCGCTGTTTCGCGGTCTGCCTGCTTGGCCTGATGCCGCTGCCGGCCTTCGCGGAACTCACCACCGGCGGCGGCACGTACATCTGTAATCGGGACGTCGAGATTCCCGTGGCCTATGTCAACGCCGACGACGGTTCGATTGCGGTCCTCCATGTCGAGGGCCGGCTCATCACGCTTTACAACGAACCCGCCGCCTCCGGTGCCCGCTACGCCTGGCCCTCGGACGGGTCGGGCTATGTCTGGTGGACCAAGGGCGATACCGCGACCCTGTACTGGCGGGATGGTGAAACCGACACCGAGGCGGTGCTTTATGCGGAGTGCCGGGTGAAGGAGTGAGCGCGCTGGATACCGTCAATGCGAGGCGTCCGGTCCTGCCGAGAACCGTCAGGTATCTCACTCATCCTCAGGTCGCGGTCGATCCGAAGGTTGCCGTTCCTCTCTGGTCACTGAATGAAGTTGGCCGGGCGCGGGTCGCAGCTCTTGCCTGTGACGTCGGTATACTAGCAAGCACCGCGCGGGTGATCAGTAGCGGAGAGACAAAAGCGCTTGAAACTGCCCGGCCGATCGCAGCAGCGCTCGGGTTGTCCGTGGAGGAGCGCCCCAAGATGCACGAAAATGATCGCAGTGCGACCGGATATTTACCTCCGAAAGAGTTCGAACAGGTTGCGGACCAGTTCTTCGCCAACCCGGCAAAGAGCGTGCGCGGCTGGGAAACTGCTGAAGACGCACAGCGGCGCATTCTGGCGGAGGTTGATGCCTGCCTATCGCAACACCACGAGGGTGACGTGCTTTTTGTCGGACATGGTGGAGTGGGCACGCTGCTTTTCTGCGCACTGTCCGGCCATCCAATCAACCGTCGCTACGATCAGGGACCGAACGGTGGCGGCTGCTGGTTTCAGTTCGACCTCGATCAACGTTGCCCGCATGAAGGCTGGCAGCCACTTGAACGACTGTTCTCCTGACGCAGCTTGTTTTTGCCAGACGCAAGGTTTGGCAAGCCCGGGACGCTCAAAGCGTTCCGGGCAGGTCTGGACTTTGACAGACGCCGCTTACGCGTTCGCCGCCCTGATCTTTTCGGCGGCGTCCTTGTCGTAGGCGATGCCCTTGGCTTCGAAAAGCTGGTCAAGCTCGCCCGAGAGCGTCATCTCGGTGACGATGTCGCAGCCGCCGACGAACTCGCCCTTCACGTAAAGCTGCGGGATCGTCGGCCAGTCGGAATAGTCCTTGATGCCCTGACGGATGTCGGCATCGGCAAGGACGTTCACATCGGCATAGTCGACGCCCATGAAGTTGAGAACGCCGGCGACGCGGCTGGAAAAGCCGCATTGCGGCATCGCCTTGGTGCCCTTCATGTAAAGGACGACGTCATTCGAGGTGACGGTTTCGCGGATCTGTTCGGTGGCAGTCGTGGTGGTCATGGCGTTACTCCGGTGCCTTGGTGGTCAGCGCGAGGGCGTGAACCTCGCCATGCGCGCCGTCCATCTTTCCCTTGAGCGCGGCATAGACCGCGCGCTGCTGCTGGACGCGGTTCATCCCGCGGAAGCTTTCATCCTCCACGAAGGCCGCGAAATGCTGGCCGTCATCGCCCTGAACCTCGATCCGCGCCTTCGGAAAGGCGGTTCGGATAAGGATTTCGAGTTCTTCGGCACTGATCGGCATGAGGTTCTCCTGTCTGGTGCCGAATGTAAGCCGCGCCGCAATGCGCCGCAAGGTCGGCCGGCGCGGGAAAGCAGGGCAGGGGCCGTTATCGGTGGAGGGGCACGGAGAGATAGACGCCGAACTCCTGGCCGATATCGGCGCTGACGCGGGCATGGACGCGGCCTTGACGGTCGAGGAAGCGCTGCTGGTCCTCAACCGGGAAGACGCCCTCGTGCCAGATGTTGGCATGGATATAAAGACCACGGCTGCCGTCGCACCAGAAGGCGACGACCTTGTCGGGGGAAAGGTCGTCGCCCGGCAGCGCCAGCGGCACGACGAAGGGCTTGCGGTCGAGCGGATAGAAGAACTGGCCGCCATCGGGGTGGTAGTTCATGTGCCAGAGCAGGACCTTGTCGCGCGGCGTCGTCGCTTTGGTGGCACTGGCCTTTTGCGGATCGGTCGACCAGCCGAGCACGTAATGGCCCTTCACCGCCTCGTTCTCACCGTAAAGCACATCGCCCTTCCAGTCGCAGCGGAAGGTGCCTTCGACATGGCCGCCCTCGTCGCCGGTGCCCTCGTCGATCGGGCGCCAACCCTGCGCCGGCCAGCGGGTGATCTCGATGGCGAAGTTGGGGTCATCGACGAGCCGGCCATAGCCCTTCACCGTCTCATCCGTGGCGATGATGAGAGGCACCTGATGCAGGGGCAGGCTCGGCTTTTCCGAGGCGTCGAACATGTAGACCGGTGCGTTCATCTGGCTCTCCCGTGGCGTTCGGGGCGGAGTCTAGATGTCAGGCGGCGGCGGGCAATGCCTATGTGCTAATGGCTGCGGTCGGCTTCCCTTATGCGACGGCTTTGGCGAAGGCGCTGCGGTAAAGGGCCGAAAGGTCGCTCAGGGGCGCGGACGCGCTGCCGAATGCGATGGCCTTGCCGCCGAAGCTGCCAACACGCGCTGCGGGGACGCCGGCTTTCGTTGCGGCGGCGATCAGCGCGGCGGCCTTTCCGGGCGCGACTGCGACGAGATACCGCGCCTGATCCTCGCCGAAAAGCTGGCCCGTGTCGCCGCTCGCAAGCGTCACGCCAAGACCGGCGCCCTCGGCCATCTCGAAGGCGGCGAGCGCCAGCCCGCCATCGGAAAGGTCGGTGGCGGCGCGCACGAGCTTGCGGTGCGCACGCAGGAACTCGCCATTCTTCCGCTCGGCGGCTAGGTCGACATGCGGCGCGTCGCCATCCTCGCGCCCGAAGGCTTCGGCGAGCAGGGCGGACTGGCCGAGGTGGCCCTTGGTCTCGCCGATGACAACGGCCACGTCGCCCTCGGCGGGAAGCCCCGCGATGACATCGTCGAGCGATGCCAGCAGGCCCACGGCGGCGATGGTCGGCGTCGGCAGGATGCCCTTGCCGTCGGTCTCATTGTAAAGCGAGACGTTTCCCGAGACGATCGGGAAGTCGAGCGCGCGGCAGGCCTCGCCGATGCCTTTGATCGCGCCGACGAACTGGCCCATGATCTCGGGCTTTTCGGGGTTGCCGAAGTTGAGGTTGTCGGTCGCGGCAAGGGGCAGGGCGCCGACGGCGGTGAGGTTCCGGTAGGCTTCCGCCACCGCCTGCTTGCCGCCCTCGAAAGGGTTGGCCTTCACATAGCGCGGCGTCACGTCGGAGGTGAAGGCGAGCGCCTTGCCGGAGCCGTGGACGCGGACCACGCCGGCGCCAAGGCCGGGGGTGCGGAGCGTGTCGGCCATGACTTGCGTGTCATACTGTTCCCAGACCCAGGACTTGTGGGCGTGGTTGGGCGAGCCGATGAGGGCGCGCAGGCCCTTGATCGGGTCGATCTCTGGCACATCCTGCAAGGGCGCTGCGGCGGGCGTCGGCACCCAAGGGCGGTCATATTCCGGCGCCGAGGAGGAAAGCTTCGACAAGGGCAGGTCGGCCTTGATCTCATTCCCGTGCAGGATCAGGAAGCGGTCCTCGACGATGGTTTCGCCAACGATGGCGAAGTCGAGGTCCCATTTCTCGAAGATCGCCCGCGCCACCGCCTCTTTCTCCGGCTTCAGCACCATGAGCATCCGCTCCTGGCTTTCCGAAAGCATCATCTCATAGGCGGTCATGTTGCGTTCGCGCTGCGGGACCTGGTCTAGTTGCAGCTTGATGCCCAGCCCGCCCTTGTCGCCCATCTCGACGGCGGAGCAGGTGAGACCGGCAGCGCCCATGTCCTGAATGGAAATGACGGAATCCGAGCCCATCAGCTCAAGGCAGGCTTCCAAGAGGCGCTTTTCGGTGAAGGGGTCGCCGACCTGAACCGTGGGGCGCTTTTCCTCGATCGTGTCGTCGAATTCGGCCGAGGCCATGGTCGCGCCGCCGACGCCGTCGCGGCCTGTCTTGGCGCCAAGATAGACGACCGGCATGCCGACGCCCGAGGCCGCCGAGTAGAAGATCTTGTCGGCATCGGCGAGGCCCGCCGCGAAGGCGTTCACGAGGCAGTTGCCGTTGTAGCTCGGGTGGAACCGCACCTCACCGCCGACATTCGGCACGCCGAAGCAATTGCCGTAGGAACCGACGCCCTCGACGACGCCTTTCACCAGATGCGCGGTCTTCGGGTGGTCCGGCATCCCGAAGGACAGCGAATCCATCGCGGCGATAGGCCGCGCGCCCATGGTGAAGACATCGCGTAGGATGCCGCCGACGCCGGTCGCCGCACCCTGATGCGGTTCGATATAGGAGGGGTGGTTGTGGCTCTCCATCTTGAAGATCACCGCCTGACCGTCGCCGATATCGACGACGCCCGCATTCTCGCCGGGGCCGCAGATCACCTGCGGGCCGGTCGTCGGCAGGGTGCGGAGCCATTTCTTCGAAGATTTATAGGAACAATGCTCGTTCCACATCGCCGAGAAGATGCCAAGTTCGGTGAACGTCGGTTCGCGCCCGATGATCTCGAGGATGCGCTGATATTCGTCGGGCTTCAGCCCGTGCGACGCGATCAGATCGGGAGTGATGGCCGGTTCCTGCATGGCTGCCCTGTCCTTCAGCGGTTCGCGCGTTTCTTTAGGGCAAGGTGCGGTCGGTGGGAAGGGCCGTTACCCGGCCTTCGGCGGTCGCGCGGCGTCGCGTTCGGCCAGCGTCAGGATTTCCGGCGCGACAACCGGGGCGCGGTCGGCGCCGAAGAAGGGGGTGGCGCGGCCCGAGGCGGTCAGCTTGGCGCGAAGGGCGCGGGCGAGGACGCCGAAGACCGCCCGCGCGATGCCGCTTTGCCGGACGGGTTTCAGCGCGGCCCCAACATTGGCATGTGTCACGACCGGGCCGAAGCCGGGCGTGCCGGGCTTCAGGATCATGCCGACGAAGGGCATGCCGGGCGTGGCCAGCGTATTGGCGATGGGCGTGCCGCAGCAGCCGGCATACCAGCGCATCAGGCCCTTGGGGCTGAGCCTCAGAAGCCGCAGGTTATCCTCCCCCTCAGTGAAGCGGACCGCGGAGGGCAGGGTCTGGAAGATCTCCGTCCCGCCCGCCGCATCGAGCCAGTCCACGGCCTTCAGGTGGCGGGCGAAGGTCTGGCAATCGGCGCAGTAGCATTCGACATGGGTGCCGGGGGTATCGGCGGCGATGGTCCAGTGCATGGCGCCGCAGCGGCAGGCAAGGTTGCGGTCGGCTGGCATCGCGGATTCCCCCCGGTTGGATCACCGGTGACAGCCTAACGGACTGCGGGCCCGAGGCAAAACCCGCCGGGCGAAAAAAAAGGCCGAGACAAAGCTCGGCCCAAGTCCAACAGGGAGGTAGAAGTCGATGAGAGTTGCCTCAACCATCGCCTTCAAGCCCGATTTATGTGCGACAGGTTAACGAGGCAAGGGAAATCATGCCGCAGTTGCAACATGGCCGCTATGCGTTGCCCACATGCCTCAGTGCAACCGGCGGTTGCCGCATCTCGGGCGACCTCAGACGCCTTCCTCTTCGACCTTGCGTTTGCGGTAGGCCATGATCTCTTCCATGACGAACTCGCGGAAGGCGGCGACGCGCTTCGATTGGCGAAGCTCTTCAGGATAGGCAAGGAAAACGGGCACTTCGCCGGATTCCACATCTGGCAGCACCCGGACCAGATTGGGGAAGTCCTCCGCGAGGTAGTCGGGCAGGACGCCGATCCCCAGATGGCAAAGCACCGCTTGCAGCACTCCGAAGTAGTTGTTCACCGTCAGGGTGGAGCGGATGTCGTGGCTGAGGATGGTCTGCACAAGCTGCGCCCCCGCGGCGACCTGCGGCGCGTCCGGGCTTTGGCTGATGAGTCGGTGTTCGGTCATGTCGGCCATCGAGTCGAGCGTGCCGGCCTGTTCGAGATACTCGCGAGTCGCATACATGCGCATGCGGATCGTCATCAGGCGTCGGCGGATCAGGTCGGCCTGGCTCGGTTCCTTCATGCGGATGGCGACATCGGCCTCGCGCATCGGCAGATCGAGCACGCGCTCTTCCAGCATCAGTTCGATCTTCAGATCGGGGTAGCGTTCGTAAAGCTTGCCGAGGCGGGGCGCGAGCCAGAGCGTGCCGAAGCCCGTTGTCGTCGTCACCCTGAGTTCGCCAAAGACCTCGTCCTCGCTGTCGCGGATGCGGGCGGAGGCGGTTTCGAGCCGCTTGTTCATCGAGGTCGTCGCCTCGAACAGCAACTCGCCCTGTTCGGTGAGAATCAGTCCCCGCGCGTGGCGATGGAAAAGGGTGGTGCTGAGGCTCTCCTCAAGCGCCCGGATCTGGCGGCTGACCGCCGACTGGGACAGATGCAGGCTGTCACCGGCATGCGTGAGGCTGCCGGCGTCCGCAACTGCGTGAAATATTCGAAGTTTGTCCCAGTCCATCCTGATACATTCGGTCAAATTTTTACCGAGCGTGTTATGACGGTTTTCCTGACGCCGAGAAAGCAAAACAGTTAGCGCTCCCGGAGTTTTATTGGGTTTCATCAATATTTCAGGCTTTGTAGGTCAGCATAATTGACCTATAATGCCGGCGAAGGTGAGGGAGGCCATCTATGACCAAGCATCAGATTTCGCTGAGCGACCGCTACGACCTGGATCGTTCGCCGGTTCTTCTGAACGGGACCCAGGCGCTTGTGCGGCTGATGCTGATGCAGAAGGCGCGCGACCGGAAGGCGGGGCTGAACACGGCGGGCTATGTCACCGGCTATCGCGGCTCGCCCCTGGGCGGGGTCGACCTCAACATGGCCAAGGCGCAAAAGCTTCTCGAAGCGAACGACATCCGCTTTCAGCCCGGCCTGAACGAAGACCTCGCCGCGACTGCCGTCTGGGGCAGCCAGCAGGCGGAGCTTCGGGGCGAGGGCAAGCATGACGGGGTTTTCGCGCTCTGGTACGGCAAGGGGCCGGGGGTGGACCGTTCGGGCGACGTGATGCGCCATGCCAACATGGCCGGCACCTCGCCGAACGGCGGCGTCTTGATGGCGATGGGCGATGACCATACCGGCGAAAGCTCCACCACTCTGCACCAGTCCGACTGGGCAATGATCGACGCCTATATGCCGGTGGTCAGCCCTGCAGGCGTGCAGGAGATTCTTGATTACGGGCTTTACGGCTGGGCGCTTTCCCGCTTCGCCGGCGTCTGGGTCGGCCTCAAGACGATGAAGGATACGGTGGAGGCGACAGCGGTGGTCGATGGCGACCCCTTCCGCCGGACCTTCACCCGGCCCGAGTTCAGGATGCCGGAGGGCGGCCTCAACATCCGCCTTGGCGATACGCCGGTCCTTCAGGAAGCCCGGATGATCGACTACAAGCGCTTCGCGGCCGAGGCGTTTTCCCGTGCCAATGGCATGGACAAGCGCGTCTGGGGCAAGCCCGGCGCCAAGATCGGCTTCGTCGCGGCCGGGAAGAACTGGCTCGACCTTGTCCATGCGCTGAACCTTCTCGGCATTGACGAGACGGAAGCAGAGCGGCTTGGCCTGACCACCTACAAGATTGGCCAGACTTTCCCCTTAGACATGAAGGGGTTTCACGACTGGGCCGAAGGGCTCGACCTCATCGTCGTGGTCGAGGAAAAGCGCAAGCTGATCGAGGTGCAGATCAAGGAAGCCATCTTCGACGACCGCAAGGGCCGCCGCGTCTATGGCTGGTACAAGGGCGGGGCGGGCGGGATGCACCGGGAGGAGTTGTTCCCCACACGTTATGCGCTCGACCCGACCTATATCGCCGAAAAGCTTGGCGGCATCCTGATCGAGGAAGGTCGTGGCACCGATGAGGTGAAGGCCCGCCTCGCCGCCATCGCCGAAACCCGCCGCGCCGACAACGCCCCGGAAATCGCGGCGCGTCTGCCCTATTATTGCTCCGGCTGCCCGCACAACACCTCGACCAAGGTGCCCGAAGGGAGCCGCGCCTATGCCGGGATCGGCTGCCACTACATGGTGCAGTGGATGGACCGCAACACCACCGGCTTCACCCAGATGGGCGGCGAGGGCGTCAACTGGGTCGGCGAGGCGCCGTTCTCCAAGACGCCGCATGTGTTCCAGAACCTTGGCGACGGCACCTACAACCACTCCGGCAGTCTGGCGATCCGTGCGGCGCTCGCTGCCGGGACCACGATCACCTACAAGATCCTCTTCAACGATGCCGTCGCCATGACCGGCGGGCAAGCGAACGAAGGCGGCCTGACCGCCGACCGTATTGCCCGCGAAGTGCAGGCGATGGGGGTCGAGAACATCTTCGTCGTCTATGACGAGAAGGAGGACGTGGACCGCGACAGGTTCCCCGCCAGCCTGCCGTTCCACGAACGCCACGAACTGCCGATGATCCAGAAGAAATGTTCTGAAATCAAGGGCGTGTCGGTCATTCTTTACATCCAGACCTGTGCCGCCGAAAAGCGCCGGCGCCGGAAGCGCGGCCAGTTCCCCGACCCTGACAAGCGGGTCTTCATCAATACCGATGTCTGCGAAGGCTGCGGCGATTGTGGCGTGCAATCGAACTGCGTCTCCATCGTGCCGGTCGAGACGGAACTGGGGCGCAAGCGCGCCATCGATCAATCGTCCTGCAACAAGGACTATTCCTGCGTCGACGGCTTCTGCCCGTCCTTCGTGACGCTGGAAGGAGCCAAGATCCGCAAGGCGAAAGCGGCGGAGTTCGACCTGCCGGCGATGCCGGACCCGAAGCTGCCTGCCATCGACGGCACCTATAACGTCCTCATCACCGGCGTCGGTGGCACCGGCGTCGTCACTATCGGCGCGGTCCTCGCGCAGGCGGCGCAGATCGACGGCAAGGGCGCGGGCATGATGGAAATGGCCGGCCTCGCCCAGAAGGGCGGCGCGGTCCATATCCACCTGAGGCTCGCCAATCGGCCCGAGGATATCAGCGCCATCCGCGTCGCGGTGGGCGAGGCGGATTGCCTGATCGGCGGCGATCTTGTCGTTTCCGGCGGGGCGAAGACGCTTGGCCTGATGACGACGGGTCGCACCGGCGCCGTGGTCAACAGCCATGAGATCATCACCGGCACCTTCACCCGCGACCGGAATTTCCATCTGCCCTCGGACGCCCTGCGCGTCTCGCTTCAGGCGCGACTTAAGGATCGGGTGAGCTTCTTCGACGCCTCAGAGCTGGCGCGGAAGCTGATGGGGGATTCTATCTATTCCAACATGCTCCTCCTCGGCGCCGCCTGGCAGCAGGGCCTCGTTCCCCTGACCGCCGAGGCGATCCGCGAGGCGATCAAGCTGAATGGCGCGGCGGTGGAGAAGAACCAGCGCGCCTTCGAGCTTGGGCGCTGGGTGATGCTGCATCCCGATGACGTTTCGAAACTGGTTGAGGATGTGGTCGCAAAGCCTTTTTCGGAAAAGGAAAAGATCGACATGCTGGCGGCGCGGCTGGTCGGCTATCAGGATGCCGCCTATGCCGATCGCTTCCGCCGTCTTGTCGCGCAGGCACCCGAGGGGCTGAAGCTGCCGGTCGCCGAGGGCTACTACAAGCTTCTGGCCTACAAGGACGAATACGAGGTCGCCCGGCTGCATCTCGACACCGCCGAAAAGGCGAAGGCCGAGTTCGACGGCGACTTCCGCATGACCTTCCATCTCTCGCCGCCGATCCTCGCCAAGATGGGTCCGAATGGCCGCCCGGAGAAGAAGGCCTTCGGCCCGTGGATGCTCCACGCCTTCCGCCTCCTCGCCCGGATGAAGGGCCTGCGCGGGACGGCGTTCGACCCCTTCGGCCGCTCGCATGAGCGCAAGGTGGAGCGCGCGCTCATCACCGAGTTCGAGACCGACATGGCCGAAGTGCTGCCCAAGGCGACTCCTGCCACCGAAGAGGCGGTGAGGGCGCTGGCGCTTCTGCCGATGTCGATCCTCGGCTACGGTCCGGTCAAGGATGCAGCAGTGGCGAAGGCGGCGAAGCGGCGCGAGGAACTCTTGGCCCTGATCCGGGCCGGTGGCGCGCCGCTGAAGGCCGCGGCGGAGTAGGGGCCGCAAACCGGCGGTGGCATTCCCGCGCCCGACGGCCTATGACTTTGCCAGGAGCCGCCGCGCCCTTGCGGACGCGGCGGCGAACCGGCGGGAACAACCGCAACGGCAGGTCACGGCAGGGGGCATGGGATGGCAGTCGGCATCTTCGATTCTGGGCTCGGCGGTCTGACCGTCTATGATGCGGTTGCCAAGGCGCTGCCCGATGTGGCCTTCGTCTACTACGGCGACAACGCCCATGCGCCTTACGGCGTCCGCGATGCCGATGACATCTTCAACCTGACCTGCGCCGGGGTCGAACGGCTCTGGGCCGAGGGCTGCGACCTCGTGATCCTCGCCTGCAACACCGCCGCCGCCGTGGCGCTGAAGCGGATGCAGGAAACCTGGGTGCCGAAGGACAAGCGCGTCCTAGGCGTCTTCGTTCCGATGATCGAGGCGCTGACCGAACGGCAATGGGGCGACAATACCCCGCCGCGCGAGGTCGAGGTAAAGCATGTGGCGCTTTTCGCCACGCCCGCGACGGTGGCAAGCCGCGCCTTCCAGCGTGAGCTCGCGTTCCGCGCCATCGGCGTCGATGTGGAGGCGCAGCCCTGCGGCGGCGTGGTCGATGCGATCGAGGAGGGCGATGAGATCCTTGCCGAGGCACTGGTCCGCAGCCATGTCGAGGCCTTGAAGAGGCGGATGCCAAAGCCCGAGGCGGCGATCCTTGGCTGCACGCATTACCCCTTGATGGACAAGATCTTCCAGGACGCGCTCGGGCCCGAGGTGAAGGTCTATTCGCAGGCCCGGCTCGTCGCCGAGAGCCTGAAGGACTACCTCGCCCGCCGACCGGAGTTCGTGGGCGAGGGCAGGGCGGCGCGATTCCTGACGACCGGCAATCCGGCGCGGGTCTCAGGCAAGGCCACCCAGTTCCTGCGCCGGAAGATCGCCTTCGAAGCCGCCTGAGGCGATCACGGCGCGGCTTTTGCCACAATCTTTTCCTACTCTTAACCAATTCCGTCGCTACTCATCCGCGCAAAGGGGCTCGAGGTTGTGGGTGACGTGTCGTGAATCTGTCCGGAATTGCCAGGTCTGTTCTTGCTGCCGCGCTCTTGGCGGCTGCGATGGCCGTCCCGTCCCATGCCGCCACGGTGACTGAATCGAGCGTTGCGGGCGGCGATTTCAGCAGTCTTTATGCGGCTCCGACCACGATCCAGTACGGTAATGACTATGTGAACGGCAGCATCGGCACCGGTGACACCGACTACCTGCATTTCACCAGCATGCGTCCGGGCGCCACGACGATCTCGATCACGCTCACCGCTCCGCCGGGCAGGAACATCGCGCAGGGGCGCGTGTATTACAGCACCACCCCGTTTTCGCTGACCAACCAAGGCACGCGAGCCGGCAACATCAGGGTCACGCCGGGACAGCCCGGGCCGCAGACGATCACCTTCAATCTGGGGTCGTCCTTTGCCGGGTCGCTCTACATCAGCCTCAATCTGTCTCTTGGGCCGGTCATGCGCTATTCGGTCTACGTGCCTGGCAACATCGGCATTCCGGGCGTCCCGGTTCCGGCCCCGGTGTTCATGCTTGGCGCGGCAATCGCCGGGTTGGGCGCGGTGTCGCGGCGCCGCCGGCGTGGTTTGGCGTGATGCCTCACCAGGGTTCAGCCGCGTCGGATTCTGCCACGGGCGTTCCATCGTTTTACCATATTGCTCCGCAAAGAAGGCTGCGGGGAAGTGTCTGGAGAAGGGGACGGATATGAGCATAATCACTTTCGGGCAGGCGGCAGTGCTTGGCTTGGCAATTGTGCTCAGCGCCACCCCTGCAACCGCCGTGACGGTGAACGAAGGCAGTTTCGCCGGGGGCGATTTCAGCAGCAGTTACGGATCGCCGACCGCGATCGCCAGCGGCGTGGGAACTGTCACCGGCAACCTCGGCAGCAATGACCGAGATTTTCTGTCCTTCACCGGCATGCAGACCGGCGCCCAGTCAGTGACGCTGAACCTCACCGCGATCGGCGCCGGGCCCGTCTGGACAGGGAGCTTGCTCTACAGCACGACGCCGTTCACCTCGAACTCCTCCGGCCAGTTCGGCGGCGGCATCGTCATGCTCAATTTCGCGCCGTTCTTCGTCTCGATGACCCAGACGCTCAGCTTCAATCTCGGCGCGACCTTCGGCGGCACGTTGTTCCTGGCGATCAATCAGCAGACTGGCACGGGAGTTTCCTATTCGCTGGACATCCCCGGCAATGTTGCGCCTGTGCCGCTGCCCGCCACTGCCCTTCTTCTGGGCGGCGCCATCGCCGGCCTTGGCGCTTCGCGGCGTCGCGGCAAGCACGCGGCCGCCTGAGGCCGCGCCTGAATTCGGTCGCGGTGAAGCCTGCCGCGGCGACTGTTGTGTTGGACCAGATTGCACCGCGCCAATGGATCGCGGGATCGATACGAGAAAGGGTACAAGTATGGGAATTTTCATCTCCGGGCGCGCCGCAGTGTTGGCCGTCGCGATGGCGGCCGTGGCCATGCCTGCAGCCGCAGTGACCGTCAACGAGGGCAGCTTTGCGGGCGGCGATTTCAGTGGCGGCTTCGGTACCCCGACTTCGATTGCCAACGGTTTCGACACGATCACCGGGACCCTGGGTGTGGGCGACCGCGACTTCCTGTCCTTCACCGGGCTGGCAACCGGCGCCCAGAGCGTGACCCTGAACCTTGCTGCGACCGGAACGTCGACATTCTGGACCGGCGGTTTCCGCTACAGCACGACACCGTTCACCTCCAATACGTCCGGGACCAGCGGCGGCAACATTTTCATGTACAACTTCGGATTCCTCGGCTCTTCGCTGACCCAGACGCTGTCCTTCAATCTCGGCGCGACCTTTGCAGGCACGCTCTATGTTGCGCTGAACCTTTCGAACGGCGCTGGGGCGAGCTATTCGCTCAGCGTGCCCGGCAATGCACCGGTTGCGCCGGTCCCGCTGCCCGCCACCGCCCTTCTTCTTGGCGGCGCCGTCGCCGGCCTTGGCGCATCGCGGCGGCGTGGCAAACGCGCGACGGTTTGAAGGCCGCGCCTGTCTCCGGTCGCGGCGAAACCTGCCGTGGCCTTTTCACTGTCTGATAATGACTGGTGGCGAAGTTGGCCGCCAGAGACTCACTGCGAAGGGTATGAGTATGGGTATTTTCAACCTTGGGCAGGCTGCTGCACTTGGTCTGGCGATTGCGGCAGGTGCCGCGCCGGCAATGGCCGCCACGATCAACGAAGGCAGCTTCCCGGGCGGTGATTTCAGCGGCAGCGCCACGGCGCCGACCCTCATCGGCAACGGCTTCGACACGATCACCGGGACGATCGGCAGTGACGACGATATCCTCGCCTTCACCGGCATGACCTCAGGCGCGCAGCAGGTGACGCTCAGTTTCGCGGCGCCAAACGGTATCGATTGGTCCTACGCCTCGGGCGGCTCGATCTATTACAGCACTCAGCCTTTCCAGTGGAACTGGGACGGGACCTTTGCCGGCAGCTTCATGACAGCCCTCTGGCAGCCGACGTCGAGCGTGACCATCAACCTCGGTTCCGGTTTCGCGGGCGCGCTCTATCTCGCGCTCTATTCCTGGGGCAACGCCGGCAGCTACTCGATCGGCGTGCCGGGCAATGCCCCGCCTGCCGTGCCGTTGCCGGCCCCGGTCCTGCTCCTCGGCGGCGCCATTGCCGGCCTCGGCGCCCTTCGCCGCAAGGCAAAGCGCGCTGCGGCCTGAGGGCGCGGCCCCGCCTTGCCACGAAGATTTGGGTTGAATACCGCGCCCCGGCGCGACATGACCGCCCCAGCACCAACGGGAGTCGTTCATGTCGAAGAATGTCGCCATCCTCGGGGCCTCGGGCTATACCGGCGCCGAGCTTGTCCGCCTGATCGCCACCCATCCCGACCTGCGCATCACCGCGCTTTCCGGAGACCGCAAGGCGGGGATGGCGATGGCCGAGGTCTTCCCCTTCCTCGCCCATCTTGACCTGCCGGTCCTGACGAAGATCGAGGAGATCGACTTTTCCACGGTCGACCTCGCCTTCTGCGCGCTGCCGCATGCGACGAGCCAGGCGGTCATCGCCGACCTGCCGCGCGACTTGAAAGTTGTCGATCTGTCGGCCGATTTCCGGCTCCGCGATCCGGCGGAATACGAGAAATGGTACGGCAAGCCCCATGCCGCGGTCGAGTTGCAGAAGGAAGCCGTCTACGGCCTGACCGAGTTCTACCGCGACGACATCCGCACCGCCCGGCTCTGCGCCGGCACCGGCTGCAATGCCGCGACCGGGCAATATGCGATCCGGCCCTTGATCGAGGCGGGGGTCATCGACCTTGACGAGATCGTCCTCGACCTCAAGAACGGGGTCAGCGGGGCGGGGCGGTCCCTGAAGGAAAACCTCCTTCATGCCGAGCTTTCGGGCGGCACCCATGCCTATTCGGCGGGCGGCACCCACCGGCACCTGGGCGAATTCGATCAGGAGTTCTCGAAGGCCGCCGGCCGCCCGGTCATGGTCCAGTTCACGCCGCACCTGATGCCCTTCAACCGCGGCATCCTCGCCACCGTCTACGTCCGGGGCGAGCCGCAGGCGATCTGGCGGGCGCTGGCCGACCGCTACCGGGACGAGCCCTTCCTGCATGTCCTGCCCTTCGGCCAGCTTGCCTCCACCCGTTCCGTCGCCGGCTCGAACTTCGTCCATCTCGGCGTGACCGGCGACCGTATCCCCGGTCGCGCCATTGTCGTTGCCGCCCTCGACAACCTGACCAAGGGCTCGTCGGGGCAGGCGATCCAGAACGCGAACCTGATGCTCGGCCTCAAGGAAACCGCCGGGCTGATGCTCGCCCCCGTTTTCCCGTGAGCTGACCATGCGCAACCTGAAAAAGACCCGCCGCATCCAGATCATCCTTCTCGCCGTGGTGTCGCTGGCCATCGCGACGGCGCTCATCGGCTACGCGATGCGCGACGGCATAAACTTCTTCCGCTCGCCGTCGCAGGTTGTCGAAAACCCGCCCGGCGCGAACGAGACCTTCCGCATCGGCGGCCTTGTCGAGGAAGGCAGCCTTGTTCGCGGGCAGGGGGCTGAGATCACGTTCCGCGTCACGGACACCAATGCCGCGATCCCGGTGAGATATACCGGCGTCCTCCCCGACCTTTTTGGCGAGAATGAAGGCGTGGTGGCGACCGGAAAATATGTCGACGGCAGCTTCATGGCGACCGAGATTCTGGCCAAGCATGATGAGACCTACATGCCGAAGGAAGTCATCGACGCCTTGAAGGATCAGGGTGTCTACGTCGACCCGAACGCCGCCGCAGCGACGAATTAACCCCTTCGCCCGAGGCTGGACCCCGTTTTCAAGGAACGGGGCCATGCCAAGCGTCAACGACATCGCAATGGAAATCGTCGCCCGCGAGGGCGGCTATGTGAACGACCCCGACGATCCCGGCGGGGCGACGAAACACGGCGTCACGCTGAAGACGCTCCGCTCGCTCGGGGTTGATCTGACCGGTGACGGGCGGGTGGAGGTGGAAGACCTCCGCCGGTTGACGCCGGACAAGGCGGCGGAGATCTATGTCGAACACTACTACCGCAGGACCGGCATCGCGCTCTTGCCCGAGGCCCTGCAGGCATCGGTCTTCGACATGTACGTCAACGCCGGCAACCACGCCGTCCGCATCCTCCAGCGTCTTTTGAACGAGATGGGCCACAGCCTTGCCGTGGACGGCGGTCTTGGGGCCAAGACTGCCGAGGCGGCACAAGCTGCCGCCGGCGACGACCCGGCACTGCTGGCCGATGCCTACGGAATCGCGCGGCGCAACTACTACTACGCGCTGGCCGAAACCCGGCCGCAAAGCCGAAAATACGCCCGGCGCCGCGATGGCGGCAAGGGCGGCTGGATCGTGAGGTCCGAGGAATTCATCTCGCCGCGCTTCCGTCTCAGTGAAGCCGAACACCGGGAAAGGACCGCATCATGGGGTTGATCTCAAGGGTGCTGGGCGCCCCCGCCGCCACCACCGCCCTTGGCCAGGCGGCGACCGGCGTGGCCGAGGTCTTCGTGCCGAACGCGACGCGGAAGATGCTGGCCGCGCATGACGCCTATATCGCCGCTCTCGGCGAATACGGGGCGGAGTTTCAGTCGGCGGGCGACGGCTGGTTCGACCGCTTCGTCAACGGCCTCAACCGCCTGCCGCGGCCGATGCTGGCGCTCGGCACGCTCGGGCTTTTCGCCTATGCCATGGCTGATCCCGAGGGCTTCGGCCGCCGGATGGTTGGCCTCAACCAAGTGCCCGAACCGCTCTGGTGGCTTCTCGCCGCCATCGTCGGCTTCTATTTCGGCGCACGCGAGGCGTACTACTTCCGCACCGGCAGCACATCGCGCGGCACCGCTGCCCTGCAAACTCCGGCGATTGGCGACAAAGCCGGCAACCCCGCGCTTGAGGAATGGCGCCAACGCCAGACCGGCTAGCTTCTTCGTTGCCTAAGTACCCTCCGGGGGGGCGGGGGGCAGACGGCCCCCCGCTTCCGGCACCTCCCCCGCGACATCGGCGCGCAGCCCATTGGCTCCGGCGGTGCAAGCCGATATGCTCGCACCATGATCGCAGAGATTGGCCATTTCACCCTCGTTCTCGCCCTGGCGCTCGCCCTGGTGCAGTCCGTCATTCCTCTTGTCGGCGCCCGGATGCGGTGGGCATCCTGGATGGCCGTCGGCCCGGTCGCGGCGACATTGCAGTTCGTCTGCCTCGCCATATCCTTTGCCGCACTGACCCATGCCTTCGTCACCTCGGATTTTTCGCTGAGGCTCGTCTACGAGAACTCCAACACCTTGAAGCCGATGCTCTACAAGGTTACGGGCGTTTGGGGGAACCACGAAGGCTCGATGCTCCTTTGGGTGCTGATCCTCGCGCTGTTCGGCGCTTCTGCCGCCTGGTTCGGCGGCGCGCTTCCCGACCAGCTTCGCGCCCGAGTTCTGGCGGTGCAGGGGTCGATCGGCGTGGCTTTCATAGCCTTCATCCTCTTCACTTCGAATCCGTTCCTCAGGCTTGCCCAGCCGCCCTTCGACGGGCGCGATCTTAACCCGCTTTTGCAGGACCCCGGCCTCGCCTTCCATCCGCCCTTCCTCTACCTCGGCTATGTCGGCCTCTCGATGGCCTTCTCCTTCGCCGTGGCGGCGCTGATCGAGGGTCGGGTCGATGCCGCCTGGGCGCGCTGGGTCCGGCCCTGGACGCTGGCCGCCTGGATGTTCCTGACCGTGGGCATCGCGCTTGGCTCATGGTGGGCCTATTACGAGCTTGGTTGGGGCGGCTTCTGGTTCTGGGATCCGGTGGAAAACGCCTCCTTCATGCCATGGCTGTTGGCGACTGCGCTTCTCCATTCCGCGGTCGTCGTGGAAAAGCGCGAGGCCTTGAAAAGCTGGACCGTTCTTCTGGCGATCCTCGCCTTCGCCTTTTCGCTGATCGGCACCTTCATCGTGCGCTCGGGCGTCATCACTTCGGTTCACGCCTTTGCCAATGACCCCGAACGCGGCATCTTCATCCTGGCGATCCTCGCGGTATTCGTCGGCGGCGCGCTGACGCTTTACGCGGCGCGGGCCCCGGCCATGGAAGCGAAGGGCGTCTTCGGCATCGTCAGCCGTGAAACCGCACTTGTCCTCAACAACGTGCTTCTCGCCGTCGCGGCCTTCGTCGTCTTCGTGGGCACGATCTGGCCGCTGGTGGCCGAGCTTGCCTTCGGCCGAAAGCTGTCGGTCGGCGCGCCCTTCTTCGAGGCGGCCTTCACGCCCTTCTTCGTGCTTCTGGCCCTGATCCTGCCCCTGGGCGCGATGATCCCCTGGAAGCGTGCCCGTCCCGGTCGCGCGCTGCGGTCGCTCCTCCCGGCGGCCCTTCTGGCCTTCGCCCTCGCGGCGCTGGCCTGGGCGGTGGGAACCGGGCGCCCGATCCTGGCGCCGGTCGGCGTTGCACTTGGCGGCTGGCTCCTGGGCGGCGCGGCGCTTGATCTCTGGCAGCGCTCAGGCGGGCAGATGTCGCGAATCGCGCGGCTGCCGCGCGCCGACTGGGGCCGGGCGGCGGCACATGGCGGGTTGGGTATCACCTTCATCGGCATTGCCCTGATGATGGCCTGGAATGTCGAGGACATCCGGATCGCAAAGCTGGGCGAGAGCTTCACCGTCGGCGGCTATCAGGTGACGCTCGACAGCGTGGAGGAGGTCGAGGGGCCGAACTTCCTTTCCACCCGCGCCAAGATCACCATGACCCGCGAAGGCGGCGAGACGGTGGTTCTGCACCCCGAGAAACGCATCTATCCCGTGGCCGCGATGCCGACGACCGAGGCCGCGATCGACAACGGCATCTTCCGCGACCTCTACGTGGTGATCGGCGACCCGCAGGAGGGCGGCGGCTGGGCGGTTCGGACCTACATCAAGCCCTTCGCCAACTGGATCTGGGCCGGCTGCATCATCATGGCTCTGGGCGGGCTTCTGTCACTCAGCGACCGGCGCTACCGCGTCGCGGCCGGGGCGCGGAGCGCTGCACCGCCACCTGCCGCGCAGCCGGCGGAGTAGGGGCGTTGCGCTGGCTTGCCGCGCCACTTCTGGCGCTGATGCTTCTGTCCGCAACACCGTCTCTTTCGGTCCAGCCCGACGAGATCCTCGCCGATCCGGCCCTTGAGGCGCGGGCGCGGGGGATCAGCGCCGGCCTTCGCTGCCTTGTCTGCCGGAACGAGAATATCGACGAATCGAACGCCGGCCTTGCCCGCGACCTCAGGCTTCTGGTGCGCGAAAGGCTGGTGGCGGGTGACAGCGACGACGCGGTCGTGGCCTATGTCGTCGACCGCTACGGCGAATATGTGCTTTTGAACCCCACCACCAGCGGCGCGAACCTGATCCTCTGGATCGCTGGGCCGGCCGCACTTCTGGTCGGGCTTGGCGGGGCGGCGCTCTACCTCCGCCGCCGCCAGAATGCGCCGGAGGCCGGCGTGGCGCCGCTTTCGGATGATGAAGCGAAGCGTCTGGCGGAAATTCTGAAGTCGTGACGTGCCGTAACGCTTCCGCCCCGACCTCTGCCACAGCATTCTCTAGGCGGAGCAAGAGGGAGAGGCGCCGATGAGCGAGAAGCCGGTTCTGGTCGAAACCACGGGCGGCATGACCGTCATCACGATGAACCGCCCCGAGGTGATGAACGCGCTGAACTCGGCGATGCGGCGCGACCTGACCGTCGCGCTGACCGAGGCCACGCGGACAGCGCGGGTGATCGTCCTGACCGGGGCGGGGCGCGCCTTCTGTTCCGGGCAGGATCTGGCCGATGGCGGCAATGCCGCAAGGATCGACCTCGAAGCGACGCTCCGCGACGAATACGAGCCGATGCTGAAGGCGATCTATGATGCGCCGGTGCCGGTCATTGCCGCTGTCAATGGCGCCGCTGCCGGCGCGGGCGCGAACCTTGCCCTGGCCGCCGATGTGGTGATCGCGGCGGAAAGCGCCACCTTCGTGCAGGCCTTCAGCCGGATCGGCCTCATTCCCGATGCCGGAGGCACCTACTGGCTGCCGCGGCAGGTGGGTTTCCCCCGCGCGATGGGGGCGGCCTTGTTCGCCGGCAAGGTGATGGCACGGCAGGCAGCCGAATGGGGGATGATCTGGGACTGCGTCGCCGACGAGGCCTTCGAGGGTCACTGGAGGGCACTGGCCGGGCAACTCGCCGAGGGGCCGACGGTCGCCTACCGCAACCTCAAGCGCGCGCTGAGGCAGAGCTATGCCAATGACCTTGACGCGCAACTGGCGCTCGAGGCGAAGTTGCAGGCCGATTGCGGCAAGAGCCATGACTTCCGCGAGGGCGTGACCGCGTTCCTTGAAAAGCGCCCGGCAAAGTTCGAGGGCCGTTAGGTTAGCTGAATGAGGCGCGGGGCTACCCCCCGCGCCACGATATCTCTCGCCACCCCGGCTTCAGCCGAGGCAGCTCGGGTCTTTGGGTATTTCAGCAACGAAGAAGCGACAGGCGTTTGACGTCTTGACCGCCCGGCGGCGGGCGCAGAGAGTTGGGGCATCAGGGCGCATGGCCCTTCGGCACGGGGCCCGGTTTCCGGAAGCGCCTCACTTGTGCCGCAGGGGGATCAGATCATGCGCTGCGTCGCGGTACTCGGGCCGTCTCAATCGGGGAAAACGGAGCTGGTGAAGGCGCTTGCAGCGCTGGAAGATGCCCATCCCCAATCCGAGACGGCCGGCCATCTTTCCCTGACCCGCTTCCGTTTCATGGGCGAGGACTGGGGTGCATTGGACGTGGCCGGCGGGCCGGAGTTCGCCCGCATGGGCGGGGCAGCGCTTCTGGCCGCCGATGCGGCGGTGCTTTGCGTCTCGCCCGACCCGGACGAGGCAGTGCTGGCCGCACCCTGGCTCCGCGCCATCGAGGCGGCGGGCGTGCCCTGCTTCATCTTCATCAACCGGATGGACACGCCGAAGGGCCGCATCCGTGACATCGTCGGCGCGCTTCAAGCCTATTCCGGCCATCCGATCGTGCTTCGGCAGATCCCGATCCGCGAGGGTGGCCAGATCGTCGGCGCCATCGACCTCATCTCCGAGCGCGCCTGGCGCTACCGCGAGGGCCAGACCTCGCAGCTTGTCGAGATGCCGAAAGCCGAGGCCCCGCGCGAGCATGAGGCACGGGCCGAGCTGCTGGAGCATATGTCGGATTTCGATGACAAGCTGCTGGAGGAGTTGATCGAGGATCATGAGCCGGCCAAGGGGGCCTTGTTCGAGATCGCCCGGCGCGAGACGCAGGACCGGGCGCTGGTGCCGGCCTTCCTTGGCTCCGCAAGCCACCGGAACGGCATTCTGCGGCTGATGAAGGGTCTGAGGCATGAGGTGCCGGAGGTTGCGGCGCTGAAGGCGCGGCTTGGCGTCAAGGACGGGGTCGCGGTTGGCTTTCATGCCCAGATTCGCAAGCATCTGGGGAAATGCGTCTTCATCCGCGCGCTGGCGGAGGGTGTGAAGGCCGGCGGGCAGCTTGGCGGCGCCGGGCTTGGCGGGCTGGCGGAGCCGGGCGGCAAGCCCGGCAAGGACCATCTTGAGGCCGGCCAGATCGGCATGTCGGTGAAATCCGATCAGTTGGATGCGGGGCGGGTGTTTTCTGCGGGCGCCGCCGGTCCTGTGCCGGATTGGGGCAAGGGCTGCACGCCGTCGCTCGCCCGTGTAGTGACACCGGTGCATGAGCGCGACGATGTGCGGCTTTCGACCGCCCTCGCGCGGCTGACCGAGGCCGATCCGATGCTGCGGCTTGACCAGGATGCGGGCTCGGGCCAGGCGATCCTGCGCTTTCAGGGGCCGATGCAGGAACGGCAGGTCTTGGCCGCACTTGGCGATGATTTCGGCATCGAGGTGGCGACGGCGCCGCAAAGCCCGCGCTATCTTGAGACCATCTCGAAGCCGGTCGATGAGCAGTACCGCCACCGCAAGCAATCGGGCGGGGCCGGGCAGTTCGCCGATGTGGCGGTGACGGTGAAGCCCGCCGGGCGTGGCGACGGCTTCCGCTTCAACGAGGTGGTGAAGGGCGGCACGGTGCCCCGGAACTTCATCCCTTCCGTCGAGGAGGGCGCGCGCGAGGCGCTCGACAAGGGTCCGTTGGGCTTTCCGGTCACCGATGTCGCCGTCACGCTGACGGATGGCAAGCACCATGCGGTCGACAGCAACGACTTTGCCTTCCGTACCGCCGGAAGGATGGCGCTGCGCGAGGCTTTGCCGAAGGCCGGCCCTATCCTTCTGCAGCCGGTACAGCGGATCGAGATCCATGTGCCTTCGGTCTATTCCGGGGCGATGGTTTCGATGATCTCGTCCTTGAAAGGGCAGGTGCTGGGCTTTGAGGGCAACCCCAACTATCGGGGCTGGGATCTCTTCCGCGCGCTCCTGCCGGCTTCGGCGGAGGATGACCTTGTCATGGCGCTTGGAGGTGCGACGCAAGGCACCGCCTGGTATGACAGCACCTTCGACCATTACGAGGAAATCTACGGTCGCGAGGCCGAGCGGATTTCGAAGGAGTTCGCCGAGGCGTGAGGTCGGAGGGCCGCCGGGGGCCATGCTTCCCGGCGGCCTCCCTTTGATGGGCGTTCATGCCTTGGGGAAATCGCCCGACCGGCGCCCGATGCCGGAAATGCGGCGCCTGAGTGCGAGAAGGGCGATCGAGGCCAGGATGGCCCCTGTGTTGACGATCATGGCGTCCGTCAGGCCGATCCTGTCGACGAGCCAGCCGAGCCATATCGTTCCGATGGTGGCGAGGCCCCAGAAGGCCGTCTGGTCGATGCCGATCAGCGTGCCGCGATCCTCTGCCGGTGCTTCGCGCAGGTAGCGGCCATAGATCAGCGCCTTTCCGACCTGGTTTGCGCCGAGAAGGAAGAGGACGGCGATGTAGCCGGCAAAGCCCGGCACCACGAGAAGGCTGAGGACGAGGAGCGCGCAAGCACCCCAGATGCCAAGGGCGACGCGACCGGGCCGGGCGATCCGGGGCGAGAGGCGGACGGCAAACGAGGCCGCGAGGATCGCACCGATCCAGCCGACGATCCCGGTCAGGGCGTAAAGGTCACCCTCACCGGGAAAGCGCAGGCGGAAGGTCAGCGGCTTGAAGACGTAGAAGGCGGGGACAACGAGAAGCCCGAGCATGGCGCTGCCAAGTAGGATGTCGAAGCTGACCGGATTGGCGCGGAAATGCGCCACGACCCGGCGCAGCGGCAGGCCCCGGCCCGCCGGGCGGGCGACAGGCTGCCGGCGCGGCATCCAGAGGATCAGCGTTGCGCTGACCGCCATGAGCGCGCCGTTCACCGCAAAACCGCCGGGCGCGGAGAGGATCGGCAGGAGAAGTGTGGCGACGTTGCCCGACAGCTTCGCAATATTGTGGACGGTCGCGGCGATCAGTGCGTTATCCTCGGGCACGCGCGGCGAAGCCTCGGGGATGAAGGTGTCGATGGCCGGGTTCGAGATTGCGCTGAGGACCCCCGAGGCCAGGCAATAGGCGCCGAAGAGCCAGGGCGAAAACACCTCTCCCGCGGCGGTGATCCCGTAACCGGCGAGGGCCAGCGCGAAAAGCCCGGTGGATGCGGCAAAGCTGGTCCTTGCGCCGATCCGGTCGGTCAGGGTTCCGCCGATGGCGGTCAGGAACAGGAACGGGAAGAGTTGCAGCGACTGGTAGAACCCGATCTCGGTCGCCGAAAGCCGGGCGTAGAAAACCATGTACCAGGTGAAGAGGATGGTCTGGAAACCTTCGCCGCAGTGCCAGAACCAGTAAGAGGCGAAGAAGGCTTTGCGCATCATGGCTCATCGGACAAGGCAGGGTCAGCATGCTGCGCCTGCTTCGCCGAGTAAAGCCCGGTGCCCGGACAAGCAAAAGGCCGCCCGTCGGGGCGGCCTTCCTGTTGTTCCCGAAGGACGCTCAGCGGCTGGTCACGTCCTGATAGTCGCGCCGGGTCTGGCCGATGTAAAGCTGACGCGGGCGGCCGATCTTCTGGGTCGGGTCGGCGATCATTTCCTTCCACTGGGAAATCCAGCCGACGGTGCGCGAGATGGCGAAGATCGGCGTGAACATCGACGTCGGGAAGCCCATCGCCTCAAGGATGATGCCGGAGTAGAAGTCGACGTTCGGATAGAGCTTCTTCGAGATGAAGTACTCATCCGACAGCGCGATACGCTCCAGTTCCTTGGCGACCTGCAGCAAGGGGTTGTTGTGGATGCCGAGAAGGTCCAGCACCTCATCGGCGCTTTCCTTCATCACCTTGGCGCGCGGATCGAAGTTCTTGTAGACCCGGTGGCCGAAGCCCATCAGCCGGAAGCCCGAATTCTTGTCCTTCGCCTTGGCGATGTATTCGGGAATGCGGTCGACGGTGCCGATTTCCTTCAGCATCTCAAGGCAGGCCTGGTTGGCGCCGCCATGCGCCGGACCCCAGAGGCAGGCAATGCCGGCGGCGATGCAGGCGAAGGGATTGGCGCCCGACGAGCCGGCAAGCCGCACCGTCGAGGTCGATGCGTTCTGTTCATGATCCGCATGCAGCATCATGATCCGGTCCATCGCTTTTTCGAGGATCGGGTTGACCACGTAATCCTCGGCCGGAACCGCGAAGCACATGTTGAGGAAGTTGCCGGCATAGCTCAGCGCGTTCTTCGGATAGACGAAGGGCTGGCCGACCGAATACTTGTAGGCCATCGCGGCGATGGTCGGAAGCTTCGCGATCATGCGGATCGCGGCGACCTCGCGCTGCCATGGGTCGGAGATGTCCGTCGAGTCATGATAGAAGGCCGACATCGCGCCGACGACGCCGACCATGGTCGCCATCGGATGCGCGTCCCGCCGGAAGCCCCGGAAGAAATACTGCATCTGCTCGTGAACCATGGTGTGCTTGGTCACGCGCATCTCGAAATCGGCCATCTGCGCCTTGTCGGGCAGTTCGCCGTAGAGAAGGAGGTAGCAGACCTCAAGATAATGCGACTGATCCGCCAGCTGTTCGATCGGATAGCCGCGATAGAGAAGCTCGCCCTTGTCGCCGTCGATATAGGTGATGGCGCTGTCGGTGGCCGCGGTCGAGGTGAAGCCGGGATCGTAGGTGAAGACGTCCGCCTCGCCGTAAAGCTTGCGGATGTCGATCACGTCCGGGCCGATGGTTCCCTTCAGCACCGGGAGTTCATAGGTCTTGCCGTCAAGGGTAAGCGTGGCAGTCTTGGTCGTATCGGCCATCCCGGGCTCCTTTTGTGATCCGGCCGCGAGGGGGCAGCGCCGGATTGTGAACGACGCGGATCAGGGCCCGAAAGGCTTCAGTCCGCCACATCCTTCATCCGGGCGAGGGATTCGTCCCGCCCGAGAACCAGCATCATGTCGAAGACGCTGGGGGTGACCGCGCGTCCCGCGAGAGCCGCCCGAAGCGGCCCGGCAACCTTGCCAAGCCCCATTCCATGTGCCTCGGCAACGCCTGCCACCGTGGACTCCAGCTTGTCGCGCTCCCAGCTAGCATTTTGCAACTGCGGCGTCAATTCTGACAGTATACGACGGGATACCGGATCAAGGGACTTCGCCGCCTTCTCGTCCATGGATATGGGCCGATTGGTCAACACAAAGTGTGCCTTATCAAGAAGTTCCGGGAATGTCTTTGCCCGCTCCTTGACGCTGAAAAGCGCCCGCGCCAACCCGTCTTTCTGCGACTGCGAAGGTTCTGGCAATTTTGCCGCACCGAAAAAGGCCAGAATTTCCGGCAGCAGATCGGCATCCGCCGTCGCGGCGATATGCTGGCCTGAGAGATTCTCCAGTTTCTTGAAGTCGAGCCGCGCCGGCGCCCGCCCGATTCCCTCAAGGCTGAACCATTCCTTCGCCTCGGCGTCGGTGAAGAACTCCGCATCGCCATGCGCCCAGCCGAGCCGCGCGAGGTAGTTGCGCATGGCCGCAGCCGGGTATCCCAGCGCCTGATACTCGTGAAGCCCGACCGCACCGTGGCGCTTCGAGAGCTTCTTGCCGTCCGGCCCGTGGATCAGCGGGATATGCGCCCAAACCGGCACCGCCCAGCCCATCGCGTCATAGACCATCTGCTGGCGCGCGGCGTTGTTGAGGTGATCGTCGCCCCGGATCACATGGGTCACGCCCATGTCGTGATCGTCCACGACGACGGCCAGCATGTAGACCGGCGTGCCGTCCGAACGAAGCACGATCATGTCGTCGAGCGTGGCGTTCTGGATGACGACCTTGCCCTGCACCTTGTCGTCGATCACCGTCTGGCCTTCGCGCGGGGCCTTCATGCGGACCACATAGGGCGCATCCGGGTAGGTCGCCGGATCGGCATCGCGCCAGGGGCTCAGGAACACTGGATAACTGACGCCGCGCGCCTTTTCCGCCTCGCGGAAGGCCTCGATCTCGGCTTGCGTCGAAAAGCACTTGTAGGCGGTGCCACGCGCCAGCATCTCATGCGCGACTTCGGCATGGCGGTCCTTGCGGTCGAACTGGCTGACGACATCGCCGTCCCAGTCAAGGCCAAGCCAGGTCAGGCCCTTGAGGATTGCCTCCGTGGCTTCAGGGGTCGAACGCTCCCGGTCGGTATCCTCGATGCGCAGAAGGAACTTGCCATCGCGCCCGCGCGCGAAGAGCCAGTTGAAGAGCGCCGTCCTGGCCCCGCCGATATGCAAATAGCCGGTGGGCGAGGGCGCGAAGCGGGTGACGATCTCGGACATACGCGCGTTAACCTTTCGGAAACCATGAGCGGAGAGGCTGGACTGCGCGTTCAATAGGCATTGGCAGGCAGGGAAACAAGGGTGCGACGGCTGATCCGACCGCTGGAGGCGCTCGATGCGGCGCGGGGAAACCTTCTGCCCTGGGCGCCGGTGTTCCTGTCGCTGGGGATCGGTCCCTACTTCCTTCTGCCGACCGAGCCGGGGGGGCTGGTCTGGGGCGCGGTACTGGTGGCATTTCTGGCAGCAATGGCCATGTCGCTTCGCGGTCCCCTCCTTCTGCGCGTCCCGGCCATGGCGGTGGCGCTAGTCGCGGCGGGATTCGCGCTCTCGGTCTGGCGGGCAAATGCGGTCTCCGCGCCCGTCCTGTCCTTCCGCTACTACGGGCCGGTCGAAGGGCGCATCGTCGACATCGACCGGTCCTTCTCCGACCAGCCGCGCATCACGCTTGATGAGCTGGTGCTGTCGCGGACCTCGCCCGACCGCACGCCCGGCCTTGTCCGCGTAGCGCTCCACGACGATGCCGAAAGCGCCGGGCTGCAACCGGGCATGCGCGTGATCCTGACCGCACATCTTTCGCCGCCCGACGGGCCGGTGGCCCCCGGCGGCTTCGACTTCCAGCGCCTTGCATGGTTCTCCGGGCTGGGCGGCGTCGGCTACTCGCGGACGCCGGTTCTTGAGCTTCAGCCGCCTGACCACAGCCTCTGGCTGGCCGCCTTCCGGGTCCGCATGTGGCTGTCCGAAGGAATGCAGAAGGCGATCGGCGGTCAGTCCGGCGCCTTCGCGGCGGCGCTGATGACCGGCGACCGATCGGCGGTGAATGCCGCCACCAACGATGCGCTTCGGAACTCGAACCTCTCACACCTGATCTCCATCTCCGGCCTGCACATGGGGCTTCTGAGCGGCTTTGTGTTCGGCGCGCTGCGCTATGGGCTTGCACTGGTGCCGCCACTGGCATTGAGGCTCAACACCAAGAAGCTTGCCGCCGCCGTCGCCCTCGTCGCGGCCACGCTCTATCTGATCCTCGCCGGGCCCGATGTGGCGACGCGGCGCGCCTGGGTCATGGTCACCGTGATGCTGGTCGCGGTGCTGGCCGACCGCCGCGCCATTTCGCTCCGCTCCGTCGCCATCGCCGCCCTCGTCCTTCTGGCGATCGAGCCGGAAAGCCTGGTCGAGCCGGGGTTCCAGATGTCATTCGGTGCGACCGTCGCGCTGATCGTCACCTTCGGCCCTTGGGCGAAGATGCAGGAGAGGATCCCGCGCCTCCTGCGCCCCGCCGCAATGCTGATCCTGTCCTCCCTCGCTGCCGGGACCGCCACTGCACCCATCGCCGCCGTCCACTTCAACCGCATCGCCGAATACGGGCTGATCGCCAATTTCGCCGCCGTGCCGATCATGGGCCTGATCGTCATGCCCGCCGGTGTGATCGCGGCGGTGCTGGCGCCCGTCGGCCTTGCCGGGCCGGCGCTCTGGGCAATGGGGTTGGGGACGACGCTGATCCTTCAGGTCGCCGAATACGTTGCAGCAATGGACGGCGCGGTGCGCGCGGTGCCGACGCCGCCTGCGGTGGTCCTGCCGCTCCTTGGCCTTGGCGGCGTCTCCGCCTTCATCGCCCGACCGATTTGGCTGAGGGCTGGGGGGGCGACGCTTGCCGCCGCCGCCTTCGCACTCTGGGTCGGGGCAGAGCGTCCGGCGCTCCTGATCGCCGGCGACGGCGGGCTGGTCGGCGTGATGGGCGAGGGGGGGCGCATCCTCTCCAAGCCGAAGGGCGGCGGCTTCATCGCCAAGAACTGGCTTGAGGATGACGGCGACGCCGCCTTGCAGGACGCGGCCTTTGCGCGCGGTGGTGCGCCGGTCAGGCGCGGCGAATGGCAGGGGCATTTCGGCGACAGGCCGATCTATCACCTGACCGGCAAGACCGCCCCCGACCGCGCCGTCGCCCTATGCGCCACTGCCGCGCCGGGCACGATGGTGGTCCTGAACGGCGATTGGCCGGAGGGCGCGGACAGGCATGCTTGCGAGGTTTTCGACCAGACCCGCCTGCGCCAGACCGGCGCGCTCGCTTTCAGCCACGCGGGCGAGGGCACTGAGATCGTCACGGCAAAAGCCGTCGCCGGGACAAGGCTCTGGAACAGCCGCGCCGCCGATGAGAGGCGGCGCCTTGCCGCGGCTCAGTAGCTGCGGATCAGGCCGACGAGCCTGCCTTGAACCTTGACCTGATCCTCAGGCAGCACCCGCGTCTCATAGGCCGGGTTCGCCGCCTCAAGCGCAATCATCCCGCCCTTACGACGGTAGCGCTTCAGTGTCGCCTCATGCCCTTCGACGAGGGCCACGACGATATCGCCATTGTCGGCTATCGTCTGTTCGCGGATCACCACGATGTCGCCATCGTTGATCCCGGCCTCGATCATCGAATCGCCCTTGACCTCAAGCGCGTAATGCTGGCCCCGGCCGGAGAGCATGGAGCCAGGCACCGCGACATGGTGCGAAACCTCGGAAATCGCCTCGATCGGCACACCGGCGGCGATGCGCCCCATAACCGGCAGTTCGAGCGCATGAACCTCGCTCACCTTCATCGCACCCTTCGGCGGATCGGTGCGGTCGCCCTCGATCACCCTTGGGCTGAACCCCGGCTTCTCCATCGCCTCCGGCAGCTTCAGCACCTCAAGCGCGCGGGCCCGGTGCGGCAGGCGGCGGATGAAGCCACGCTCCTCAAGCGCGGTGATAAGCCGGTGGATGCCCGACTTCGACCTCAGATCCAGCGCATCCTTCATCTCGTCGAAGGAGGGCGGAACGCCGTCGCGCACCATCCGCTTTTGAATGAAATCCAAGAGTTCCAGTTGCTTGCGGGTCAGCATGTGCCTGTTTTCCTCATGCCGGGTTGCGGACTGTTCCTGACATGTTCTAGCCGCGTTCCCGATTTGTGTCAAACACTTGCGCAGGTTCTCGCGCAATCGGCCTGTCAGATCGCGATATACTCGACCTCATCGCCCGCCACGCGGGGGCCGTCGCCAATGGGCCGGACCAGAAGCGCATCGGCCTCGGTCAGAATCGAGAGGAGCGCGCTGTCCTGCCGCTCGAACGGAACGATTTCCGGCAACCCGGCGCCGGGCCGCAACCTCGCCCGCATGTAATGCTCACGTGGGCCGTTGGCGGCGACCGGTTGGCCGAGCCGAGCCCTTTGACGCGGCGCGGCGCGGGCCGGCAGGCCCTGCATCGCGCGGATCATCGGCAGCATGAAGAGATGGCCGCAAACAATTGATGAAACCGGGTTTCCCGGCAGTCCAAGCATCACCGATCCAGCCAGACGTCCCGCCATCAGCGGCTTGCCCGGGCGCATGGCGATGCGCCAGAAGGCGCGTTCCAGCCCAAGATCACCCGCGACCCTGCCGACGATGTCATGGTCCCCGACCGAAGCGCCGCCGATGGTCACGATCATGTCGGCATCGGCGGCGAGCGACAGGGTGTAGCGCAGGCTCGCTTCCGTATCGCGGGCAATCGGCAAAAGCCGCACTTCGGCGCCCTCTGCCTCGGCCATCGCGGCCAGCGCAAAACTGTTCGAGGCGACGATCTGGTCTGGCCCCGGCGCCTCGCCCGGCATCACCAGCTCATCCCCCGTGGCGATCAGCGCCACCACGGGGCGGCGGGTGACAGTCAGTTCCGCGACATTCATCGCGGCGATGAGGCCAAGGTCGGCGGGCCTGAGGCGCTTCGGCGCCGTCAGCCGGTCGCCCACGCGGAAATCCTGCCCGGCGGGACGGATGTTGGCGCCGGCCTCAAGCCTGTCGCCAAGGGTCATCGTGTCGCCTTCGCGCGTCACATCCTCCTGCAAGACCACACGTTCGGCACCTCCCGGCACCGGCGCGCCGGTGAAGATGCGCACCGCCTGGCCCGGGCCGACGGTCCCGGCAAAACCCCGTCCCGCCGCCGCCTCGCCGATGACCGAGAGCCTCGCGCCCGTGGAATGATCGGCCTCGCGGATCGCATAGCCGTCCATCGCCGAGGCGGCGAAGGGCGGCTGCGTGAGGCGCGCCACGGCATCCGCCGCCAGCACCCGGCCCGCCGCCCGGCGAAGCGGCACAGTTTCCACTTCAAGTTTGGGGCAAAGGGCGAAAAGCTTCGAAAGCGCCTCGTCGACGGTCAGCATGGTAGTTTCACTCCGCCTCGTAGCGACCTGATTTTCCGCCATCTTTCAGGACGACGCGCAAGCCTTCGATGCGCATCGACTTTTCGGCGGCCTTCAGCATGTCATAGACCGTCAGCGCCGCGACCGAGGCAGCCGTCAGCGCCTCCATTTCGACCCCGGTCTGGCCGGTGGTCTTGACCGTCGCCTCAATCCGCACGCCGGGAAGCACCGCATCGGGGATCAGTTCAATCGCAACCTTGGTGATCGGCAGGGGATGACAGAGCGGGATCAGGTCCGAGGTCCGCTTCGCCGCCATGATCCCCGCAAGCCGCGCCACGCCCAGAACATCGCCCTTCTTCGCCCGGCCTTCCGTCACCAGCGCCAGCGTCTCCGCCTTCATCACGACCTGAGCCTCGGCCACCGCCACACGGTCGGTCACCGCCTTGTCGGAGACATCGACCATATGCGCCCGGCCCTGATCGTCGAAATGCGTCAGAGGCATGGCCTAGACTCCAACCGGATCGGCAAGGATCGCCCGCGTCGCTGCCGCGACATCCGCCTGCCGCATCAGGCTTTCGCCGATGAGGAAGGACCGCGCGCCGCAAGCCGCCATCTCGGCAAGGTCCGCCGGCGTGAAAAGCCCGCTCTCACAGACCAGTCGCCGGCCCTTCGGCAGCATCGGCGCCAGCCTCCGCGTCGTCTCAAGCGTGACCTCGAAGGTCTTGAGATTGCGGTTGTTCACGCCGATGAGCGGCGAGGAAAGCCTGAGCGCCCGCTCCATTTCGCCCTCGTCATGCACCTCGATCAGCGCATCCATGCCCCAGTCTCGCGCCGCCGCTTCAAGCTCGGCCGCCAAGGCGTCGTCGACCGAGGCCATGATGATGAGGATGCAATCCGCGCCCCAAGCCCGCGCTTCGGCGACCTGATAGGTGTCGTAGAGGAAATCCTTCCTCAGCGCCGGAATGGCCACGGCCCCCCGCGCCGCCGTCAGGAACTCCAACGCGCCCTGAAAGGACGGCGCATCGGTCAGGACCGACAAGCAGGTGGCGCCACCGACCTCATAGGCCCGCGCCAGCGCCGGCGGATCGAAATCCGCCCGGATCAAACCTTTGGAAGGTGAAGCCTTCTTGATCTCCGCAATCAGCCCGTAGCCAGTCGCCTCAGCCCGCGCCAGCGCAGCGTCGAAACCGCGCGCTGGCCCGGCCGCACGTGCCGCCGCCTCGACCTCTGCCAAAGGCCGCGCGTGCTTGGCGGCGGCGATCTCGTCCAGCTTGTAGGCCTTGATCTTCTCGAGAATATCCATGCCCCGTCTTACCCTTCGCATCCCGCCCGGAAAAGCCCCTGCTTCTTCGTTGCCCAAATACCCACTTCCGCCCTTAGCCCCAGTCGATCGGCGTCCCGCCTTGCGCCACCAGCCAGCCGTTCACCCGGCTGAAGGGGCGCGAGCCGAAGAAGCCGCGATGGCCGGACAGCGGCGAGGGGTGTGCCGTCTCGACCCTCAGATGGCCGGGGTTGGTCAGATGCCGCGACCCGAGTTTCTGCGCCGGGCCGCCCCAGAGAAGGCAGGCGCGGGGGCTTCGGTCGATCTCTGCCAGCACTTCGGCAACAAGCTTCTCCCAGCCGATCTTCTTGTGGGACTGCGCCTCGCCCTCGCGCACCGTCAGCGCGGTGTTGAGCAAGAGCACGCCCTGCCGCGCCCAGTCGTCAAGGTCGGTCCGCGTGCGCGTCACGCCAAGATCGGCCTGCAACTCCTTGAAGATATTGCCAAGACTGTCGAGCCTGCCGGGAAACCCCGACGGGATCGAGAAGGCCAGCCCGTCGGCCTTGCCTTTGGTGTGGTAGGGGTCTTGGCCGAGGATCACCACGCGCACCGCCTCGGGCGGGCAGATATCGAGCGCGGCGAAGATGCGGTCCTTGGGCGGATAGACCGGGCCTGGTTCCGCCGCCAGCTGCGCCTCGATGCCCGGCCAATCCTTCGCGAAGAAGGGCAGACCGGACCAGCCTTCGCGGATCATTGCAAGGGAACGGCACGGGCCAGAGCCGCGACCTTTTCCGCCGCCCTACCTCTGTCGATGCTTTCCCGCGCTTGCGCTACGCCGTCCTTCAAGTCCGTGGCCTTGCCGGCGATCACCAGTGCCGCCGCCGCATTCAGGCAGACGGCATCGCGGTAGGCACCCGTTGCCCCGGCCAGCAGCGCGCGGAGCGCCACGGTGTTTTCCTCCGGCGTGCCGCCAAGGACCGCCTCGAAGGGATGGACCGGCAGGCCGGCCTCTTCCGGATGGAGGTCGAACTCGCGCACGACACCACCCTCAAGGGCGGCCACATGCGTCACGCCGGCGATGGAAATCTCATCCGTGCCGTCGCCGCCATGGACGAGCCATGCGCGCTCCGATCCGAGTGCTGCCAGCGTCTCGGCCATCGGCCTGATCCAGGCGCGGGCGAAGGCGCCCGTCAACTGCCGCTTCACCCCGGCGGGGTTTGTCAGCGGGCCGAGAAGGTTGAAGACGGTCCGCGTCCCAAGCTCCGACCGCGTCGGCATGACATGGCGGATCGCGGGGTGATGCATCGGCGCCATCATGAAGGCGATGCCGCAACTTTCCAGTGCCGCTTCAACGGCTTCCGGGCCGACCATCACGTTTATGCCAAGCTGGGTCAGTGCATCCGCCGCGCCGGATTTCGACGAAAGGTTGCGGTTGCCGTGCTTGGCGACCGGCACGCCGGCGCCCGCCACGACAAAGGCCGTCGCGGTGGAGATGTTGAGCGTGCCCTTGCCGTCGCCGCCGGTGCCGACGATGTCCATCGCCCCCGCCGGCGCCTTCACCGCATTGCATTTCGACCGCATCACGCGGGCGGCGGCGGCAATCTCTTCCACCGTCTCGCCGCGAGTCCTGAGCGCCATCAGGAGGCCGCCCATCTGTGACGGCGTCGCGGCCCCTTCGAAAAGCGCCTCGAAGGCGGCTTCCGCCTCGGCCCGGGTCAGGGGCCGGTCGGCGGCGATGCCGATCAGGGGCCGGATGTCGGCAATGGTCATGCCGGCACCGTCAGCGGCACCTTCGCGCCCGTCAGGAAATTCCGCAGCATCTGGTGGCCATGTTCGGAGGCGATGGATTCGGGGTGGAACTGCACGCCCTCGATCGGCAGGTCGCGGTGCCTGAGGCCCATGATCGTGCCATCCTCAAGCCACGCGGTGACTTCCAGGCTCTCGGGCAAGGTCGCGCGGTTGACGATCAGCGAATGATAGCGCGTGGCGAGGAAGGGCGAGGGCAGGCCGGCGAAGACGCCCTTTCCGGCATGGAGCATCGTCCCCATCTTGCCATGCACGATCTCATGGCAGCGGATCACGTCGCCGCCAAATGCCTGGCCAATGGTCTGATGACCAAGACAGACGCCAAGAAGCGGCGTCCGCGTCTCGGCGGCGGCTTCGGTCAGTGCAAGGCAGATGCCCGCCTCGTTCGGGGTGCAGGGGCCGGGCGACAGGATGATCGCGGCGGGGTTCATCGCCATCGCCTCCTGCACGTCCAGGGCATCGTTGCGGCGCACCACGACATCGGCCCCAAGCTCGCCGAAATAGTGGACGAGGTTGTAGGTAAAGCTGTCGTAATTGTCGATCAGAAGCAGCATCTTCGGGCCTTCGTCATGGGCAGGCGCAATCGGGGGATGAATACGCCTGAATGTCGGGCTATACATGGGCAGAGCCGCGCCGCCGGGTCAAGGCAGGATGCGGGCAAAACAAGGATATGGCGTCGGAGGCAGACGTGGGCAGAGGTTATGTAGTCGGCTTGCTCGCCGGAGCGCTGTTTTCAAGCGTGAGCGTGTCCGCGCTTTCGCTGATGATGCCGCCGGTGGCGCCGCTGGCGCCGCCCGCGCCGGAAACGGCGGAGGCCGTGCCGATCACGCCGGCCCCGGTGCCGGCTGAAGAAGCACCGGTGGAGGCGCCGCAGCCTGCGCCTGCGGAAGAGGTTGCCGCAGAGACGGTCGAGCCCGCGCCGGAGCCAGTGGCACCCGCCGCAGAAGCTCCCGGTGCCGAAGCGCCCATTGCGAGCGCGGAACCCGCGCCGACTGATGAACCGGAACCAGCCCCCGCCGCAACCGCTCCAGCGCCCGCACCGGAAGCGCCCGCGCCTGAAACGGAAACCGCCTCTGTCGCGCCGCAGCCTGAAACCCCGGTGGTGGAGGTTCCGGCCGGGTCGGAGTTCAACCGCGCCAAGCCGGAAGAAACCCCGGTCCTGCCGGCGCCGCAGCCAGCACCCGCCGCCAGCGCTGCGCCGGCAGTCGTCGCCCCCTCAGCCGATACCGGCCCGGCATTGACCGAACTTCTGCCTGCCGCGCCGCCGGAAAGCCCGGCGAGCGCGCCCGCCGCCATCGCCGAACCGGCGCCGCAGCCGGAAGCCATTGCCGAGGCTCCGGCGGGCGACACCGCCGTGCCGGTGCCGCCGCCCGGCGAAGCCGTCCTGCCTGATCTTGCGCCGGCAGCACCGGAGACAGAGACCGCGGCGACCGCCGAGCCTGCACCGCAGCCGACCGCGGAGGCTCAGCCAGCGCCCGCACCGGAAGCGGCCCCTGAGCCTCAGCCGGAACCAGCCCCCGAGGTGGCCGAGGAATCCGTGCCGGAGCCGGAGGCCGAGATCGCAGCGCCGCTGCCGCAGATCATCACGCCCGCGCCGGAGGCCCAGCCTGAAACCGGTGAGGCCATCGTGCCGGCACCCGACGAGGGCGCCTCTGCCGCGATCAAGCCGCGCATCATCTCGCCGGGGGCCGGGAACGCGACCGGGAACGGACCCATCATCATCGACGTGGCGCCACAGCCGCCCATCGGTGCCGCCTCGGGTCCGGAAGTAGGTTTCACGCAGAAGGTGCCCGGCGTGCAGGTCAACCGCCTGCCGCGCATCGGCGTGGTTGAACCGGCGCCGGCGCCCGACGCCGCCGACCCGGCAGAGGCGGCGGAAGTCGCGCCGGATACCGCCGTCGCCCGGTTCGGCGCCGCCTTCGACAATCCCGAGGGCAAGCCGATCATCGCCGTCGTCCTGACCGACGATGGCTCAGGTGCAGCAGCCGACGCCGAGGCGGTCGCCGCCATCGGCGCGCCGGTGACCATCGCGCTCGATCCCGAAAAGCCCGGCGTCGCGGTGCTGGCCCAGACCTACCGGCTTTCGGGCGATGAGGTCGCGATCCTCGCGCCGGCGATGCCCGAGGGTGCCACGCCCAGCGATCTTGAGGTGAGCTATCAGGGCTATGTCCAGACCTTGCCCGAATCCGTCGCACTCGTCGCCGGGCCGGGGTCGGCCCTGAACAGCGACCGGCGCGCCGCCCAGCATATCGCTTCCTTGCTGGCGACCGAGGGCAGGGGGCTTGTCACCGCCGTGCGCGGCCTCAATCCGGGGCGGCAGGCAGCGGAACGGGCCGGGGTCGCCTATGCCGGCATTGCCCGGTTGCTTGATGAAGAGGGGCAGGACGAGGCGGCGATGAAGCGCCTTCTTGACCGCGCGGCCTTCGACGCGGCGCGGGGCGGCAGTATCGTGATCCTCGGCAAGGCCTCCCCCGAGACGGTCGCGGCCCTCAGGGGCTGGATCGAGGCGGGTGAGAAAGTGGCGGTGATCGGCCCGCTGTCGGCAGTGCTCGCCCCTTGAGGGGCGGGCCTGCGGGTCAGCTGTTGCCGCGCCCGACGAAGAGGCCGGCATTCTCCGCCGCCATCTTCAGCGCCTTCGACTTGTTGATGGTTTCCTGAAGCTCGGATTCAGGGTCGCTGTCGTAGACGACACCGCCCCCGGCCTGAATATAAAGCTTGTCGTCCTTCACCACGGCGGTCCGAAGCGCGATGCACATGTCCATCTCGCCGTTGGCGGCGAAATAGCCGACGCCGCCGCCATAGATGCCGCGCTTTTCCGGCTCCAGCTCGTCGATGATCTCCATCGCCCGGACTTTTGGCGCGCCGGAGACGGTTCCGGCTGGCAGGCCGGCGAGAAGGGCCGACAGCGCATCCTGATCGTCGCGGATCTCTCCGACCACGTTCGAGACGATGTGCATGACGTGGGAATAGCGCTCGATGATGAACTTTTCGGTCGGGCGCACGGTGCCGACCTTCGCCACCCGGCCCACATCGTTGCGGCCAAGGTCGAGAAGCATCAGATGCTCCGCCAGTTCCTTCTTGTCGGACAGAAGATCGGCCTCATGGGCCTTGTCGTCCTCAGGGGTAAGCCCGCGCGGACGGGTGCCGGCGATGGGGCGGATCGTGACCTCGCCGGCCCGGAGCCGCACAAGGATTTCAGGCGAGGCACCGACGATGTGGAACCCGCCGAGGTTGAAGAAGGTGAGAAACGGCGACGGGTTGGTGCGCCGGAGCGACCGGTAAAGCGCGAAGGGCGGCAGGGTGAAATCGGCCGTCCAACGCTGCGACGGCACCACCTGGAAGATGTCGCCGGCGCGGATGTAGTCCTTGGCCTTCTCCACCGCCGCGCGATAGCCCTCGGGCGTGAAGTTCGACCGAAGCTCGCCGAGATGGGTAACATCGCCGAGCGAGCGGCCATCGCCCGCCGGCTGGCGATCCAGGTCGCGCACCGCGTCCATCACCCGCTCGGCCGCCTGGGCATAGGCGGCGCGGGCCGAAAGGCCGGAATTGGCCCAGGCGGGCGAACAGACCGTCACCTCGCCCTTCACGCCGTCAAGGACAGCGACAATGGTGGGCCGCATCAGCACCGCATCCGGCACGCCGATCGGGTCGGGCCTGACGTTCGGCAGATGTTCAACCAGCCGGATCATGTCATAGCCGAGATAGCCGAAGAGCCCCGCCGCGATGGCGGGGATACCCTCGGGCATCTCCATCCGGCTTTCGGCGATGAGGGCGCGAAGCGTCTCGAACGGATGGCCGGGCAGGGACTCGAACGCCTCGGCATCGAACCGCGCTTGCCGGTTGATCCGGCTTTCGGTGCCCCGGCAATCCCAGATCACGTCGGGCTTCATGCCGATGACCGAATATCGACCGCGCACTTCGCCGCCCGTCACCGATTCCAGCATGAAGCTCATCGGCTGGGCTCCGGCGAGCTTCAGCATCAGCGAAACCGGCGTGTCTAGATCGGCGGCGAGCCTTGTGTAGACCAGCTGGTTGTGACCCGCGGCCCAGCCGGCCTCGAAGTCTGCGAAGGAAGGGGTCAGCGACATGGCCTCAGTTCAGTTGCGCGTTGACGGCAGCAATCGCCGCCTGATCGAGCTGGATGCCCGCGCGGGTCTCGATGGTCTGGGTGAAGAGCTGGAACATGTCCTGCGACAGAGCCTGCGACAGCTGTTCATCCACCTGCTTGTGGAACTGCTGCACTTCGGGCGTTGCCAGATCGGCGGCGTTCACCTGGCGCAGGCCGAGGAGAAAGACCTGCCCCGCCGCCTCGACCACAGCCGTCTTGCCGGGTTCCATCACGAAAACCTTCTCCGCCACTTCCGGCGGCGCCCCGTCGATGAAGCCGCCCCGTGCGAAATCGTCATAGCGGGTGGTCACGAGGCCCGAGGATTCAAGAAGGGTGGGATCGGAAAATTTCCCGGCAGTCTCGGTCGCGAGCCGGCCAAGTGCCGCCAGAGTCTCGGCCTTCGCCCAGTCGGCCACCACCTGATCGCGCACCTCGTCGAGCGGCCTCAGCGCCGGCGGGTCGATCCCGTCGAGCCTGAGGGCAAAGACCCCGCCGTCGTCAAGCGCGGTGAGGGCCGGGAAATCACCTTCCTTCGCTTTCAGCGCGGCATCGCGGAAGGGCGCATAGGCGGCGATGCCGTCCTGCGTCGTCGCGTCGAACTCGATGGTGAAAAGCTGCATGTCGCTTTCCTTGGTGACATCCTCAAGCGTGGCGCCGCTGGCCAGAAGGTCCTGAAGCGTGTCGTTCTCTTCCGCGATCATCCGCCGCGCCTGATCGAACTGCGCTTCGGAGGACAGATCCTCGCGCGCTTCCTCGAAGGTAACCTCCTGCGCATCGAGGATGCCGTTCATCGCGAAGAGGGCGGGGCCGAGGTCGGTGTCGATGGGGCCGGCGATGCCAGGCGCGGTCAGCGCGAAGACAGCATCGCCCGCAGGCCCGAGGTCTTCCTTCGACACTTCGCCAAGGTCCAAATCCGCAAGCTCCAGCCCGCGCTCCTTGGCCAGCCCGGCGAAATCGACCTCACCCTTGTCGAGCCGCGTCTTCGCAGCTTCGGCAGCGGCCATGTCGGGATAGACGAGCTTTTCGACCAGCCGGCGTTCCGGTGTCACGAATTCCTTGATGCGATCTTCATAGCTCTTGCGGAGCGCCGCCTCGTCAAGCTGGACCTTGTCGGCAAGCATTTCGGGCGAGAGCCAGACATAGGTGATGCGCCGCGTCTCGGGCTTCGTATAGGGCTGAGGCTGGGCTTCGTAATAGGCCTTGATCTGATCCTCGGTGGGGGCGGCAACCGGCGCCGGCAGGTCGGAGGGGATCAGTTCGGCAAGGGTGAAGTCCCGCGTTTCGGTGGCCCAGGCGGTGATCCGGTCATCGAGGATCGCGGGCGAGGTGGTGGCGCCGAGGGCGGCACTTTGCAGGATCGTCCGCGCCGCCTCGTTGCGCAGCTTGCCTTCGAAATCGCCCTCCGTCATCCCCTCGCGCTGTAGCGCCAGCTTGTAGGCCTCGCGGTCGAACTTGCCGTCGAGGCCGTTGAAGGCGGTGAAAGAGGCGAGTCGGTCACGCACCGCGCCGTCGCCGACGGACAGGCCAAGCCGGTCGGCCTCGCCCTCAAGTGCCGCCGAGGCCAGAAGGCGCGCCAGCACGCTCTGGTCGATGCCAAGCTGCTGGGCCATCGCGAAGTTCACCGGTTGGCCCATCTGGGCCGAGGTCGCCTGCATCTCGCGCTGGACGGCGCGGGCATAGTCCCTGAGGTCGATGTCCTTTTTGCCGACGCTGCCGATCGACTGGGTCGATCCGCCGAAGTTGTCGGTCCCGAAGCCGACGAGCCCGAGCATCAGCATCGCCATCAAAGCCCAGATGAGGGTGTTTCCGCGTTTCTTGCTGCGGAGCGGGGTCGACATGTCTGGTTCCCTCCCGGGGGGCCGAGTTTATGGGTGTTTAGGTCACGAGAAGGGTCTGGGCAAGGCCGCTTGCCGGCTCAGACCCGAAACGCAGCAAGCCGGTCGATCATTTCCCCGATACCGGTGACGCCGATGTTGGCAAAGGCGATGCGGACTTCGCGCGCACCACGTGGGTCGTCGTCGGGCCGGAACATCGTGCCGGGGAGAAGAAGGATGCCCGCTTCGGCCACCAGCCGTTTCGCAAGATCGGGGGAGGTGAGGTCGAAGGGATGTTCGGCATAGGCGAAGAAGGCGCCGCAACCCATCAGCCGCCAGCCGGGCAGGCTGGCGAACCCGGCCTCCAGTGCCCTGCGGCGGGCAAGGATTTCGTCGCGCTCGCCGGCGACCCACTGGCCGAGGTTTCTCAGCCCCCAGAGCGCGCCGATCTGGCCGAGCTGGCCGGGGCAGATGGCGACGGTGTCGAGGAATTTCTCGACCTCGGCCAGCCGCGCCTGATCAGCGATGATCGCGCCGACCCGGTGGCCGGTCAGCCGGAAGGCCTTGGAGAAGGAATAGAGATGGACAAGCGTGCCGCGCCAGTCGGGATCGGCGAAAAGGTCGTGCGGCGCACCGGTGCGGCTGTCGAAATCGCGGTAGGTCTCATCCAGGATCAGCGCGATGCCGCGCCGCTCAGCGAGTTCATAGAAGGCGCGGACGGTTGCGGCAGAATATTCGACCCCGCCCGGATTGTTCGGGGTGACAAGGACGATGGCCCTGGTGCGGGGCGTGATGAGGCCTTCGGCGGCAGCGGCATCGGGGATCAGCCCGGCGCCCGTGGTCAGGGGCACGGTCGTGATGCCCTGCATGTCGAACCACATTTTGTGGTTGAAATACCATGGGGTTGGCAGGATCACCTCATCCCCCGCTGCGGCCATCGTGGACATTATCGCGCAGAAGGCCTGGTTGCACCCTTGGGTGATCGCAACCTCACCGGCCCCGATCTCGCCGCCATAGATGCCGGACCATTGCGATGCGATCTCGGCCCTGAGGGCGGGCAGGCCAAGGACCGGGCCGTAAAGGTGGGCGGCAGGGTCGTTCAGCGCGGCTTCGGCCAGCGCTTCCCTGAGCGCCAGTGGCGGCACCTCCATCGGTGCGGCCTGGCTGACGTTGATGAGGGGGCGCTCCGGCGGAAACACGACGCCATCGAGCCAGCGCCGCGCCTCCATCACGGGGGGGGCTTCGGTCGCGGCCATGGAAGGCGTCAGCGGCAGGGTCATGTCGTGTCTCCCGGGTCTGGTCGGCGCGACTGTAGCGCCGGGCGCCGGGGGCGCAAGTCAGCGCCTCAGTCCGCGCCCCGGAACGGCTGGACATATTGCAGCGCCATGTCCCAGGGGAAGAAGATCCAGGTGTCCTGGCTGACCTCGGTGATATAGGTATCGACCATCGGCCGACCCGAGGGCTTGGCATAGACCGTGGCGAAATGCGCCTTCGGATAGAGCTTCCGCACCAGTTCCAGCGTCTTGCCGGTATCGACGAGGTCGTCGATGACAAGGATGCCCTCGCCATCGCCCATCAGCTCGGCCTGCGGGCTTTTCGTGACCCTGGCTTCGCTGCGGTTCTGATGCGCGTAGCTTTTCACGCTGATCGTGTCGATCACCCGGACGTCAAGCTCGCGGCTGACGATCATCGCCGGGACGAGGCCGCCCCGGGTGATTGCGACGATAGCGCGCCAGGCGCCGTCTTCCGGGCCGCGCCCGTCAAGCCGCCAGGCCAGCGCCCGGCTGTCGCGGTGAATCTGGTCCCAGGAGACGTGAAACCCCTTCTCGTGGGGCAGCCTATCGTTCATTTCAGCTTTCCTTGCCGTTGCGCCCCGTCACCGCGTCGATGTCCGGCGCGTCGACGGCCTTCATGCCGACGATATGATAGCCGCAATCGACGTGGTGAACCTCACCCGTCACGCCCGAGCCGAGGTCGGACAGAAGATAGAGCGCGGATTTGCCGACGTCGCTCTGGCTCACGTTGCGGCGGAGCGGTGAATTCAGCTCGTTCCACTTCAGGATGTAGCGGAAATCGCCGATGCCCGAGGCGGCGAGCGTCTTGATCGGGCCGGCGGAGATGGCGTTGCAGCGGATGCCGTCCTTGCCGAGGTCTTCGGCGATGTAGCGCACCGAAGCTTCAAGCGCGGCCTTGGCCACGCCCATGACGTTGTAATGCGGCATGACCCTTTCGGCGCCGTAATAGGTCAGCGTCAGAAGCGAGCCGCCATCCGGCATCATCCCCGCCGCGCGCTGGCAAACCGCGGTGAAGGAGTAGACGGAGATGTCCATCGTCATGCGGAAGTTCGCCAGCGAGGTTTCGACATAGCGCCCGCGAAGTTCGTTTTTGTCCGAAAAACCAATGGCATGGACGAGGAAGTCAAGCTTGCCCCAGACCTTCTTCAGATGGGCGAAAAGCTCGTCGAGCGACTCCGCGCTCGCCACATCGCATTCGACGATCTCGGTCGCACCGATTTCTGCGGCCAAAGGCTCCACCCGCTTCTTCAGCGCCTCGCCCTGGTAGGAGAGCGCAATCTCCGCCCCCTGATCGGCCAGCGCCTTGGCAATCCCCCAGGCGATCGACTTGTCATTCGCGAGCCCCATGATGAGGCCGCGCTTGCCCGCCATTAATTTGGTTGCCATATCTGTCCCCGCCTGTGCTTTCGTATCAATTGCCGAAGCATTAGGCGAAGTTCCTGATGGCATCAAGTGGACCGGATCGCGGCCCCTGCCGTTGTCAAGGGGCCGGACGGGGAGTAACCGTGGCGCGAGTTGGGGGGTAGACCTTCAATCGACGCGCGCGGAGGGAGAAGACGGAAATGCTTGAACGGAGCGGGATTTTTGCGGGCGCAGACCCCTTTGCCATCGCGCGCGCCTGGCTTGCGGAAGCTGAAAAGACCGAGATCAACGACCCCAACGCCATTGCCCTTGCGACAACTGACCAAAAGGGCATGCCGAATGCCCGGATGGTTCTGTTGAAAGAGATTGAGGATGATGCGTTTCTCTTTTACACCAATTACGGATCGGTGAAGGCGCGTGAGATTGAGGCAGCGGGTGTGGCTGCCTTCGTGGTACACTGGAAGAGTCTTCGACGGCAGATCCGTGTGCGTGGTGTGACGAGTAGGGAAGACGGAAGCCAGGCCGACGCCTACTTCTCGTCGCGTTCCCTTCAGAGCAGACTCGGGGCTTGGGCGTCGCGTCAATCTGAACCGTTGACGTCGCGCGCAAAGCTGCTTGCCGATGTTGCGAAGGTTACTGCGGCGCAGGGTTCGGCGCCTAGACGTCCTTCCTTCTGGGGAGGAATAAGGTTGAGACCAGTGGAAATCGAGTTCTGGGCAGATGGGGCATTCCGGCTGCACGACAGGTTCCAGTGGCGGCGAGAAACGGTTGACGATGAGTGGACCGTGACGCGCCTGTACCCCTGAGTATGAGTTCAATCGGGTGTGGTTTAAGCGGCTGCAACCCGATCAAGGATGCAACCGTTCATGCCCTCGGTCTTGATGGCCGGCTGTGCGGATGGGAATACGTGACTATGACAGAACAACAACCGAACCAGCACGAACTCATTGGGCGCGTGAAATGGTTCGACCCGGCCAAAGGCTTCGGGTTCATCGTCGCCGAGCAGGGCGGCGGGGATATTCTTCTTCACGCCAATGTCTTGCGGAACTTCGGACAAGGCTCCGTGGCGGATAATGCGCGCATCCGGGTGATCGTGCAGCAGACCCAGCGCGGCGCGCAGGCGGTCGAGGTCCTTGAGATACTGCCGCCCGAGATGGAAGACATCGCCCCGATCGAGGATCTCGGCGACAGCGATGCCGCCACGATCGCCGCACTGCCGCTGGAGCCGGCGCGGGTGAAGTGGTTCGACAAGGTCAAGGGCTTTGGCTTTGCCAATGCCTACGGTCGGCCCGAGGACATCTTCATCCATATCGAGGTCTTGCGCCGGTCTGGCTTCGCCGACCTTCAGCCCGGCGAGGCGGTCTGCCTCAGGGTGATCGAGGGAAAACGTGGCCGCATGGCGGCGCAGGTTGCGTCCTGGGATGCGGCACACCGGGAACATAAGTGAGCCGCCGGTTGCTTCATGGGCTCGTCCTGTCGATGTTGCTGGCCGGGCCGGCGGCGGCGGCATGCACCGAAGATCAGGCAGAGTTCCGCTGGTCGGGGGGGGGCGTCCGATTCGCGGTCGAGATCGCCGACGACAACGCCGAGCGCGCACAGGGGCTGATGTTTCGCGAGTCGCTTTCGGCAAGCGCCGGGATGCTCTTCATCTACGACCGCCCGCAGTCGGTGTCGTTCTGGATGAAGAACACGCTCATACCGCTCGACATGGTGTTCATCGGCGCCGACGGCCGGGTGAACGGGGTCCATGCCGGGGCGGTTCCCGGCGACCTGACGCCGATTCCCGGCCCGCCGGAAACCCTCATGGTGCTAGAGATCAAGGGCGGGCTCGCGGCGCGCCTGGGTCTGGGCGAGGGGGCAGAGATGCGCCATCCCCGGATCGCGCAGGAGGGTGCTGTCTGGCCCTGTGGGCAACCTTAGGGCTTTTCCTGCGCCGCGACACCCGCTAGAGACAACCGCGTCGGGGCGTAGCGCAGCCTGGTAGCGCGACGGTTTTGGGTACCGTAGGTCGGAAGTTCGAATCTTCTCGCCCCGACCAGTTTCCCATCCTTGGGTCACACCAAACCGCCTTTGCGGTTTGCGGGCTATCGCGTTCCGGTGTGCGCCCGGTGATAAATTCAAGTTCCCGCTCAAGAAAATCCGCCAAACTGCCCTGCCCAAACGACTTCCTGCATTGGCGGCAATCGACCGCCGCAGAGGCTGAATCAAAGGCCCTGTGCCCCATGCGCAACCCTTCGGGGCGGTCAACCGAAATCTCCTGTGCAAAACCTCAAAAATCTGTTGACCTCTCCCGTGAACATACGTCAGTTTGTATGGGCTGACGGAGAAGCCACAATATCTAGTGGCCGGTTCGACGGGGACACAATCACATACACAGGCCGCGTCAATCAGCGGCCGTGACGCGGCGGGCGCATCCGCCGCGATGTGATGACGTGCGCCCGCTGCTGCCCCGCTGGCGCCATAGCCGCAAGACGCCCCGCGAAGGGCGCGCGGCACAGCAAAAGGATGGGGCAGATGAAGATCGAACGGAAATTCACGCAATCTGGTCAGGATGCCTATGCAGGGATCGTCTTTTCGACGACCACCTCGGAAATCCGCAACCCGGATGGCAAGATCGTCTTCCGCATCGAGGCGGTCGAGGTTCCGGAGAGCTGGAGCCAGGTGGCCTCCGACGTCCTCGCCCAGAAGTATTTCCGCAAGGCGGGCGTTCCGGCGCGGCTGAAAGCCGTCAAGGAAAAGGGCGTGCCGGAATTCCTCTGGCGCTCCGTCCCCGATGAAAAGGCGCTGGAGGCTCTTCCGGCCGCCGACCGCTACACCGGCGAAACCTCGGCCAAGCAGGTCTTCGACCGCCTCGCCGGGGCATGGGCCTATTGGGGCTGGAAGGGCGGCTACTTCTCCACCGAGGCCGATGCGCAGGCCTATTATGACGAGATGCGCTTCATGCTGGCCGAACAGATGGCCGCGCCGAACTCGCCGCAGTGGTTCAACACTGGCCTGCACTGGGCCTACGGTGTCGACGGCCCGGCGCAGGGGCACTTCTACGTCGATCACGTCACCGGCAAGCTGGTGAAGTCCGAAAGCGCCTACGAACATCCGCAGCCCCATGCCTGCTTCATCCAGTCCGTCTCCGACGACCTCGTGAACGAAGGCGGCATCATGGACCTCTGGGTCCGCGAGGCGCGGCTTTTCAAATACGGTTCCGGCACCGGCACCAACTTCTCCTCGCTTCGCGGCGAGGGCGAGAAACTGTCAGGCGGCGGCAAATCCTCTGGCCTGATGGGGTTCCTGAAGATCGGCGACCGCGCGGCGGGTGCCATCAAGTCGGGCGGCACCACGCGCCGCGCGGCCAAGATGGTGATCTGCGACATGGATCACCCCGATATCGAGGCCTTCATCAACTGGAAGGTCATCGAGGAACAGAAGGTCGCCAGCCTCGTCGCCGGCTCGAAGATGCATGAGCGGCAGCTCAACGAGATTTTCGCGGCGATCCGCGCCTGGGACGGGTCTTCGGAAGATGCCGTCGATCCGGTGAAGAACGTGGCGCTCAAGGCCGCGATCCGCGGCGCCAAGAAGGCGGCGATCCCGGAAACCTACGTCAAGCGCGTGCTCGACTATGCCAAGCAGGGCTACGCCTCGATCGAATTCCCGACCTATGACACCGACTGGGATTCGGAAGCCTATGCCTCCGTCTCCGGCCAGAACTCCAACAACTCGGTCCGCGTCACCGATGCCTTCCTGAAGGCCGTCAAGGACGATGCCGACTGGGAGCTGATCCGCCGCACAGACGGCAAGATCGCCAAGACCATCAAGGCCCGCGACCTCTGGGCACAGGTCGGCCACGCTGCCTGGGCCTGCGCCGATCCCGGCATCCAGTTCCATGACACGGTGAACGCCTGGCACACCTGCCCCGAGGATGGGGCGATCCGGGGCTCCAACCCCTGCTCGGAATACATGTTCCTTGACGACACCGCCTGCAACCTTGCGTCGATGAACCTTCTGACGCTCTACAAGGACGGCAAGTTCGACGCCGAAGGCTATGTCCACGCCACGAGGCTCTGGACCGTGACGCTGGAAATCTCGGTCCTGATGGCGCAGTTCCCGTCGAAGGAAATCGCCCAGCGGTCCTATGACTTCCGCACCCTCGGCCTTGGCTACGCCAATATCGGCGGCCTTCTGATGAACATGGGCCTTGGCTACGACAGCGACGAGGGCCGCGCCCTTTGCGGCGCGCTGACCGCGATCATGACCGGCGTCAGCTATGCGACCTCGGCCGAGATGGCATCGGAACTGGGGCCGTTCCCCGGCTATGCCAAGAACGCCGGCCACATGCTCCGCGTCATCCGCAACCACCGCAACGCTGCCTATGGCCGCAGCGAGGGTTACGAGGCGCTGGACGTGAAGCCGGTGCCGCTCGATCAGGTGAACTGCCCCGACCAATCCCTTGTCGCCCTTGCGAAATCCGCCTGGGACGAGGCGCTGGCCTTGGGTGAAAAGCACGGCTACCGCAATGCCCAGTCCACGGTGATCGCGCCGACCGGCACCATCGGTCTCGTGATGGACTGCGACACGACGGGGATCGAGCCGGACTTCGCGCTGGTGAAGTTCAAGAAGCTGGCCGGTGGCGGCTACTTCAAGATCATCAACCGTTCGGTTCCGGCGGCGCTCGCCACGCTCGGCTACGGTTCGGCGCAGATCGAAGAGATCATCGCCTATGCTGTCGGCCACGCCAGCTTGGGCAACTGCCCCGGCATCAACCACACCTCGCTGATCGGCCACGGTTTCGGCCAGGCGGAACTCGACAAGATCGAGGCGGCGCTGCCTTCGGCCTTCGACATCCGCTTCGTCTTCAACCAGTGGACGCTGGGTGAAAGCTTCTGCCGCGAAACCCTTGGTATCCCGGCGGAAAAGCTCGCCGACCCGACCTTCGACCTCCTCCGTCACCTCGGCTTCACCAAGGCGCAAGTGGACGCGGCCAACGACCATGTCTGCGGGACGATGACGCTGGAAGGAGCGCCCTTCCTGAAGCCGGCGCACTACGCCGTCTTCGACTGCGCCAACCCCTGCGGCAAGACCGGCAAGCGGTTCCTGTCGGTGGAAAGCCACATCACCATGATGGCGGCGGCCCAAAGCTTCATCTCGGGCGCCATCTCCAAGACCATCAACATGCCCAACAACGCCACGATCGAGGAAACCCTCGCGGCTTACGAGCTGAGCTGGAGCCTTGGCATCAAGGCCAACGCGCTCTACCGCGACGGCTCCAAGCTGTCGCAACCGCTGGCGGCGGCGCTGGTCGAGGATGACGAGGAGGCGGAAGAGATCCTCGCCTCGGGGTCGAACCAGGAAAAGGCCATGGTTCTGGCCGAGAAGATCGTCGAGAAGGTCATCGCCAAGGAGATCATCCGCTCCCACCGCGAGAAGCTGCCCGAACGGCGCAAGGGCTATACCCAGAAGGCTATCGTCGGCGGCCACAAGGTCTACCTGCGCACCGGCGAATACAAGGACGGCGCGCTCGGCGAGATCTTCATCGACATGCACAAGGAAGGCGCTGGCTTCCGGGCGATGATGAACAACTTCGCAATCGCGGTGAGCGTCGGCCTGCAATACGGTGTTCCGCTTGAGGAATTCGTCGATGCCTTCACCTTCACCAAATTCGAGCCTGCGGGCATGGTGCAGGGCAACGACTCGATCAAGTCGGCGACCTCGATCCTCGACTACATCTTCCGCGAACTGGCGGTGAGCTACCTTGATCGCACCGACCTTGCCCATGTCGTGCCGAAAGGGGCTTCGTTCGACGACCTCGGAAGTGCCGACGAACGCCAGACCAACGTGGCCGAGCCGAGCGACCGGGCAGCGTCGAAATCGCTAGAGGTGCTGAAGCAGGTCGCCTCGACCGGCTACATGCGCAAGCGCCTGCCGCAGGAACTGATCGTCCTGCAGGGCGGTGTCGGCGCGGTCGCGCTTTCGGGCGATCCGATTGCGGCCTTGAACACGCTGGTGCCGGCGACGGCACAGGCGGCGTTCGCGGTCGGGGCCACGGCGCTCGCCACCGGCACGGTGACGATGGACGCCCGCACCAAGGCCAAGATGCAGGGCTACGAGGGCGAGGCCTGCGGCGAATGCGGCAACTACACGCTGGTCCGGAACGGCACCTGCATGAAGTGCAACACCTGCGGCGGCACGAGCGGGTGCAGCTGAGGGGGGCGTAGCGGGTGACCGCGTCTTCGTGGAGAACCTCAACGAGCCGTAGTAGCGGCCTTGGTCTGGCTTCACCCTGACTCTCCTGACCGTTCCTCAAGGGCGGGGTAGAACCCCGCCCTACGCCCCCACACCATGCGCCCCGGCAACCACGGTCGCCACCCCGTCGCGACGCCGCCTCCACGCCGCCGCTTGACTTCCGCCCCGCGCCTGAGCCAACTCGCGCCCGCCATGTTCGACTTCCGTCCTGTCGGCTATGTAATGGGCCTTCTGGTCACGGTGCTGGGTTTCAGCATGCTCGTGCCGATGGCGCTTGACTATGTGCTTGGCAATGGCAACGCCCATGCCTTCTTCGCCTCGGCACTCTTTTCCACGCTGACCGGCGGGCTGACCGCGCTCGCCTGCCGGAGTTCGGTGACCGGCACGATGAACATGCGCCAGGCCTTTCTCCTGACCTTTCTCATCTGGGTGATCCTGCCGCTTTTCGGTTGCCTGCCCCTGATGCTCGGCGGGCCGGAGGCGTCTTTCACCGATGCCTATTTCGAGGCGGTGTCGGGCATCACCACCACCGGCTCCACCGTCTTCGTCGGGCTTGACGACTTCCCGGCGGGGATCAACCTCTGGCGCGGGATGCTGAACTGGATGGGCGGCATCGGGATCGCCTTCCTTGCCATGATCTTCCTGCCGCATCTGAGGGTCGGCGGCATGCAGTTTTTTCGCGCCCAAGGCTTCGACACGCTGGGCAAGACGCTGCCCAGGGCGGTCGACATCGCGCGCGGGCTGCTCGCGGTCTATGTCGGGCTGACGATTGTCTGCGCGCTGACTTACCTCTGGCTCGGCATGTCCGGCCTTGATGCCGTGGTCAATGCCATGGCCTCGATCGCGACGGGCGGGTTCTCCCCGGCCGATGCTTCCTTCGGCAAGTATGTGGGGCCGTCCGAATATGCCGGCGCCTTCTTCATGATCCTTGGTAGCCTGCCCTATATCCGCTTCATGCAGCTGGCGACCGGCAGTGCTGCGCCCCTGCTGCAGGACGTGCAGATCCGGGCCTATCTTCTGTGGATCTTCGTCGCGGTCGCTGCCGTGTCGGTCTACCGGCTGATGACCGGCGACGACCCGGCGGAAGAGGTCGTCCGCTCATCGCTCTTCAACCTCGTGTCGATCTTCTCGGGCACCGGCTTTTTCTCGGATGACGTGTCGTCCTGGGGGCCTTTCGCGGTGGTCGTTGCGGCTTGCGTCGGCATGATCGGCGGCTGCACCTCCTCAAGCTCCGGCGCGCTCAGCGTCTTCCGGGTGCAGGTCGCCTTCGCGGCGATCCGGGCGCGGATCAGGCTTCTCCATTCGCCGCACCGGCTTGAGCCTGTGCGCTATGACGGGCGGACGGTGGCGGATGATATCGTCGGGCCGATCATCCTCCATCTGACGTCCTACATCTTCCTCATCGGGCTTCTGAGCCTGATGCTGACCTTCCACGGCATCGACATCGAATCCGCCTTCTTCGCGATCTGGACCTCGATCGGCAATATCGGCTTCGGCTTCGGGCCGATGGTCGTCAGGACCGGAACCTTCGTGGATTTCCCCGAAAGCGCGAAATGGGTGCTGATCTTCACCATGATCATGGGCCGGCTCGGCCTTCTCGCCGTGCTGATCCTGCTTTTGCCGCAGTTCTGGCGCGGCTGACGGGTGGCCGCGTGGCTTGACAGCCCGTGCCTGGCACGCGAACGCTGACCCATGCAGGATTTGCGGCCCGTTGGTTATGTCATTGGTTTGCTGTCGGCGATGCTCGGGGCGTCGATGACCATTCCACTGGCGGTGGACCATGCGTACGGCAATCTCCACTGGCAGGTCTTCGGGGTCAGCGCGCTGATCGCCGGCGGTGTCGGGACCTTGCTGGCGCTGGCCTGTGCCAATGGCGTGCGCGACCGGCTGACGCTGCAACAGACCTTCCTTCTGGCAACGCTCGTGTGGGTGGCGCTGCCGCTCTTTGGCGCTGTGCCCTTTGTTCTTGGCGCCACCTCGGCGCGCACCGTGGACGCGGTGTTCGAGGCGATGTCGGGCATGACCACCACCGGGGCCACGGTCTTTGCCAGGCTGGAAGAGTTGCCGAAGGGGCTGCTTCTCTGGCGGTCGATGCTGCAATGGTTCGGCGGCATCGGCATCATCATCGTCGCCATGGTCTTTTTGCCCGAACTCAGGGTCGGGGGGATGCAGATCTTCCGGTCTGAGGCCTTCGACACCGGCGGCAAGGTGCTGCCGCGCGCGGCCGAGATCGCCGCGCGGATCGCCGGGATCTACGTCGGCCTGACGCTTGCCTGCCACATCGCCTATGTCACCGTCGGGATGAGCGGGTTCGAGGCGCTGAACCATGCGCTGACCACGATGTCGACGGGCGGCTTTTCGACCTCGGACGCCTCTTTCGGGGTCTATCAGGGGGCGCCGGAATATGTCGCCTCGGTCTTCATGGTCCTCGCGAGCCTGCCGTTCGTCCGCTATGTCCAGATCGCCGCCGGTTCCGCCCGCCCGATTTTCCGCGACAGCCAGGTGCAGGCGTTCCTGAAGGTCATCGCGGTGCTGGTGGCGATCATCACCGCCTACCGCATCCTTGAAAACAACGACCAGCTTGAAAGCGCCTTCCGCGAGGCGCTGTTCAACATCACCTCGATCATCACCGGCACCGGCTACGCCAGCGTCGACTACCAGCGCTGGGGTTCGTTCCCGGTGGTGCTCTTGTTCTTCGTCGGGCTGATCGGCGGGTGCGCCGGGTCGACCTGCTGTTCGGTGAAGATCTTCCGCTACCAGCTCCTTTTCGCGGCGGTCAAGGCGCAGATCCGGCGCATCCACTTGCCGGATGGCGTCTTTTCCGCCCGTTACGAGGGGCGGACGGTCAGTCTTGAGGTGCTGAACTCGGTCATGGCCTTCCTCGGCATCTTCGTCGTGACGCTTGGCCTGACGACGGCCTCGCTCGGCCTGACGGGGCTTGATTTCGTGACCGCCCTTTCGGGGGCGGCCACGGCGCTGGCGAATATCGGGCCGGGCTTTGGCGAGATCATCGGGCCGGCGGGCAACTTCGCGCCGCTCAATGACAGCGCGAAGTGGATATTGATCTTCGCGATGCTGCTCGGGCGGCTCGAACTGCTCGTCGTGCTGGTGATCTTCCTGCCGCGCTTCTGGCGGGTGTGAGGGCCGTCACTCCCAGCAGGACACTTGCACCGTCATGTCGCGGCCGATCCGGGCGATGTCCTCGGCGGCCATGGCGCCCGGGGCGGCGCCTTGCGGGGCGTCGGCGGTGGCCTCGCTGCCAAGGGCGCGGAGGATGACCCCGGCGTCGGCGGCAAAGCTCACGTCGTCGGGAAGGACGCGGCCTTCTTCCGCAACACGGGGCAGAAGCATCCCGATCACCCGGCCCGTCGCATCAATGACCGGCCCGCCCGCGTCCCCCTCAAGCGCCTTGAGTTGCAGCCGTTCGCGCGCGGCGTTGCCGTCAAGATCCTTGGTATCGGCGAGGGTGCCGAAGGTCAGGACCGGCTCGGTCAGGGTGTCGGGGTAGGAATAGCCGGCGACGGCGATCTCACCGCCAGAGGCGGTGGTGGTCTGGCGGAGCGCCGCGACGCCGAGGGGCGCGAGAGCCGACGCGGGCGCGAGGATTGCCACGCCGCCCGCCGCATCTTCGGCGGCGACGGTCATCTCGATCCCGCCGTCGATGGTGATGCGGCCACAGTTCTTCAGAACCTCGGGCGTGGTGGCGACCCGGCCGGTGCCGTCGACATAGAAGCCCGAGCGCGAGATGATCGGCTTGCGGACCTGAAGCCCGGCGACGAGGTCGCCGCGGCTGACTGCCATCGGCTCACCAAGGGAATCGTCAAGGGCGTGGTCGCCGAAGGGCCGGAAGCTCGCCTTCATCGCGTCGAGCACCTTGGCCGCGCGGGCGGCGTCGGCGACGGGCCAGACAAGGGTGAAGCCCTTGATGAAGCCGCCCCTGAGTTCGGCCATCGTGTAAGAGGCCGAGACGGCATTCGCCCCGGTCAGAAGGAAGGCGTTGCGGTTGAGCTGGCGTTCCCCTTCGACCGGGACGATCTCCAGCGTCTGCATCAGGTCGAAAAGACCGGAGAGCCTCGCCTGATCGCCCGGCTGGGAGATCAGGAGCACCCGGTAGCCGGAACCGGCCATCTCGCGGTACTGGGCGAAGGGCGGCTGGTAGCGGTCGAACTCCACGAGCGACAGCGGCAGCGTGATCTCGATGGCCGCCTCTTCCTCGCTGACCGGCGTGAGGCCGATGGCGTCCCGCTCAGTGCGGAATCCGTCCAGAAGCTTGCCGCGCTGGGCGGTGGTCAGGATGCCGGTGCCCTCAAGCCCTTCCGACATCTGCCATGCGGCCATGCTGCGGCGGGTTCCGGCGCCGAAAGCGCCGTCGATGGCACCCTTGTACTGGCCGAACCATTGCAACGCCTCCTGAAGCTCCTTGCGCGTCTCGGGGGTAAGCGCCGCCTCGGAGGCGCGCGCCTCCTCCGGCGTCTCGTCGGGGATCGGGGCGAGGAGGACGGTTTCCGCCTCTGGCTCCGCAACTTCGGGCAGCACCGCCTCGGGCGCGGGTTCCGTCACCGGGGCAGGGGCGGAAGCCGCGCCGCCGACCGGCCAGAACTGGCTTCCGAAATGATCGGCTTCGGCGAGATAGCTGTCATTCGGGATCAGGCCTTCCCCCCTCAGAAGGCTGAGCTGGACCGAGGCAGCATCGCGCGAATACGGGCCAAGCGCGATGGCGTACCAGCCCGAGTCGAGCGAATAGCCGACGACATTCGGAAAAAGGCTCGCATAGGCGCGGGCGCGTTCCTCGGCCTCGGCCAGGGTCGGGCGCGCTTCGATCTGGACCCAGGCCTCTTGTGCCAGTGCCGCAACCGCCCCCATGAGCCAGAGAACGATTCCCCCCAAAAGCACCGCCAAACGCATGTCCAAAGCCTTCCTGTTACCGATCGTCGCGAATCCGACCCGGAAACTAACAGGCTGGGCGGCGGCGTCACGCCACAAACGCCCCGGCGCCGATTGACCCTGTCCGGCCTGTTGCCTATTGAGAACGCGCTTTCCGGGTCCATCACAGGCGCGCCATGACCACGATCCAGCCCCGTTCCTTCCAGGAGATCATCCTGCGCCTCCAGACCTACTGGGCGGAAAAGGGCTGCGCCATCCTGCAACCCTATGACATGGAGGTCGGCGCGGGGACCTTTCACCCGGCCACCACGCTCCGCGCGCTTGGCTCGCGTCCCTGGGCTGCCGCCTATGTCCAGCCCTCGCGCCGCCCGACCGACGGGCGCTACGGCGAAAACCCGAACCGCTTGCAGCACTACTACCAGTATCAGGTGCTGATCAAACCCTCGCCGCCCGACCTTCAGGCGCTTTATCTGGGCAGCCTCGCCGCCATCGGCATCGACGCGAACCTCCACGACATCCGCTTTGTCGAGGATGACTGGGAAAGCCCGACGCTCGGCGCATGGGGCCTCGGGTGGGAGGTCTGGTGCGACGGCATGGAGGTGAGCCAGTTCACCTACTTCCAGCAGGTCGGCGGCCATGACTGCCACCCAGTCTCGGGTGAACTGACCTACGGGCTGGAGCGTCTGGCCATGTATGTCCTCGGCATCGACCACGTGATGGACATGCCCTTCAACGATCCGTCCGCGCCGATCCCCTTGAGCTACGGCGATATCTTCCGCCAGACCGAACAGGAATACTCGCGCTGGAACTTCGATCAGGCCGATACCGAGATGCTCTTCCAGCATTTCAAGGACGCCGAGGCGGAATGCGAACGCATCCTTGCCGCACCTGCGACAGACAAGGCGGGCCGCGCCATCATCATGGCGCATCCGGCCTATGACCAGTGCATCAAGGCCTCGCATATCTTCAACCTTCTCGACGCGCGTGGCGTGATTTCCGTCACCGAACGGCAGGCCTATATCGGCCGGGTCCGCGCGCTTGCGAAGAAATGCGCCGACGCCTTCGTCACCACTGAAGCGGGCGGGGTCGCAGCGTGAATGGCAAGCTTGTTGCAGGGTTCATCGTGATACCAGCGCTCATCGTCGGGGCCGTGGTCTATTACGCCCAGGAATACGCTTATTATCGGCCGGTGGAGGCTGCTTCGGCCGAAGCGGTGATCCGCATCACCGACCTTGAAGGCAGGGCCGAGCCGATGCTGACCGACAGTTTCGACGGCATCGACGCCGACAGCTCGCCCTTGCGGTTCCGCGGCTGCTTCAATACTCCGACGTCGCTTGCCGTGCTGAGCGAGACCTATGCGATCTACCCGAAGCCCACGCCGCTCAACGCGCCGTCCTGGTTCACCTGTTTCGATTCCGGCCGGCTGACCGAGGACCTCGCCACCGGCAAGGCCGTCGCCTTCCTGTCGGAAAAGAACATTTCCCCCGGCGTGGACCGCGTCGTCGCCGTCTATCCCGATGGCCGGGCCTTCGCCTGGCAGCAGCCGAACGAAAGCGCGGAGAAGTAAATGCCCGATCTCCTCATCGAACTCTTCTCCGAGGAAATCCCGGCAAGGATGCAGGGCAGGGCGCGCGAGGATCTGAAGAAACTCGTCACCGACGGGCTGGTCGAGGGCGGGCTGACCTATTCCGGCGCCCATGCGCTCTCCACCCCGCGCCGCCTGACGCTCGCCATTGAAGGCCTGACGGCGGAAAGCCGGCCCGTGCGCGAGGAACGGAAAGGCCCGGCGACGACCGCGCCCGAGGCCGCCTTGCAGGGGTTTTTGCGCTCCACCGGCCTGACGCTCGACCAGCTGGAAAAGCGCGACGACAAGAAGGGGCAGGTTTACTTCGCCGTCATCGAGAAACCGGGCCGCAAGGCCCCGGCGATCATCGCCGAGGTGCTTGAAGCGACGATCCGCAATTTCCCCTGGCCGAAGTCGATGTGCTGGGGCGCGGGGTCACTTCGCTGGGTACGGCCCCTGCATTCGATCCTCTGCCTCCTGACCGACGAACATGGGGCCGAGGTCGTCCCCGTGACCATCGACGGCATCGAGGCCGGCAACCAGACGCGCGGCCACCGTTTCCTTGCCCCCGACGCATTCACCGTCACCTCCTTCGACGACTACGCGGCGAAGCTGAAACGCGCCTTCGTCATGCTCGACCCTGAGGAACGTGCCGGCCACATCTGGAACGACGCCCAGAATGCCGCCTTCGCAGCCGGGCTTGAGGTGGTCGAAGACAAGGGCCTTCTGACCGAGGTCGCCGGGCTGGTCGAATGGCCGGTGGTGCTGATGGGCAAGATCGGCGAAAGCTTCCTCGGCCTGCCGCCCGAGGTCCTGCAAACTTCGATGAAGGAACACCAGAAGTTCTTTTCCGCCCGGAACCCCAAGACCGGGCGGATTGAGGGCTTCCTGACCGTCGCCAATACCGTGACGGCGGATCACGGCGCCACCATCCTGAAGGGCAACCAGAAGGTGCTGTCGGCGCGGCTTTCCGACGCAAAGTTCTTCTGGGAAAACGACCTCCGCACCGTCGCGCAGACGGGAATGGAGGGCATGGCCGCCGGCCTCGCCAACGTCACCTTCCACAACAAGCTCGGGAGCCAGGCCGACCGCATCCAGCGCATCGAGGCGCTCGCCCGCGAGATCGCCCCCTTGGTCGACGCCTCCCCCGACCTCGCCGCCGAAGCCGCACGGGTCGCCAAGGCCGACCTGCAATCGGCGATGGTCGGCGAGTTTCCCGAGTTGCAAGGCACCATGGGCGTCTACTACGCCAAGGCGGCAGGCCTGCCCGATGCCGTCGCCAATGCCTGCAAGGCCCACTACCAGCCGCTCGGCCCCTCCGATGAGGTGCCGTCGGAGCCGGTCTCCGTCGCCGTGGCGCTGGCCGACAAGATCGACACGCTGACGGGGTTTTGGGCGATCGACGAGAAACCGACCGGGAGCAAGGACCCGTTTGCGCTGCGGAGGGCGGCGTTGGGGGTGATCCGGTTGGTGTTGGGGAATAGTACCAGAATTTCCCTTTTGAACATTTTTGCTCTGCGGACAGTCACCACGTCGCTTGATCAATATCTGAAAGGACAGCGAGCGGAGTTTGAGAAAGTTGTAGAAGACATAGGGGCGTTGGCTGATTTTTCAGATAGGCGATCTGAGATATCTCAAATGGTCAATGAGTTGATTGCATCGCGCTCTGAACAGGCCAGCACGCAAAACCTAGCGCAAGGCCTCGCAACCCTCGGCATTAGGAAAGGCACAGACCTCCTCGCCTTCTTCCACGACCGCCTGAAGGTCCACCTCAAGGATCAGGGCATCCGCCACGACGTCATCGACGCCTGCCTCGCCATGCCGGGGAACGACGACCTCACCCTCCTCGTCAAACGCGCCGAGGCGCTGGCCGCCTTCCTGAAAACCGATGACGGCACCAACCTCCTGCAAGGCTTCAAGCGCGCCAACAACATCCTCACCCAGGCCGAAGCAAAGGACGGCGTCGAATATTCCTTCGGCGCTGACCCGAAGTTTGCCGAGGACGAGACCGAACGCGCCCTCTTCGCCGCCCTCGACAAGGCCGAATCCGCCATCGCCCCGGCGATGCAGGCGGAAGACTTCGCCACCGCCATGTCGGCCATGGCTGCGCTGCGCGCGCCCATCGACGCCTTCTTCGGCGCGGTGCAGGTCAACAGCGACAACCAGATCGTCCGCCGCAACCGCCTGAACCTCCTCAGCCGCATTCGCCAGATCTGCCTTTCGGTCGCCGACCTCACCAAACTCGAAGGCTGACGGCTTCTTCGTTGTCAAAATACCCCCGGGGGTGCGGGGGCGGCGCCCCCGCCGCTGGACAAGTGACGTGAACCGCGTATCCTGCCGCCGACTCACAGGTTGCCGCAGTGCAGAAACACGCCGATTTCAGCGCCTTCACCGAAATCTCGCCCTCCGCGGCGATTGATCCCACACGCCACGGCTGGCGCGCGAAATGCCTGCAACGGCTGGTCCGCCTCGAACTTCCAGTTCCGCCGACCATGGCGCTTCCCGCCGACACCGTTCGCGCCATCGCCGCGGGGCAGATGCCCGATACGGAACGCCTCGCCGCCTTCTTCCAGGGCGCCCTCGTCTCGATCCGGCCCTCGCCGGCGAACCCCGACTGGGGCGGGCCGACGACGGTCCTCAATGTCGGCATGAACGCCCGGAAACACGCCGAGATTCGCGACCGCCACGGCAAGGCCCTGGCCGATGCCATGTATCTCAGCTTCGTGCAAGCCTATGCGATCAACGTCGCGCGCCTAGACCCCGACATGTTCACGGCTGAGCCTTCGTCCGAAGCGCTGGCGGCGGTCCTTGCCGCCTATGAGGCGGAGATGGACGAGGAATTCCCGCAGTCGGCCGCGCAGCAACTGGCCGAGGTCCTGCGCTCCATGGCCCGCGCCTGGGAAGGCACAACGGCGCGGCTCTTGCGCGAGGCGAAGGGCGCGCCGGCGGATGCCGAGCTTGGGCTTGTCGTGCAGGAAATGGCGCAGCCCTTCGGGCCGGGTCTTTCGGGGCAGGGAACGATCCAGCTCATTGAAAACGTCACTGGTGCGGCCCAGGTCACCGGACGGTTCCGGGGCCACAACCCGGCCAACCGCAAGGCCGAGGAGACGCTCTACCTCGTCAAGGACAAGCGCGGCCATTCGCTGGAAGAAGCGGCACCCGAGGTGTTCGCGGAACTCCAGAAGCACTGCGCCAATTGCCGGACGCGGCTGCGCGAGGAGATGCAGGTCGAATTCGCGCTTGAGAACGGCACGCTCTACGTGATCGACGCGGTTCGGGTGCAGCGTTCTTCGCGCGCCTCCGTCCGGGTCGCGGTGACGATGGCCAACGAAGGCATCATCAGCCGTGACGAGGCGATCCTGAGGGTGGAGCCGCGCGCGCTTTCCGATCTTCTCCACTACCAGATCGACCCGCGCGGCCCCCGTGACCGGGTCGCGAAGGGCATCGCCGCCAGCCCCGGCGCTGCCTCGGGCCGGATCGTCTTTACCGCCGCCGCCGCGCAAGCCTCTGCTGCGCGCGACGAACGCTGCATCCTCGTCCGCCGCGAAACCGCGCCCGAGGATATCCGTGGCATGCATGCCGCCGTCGCCGTCCTGACGGAACGTGGCGGCATGACCAGCCACGCGGCGGTGATCGCCCGCGGCCTTGGCCTTCCCTGCATCGTCGGCGCCTCAGACATCAGCCTGAACCAGCGCGACCGGACCTTTACCACCCGCGACGGCCGCAGTTTCGGCGAGGGCGACGTCATCACCGTCGACGGCACCAATGGCGAGATCCTCGCCGGCGCCGCCGAGATGCTGGAACCCGCGCTCGACGAATGGTTCCGCACGCTCCTTCACTGGGCCGACAATGTCCGCGACATCGGCGTGCGCGCCAATGCCGATACGCCCGACGATGCCCGCACCGCCCGGATGTTCGAGGCGGAAGGCATCGGCCTGTGCCGCACCGAACACATGTTCTTCGACGAAGACCGCCTGACGGTGATGCGCGAGATGATCTTCGCCGACACCCAGAAGGATCGGAAGGTCGCGCTCGACCGGCTTTTGCCGATGCAGCGCGCGGATTTCGGTGCGCTTTTCGACATCATGGCCGGCCTGCCGGTCTGCATCCGGCTTTTCGACCCGCCCCTGCATGAGTTCCTGCCGCATGACCGCGAGGGGATGCGCGAGCTGGCCGAGGCGCTCGACCGGCCGCAGAGCGAGGTTATCCGCCGGGTCGAGGCGCTGTCGGAATTCAACCCGATGCTCGGGATGCGCGGGGTCCGCCTCGGCATCACCATGCCGGAAATCTACGAGATGCAGGCCCGCGCGATCTTCGAGGCCACGGTCGATGTGCAGCGGCGCGGCATCCGCATCGTGCCGGAGATCATGATCCCGCTCGTCTCGGCCAAGCGCGAGGTCGAGATCGTCAAGACCAGCATCGACGGGGTGGCGGCAGCGGTCCGCACCGCCTCCGGGATGGACTTCGACTACAAGCTCGGCGTCATGGTCGAAACCCCGCGCGCGGCGCTCAGGGCCGGCGAGATTGCCCATCACGCGGCCTTCCTTTCCTTCGGTACAAACGACCTGACGCAGATGACCTATGGCCTCTCGCGCGACGATGCCGGGCGCTTCATGGGCGACTATGTGCAGAAGGCGGTCTTCCCCGAAGACCCGTTCCACGTCCTCGACGAAGAGGGCGTCGGCGAATTTTTGCTCATCGGCAGTGCGCGAGGGCGCAGAACCAGACCTGATCTTACACTTTCCGTCTGTGGTGAACATGGTGGAAACCCGACTTCGATCGCATTTTGCAGAAAATCCGGGTTCGACTACGTCTCCTGCTCGCCATTTCGGGTTCCGGTGGCGCGTCTGGCCGCCGCGCAATTTGCACTTCTCGATCCTCGACCGAACCCGGAAAACGCCTGAATTTCGGGCGCTTGCCGGAAAAATGCTTCGCTGCACTGCGGCAAGTCGATGATTTTCAACCAAGAATTGTCGGCTTAAAATTGCTGGTTTGATGTGGCAAAAATGCCACGAGGCTAGACAGCCCCCCGAAACCTCGTCTATCTCCCACCCCGTCAAAGCCTTGGGGGCTGTGGCTCGACGAAGCAATTCGGGAATGAAGAATGTCGGTTATGAAGTGCTGGACCGGGGCCACGCTTGTGGCTCTCGCCCTCACCGGACCTGTGCGCGCCGAGATGTCGGTCAGCCAGTCCAACGATCCGACCGCCGCACTTGGCGTCGATATCGCGACCCTTCTGGGTCAGGAAAAGAGTGCCCTCGGGCTGGTGACACCGGCCCGGATACAGGCGCTGACCACGCCGCCCGCTCTCAGGGGTGTCAAGACCAAGGCCGGGGACCCCCTGACCTATGACACCGCCTGGCTTTCGGCGCAGCCGGCAGCGACCGGCGGGGCAGAGTTCCAGTGCCTCGCCACAGCGCTTTACTTCGAGGCGCGCGGCGAAGGCGGCAAGGGCATGGCCTCGGTCGGTGAAGTCATCCTCAACCGCGTCGACAGCGGCTTGTTTCCGGCGTCGATCTGCGGCGTCGTCAATCAGGGCGGCAGCGGCGGTTGCCAGTTCTCCTACACCTGCGACGGGGCCTCGGACAAAGTCCGCGAACGCGGCGCCTGGGATGCGGCGGCAAAGGTCGCGAAGGCGCTGATGGACGGCGCGCCGCGTAACCTGACCGATGGCGCCACCTATTTCCACACGCCCGCCGTGCGGCCCTCGTGGTCGCGGAAGTTCGAGCGTACCGCCCAGATCGGTCGTCACATCTTCTACCGCGCGCCGATCCGTTCGGCGATGAACTGACGCCTGACGCAGACGCGACAGAGGATGCCGCCCGTGGCCCTTCCGGGCCGGGCGGCATCTTCGTATGATGGCGGCGGAACGCGCGGAGATGCCGATGTCAGATGAAATCCGTCAGGCCTTTGCCCACCCGGAAGAGCGGGCGGGCCTGACTGCCTCCGGCCCTGTTCCCGACCGGATCAGCCTGCGCGACCATATAGCGCTTGCCGATATCGGCGCCTTCCAGCAGGAAAGGGGCCATCCGCAGCGGCTGCGCTTCAACGTCGTCGTCGAATTGCAGCGCCGCCCCGCGACCGACACCGATGACGTCGACCGTATCCTCTCCTACGACCGGCTGACCGAGGCCATCGCGACCGAGCTTGCGGCAGAACGGCTGAACCTTCTGGAAACGCTCGCCGACCGCATCGCGCGCCGCATCCTCGCCGAGCCGCAACCCCTCAAGGTCTTTCTCCGGGTCGAGAAGCTGGATCGTGGGCCGGGGGCGCTTGGGGTGGAAATTGTTCGCTCGCGCGCCGATATCGACACCGCCGATCTTGCGGCGGAAGCGCCGCGCCCGGTGATTGCCTATCTCGACAATGCCACCATCGACGCGCCCGATCTTGCGGCGAAACTCGATGCGCTTCAGGCGGCGGGCGCACCGGTGATCCTCGCCGTCGGCCAGCCCGATCTGGTGCGCCCGGCAACCGGCCACGCCCCGACCCAGCGCCGCATCGACCTGTTGGAGATCGAGCAGAACGCCTGGCGTCTGGCCGCGCGCGACCCGCGCTGCGTCGTCGTGGCGACAAGGACCGAGATAGACTGGGCGATGAAGCATGGACAGATGGTGGTCTGGGCACCGTCGAAGATCGTGCTCGATGCCCATGATGGCCCGAAGAACGCCGAAGACGGGCTGGCGCTCGCCGCCTGGCTGGCCGGAGAGTTGGCGGCGGTCAGGCTCGTCGCTCACGGCGCTGTCACAATCCCGGCAGATTGCCGCGTGCCGGTCGAACGCGCCTGACGGCGCGCCCTTGCCAAGACGGCGCGGCACGACCAAAAGGCGGCATGGACTACTTTCGACCGATTGCCCAGACCGATGCCCTGCGCCCCGAAGGCGCACTGCCGCTTGCCGGCGGCTGGGCCTGGTTCAGCCATGCCGAACATCTGACGCGAAAAGGTTCGCGCGGGCTGGTCCCGGTGGCGAGCCTGCCGGCCGCCGTCGCGCGGCGCCTGTCGCGGCCGCGCGCCATGATCGCCGGGTTGACCATGGACCGCCCGCGCCTGATGGGCATCCTGAACGTGACGCCTGACAGCTTTTCCGACGGCGGCCGCTTTGACCGGCCAGAGACGGCACTTGCCCATGCAAGGGCAATGGCGGAAGCGGGGGCCGATATCCTCGACATCGGCGGCGAAAGCACCCGGCCCGGCGCCGCCGAGGTCAGTGTGGAGGACGAGACCGCCCGCACCGCGCCGGTGATCCGCGCGCTCCGCCGCGCGGGCGTGATGGTGCCTGTCTCCATCGATACGCGGAAGGCGCCTGTGGCTCGTGCCGCGATCGAAGCGGGTGCGCGTTTCGTCAATGATGTTGCGGCCTTGAGCCATGATCCTCAGATCGCACGTGAAGCGGCCGAGGCCGGGGTTCCGCTCTGCCTGATGCATGCGCAGGGCACGCCTGCGACGATGCAGTCAGACCCGCGCTATGCGGATGTCCTCCTTGACGTCTACGACTTTCTTGAAGCCGCCATCGCCCGGGCCGAGGCCGCCGGCATCGCCCGCGACCGCATCGTCGTCGATCCCGGCATCGGTTTCGGCAAGACCGCCGCCCATAACCTGACGCTGCTGCGGGGCCTGTCGCTTTTCCACCAGACTGGCTGCGCGATCCTTCTCGGCGCCTCGCGGAAGCGCTTCATCGGCGCGCTGGCGGGCGGCGAGGCGGCGGGGCAGGCGGACCGGCGGATGCCGGGGACGCTGGCGGTGACGCTCGCCGGGGTGCAGCAGGGTGTGCAGATTCACCGCCTTCATGATATGGTCGAGGCAAAACAGGCGCTCCGTCTCTGGCAGGCGGTGACGCTGGGAGACGAGGCATGAGCAGGAAGCTTTTCGGAACCGACGGCGTGCGCGGCACGGCCAATGTCTATCCGATGACCGCCGACATGGCGCTGAAACTTGGCGCGGCGGCGGGGCGGTACTTCCGCCGCGACGGATCGGCGGCGCACCGGGTGGTGATCGGCAAGGACACGCGGTTGTCGGGCTACATGTTCGAGACGGCGCTGACGGCAGGGTTCACCTCGACCGGCATGAACGTCTTTCTCCTTGGTCCAGTGCCGACGCCTGCGGTCGGGATGCTGACGACCTCGCTTCGCGCCGATGTCGGGGTGATGATCTCCGCCAGCCACAACCCGCATCAGGACAACGGCATCAAGTTCTTCGGCCCCGATGGCTTCAAGCTTTCCGACGAGGCCGAGATGGAGATCGAGGCCTTGGTCGAGGAGGGCGTGGAGCCTGCGCAGGCGCTGAACATCGGCCGCGCCAAGCGCATCGACGACGGCCGCTTCCGCTACAACGAAAGGGTCAAGGCGACGCTGCCCGGAGGCCGGCGCTTCGACGGGCTGAAGGTGGTGATCGACTGCGCCAATGGCGCCGCCTACAAGACCGCGCCGGAGGTGCTGTGGGAGTTGGGGGCCGAGATCATCCCTATCGGCGTCAATCCGACCGGCACCAACATCAACGAAAAATGCGGCTCGACCAGCACCCGGCTTGCCGCCGAGACGGTGGTCGCGCATGGCGCCGATGTCGGCATCTGCCTTGATGGCGATGCCGACCGGGTGATCATCGTCGACGAAAAGGGCCAGGTGGCCGACGGCGACCAGATCATGGCGCTTCTCGCTGCGCGGTGGGCAGGCGAGGGGCGGCTCGCCAGGGGGACGCTGGTGGCGAGCGTCATGTCCAACCTCGGGCTTGAGCGCTTCCTGACCGGGCGCGGGCTGGTGCTGGAACGCGCCGCCGTCGGCGACCGCTATGTGGTGGAGCGGATGCGCGAGGGCGGCTTCAACCTCGGCGGCGAACAGTCCGGCCATATCGTGATGACCGACTATGCTACGACCGGCGACGGCCTTCTGGCTGCGCTGCATTTCCTTGCCGCGCTCGCGGACGAGGGGCGGCCCGCGTCCGAGATGGTGCATCAGTTCGACCCGATCCCGCAGATGTTGAAGAATGTGCGGTATTCGGCAGGTTCGATGCCGCTTGACGCTGATAATGTTCGAAAAGTGATAGCTGATGCCGAGGCGCGGCTGACTGGTTCGGGCCGTCTCCTGATCCGTAAGTCGGGCACGGAGCCGCTTATCCGGGTCATGGCCGAATGCGAGGATGAGGCGCTTCTGGCCCGCGTCGTCGATGATATCGTCGGCGCGGTTCAGGCGGCGGTCTGAGGTTCAGATCGCGGTAAAGCCGTTGTCGGCGAAAAGATGCGCGCCGTTCACGAAGCTCGACTCATCCGAGGCGAGGAAGAGCGCCGCGCGCGCCATCTCGTCCGGTTCGGCGATCCGGCCCTGCATCGCGGCGAGGCCCTCTTCCGACACATCCACCCCAAGCCGGGTCAAGTCGGCGACCTCTCTGAGCCCGTGCGGCGTGCGCACGAAACCGGTGCAGAGGGCGTTGCAGCGGATGCCCCGGTCGCGGAATTCGACGGCGATGGCGCGGGCGAACTGGTGGCAGGCGCCTTTCGTGGTGCAATAGAGCACTTCCATCGGCGTGGCGGCGACGGCGCTGATGGATGAGGTGCAGACGATGCTGCCGCCCCCCGCCGCGATCATCTGCGGCAGGACGGCCTTGGTCATCAGGAACATGGATTTCACGTTGATGGCGTGAAGGCCGTCCCAATCCTCTTCGGTGGTTTCGAGGAAGGGTTTGATGACGATGGTGCCGGCGTGATTGAAAAGCACGGTCGCCGGACCGAAGGCCTTTTCTGATGCGGCGACGGCGGCGGCGACTTCATCCGCCTTCGAGACATCGGCGCGGAGCGCGATCGCAATTCCGCCGGCCTCGGTGATCATCTGCGCGCGCTCTTCGGCGCGGGTCAGGTTGAGGTCGATTATCGCGACTCTCGCGCCCTCAGCCGCGAAGAGGCTTGAGGCGGCACCCCCCATCCCGGTCGCGCCATCGGAAATGATCGCGGTCTTCCCCGCGAGCCTGCCCATCGTTGCCATGTCATCGCCCCCCGTTGCCTTGGCGGATGAAACATCCGCAAGGCCTCAGGCGCAAGGCCCGGGGAGGTTGGGGTAGGATGGGCAATACTGCCCATCCTACAGTGCAGATCAGTTTCGCGCCTTGTCGACCATCTTGCCCTTGGAGATCCAGGGCATCATGGCGCGCAGCTTCTCACCGACCTGTTCGATCTGGTGTTCGTCGTTGAGGCGCCGGGTCGCCTTGAAGAAGGGCTGGCCCACGGCGTTTTCCTGCATGAAGTCGCGCACGAACTTGCCGGTCTGGATGTCGCGCAGCACCGCCTTCATCCGCGCCTTGGTCTCGTCGTAAGGCAGGATGCGCGGGCCGGAGACATATTCGCCATACTCGGCGGTGTTCGAGATCGAGTAGTTCATGTTGGCGATGCCGCCTTCGTAGATCAGGTCCACGATCAGCTTCACCTCATGGAGGCACTCGAAATAGGCCATCTCCGGCTCGTAGCCGGCTTCGACCAGCGTCTCGAAGCCCATGCGGATCAGCTCGACAAGGCCGCCGCAAAGCACAGCCTGCTCGCCGAAGAGGTCGGTTTCGCATTCCTGGCGGAAGTTCGTCTCGATGATGCCGGACCGGCCACCGCCGATGCCCGAGCAGTAGGAAAGACCGAGTTCCAGCGCCTTGCCGGTCGCGTCCTGATGCACGGCAACAAGGCAGGGCACGCCGCCGCCCTTGGTGTATTCGCCGCGCACGGTGTGGCCCGGGCCCTTCGGCGCCATCATGATGACATCGACGCCGGGCTTCGGCTCGATCAGGCCGAAATGCACGTTGAGGCCGTGGGCGAAGGCAATCGCCGCACCTTCGCGCAGGTTGTCGTGGACGTATTTCTTGTAGGTAGCGGCCTGAAGTTCGTCCGGCATGGTGAACATGATGAGATCGCACCATTTCGCCGCCTCGGCGATGCCCATGACCTTCAGGCCCTCGGCTTCCGCCTTCCTGGCCGAGGGCGAACCCTCGCGCAGCGCCACGACGACATTTTTCGCGCCCGAATCGCGCAGGTTCAGCGCATGGGCATGGCCCTGGCTGCCATAGCCGAGAATGGCGACCTTCTTGTCCTTGATGAGGTTGATGTCGCAGTCGCGATCGTAATAAACGCGCATCGGGCGCTCCTTTTCATGTTGCTGGTGGCGAGCATAGGGGGATCACGCCAATTCGACGTGCAAAATTTGACGAATTGCGGGCAATCTGAGAGAAGTCATTCTCTGATTACCATAGTTGTGAAATTTTCATGCAGATCGACGATACCGACCGGCGCATCCTGCGCCAGCTTCTGGCCGATCCCGGCCTCGCCACCGCAGCACTTGCGGAACGGGCGGGCGTCACCGCGGCAACCTGCTGGCGCCGGCTGGAGCGGCTGACTGCGGCGGGCATCCTCAAGGGCCAGCATGCGGTCATCGACTGGCGGGCGCTTGGCTGGGCGGTCGAGGTTTCCCTGCGCTTCACCCTCGACAAGACCAACCCGCGCGCCTTCGATGAATTCCTCGCCGCCGTCCGCATGGTGCCCGAGGTGATCGAGATCCAGAGCTTCCTTGGCCGCGTCGATGTGCGCCTCAACGTCATCGCCCGCGACATGGGGCACTATCAGGAGATCTACCGCGACCGCATCCTGACCCTGCCGCATATCGCCGACATCGAAAGCCTGATGCTGGTCTCCACCATCAAATCCAGCGAAAGCCTGCCGCTGTGATCGCGCTTGACGATACCGACCGCGCGATCCTGAAGGCGCTCGTCGCCGACGCAACCCAAGGTGCGGGGGCCATCAGCCGTGCGCTCGGCCTCAGCCAGCCTGCCGCATGGCGCCGTATCAGGCGGATGGAAGAGGCGGGCATCCTCGCCGGGCGGCGGATCGAGCTTGCGGCGGAAAAGCTCGGCTTCGGCGTCACCGTGTTCCTCGGCGTCAAGCTCGCCACCAAGGGCCGGGTCAGCCTTGAGGATTTCGAACGCGCGGTGACGGCGATCCCCGAGGTGCAGGTGGTGCAGCATGTCCTCGGGCTTTACGACTACCGCCTCCGCGTCACCGCCCGCGACATCGCCGATTTCGAACGGGTGCTGCGCCGCCGGATCATGACGCTGCCCGGCATCGGCAATGTCGAGGCGAACGTTCTTCTCAGCGAGGAACGGCTGGCCGGGCCGCTGGGTTGACCCGCCGCGAGGCCCTGTCACTTTCTGCCTGAAAAATACTCCCCGGGGGAGGCCCGGATGAAATCCGGGGCGCGCGGGGGCGGGAAGCCCCCTTCCGCCGCTTCCGCTTTACCTTCGGCCCGGGGCTGCGCTACTCCGGTGCAAAGGATGGAGGAAGTCATGCCCGCATTGTTGCCGAACGTCGATCCGACCGGTCTCGAGGAGTTTTCGGTGGTCTTCACCGACCGCTCGCTCAACCACATGAGCGCCGCCTTCCAGGGCGTGATGCGCGACATTTCGGCGATGCTGGGCGAGGTCTACAATGCCGATGCCGTGGCCCTGGTCCCGGGCGGCGGCACCTTCGCGATGGAGGCGGTAGCGCGGCAGTTCGCCTCTGGCGCGCGGGCGCTCATCGTGCGGAACGGCTGGTTTTCCTACCGCTGGACGCAGATCTTCGAGGCGGGCGGCTTTGCCGGCGAAACCCATGTTGCCATGGCGCGGCGGTCGGGGAACGAGGTGAAGGCGCCCTTCGCGCCGGCGCCGATCGAGGAGGTCGTGGCCAAGATCGCCGAGGTGAAGCCCGATGTGGTCTTCGCCCCGCATGTCGAGACGGCGAGCGGCATGATCCTGCCCGACGACTACCTGAAGGCGCTGGCACGGGCCGCGCATGAGGCGGGCGCGCTCTTTGTCCTCGACTGCATCGCCTCGGGTTGCGTCTGGGTCGACATGAAGGCTGTCGGCGTCGATGTCCTGATCTCGGCGCCGCAGAAGGGCTGGTCCGCCTCGCCCTCGGCGGGCCTCGTGATGTTCTCCGAGGCCGCGCTGAAGCGGATGGAGGCGACCACATCGTCCAGCTTCGCGCTCGACCTGAAGAAATGGCGGGCGATCATGGCGGCCTATGAGGGCGGCGGCCACGCCTATCACGCGACTATGCCGACGGACGCGCTCCGCGCCTTCCGCGATACGATGCAGGAGACGAAGGACTACGGGTTCGAGCGTCTGCGCGAGGCGCAATGGCGGCTTGGCAATGGCGTCCGGGCGGAACTCGCCGCACGCGGCATCGCTTCTGTCGCGGCGGAGGGCTTTGCCGCGCCGGGCGTCGTCGTCAGCTATACCGACGACCCGGAGATCCAGAACGGCAAGAAGTTCCTTGCCGCAGGGGTGCAGATCGCGGCGGGGGTCCCCTTGCAGGTCGGCGAGGGCGAGGCCTATCGCAGCTTCCGCATCGGGCTATTCGGTCTCGACAAGCTTTATGACGTGGACCTTACGCTGATGCGGGTCCGCCGCGCGCTCGACGCCGCACTTTGACGGTGGATGGGCAATATTGCCCATCCTACCCCTTCATCCCCAACCCCGCCCTCATCAGCGTGGTCCGCACGGGCTTCAGCGAATAGAGCGCGTTGAGCGCTGAGGCGCGCAGGTCCCGGAGCGGGCGGGCGGAAAGCATCGAGGTGCGGTTCAGAAGGTCGATGCCGGTCACCCGCGCCCGGACCTCGGGCCAGCGGCGACGGTGATAGGCGGTCAGCATGGCGCGGTCGCCGAGCCGGTCGGGCGCCGCCTTTGATAGGTCGAGAAGGCAGGCAAGATCGGCCAGCGACATGTTCAGCCCCTGCGCCCCGATCGGCGGCACCACATGGGCGGCCTCGGCCAGAAGCGCTGTCCGCTCGCCATCGAAGCGGTCGGCGATCTGGCTGATGATCGGCCAGACCGAACGCCGGGTGGCAAGCGTCAGCGGGCCGAAGAGGCCGGCGGAGCGCGCCAGCATCTCGGCCTCGAATTCCGCTTCAGGAAGGGCGGCGAGGCGCAGAACCTCCGGCCCCCGCTCCATCCAGACCACGGCGGAGGAGGGCAGGCCGTCGCGGTCCGGGAGCGGCACCAGCGTGAAGGGGCCGCCGGAGCGGTGGACCTCGGTCGAGACATTGTCATGCGGGATCGGGTGGGTCACCGCAAAGGCCAGCGCCTTCTGGCCGTAGCGCGTGGTCTGGACGTTGATCCCGAGCGCCTGCCGCATCGGGCTGTCGCGGCCATCGGCGGCGATGAGCAGTTTCGCTCCGACCTGCGCGCCATCGGACAGCGTCACCCGCGCCTCGCCCTCACGGGTCAGAAGCGCGCGGGTGGCGATGCCGGGGCGGAAGGAGACGTTCGGCAACTCAGCCAGCCGGGCGACGCCCTCGCGGCGCAAAAGCCAGTTCGGGAAGTTCCAGCCGAAGGGTTCCTCGCCGATCTCGCCCGAGTCGAAATCCTTGACGAGGCGCGGCTCCGGCACCTCGCCCCCGGCATCGACGATGCGCATGATCTTCAGGGCGGCGGCATGGGGCGCGAGGCGGGGCCAGAGGCCGGCCTCCTCAAGCACCCGCCGCGCGGGCTGGAGGAATGCGGTGGTGCGCATGTCTGCGCCATTGGCCCCGGCATCCGTCACGGGCGGGGCGGGGTCGACGCAGATCACCGTGAAGCCCGCCGCGCCGAAGGCCGCCGCCGCAGTCAGCCCGGCGACACCGCCGCCGGAAATCAGGATATCGGTTCTCTCGGCCATGCCGCCCTCCGCCGCAGTCGCGGACAGGTCTAGCGGCTTTCGCGCCGAAGGTCCAAGCGGCAAGCTGTCCCGCCGGTCACTTCCCCACGGTGATGAGGATGAGGACGGTGAAGATCACCGGCACCGTGGCAAGGGCGGTCAGGCCAAGCGCCACGAGGCCCCAGGTCTTCATCGCCAGCACCAGCAGGGTCAGCACGATGACGAGGAAATAGAGGATGTTGTCGCGGCTGCCGTGGATCACATCCTTGGCGATCCAGCCGAAAAGCGGGATGCGGTAATACCAGGGCAGCCGGTCGAGGCCGGTGAAGGTGGACATGGGGGTTCTCCTGTTCGCGTCGCTTTCCATAGAGGCTTCCTGACGCCTGTCCATCAGGCGAATTGCCGCGCCGTATAGCACGAGACGGGCAAGAAAGGCGCCGAGATCATCGGTATGGTGGTCGATATGCGGGGCGGGCTGGGCCTCGGGGCCGACGAGGATGGTGCGCATCCCCATCCGGTGCGGCGCCGCGAGGTTCCGCGCGTCATCCTCGAACATCGCGCCATGGGCGGGGTCGATTCCATCGCGGGCAAAGACCGTCTCGAAGGCGGCCTGATCGGGTTTCGGCCGGAAATCTGCATGTTCGACGCCGTAGATTGCATCGAAGGCGGGCGTGAGGCCGCGGGCGGCAAGAACACGTTCGGCATAGGGGGCGGACCCGTTGGTATAGACGATGCGCCGGCCGGGCAGGCGGGCGATCGCTTCCATCAGGCCCGCATCGGGGCGGAGCGCATCGAAAGAGATGTCATGCACATCCTCAAGGTAGGGCACCGGATCAAGCCCATGTTCATGCATGAGGCCGGCGAGCGTCGTGCCGTAAAGCCGCCAGTAATCGGCGCGAAGCCGGTCGGCGGCCTCTGCCGGGATACCGAGGCTGCGCATGACATAGGCGGTCATGCGCCGTTCGATCTGGTCGAAAAGCCGGACCTCGGGCGGATAAAGCGTGTTGTCGAGGTCGAAGACCCAGGTGGTCACATGGGCGAAATCGGCCTGAATGGGGGTGCGTTTCATGGGTCCGGACCCTATTCGGCGCGCCTTCCCGGTGCAACGGCTGCTTGCCTTCCGCGTCGCGGCGCGGCAGGGTCGCCGCGCCGGGAGGGCAACCAAAGGACTAGAATGCAAAAGGATGCGTATACGCTGATCCTCGAGGCTATCGACAATGGGGTTTACCGTCCCGGCGATCGGTTGGTCGAAGCGGAACTGGCCGAGCGGTTCGGCGTGTCGCGCACCCCGGTGCGCGAGGCGTTGCAGCGGCTTGAAACCCAATCAATGCTGGCGCGCGACGGGCGGTCGCTGATCGTCGCCTCGCTCGACCACAACCAGCTTGCGGAGCTTTACGTGGTCAGGGCCGAGCTTGAGGGGCTTGCGGCACGGCTGGCCGCCAAGCATGCCACCACCGAAGAGGTCAAGGTTCTCGCCGACCTCATCGACGCCGACCGCGCGCATCTTGGCGACCCGGTCGCGCTAAGCCGCGCCAACCGGCGCTTTCACAAGCAGATCCATCTCGCCTCGCACAACCGTTACCTTGTCCAGCAACTCGAACTTGTTCACCGCTCGATGGCGCTTCTGGCGACGACCTCGCTCGCCGCCGAGGGGCGGGGCGAGACGGCGCTGGCCGAACATGCCGCCATCGTGCAGGCCATCGCGGCGGGGAACGGCGATGCAGCGCAGGCGGCGCTGCGCGCCCATATCTCAAAAGCCTTCGAAACTCGTCTGAAACTCGATGCCGGGGCGCAGCGAAGCATTGGCGATCGTTGAGCCGAGGACGTAGGGCGAAGGCTTGGCGGGCGTGACGAGGCGAAGGCCGGGGCGCGCCACGGGCAGGGTTGGCGGGTCGGGCAGAAGGTCGGCGGGCAGGGCGCTGAAATGGAGCCGCCCTGCCGGCGGTGGCCGCTGCAATCCGGTGGGGAACAAGGGCGTCACGACCGAGGGCGGCAGCCAGACCGGGTCGGTCAGGACCAGCACCGAAGGCTCCGGCAGTTCTTCCGCCATACTGACCACGCCATGCGCGGTCTTGTCCCAGTAGAAGGGCGCCGTGATCCATTCCCAGAGCGCCTTGTAGGAGGAGAGCGAGGCGAGCGGCCCATAGAAATGCATCAGCGGCAACCAGGGGATCAGGTGCCGGTGCTTCGGCCCGCTGAGGCCCCAGAGGCCGATCGACAGGGTCACGACCTCGGAGGCAAGGAAAAGGAAGCCGGCGCCAGTGACGACCGAAGCCGGCAGGGTTCCGGCAAACGGATGCGGCAGGCCGAGGACGACGAGCCAGTAGGACATCAGGACCGGCGTCAGGATCGCTTCGGTCAGCCCGCCGAGGAAGATGACCTGCACGCCGCAGAACCGCTTCGGCCCAAGGTCGCGCCAGAGTCTGCGCGGCGACCGCATGTGGCTGGCCCAGGTAATGGCATAGCCCTTCTGCCAGCGCGACCTTTGCCGGAGCCAGGCAAGTACGCGGGAGTTCGGTTCTTCCTCGGTCACCGTCCGGATCAGTTCCGTGCGGTAGCCGTGGCGGGCCAGACGCAAGCCAAGGTCGGCATCCTCGGTCACGTTATGCGCATCCCAGCCGCCAAGCTCTTCGAGGATCTCGCGCCGGAAGAAAAGCGTGGTCCCGCCAAGCGGCACCACGAGGCCAAGCTCCGCCAGCCCCGGCAGCACGGCGCGGAACCAGACCGCATAGTCGATGGTGAAGCACCGCGTCAGCCAGTTGTGGCGAGCATCGTAGAAATCGAGAATGCCCTGCAGGCAGGCCACATCCGGGGGCGCGGCAGCAAAGCGGCGCACCGCTTCGGTGATCTGGCCGGGGGCGGGCTTGTCCTCGGCGTCCCAGACGCCGACGATGGAGCCCCGGCAGAAATCGAGCGCGAAATTGAGCGCCCTCGGCTTGGTGCGCAAGGGTCCGTCCGGCACCGCTATCACCCGCATCCAGCGCGGCAGCCGGTGACGGGCAAGCGCGGCCCGGGTCGCCACGTCGTCCGCTTCCACCACAAGGAGGATGTCGAGCAACCCCTTGGGGTAATCGAGCCGCCCGAGCCGTTCGATCAGCCGGGGAACGATGTCATCCTCGCGGAAGAGCGGCACCATCATCGAGACGACGGGCAGTTTCGCGGGCAGGGCGGGCGGCGGGCCGCCATGCCGCCGGGCGAGGGCGGCGCGGACGGTCGCGGCGCCAGCGGCCAGCTTCAGGAAGGTCGTGGCGACGAGCGTGAGGATCGCCCAGAGCGACAGCGCCGCAAGCGTCGCGCGCGGCGCGGCGAGGGCGGCGAGGGCGAGGCCGGCGAAACCCGCCGTCGCGATCCGGCGGGCGCGGAGGCCTTGCGGCCCGCGACAGCTTTCCTCCGGCGCGACCCGCGTCTCTGCGCGCCGCGCCAGCGCCGCCCCGCGTGCGCGAACGAGCGCCAACTGGATGTCGCGGGCGGGGGCGAGGACCATGGCTACCTTGCCAATCCCCCCTGGCAAGGCGTCGCGCATCCTCTCGAAGGTGTCGGGGCAGGCGGTCGCGATGACGGTGACATTACCGGTCTGCCGCCATGGCAGCACCGAGTGAAGAAGGCAGAAGTCAAGGCCGAGCCGGTCCAGAAGGCGCGGGTCCGGCGGGTTCGCGACAAGATCGACCTGACGCGCCTGCCATTGCTGGCAAAGTGCGGCCATCAGGTCGGCCTCGCGTACCCAGCCGCGGGTCAGGAGGATCTCGCCCAGGCGGATGTCCTGACGGTCGCGGAGCGCCAGCGCGCGCAGAAGGTTCCCCGGCTCCACCGCCTTCATGTCGAGAAGGACCTGGCCGAGGGGGCGCCGCGCCGGGACCAGCGCCGCAGGAACGGACCGGAACACCGGCCCCTTCAGGGCCGATGGCAGGGCCGGTCCCGGCAGGGCTGGCGCGGTCGTCTCGATCAGGCGCAGATGGTGCGGCGGCATGTCCGGGCTCTGGCACGTTTGACCAGAGCCTCGGACTTAGTGGTTAACGGCGGATTAACCGTAACCGGGTGGGCAGGAAATTTCAGCCGCGCCGGGCGCGCATCGCCTCGGCAAACCGCTCGAAAAGATAGAAGCTGTCCTGCGGGCCGGGGCTGGCCTCGGGGTGGTACTGCACCGAAAAGACCGGGCGGTCCTCCAGCCGGATGCCGCAATTCGATCCGTCGAAGAGCGAGACATGCGTCTCTTTCACGCCTTTCGGCAGGGTCTGACTGTCCACCGTGAAGCCGTGGTTCATCGAGGTGATCTCGACCTTCCCCGTCTCAAGATCCTTCACCGGATGGTTGGCGCCATGGTGGCCGTGGTTCATCTTGATCGTCGTGGCGCCAAGGGCCAGCGCCAGCATCTGGTGGCCAAGGCAGATGCCGAAGACCGGCACATCCTTCGCCAGAACGCCCTTGATCATCGGCACCGCATATTCGCCCGTCGCCGCCGGATCGCCGGGGCCGTTCGAAAGAAACACGCCTTCGGGTTCATGCGCCAGCACCTCTTCCGCCGTCGCGGTCGCGGGCAGGACGGTCACATCGCAGCCGACGCTGGCGAGGCAGCGCAGGATGTTGCGCTTGGCGCCGTAGTCGAGCGCCACGACCTTGAAGCCCGCCCCTTCGCGTTTGCCGTAGCCGTCCGGCCAGGCCCAGCGGGTCTCATTCCAGCGGTAGCTTTGCGCGCAGGTCACGTCCTTGGCGAGGTCGAGGCCGACAAGGCCGGACCAGGCCCGGGCCTTGGCGACAAGGGCGGCGATGTCGAATTTCCCTTCGGGATCATGAGCCAGCGCCACATGCGGCGCGCCCTGCTGGCGGATGGCGCGGGTCAGGCGGCGGGTGTCGATGCCGCCGATGCCGATCCGGCCGCGTTTGCCAAGCCAGGTCACCAGATCCTCGGCCGCGCGCCAGTTCGACGGCTCCGTCGGGTCCCATTTCACCACCATGCCGGCGGCGACGGGTTCGGCGGTCTCGTCATCCTCAGGTGTGACGCCGACGTTGCCGACATGGGGGAAGGTGAAGGTCACGACCTGCCCGGCGTAGGAGGGGTCTGTCATGATCTCCTGATAGCCGGTCATCGCGGTGTTGAATACGAGTTCGGCCACCGTTTCGCCCACGGCGCCGAAGCCTTTCCCGTAAAAGAGCGTGCCATCGGCCAGCGCAAGGCAGGCGGTGGGCTTCTCCGAGGTCTGGTGGCTGGCGGGCATGGCGCGACTCCCGGGTGATAAATCTCGCGGAAACTACGGGCGGCGGGCGGCGCGGTCAAGGGCCGGGTCACGATTCGGCTTACGTAGCGATTTCAATGACTTACGGGAAAATGTCGCGGTTGTCTCCGGTTTTGGTTCAGGATAAGGTGGGGCCTTCGGAACTCATGGGGATGAACGATCCGATGACATTGCGAGAACGGATCGCCGCGGCGCTGAAAGACGCGATGAAATCGCGCGAGGCGGACCGGCTGTCGACCCTGCGGCTGATCAATGCCGCGATCAAGGACAAGGATATCGCCTTTCGGGGCGAGGGCGGCGAGGGAACCGTCGGCGATGCCGAGATTCTCGCCATCCTCGGCCGCATGGTGAAGCAGCGGCTGGAAAGCGTGCGCGCCTATGAAGAGGGCGGGCGGCTGGAGCTGGCGGAAAAGGAACAGGCCGAGATCAAGGTGATCGAGGGCTTCCTGCCGCGCCAGCTTTCGGCGGCAGAGGTCGAGGCGGCGCTTGCCAAGGCGATTGCCGAGGTTGGCGCCAGTTCGATCCGCGACATGGGCAAGGTCATGGCCGCGCTCAAGGCGAAATACACCGGCCAGATGGATTTCGCCGCGGTCGGGTCGAAGCTGAAAGACACGCTCGCCTAAATCGGCGTCTCAACGCAACTGCGCCAGCCGCTGACGCAGGTCATCGGCCAGCCGGCGGCGTTCCTCTTCCGAGAGGAACGCGCCCAGTTCCACTTCGCGACCCTCACCCTTCAGCGTCAGGTAGGCTGGGACCGGCCCGCCGGTCGGATAAAGCTGGATGGTGGTCCAGTAGGGATTGGCCTGCCATGTCTGCTCCGTTCCCTCCGGGGCGCGGCGGACAAGTGTGATGCTCTCCGGCCCGATGGTCAGAACCTCGGTCAGCGCCGCATCGCGGTTGTTGCGGCGCACCGCCCACCAGATGCCGGCGACCGGGATCAGCGCAAAGGGCAGGATGACCCAGAGGTGCCGCGTGCCCAAGAGCGCCAGAAGCGGCAACAGCATCATCAGCGAGGTCGCGGCGATGAAGAGGACGAAGCCACGTGCGGGGAGCGAGCGATGGGGCCAGAGCTTCAGCGTTGTGTCGTCCAGGCTCGTGTCGGTCCACTCATAGGGCATCACCGGGTCTCTCATCGGGGGCCATCGGATCAAAAGCGTTCGACAAACTGAAAAGGCCCCGGATTTCTCCGGGGCCTTTCTTTCATTCCGCCGGGATCAGTGGGCGTGGCCCTTGTCCCAGTCCGACTGCTTGGGGAGCGTCTCGAACGTATGCTCCGGCGGCGGGCAGGGCAGGGTCCATTCCAGCGTGTCGGCGTGTTCGTTCCAGTAGTTGTTCTCCGTCACGCGCTTGCCGGCACGCAGCGTGTAGAGCACCACGAAGATGAAGAACACGAAGGAAGCGAAGGACAGGAAAGCGCCCATCGACGAGACGTAGTTCCATTTCGCGAAGGCTTCCGGATAGTCGATGTAGCGGCGCGGCATTCCCTGACGGCCAAGGAAGTGCTGCGGGAAGAAGGTGAGGTTCGAACCGATGAACATCATCCAGAAGTGCAGCTTGCCCGCCCATTCCGGGTATTGCCGGCCCGACATCTTGCCGATCCAGTAGTAAATCCCGGCGAAGATCGCGAAGACCGCGCCGAGAGACATCACGTAGTGGAAGTGCGCCACGACAAAGTAGGTATCGTGGTAGACCCGGTCCACCGGCGCCTGGCTCAGCACCACGCCGGTCACGCCGCCGACGGTGAAGAGGAACAGGAACCCGAAGGCCCAGAGCATCGGCGTCTTGAACTCGATCGAGCCGCCCCACATCGTCGCGATCCAGGAGAAGACCTTGATGCCGGTGGGCACCGCGATCACCATTGTCGCCAGCATGAAGTAGGACTGCTGCGTCAGGCTCATGCCCACGGTGTACATGTGGTGCGCCCAGACGACGAAGCCCAGAACCCCGATCGCCACCATCGCGTAGACCATCGGCAGGTAGCCGAAGATCGGCTTTCTCGAGAAGGTCGAGATGACGTGGCTGATGATCCCGAAGCCCGGCACGATGATGATGTAGACCTCGGGGTGACCGAAGAACCACAGGATGTGCTGGTAAAGGATCGGGTCGCCGCCGCCGGCCGGATCGAAGAACGTGGTGCCGAAGTTGCGGTCGGTGATGAGCATGGTGATCGCACCGGCCAGAACCGGCAGCGACAGGAGGATGAGCCATGCGGTCACGAAGATCGACCAGCCGAAGAGCGGCACCTTGTGCAGCGTCATGCCCGGCGTGCGCATGTTCAGGAAAGTCGTGATCATGTTGATCGCGCCGAGGATCGAGGAGGCACCCGAGAGGTGCACCGCGAAAAGCGCGAGGTCCATCGACCAGCCGGCTTCCTTCGAGGAAAGCGGCGGGTAGAGAACCCAACCCACGCCCGAGCCGCCGGCGACCGAGCCGTCACCCCAGGTGCCGCCGCCCGGCGCGAAAAGCGAGGCGACCGCAAGCGAGGTGCCGGCGACATAGAGCCAGTAGGAAAGGTTGTTCATCCGCGGGAACGCCATGTCCGGCGCGCCGATCATCAGCGGCATGAAGTAGTTGCCGAACCCGCCGAAGAGCGCCGGGATTACGACGAAGAACATCATCAGGATGCCGTGGGCGGTGATGGTCACGTTCCACAGGTGGCCGTTCGGAGTACAGGGCTGGGTCGCGTCGGCAAAGAGCCGGGCGCCTTCCATGCACATGTACTGTACCCCGGGGTTCATCAGCTCGAGCCGCATGTAAACGGTGAAGACGACCGATATGAAGCCGACTGCCGCAGCGGTGAACAGATAGAGGATACCGATGTCTTTGTGGTTGGTGGACATGAACCACCGGGTGAAGAACCCCGGATGGGCATGTTCCCCGTGGCCATGAACGGCTGCGTCGGCCATGCGTTTCTCCCGTTACTTGTGCGGCGCGGGGCCGGTGCCCACGCCGCGTCTTATGGTTCTAATAGTCGGCGAAATCCGCTTGGGCAATCGCGGAAACGGTGCCATTGACCGGAAATCGACCTTTAGTGGCCGCCGCGGGCTACTGCGCCGCCAACGAAGCGAGGTAGGCGGCCATGTCTTCGGCGCCCTTGGTGAGCTTGAAGGTCATCTTCGACTTGCCCGCGGCGTCGCCCGAAAACTCCTCAAGGAACTTCGACGGATCGGGCAGGTAGCTGACGAGGGTTTCCTCGGACCAGATGAGGCCCTTGGCGCCGGCCTCCGTCATCACTTCGCTGTATTTGAAATCGGCCACGCCCCCGGCCGCGCGGCCGACCACGCCGTAAAGGTTCGGGCCGGTCTTGCCGCCCTTCTGGATCTCGGTGCCGTCGTCGGCGGTGATCGCGTGACAGGCCTTGCACTTCTTGAAATCGGCCTCACCCTTGGTGGCATCGCCGGCGGCGAAAGCCGGGGCGGCGAGAGACATCACGGCGGCAGCCGCTACGATGATACGGGTCATTTCCACATCCTTCTTTCATGGACTGGTCGCGCGTTCCGTCCCCGTTGTAGAGAAAGCCCGCAAGAAACGCGAGTGGATCGAAGGTCGCAGAAAGGCCATTGCCCCGCCGCGACGGCTGCCCTGCACGACCCTGCGCAAAGCGGTTCGCCCGGCAGACCAGAGCCTGCCGTCTGCGCCTGCTGGCTCAATTTCGTCGAACCTGAAACAATCCAGGTTCTTCTTTTTCGTCCGTTGCTTGCGTATCTCTTCCAGCAGCGATCACTCTGATCGCGCTGTCGGGGAATGCCACCATGCCGAGCATCCTACATCCGCAGATGCCAACGGAACTCCGCGGGGGCACGCCTTCTGGAACTGCCAACACCGACCCTGCGTCAAGTCAAAGGAAACCAGCGGCGAGTCGCGCCGGGACGGATGGCTCCTTGCCCTCCGTCCGGGCCGGGCGGATGCGTCGCTTTGTCATCGCCTGGCTTGGCGGTGATGTTCATGTTCTCGCGCTTTGCGGGAAGAAGAGAGGATAAAACAGAAGTCGCTGCCTTAACGAGTCACGCATCGACCGGGAAAGCGGCCCCAATTCCATCGTCCTCACGCCACCACTCGCGATGGAAACTGGCGGGCAGAGTACGCAAGTACTCTGCCCATTGTTTTGTTCATTTGATGCGCGCCTTGGTGTATGATCCAACGTCGACGTCTATTCTGTCGATAGGCTTTTCCGATGTCAGTACTGAGTGTGTTTGGCAGTAATCTGAGCCTGCTGGTCAGGCTTCATGGATCGCAAACTCAGGTCGCCGAGGGTCTCGGCATCAGCCGGATCCAGTTGCGCCGGTACCTTGCAGGTGAATCCTTCCCCAAGCCGAACGCCCTGAAAAACATCTGCGATTACTTCTCGGTCGATGCGCGAATCCTCACCGACCGCCTCACGCACGGCCAGATCAATCTGATGCGCCAGGGGCTTTACGCGGCGGGCGAGTCCTCGCCCCTGGTGTTGGCCATGCAGGAAGCGGTCGCCTATTCCTGCCGGAGCGAGCATCCCTACTTCTACAACCCGGGGGAGCTGCCGGACGGCCTCTATGCGCGCTGGCGCGGGGCCATGTCGCTGAAAGATTCCGCGCAGGTCGGGCTGATCCAGCTTCGGACGCTCAATGCGTCACGGGTGCTGAAGGGTCTCCAGCCGAAGCAGGTCGACCTCGACCTGCAAAAGCAGACCCGCCGCGACAGGGAGTTCCGCGGCATTCTCCTCAGGCAGCGGACGGGCTATGTGGCGCTCTATTTCCACAACCCGCCCTCGGCGATCCTGTCCTTCGTCTTCATTCGCCCGGTCGAGCTTGGCTACATGCCCGCCGCCTCTGGCGTCACCTTTCTGGCGCGTGATCCCGGCGACCACAACTGCCGCGTCCGCCGCTGTCTCTGGATCAAGCTTGAACCGGGGTGCCGCGAGGCGCTGCGGATTGCGCGCCATCCCGGCATCATGCCGTGGGACGAGGTGCCGCGCTACATCCTGCCGCATATTCAGCCCGGCAACGAAAGCTTCTGATCCTCGGCGGCGAAGACCTCGCCAAAGTGTTTCATCAGCGCAGCGTCGAGATCGGCCATCGTCACCGGCAGGCCGAGATCGACGAGGCTCGTCACGCCATGCTCGCGGATGCCGCAGGGCACGATGCCGCCGAAATGCGACAGGTCCGGCTCAACGTTGATCGAGATGCCGTGGAAGCTGATCCAGCGGCGAAGCTTGACGCCGATGGCGGCGATCTTGTCCTCGGCCGGGGTGCCATCGGGCAGGGCGGGCCGGTCCGGTCGCGCCACCCAGACGCCGACGCGGCCCTCGCGCATTTCGCCCCGGACGTTGAATTCCGCCAGCGCGGCGATGATCCAGGCCTCAAGTTCGGCGACAAAGCGGCGCACGTCGCGGCCGCGGCGGTTGAGGTCGAGCATCACGTAGACGACGCGCTGGCCCGGCCCGTGATAGGTGTACTGGCCGCCACGCCCGGCGGCGAAGACCGGGAACCGCTCCGGATCGGTCAGGTCCTGCGGCTTGGCCGAGGTCCCGGCGGTGTAGAGCGGCGGGTGTTCCAGAAACCAGACCGCCTCATCCGCCGTGCCGTCATGGATGGCGGCCACGCGCGCCTCCATCGCCGCCAGCGTTTCCGCGTAGCCGGCAAGCCCCGGCAGATGCGTGAATTCGACCATCTCTCTCGTTCCGCTGTCCGCGACCACATCTAGTCGCCCTGTCGCTGCCGGGGAAGGGCTGCTGATCCGTCGCGGGCAGGAATCCCTGACTGGCGTCGTGCCTGCCCCAGCGTCATAGTTGGCCCATTCGCGATTACCAGCTTTCCGTTCTGCCGACTTTTCCGGCACCTGCCATTTTTCATGGAGATTGTCATGCGAGCCTACCAGATCGCGGCGGCTTCGGTCGCCATGTGTACAGGTCTTTTGTTCACATCCTACCTGAAGGCAGCCGAGGTTGACCCACAAGCACCCGTCGCGCAGATGAACCGCGCGAGCTATGCCGCGATGGCGGCGGCTCCGTCGGTCTTCGTTCCGCCGCGGCGCCCGCAAGAGATGCGTCAGCTTCCGGCGTCAGTCGCCCAGATGAACCGGGCGCACTACGTCAAACCGGCTGAAAACGCGCCGCTGCGTCCGGTCCCCAAGCCCGCGCTGCAATCCGTCAGCGCGCAGATGAACCGGGATATCTATGATCGTTGAGGCCCCCGAAACTGTCCGAAAAGCCCGATTGGCAGAATCCGGCGGCTGCGCCAGACTGGGGCTATTCAGATCGGCAAGCATCGCCGGCAAGACATCTGCGGGCAGACATTGGGACAAAGTCATCGAAGGAACTGAACCATGGTGAAGGGAAAGCTTCTGAAAGGTTGCATCGTAGGGGCGCTCATGCTTGGTCAGGCGGCGCCGGCGACAGCGGATTCCGACGGGCTCGTCGGCGGCATTGTTGGCGGGATCATCGGCGGGGTCATCGTCAACGAGGCGAACAAGAACCGGCAGCGCCAGACGGTAACGCGACGGGCGACGACGCAGAAAACCTACATCAACTCCGCGCAGCGCGAGGCCAACCGTGAGACTCAGGTGGCGCTGAACTACTTCGGCTATCCGGTCGGCGCACCGGACGGTGTGCTGGGCCGGCAGTCGCGCGCGGCGATTTCCGAGTATCAGCTGACGCTCGGCTATCCGCCCACGGGGCAGTTGACGGAATATGAGCGCACGCATCTCGTCGGTTCCTATCAACGGGCCATCGCCGGTGGTGCGGTGACCATGCAGCAGGCTGCCGCCAATCCGTTGGGTCTGCGCGGTCTTCTGGTAACCTGGCGGGACGAGGCTGCGGGCGTGGCGATGCCGCAGGTCCAGCAGCCGGGGCAGATGGCGCTGATGCCACAGACGCCCGCCCCGGTCGTCGAGGCGGCGGCCCCCGAAGCGGCACCGGCGGAGCCCGGCCTGCCGACCTTCCTCGGCGGAGCCGCAGCCCAGCAGGCCTCGCTCGCCTCGGCCTGCAACAAGATCGCGCTCATGACCTCGACCAACGGCGGCTATACCACCGTTGCCAACATGACCGATGCCTCGGCAGCACTCGGCGAACAGTTCTGTCTGGCGCGGAGCTATGCCATCGCCACCGGCGAGGAAATGGCGGCGCAGGTGCCCGGCACGACGCCGGATGAGATCGCGGAGCAATGCCTCGGCTTTGCACCGGCGATGAAGGCCCAAGCGGCGGCCCTGTCGCTTGAGCCTGCGCCAGGCGTTCTGGCCCAGACCCGCGCTTTCGCGCTGGGGACCGGCATGGCGCCGCCGCAGCTGGCGGCGACGGCGAAGATCTGCCTCTCGGTCGGCTATGCGCGGGACAACATGGACGTTGCCGTCGCCTCGGCGCTGCTTCTCGCCGGCTTGGGCGAGGCGGGCTACGGCGAGCTTCTCGGCCATCACCTGTCGCAGGGTTACGGCGCCGCGAAGCGGACCGACCTTGCCTTCGACTGGTACGGCATGGCGGTCGACGCCGCCGCCAAGGGCTCGACGCCTGTCTTCGCGCCCGGCCAGCCGGAGCGGATCGAACTGGTGCGCAAGGCCGCCTATGCCGTCGCCGGGCGTGACGACGAGGCAGCGGCCTCCGCCGTGCCCGCCGCGCTGCCGACCTTCAAGGTGCCGGCCGCGCCGGCGGCAACGACAGCCCCGGCGGCCACCGCAAATTGACAGTGAAACGGGGCCGCGCCCGCGAGGTGCGGCCCCGCCCATCCATTCGGAAGGCTTTTTGATGGCGGGTCAAAAATGCCCCTTCACATCGCCAAAGGCTTTGGCTAAGAAGCGCCCACCTCGCCCGGGGCAATGTTCCGGGCCCGGTGCGGTTGTGGCGGAATTGGTAGACGCGCAGCGTTGAGGTCGCTGTGGGCTAACCCCCGTGAAGGTTCGAGTCCTTTCAACCGCACCACTCCTACCCCCTTCAGAGCTTGTCGAGCAGGGCGAGAAGCCTTTGCAACTCGCGTTCGGTCAGGTTTCGTGCCGTGCGGGCCGAGATGTCCTGCGCGATGGCGGTGGCTTCGTGCGTTGCGGCAGTGCCTTCGCTGGTCAGCGAGATTTCCAGACGGCGGCGGTCGTTGCCTGAAGGCACTGAGCGGACATAGCCCTTGCGGAGGAGCCGCTCGATCACGCCCTTCGTGGTGGCCGCATCCATCGCCACCTGACGGCCGAGGTGATTCTGCGACAAGGGGCCCTGTTCGAGAAGTTTCGCCATCACCGCGAACTGGCGCGGCGTCAGGTCGGGCATGGCGGCGGTGAAAATCTCCAGATGCTTCTGGTTCGCGACGCGTAGCTTGAAGCCGATCTGGTGATCCAGTCGGTAATCGTCCGTTTCACCCACTCTTGATGTCCCTCTTGTGCGCGGCTTTCCCGCAGCCTAGGCGCTGCGGCGGCCTATCGCCAAGCGCCAAATGCGGCTTTGCGGCGCGTGGTGGCCGGCAAGCCGGAAAAGGCCGCGAAAATTTGTTTGACAACAAACAAATTTCGAGGCCGAATCCACCCCGTGGCATCAAGGTAGCGCGGGAGGGGCGATGGCGGCTGTCGCTCAAGGGCGGATGACCGGAACCGACCGCGCCGTGGCCGGGCGGATCGCCGGCTCGGGTCGCCTCCGGCTGCGCCACGGACCGATCGACGTCATCCTTGATCTTTCCGGCGAGGGTGCCGCCGTGGCCCTTGCCGAAGCGGCGGTGCGCAATGCCTTCGCCGGGCTTCTCGACCGCCTTGTGGCCGAGCTTCCGCTTCTCCGGTCGGAGGTGGGCGCGGCAAGTCCCGATCCCGAAGGGCCGGTCGCGCGGCGGATGATGGCGGCGGTCAGGCCCCATGCCGCGCGCTTCATCACGCCGATGGCGGCGGTTGCCGGTTCGGTGGCCGACGATCTCGCCGATTTGGCGTGGGCGGCGGCCCCCTTGTCGCGGGTTCTCGTGAACAACGGCGGCGACATCGCGCTCCGCCTCGGCCCCGGCACGCGGGCGCGTGTCGCCGTCGCCGATCTGGGGCAGGGCGGCTTCCCGGCCCATATCGACCTCACCGCCGCCGATGGCATTGGCGGTGTCGCCACCAGCGGCTGGCGCGGGCGGAGCCATTCGCTTGGCATCGCCGATGCCGTCACGATTCTTGCCGCCGATGCCGCATCCGCCGATGCGGCGGCGACGATGGTCGCCAATGCCGTCGACCTGCCCGGATCGCCTGCCGTGACGCGGGCGTCGGCACGGGCGCTTGCACCCGACAGCGATCTCGGCGACCGTCTGGTGACGACCGGCGTCGCCACCCTTACTGCCGCAGACCGCGCCCGCGCGCTGGAGGCCGGACTTGCCGTGGCCGGGGCGATGGTCGCCGCCGGCCTGATCCGGGGCGCGTTCCTCTGCCTGCAAGGCGAGATGCGCGTCGCCGGCCCGTTCGCCGCGAAAGCCGTTCCCCGGCTGGAAGGAGCCAGAAGATGACGAAGGCCAATATCCGCAAGATCGTGACCGTGGTCGAAGAGGTTCTGACCGAGATGGGCCAGAAGGTCTCGCCGCCGACGCGCCGGGCCGCCGCCATCGCAGTGATCGCCAACCCCTTCGCGGGCCGCTATGTCGCCGATCTCGACGATCTCATGGAAATCGGCGAGGAACTGGGGGCGCTTCTGGGCGAGAAATGCGTGGCCGCGCTCGGCATCGCGCCTGGCGAGGCGCAGAGCTACGGCAAGGCCGCGCTCGTGGGGGAGAATGGCGAGCTGGAACATGCCGCCGCGATCCTGCATCCGAAGCTTGGCAAGCCCCTGCGCGCCGCCGTGGAAAAGGGCGCGGCGCTGGTGCCCTCGAACAAGAAGCGCGGGCCGATGGGGCATCCCCTGGACGTGCCCTTGGGCCACAAGGACGCGGCCTATGTCCGGTCGCATTTCGACGGGATGGAGGTCAGCATCAACGACGCCCCGCGCGCCGATGAAATCCTCGTCGCCGTCGCCGTGGCCGACAGCGGCCGGCCTTTGCAAAGGGTCGGCGGGCTGACGCATCAGGAAGCGGAAGGCAAGGACGGGCTCCGGTGACGGTTTTCAGGCCAAGGCATCTCGACGAGGCGCTGGCCGAACTTGCGGCGGCACCCACAGCGCTGATCGCGGGGGGTACGGATGTATTTCCGGCCCTCGGGGTCCGGCAGGCCCCGGCGCGCGTGATGGACCTCACCGCAATCGACGAACTCAGGGGCGTCTCGCGGACAGGCGCAGGCTGGCGGATCGGTGCGGGCGCGACCTGGACCGATATCGTCGGCGCCGACCTGCCGCCGCTCTTTGACGCGCTGAAGCAGGCGGCGCGGCAGGTGGGGTCGGTGCAGATCCAGAATACCGGCACCGTTGCGGGCAACATCTGCAACGCCTCGCCTGCCGCCGATGGCGTGCCGGTGCTGGTCGCGATGGAGGCGGAGGTGGAACTGGCCTCGGCGGCGGGGACACGGCGGATGCCGCTTGGGCGTTTCATCACCGGCCCGCGCCGGACCGAACTTCGCGCAGGGGAAATCGTGACCGCGCTTTACCTGCCGGATCGCGACGGTGCCGTGTCGCGATTCGAAAAGCTCGGGAGCCGCGCCTACCTCGTCATCTCCATCGTCTCCGTCGCCGTGATCCTCTGGACCGAGGGGCGGATCGTCACCGGCGCGCGGGTCGCGGTCGGCGCGGCCTCGCCGGTGCCGATGCGACTGCCCGAAGCCGAAGCGGCGCTGAAGGGGCGGGCGCTGTCAGACCTGTCCGGCGCGGTCCTGCCGCATCACCTTGCGGCGCTGACGCCCATCGACGATGTGCGCGCGACGGGCGGCTACCGGCGCGAGGCGGCGCTGGCGCTGATCCGGCGGGCGCTGACAGAACTCGGGGGCACCGCATGACGAAGATCGCCTTCACCCTGAACGGCAGGCCCGCCGAGGCCGGGGCGGCGGGGCTTGAACGCCTCGCCACCGTGCTCCGCCGCGATCTTGGCTGCCACGATGTGAAGATCGGCTGCGACGCCGGCGATTGCGGTGCCTGCACCGTGCTGCTGGGCGGTGCGCCGGTCTGCGCCTGCATCACGCCCGCGACCCTGGCCGAGGGGCAGGCGGTCGAAACCCTGACCGGGCTTCATGCCACCGATCCGCTGGTGGCGCAGCTGACCAAGGCCTTCGAACGCCACGGCGCGGCGCAATGCGGTATTTGCACGCCGGGAATGCTCGTCTCTGCCGCCGCCCTTCTCCGCGCCAATCCCGCACCGGATGAGCCGCAGGTGCGCGATGCGCTGGGCGGCGTCCTCTGCCGCTGCACCGGCTACCGCAAGATCATCGACGCGGTGATCGACTGGCGGGGCGCAGAGGCACCACAGGATGGCCGCGTCGGCGGGGCGGTGGCCCGTGTCGACGGCGCGAGGAAGGTCGAGGGGCGCGAGGTCTTCGGCGATGATGCTCCGCCAGCGGATGCGCTGGTCCTCCGGGTGATCCGCTCGCCGCATCACCTCGCCCGGTTCGGATTCGGCGATCTTGATGCCTATGCCAAGGCCGAGGGGCTGGACCTGATCCTGACCGCCGCCGATGTGCCGGGTCTCAACGCCTTCGGCGTCATCCCGGCCTTTGTCGACCAGCCAGTCTATGCCGAAGGCACCGCCCGCTTCCGGGGCGAGGCTGTGGCGGCGGTCATTGGCCCGGCCGCGCGGATGACGGCGCTCGACCTGTCCGCTTTCCCGGTGAGTTGGCACCCGGAGCCCGAGGCGCTGACGCCCGAGGCCGCCAGGGCCGCAGGGCAGATGCACGAGGGGCGCGCCGAAAACGTCATGTGCCGGGGCTTCGTCAAGAAGGGCGAGGCCGAGGAGGCCATCGCATCGGCCTTCGTGACGGCGGAAGGCAGCTTCCAGACCGGCTTCATCGAACATGCCTATATCGAGCCGGAGGCCGGGTTCGCCCGCTGGGAGAATGGCCGGGTCGAGATCATCGGCGGAACCCAGGCGCCGCAGATGAACCGCGACTCGCTCGCGCTGATCCTGAACCTGCCGCAAGAGGCGATCCGCATCCTGCCGACGGCAGTGGGCGGCGGCTTCGGATCGAAGCTCGATCTTTCATGGCAACCACATGTGGCGCTCGCCGCGATGCGGCTGAAGCGACCGGTGCGGGTCGTCTACAGCCGGTCCGACAGCATGTCCTCGACCACCAAGCGCCACCCCGCGCAGATGCGGGTCCGCGCCGGGGCGACGAAGGAGGGCAGGCTTTCGGGCTTCGCCTTCGACGGCGCCTTCAACACCGGCGCCTATGCCTCGTGGGGGCCGACGGTGGCGAACCGGGTGCCGGTCCATGCCAGCGGTCCCTATGCGCATGCCGATTACGTGGCGCGGACCGAGGCGGTCCATACCAACTGCGTTCCGGCGGGCGCCTTCCGCGGCTTCGGTGTGCCGCAGGCGGCGATCGCGCAGGAATGCGTCTTTGACGACCTCTGCCTTGCCCTCGGGATGGACCGGCTGGAGTTCCGGCTTCTGAACGCGCTCGACAACGGCATCCCGACGGCGACCGGACAGGTATTCGACGGCGCGGTCGGGATCAAACCCTGCCTTGAGGCACTGAAGCCCGCATGGGAGGAAGCGGTGAAGGCGGCGGAGGCGTTCAACGCCCAAGGCGGCACGCTCAGGAAGGGCGTCGGCGTCGCCTGCGGCTGGTACGGCTGCGGCAATACCTCGCTTCCCAACCCCTCGACGATCCGGGCCGGGATCACCGGTGATGGCCGCATCGTCCTTCATCAGGGGGCGATGGATATCGGGCAGGGGGCCAATACGGTCATCGCCCAGATCTTCGCCGAAGCCCTTGGCGTGCCGCTGGAAAAGGTCGAACTGATCGGCCCCGATACCGATGTGACGCCGGATGCCGGCAAGACCTCGGCCTCGCGCCAGACCTTCGTTTCGGGGAACGCGGCGCGGTTGACGGGGCTGGCGCTTCGGGCAGAGGTGCTGCGGCTGACGAATTGCGCGGATGGCGTGATCGGGTTCGAGGGCGGCCTGACCGTCACAGCACCCGACGGCATTCGCCACCATGTGCCGCTGGCTGAAGGAATGGATTACGCCATCGAGGCGGCGGAAACCTACGATCCGCCGACGCTGCCCCTGGACAAGAACGGGCAGGGGGTGCCTTACGCGGTCTATGGCTATACCGCGCAGATGGCGGAGCTGACCGTGGACACCACGCTTGGAACGGTGGTGCTGACCCGCATCCATGCCGCCCATGACGTCGGCCGGGCGATCAACCCGATGCTGGTCGAAGGCCAGATCCACGGCGGCGTGGCGCAGGGCATCGGCCTTGCGCTGATGGAGGAGTATATCCCCGGCCGCACCGACAACCTGCATGACTACCTGATCCCGACCATCGGTGACGTGCCGCCCATAACCTCGCTTATCGTCGAGGTGACGGACCCGCACGGGCCATACGGCGCCAAGGGTCTGGGCGAACATGTGCTGATCCCGACGGCGCCGGCGATCCTGTCGGCGATCCGTCACGCGACGGGCGCGCGCATCACAAGAGTTCCGGCGACGCCGGACCGGGTTCTGGCGGCGATCCGTGCCGCGAAGGAGGCTTGAGAATGGTCCGTCAGACTGTGGAATCACGGCTTGAGGGCAAGATCCGCTGCGATGCCTGCCCGGTCATGTGCTACATCGCCGATGGCCGCGCGGGCGCCTGCGACCGCTATGCCAACGAGGGCGGCGAGCTCGTCAGGCTCGATCCCTTCACGGTCCTTGAGGCGGCGAAGGAAGATGGCCGTGTGGTGCCGTTCCTCGACGGCGATGCCGGCGACTGGGACGGCGACATCCTGCGATCGGAACGCCCGATCATCACCGCCATCGGGGCGGGGACGACCTACCCGGACTACAAGCCCGCGCCCTTCATCGTGGCGCAGGATCATGACGGCGTCGACATGGTGACGGTCGTCACCGAGGGGATCTTCTCCTACTGCGGCGCCAAGGTGAAGATCGACACCGACCGTTTCCTCGGCCCCGAGGCCGCGCCCGTCCGGGTCGATGGCGAACCCATCGGCCATGTGATGACCGCCGAGTATGGCTCGCAGATGCTGTCCTTGGGCGGAGTTCATCACCTGACCGGCGGCTCGAAGAAGGAAGGCCGCGTCACCTGCGATGCGCTCCTCAGGCTTTGCAACCGCGAGGCGGTGACGTTGACCATCGACGGCGGCGCCGAGGTGGTGCTTCAGGCCGGCCAGCCGCCGGTGGTGAACGGCGTCGAGGAACATCTGATGCGGGTCGGCTGCGGTTCGGCCACCATCGGCATGTTCGCCAAGCAGTGGCACGGGCTGGTGGACGAGGTGGTGGTGGTGGATGACCACATCACCGGGGTTCTGTCAGAGCATCAGGCGGGCAAGCTTCTCGACGTGCCGCCGACGGGCATCAAGATCCTCGGCCACAAGTCGACGCCGGGCCGCTATTTCCGTGTCGCCGAACCCGGCACCGGCTGGGGCGGCACCAATATCGAGGACCCGCTGACGATCCTCGGCCCCTGGCGCGATCCGGCGCGGGCGGGGTTGCGCCTGCTGATGGTGTCCACCACCGGCGAGCAATGGGGCTACTACGAGCTCGACGAGAACCGGGTGCCGGTGAAGGCGGAACTGCCGGCGGCGCTGAAGCAGTCGGTGGAGCGGATCGCCGAGAATTGCGAACCCTCGGTTGCCTCGGTACTCTTCATGGGCGGAGCGGGCGGGTCGTTGCGCGCCGGGGTGACGGAGAACCCGGTCAGGCTGACGCGGTCGGTGCGGCAGGCGGTGACGAAGGTTACCTGCGGCGGGGCGGAATGCTATGTCTGGCCCGGCGGCGGCATCACCTTCATGGCCGATGTCATGGACATGCCGGCCAATGCCTTCGGCTATGTGCCAACGCCGGCCTTGGTGGCGCCCATCGAGTTCACGCTGCGCCTGTCGGACTATGCGGCCCTTGGCGGCCATATGGGGCAGGTGCGCCGGGTCGAGGAGATCGCCGACCAGATCGAGCGGCGGATTCCGCGGGCAAAGTAGGGGGCGCTGCCCCCATCCCCGCATGCGCGGGGATTCCCCCGGAGTATTTCGAGACAGAAAGTGAGGAAGGGGGAGTATCGTGCCGCGCCCTGCCGCCCTATGATGGGCGGAAAAACAGGCGGGGCGGGCGATGCGGTTCCTTATCATGGTCTTTGCGCTGGTCATTGCGGCGGCGCTGCCGCTGCATGGCCAAGACCTCACCGCGCTTGCCCGGCTCGATCCGGCGGCCTCGCGGGTGAGCAATGCCGGGGACGGCATTGCCATTGACCTGGCGCTTGACCAGCCGGTGCCTTACCGCGCCTTCCTCATGGCAGGGCCGCCGCGCCTCGTGATGGATTTCTCCGAGGTCGATTTCGGCCCCCTTCGTCCGCGCGATATCGAAGGGGCGGCGGGCGTCACCGACCTTGGCTGGGGGCCGATCCGGCCGGGCTGGTCGCGGCTGGTGGCGGTGCTTGACCGTCCCTACCGGATCGAGAGCGCCGAGGAGCGGGTGGCCGAAGGCGGCAGCGCAGTGATCGGCGTCCGCCTGCTACCGGCGACGGAAAAGGAGTTTGCGCGGGCTGCCGCCGAAGCGATAGCGCCCGAGGCGCGCTGGTCGCTGCCGGCGGCGGCGATTGTCGACAGTCCGAAGCGGCGCCAGACCGGCGAGCGGCCACTGGTCGTGGTGGTCGACCCCGGTCATGGCGGAATCGACCCCGGTGCCGAGGCGGGCGGCAAGGTCGAGGCGGCGGTGATGCAGACCTTTGCCCGCGAGCTTGCCGAGGTCCTGCGCCGTGCCGGGATGAATGTGGTCCTGACCAGGGAAGAGGATGTCTTCGTGCCGCTTGAAACCCGGATCAGCATCGCCCGCGCCTCGGGCGCCGATGTCTTCCTGTCGCTTCATGCCGATGCGCTGGCGGAAGGCGAGGCGACAGGGGCCACGGTCTATGCGTTGGCCGAAGAGGCGACCGATGCCGCCTCGGCCCGGCTCGCCGAGCGCCATGACCGCGCCGATCTTCTCGCCGGGATCGACCTGACCGGGCAGGACGATGTCCTCGCCTCGGTGATGATGGATCTGGCGCGGGCCGAGACGCAGCCGCGCGCCGACCGGCTGGCGCAGGCGCTGGTCAGGGAGATCGGCGCGCGCGGCGGCAAGATGCATCGCCACCCGATCCAGGGGGCGGCATTCTCGGTGCTGAAATCGCCCGACATTCCGTCGTTGCTGCTTGAAGTCGGGTTCCTGTCCTCGGCGCGCGACCGGGTGCGGCTCGACGATCCGGAGTGGCGGGCGATGATGCAGGCGGCGATCCTTGCAGCGCTCACCGGCTGGGCGGTGGCCGATGCGGCGGAGGCGGGGCTCATCCGTCAATAGGCGGCGCGGCGCTTTTCCAGCGCCGAAAGGCCGAGGCTCGCCAGCACGCAGAAGGTAAAGAGGTAAAGCCCCCAGCCGGTTTCCAGACGCCCGACGCCGACGCCCTTGGCCAGAACGATGTAGATGGCGACGAGGAAGATGTCGGCCATGGCGAGGCGTCCGAAGAAGCTGATGACCGGAAGAAGGCGCGGCGGTGCGAGGCCGAACTGCACCAGGGCGAGGCCGATGGTCTTGAGGTAGGGCGCAACGATCGCGAAGAAGCTGACGACGAGGGCGAGGAGAACGTCCTTGTCCCAGATCGCGCCGAGGCCCGAGATGACCGAGATCGCGTCGAGGTCGAAGAACGGCAGGAGACCGGCGCGCAGGAGGGGCGCGAACCAGGCGACCGGGAGAAGGATGAGGAGCAGGAGGTTCGCGGCACGCAGCATTTGTGCGGGATAACCGGTCAGGATGCTGCTGCCAAGCCGCTAGTAGATCTCGCGTCGCCGATGTTCTCGCGGCAGGAGGATCACCACGATCCAGAGCCAGAACGCGATCCAGCCGATCAGCAGAACCGCCGCTTCAAGCCGGCTCCAGCCGAGGCCTTCGGACAGGGTGAGTGCGCTGATGGTCACGAGCGTGAGGTTGAGAAGGAGGGCCCCGGCCGAGACGATCAGGGCGCCTTGGAGCCACCCCGGCGCTACGCTGCTTTGTCGGGCGCGCACCAGCCGGCGCCGGCTGGCGAGCAGACCCAGAAGGGGCGGCACGCAACCAAGGACCGCGAGGATAAAGAGGTCGGGGAACAATCCCGCTCCTGAACCCATGTCCAAGCTCCGACTTCTTGCCTGTTGAGGGTAGGATCACACGGCGGGGTTGTCAAACCTTGATGGTCGGGCGGGGGGCCACGGCTGTCACATTGCCGCGAGGTCAGCGGACGGATTCGATCGGCCCTTCGGCGCGGCCGTGGATGAACTGCTGGACGTAAGGGTCTGGCGTTGCGTCCATTTCGGAAACCGGGCCGGTCCAGCGGATGACCCCGCCGTGAAGCATCGCCACCCGGTCGGCGATGGCGCGGACAGAGGTCATGTCATGGGTGATGGTCATGGCCGTCGCCCCCATCTCGACCACGATCTCGCGGATCAGCTCGTTGATGACGCCCGACATGATCGGGTCGAGGCCGGTCGTCGGCTCGTCGAAGAAGATGATCTCCGGCTCGGCGGCAATGGCGCGGGCGAGGCCGACACGCTTTTGCATCCCGCCCGAAAGCTCGGCCGGGAAAAGGTCGGCGACGGCGGGTTTCAGGCCGACGCGGCGGAGTTTTTCCACGGCGATGGCGCGGGCTTCGTCCTTCGGTCGCTTCTGCGCGCCGCGCAAGAGCCGAAAGGCGACGTTCTGCCAGACCGGCAGGCTGTCGAACAAGGCACCACCCTGAAAGAGCATCCCGAAGCGGGCCAGGAAGGCGTCGCGCGACCCCTTGTCAGCGGGGGCGCCGCCGACAAGGATTTCCCCCTTGTCAGGCGTCACAAGGCCGAGGACGCATTTCAGAAGCACCGACTTCCCCGTGCCGGAGCCGCCGATGATGACCATGCTTTCACCCTTCGGCAGCGCCAGGTTGACGCCGTTCAGGACATGGTTCGGGCCGAAGGCCTTGTGGACGTCGCGAAGCTCGATCATGCGGAGAAGAAGACCTCCGTCAGCACATAGTTCGCGGCGAGGATCAGAACCGAGGCGGTCACGACGGCGGTCTTCGTCGCGCGGCCCACGCCTTGCGCGCCGCGGGCGGAGTTCATGCCGAAGTAGCAGCCGCAGAGCGCCACGATGAAGCCGAAGGCGGCGCCCTTCCAGAGGCCCGAAGCCACGTCCCAGAATTCGAGGAATTCGCGGGTGTTCTTGAGGTAGGTCGCGGGGTTGAAATCCAGCCGGGTGATGCCGACGAGATAGCCGCCCATGATGCCGATGCTGTCGCCGATGCCGACAAGGACCGGCACGGCGAGGGTGGCGGCGAGAAGCCGGGGCGCCACGAGGTATTTCATCGGCTCGGTCGAAAGCGTCGTCAGCGCGTCGATCTGTTCGGTCACCTTCATCGTGCCGATCTCTGCCGCGATGGAGGAGGCGACGCGGGCGGCGACCATGAGGCCACCAAGGACGGGGCCAAGCTCCCGCGCCATGCCGATGGCGACGATGGAGGGCACGACCGATTCCGCCGAGAACCGCGCGCCGCCGGCATAGATCTGCAAGGCGAGCGCGCCGCCGGTGAAAAGCGTGGTCAGACCGACGACCGGCAGGCTGAAATAACCGATCTGGAGGAGCGCGGTGAGGAATTCCTTCGGGTAGAAGGGCGGGCGGAAGAGGTGGCTGATCCCGGTCAGGGCGAAGATCGCGATGCGGCCCACGGCGGCAAGAAAGCCGAGGACCTGACGGCCGAGAACCGCGAAGGGATAGGTCAGCGTCATCGGGCACCCCCGGTGTAGTCGCGCCGGTAGCGGTGGCCGAGCGAGGTCAGAATCTCATATCCGATGGTGCCGGCCATGGTGGCCAGCGCATCGACGCCCTGCGCGGGGCAGAGGATGTCGAGCGCTCCGGGCGTATCGGGCAGGTGGGTCACGTCGACGCCCATCGAATCCATCGACACGCGGCCGACGACCGGGCAGGGGGTGGAGCCGTGCCAGACCCGCGCCTTGCCGGTCATGGCGCGGATCAGGCCATCGGCATAGCCCGCGCCAAGGGTGGCGATGCGCGAAGGCTTGGGCGCGGTCCATGAGTTGCCGTAGCCGACCGTCTCGCCCGCCGGAATGGTGCGGGTCTGGATCACCGGCAGCGACAGGCGGACGACGGCTTCGGCGCTATCGAAAGGGTCGCCGCCGTAAAGGCCGATGCCGGGGCGGGTGATGTCGAAGTGATACTCCGGCCCTAGGAGGATACCTCCCGTCGCGGCGAAGGAGCGGGGCAGGCCGAGGCCGTCCGTCATCCGGCGGAAGACCGCAAGCTGGCTGGCGTTCATCGCATGGCCCGGCTCATCGGCGCAGGCGAGGTGCGACATGAGGAGGCGCGGGTTGGCGCTGAGAATGTCGGAGGAGAGCGCCCGCCAGTCCGCTTCCTCGATCCCGAGGCGGTTCATGCCGGTGTCGAACTGGATGCCGAAGGCGTGGCCGGGAAGCGCGGCGCGGTGGCGCGCGATCTGTTCGGGGGCGTTCAGCAGGGGGATGAGGTCGGCGCCAGCGATGACGCTGGCGTCGCCCGCCATATGCCCGGCGAAGACGTAGATCTCCGGCCCCGGACCGACTGCGCGGCGGACCGCGATACCCTCGGAAGCCTCGGCCACGAAGAAGCGGCGCGCACCGGCTGCGGCAAGCGCCGGGGCAACCCTTTCGGTGCCAAGGCCGTAGCAATCGGCCTTGACGACCGCGCCCGCCTCGGCCCGGCCCGAAAGCCCGGCCAGCGCCTGCCAGTTGCGGGTGATCGCGCCAAGATCAACGGTAAGGATCGCCTGTGCCATGGCGCGTCTTTTGGCAGGCCGGGCGGGGTGTGGCAAGGGTCGGCGGAACCTCAGAAATCGCTGTCCATCCGCATCCGGCGCCAAAGCTTCTCGCCAACCTCGCAATCATAGGGCGCTGCTCCTTGCGCCGGGATCAGCCGTTCCGGCGGCAGGCCGGCAATCTCAAGGACCAGCTTCTGCGTCACCGCAGGGCCGAAATCCTCCCATTTGTAGACCGGCACCAGAAAGGCGCCCGGCCCGCCGATCACGCAATTCTGGTAATAGGCGTCAAGATCGGGGATGCGCATGAAGACGCCGTCCTGGGTCATCAGCGGCAGCCCGTTGATGGTGATGCCCCGCGCCACCACGGCATTGCGGACCGCCGTCACCTCACCGCCCTGATTGTTCGGCCCATCACCTGAAATATCAATGACGCGCCGCATCCCGTTGAATTCGTTCGCATCTAGATAGGCCGCACCATAGCGGAGCGCACCGGAAATCGAAGTGCGGCTTTGCGTAGTGCTCTGGTCGTTCTCTAACACCTCCGCCACCGCGAAAAGATCCTCGCGGCCCTCGATCAGCACCCAGTCCTGAATGATGCGCTGGCGCTTCTCCCCGGCCCATTCGACATAGGCGAGCGCGATCTTGCCCGTCAGCGCCCGGCCAAGGGCGGCGGCCACGCTGTCGCTCCGCAAGGCCGCGACATAGCCCTGCCGCTGAATCTCAAGCTCGGCAGACGACATGGAGCGGGAGACGTCGACCATCAGCAAAAGCTCAAGATCGACCTCTTCCGCTGCTTCGGCGGGCATGGCCAGAAACGCCAGAAGGGGGATCATCGGCGTGCGCATGAAGGAAGGGTCGCCCGAAGACGCCCCCCCTGTCCAATCACGAATGCTGAAGTCAGAAGCTGCCGTCGCCCTGCTGCCAGGGCTTCACGAGGTTGCCGAAGCGGGTGAAGCGGCCCTCGAACGATAGCTCCACCGTGCCGATCGGCCCGTGGCGCTGCTTGCCGATGATGACCTCGGCCTTGCCATGGACCTGCTCCATGACCTCCTGCCACTTCGCCATGCCTTCAAGATCATGGTCGCCCGGCTTTTCGCGTTCCTTGTAGTATTCCTCGCGGAAGACGAACATGACCACGTCGGCATCCTGCTCGATGGAGCCGGATTCGCGCAGGTCAGAAAGTTGCGGGCGCTTGTCCTCGCGGTTCTCGACCTGACGCGAAAGCTGGGACAGGGCCACGACGGGCAGGCTGAGTTCCTTCGCCAGGGCCTTGAGACCCATGGAGATCTCGCCGATCTCCTGGACCCGGTTGTCGCCCTTGCCGGTGCCGCGAAGAAGCTGGAGGTAGTCGACGAAGACGACATCAAGCCCTTGGGTCCGCTTCAGCCGCCGGCAGCGCGCGGCGACCTGCGCGATGGGCAGGGCCGGGGTGTCGTCGATGTAAAGCGGGCAGGATTCCAGCGCCTTCGCCGCCTCGACGAAGCGGCGGAACTCGATCTCGGTCATGTCACCACGACGGATCTGTTCGGAAGGCACTTCCGAGGCTTCGGAGAGGATACGTGCCGCCAACTGCTCGGCCGACATTTCCAGCGAGAAGAAGCCGACGACACCGCCGTTCACCGCCCCGTCCGACCCGTCCGGGCGCTTGCCCTTCTTGTAGGCCTTGGCAATGTTGAAGGCGATGTTGGTGGCGAGCGAGGTCTTGCCCATCGAGGGACGCCCGGCAAGGATCAGAAGGTCGGAGGGGTGAAGCCCGCCGAGCTTCTTGTCGAGATCGGCAAGGCCGGTCGAAATCCCCGAAAGCGCCCCGTCGCGCTGATAGGCGGCATGGGCGGTCATCACCGCATCGGTGGTGGCCTTCAGGAACGAGACGAAGCCCTTTTCGACCGTCCCCTGTTCGGCCAGCGTATAGAGCCGCTGCTCGGCCTCGGTGATCTGTTCCTTCGGATCATTGTCGATCTCGATGGAGCGGGCGCGGTCGGTGATGTCACGGCCAAGCTGCATCAGTTCGCGCCGCACGGCGAGGTCGTAGATCATCTGCGCATAGTCGCGCGCCGCAAATGCGGAGATCGCGGCCCCGGCAAGGCGGGCAAGGTAGGCCGGGCCGCCAAGCTCCTTCAGGCCCTCGTCCTCTTCCATATAGGCCTTGAGCGTGACCGGAGAGGCGAGTGCATTCCTCTGGATGCGGGCAATGGCGACCTCGAAGATGCGCTGGTGGACCGGCTCGAAGAAATGCTCGGATTTCACCAGCGCCGCGATGCGGTCGTAGATGTCGTTGTTGGTCAGGATCGCGCCGAGAAGCTGCTGCTCGGCCTCGATATTATGCGGAAGCGAATCCTCTTCGGGCGCGCTTTTGACTGCGCGTATCGTCGCAACCTCGGTCATCACTGTCCCCCGTTCTTGGCGAAGGGATATGCGCGATCCGGCCTTGCCGCGCAAACTGTATATTCCTGTGGATGGCCGGTGGATAAGATCGGAACCACAACATCCTGCGGCATCGGGTGCTGGCCTGTCAACATGTCGACGCGGCGCGGCAGGCGGCGCCGGCCAGCTTCCGCCGGGTCATCCCCTCAGCCTTTCTGGCGCGCTTCCTGCCAGGGGCGGGGGCTCGTCAGAAACGCCTCGACCTCGTTCAGGGTCGCCGCATCGAAGGCGCCCGATTCGCGCGCCTCGGCGAGAACGTCCCACCAGGTGCAGAGGGAATGGAGCGCGACACCGTGCTTGGCGAGCGTCTCGATCGTCTCGGGGAAGATCCCGTAATAGAAGATCACGGCGGTATGGCCGCAGGTTGCCCCCGTCTCGCGGATCGCATCGACGAAGGAGAGCTTCGATCCGCCATCGGTGGTCAGATCCTCCACCAGCAACACGCGCTGGCCCTCGGTCATCACGCCTTCGATCCGGGCATTGCGGCCGTAGCCCTTGGGCTTCTTGCGCACGTAAGTCATCGGCAACGCCAGACGCTCCGCCACCATCGCGGCGAAGGGGATGCCCGCCGTCTCGCCGCCGGCAATGTTGTCGAAAGCCTCGAAGCCCGCCTCGCGCATCACGGTGACGGCAAGGAAATCCATCAGCGTCGAACGGATGCGCGGATAGGAGATGAGCTTCCGGCAGTCGATATAGGTCGGCGAGGGCAGGCCGGAGGCGAGCGTCAATGGCTCGGCGGCATTGAAATGCACGGCCTTGATCTCAAGCAGCATCCGCGCCGTCAGGCGGGCGATTTCCGCTTTCGGCGGGAAGGAACTCGGGATCATCGGGGGTCTCCGGCAAGGGTTCGCGGGCGGCATAGCCGGAAACCGCGCTGGTTTGAAGCCCCGACGGGGCGGCTCAGGACGCCGCCGGCGCAGGGTCAAGCCGCGCCGCGAGGTCGGTGAGAAACGCGCGGAGCACTTCTATGAGCGACCCCGAGGTATCCGACCTGAAGCTGACCAGCGTATCACGGGCAGAACCGATGGTGGCGTTGAGGCCCTGGACATCGCTTCGAAGGCCCTGAAGCTCGGTCGCCGCCGCGCTGTCGCCGGCGACGACCTTGGTCATCGCCCCGTCGATCCGCGCCTCGATCCCCTTGATCCCTTCCGCCGCCGACCCCAGCCCGGCAATCTGCGCCCCGGCCTTCTCCCACAGCTCTGCGCCTGCGGCAGAGGCCGCCATCGCCGCCGTGTCGGCGACGAAATCCTGCGCCCGGCCAAGAAGCAGCCAGAGGCCGATGACGAGAAGCAGCGCCAGAAGCAGCGTCGCGTTGAGGAGGGCAAGGAGAAGTGCCTTCAGCCGCGACCCGAATGTGTTCTCCGCCATCGGCCTTCTCCCTTTGCCGTAGAAGAGCGCGCGCCCCTGCCACTTTCTGCCTTAAAATACTCCCCGCGGAGCGTCCCGCCATGCGACCATTCGCGCCGGTCGCCGGAAAGGTCGCCGTCAGTCTTTGAAAGCCCAGTAAAGCGGGAACCCGGGGTCAAAGACCGTGACCGTGCCGGCCCCGGTCTCGATCTTGGCCGGATAGGCGCAAGGCTCCGCCCGCTTCTCCAGCGTCACGGTCGTCTCCGCAGGGGGAAGCCCGTAGAACGCAGCGCCGTTCAGCGAGGCAAAGCGTTCCAGCCGATCAAGGGCGCCTTCCTCCTCGAAGACATGGGCGAGGATCGACATCGTATTCGTCGCGGTGAAGCAGCCGGCGCAGCCGCAGGGGTGTTCCTTCAGGTGATCGGGATGCGGCGCGGAATCGGTGCCAAGGAAGAACCGCGCCTCGCCGCTCGTCGCCGCCTCGCGCAGCGCCAGCCGGTGGGTCTCGCGCTTGGCGACGGGCAGGCAGTAGTAATGCGGCCGGATGCCGCCGGCGAGGATGTGGTTGCGGTTGATGACGAGGTGATGGGTGGTGATCGTGGCCGCCAGATCGTCGCCGCCGGCGCGGGCATAGGCGATGCCCTCGCTTGTCGTCACATGTTCCATCACCACGCGCAGGCCGGGCGTCTTCCGCCTGACCGGGTCAAGGACGCGGTCGATGAACACCGCCTCTCGGTCGAAGATATCGACGGCGGGGTCGGTCACCTCGCCGTGGACGCAAAGCGTCAGGCCGATCTCGGCCATCTTTTCCAGAACCCCGCGTACCTTGTCGAAGTCGCGTACCCCGGAATGCGAATTGGTCGTTGCCCCGGCGGGGTAAAGCTTCACCGCCGAGATGAGGCCCGCCCGATGGGCGGCGGCGACATCCGCAGGATCGGTATCCTCGGTCAGATAAAGCGTCATCAGGGGCGTGAAGCACGCGCCCGTCGGCATCGCTTCCATGATCCGCGTGCGGTAGGCGCGGGCATCGGCGCCGGTCACGACCGGCGGCACGAGGTTCGGCATGATGATCGCGCGGCCGAAATGGCGGGCGCTTTCGGGCAGGACGGCTTCCAGCATCGCACCGTCGCGCAGATGCAGGTGCCAGTCGTCGGGGCGGCGGAGGGTCAGGGTCTGGCTCATCGCCTTGGCCTACACCCGCGCGCCGCGCCGCGCCATCCCTGGCCCGCACGAATCCTTGGCCCGCACGCCCGACCGGGGCTATCGTCGGGGCGTTCGCGTCTCCGGTGGTGCATTTGCGGCCCTTCGGATCGCGCTTGGTCCAGCCATCGGAGGGAAAGCCATGTGTCAAGCCTGCCTTATCGCAGATGTCCGCAAGTCCATGCTCTCGCGCCGCGACCTTTTCCGCGGCGCAGCCCTTGTCGGGCTTGCCGCCACAGGGGCGGGGCTCTTGCCGGCGCGTCAGGCCCTGGCGCAGTCCGCAGGCACAGTCATCGACCTTACCCATACCTATGACGAGACCTTTCCGACTTTCGACGGGACACCGGGCATTGCCTATGAGGAAGCGGTGAATTTCGACAAGAACGGCTACCAGCTCTGGAAGCTGACGATCTACGAACACACCGGCACCCATATCGACGCGCCCCTGCATTTCACCAAGGACGGCACCTCGGTCGCCGATCTGCCGGTCGAGAACCTGATGGTGCCGCTCTGCGTGCTCGACCTGACCGCGAAGGCCAAGGACGACGCCAATGCGATGGTGATGAAGGATGACATCGACGCCTGGATTTCCGCGAATGGCGCGATTCCGGCGGGCGCCTGCGTGGCGATGAACTCCGGCTGGGCGGCGAAACTCGGCGATCCGACGTTCCGCAACACGGCCGATGGCAAGCTCGCCTTCCCCGGCTTTTCCAAGGAGGCGACGGATTACCTCGCCGAACTTGGCGCAGGCTCGATCGGCGTTGACACGCTGTCGCTCGATCCCGGCAATTCGGCCGATTTTGCGGTGCATTTCTCATGGCTGCCCGGCGGGCGGTTCGGGATCGAGAATCTCGCCAACCTCGACAAGCTGCCGGCCAAGGGTGCGACGATCTTCATCGGCGCGCCGAAACACGCCAGGGGCACCGGCGGCCCGGCCCGCGTGATGGCCGTGATCTGATGGCGACGGTTCCGACCTTTAGCGACGAGGCGGCGGGGGCGGAGGCCCGCGCCGTCTTCGACGACATCCGCGCCACAAGGCAGACCGACTTCGTCAACAACTTCTGGCGGGCGCTCGCCGCCGATCCCGCGCTACTTGCGGCGGTCTGGGACAGGGTGAAGTCGGTGATGGCGCCCGGCGCGCTCGATCCCCTGACGAAGGAGCTGATCTATGTCGCCGTCTCGGCCACCAACGGCTGCAGCTACTGCGTCCATTCCCATACCGCCGCCGCCCGCGCCAAGGGCATGACGGATGCCCAGCATGGCGAGCTTCTGGCGGTGATCGCGCTGGCGCATCAGACCAATGCCCTGGCGACAGCGCTTCAGGTGCCGGTCGATCCCGCTTTCGACCGGACATCGCCGGACTGACGCCCCCGTCGCAGAGATTTGCGCGCAAAAAGCCCAAGGTCGTGATAGACTTACCCTGTCGGTGTCGTCCGGTTAACCCCCGTGACCCGATCAGGGTCCGGGTCCCGAAACCGGCCGCACCGCCACATGGCAGAGCGGGAGAGAGAAACCATGGCCAATACAATCGGCAATCCCTTGTCCTGGGGCGCACAGGCCCTCGGGGTCGCGGGGCATGACGTGGCAGAGGTCGCGCGGGAGCTTGGGGGACGGACATCCGCCGAACCCATCGTCCAGCGGATCGGGCTGGAAGACATCATGGACGCCTTGCGCCTTGGCGTCGCCGATTTCGCGGCGCTGCGGACGGATGTGATCGCGGCCTGCCTCCTCTACCCGGTGATCGGGCTGGCGCTGATCTGGGCGGCGTTCCATGCCAATTCACTGCCGCTGATCTTTCCGCTCCTGTCGGGTTTCCTCCTTCTTGGTCCCGCCGCCGCCATCGGGCTTTACGAGATGAGCCGGAGGCGCGAGGTGGGTCTGAAGGCCGGCTGGGGCGATGCCTTCCGGGTGCTCGGTTCGCCGCGCATCGCGGTGATGCTGGTGCTGGCCGCAGCACTTTTCATGATCTTCTTCATGTGGATCGTAGTGGCGCAGTGGATCTACGCCGCGACGCTTGGCCCCGACATGCCAACCTCGGTCATGTCCTTCCTCGGCGCGCTTTTCGGGACCGAGGCGGGCTGGGCGATGATCCTGATCGGGATGCCAGTCGGCTTCATCTTCGCCGCCGTCGTGCTGGCGGCGACGGTCGTCTCCTTTCCGCTGCTCCTTGACCGGCCGGTCGGGCTGCCGATGGCGGTGATGACCTCGCTCCGCGTCACGCGGGAAAATCCTGTGACGGTGGGGCTTTGGGGGCTGATCGTCGCCGTCTCCATGGCGGTTGGCGCGGCGCCCTTCCTTCTCGGCCTTGCCGTGGTGCTGCCAATCCTCGGCCATGCCACCTGGCACCTCTATCGGCGGGCCGTCGCCTTCCGGGACGAACCGGCCAAGCCGGGCTTGTAACCTGTCCGGGCCTGCCCCAGACTTCCCCCCGCGAGGCAGCGGGAGCAGGGAATGAAACGGTCAAGCTTGGTTACGGCGGGGCTTCTGGCGTTGGGCGCTTGCACCTCGGATCCCGGTTTCACCGGGGTCGGCGGGGTGCGCGAGATTTCCTCTGCCGAGGCCGCAAGTTGCAGCTATGTCAGCGATTTCCGCATGACGCCGGGGGTCTACGGTCCCCTGGCCGGGCAGGGCCTGCGCTATGCCCGCAACAAGGTGATGTCGGATGCGCGGGACGCTGGCGCCAACGCCATCATCTTCGACGCCGTCGCCCCCGGTGCGGATGTCTATGAGGTGCACGCAGTCGCCTACCGCTGCTGACGGGCGGCTATCGCTCTGTGCGCGGCGAGGGCAGCGACTGCCCCATGATCTTCAGATCATTCTCAAGCTGTTCAAGCCGTGCCTTCATCTTCGGCGCCTCCATCCGGCCCATCACGTTGCGGCAGAGCAGGGCCGCGAGGAAGGCGCGCCCGTCGCGGTCAAGATGGGTGAGAAGCCCGCGCAGATAGGGCCGGTAGTTGCGCCGCGCACGGTAGAAGATCGCGAACATATGCGCGTCGAAGGCGCCGGAGCAGGCGGCGGCGAGCATCGATTGCAGGATGTGCATCTCGTCCAGCGCTGCGCCGATGTCGCGGCCAAGATGGCGGCAGGGCAGGAGGGTGACGAATGGCTTGGTGAAAAGGGCTGCGTGCATGGCGTCAAGCACCAGTTCGGGATCAAAGATCACGAAGACCTGGCCCGCGCCCTCGATCATGTCGGGGGCATAGCCGTAGCGGTCGGTGAAGGAGATCCGCCGCATCTCGGGCCAGCGCGGGTCCCAACCGGCAATCGTGGGATCAAGCGTTGCCTGCGGCTGGACGGCGATCACCGTGGCGCCGGGCGCCGCGACCGAAAACGCCGCTGCCGCATAGCCCGCCATGCCGGCCCCGTAGAACACGACCTGATCGAAATCCTCGAAGAAGGCGTCATCGACGAGGCGGTCGAAATAGGCATAGACGGCCTTGTCGCGGTACCAGGTGTCGCCGTCGGCGATCAGGCAAAGATGCGACCAGCCGCGGCCCTTGGCGATCTGGTAGCCGACCGGCAGTTGCCCCGGCTGGGTCTGGCGGATCGACTGGACGGTTTCGAAAGTGACGAGGAGGATAGGCGCTTCATCAAGGAACAATACAGAATGGTGCGGCCCGAGCCGTTGGAAGTAGCCGGCCTCTTCGCCGATCTCCTCTATCCTGGCGAACCAGTCGCCATCGACCGCCGGCACACGGCCGGTTGCCTCCGTCATTTCACGTTGCATGCCCCCGACACCCGTACCCTTCCCGTGTGCATACTGCGCGGGCAGGGCGCGGGCGCGCAAGCCGGTGCATGGATGGATCGCGGTTTCGTCGCGTTTTGCGCAGTGACTGTTTCTGTGTTGTTTTTCAATCGGATGCGCGCGGCGCGTCTGTTTCCTGACTTGGCGGGAAAAGCGGTGCGCGTGCAAAGCGGGCAAGGAATCGTTGTTGCTCAACCGGAAGTGGAACGCTCGGAGGCGTCAGCATGAGCCGGCCAATCAGGCTGCGATAGGCCTCCTCCTCCATCAGCTTGAGGAAGCGGTCGCGGCGCCAGCGCACGGCGGTGTCGTGAAGGGGGCCAAGTACCGGATCGGCGCGCAGCCCGGCGCGGAGCGGGGCAACCTTCGGTTCCAGCCGAAGGATCGTCCGGTCCTCATCGGTCGAAAAGTTGCGCTCGACCCAGTAGGAGAGGTCGAAGGCCGAGGCCTCGCGGTTGGCGCGGCCGCGGTCGGCCTTCAGCACATAGCTTTCCATCGCGCCGAGCGCGTAGTGGTTCAGTTGCACAAGGCCGTAGTTGTCGCGCCCGTAGTCGGAAAAGATGCGGGCCGTATGAAAGGTATCGGGCAGCTCCCGCCCCGAACCGTCGAACCAGCGCTGTCCCGCCAAACGCCCCTCGTCAGGCCCCTGCGGGCGGTGAACGCCAAGGCGGCGGTAGCTGCCGTCGTCGCGGAAGAGCGTCTTGAACAGCGCCGCCCGCCAGGGCCAGCGCATGACGGCGGGGGCGCCGCGGGTGAACTGCTCCGGCACCGGGTGATCCTCGAAATCGCGGATTCCGGCATTGCCGAAAAGCCGCCAGGTCAGCGGGATCGCCGTCGCCTCGGGCAGGGCGGCGAAGAGCGCCGACAAAGTACCGTCCCCGGCGTGGACATTCACGAATTCGTCGATGTCGAGAACCAGCGTCCAGTCCGCCGCGGCCCGCGCCGGGTGCTGCGTCGCGCGCTTCAACGCCTCCCATTGCGGGCCGTTCGGATGGGGGCCGGGGTTGCGGACATGGGTGAGCCAGCCCAATGCGGCCAGCCGGTCGAGCATCGCATCGGTGCCGTCCGCGCAGTCGTTTGAAAAGACGAGGAAATCCGTGAACCCGGTGGCGCGGTGATGCGCCAGCCAGTCGATCAGGAAGGCGCCTTCGTTCTTGACAGTCAGGACCGCGAGGCAACGGGGATCAGTGTTCGGCATCGCCTTCATGCTCCACGGTGAAGAAGAAGCCGGGCGGCAGTTCCCGGCGGTGCAAGTCGGGGGGGATCACGCCGGGGCCGGCGCTGAAAACCGCAGAGCCGAAGGATTGCAGCATCCGCGACAGCGCGCGAAGCCTTTCCCCCGTCAGGTCGGCAAAGAGGGCGCGGTTGGCCTTCACCGCCATCAGCTCCGCGATCTTGGCCCGGTGTGCCGCCACAGCACCTTCATGCAGCGCGGCAATCTCGGGGTCGGCCATCAGCCGGTCGAACTCGGCGCGGGCGGCGGGTATCATGCGCAGGATCGACCGATCCTCCACCGCGTTGTGGTTCATGCGGAACCAGTAGTTCAGCCCCTGATCGCGGTCGACATGGTTCACCCGGCCCCGGTCGCGCTTGACGAGAAAGCTCTCGACCGAGCGCAGGGCGTAGTGGTTCAGTTGCACCCAGTCGTAGCCATAGGTTTCGACCGACGACCGCCAGCCGTTCCTGAACATCTCGCGCGGCAGGGGCCGGCCGGAACCGTTCAGCCAGCGCACCTGATCCCATAGGTCAGGCCTCAGCCCCTTTGGCCGGTGGACGCCAAGCTTCCTGTAGATGTCGATGTTGCGAAAAAGCGTCTTGAAGCCCCAGGCCTGATGCGGCTTGCGGACAAGCTCCGGCGCGCAATGGGTGAACTGTTCGGTGACGAAGCGGTCCTCATATCCTGCGACATCGGCATTGCCGAACAAGCGCCATGTCAGCGCGATCATGTTGGCATCGCCCATCGCGGCGTAAAGGGCTGGCAGCGTACCGTCGCCGATCTTGATGTCGATGAACTCATCGACATCCATGCAGATCGCCCAGGCGCTGTCCTGCACCACCTTTTCTTCTTCGGCGGCCTGGAGGGCGGCGTGCTGCGGCTTTACCCCCGGTGCGGCGCGGAAGGGGTTGTCGCGGTGCTGGACGATGCCCTTTGCCTGCAGGGCGTCCAGAAGCCGGTCGGTGCCGTCGGTGCAGTCATTGGTATAGATGAGGAAATCCTCGACCCCGATGGCGCGGTGATAGGCAATCCATTCAAGGATGAAGGGGCCTTCGTTCTTCATCGTGGTTACGATGCAGGTCCGGGTTCCCGCTGCCGCCCCGGCGACAACCGCGCGCGGGGCCGAGACCGGGGGATGCACCGGCTGATGGTCGAAAAGCGCCGCCAACGCTACAAGTTCCGGGTCTTCGATGAGCGCGGATTTCGGCGCAAGCTCCCCCGCCCGGCAGCCCGGAACCCGGATCGCCATGGCGCGCCAGAACGGCACGGGCTGGCCCTGATCGGGCTTGGCGAAGGCGACGCGGATCGCCCGCCAGGTGTTGTCGAGGCCGGCAACCTCGGGCGCCACGCCCCAGCGGGCGATGCCGCGTCGCCGGTCGAAGGGGCGGCAGATGTGGTCGCCGAAGGCCGCGGCGCGGCCCTTGCGGATGCGCCAGGGATAGATGCGGTGCCCGGCCAGAAGTGTCACGCCGTGCCGCGCGTCCGCGCAAAGGTCGAAGGCACTGGCGCTCCCAAGCGCCAGCAGATCGGTCACGTCAAGGCAAAGGACGGCCCGCGCCTTCGCCAGAAACCGCCACTTGGCCGCCTCGTAGATCAGGGGCTCGCCCAAGGGAGCGCGCCAGGGGTCGGGGGCAGGGACCGTCATCCGGTCCTTCCCCGGCGCATCGGGCGCGAGGTAGGCGTTGCTTTCGGGGCCAAGGCCGGGCTTGCCCAGGGGGACCGGGCTTTCCAGCACCACCACGGCAAGGCCGGGGCAGTCGAAAAGCGCCTCCTCCAGCATCTCGGCGAAATCCTCGGCACTTCCGGCGGGGCTTTCGGGCGGAGCGCGGTTGATGATGACAGCGCCGGTCGCCCCGTGGTGGCGGGCGTGGTAGCGCAGCCAGTCGGCCACCACATCGGCGCTTTCCTCAAGCCTGACGCCCAGAAGACAGTTCCTTCCGGCGAGAATCTCCCATTCGGCAGGGGCCGGGCTGACCTCCACCACGCTACCCGAGGCAAGCGGCAGCCGGATTGGCCCTTCGTCGGGCGCAGTTCCGGCAATCAGCAACGCCCCCGACACGTCGCGGAGTTCCGTCCCGTCCGGCATCCCGCCGATCATCCCGGCCGACACTCCGGCGCGCGTCAGGATACGGAAGGCGCGAGCGTCGCCTTCGTCCCAGACAGTCGCGTCGAACACAGGCAACTCCCCCGCCGCTCCGGCAAGGAGCGGTCGGCGCATCACGCGCGTCGGGGTGGGGCGGCTCATGTCGGGCCTGCCGGTTGTTCTTGCCTGCCCGAGCGATAGCACAGCGAAGGCTTTCCGCAAACCGATGCGGACCGATCCCTCCGACCTTATTGGCAAGCGCGGCTTTCTCGGCCACAATCGCGCGAAGTGCCGCGCAAGAACCGGCAGGAGGACAGGCAATCATGGCAGGCGACTACCGGATCGCGGCGCTGTGGATCGGCGGCGATCTCAGCTATCTGGAACAACTGTGCCTGAAGTCCTTCCTCGATGCCGGGCATGACCTCACGCTTTATTCCTATGAACCGATCGGCAATGCCCCTGACGGCGTCGACCATGCCGATGCCCGCGACATTCTTCCGCAGGAAGGCTTTCTCCGCCATGGCCGCACCGGCAGCCCGGCGCTCCATTCCGATCTTTTCCGCTACCATCTCCTGAAGAAATGCGACCGCACAATATGGGCGGATACCGATGCCTATTGCGTGAAGCGGTTTAGCACCGAGACCGGCCATTTCTTCGCCTGGGAAAGCGAGACGGGTGTCAACGGCGGCGTCCTCGGCCTGCCGAAGGACAGCGAGGCGCTGGACCGTTTGCTTGACTTCACCTCGGACGAATACGCCATCCCGGTGTGGTACGGCGACAAGTACCGCAAGGAACTTGAGGCGCTGAAGGCCGCGGGCAATCCGGTCCATGCCGGCGAGATGCCCTGGGGCGTCTGGGGGCCGCATGCCCTAACGCATTTCCTGAAGGAAACCGGCGAGATCCGCCATGCCCTGCCGCGCGCGGCGCTCTATCCCTTCGAATACAAGGACCGAAAGCTGCTGCTCCGCCCCGGCCTCGACGACAGCGCCTATGTGACGGAGGAGACCTACTCGATCCATTTCTACGGCCGCCGGATGCGCTCGCGCCTGCTCGCGGTCTGGGACGGGGTGCCAAGGCCGCGGAGCGTCGTCGGCAAGCTTTTGCGCAAGCACGGGATCGACCCCGCCGCCGCCCCGATCCGCGGCAAGCCCGACCCCGATGATGCGGAGGAAGAGACGTGATCGCCGCCGCCGGTCAGACTGCGGAAGCCGCTGACTTGCTGGCGGCCTTCGGCGACATGGCCATCGCCCGTGTCGCCGACCTCAACGGCAATGGTGCCGGGGTTGCGGCAGCACTTCATGCCCGCCACGACTGCACCATATCGCTTGTCGACCTCACCGCCGAAGGTGGCTTTCCGGCGAAGCCGTCGCCCTGGATCGCCACCTGCCGCAAGGAGTTGATTGCCGCCGGTGTGCCGGCGAAACGCATTGATGTAATCTCCAAGGAAAGCGCCATAAAGCCATGGGATATCGTCATTAATCTCGATGGCTTCGGCGTTCATCACGGCGCCCGCGCGCTGGCGCCGATCCTGCAGAAGGGCCTTCACGCCGACAGCGTTCTTCTCACCGAGATACGTAAGGGATCGGGCGCCTTCCCCTTCCTGAAGGGGCGCGGCAGTTGTGAAACCATCGGTGAACGCCACGATGGCCGGGCGCCGGTCGCGCGCGTCCTCTTCCGCCCCAATCCGCCCGCGCCCGTAGCCTCCGACGAAAGCTGGGCAGCCATAGCGACGGGCCTCGCCGGGGCCGAGGGCTTCTTCCGAGACGGCGGCACCCATTCCTTCCTCTACGTTCCGCGCAGCGCCGACACCCTGGTCGTTACCTTCGACAACCTCGACATCGCCATGACCAAGCGCGAGGAGCGCCGCCCCTGGGGCTATGAGTTCATCGAGAAACAGGGGTGGTCGATGCTCGGCGTCATGGCCGGCGGCTGGACCTGGTACCGCGACCCCTGGGTCCATGCCGAATTCGACCGGCTGAGGGCCGAGGGCTTCTTCGCCCGCTTCCGCCGCGTCGTATTCTACGGCGCCTCGATGGGCGGCTATGCGGCTGCGGCCTTCGCGCCCGCCTGTCCCGGCGCCGATGTGGTGGCCATCAGCCCGCAGTCGACGCTCGACCATGCGCTCGTCCCGTGGGAAACCCGCTACCGCGCCGCCTGGGGCTATGACTTCTCCGGTCCTTACGGCGACGCCGCCACCGTCTCGGCCAAGGCCGGCCGGGTCTTTCTGTTCTACGATCCCTATGCCCGCCTCGACGCCGCCCATGCCGACCGCTTCACCGGCGCCAACGTCGAAAAGCTGCGGGTGCCGCTCGTCGGGCACCGGCTCGGCACTGCGCTTCAGCAGATGGGGGTGCTGAGCCCGGTGATCCTCGCCGCCCTCGACGGCAGGCTGACACCCCTTGACTTCCACCGCCGCCTCCGCGCCCGCCACCGCTTCCCGCGCTACCAGTGGGAGCTTTTCCAGCGCGCCTTGGCCCGGGGCCGCCCCGGCCTCGCGCGCCGTGTCGGGCGCTGGGTCCTGAAGAACGGCGGCCATCCGGCGATCCGCCGCGCGATGCGGGCGCTCTGAACCCCACCATAGGCCTTAAGTCGCATGACCTGATGCGCCCGCTCCCCTTGACCCGGCCCTTGCCGCCCCCCAGCATGGCGGCGAATGCCAGAGAGGCCCGCCACCCCGTGACCGATATCCCCAAAAGCATCGACGCGGTCGAGACGCTGCTTGCCGGGCAGGACTATGTCGTTGGCCGGGCGCTGGCGACGGTGGTCTTCCTCGCCCTGAAACTCGGCCGGCCCTTGTTCCTCGAAGGCGAGGCGGGCGTCGGCAAGACCGAGATCGCCAAGGCCATCGCCGCGGGCCTCGGCCGGCGACTGATCCGGCTTCAGTGCTACGAAGGCCTCGACGCCGCAAGTGCGGTCTGCGAATGGAACTTCGCCGCCCAGATGATCGCGATCCGCACCGCCGAAGCCTCGGGCGTGGCCGACAAGGACGCGCTGAGGACTGAGCTTTTCACCGAAGACTACCTCATCGAACGCCCGCTTCTTCAGGCGATGCGGCCGCAACCCGGCGGCGCCCCCGTCCTTCTCATCGACGAACTTGACCGCACCGACGAACCCTTCGAGGCCTTCCTTCTCGAAGCCCTCTCCGATTTCCAGGTCACGATCCCCGAGCTTGGCACCATTCACGCGCCCGAGCCGCCCATCGTGATCCTCACCTCGAACCGCACGCGCGAGGTGCATGACGCGCTGAAGCGCCGCTGCCTCTACCACTGGGTCGACTACCCCTCCTTCGCCCGCGAGATGGAGATCGTCCGCGCCCGCGCCCCCGAAGCCGCCGAGACCCTCAGCCGCGAGGTGGTGGCCTTCGTCCAGAAACTGCGCGGCGAAGACCTTTTCAAGCGCCCCGGCGTGGCCGAGACCATCGACTGGGCGAAGTGTCTGCTGGCGCTCGACGTGATCGCTCTTTCGCCCGAGGTGATCGCCGACACTTTGGGCGCGATCCTGAAATATCAGGACGACATCCAGAAGATCGCGGGCGCCCCGGCGAAGAAGATCCTCGACGAGATCCGCGCCGAACTCAGCCCGGCCTGACCCCGATGAACCGCCTGCCTATTCATCTTGCCAAAAATACCTCGGGGGTGCGGGGGCAGCGCCCCTGCTCCGGACGATGACGGCTGATCCCCCCGACATCCCCGAGGACGGCAGGCTTGCCGACAACATCACCCATTTCGCCCGGGCCCTGCGGAAGGCCGGCCTCAGGATCGGGCCGGGCCGGGTGATCGACGCCATCCGCGCGGTCGAGGCGGCGGGGTTTTCCGAACGGACCGATTTCTACTGGGTGCTTCACGCCTCCTTCGTCTCGCGCCCCGAGGAACGCGCGGTCTTTCACCAGGTCTTCCGGCTCTACTGGCGCGACCCGCGCTACCTTGAACATATGATGAGCCTGATGCTTCCCGCCGTTCATGGCGCACAGGAGGACCGCGCCGCCGCTGCCGCCGAAAAGCGCGCGGCGGAGGCGCTGCTCGACGGGGTCGATCGCGACATACCGGGCCGCGAGGACGGGCCCGAAGACGAGATCGAGATCGAGGCCGATGCGACGGCGACGATCTCCGCCAAGGAACGCCTGAAGACCCTCGATTTCGAACAGATGTCGACGGAGGAGATCGCCGAGGCGAAACGGATGATCGCGCGGCTGTCGCTGCCCGTCCGGCCGCTCGCCTCGCGGCGGATGAAGGCGGATGCGCGGGGGGCTGTTGCCGACTGGCGCGGCACCATGCGCGCGGCGATGCGGCGGGGCGGTGAGGTTGCGGACCTCGCCACCAAAAGCCGCCGCACCCGCTGGCCGAACCTTGTCGTCCTTTGCGACATTTCCGGCTCCATGTCGCATTACAGCCGGATGGTCCTCCATTTCCTTCATGCCGTCGCCAACCAGAAGGGCGCGGGCTGGGCGCGCGTCCATGCCTTCACCTTCGGCACGCGCCTCACCAACATCACCCGGCACCTGAAGCAGCGCGACGTCGATGCCGCCCTTGCCGCCGCCGGGGCCGAGGCGCAGGACTGGCAGGGCGGCACGCGGATCGGCGCCTCGCTTCACGCCTTCAACCGCGACTGGTCGCGCCGGGTCATGGGGCAGGGGGCGGTGGTCCTTCTCATCACCGACGGGCTTGACCGCGACATGGGCCACGACCTTGCGCGCGAGATGGAGCGGCTCCACCTCTCCGCCCGCCGCCTCATCTGGATCAACCCCTTGCTGCGCTGGGACGGGTTCATGCCGAAGGCGCGCGGGATCGCCGCCATGCTGCCCCATGTCGACAGCTTCCGCGCCGGCCATTCCATCGCCTCGCTCGAAGCCCTGGGCGAGGCCATCGGCCGGGCGCGCGACGCGGGCGAGAAGGACCGGCTGATGCGGCTTCTTGCAGACGGCTAGCGCCCTGCCGCTATCGCATAACAGGGCGTCTTGCCCTAAGTCTCGGAACCATAAGGCGGCCCCGCTCGTTGGGGACCGAACGAATATGCGACTTTCCGGGAAGGAGAACTACATGCGGAAAAGCCTCAATACCTCGACCGCGCTGATTGCGAGCCTGTCGCTTCTGGCAGCCGGTCCCGTCTATCCGCAGGAAACGGCCCCCGCCGATCCGACGATGGTCTGCGCCGACGGCAACCCGCAGCCCTGCGCCGAGGGCGTGGAACTGATCCCCGCACCGGAAGCCGCGCCGGCGGAAGAGCCTGCACCGGCGGAAGAACCTGTTGAGGCCGCGCCGGCGCCCGAACCGGCACCCGAGGAAGCCCCTGCCGCTGAAGCGCCCGCCGAGGCCGCGCCCGAGGCCGCGGCGCCTGAGGAAGCCCCTTCCGAGGCTGCCCCGGCAGAAGCTGCTCCCGCCGAGGCGGCGCCCGAGCCCGCCCCCGAGACGGCGGTAGAGCCTGCTCCGCCGGTTGAAGAAGCCGCGCCCGAAGAGCCTGCCGTGACCGAGGAAGCGCCCGCACCGGATGCGCCGGTCGCGAGCGAGCCGGCCCCGGATGCGCCCGCTGCCGAGGAAGCTCCAGTCGAGGAAGCCCCGACCGAGGCTGCGCCCGCCGCCGAGGCGACGGATACCGAGGCCAGCACCGAGCCTGCGGAAGAACCCGCGCCCGCTGCCGAAGCCGAAGTGAGCGCCGAAACCTCCACTGAAGTCACCGCCGAGGAAGCTGTCCCGGTGCTGCCGGTCCAGCCTGACGCCGCCACCGGCGAGGCCCCGGTCGCCGCCGCCGCGAGCGCCGATCCCGAGGCTGAGGCCCCCGCCGATGCCGAGGTGGTCGAGGAAGTCGTCACCGAAGACACCGCGCGTTCGTCGAGCGAGGATTTCGCCAACCCGGTGAACAAGCCCGCCGCCGCCGCGACGGCCACCGCTGCCGCCTCGGCCAAGAAGAAGGACAAGGGCCTTTCGGATGGCGAAAAGGCGATCCTTCTCGGCCTCGGCGCGCTTGCCGTCGGCGCGATGATCTCGAACAACCGCAAGGTTGAGCTGAACTCCGGCGACCGTGTCGTCGTGGAACGGCCCGATGGCACCTATCAGATCATCAAGGACGACAACGCGCTGCTGCGCCAGCCCGGCTCCACCGTGCGGACGGAACGCTTCGATGACGGCTCCTCTCGAACCACGGTGACGCGGGAAGACGGCTCGCGCATCGTGACGATCCGCGATGCGGAATACCGCGTGCTGCGCCGCGTCCATATCTCCCGCGATGGCCGCCAGACCCTCCTTGTCGATGATACGGTCCAGTACCAGCCCGTCGACGTGACGCGCCTGCCGCCGCCCGCGCCCATCATCGAGGTGGACAGCTACAGCGACGAGGATGCGCTCCGCGAAGCCCTGTCGCGCCAGGCCGCCTTCGACCGCGAGTTTTCGCTGGCGCAGGTCCGCGACATCCAAGAGGTCCGCGCGCTGGTGCCGGTGATCGACCTGACCGCGATCACCTTCGAGACGGGATCGGCGGCGATCCGGCCCGATCAGGCCGAAGAACTGTCGCGGCTCGGGCGGCTGATGAAAAGCTACATCGACGCCAATCCGCGCGAGATGTTCCTGATCGAAGGCCACACCGACGCCGTGGGTTCGGCGGCCTCCAATCTCGCGCTTTCCGACCGGCGCGCGGAATCGGTGGCGCTGGCCATGTCCGAGTATTTCGACGTGCCGCCGGAAAACATGGTGGTGCAGGGCTATGGCGAGGAGTTCCTGAAGGTGCAAACCGGCGGCTCCGAACGCGCGAACCGCCGCGCCAGCGTTCGCCGCATCACCGACCTTCTGCGGCAGGCGTCGAACTGACGGCCGGCTGACGGCCCGACTGACGAATGCGCAAACTACGGGTCGAGTGTGTCCCCGCCCGACCCCACCATGGGGCATCTTTCGAAAAGCGAGATGCCCCATGGACCTTACTTGCGAACCGATCCCGACCGACCTTGCCCGCGCCCTTCGCGCCGGCGCGCCCGACGCCAATGGCCAGCCCGCCGAACGGGGCGCGGTGGCGAGCGGCAAGGGCGAACCCTGCCGCCACTGTTTGCAGAACACCAAGGCCGGGCGCGAGTACCTGATCCTCGCCCACCGGCCGTTTCCCGTGCCGCAGCCCTATGCCGAAACCGGACCGATCTTTCTGTGCGCCGATGATTGCGAGGCCTGGGCGGGCGAGGGCGTGCCGCCGATCCTGAGGACAAGCCCGGACTACCTTCTGAAGGGCTACACCCACGGCCACCGGATATTCTACGGCTCGGGCCGCATCGTACAGCAGGCAGAGATCGAGGGCTATGCCGCCAGTCTTCTCGAAGACCCGCGCATCGCCTATGTCGATGTCCGCTCCGCCCGGAACAACTGCTTCCAGCTCCGCATCCGGCGGGCGCCAGTCACCTTGCGCGACTAGCCGGGTCCGACCTTTTGCCACTGGCCTCGCCCTTGCCCCCGCCCCATATTGGCGGCGGAGGATCGCCCATGGACCGCGCCGCGCACGACAGGATACCGGAGATTGCGCTCGACTGGCACCGCGCCGGCAAGGGCGCGGCGTTGGCAACGGTGATCGAGACCTGGGGTTCTGCCCCCCGGCCCGTGGGCAGCCAGTTGGCCGTGTCGGGCGCGGGCGAGATGATGGGCTCCGTCTCCGGCGGCTGCGTCGAGGGCGCAGTGGTGGCCGAGGCCGAAGCGGCGCTTCAGGACGGGAAGCCCCGTGTCCTCACCTACGGCGTCTCCGACAACGATGCCTTCGCCGTGGGCCTCGCCTGTGGCGGCACCATCCGGGTGCTGGTGGAGCCGGTGGGCGAGGCACTGCCCGAAGCGATGCTCGCCGATATTGTGACTGCCCGCGCGGGTCGGGTCGGGATCGCCTATGCCGTCAATATGGAAAGCTGGGACCGGAGCCTGACCCCACGCGACGGCCCGCATCGCGACCGGTTTCGCGCCGACAAGTCCGGGATCGACGAAAGCCTTTTCGTCGCCATCCACAACCCGCCCTTGCGCATGATCATCGTCGGCGCCGTCCATATCGCACAACCGCTTGTCGGCATTGCGCGAAGCTGCGGCTATGACCCCTTGCTCATCGACCCGCGCGAGGCTTTTGGGTCCGAGGCGCGCTTCGCCGGAGAGGTCATCAGCCATGACTGGCCGGATGAGGCGATGGCGGCGATTGGCCTCGATGCGCGCACCGCCGTCGTCACCCTGACGCATGATCCGAAGCTTGATGATCCGGCGATCCAGACGGCGCTGAGGTCGGATAGCTTCTACCTCGGTTGCCTCGGCTCGACCCGCACCCATGCGAAAAGGCTCGCTCGGCTTGAGGAGGCAGGGTTTTCCGGGGCCGAGATCGCCCGCATCCATGCGCCCGTCGGTCTCGACATCGGCGCGAAAAGCCCGGCGGAAATCGCGGTGTCGATCATGGCGCAGGTTACGCAGGTCCTGAGGCGCGGCTGATGCGGTTCGGCACGGTTCCGGTGGCGGAGGGCGAGGGCGCGGTTCTGGCGCATTCGCTGATGCTTGGCCGGAAGAAGATGCCGAAGGGGCGGATCTTGTCGGCGGCCGATCTTGCCGCGATCACTGCCGCCGGGATTGCCGAGATCGTCGTCGCCCGGTTCGATCCCGGCGATGTGGGCGAGGATCGGGCGGCGGAGCTTCTGGCAAAGGCCATGGTCCCCGATCCGGCCTCGGCGCATCTGAGGCTGACTGCGCCACAGAAGGGCCGGGTGAATCTTCATGCGCTCGGGCCGGGGGTGGTCGGGCTCGACCCCGCCGCGATCCGGGCGCTGAACATGATCGACCCGGCGCTGACCCTTGCCGTGCTGCCCGCCTTCGCGCGGGTGGCGGCGGGGACGATGGTGGCGACGGTCAAGGTCATCACCTATGCCGTGGCCGAGGCGGCTCTGGGCCGCGCCATGGCGGTGGCGCCAGGTGCGCTGAGGGTGCATCCCGTCAGGATGGCAAGCGCCGGCCTGATCCTTACGGACGCGCCGGGGCAGGCGAAGGATCTCGGGCCGAAGGCCGAAGAGGCGGTGCGTGCGCGGCTCATCCGGCTCGGGATGGACCTGGCCGAGGTCGTGACGGTGCCGCATGAGGAGGCCGGGATCGCGGCGGCACTTCCTCGGCTGAAGGGCGATCTGTCGCTGATCCTGACCGGTGCGGCGACGTCCGACAGCCATGATGTGGCGCCCGAGGCGCTGCGCCGGGCCGGTGGAACGGTGGCGCGCTTCGGGATGCCGGTCGATCCCGGGAACCTTCTCTTCTACGGCGCCCTCGGCAATCGTCCGGTCATCGGCCTCCCCGGCTGCGCCCGGTCGCCGGCGCTCAACGGCGCCGACTGGGTGCTGGAGCGGATCGCCTGCGGGATCATGCCCTCGCCCGAGGATATCGCCGCGATGGGGGTTGGCGGGCTTTTGAAGGAAATCCCGATAAGGCCGGAGCCGAGGGACCGGAAGGGGTAGGCAGGTTCAAGCTGAGCGGGAAATGACGACGCCACTGGCGTCGGCCCCGCTCACGCGGAAACGCTGCAGCAAGATCGTTTCAGCCAGAGACCACGGAGGGCAGCGCCTGACCCGGCGGGCGAGAAGCGCCTGCCGGGGGCAGGGCAGGCGCTGCCCGAGGGCTTTGGGCCCCCGGGTGTCCATGTGTCATCGTTCCCGCGCGGCAGATGCGATGGCATCTGCCGTTGTTTCGGCGGCGACCCTAAGAACGTACTTCGCTCCAGCGCCGCTCACCAAAGCCCCGCAACCACCGCATCCAGCCGCGCCGCCTCTTCCGCCAGCCCGAAGGGCGCGTTCACCACGAACATGCCACTCCCGATCATCCCGTGGCCCTCCCGCGCCGGCGGGAAGCGCAGCTCATGCCGCAGCGCCTTCGGCAGGCCGAGCGCGTCGAGGGCTGCAACCATGCCGCGTTCCGCCCCGGAGGCGAGCAGCGGATACCAGAGCGCCAGCACGCCCACATTCCACTTCGCATGGACCTTGCGGAGAAGCGGCGGCAGCGCAGCGTAATCCGCCTTCACCTCATAGCTCGGGTCGATCAGCATCAGGCCCCGGCGCGGATCGGGGGGCGTCAGGCTGAGCGCCAGCGCCAGCCCGTCCTCCTGACGGCACTGCGCGCCATAGGGCGCCATCGCCGCCCGAGGGCCGGCGAATTCGCGCGGATGCAGTTCCGCCAGCGTCATCCGGTCGCCAGCGCGCAAAAGCTCCGCCGCGATCAGGGGCGAGCCGGGATAGACATCCTGCCCATGCAGGGCACGGATGCGGGCGAGGACGCGGGTATAGGGATGTGCGGCATCGAGGCGGTCGCCAAGCCGCAGCACGCCTTCCGCCGCCTCACCGGTCTTCAGCGCCTCGGGCGAGGTCAGGTCGTAAAGCCCGCGCCCGGCGTGGGTCTCGATGTAGCTCAGCGGCTTATCCTTGGCCGTCAGGTAATCGAGCATCGCCGCAAGCAGGACGTGCTTGTGGAGGTCGGCCATGTTCCCGGCATGGTAGATGTGCTGGTAGGAGAGCATCCGCCTTCCCCGAAAATGAAAAGGCCCTCCCGAGGGGAGGGCCGCGATCCCAAGTGACAGCCCCTTACTTCGGGCCGATCATCATCACCATCTGGCGGCCTTCGAGCCTCGGCATGTTCTCGACCTTGCCCATGTCATCTACATCGGCGGCAACCCGCTTCAGAAGGTCCAAGCCAAGCTCCTGGTGCGCCATCTCGCGGCCACGGAAGCGCAGGGTAACCTTCACCTTGTCGCCTTCCTCAAGGAACTTCTTCACCGAGCGCATCTTGACGTCATAGTCATGCGTGTCAGTCCCCGGACGGAACTTGATTTCCTTGATCTCGATGATCTTCTGCTTCTTGCGCGCCTCGGCCTCGCGCTTCTGGTTCTCGTACTTGAACTTGCCGAAATCCATGATCTTGCAGACCGGCGGAACCGCGTTCGGCGAAATCTCGACCAGATCAAGCCCGGCTTCCTCGGCCATCTGCATCGCGCGGGCGGGCGTCACCACGCCGACATTCTCCCCATCGGCACCGATGAGCCGGATTTCGGGGGCACGGATGCGGTCGTTGATACGGGGGCCGGTGTCGCGTTGCGGCGGGGCGTTGTGCGGTCTGCGGGCTATGGTGGGAATCCTTTTGTGGTTGAGGCGCTGGGCCGCCGGCAAACTAGTCGTGCGCACCGGCTGATTCAAGCGGCATTCCTCGTCAGGCGCGATAGAAGCTTTCCCTTTGCGGCCTGATCTGGCATGAAAACGGCAAGGCAAATGATCCTATGGGGAAAGGACCCGAGATGAACAGGAACGTATTGATCGCGTTGATCGTGGTCGTGCTCGGCGGCGGCTACTGGTTCTACAGCAGCCAGCAGGCCGCTCAGGAGGCGGCGATTGCGGAGCAGGCTGCGGCCGATGCCGCAGCTGCCGCCAAGGCGGCTGAGGAAGAAGCCGCCGCGAAGGCTGCGGAAGAGGCGAAAGCCGCCGAGGAAGCTGCCGCCAAGGCCGCTGAAGAGGCCGCCGCCGCCGCTGCCACGGCCGTTGAGGGCGCGGCTGATGCCGCGACCGATGCTGCCGCCGCAACCACCGAAGCCGCCGGCGCAGCTGCGACCGCCGTGTCCGACGCCGTGAAGGCCGCCCTCGATCCGGCGACCTACGACGCGGCTGCGGTTACCGCCGCCATCGACGCTGCGGCGATCGACGATGCGACGAAGGCGACGCTGAAATCCGCGCTCGAAGCCGCCAAGGACAGCCCCGAGGCGCTGGCCGCGGCGCTCACGCAGGTCAAGACCGCGCTCGGCCTCTGATCCTTCGGGACATGAACACTGGAATGCCGCGCGGTCTGCCGCGCGGCATTCATCATTTCGGAGGCCCTCTGTTTCAGATGCCGTCGCCGACAAAGGCCTTTTCGACCACGTATTCCTGCGGATCGGAATTGGCGCCTTCGGTAAGGCCGAAGCTTTCAAGAACCGCCTTCACGTCGATGTTGAAAGCGAGGGAGCCGCAGACCATGGCGCGGTCATGCGCCTTGTCCATCGGCGGGATGCCGAGATCGGCAAAGACCTTGCCCGAAGTGAGGTTGTCGGTGATCCGGCCCATGTGGCTGAAATTCTCGCGCGTTGTCGTCGGGTAGTATCTCAGCTTGTCGCCGACCATCTCGCCGATCAGGGGATCGTCCTTCAGCCCTTCCACCAGTTCGCGGCCGTAGTCGAGTTCGGCGCAAGACCGGCAGGTGTGCATCATGATGACCTGATCGTATTTCTCATAGGTCTCAGGATCGCGCATCAGCGAGGCGAAGGGGGCGATGCCGGTGCCGGTGGCCAGGAACCAGAGCCGCTTGCCGGGCAGAAGCGCGTCAAGGACCAGCGTCCCGACCGGCTTCGGGCGCAGGATGATCTCATCCCCCGGCTGGATGTGCTGGAGGCGCGAGGTCAGGGGGCCGTCGGGCACCTTGATCGAATAGAACTCAAGCTCTTCGTCCCAGGAGGGCGAGGCGATGGAATAGGCCCGAAGAAGCGGTTTGCCATTGTCGCCGAGAAGCCCGATCATCACGAACTCGCCCGACCGGAACCTGAGCGAGGCGGGGCGCAAGACCCGGAAGGAAAAGAGCCGGTCAGTCCAGTGCCTGACCGTGGTCACGGTCTGGGCATCGGGCAGGTGCTTGACGGGGGCGGGGGCGATCTCGTTCACGGGGAGCCTCGGCGGAATTGTTAGTGTAGAAACAAATCGGGGCCTGTCTGGCCCCGCTTTTACAGAGATTTGCAGAGTCTGGAAAGGGTTTTTCAGGCCCTGAGCTGCGACCGATAGTCGTGGTCGCGCCAGTCGGCTCGGAAGACCCATTCCCCGGCAGGCTGCCGCGCCGCCAGTTCGTCCGGAATCTCCACCTCGTCAAAGCCCGAGCGGCGGGCCATGGCGTATTGGTCCGAGATCACCGGCCCCTTGGCGCGGAGCCGCCCGGTATAGCCATTCTGGCGCAAAAGCTTGCCGAGCGTGAAGCCGCGCCCATCGTTGAAGGCGGGAAAGGCGACACGGATCAGCTCGATCCCGGCGAAGCTTTTCGGCAGCGCGTCGGGTTGGGTATCCTGCGAGATGTCGAGTACGGCCTCGCCGGTGTAATCCTCGGCATGAAAGCCGTCGTCGCGCACGATGACACTCATGCCGCGTTCTCCTTGGTAGTGTCTTGCGTCACCGGGCCGCGCACGGCCTTGCCGCCCACGAAATGGATGCCGCATTCCTGTTTTTGCGAGCCGCGCCAACGGCCTGCGCGCGGGTCTTCACCTTCCTTCACCGGGCTGGTGCAGGGGGCGCAACCGATCGAGGGATAGCCTTTTGCGACCAAGGGGTGGCGCGGCAGGCGGTTGTTGACCATGTAATCCTCGATGTCCTCGCGGCCCCAATGGGCCAGCGGGTTGACCTTCAGACGCTTGTCTTCCTCATTCTCGAAGAATTCGAGCGCGGCGCGCGTGCCGGCCTGAAAGCGCTTCCTGCCGGTGATCCAGCCATCGAAGCCCTTCAGCGCGCGTTCCAGCGGCACCACCTTGCGCAAGTTGCAGCAGGCATCGGTGTTGAACTGGTGGAGCGTGCCGTCCGGGTCTTCGAAACTGGTGTCGCGGCGGTCGGCGCGGATGGTCCTGAGATCGGTCAGGTTCAGCTTCTGAGCCAGCTCGCGCTGATATTCCAGCGTCTCGGGGAAGAGCATTTCGGTGTCGATGAAGATCACCGGGGTACCGGGGGCGACCACCGAGACGAGGTGCAGAAGCACCACCGACTCCGCCCCGAAGGAGGAAACGAGGGCAAGGTTGCCGACGGCCGGGTCGTTCAGCGCACGCTCAAGGACCGCTGTCGCCGAATGGTGGCGATAGCTTTCGTTGAGCGCCCGGACCCGCTCGTCAAGCGATGGCCTGATCGGTTCAAGCAGCATCTCGCGCCGCCTCATCCGGGTAGAGCGCGGCCTTGAACGGCGCCGGCCCAAGACGGCGGTAGGCGTCGATGAAGGTCTCGGACGCATCTTCGCGCACGTCGAGATAGGCGCGCAGCAGCCGTTCGATCGCCGGCACGATTTCATCATAAGCAAAGCCGGGGCCAGCGCGTTCGCCGATCACCATGTTTTCGGTATGATCGCCGCCAAGCGTGATCTGGTAGTTCTCGACGCCCGCCCGGTCGAGGCCGAGGATGCCGATATGGCCGACATGGTGATGGCCGCAGGCGTTGATGCAGCCCGAGATCTTGATCTTCAGCGCGCCGATATCCTCTTCCAGCCCGATGGCCTGGACATGGGTGGCAATCTCCTGCGCGACGGGGATCGAGCGGGCGGTGGCCAGCGCGCAGTAATCCATGCCGGGGCAGGCGATGATGTCGGAGACAAGGCCGAAGTTCGCGGTGGCGAGGGCTTCGGTCTTGAGGCTCGCGTGCAGCGCCCAGAGGTCGGACTTGTGGACATGCGGCAGGACCACGTTCTGTTCGTGGCTGATCCTGAGCTCGCCATGGCCATACTTGTCGGCCAGATCGGCCAGCAGCCGCATCTGCGCCGAGGTCGCGTCGCCCGGCGTGGCGCCGTGCGCTTTGAGCGAGACGGTGACGATGGCATAGCCCGGCTGGCGATGCTCGGTCAGGTTGGTGTCGGTCCAGGCGCGGAAGACCGGATCGGCCTTGCGGGCGGTCTCATAGCCATCGACGGGCGCGTTACGGAAGGCGGGCGGCAGGAACGACTGTTCGATATGGGCCAGAACCTCGGGGTTCACGCCGGTCCAGTCGCGCTTGACCTCTTCGAACCGCGCATCGACGGCGTCACGGAATTTCTCCATGCCGTTCTCGAAGACGGTGATCTTGATCCGCGCCTTGTACTTGTTATCGCGCCGGCCCATCGTGTTGTAGGTCGAGACGATGGCCTCGAGGTAGGGGAGAAGGTCTTCCTTCTTCAGGAAGGGCCGGATCACCTGGCCGACCATCGGCGTGCGGCCAAGGCCGCCGCCGACCAAAACCTCGTAGCCGGTCTGGCCATTGCCGCCACGGACGATGCGCAGGCCGATGTCATGCGACTTGGTGACGGCGCGGTCATGCGCGGCGCCGGAGACGCCGATCTTGAACTTGCGCGGGAGGAACTGGAATTCCGGGTGGTCGGTCGACCACTGGCGGACAAGCTCGGCCGTCGGGCGCGGGTCCCCGATCTCATCGGCGGCGGCGCCGGCGAAATGGTCGGCGGTGACGTTGCGGATGGTGTTTCCACTCGTCTGGATCGCGTGCATCTGCACTTCGCCGAGCGCGTCGAGAATATCCGGCACGTCCGAAAGCTTCGGCCAGTTGTACTGGATGTTCTGGCGCGTGGTGAAATGGCCATAGCCCTTGTCCCAGCGGTCGGCGATCATCGCGAGCTGGCGCATCTGGTCCGACTTGAGCGTCCCATAGGGGATCGCCACGCGCAGCATGTAGGCATGAAGCTGGAGGTAGAGGCCGTTCATCAGGCGGAGCGGGCGGAACTCATCCTCGGTCAGCGCGCCGGAGATGCGGCGTTCCACTTGGCGGCGGAACTGCGCGTTGCGGCTGGCGACATAGGCGGTGTCGAAGTCGGTATAGTTATACATTGCCGGCCTCCTGCTTGCCGTGCGCGTAGTTCGAAGGCCCGCGGGTGCGGAAGGCTTCGCGGAAATGGATGGGTTCGGGGCCGTGATCGCCCATGCGGGCATCGGCGAGATAGGCGCCGACGACGCGGTCGCGCTGGCGGTCGGCCTTGAGGAGCCGAAGCTGCGCATGGGCCTCGTCCTCGATCAGCTCGGCCTCGGCGTGGTTGCGGCTCCAGATGTCGTCCGCGGTCAGATAGACGACATCGCCTTCGATCAGCGCATTCGCGGTGACGACTTTGGGTATGAAGGCGCGGGCCATCCTGAAGCTCCTGCTGGGCGGGTCAGTAATTCTGCGTCTAATATAGGAAATTTTCCCGTATCCGCGCCATACACCCTTGCGAATAAGGAAAATTGTTCCGTATAGGTAGGCGACCGGAACCCCTGTTCCGCCAAGGAGGCAAAAAGCGAATGTCAGTCCGTCTTGATGACATGGATCGGAAAATTCTTGGCGAGTTGCAGGAGGACGCGGGTCAGTCGCTGGACGACATAGCGCGCAAGGTCGGCTCTTCCAAGACCCCCGTCTGGAACCGCATCCGCAAGCTGAAGGAGGCCGGCGTGATCGGCCGGCAGACCGTCATTCTCGACGCCGAGGCGCTGGGGCTGGAGGCCTGCTTCTTCGTCCTGATCCGGACCAGCGAACACGAGTCCGACTGGCAGCGCAAGTTCCTGGAAACATTGCGGAAACGCCCCGAGGTGCTGGAAGCGCACCGGCTTGCCGGGGACATCGACTACATCCTGAAGGTCCGGGTGAAGAACGCCCGCGCCTATGACACATTCTATCAGGCCCTGATCTCGGAAGTGCGCATCCACAACGTGACCGCACTTCTCAGCATGGAAGAGATCAAGTCGACGACCTTGCTGCCGTTGTGACGTAGCCGGGGCTGCGCGCCCCGGACCCGCGAGGTATTTGGGGCAAGATGAAAGGGTCAGGGTTTCAGGATCAGGCTTTCCAGCCCGTGGAAATGATAGAGGTTGGCGTAGCGCGGCGGCTTGGCGAATTGCAGGTCGGGCAGGCGCTCGAAGAGGATCGGCAGCGCGGTCTGGAGTTCGAGCCGGGCGAGCGGGGCGCCGACGCAGAAATGGATACCGGCGCCGAAGGTGAAGTTGGGTTTGACGGCGCGCGCCGGGTCGAAGCGCGCCGCGCCGTCCCAGATTTGCGGATCGCGGTTGGCGGCGGCGAGAAGGCAGCCGACCCTGTCGCCACGGCGGAAGGTGTGGCCCGAAAGCTCGATATCCTCATAGGCCCAGCGGGTGAAAAGATGGAGAGCGGGGTCGAAGCGCAGGATTTCCTCGACGGTGCCGGCGGCCCGGTCCGGCGTGAGGGCGTCGCCGGAAAAGCCGTTTTCCAGGAGCGCTTTGACGCCGTTTCCTAATGTATGGACCGTGGCCTCATGCCCGGCGTTCAGGAGGAGGATGCAGGTGGTGATAAGCTCGTCGGTCGAGAGCTTTTCGCCCTCCATCTCGGCGCTGATGAGATGGGTGATGAGGTCGTCGGCGGGGCTTGCCCTTCGTTCCTCGACATAGGCGCGCATGAAGTCGGCGAAGGCCTGCGCGGCGTTTGCGGCGGCATCCTCCATCGCGCGGGTGCGGCGGGCCTGGTACATGCCGACCATGGCGTTCGACCAGGCGAGAAGGTCGCCCGCGCGCTCCTCGGGCACGCCGAGGAAGCGGGCGATGATGATGACCGGCAGCTTCTGCGCGAAATGGGTCAGGAGGTCGAAGTCACCCGCCGGGAAAGCGTCGATGAGTTGATGCGAAAGCGCGGCGATTTCGGGCTGGAGCGCGGAGATGCGGCGCGAAGTGAAGGCGCGGAGGACGAGGCCCCGGAGTCGCGTGTGGGTGGGCGGCTCAAGTTCCAGCATTGAATGGGCTTCGACGGCGTAGAAAGGCTTCTGGTGGTCCGGGATCGGTTTGCGAAGCTCCGCCGGCTCCTCGCGGCCAAAACGGCGGTCGCGCAGGATCGCGCCCACGGTCGCCGCAGAGACGGCGCAGGTCAGGTCATAGTCCTGCCAGTGGAAGAAGGGACCGAGACTGCGGGCGCGTTCGTAGAACGGGTAGGGGTTCTGGACGAAGCCGGGATCGGTCGGCGATTGGTCGAGGCGGGCAAGCTTTATCATGGTGCCAGATGAACGCGGGCGGCGGCGAAGTTCAAGCCTTCCGTCCTTGCGCGATGAGGACGCCGAGGACGACGATGCCCGCCCCCGCCGCCTGCGCCCAGTTCCACGGCGCGCCAAGGAGGGTGGCGAAGATCATCACGTAGAAGGGGGCGGCGTTGATATGCATGCTGGCGATGCCGATGCCGAGCCGTTCCACGCTGACGATCCAGAGGATCTGCGACAGCGCCAGCGAGCCGATGCCGTAAAGCGCCAGCGCCGCGATCTCGGTCGTGCCGATGGCCGGCCAGTTCACCTCGGCCATGCCGAAGGCGGCGCCGGCGATCCACGCCACCGCCATGACCAATGCCGCCCCGGCAAAGGTGACGGTGGTGCGCCCGATCGAGGACAGGCCCGGGAAATCGAGCACCGCGCGCTGCGAGCCCCAGGAAAAGACGAGGACCGAACCGAAGGCCGCGAGCGCGCCAAGGCCGATGGAAAACCCGTCGAGGCGGGCTAGATAGGCGAAAATGCCGCCCGCGAGGCTGAGGAGAAGGCCGAGGATGAGGCGCGCCCGCACCGGGCGCCGGTCGGTCAGGCGTTCAAGCGTGATGCCGATGACGGGCATCGTCGCGGCGATGACGGCGGTGGTGACGGCATCCGTCCGGCTCTGCGCCCAGACGAGAAGGAAGGCGCCAAGGCCGAAGCCGATCCCGCCGACCCAGAGGCCCTTGCCCCAGGGCGCGTCCCTGACCGCCGCCCACCCGTCCCGGGCCGCCCAGAGCGGCAGGAGGAAGAGGGCGGCAAGGATCATCCTCAGCGCGCTGAGCGGCAGGGGCGAGAAGATCTTCAGGAGGTGATCGGCGGCCGGAAAGGCCAGCGCCCATATCAGCATGGAGGCCATGCAGATCAGGTTGGCGGCCATCACGTACGATGGCTCCGGGGCCTGTTCGATGCGGAGTGTCACGCGCGGGGTCCGTGCTCAAAGGTCGGCTCAGGATGGCGGCGCGCCGGCGGGGCCGCAGGCCTGCGTGCGACAGAAAGGTCGTTCTCAGGCGGCGGAAAGGGCGCTCACGATGCCTGCAAAATCGGCGGCCTTCAGCGAGGCACCGCCGACAAGCGCGCCGTCGACATTCGATACCGCAAAGATCTCGGCGGCGTTCGAGGGTTTCACCGAGCCTCCGTAGAGAAGCCGCATCCCCCTGGCGTCCGCGCCGAAACGGCGGGTCAGGCGGTCGCGGAGGAAGTCGTGGACCTCGGCGATCTGCTCCAGCGTCGGGGTGCGGCCGGTGCCGATCGCCCAGACCGGCTCATAGGCGATCACCGTATCGGCGGCGGTCGCCGCATCGGGGACGGAGCCGTCAAGCTGGGTGCCGATCACGGCGAGCGTCTGGCCGGCGTCACGCTCGCCTTCCGTCTCGCCGACGCAGATGATGCGGACAAGGCCCGCCGCCCCGGCAGCTTCGGCCTTGGCGCGGATGTCGGCATCGCTCTCGCCGTGGTCGGCGCGGCGTTCGGAATGGCCGAGGATCACGTGGGAGGCCCCGGCATCGGCCAGCATCGCTGCGGCAACATCGCCGGTATGGGCTCCGGATACCTTCGGGTGGCAGTCCTGGCCGCCGACGAAGACATTGCTGCCCTTGGCCTTCGCGGCCATCTGCGCGATCAGGATTGCCGGCGGGCAAATCAGAACCTCGCATCCCGCGCCCTTCACGGCACCCGCCAGCGCATCGATCTCGGCAAGGCTCGCGGCCAGACCGTTCATCTTCCAGTTCCCGGCGGCGAGCTTTTTCGACATGGTCCCAACCCTCAAAGTGCGGAAATTGCGTCGCGCGCCAAAGAACAGGCAAGGGCGGGATCGTCAAGGGCCGCGTCAGGCAGGCGCCAGTACGGCATGGAGGTTTCCTTGCCGTCCTTGCGGGTATAGGTCCAGCGCTCCCAGCCCTCAGCCACCATGTGCGCGGCGGCATCGCCCGCACCCTTCAGCCAGATCGAGCCATCGGCACTGAGGATCGCGAAGATCGTGCCGTCACGGTAAAGGCAGAGACCGCCCATCATCTTGCGGTGCGAGAGGGGACCAAGGCCCGCGAAAATCTCGCGCGCGAAGGCGATGTCGGCGTCGGAGACGCTCATGCCTTGGCTTCGGCGGGGCCGGGCGCGTCCTTGAACTTGATCGATTCCCCGCAGCCGCAGGCTTCGGCGACATTGGGGTTGTTGAACTTGAACCCGGCTTCGAGAAGCGAGGTTTCATAGTCGATCTCGGTCCCGAAGAGGAACATCTGCGCCATTGGGGCAATCATTACCCGAGCGCCGTCCTGTTCGACGACTTCATCCATCGGGCCGGGCTCCGCCGCGAATTCCATGGTGTATTCCATGCCCGCACAGCCGCCCTTCTTGACGCCGAGCTTGAGGCCGTAGGCCTTGTCGCGCGCCATCAGCCGCGCGATCTGCGCGACCGCACGGGGGGTGATCGTGACCGGGGCCTTGCCGGGAATGCCGAACATCTCGCTTCTCCGTTTCCTGACGTTTAATCTAAGGATTAACGGGAGGAATTCCAAGCGGCGGCAAAGCCCCCATCAGAAGGCGCGTCGCATAGGCCAAAAGGATCGCCCAGCCGAAGGAGGCAAGCGTGCCGATGATGACATATTCGCCGGCCTGCTGGTCCTTCGATGTCGTCTCGAATCTGAGGACCGATTTCGCGGCGACTAGAAAGCCGATCCCGGCCGGCTGGTCGACCATCACGAGAAGGAAGATCAGCCCGCGTTCGAGAAGCCCGATCAGCTTGCCGCCATTCGTCAGCCCCTTCGGCAGATCGGCACTGGCCCAGGGCTGCATCAGGAGGCCGACGGCAAAACCGCCGGCGCGGGTGGCAAGGATCGCCCCCGCGATCAGGGCCATCAGGCCGGGCAGCCAGTCGGCACCAGGACCGGCCCAGAGACCGCCGGCCCAGAGACCGGGCCTGAGAGCGGCAAGAAGGAGGATGGTTCCGAAATGGACCGCCTGATCGGCAAGGAAGGGGCCAAGCCCCGGCCTGCCGAACCGCGCCTTGGCCCAGTCCGCGACCCCGTGGACCAGCGCAAGAACCGCCAGTTCCCAGGCGTCCACCCGGCCAAGTGCCGCCTGCGCCGTCATCAGGACGATGACGGAATGCAGAAGCAGTACCCCGGCCCGGCGCTTGTTCATCGCGATATAGCCGGTCTGCAGCACGAAATCGGCGATGACATGAGCGAAAAGGAGGGCGGCGAAGGTTTCGATCATGGCATTTCCTCCTCAGGCTCTTCCCATGCGGCCAGCACTCGCTTCAGCGTCGGCCAGCGCGCGCCCGTCAGCCGGTAGCTCAGTGCCTGTGGCGATATGCCAAGCCTGCCGGCAATGGCGGCTTGCGTCGGCGCATCGGGTGCAATGACATGGGCGATGGCCTCGGCCTGTTCCGCGCTCCAGTCAGAGATCCTGTCATTGAGGAGCGCGATCAGGGCGGCATCGCGCGGCGTGACGCCATGCCCATCCGCCCGCAGCCTTTCGCCACGCTCCATCTCGCCCAGCGCGCGGCCCGAGACGGCGAAGGCGGCGCCATAGGCGTCCGACAGGTCGGGGCCGGAGATGCGGTCGATGGTCGATATGCCGACCGCGACCCGCGTCAGGGGCAGGCCGGGGTCGGCTGCAAGCCGGGCGTACATCAGAAGCGCAGCCTTGAGGCCGAACCGGGCGAGAGAAACGATGATCTGCCAGCCGTCGCCGCGAAAGCGGGTGAAATGGGTGTCGCCGACCTTGGTGTTTTCGGTGAGACGCCAGCCCGCGATCTCGTCCGCCGCCGCCGCAAGGACGGCCATTGCGCGATCCACAGCCTCGGGGCTGGCCTGCGTCGAGGCAATCAGATCGCCGGTGAGGACCGCTTGATTGGCTGTCATGTCAAGCCTTTTGCCTTGACTGTTATAAATCAAGCTATAACACTTAATAAGATAAAATCAAGTCAGGTTACTTGATTCACATGAATCCAAGTTCCAGCCGCGCCTCGTCGGACATCATGTCCATGCCCCATTGCGGGTTGAAGGTCATCTCCACGTCAACCTGCTTCACGCCGTCCAGGGGCTCCACCGCATCGGCGACCCAGCCCGGCATCTCGCCCGCGACCGGGCAGCCCGGCGCGGTCAGGGTCATGATGATCCTGACCGCGTTCTCGGGTGAAATGTCGATCGTGTAGATCAGGCCGAGGTCATAGATATTGACTGGAATCTCAGGGTCATAGACCGTCCGGCAGGCCTCGACCACGCCGTCGTAAAGCGGGTGGTCGGTCGTAGAGGGGCGGATCAGGGGCGTGCCCTCGATCGGATCTTTGCTTTCGGCGGTCATCGCAGGGTCCCGTCAGTTGTTGAGCGATTATATAGGGAATTCACCCCGGCACGTAAAGAAGTCCGCAGCTTCTTCGTTGCCTGAAATACCCCCCGCCGGAGGCAGGCGGAGCGGGCCCGCGCCGCGCGGGGCCGCGACAGATCGAATGCGCCCGGAACGGGCGCGCCTTCGGATCACCCGGCTTCCACTTGGCGCGGCAAGGGGCTATGAGCGCCGGCCATGACCCAGCGCTTTTCCTTCAAACTCCACGCCACCGACGGCAAGGCCCGCACCGGCGTCATCTCGACCCCGCGGGGAGAGATCCGGACACCCGCCTTCATGCCGGTCGGCACCGCCGCCACGGTGAAGGCGATGCTGCCCGAGAATGTCCGCGCCACCGGGGCCGACATCCTTCTGGGCAATACCTACCACCTGATGCTGCGCCCGACGGCGGAACGCATTGCCCGGCTTGGCGGCCTTCACCGCTTCATGAACTGGGACCGGCCGATCCTGACCGACTCGGGCGGCTTTCAGGTGATGAGCCTTGCCGACCTCAGGAAGCTGACCGAGGAAGGCGTGCGCTTTTCCTCGCATATCGACGGCTCGAAACACATGCTCTCCCCCGAGCGCAGCATGGAGATCCAGAAGCTTCTCGGCTCCGACATCGTCATGTGCTTCGACGAATGCCCCGCGCTCCCCGCAACCGACGCGGCAGTGGCGAAGTCGATGCGGCTTTCGATGCGCTGGGCGCAAAGGTCGCGCGACGCCTTCGGCGACCGGCCGGGTCACGCGCTTTTCGGAATCATGCAGGGCGGCGTCACCCGCGAACTGCGCGAGGAAAGTGCGGCAGCGCTGACAGCCACCGGTTTTGACGGCTATGCCGTCGGCGGCCTTGCCGTGGGCGAGGGGCAGGAGGCGATGTTCTCCGTCCTCGACTATGCGCCGGGTTTCCTGCCGGAAGATCGCCCGCGTTACCTGATGGGCGTCGGCAAGCCCGACGACATCGTCGGCGCGGTCGAACGCGGCATCGACATGATGGACTGCGTGCTGCCCTCGCGTTCCGGCCGCACCGGCCAGGCCTGGACGCGCCGTGGCCAGGTCAACATCAAGAACGCCCGCCACCAGGACGACCCGCGCCCGCTCGACGAGGCCTGCACCTGTCCGGCCTGCCGGAACTACAGCCGGGCCTATCTGCATCACGTCATGCGGGCGGGGGAGATCATCGCCTCGATGCTCCTGACCTGGCACAATCTGCATTACTATCAGGAACTGATGCAGGGCCTCAGGGATGCCATCGCCGCGAACCGGCTTTCGGCCTTCGTCTCCGATTTCCATGCAGTGCGGGCCGCAGGCGATATCGAGCCGCTCTGACCCCGAAGCCTTTTCAGTGCTGGGTCAGGATGATCGACAGCCGCCGGAGAAGATCATGCAGCACCGGCGGCAGCGAATGGACATGCAGCGTCACGTCGTGCAACTTGCCCATCCGGTCGTGAATATCTGCCGCCTCGCCATCAGTGAACTCCCGGTCGGCGCGTGAAAAGCCGGCGATGCTGCGCGATCCGCGGGCGAGGATGGAGCTTGTGACGCCGTAGGAAAGCCCGTGCGCGGCGGCTTCGGCAAACATGCCGGACTGGTCGTAATCGGCGAGATCGGTCCAGCGGACCCAGCCATGATTCTCAAGCCCCCAGTGAACGGTCGGATCATTCACCAGATATCCGTTGCGAGCGTAGCGGTCGCTCCATGACGCGGGGTAGGACTGGAGCATGTAGCGCGGGGAGGTAAAGGTCAGGTGCAGGCCGATCGCAAAACCGGCGCTGCCCGCGCGGCTTAAATTTTCAACGATTCCGCCGATAATCCGCTCAGGCATAATTATCGTCACCTTACTCGTCTTTCACACTTCCCAAATCCGTGGCATATGCGGGGCTGCAGGACAAGCCGCAGGCAAGACTGCGTGTTACATTCTGTATGTCTGGAGCCTTTAGGCAATGGCGTCCTTCGATTGCGAGCGAAGCTTTGGTGAACTGGCCCCCGCAGGCTATTACGTTGCATTGCGCGTCGGCTTCATCCTGCCGGCGAGTGAGCGTAATACGATGCCACAGGCTTGGATAGATCGCTACACCCGGCGTGGCTATCTGGTGCATGATCCCGTGATCCGCTGGGTCTACAGCCATGACGGCGTCACCCGGTGGAGCGCGATCAGGCTGCACGACACGCGCGGCGTGATGGGCGAGGCCGCGGAATACGGCATGCGCTTCGGGGCCGCCGTCTCTTGCCCGCCAATCGACGAGGACGGTCAGCGCAGCTTTGCGACCTTTGCCCGGTCCGACCGCGAATATACTGAAGCCGAGCTGCGCCTGCTGCAGGAACGCTTCTCGGAAATGCATGTCGGCACCATGCCGCCCACCAATCTGACCAAGGCCGAGATCGAGGCGCTGGCGATGATGCGGGAAGGCCTTCTCCTGAAGGAAATCGCTGGCCGGCTTGGCGTGACGGAGGGTGCCATCAAGCAACGCATCCGCAGCGCCAAGGAAAAGCTCCGCGCCAAGACCGCCTCGCAGGCGGTGTCATGTGCTGCGGGCTATGGCCTGATCTAGCCCGACGCCGTGACGCCACCCTTGCGCCCCGCGACAGCGGGGCTATGGTGTCGCGACCCGCGGGACAGGGCGAGGTTGAAGCAGTGGTCCTGCCCGCCTAGATATGAAGCCTGAACGGAGACCGCCGGTGGCTGCCGATACCCGGGGCCGGAGCGGTCTTGCTGAAGTTAGGAAACGCGAATGACACAGAAACTGGCTCCCAGCTACCCGGTCCTGCCGCTGCGCGACATCGTGGTGTTCCCCCACATGATCGTGCCGTTGTTCGTCGGGCGCGAAAAATCCGTCAGGGCGCTGGAAGAGGTGATGCGCGAGGATCGCCAGATACTCCTGTCGTCCCAGATCGACCCGACGGTCGATGATCCGACGACGGATGGCATCTATCGTTCGGGCGTTCTCGCCAATGTCCTGCAGCTCCTGAAACTGCCCGATGGCACCGTGAAGGTTCTCGTCGAGGGCAAGATGCGGGTGCGCATCACCGGTTTCATCGACAACGACGCCTATTTCGAGGCCGAGGCGGAACCGCTTTCGGAACTGCCGGGCGATGAAGCCGCGGTCGAGGCGCTTTTGCGTTCGGTGGCCGAGGAATTCGAGCGCTACGCCAAGATCAAGAAGAACGTGCCGGAAGAGGCGCTTTCCGCCGTGGCCGAAGCGCGTGAACCCGGCAAGCTTGCCGACCTCGTCTCCGGCCATCTCGGCATCGACGTGAGCCAGAAGCAGGCGCTTCTGGAAACGCTCGACATCGCCGAGCGGCTTGAGAAGGTCTATGGGCTGATGCAGGGCGAAATGTCGGTCCTGCAGGTCGAGAAGAAGATCAAGTCCCGCGTCAAATCGCAGATGGAGCGCACTCAGCGCGAGTATTACCTGAATGAGCAGATGAAGGCCATTCAGCGCGAGCTTGGCGACAACGAGGACGGCCAGAACGAGATCAACGAACTGGCCGAGAAGATCAAGGCGACCAAGTTCTCGAAGGAAGCGCGCGACAAGGCGGAGGGCGAGCTGAAGAAGCTGCGTTCCATGTCGCCGATGTCGGCCGAGGCGACGGTTGTCCGCAATTATCTCGACTGGCTTCTGAGCCTGCCGTGGGGCGTGAAGTCCCGCGTCAAGAAGGATCTGAAGAAAGCCCAGGAAGTCCTTGATAACGACCACTATGGTCTGGAAAAGGTCAAGGAGCGGATCGTCGAATATCTTGCGGTGCAGCAACGCTCGGACAAGATGAAGGGTCCGATCCTCTGCCTCGTCGGCCCGCCCGGCGTCGGCAAGACCTCGCTTGGCAAGTCGGTCGCGAAGGCGACGGGGCGCGAGTTCATCCGTATCTCGCTCGGCGGTGTCCGGGACGAGTCGGAGATCCGTGGCCACCGGCGGACCTATATCGGCTCCATGCCCGGCAAGATCATCCAGGCGCTGAAGAAGGCGAAGACCACGAACCCGCTCATCCTTCTCGATGAAATCGACAAGATGGGGCAGGATTTCCGTGGCGACCCGGCTTCGGCGATGCTGGAGGTCCTGGACCCGGAACAGAACAACACGTTCATGGACCACTATCTTGAGGTGGAATACGACCTTTCGAACGTGATGTTCCTGACCACGGCCAACAGCTACAACATGCCGGGGCCGCTTCTCGACCGGATGGAGATCATCCCTCTGGCCGGCTACACCGAGGACGAAAAGCGCGAGATCGCCAAGCAGCACCTCATCCCGAAGCAGGTGAAGAACCACAACCTGAAGAAGGCCGAGTTCAAGCTGACCGAAGAAGCGCTTCAGGAAATGATCCGCACCTATACCCGCGAAGCGGGCGTGCGGAACCTTGAGCGCGAGATCTCCAAGATCGCGCGGAAGGCGTTGACCAGGATCATCCGCAAGGATGTGGCCTCGGTCGAGGTTACGCCCGAAAACCTCGAGGATTTCCTCGGCGTGAAGAAGTTCCGCTACGGTCTGGCCGAAAAGGACGATCAGGTCGGTGTCGTCACCGGTCTGGCCTGGACCTCGGTCGGTGGGGATCTCCTCTCCATCGAGGCGCTGAAGCTGCCGGGCAAGGGCCGGATGAAGACCACCGGCAAGCTTGGCGACGTGATGAAGGAATCGATCGAGGCGGCGGCCAGCTATGTCCGTTCCGTCAGCCCGGAGCTTGGGGTGAAACCCCCGGTCTTCGAGAAGATCGACATCCACGTCCACGTTCCCGATGGCGCGACACCGAAGGACGGGCCTTCGGCGGGTCTTGCCATGGTGACGGCGATCGTTTCGGTCCTGGCCGGCATTCCGGTCCGTAAGGACATCGCCATGACCGGGGAAGTGACGCTGCGCGGCAATGCGACGGCGATCGGCGGGCTGAAGGAAAAGCTTCTCGCGGCGCTGAGGGGCGGCATCAAGACGGTGCTGATCCCCGAGGAGAACGCCAAGGATCTGACCGAGATCCCGGACAACGTGAAGGAAGGGATGAAGATCATTCCCGTCAGCCACGTGCGTGAGGTGCTGAAGCACGCCCTCGTGCGGCAGCCGGAGCCGATCGTGTGGGATGCCGAGGCCGAGGAAGCTGCCGCCGCCAAGGCGCCGGCCGACAAGGGTGACAACCTCGGCGCCACGGCGCACTGATCCTCACCGGAAAACAAAAGGGGTGCGGCGTCTGCCGCGCCCTTTTCGTTTGGTCTCGGAGGGTCGTCGACCCCCGGCGCCTGCGTCGCGAAGGTCAGGTCGGGCGCGAGGCCCCGTTGCCACCACCGGCCCGTCGCCGGCGCAGCAGGGCCGTGATTCCGACTGCCGCCAGCAGCATGGGCGCCGCCGGGGGCAGGGGCACCGGCACCGGTCCGCCACCGCGTCCACTCTTCTGCAAAAGCAGCTCCTGCTGGGTCAGAGGGCGCAGCTTGGCCGCCGTGTCCAGGCCGGTCGCCGGACCGCGTTGCCGCGTCCAGGAGAAGGAGCTGTAGCCACCGATTCCCGGCCCGTAGACCGCCACCCCGAGCGCAGGGTTGCGCTGCCAGGTCCAAAGCCCCATCGCCCGCCCGTCGCCGAGCCAGGGCGCCTTGCGCAGTGCCGCGCGCAGCAGCGCCACAACCTTGGACCGGGCCGTTTCCTGCCTGCTGGCCTGGAGACCCTTGAAGCCCTGCGCGCTGGCCAGCGCGACGGCCCGCGATACCGCGCCGAGATCAACGGCGAGGTGGCTTGCCGCAGCCTCTTCCTCCTGTGCCCAGGGCATGGTGACGGCTACGGCTGGCGAGCCGGCGGCGCAGAGCGCCACCACAAGCAGCAGAAAGGCCAGCACAGGTTTCAGCATCGCACCTTTTCGCCGGCACGCCCCATGTGTGCCGGTCACGCTTCCCCCGCTGGACGCATTGCGGGCGCGACCATATTGCGCGCCCCGGAGCCCGAATGTTGGACTCAACTATGGCGCGACTGGGGTTCCGCCTGTCAGGCTGGAAACGGATCGTTTCCATTGGGGCGTCAATATCGCTGGCGCCGGGCGGCTTTCCTCATCGCCAGAAAACAGGCCGAACTCGGTGCTTGAAGCCCCCGCGATGACAGGCTATTAGCACCGCCACGATGCGCGGGTGATTAGCTCAGTGGTAGAGCGCTTCGTTCACATCGAAGATGTCAGGGGTTCAAATCCCTTATCACCCACCATCGTCTCCTTCGCGCAAGAACCACCCTGCAAGACGGCCCCCGGCCGTCTCGCTGGCCGCCGTCGGGCAAATCGCCGGGCAACGTCGCGTCATCGGCCGTCGCGTCTGGATCATGCGGCCCGCATCCCTACATCTGAATTGCGCGCCGCCTGAGGTGTCCGACCCGGACCCCGGCGGCAGTTAAGCAAATTCTGATTGTCGAAGGAGATTTGAGATGAACGCTCGCAAGACCGCCATCGTGACTGGCGCCGGCACCGGCATCGGCAGGGCCACCGCGCTGAGGCTGGCGCAGGACGGCTTCAATCTGGTGTTGAACGGCACCCGCCCTGGGCCGCTGGAAGAGATAGCGAAAGAGATCGGCGCCGACAAGGCCGTCGTCGCAGTAGCCGACGTGTCGAAGCGCGACGAAGCCGCAAGCATCGTGGCCACATCGGTCAAGGCCTTTGGCGGCGTCGATGTGGTGGTGAACAATGCCGGTGTCGTATTGCCCGGCACCGCCGACATGCTGGCGGACGCGGATTTCGACCGGATGATGGCGGTCAACGTCGGCGGGGTACGCAACGTCACTCTCGCCGCGCTGCCGGAGCTGCGCAAGTCGAAGGGCAATGTTGTCAACGTCTCCTCGGTTTCGGGGATGCGCGGCGACTGGGCGATGTATGGCTACAACGCTTCGAAAGGTGCTGTTTCGCTGATGACGCAAGCCATGGCGCTTGACCTTGGCCGCTACGGGGTGCGTGTGAATGCCGTGGCGCCAGCGACGACGAACACCCGTCTGGCGGAGCCGCTGAAGGGCGCGCCGAAGGCCATCGAGGCCTTGCACAAGCGTATCCCGATGGGCCGCCTCGTGGAGCCGGAAGAGGTGGCGAGCGTGGTGTCCTTCCTCGCCGGGCCGGATGCGGCCTTCGTGAACGGCGTGATCCTGCCGGTCGATGGCGGGCTGTCGGCCTCGAACGGCCAGCCGAACTTCCTCGACCAGTAAGGGCGCGCGCCCCGTTCACGCCGCGCTCAGGCGGCTCTGCTCTCATGGCCCCTGCTTTTCAGCGGGGGTTCCCATGCCGTTTCGGCAGAAATACATCAAACCGGCCTCTCTCACCTGGCTCGCCTCGGCGCTGCCTCTCGGGGCGGGGGTCTTCATCGCCTTCGAGCCGGTCCATCATTTCACCGACTGGTCGAAGGCGCTGAGCCTCGCCTTCGGCGGCACCTCGCCCTATCTTCTCATCAACGCGGGCCTCATCGGCATCGGCCTCAGGGGCGCGATCAAGGCCTGAGGTTGGGGCCACCTGACGCGCAAGCGCCACTCCGGCGGAGGATTTCCCGCCGGGGCGGTGCAATCGGGGCCGAAGCGCGCTACAGAGGCGCGAAAGCCTCAAGCGCGGAAGGGCGGGCGTATGGCCAAGCCGATCTACATCCTGAACGGGCCGAATCTCAATCTTCTCGGCAAGCGCCAGCCAGAGATCTACGGCAGCGCCACCCTTGACGACGTGATGGCGGCGGCGGCGAAGACCGGGGCCGAGGTCGGGCTGAAGGTGAAGCCCCTGCAGTCCAACCATGAGGGCGAGCTCGTCGGCTGGATTCACGAAGCGCGGGACAAGGCCGCCGGGATCGTCATCAATCCCGGCGCCTACAGCCACACCTCCATCGCGATTCTCGATGCGCTCAATGCCTTCGACGGCCCGGTGATCGAGGTCCATATCTCCAACATTCACAAGCGCGAAAGCTTCCGCCACCATTCCTATGTCTCGCTCCGCGCCGATGGCGTGATTGCGGGTTGCGGAACCGAGGGTTACGGGCTGGCGCTCCGCCGTCTGGCGACACTTCTGGCCTGATGATCGGGGCTGCGGAAAAAGCGCGCCCACGCGCTTGACGCCACCCGCGCGCATGCCTATTACGCATCCCACGCTCGGGCGGCGATCCGGGCGGTGGTTATGCGGTTGTAGCTCAGTTGGTTAGAGTACCGGCCTGTCACGCCGGGGGTCGCGGGTTCGAGCCCCGTCAACCGCGCCACCACCACCCGGATCGCCCGAGAGCTGACCATGCGCGGTTGTAGCTCAGTTGGTTAGAGTACCGGCCTGTCACGCCGGGGGTCGCGGGTTCGAGCCCCGTCAACCGCGCCACTTCTCCTCAAAGATCCATGCGGTAGCGGACATGCCCGTCTTCGGCGACGTAACCGTCGTAAAGCGCGCGGGCGCGGGCATTGTCGCGCCCCGTGTGCCAGCAGAGCCGCTGCCAGCCCCGCGGGCGGGCCAAGGCGATCAGGTCGTCGATCAGCGCCCGGCCAAGCCCGGCGCCGCGCCGGGTGGCGTCGACGAAGAGATCCTCAAGATAGCAGTCATCGCCCGCCACCCAGGTCGAGGGGTGGTGCCGGTGGATGGCGAATCCCGCGACCTCGCCCCCGATCAAGGCAAGCCGCGCCTTCAGGGGTGAGTCGGTGTCAATCAGTCGCGCCCAGGTCATGGCGGTCACGGTCTCGGACAGGGGATGGTCGTAGAAGGTGAGGTAGTCCCGCCAAAGCCCGCGCCATGCGGCCTCATCCTCCGGCGCGGCGTCGCGGAGGATCAAGCCGCTCATGCCAGGAACTCCATTAGCGCGGCGGCGGTTTCCTCCGGCGCGGTGTCGATGAAGAAATGCCCGCCCGGCACGGCTTTCGCGCGCATGTCGGCCAGCCTCCCGGCCCAGGTCGCCGGCACGTCATAGGCCCGCGCCATCGCGCCCTCGGCCCCGTAAAGCACCAGCGCCGGATGCGGCACGTTGCGGCCAAGGTCGGCGGCATCAAGCGCAAAGTCGAGCTTCAGAGCCGCGCGGTAGTCGTCGCACATGGCGCGCACGGTTTCGGGGTCGCGCCATGCCGCGCGATAGGCAGTCAACTGGCCGGGGTCGAAATCCTCAAGCCGCGAGGCGCCCCAGCCCAGGAGGCAGGATTCGAAGTAGAAATCCGGGTCCGACAGGATCAGGCGCTCCGGCAGGGGAAATGGCTGGGCCAGGAAGAACCAGTGGTAATAGCCCGCCGCCACCTTCCGTTCGAGCTGCGACAGAAGGTGGTGCGTCGGCACGATGTCCATCAGCACCAGCCGCCCGATCCGGCCCCCGTCATCGTCAAGCGCCATCCGGTGCGCCACCCGCGCGCCCCGGTCATGCCCCACAAGGTCGAACCGGGGAAACCCGAGTACCGCCATCAGCGCCGCCATGTCGCGGCCCATCTCGCGGAAGGTGTATGCCGCGACGCCCTCGGGCTTCGATGATGCGCCATAGCCGCGCAGGTCGGCGGTGACGACGGTGAAACGCCCGGCCAGCACCGGCGCCACCCGCCACCAGAGCGCGCGGGTCTGCGGGAAGCCATGAAGAAGCAGGACCGGCGGCCCCTCGCCCCCGACCGAACAGGCGATCTCCTGCCCGTTCACCGCAAGGCGATGGTCGGCAAACCCCGTCATCCGTTCAGTGCGGCGAGGATGCGCGCCCAGGAGCGGATGCCCTTGTGGAAGCTCTTCACGTCGTACTTTTCGTTCGGGCTGTGGATGGCGTCGTCATCATTGGCAAAGCCGATCAGCATCGCATCCATGCCGAGGACTTCCTTGAAGAACCCGGCGATGGGAATCGAGCCGCCCATCCCGACGATCACCGCCTCGCGGTTCCATTCATCCGACAGCGCCTGCTTCGCGGTGGCAAACTCCGCCCGGTCGGTGTTCATCACCGCCGCAGGCGACCCTTCGAGACTGTTGTCCCATGTGACGCGGGCATCCTTCGGCAACCGCGCCTCGACATGGGCGCGGATCTTCCGCCGGAGGTCGTCGGGGTCCATGTCGCCGACCAGACGGCAGGTGATCTTGCAATGCGCCTCGGCGGGGATCACTGTCTTCGACCCGGCACCCTGATAGCCGCCCCAGAGGCCGTTGATCTCAAGCGTCGGGCGCGCCCATTGCTGTTCCAGCGTGGAATAGCCTTCCTCGCCATGCGCAACGGTATAGCCGACGCTGGACAGGTAGTCCTTCTCGTCAAAGCCGGTGTTGTTCCACTGTTCCAGAAGGGCGGCCGGCACCTCATGCACGCCGTCATAGAAGCCCTCGACCGCAACCCGGCCCGTCTTCGGATCGTGGAACGACGCCACGATCTTGGCGATCTCGCGCAGGGGGTTCAGGCCCGGCCCGCCGTAATGGCCGGAATGAAGGTCGATCCGCGGCCCGTGGAGTGTGAATTCGTCCTTCAGCATCCCGCGCAACTGGCCGGCAATCGACGGCACGCCCGGCGACACCATGGAGGTGTCGCAGATCAGCGCGATCTCGGCGGTCAGTTCCCTGGCGTTCTCCTTCATGAAGGGGATCAGCGAGGGCGAACCCGATTCCTCCTCGCCCTCAAGAAAGATCGTCAGCTTGCCCGGCAGGGTGCCATGCACGGCCTTCCAGGCGCGGCAAGCCTCGATGAAGGTCATGAGCTGTCCCTTGTCGTCCGAGGTGCCGCGCCCGCGCATCACCGGGCCGTTCGACGTCTCCTCGATCCGCGGCTCGAAGGGCGGGGTGTTCCAGAGGTTCAGCGGATCGACCGGCTGCACATCATAGTGGCCGTAAAAGAGCAGATGCTTGCCCGCGCCGCCGCCATGCCCGACCACCATCGGATGCCCCGGCGTCTTCCGCGCCGCCGCCGTAAAGCCGAGCGACTTCAGATCCTCGACCAGCCAGTCCGCGGCCCTGGCGCATTCCGCCTTGAAGGCCGGATCGGTGGAGATCGACTGGATGCGCAAAAGGCCGAAAAGTCGCTCCATCGCCTCGGGCAAGGTGTCGTCAATACGGGCAAGAACAGCGTCGAGGCTCATGGGTCGTCTCCTTCATCTGGATCGCCCCGGACCCTAGCAGCGCCGCCGCCGGTGTCCAGACCGCCCCGCCGCCCCCCGTCGAACCCTCCCGGCTTCTTCGTTGCCCCAAATACCCCGGGGGTGAATGCGGGCCGGGACGGCCCGCAGAGGGGGCAGCGCCCCCTGCTTTCTCGCGCAAATGTCAGCGGCAATATGTACACTGCCTTTTGTCGCACTTGACCTCTATCAAGGCACAATGCGAACAGGGAACCTAGGGCTTTGATCGCGGATCAGAGCCAGAGGAGACGGATATGACCTACGACCGGCAGCTCGATATGGCGCTCAAGCGGCTTCACGACGAAGGCCGCTACCGCACCTTCATCGACATCGAGCGGCGGAAAGGCCAGTTCCCGAAGGCCATCTGGACCCGGCCCGACGGGTCCGAGAAGGAGATCACGGTCTGGTGCGGCAACGACTATCTCGGGATGGGCCAGCATCCCGTCGTGCTTGCGGCGATGCACGAGGCGCTCGACGCCACCGGCGCCGGTTCGGGCGGAACCCGTAACATTTCCGGCACCACGGTCTATCACAAGCGACTTGAGGCCGAGATTGCCGATCTCCACCGCAAGGAAGCGGCGCTCGTCTTCACCTCGGCCTATATCGCCAATGACGCGACGCTTTCGACGCTGCCGAAGCTTTTCCCCGGCCTCATCATCTATTCGGATGAGCTGAACCACGCCTCGATGATCGAGGGGATCAAGCGCAACGGCGGCCAAAAGCGCATCTTCCGCCACAACGACGTGGCGCATCTGAAGGCACTGATGGCCGCCGACGATCCGGCGGCGCCGAAGCTCGTCGCCTTCGAATCGGTCTATTCTATGGACGGCGACATCTGCCCGATGGAAGCGATCTGCGACGCGGCGCAGGAGTTTGGCGCGCTCACCTATCTTGATGAGGTCCATGCCGTCGGCATGTACGGGCCGCGCGGGGCAGGGGTGGCGGAAAAGCTCGGACTGATGGGCCGCATCGACATCATCAACGCCACCCTCGCCAAGGCGTTCGGCGTGATGGGCGGCTATATCGCCGCCTCGGCCAGGATGGTCGACGCGATCCGCTCCTACGCGCCCGGTTTCATCTTCACGACCTCGCTGCCGCCTGCCGTTGCGGCAGGGGCGGCGGCTTCGGTCCGCTTCGTCAAGGCGGCGCAGGATCTCCGCGACAAGCAGCAGGAACATGCCCGCGTCCTCAAGGCCCGGCTCCGCGCGCTTGGCCTGCCGATCATCGACCACGGCACCCACATCGTCCCGGTGCATGTCGGTAACCCCGTGCATTGCAAGTTGATTTCCGACATGATGCTCGAGCATTACGGGATCTACGTGCAGCCGATCAACTTCCCCACCGTGCCGCGCGGCACCGAACGGCTGCGCTTCACGCCCTCGCCGGTGCATTCCATGGGCGACATCGACCATCTCGTCCGCGCCATGGATAAACTCTGGTCACACTGTGCGCTGAATCGCGCTGAACTCTCGGCCTGAGGTCATCAAAGGTCGCATTCGGCCTTGCCCTGTGGTATCAAACGGACAATAGGACGGCACACAGGGCGACGAATCGTCGGCCGTCCAGGGGATAGGTACGGGGCAGTGGCATGATCGGGCGGAGGGTCCCACCTTCGGCGCAAGACGAAAGCAAACCCAAGGGGTTTGACGATTTCGAATTGCGGCTCGGCGACGTGATGCGGGGCGAGCGTGCGACGCTCGCCAAGTCGCTGCTCGACGTTCAGCGCGAACTCAAGATCAAGGCCAGCTACATCGCCGCGATCGAGAATTGCGACGTTTCGGCCTTTGAAACGCCGGGCTTCGTTGCCGGCTATGTCCGCTCCTACGCACGCTATCTCGGCATGGACCCGGAATGGGCCTTCCAGCGCTTCTGCCAGGAAGCAAACTTCACCGTCGCCCATGGCATGTCGGCTGCGGCCTCCGGCCTGAAGAAAACTGGCAATACCCGCGCCCCGGCCTATGCCGATCCGCTCGCCAACCCCAAGGCGCCCTTCGTGCCGCAGGGCGAGGCGTTCTGGTCGGGCATCCAGCCCGGCGCCATCGGCTCCATCGCCGTCCTCCTGACGCTGATCGGCGGTCTTGGCTATGGCGGCTGGACGGTGCTGCAGGAAGTGCAAAGGGTGCAGCTCGCCCCGGCAGAGCAATCCCCCGGCGTCATCGCCGAACTTGATCCCCTCTCCGCGACCGGCGGCGGCAGTGCCAATCAGGCCGAGGCGACCGACATCGCCCTTGCCGAGCGTCCCGCCACCGATGCCGCCCCGGCGCCCGAGGCCTTCGACCGGCTCTACCGGCCCGAGGCACTCGACGTGCCGGTGCTCGTCGCCCGCGACGGGCCGATCGCCGCCATCGACCCGCGCACCGTGGGCGCCCTTGCCGGCGTCGCTGCGAAGCCGGTCGAGGAAACCGCCACCGTCGCCGCCAATGCAGCACCTGCGCTGGGCGAGACGCCGGTTCAGGTCATCGCCTCCGACGCCGCACAGGTCGAGCTTCTGGCCGTGCGTCCCGCCTGGGTCAGGATCACCTCTGCCGACGGCACCACGATCTTCGAGAAGATCCTCGACGCGGGCGAGCGCTATCCGCTGCCGAAGCTGGAAGAGGCGCCGATCCTTCGGGTCGGCGAATCCGGTGCGCTTTACTTCGCGGTGAATGGACAGACCTACGGGCCGGCCGGTGCGCGCGGCTCCGTCACCAAGAACGTGACCCTTTCGCCCGAGGCGCTGACCACGGCCTATACCGTGGCCGACATGACCGGCGACGCCGATCTGGTGAAGTTCTCGACCGCCGACGCAACCTCTGCCGTCGCGACCGAGCCGGTCACCGAGTAAGCGCCGGGGACGGTTGCCCAAGGCGGTGGCAGGGTCTATCTAGGGCCGGACGCCGAACTCTGGATGAATCCCGCCATGTCCCATAATCCGATCCGCCCCTGGCGCGACGTGATGCGCCGCAAGTCGCGCCAGATCATGGTCGGCAAGGTGCCGGTCGGCGGCGACGCGCCGATCACCGTCCAGACCATGACCAACACTTTGACGACCGACGTGAAGGCGACGGTGGAGCAGATCCAGCGTTCCGTTGCCGCCGGGGCCGATATCGTGCGCGTCTCGACACCGGATGAGGAATCGACGCGGGCGCTGAAGGAAATCGTCCGCGAAAGCCCGGTGCCGATCGTCGCCGACATCCATTTCCACTACAAGCGCGCCATAGAGGCGGCCGAGGCGGGCGCGGCCTGCCTCAGGATCAACCCCGGCAATATCGGCGACGCGAAGCGCGTGGCCGAAGTGGTGCGCGCCGCGAAGGACCACGGCGCCTCCATCCGCATCGGCGTCAATGCCGGATCGCTGGAACGGCACCTTCTGGAGAAATACGGCGAGCCTTGCCCCGATGCCATGGTCGAAAGCGGGCTCGACCATATCAAGCTCTTGCAGGACAACGACTTTCACGAGTTCAAGATCTCCTGCAAGGCCTCGGACGTATTCCTCGCCGCCGCCGCCTACCAGCAGCTTGCCGAGGCGACGGATGCGCCCATCCACCTCGGCATCACCGAGGCCGGCGGCCTCATGTCCGGCACCGTCAAGTCGGCGGTCGGCCTTGGCAGCCTTCTCTGGGCCGGGATCGGCGACACGATCCGCGTCTCTCTTTCGGCCGATCCGGTCGAGGAGGTGAAGGTCGGCTATGAGATCCTGAAGTCGCTCGGCCTTCGGACCCGCGGCGTGCAGATCATCTCCTGCCCCTCCTGCGCGCGGCAGGGCTTCGACGTCATCAAGACGGTCGAGGCGCTGGAAAAGCGGCTTGAGCATATCAAGACGCCGATGAGCCTTTCGATCATCGGCTGCGTGGTCAACGGTCCGGGCGAGGCGCTGATGACCGACATCGGCTTCACCGGCGGCGGCGCCGGGTCAGGCATGGTCTATCTGGCCGGCAAGCAGGACCACAAACTGTCGAACGACCGGATGATCGACCATATCGTCGGGCTGGTCGAAGCGCGCGCCGCCGAGATCGACGCGCGTGAGGCGGCGGAGTAGCGGGGTTCCACCCCGCACCCCGAGGTATTTCAGGCAAGATGAAAGGAGGGGCGTTGACGGCCCTCCGGCCCCGCATTAGCTCACGCCCATGGCACGCGCACCCCTTCTCCAGCTTTCCGGCATCTCCCTGACCTTCGGCGGCAATCCCGTCTTCGACGGGCTTGGCCTGACGATCCAGCCCGGCGACCGGGTGGCGCTCGTCGGGCGCAATGGCTCGGGCAAGTCGACGCTGATGAAGGTCATGGCGGGGCTGGCCGAGCCTGACAAGGGCGAGCGGGTGGTGCCGCCCGGCGTGACCGTGGGCTACATGGAGCAGGAGCCGGATTTCGCCAGTTACGAGACGCTTGGCGATTTCGCAGCCTCCGGCCTGCCGGAAGGCGAAAGCTACCGTGTCGCTGTGGCGGCAGAGGGGCTGAAGTTCGATCCCGAGACGGCGGTCACTGCGGCCTCAGGCGGTGAGCGGCGACGGGCGGCCTTGGCGAAGCTTCTGGCCGAGGCGCCGGAGCTGATGCTTCTCGACGAGCCGACCAACCACCTTGATATCGAGGCGATCGGCTGGCTTGAGGCACGGTTGAGGGAGACGAAGGCCGCCTTCGTCCTCATCAGCCACGATCGCGCCTTCCTGAAGGCGCTGACTCGCGCCACGCTCTGGATCGACCGGGGCGAGGTCCGCCGCAACGAACGCGGCTTCGAGGCCTTCGAGGACTGGCGCGAAACGACCTGGGCCGAGGAAGACCTCGCCCGCCACAAGCTTGAACGCAAGATCAAGGCCGAGGCGAAATGGGCGGTCGAAGGCATCTCGGCGCGCCGGAAGCGCAACATGGGCCGGGTGCGCGCATTGCAGGCGATGCGGGACGACCGCGCCGCGATGATCCGGCGGCAGGGCACGGCGGATATGGCGCTGGACGCGGGCCAGGTCTCGGGCAAGCTCGTCATTGAGGCGAAGGGGATTTCGAAGGCCTTCGGCGACCGGGTGATCCTGCGGCCCTTCGATTTGACCGTGCTGCGTGGCGACCGGGTCGCCTTTGTCGGCCCGAACGGGATCGGCAAGACCACGCTTCTGAAGCTTCTGACCGGCGAGGTGGCGCCTGATGCCGGCACGATCCGGCTTGGCACCAATCTCGACATCGCGGTCTTCGATCAGGCGCGGGCGGCGCTTGATCTGGAGATGTCGCTTTGGGACGGGCTCGTGAACGACCCCGAGATGCGGGTGTCGGGGCGGGCCGATCAGGTCATGGTGCGCGGCCAGCCGAAGCATGTCGTCGCCTACCTCAAGGACTTCCTTTTCGACGAGGCGCAGGCGCGGGCGCCGATCGGGTCGCTGTCCGGCGGGGAACGGGCGCGGCTGCTGCTGGCGCGGATCATGGCCAAGCCCTCGAACCTTCTGATCCTCGATGAGCCGACCAACGATCTTGATGTCGAGACGCTGGACCTTCTGCAGGATATCCTCGGCGATTACGACGGCACCGTTCTGCTCGTGAGCCACGACCGCGATTTCATCGACCGGGTGGCGACGACGACCATCGCCTTCGAAGGCGAGGGGCGCGTCACCGCCTATGCCGGCGGCTGGAGCGACTATCAGGCGCAGAAGGGCGAGGCGGCGCCTGTCGTCGCGCCGAAGCCTGCGCAAAAGCCCGTGGCCGCGCCCGAGGCAAAGCCGAAGCGGGCGGCGAACGGCCTGACCTTCACCGAACGCCACCGGCTCGACGCGCTGCCGGGGATCATGGAGAAGCTTGAGGCCGAGATCGGCCGGCTTTCCGATTTCCTTTCTGACCCGAACCTCTTCCAGACCGCGCCAGACAAGTTCCGCCGCGCTTCCGAAGGGCTGGCGGAACGGCAGGCGACCCTCGCCAGCGCCGAGGAAGAATGGCTGGAGCTTGAGGAAAAGGCCGGCGCCTGAGGCACGAAAAAGGGGCGCCCCGACGGACGCCCCCCGAACTCGTAACCGCTTCCCCCTCACATCTTCGGCAGAAGCACAGTGTCGATGACGTGGATCACGCCGTTTGACTGGTTGACGTCAGCGATGGTGACGGTGGCGATGTTGCCCTGGCCATCCTCGAGCATCACCTTGCCATCCTTGGACGTCGCGGTGAATTCGCAGCCGCCCACGGTCTTGACCGGATGCTTGCCGCCCTCATCCGCGATCATGCCCATGATCGCCTCTGCGGAGGCATTGGCAGCGACCACGTGGCAGGTCAGGATCTTGGTCAGCATCTCCTTGTTCTCGGGCTTGAGAAGGTTCTCGACCGTGCCCGCGGGCAGCTTGGCGAAGGCTTCGTTGGTCGGCGCGAAGACAGTGAAGGGACCTTCGCCGGACAGCGTCTCGGCCAGACCCGCCGCCTGAACCGCGGCCACGAGCGTGGTGTGATCGGCGGAGTTGACGGCATTCTCGACGATGTTCTTGGTGTCATACATCGCGGCACCGCCGACCATCGGGTTTTCGGCGGCCAGCGCGGGCGCGGCGAAAGCGGTCAGCGTGAGTGCGATGGCGGTGGGTTTGAAGAACATTTGTAGCTCCCAGTTGGGGTCCGGGGGATCCATTCCCCCGGATGTGCCGGAAGCTACGAAGCCGGTTTCGGATAAGTTGCAGCGGGCCGCGAAGAAATTTTTCAGCTGTCGCCGATGACGGCGGCGACGAGGAGCGGGCCTTGCGCTGCGCCGGTGGGCGAGCCGCCCGCGACTTCCAGCGTGATGGCAAGCGTGCTGCCGGCGGGAAGGTCGGCCAGTTGCAGGACCGATGCACCCTCACCTACAACTCCGAGAGAGATCGGAGCCTGTCCGGCGGGAATGATCCATAGCTCATAGTCCTTGCCCGTCTCGGCGGCGGGGCCGGCGGTGCGCTCGACGGTCAGTTCAGACGTTGCCGGGTCATAGTTCGCGGCGATCACCAGCGGCTGGCCGTCGCCGGTCAAGGTCGCGGTGATGGCAGGCGGTCCGGACGGCGGCAGGATGGCGGGAATCACAAAGGCGACGAGGGCGACTGCCGCCAGACCTGCGAGCGCACCCCAGAGCCAGCCCCGGCTGTGCGGGCGTTCGGGGGCGGGGAAGAGACGGTCCTCGATGCGGCCTAGCAACTCCTCTGGCGGCGGCACTTCGGTGTAGTCGTCGTTCAGGGGCGCGAGGCGGTTCTGCCAGCCTTCGACAAGGGCACGGAATCCGGCGTCCTCTGCGATCAGTGCCTCGGCCCTGAGCCGTTCGGCATGGGGCAGGGTGCCGAGCACATATTCGGCTGCCAGCGCCTCGCGGTCGGGCATATGATCGCCGGGCTCGGTCATGCCTCAAGGCACTCCTTCAGTTTCATCAGCCCGCGCCTCAGCCATGACCGCATGGTGTTCAGGGGTACGTCGTGGTGGCGCGACAGATCCTCGTAGCTCAGGCCGCCAAGATAGGCGCCGCGGATCGCCTCGGCGCGCGAAGGCTCGAGCGTGTCGAAACAGTCGGCGATGCGCCGCGCCTCGCTTCGTGCCAGCACCTGCGCTTCGGGACCGGGGCTGCGGTCGGGAAGATCGGTGGTGGTATCATCAGCGGCAGCGGTCGCGGGTCGGGCGCGGAGCCGGTCGATGGCGTGGTTCCGTGCGATGGCGATCAGCCAGGTCATGCCGCGCGCCTTCGTCGCGTCATAGCGGCGCGCGTTGAGCCAGACCCTGGTGAAAACCTCCTGCACGGCATCCTCGGCTTCGCCCCTGTCCTTCAGGATACGAAGGCAGGTGCCGAAAAGTTTCGCCGAGGCGGCGTGATAGAGGGCGCGGAAAGCGGCGCGGTCGGCGCGCGCGGTGGCGGCGATCAGTTCTGCGACCGGGTCATCCGCCATGCGTGATGCTATCCCCTGCGGCGGCGGCGCCCGCCCTCTGTGCCTGAGGTATTGAAGCCGACATCGGGCAGGGTAACGATCTTTGCAAGCTCAGGGAAGTGCGCCGTAGCATGGGGGATCGCGTTGGCGGCGACGAAATGTTCCTGAAAGCGCGGCTCGATGGCGGTTTCAACCTTGTGGATACGCAGCACTTCCGCCTCGATCGCGGCCCTTGCCGAGATGTCGCAAAGGGCGATCCGTGCGCCGGTGCCGGCGGCGTTCCCCGCCGACGTCACCTTGTCGAGCGGGCAGTCGGGGATCATGCCCAGCACCATCGCGTGCTTGGGCGAGATATGCGCACCGAAGGCCCCGGCAAGAACGATCCGGTCCACCGTCTCGATCTGCAACTCGTCCATCAGAAGCCGGGCGCCGGCGTAGAGCGCCGACTTCGCCAGCTGGATCGCGCGGATGTCGCCCTGCGTCACCGTGATGAGCGGCCCGCCCGTCGCGGTGCCGTCGTGAAGAACATAGGCGTGGGTCCGGCCCTGCGGCACCAGCCGCGCGGTGCCGGCCTGCTCGGCCGAGCCGATGAGGCCGCTCGGGTCCAAGAGGCCCGCCATGCGCATCTCGGCAACCACTTCGATGATGCCCGATCCGCAGATGCCGGTGATGCCGGTCTGCGCCGTCGCCTCGGCAAAGCCCGGATCGGTCGACCAGAGGTCGGAGCCGATGACGCGGAAGCGCGGTTCTTTCGTCACGGGGTCGATCTCGACCCGTTCGATGGCGCCGGGGGCGGCGCGCTGGCCGGAAGAGATCTGCGCGCCTTCGAAGGCGGGGCCGGTGGGCGAGGAACAGGCCAGCACCCGGTCCTTGTTGCCCAGAAGGATCTCGGCATTGGTGCCGACATCGACGATCAGCACCATGTCCTCGGACTTGTTCGGTTCTTCGGCCAGCGCCACGGCGGCGCAGTCCGCCCCGACATGCCCGGCGATGCAGGGCAGGATGTAAAGCCGGGCGTTTTCGTGGATCGCGTCCAGTTCAAGATCGCGCGCCGGGATCGAGAGGCTTTCCGATGTGGCAAGCGCGAAGGGCGCCTGGCCCAGTTCCACCGGGTCGATGCCGAGAAGAAGATGGTGCATGACCGGGTTGCAGACGAAGACCGTCTCGACGATCTGCCTCGGGTTCACGCCCGCCTCGGTCGCGATGGTGGTGGCAAGATCGTTGATCGCGGCGCGGACCGCCTTTGTCATCTCGACATCGCCGCCGGCGTTCATCATGGCGTAGCTGACCCGGCTCATCAGGTCTTCGCCGAAGCGGATCTGCGGGTTCATCAGGCCCGATGACGCCAGCACGTTGCCGTTCCTCAGGTCGCAAAGATGCGCGGCGATGGTGGTGGAGCCAAGGTCGATGGCAAGACCGTAAAGCCGCCCCTCCCAGAAGCCGGGATGGATGTCGAGGATGCGGGCCTTGCCGTGGTGGTCCTTGTAAAGGATCACCGTCACCTTCCACTCGCCCTTGCGCAGAATAGGCTGCAAGCGGCGGAGGAGCACGGGGTAGGCCTCAAGCCCCTCGATCTGCCATTGCTCCTTCATCGCCGCTTCCAGCCGCTGGAAGTCGCCCGAAGGCTCATGCATGTCAGGCTCGGCCACCTCGACGTAATAGGCATGCGTCGCCGGGTCCATGATCATGACCTGCGCCGTCGCCGCCTTGCGGATCACCTGGCGGTGGACCTGGCTTTCGGGCGGCACGTCGATCACCACGTCGCCCATGATCTTTGCCTGGCAGCCAAGCCGGCGGCCCTCCTTCAGGCCGCGGATGCGGTCATAACGCGCCTCGACCTCGTTCCATTCGGAGAGGGCGGTTTCGCTGACATGGAGCCCATGCTTCGGAAACTCGCCATAACCCGGTGTGATCTGGCATTTCGAGCAGATGCCGCGCCCACCGCAGACTGAATCGAGATCGACGCCAAGCTGCCGCGCGGCAGTCAGGACCGGGGTGCCATGGGCAAAGCGCCCCCTCTTGCCGGAGGGCGTGAAGATCACCAGCGCGTCGTCGGCCATGCCTGCATCTTTCAGTCTGTTCGCATGTCTATCTAAGCCCTTTTGCGGCAAGGGCAATGTTCCTGAAGCGGCATGGCAGGGTCAGGCCGCGTCAGCGCGGGCCGGCGGCGACCTCCAGATGACCGTGACGACGGCAAGAATGGCGAAACCCCAGACCGGCAGGCCGAGGAACCCGGCAATGAGATAGACCACCGACATCGCCGGCAGCGACAGCGCGACAAGGCCCGGAAGCCGGTGATGTCGGTCGCGCACGAACCAGAGCGCTGCGGTGCCAAGCGCGAGGCTGATGCCCAGCCATTTCGACACTTCCGCCTGGATTGTCTCTGCCTCTTGCGCCGCGACATCGAGTGAGGCGGCGATGGCCGATCCAAGTGCGGCAGTGGCGGCGAAGATGAAGACATGGCCGTAACCCCAGAGGATCGCATGGGTCAGGTCGGTCTTCGGCATATGCTCGTCCTCGCAGAAGTAGACCCACCAGATCGCAAAGACGATGACCAGCGCCGAGGTTGCGCAAAGTGCGACCGCCAAGGGGCTTTCGGCCTCGTTCAGAAGCCCGTAGCCATATGAAATGGCCAGAACGATCTCGCCCAGCGAGATGATCATCAAAAGCCCGTAGCGTTCGATGATGTGGTGGCGGTTGAAGGGTGTCTGCCGGGCGCGTTCGGCATAGACCGGCACCGCAAGCTCCACGATGTAGCCCGCAAAACCGATCACGTAGAACCAGGGCGAAGCCGGATCGACGAAGAGGTAGAGCATGACCCAGTAAAGCTGCGCCACGAAGATGCCGCCGGCATAGCGCAGCGCCGTGGTCTTGTGTTCCGGGCTCCCCGCTGCTGCACGGAGCCAGAGCGCGATCATGCCGAAGCGCATGATGACCCAGCCGATGATGCCAAGCCCAAGGTCCATCGTTTCGTAGATACGGGTTGCGGTGCCGGCAAAGATCAGCTCGCCCCCCATGATGACCATCAGCAGGATGCGATAGACGGCATCGTCATTGTCAAAGGCCGAGGCAAACCAGGTGACGTTCATCCAGGCCCACCAGATGGCCATGAAGAGGAAGGCGAAACGCGGCAGCCCCTCAAGCCCGTGGCCTGCGGAAATGGAGTGATGGAAGCCCGCCGCAGCCGCCGCGATGGCGAGAACGGTGACAAGGTCGAAGAAAAGCTCCAGCGTTGTCGCGACCCGGTGGTGTTCGTGAGGATCGCGCGGGCGCATGGGCCGCAGGGCAAGGGGCATCGGGTTTCCTTTCGCGTCTCTGTTCGGTGAGAAGAAAGCGCAGGCCGCGCGCGGCTGCAAGATCGTCTGCGGCGGGGCGGTTCCGGAAAGCAAAACTCTGGCACGCCGGCCACGCCAGATGCGGGCCAGGTGCGATTATTTTTGTTTGTAGACATATGAAATGTCGCTTACGGACTTGACGCAAGTGCCCATTAGGCGCGAGCCTCAGCTATCCCGCCCTGGAGGTGCGCCATGAACAAGCCGCTGTCACCCGCTGCCGAACTTCACGCCAACGTTTCCGTTCCCTTCGAGCGCGCCCATGCGATGCCGAAATCGGTCTATACCTCGCCGGAGTTCCTGGCGCAGGAGCAGACGCATATCTTCGCCCAGGAATGGCTCTGCGCCGGACGGGCCGAGGCGCTGCCCACCCCGGGCGATTACCTGACGATGACGATCGCCGGAGAGCCGGTGATCGTGCTTCGCGACCGCGACGGCGAGATCAGGGCCATGTCCAACGTCTGCCGCCACCGCATGTCCACGCTGCTGGAAGGGCGCGGCAACACCCGGCTGATCGTCTGCCCCTATCACGCCTGGACCTATGCACTTGACGGCAAACTACGTGGCGCGCCGGCGATGACGCTGAACGAAGGCTTCTGCCGCGACGACATCGCCCTGCCGCAGATCCGCTGCGAGGTCTGGCTCGGCTGGATCATGGTGACGCTGAACCCGGACGCGCCGGCCCCCGCCGAAAGGCTTGCGGGCGTCGAGGCGCTGATCGGCAAGTACCACATGGAAAACTACCACGAGGATTTCCGCGAAACCTTCCGCTGGGGCACCAACTGGAAGGTGCTGGCCGAGAATTTCATGGAAAGCTACCATCTGCCCGTCTGCCACGAAGGCACCATCGGTGGCCATGTCGACCTTCTGAAGATGACCTGCCCGGAAGGTGACGCCGCCTTCAACTATCACTTCATCCTGAAGAACGACGCGCTCGACCTGACGCTGGCGCATCCGACCAACACCGTGCTTGAGGGCGATGAGCGGCGCACGACCTGGCTTTTGTCGATCTACCCCTCGCTGATGATCACGCTGACGCCGGGATATTTCTGGTATCTGTCGCTGACGCCCGATGGGCCGGGCCATGTCAACGTCCTTTACGGCGGCGGCCTTGCGCCGGAATTCGCCACCGACCCGAAATCGCGCGAGCATTTCGACCGGCTGAAGACCCTCCTCGATGAAGTGAACATGGAGGACAAGGGCTGCACCGAGCGTGTCTATCAGGGCATCACGGCAGGGATGTCGGAGCCGGGGCCGCTGAGCCATCTGGAGCGGCCGAACTTCGAATTCGCCCGCTACATCGCCTCGCGCATTCCGGCCTGATTTTTCAGCCGCGCTCCTCGGCCACGGCCTCTTGCATGGTGGCCAGCGGCACGTAGCCCCGGATCATCTGGCCGCCCATCACGAAGGTCGGCGTGCCGGAGATTTTCAGCCGCTGCGCCAGCGCGTGATTGTCCGCGATGATCTTGTTCACCTCCGGCGTGTCCATCTTCGCGAGGATCGGTGCGGGATCAAGACCGAGGTCCCGGGCGAAGGCGGCCAGCGTGTCGGGCGTCTTGTCGCCGCGGAAGGATTCGTAAAAGCCCGCGTTGATCTTCTCGTAGGCCTCCGGTCCCGCGACCTGAAGGGCGGCGATGGCGAATTGGGATGCGAGGACCGACTGCTCGCCGAGGATCGGGAATTCCTTGACGATGTAGCGGATGTTGCCGTCCGTCGCGATAAGCTCCATCACATCGGGATGGGCTTTCTTGCAGTAGCCGCAGTTGTAGTCGATGAACTCGACGACGGTGATGTCGCCCTCCGGGTTGCCGCCGACATAGCTCACCCCATCCTCGAAGATTGCATCGGCATTGGTCTTGACGAGGGTTCTGTCGTTTTCCACCTCGGCGCTGGCCTGACGCTGGTTGAGGACGTCGATCGCTTCGCTCAGTACTTCGGGATTCTCAAGAAGATAGCCGCGCACGGCCTCGCCGAAGGCGGCCTTCTCCTCCTCAGACATGGCCTTGAGGTCAAGGGCCAGCGCGGGCGTGGTGAGGCCGATCAGCGCGACGGCGGCAAGGGGGGCAAGTTTCATCTCAGTCTCCGCGTCAATGGGTTCGGTCCGCAATAGGCCCGGCGAAGGGACAGTGCAAGGCGCCGCGAGGATGGCGGGGCAGGGGGCGGCTGGCAAGGCGCAGGGCAGGCCGATCCCTGCATTGTGATGGAAGGGTGCGGGGCGCCCGTTCCGGGCGCGAGTTTTTCTCTCGCCCGCAGGCCTTCGCCTGCAGGCTCGGGGCGCCTCCGGCGGGAGTATTTTTCGGGCAGAAAGTGGGGGGATCAGCCCTTGACCACTTCCGGCACGCGGGTGGCGGGTGGGGTGTTGCGGCTGCGGGTGGTGCGGACGATGCCGTCGATCACCGTCATGCCGACGCCGGGCAGGTTGCCCTGATGGACCGAGCCGAGCATGGTCTTGCCCGGTGCGTGCTGGGCCATGTCGAGGAAGACGAAATCCGCCGCCCGGCCCACCTCGATGATGCCGCAGTCAAGCTCGCGCATCCGCGCAGTGTTGCCGGTGGCAAAGCAGAAGGCGATCTCGGGCGGGACATCGCCGAGGCTGGAGAGCATCGCCACCATGCGGAGGATGCCCAAGGGCTGGACGCCCGAGCCCGCGGGCGCATCGGTGCCGAGGATCACCCGTTCCGGCTGCTTCAGCTCGAAGGCGGTGCGCATCGCCAGAAGCCCGGCGCGTTCGTTGCCGTTGTGAACGATCTCGATCCCCCGGAGGCAGCTTTCGCAAAGGCAGGTGATCTGGTCGTCGGGCAGCGCCGTATGGCCGCCGTTGATATGGCCGATGATGTCGGCATCCGCCTCCAAGACCACGTCCTTGTCGATGAGGCCGGAGCCGGGGATCGAGGGGCCGCCGGTGTGGATGGTGGACTGGATGCCGTATTTGCGCGCCCATTTCACCATCTGGGCCGCCGTCTCCCCGGCCTTGACCGAGCCGAGGCCGACCTCACCGAGAAGCTTGACGCCGGCCTGGGCGAGATCGCGGAAGTCTTCCTCGACCATGCCTTCCTCGATCACCGGGGCGCCGGAATGGACCTTGACGCCGGAGGGGCGGAAGTTTTCGTACCAGCGCTGCGAGGCGATCGCCATCGCCTTGAGGCCGACGATGTCGCGCGGCCGGCCCGGCGCGTGGACCTCACCGGCGGAGATCATCGTGGTGACGCCGCCGTGGAGGCAGCTGTCGATCCAGTTCAGCTGCTGCTGGCGCGGCGTGTAGTCGCCGATCACCGGGTGGACATGGCTGTCGATGAGGCCGGGGCAGAGGGTGACGCCCTTGGCATCGACGATTGTCGTCGCCTCGCCGGTATCAAGGTCTTTCTCGTAGCCGACAGCGGTGATGCGGTCACCCTCGCAGATGACGCAATCGCCGTCGATCAGCGGTTCCTCGATCCGGCCCGAGAGGATCTGGCCGATGTTGCGGATGACGAGCCTGGTCTTGCCCGTGGGGGCGGCGGCTGCTTCGGCCATGGCGCGGTCTCCTTCATCGCTGGATGCAGGCCCAATGCTTCCACAGGTTTCGTTTGCAGGCAAACGAATTTAGCGGGTCTCAGCCTTCGGGGAAGAAGCAGGCGGCGGCCTGCGGTGCTCCTTCCAGTTCGGGGCGTTCGGTGCGGCAGCGGGCCTGGACCTTCCAGCAGCGCGGCGCGAAGGCGCAGCCGGGCGGGACGTTCAGGGGCGAGGGCAACTCGCCTTCGAGCTTGATGCGTTGCTTGGCCGCCTTCGGATCGGCCACCGGCGTCGCCGAAAGAAGCGCCTTGGTATAGGGATGGCGGGGATGGTCGAAGACCATCTCCTTCGGGCCCTTTTCCACGGCGCGGCCGAGGTACATGACGATGATGTCATTCGCCATGTGCTTCACCACCGAAAGGTCGTGGCTGATGAAGAGATAGGCGAGGCCCATCCGGTCCTGGAGGTCGACAAGGAGGTTGAGGATCTGGCTCTGGATCGAGAGGTCGAGGGCCGAGACGGGTTCATCGAGGACCAGCACCTTCGGTTCCAGCATCAGCGCGCGGGCCACCGCGATCCTCTGGCGCTGGCCGCCGGAGAACATGTGCGGATAGCGGTCGAAATGCTCGGGCCTGAGGCCGACAAGCGCCAGCATCGCGCGGGCCTTCTCGGTCCGCTCTGCGGCGGACATGTTCGGGCGGTTGATCTTCAGCGGTTCCTCAAGGATCGAGCCGATGCGCTGGCGCGGGTTCAGGGAGCCGTAGGGGTCCTGAAAGACGATCTGCACATCGGTCCGAAGCTGCGCCTTGTTGGCCGGGATGGCGTCAAGGCCGCCGATGGAGAAGCTGCCCGAGGTCGGCTCCTCGATCATGGTGACGACGCGGGCGAGGGTGGACTTGCCGCAACCGCTCTCGCCCACGACGGCAAGGGTCTTGCCGGGGTCGAGGGTGAAGCTTGTCTCGGACACCGCCTTGACGATGCGGGGGGCGGCGAAAAGCCCGCCCTTCACCTCGTAATGGCGGGTCAGCTTGTCGGCGACGACGACGGGTTCGGTCATGCCTGGGCCTCCGCGGGGGCAGAGAGGGGATAGTGGCAGCGGGCGAAGCCCATCTCGCGACTGTCGGGAACCGGCGGCACCGTGCGGCAGCGGTCATCGGCGAACTGGCAGCGGGGGCTGAAGAGGCAGCCCTTCGGCCGGTCGAACTGGCCGGGAACGACGCCGGGGATCGTCGGCAGGTGGCGCTGGGTGGCGCGTTCGGGAAGCGCGGCGAGAAGGGCCGCCGTATAGGGATGGTGGGGCGTTTCAAAGAGGTCAGCGACCGGCTGTTCCTCCACCTTCTGGCCGGCGTACTGGACCGAGACGCGTTCCGCCGTTTCGGCCACCACGCCCATGTCATGAGTGATGAGGATCAGCGCCATGCCGGTGTCGCGCTGCAAGCCAGTGAGAAGATCAAGGATCTGCGCCTGGATTGTCACGTCGAGCGCGGTCGTCGGCTCATCCGCAATGAGGAGCTTGGGGTTGCAGGAGATGGCCATGGCGATCATCACGCGCTGGTTCATGCCGCCCGACAGCTGGTGCGGGAAGGCCTTTAGGCGTTCTTCGGGGGCCGGGATGCCGACCATCTCGAAAAGCTCCACCGCGCGTTTCTGCCGGGCCTTGGCGTCAAGGCCAAGGTGGATGCGCAGCGCCTCCTTGATCTGGAAGCCGGCGGTGAAGCAGGGGTTGAGCGAGGACATAGGCTCCTGAAAGATCATCGCCATGTCCTTGCCGATGATCCTGCGCCGGGCGCGGGCCGTCAGGCCGCGCAGGTCCTGGCCGCCGAAGCTCATCACATCTGCCGTGATCGTGGCGGTCCAGGGCAGGAGCCCCATCATGGCGAGCATCGAGACCGACTTGCCGGAACCGCTCTCGCCGACGATGGACAGGATCTCGCCGGTATCGACGGACACGTCGACGCCGTCCACGGCGCGGAACTGGCCCGAGGCGGTGGCGAAATCGACCGAAAGGTTGCGGATGTCGAGAAGGGGCATCGGCGTCAGCTCCGCTTCAGTTTCGGGTCGAGCGCGTCGCGCAACCCGTCGCCCATCAGGTTGATGGCCAGGACTGTGATGAGGATGGCGAGGCCGGGCCAGGTCACGACCCACCAGGCGCGCAGGATGAACTCCCGCGATTCGGCGAGCATGGTGCCCCATTCCGGCGTCGGCGGCTGCGCGCCCATGCCGAGAAAGCCGAGTGCCGCGGCATCGAGGATGGCGGTGGAGAAGGACAAGGCCCCCTGCACGATGATCGGCGACAGGCAGTTCGGCAGCACCGTCGCGAACATCAGCCGCGCGGTCGAGGCGCCGGTGACGCGGGCGGCCGTCACATAGTCCTTGGTGCGTTCCGACATGACGCTCGCCCGTGTCAGGCGCACGTAATGGGGTTGCAGGACGATGGCGATGGCGATCATCGCATTGGTCAGCGACGGGCCGAGGATGGCAACGAGGACAAGCGCCAGAAGAAGCGAGGGGAAGGCGAGGATGATGTCCATCACCCGCATGATGATCGTGTCGAGCCAGCGCGGGGCGAAGCCCGACAGAAGTCCGATGACGATGCCGCCCGAGGCGCCGATGGCGACGACCACGATGCCGACATAGAAGGAATAGCGCGCGCCGTGGATAAGCCGCGACAGCATGTCCCGGCCAAGCGCGTCGGTGCCGAGCGGGTAGGCGAGGCTGCCACCCTCCTGCCAGAACGGCGGCTTAAGAAGCGCGTCGCGGAACTGCTGCGTCGGGTCATGCGGCGCGATCACCGGGGCGAAAAGCGCGAGGACGATGAAGGCGAGAAAGACCCAGAAGCCGATGACGGCGCCGCGGTTCTCGCGGAAATAGTACCAGAACTCCCTCAGCCGGCCGGGACGGGGCGCGGCGGCAGGGGCGGCGGCGGATGTCATTGTCTCGGCCATCAGCGCTTCCGGATCTTGGGGTTGATGAAGCCGTAGAGCATGTCCACGGTCAGGTTCACGATCATCACGATCACGGCGATGAGAAGAAGCCCGCCCTGCACGACCGGATAGTCGCGGCGGAAGATGGAATCGACCATCCACTTGCCGATCCCCGGCCAGGAAAAGATCGTCTCGGTCAGGATCGCGCCGGCAAGTAGCGTGCCGACCATCAGGCCGATCACGGTGATGACCGGAATGAGCGCGTTCCTCAGCGCATGGACGAAGTTGACGCGCGAGGGCGAGAGGCCCTTGGCGCGGGCGGTGCGGATGTAATCCTCAGACAGCACCTCAAGCATCGCCGATCGGGTCTGGCGCGCGATCACCGCAAGCGGGATGGTGCCAAGGACGATGGTCGGCAGGATCAGGTGATGGAGCGCCGAAAGGAAAGCCCCCTTCTGGTCCGACCAGAGCGCGTCCCAGAGCATGAAGCCGGTGCCGCCATCGAAGAAGTACATCAGGCTGATCCGGCCTGAAACCGGGGTCCAGCCGAGCCAGCCGGAGAAGACGATGATGAGGAGAAGCGCCCACCAGAAGATCGGCATCGAATAACCGACAAGGGCCGAGGACATCAGCGCCCGGTCGAAGAACTTGCCCCGGTTCACCGCAGCGATGACGCCCGCCGGCAGGCCGAGGACGATGGCGAAGACGATGGCGCAGAGCGACAGCTCAAGCGTCGCCGGGAAGAGCGCGAAGAACTCATCCCAGACCGGTTTCTTGGTGACGAAGCTCTGGCCGAGGTCGCCTTGCAGGACGCCCTTCAGATATTCCCAGTACTGGACGAGGAGGGGCCGGTCGAAGCCGAATTGCGCCACAAGCTCCTTGTAGCGTTCGGGCGTGACGCCACGTTCGCCGGCCATGACCACGATCGGGTCGCCGGGCAGGACACGGATGAAGCCGAAGGAAATCAGCGTCACGCCGAAGAAGGTCGGCAGGAAGGTCAGTAGGCGGGAGACGATGTATCTGAGCATCAGCCGACAATCCTGATGTCCTTGGGAAAGCTGGTCAGGGACCGGCTCCCGGTTTCGGTGACAAGCACGTCATCCTCGATCCTAATGCCGAAAAAGCGCGGATCATAGAGGCCGGGTTCATTGGTGAAGACGACGCCGGGTTCAAGGATCTGGTGGTTGCCGCGCATGATGTAGGGCGCCTCATGCACGTCGCGGCCAAGGCCGTGGCCGGTCTTGGTGCGGATGCGGTCGGCATAGGGCGAGGCTTCGAGGACCGACGTAACGGCATCGTCGACGTCATGCGCGGTCAGGCCGGGGCGCGTGACCTCATGCCCGCGCTGGTTGGCGGCTAGGACGACCTCATAGACCGCCGCCGCCTCATCGGTGACATGGCCGACAAAGACCGTGCGGGTGATGTCGGCGCAAAGCCCGCCCCAGCGGGCGCCGAAGTCGAGAAGCAGTGGATCGCCGGAGCGGATCGCGACATCGCGGGCATGGGCATGGGAGGCGGCGGAATGCGGACCGGCGGCGACGAGCGCGCCGAAGGCCAGTTCCTCGGCGCCATGCGAGAACATCGCCTGCACCAGCATCCGCTCGATCTCTTTATCGGTCTGGCCGATGCGGACGCCATCGAGAGTCTCGCCCAGCGCGGCCTCGGAAATGGCGATGGCGCGGACCATCGCGGCAATCTCGTCCGGCGTCTTCAGGTAGCGCAGGCCTGTGATCGCGGTTTCGCCATCGACGATCTTCATCGCCGGTTGCGCCCCAGTCAGCGCAAGCTGGACGAAGACGCGCATGGTCTGGCCTTCGACGGCGAGCGACTTCAGCGGCATATGCGCGGCGAGCGCCTTGAAGGCGTCGGCGTAGCCGGTCTGGTCGCGCCAGTCGAAGACCTCGCCCTCGAATTTGAGGGCAGCGAAGCCGGTCAGTTCCAGATTGGGTACCACGGCGGCGGGCGCCCCTTCGACGGGTATCACCACGACGAGCGGGCGTTCATTGGTGCCGAACTCATGGCCGAAAAGGCGCGTGAAGTTCGCCCCCGGAACCAGCGCAACGGCCTCGGTCCCAAGACCGGCGGCGATCCGGCGGAAATCTCTGTAACGGTCTGTCATGTGTGGAATTTTGCGCCCGAATAGGGGAACGCGGGGCCCCCGAAGAGGCCCCGCGCCGGTTTCAGATCATTCGGCGATGTCGACGCCGTAGAAGATGTGGCTGCCCAGCGGATGGACCTTGTAGCCGGTCACTTCCTTGCGGACCGGCATGAAGACCACCGAATGGGCAACCGTGGCCCAGGGCGCCTGCTCCTTGAAGACGACCTGCGCCTCTTCGTAAAGCTTGGTGCGCTCGGCCATGTCCGAGGTCACCTTGGCCTTCTGGATCAGATCCTCGAAGGGCTGGTAGCACCACTGCGCGCGGTTCGACCCGCCGACGCCGTCGCAACCAAGCAGAACGGCGAGGAAGTTGTCCGGATCGCCATTGTCGCCGGTCCAGCCCAGAAGCACCGCGCCGTCGCGGTCCTCTGCCTTCGAACGCTCAAGGTACTCACCCCATTCGTAGGACACGATCTCGACCTTGACGCCGACCTTCTCGAAGTCCGCCTGCATCAGTTCGGCCATGCGGCGGGCGTTCGGGTTGTAGGGCCGCTGCACCGGCATCGCCCAGATCTTCATGGAAAGATCGGTGACGCCCGCATCCGCCAGCATCTTCTTGGCGGCTTCGGGATCATAGGCATCGTCCACCACGGCGTCGTTGTAGGACCACATGGTCGGCGGGATCGGGTTCTTTGCCGCCTTGCCGGAGCCCTGGAACACCACGTCGATGATGGCGTTCTTGTCGATCGCCATGTTCAGCGCCTTGCGCACCTCGGGCTTGTCAAAGGGCGCCTGCTTGGTGTTGTAGGCGAGGTAGCCGACGTTCAGGCCTTCCTGCTCAAGCATGGTGATATCGGCATCCGCCTTCATCGCCTCGATGTCCGCCGGGTTCGGGTAGGGCATCACGTGGCATTCGTTGGCCTTCAGCTTCTGGTAGCGCACCGAAGCGTCCGGCGTGATCGCGAAGACGAGATCGTCGATCGCGGCCTTGCCACGCCAGTAGTCGGCATTGGCCTTGTAGCGGATCACCGCGTCCTTCTGGTAGGCGACGAACTGGAACGGGCCGGTGCCGATCGGTTCCTGGTTCAGAAGTTCGGGCGTGCCCGCAGCGACGAGCGCGTCGGCATATTCCTTGGACTGGATCGAGGCGAAGTCCATCGCGAGGTTGGCGATGAAGGGCGCTTCGGGCCGGTTCAGGACGAACTTGACGGTGTAGTCGTCCACCTTCTCGATGCTCTTGAGAAGGTCGGTCATCGACATGCCGTTGAAGTATTCCCAGGTGCCGCCGGAAACCTTGAAGTAGGCGTTGTCTTCCTTCCACTGACGCTCGAACGAGAAGATCACGTCATCGGCGTTGAAATCGCGCGTCGGGGTGAACTTTTCGCTGGCATGGAACTTCACGCCCTGGCGCAGTTTGAAGGTGTATTCGAGGCCGTCCTCCGAGGCTTCCCAGCTTTCGGCAAGGCCCGGTTCCACTTCGGTCGTGCCGGTGACGAATTCGGCGAGGCGGTTGAACACCGGGTGCGACGAGGCGTCGAAGGTGGTGCCGGACGTGTAGAGCGCCGGGTCGAAGCCTTCGGGCGAGCCTTCCGAGCAATAGACCAGCGTCTTGGCCGAAGCCGCACCGCCGAGAAGGGCGGTCAGCACGAGGCCGGTGGCGAGGGTGGTTCTGAGGTTCATCTTCTTCCTCCGTGTTGGCGGACAACTTTCCGCATAGACTGGGTGTTTCGAGATTTTAGCCCAATAGGAGAGACTTAAGGCGTCCCTTTTTCTTCCTGCAAGCCGAAAACCGGTTTCCCGGTCCGGACCTGCCGCAAGGTCATCGTTGCTGGTTTGCGTCCGCCTCCTTCGAGCCGGTGGGGCCGCGCAGTCCGTGGAAAAGTTCGAGCGTACCGGTCCAGAGAAGCTTCGCCGGTGCGCCGCTGTCATTGTACCAGCCATGCGGCCGGTTGCCGCGGTAATGCAGGCTGTCGCCGGGGTTCATGCGGAACTCCTCGCCTTCGAGAAGCTGCACGACGCTGCCTTCGAGGACATAGACAATCTCCTCGCCGGCATGGCTCATCGTCTCGGAGCGGTAGCCAGCCGGGACGTGGATGATGAAGGAGGACATCTCGCTGCCGGCAAACTCCGCCCCGATGCGTTCGTAGACGACGGATGAGCCGTCGATCGAAAACCGCATCCGGCGGTCGGCGACGGTGAGGGCGTCGGCGGGCCGCGGCGTGGCGATGAAGTAGTCGACGCCGACGCCAAGCGCCTTGGCGATCTGCGCCAGCGTGCCGAGCGTCGGCGTCGCATTGTCGCGTTCAAGCTGGGAAAGGTAGCCGACTGAGACGCCGGAGCGGTCGCTGAGATCCTGCAGCGTGATCGACTTCTGCCGGCGGCGGGCCCGGATCAGCGGGCCGAGCGTCGGCGTGGTCTGCGGCTGGCTCTGGCTCACTTCGGACGAATCCCTTTCAATGGCGGGAAGCCTAGTAAGTAAAAAAATTTTTGTCGCGCAGAAAATTTCATACTGCAGTGCAGCATCCGGCGGCGCCTTGCGGCGCCATTGTTCCTGTCTCGGCAGGGCGTCTTGCGCCGCCCGGCTTCGGGTGCCTCCGGCGGGGGTGATTTCGCAACGAAGAAGCGGCAGGGAGGTCGGTGATTGACGAAAGCGGCGGGCTCGTCCCTATTTGGGCGGGTGTCGGGTCGGGGGGGAAGATGGGCGTTGAACGTATCCGCGAACTGCCCTGCTGGCGGGGCGAGATCGTCGCCGAGCCGCTCAGGGGCGGACTTTCCAACGAAAGCTGGAAGGTGACGGATGCGGCGGGGGAGCATGTGGTGCGCTTCGGCGAGGATTTTCCCTTCCATCATGTGAGCCGCGCCAATGAGGTGATGGCGGCGCGGGCGGCGCATCGGGCGGGCTTTGCGCCGGAGGTGGAGTTCGCCGCGCCGGGGGTCATGGTCTCTGCCTTTCTCCGGGCGCGGACCTGGGGCGAGGCGGAGGTGCGCGCCGATCCGGCGCGGGTCGGGCGCTACCTGCGGGCGTTTCACGAGGCGATGCCACGCGAGGTCACGGGACCGGGGGCGATCTTCTGGGTCTTTCACGTGATCCGCGACTATGCCCGGACCCTTTCGGCGACGGGGAGCCGGTTCGCGGGGCAGCTTCCGGCGCTGGTCGCGGTGGCGGATGCGATGGAGGCGGCGCAGGTGCCCTTGCCCATCGTTTATGGCCATCACGACCTTCTGCCGGCAAACTTCCTTGAGGACGGGGCCGGGCGGCTTTGGCTGATCGACTATGAATATGCCGGCTTCGGCACGGCGATGTTCGACCTTGCGGGCGCGGCCTCCAATGCCGGAATGACGGCGGAGGAGGCCGGGGTCTTGCTCGCGGCCTATTTCGGTCAGGCGCCGGATGCGGCCACGCTTTGGGCCTTCGACGCGATGCAATGCGCGAGCCTTGCGCGCGAGGCGATGTGGGCGATGGTGTCGGAGATCTTCCTTGCCGCCCCCGGGGCCGATTACGACGCCCATGCGCGCGACTATCTCGGCCGGCTCGATGCCGCGCTTGACCGTTACCAGACCCTTCACGGAAAGATCCCGTCATGACCCTGCCCACCCACGCCCGCATCGTCGTCATCGGCGGCGGCATCATCGGCTGTTCCACCGCCTATCACCTCGCCCGCGACCACAAGGCCGAGGTGGTGCTTCTGGAGCAGGGCCGGTTGACCTCTGGTTCCACCTGGCATGCGGCGGGGCTGGTCGGGCAGCTCCGCTCCTCGGCCTCGATCACCAAGGTGCTGAAATATTCGGTCGATCTCTACAAGGGGCTGGCCGCCGAGACGGGCCTTGAGACCGGCTGGAAGATGACAGGCTGCCTGAGGCTTGCCACCAATGAGGACCGCTGGACCGAATACCGGCGGCTTGCCACCACCGCGCGGAGCTTCGGGATGGAGATGCATCTCATCTCGCCTGCCGAGGTGAAAGGGATGTGGCCCTTGATGGAGGTCGGCGATCTGGTCGGCGCAAGCTGGCTGCCGACGGACGGCCAGGCCTCGCCTTCGGACATCGCGCAGAGCCTTGCCAAGGGTGCCAGGATGCACGGCGCGAAGATCTTCGAGGGCGTGCGGGTGACGGGGTTCGGCATGGCGGGCGGCCGGATCACCTCGGTCCGGACGACGCGAGGCGAGATCGCCTGCGAGACGGTGGTGAACTGCGGCGGGCAGTGGGCGCGCCAGATCGGCGCCATGGCCGGGATCAACGTGCCGCTGCAGCCGGTCAAGCACCAGTACATCGTCACCGAGCGGATCGAAGGGCTGGCGGCGGATGCGCCGACGATCCGCGACCCCGACCGCCGCACCTATTTCAAGGAGGAGGTCGGCGGCCTTGTCATGGGCGGCTATGAGCCGAACCCGCAAGCCTGGACCACCGGCGATGTGCCCGACGACTGGGAGTTCCGGTTGTTCGACGACGATTTCGACCATTTCGAACAGCATATGGATCAGGCGATCGCCCGGGTGCCGGCGCTTGAGCGCGTGGGCGTCAAGCAGATGATCAACGGGCCGGAAAGCTTCACGCCAGACGGGAATTTCATCCTCGGCTCCGCGCCGGAATGCGCCAACATGTATGTCGGCGCCGGCTTCAACGCCTTCGGCATCGCGTCGGGGGGGGGCGCGGGCTGGGTGCTGGCCGACTGGGCGGTGCGGGGCGAGGCGCCGCTGGACCTCTGGGCGGTGGACATCCGGCGTTTCTCGGGCATGCACCGGGACCGTACCTGGGTCCGCGACCGGACCTGCGAGGCTTACGGCAAGCATTACACCGTGGGTTTCCCGCATGAGGAATACGAAAGCGGGCGGCCGCGCATCGTCTCGCCGCTTTATGACCGGCTGAAGGCGCATCGCGCCGTCTTCGGATCGAAACTCGGCTGGGAGCGGCCGAACTGGTTCGCGCCGGAGGGGAAGGAGCCGCGCGACATCTATTCGATGGGGCGCCAGAACTGGTTCGCGGCGGTGGGCGAGGAACACAAGCATGTGCGCGAGGCGGTGGGCATCTTCGACCAGTCGTCCTTCGCGAAATACGAGGTGACGGGCAGGGATGCGGCGGCGGCGCTTGATTACGTTTGCGCCGGCGATGTGACGAAGGCGCCGGGACGGCTGACCTATACCCAGTTGTTGAACTCGCGCGGCGGCATCGAATGCGATCTGACGGTGGCGCGGCTGGCGGAGGACCGCTTCTACATCGTCACCGGCACCGGGTTCCGTACCCATGACCTGGCCTGGATCGCGGAGCATCTGCCGAAGGGGCAAGTTGCGATCCGGGACATCACCGAGGACTGGGGCACGCTGTCGCTGATGGGGCCGAAGGCGCGCGAGGTGCTGGCGCGGGTAACGGATGCCGATGTCACGAACGCGGGCTTCCCCTTCGGCCATGTCCGCGAGATCGGCATCGCGGGGGCGGTGGTCCGGGCGCTGCGCGTGACCTATGTCGGCGAGCTTGGCTGGGAACTGCATGTGCCGCTGACGGCGACCGGGGCGGTCTTCGACGCGCTGATGGCGGCGGGGGCGGGGACGGGGATCCGGCCGGTCGGCTACCGGGCGCTGGAATCGCTCAGGCTTGAGAAGGGCTATCGCGCCTGGTCATCGGACATCACCCCCAATGACACGCCGTTCGAGGCGGGGCTCGGCTGGGCGGTGAAGATGCGGTCGGGGCGCGACTTCATCGGGCGGGCGGCACTGGATGCGGTTGCGGGCGCGCCACTTGCCAAACGGTTCGCGGGCTTCACGCTCGACGACCCCGATGTGGTGCTGGTCGGGCGCGAGACGATCCTGCGCGACGGCGAGGCGGTCGGCTACCTGACCTCGGGCGGATACGGCTACACTCTGGGGCAGAGCATCGGCTGCGGCTATGTGCGGCATGGGGCCGGGGTGACGGACGAGTTCCTGATGACGGGCCGCTATGAGCTTGTGGTTGCAAGCGAGGTCTTCCCGGCGCGGATCGGGCTTCGGCCCTTCCTTGATCCGGAAGGTCTGCGGATCAGGGGTTGATCCGAAGGCGCGCCCGTTCCGGGCGCAAGCGATGTCTCGGGGCTGGCCCATGGGCCTGCCCCTCGGGGTGCCTCCGGCGGGAGTAATTTAGAGACAGAAAGTGTGTCAGGGTTTCGGGCGCGAGAGGCGGCTTGCGAGGAGGTCGCCGGTTTCCGACAGGATCGGGTAGGCGATCATGGTGAAGGCGGAGTTCACCTGTTTCAGCGCCCGGAGCGTTTCCTGATGCAGGTTCGACGTGTCGATGCTTTCGCTCAACCCCTGCTGGAGACGCTCAAGATGCGACCGTTGCAGCGTCTGCTCCAGATCGCGGACAAGGTCCTTTTCCTCGACCAGCGCCCGCGCCGCATCGGGGCTTGAGGTCATCAGGACATTGAGGGCGGCCTGCGCGTTCGAGAGCACGCGGTCGTGGAAATCGCGGATCTCCATGTTGCCGGTCGGCGAGAAGGCGACGCCGCCCTGATCGAGCCTCTTGGCAAGGCCGAGCATGGTGTCGGCGATGACATTGCCGGCGCTTTCGAGATTGACAGCCATGTCGGCGAGTTCCAGCGCGCGGGCGTCGACCTCTTCGTCCTTGCTGGCGCGTCGCAGGCCCGCGAGATAGAGCTTGATGCTGATGTGGAGGGCGTCGATGTCCTTTTCCTTGGCGCGGATCGCATCGGCGGCGGTGTCGTCCCATTGGCCGTAGAGCCGGATCACCGAGCGCAGCATCGTTTCCACGCCTTCGCCCATCTGCAGGATCTCACGCGTGGCGCAGCTCAAGGCCCGGTTCGGATCAGCGAGGGAGGCCGGGTCAAGGGCGCTGATCCGGTCGAGCGTCGCGGACCGGGGCGGGGGCGCGACGAGTTTGCCGACGATGCCGAGGACGAGGCCGGTGAGCGGCAGACCGAGGATCAGCACCGCGAGGTTGAACGCGAGATGGAGGTTGATGACCTGCCGCGCCGGCGTTGCGCCCAGCGTGTCGAGGAAGGCGCCGAAGCGCTGGAGGAGAAGGAGCGCCACGACCGCGCCGCCGCCGCGGAGCGCGAGGTTGGCGATGATGACGCGGCGGGCCGGAAGATCGGCGCCGAGGGTCAGCACATAGGCGATGAACGAGCCGCCGAGATTGGCGCCAAGCACCATCGCCGCCGCCGCCGGAACCGGCAGCATGGATTGCGCGGCGAAGGTGACGAAGAGGAGAACGGCGGCGACCGAGGAATGGACGAGCCATGCGAGAAGCGCGCCGATGGCGAAGGCGGTGACAAGATCGCCGCCGAGGTAGCGCATCGCCGAGCCGATGGCGGGACTGTCGCGGAGGGGTTCGGTCGCGTCGCGGATTAGGGACAGCGAGACGAAGATCAGCGCCAACCCGATCAGCACCCGCCCCGCCATGCGGAAGTCGCGCCGGCGCGCGCGGAGGAAAAGCCCGACCCCGGCGACGAGGAGGAGCGGCACCACCCAGTCCGCCTGCGACAGCAGGACTTGCGCCACCAGCGCTGAACCGACATCGGAGCCGAGAAGGATGGCGAGGCCGGCGGCGGCGCTGAGGGTGCCCGCCGCGATGAAGCCGGTGGTGAGCATGGCGACGGCGGTGGCGCTTTGCAGGGCAAGCGCCGCCCCCATGCCCATCGCGGCCGCGAGGAGGCGGTTGCGTTCACCCTTCCTCAGCCAGCGGCGAAGCTGCACCGACCAGGCCCGCTCCACCCCCGTGCGCACCAGCCGGACCGACCAGATCAGAAGGGCGGCGGCGCCGGCGACATGGAGGAGGAAGAGGAGGGGGGAAGAACTGCTCAAGGTGGCTCCGATGCGCCCGAGTCGTGGGCTGTTACAAAACTGTCATGAAACCTTCACAAAACGCCGGCGGCCACAATGACAATCTTCGCCGCCGCGCGCGCGATCACTTCCAGCGGCGGTGAATCCAGAACCACTGGTCCATGTGCTGGCGCACCAGTGCTTCGAGGTTGTCGTTGACGGCCTGGGTCATGGTGGCGGCATCGCTGTGCGGGATCGGCTTTTCGACATGGATGTCGAAGTTGAGCCCGTCCGGGCGGCGGATGCCGTAGATCGGGATCAGGTCGGCCCCGTATTTCAGCGCAAGGTCGGCGGCGGAGGTCGCGGTCAGGGCGCGGGCGCCGAAGAAGGTCGCGGGGATGCCGTGGATCATGCGCTGGTCCATGACGATGCCGAGCATGCCGCCGGATTTCAAGAAGCGCACCATGTCGCCAAGGCCGCGCGGCCCGCGCGGGAAGAGGGGTTTGCCGATCTCCGATATGGCGGCGACGTAATGCGCGTTGAAAAGCGGGTTCGTCATCGGCTTGTAAAGCCCGCCGACGCTGTAGCCACGCGCGACAAGCGCCCCGCGCGCCACGTCGTAATTGCCGAAATGCCCGGTGGCGAGGATCACGGGGCGCCCCTCGGCATGGGCAGCCTCAAGCGCTGCGGCGCCCGGGCCGGTGAGCGGCAGATCGCGGATGCGGTCGATGAAATCCTTGCCGGAGTAAAGCTCGATGGTGGTGCGGCCGACATTGTCGGGCACGGCGCGGACGAGGCGGCGCACCTCGGCCTCGGGCAGGTCGGGGCAGACGAGGGCGAGGTTCTCGCGCACCCTTCGGGTATAACCGGCAAGGGGGGCGACGAGGCGCGAGATGACCCAGCCCGCGACCGGCACGCGCACGGCATAGGGCAGGCGTAGCGCGCACCAGAGCAGCACGCGGAAGGCGCGGTCGACCAAGCGGTCGCTTGCGGTGGGACTGAGCTTCTGCGGTCTGGCCATGCCGTCTTCACTTGCGCGCGGGGCGTTGCCCGACCCCGTGCATTCCGGCGAAAGACATAGAGGCGGGCGCGGAAGCTGGCAAGGCGGGCGGGGCGCGCCGCCGCGTCACTCCTCCCCCTCGCCTTCGGATTTCAGCGCGAGTTCGCCGGCCTCCTGCAATTCGCGGATCGCGGCGATGATCGCGGTCTGGGCGGCGTCGGCATCCTTGGTCCTGACAGCGCCGCGCGCCGCCATCTCTTCGCGCAGGGTTGCCGCCATGCGCTGCGAGAGGCTCGCAAGGATGAACTCGGCGCTGGCTGCGTCGTCGCCGGCGGTGGCCGAAGCAAGGGCGGTCACAAGTTGCGCCTGGTCGACCTTGCGGGTGACTTTCGGGATGTCGCGCCCTTCGATCCGGGTCGCGATATCGGCGAAGGTGAAGATCGCGCGGCGCACACGGTCGGCGAACTCCGCGTCATCCTCGCTCAGGCCGGCCAGAACCTCATCGCGGGTGAGGGCCGGGGCGATGTTGAGGATCGCGCCGACCCTATCCTCAGGTTCGCCGCCGAAGGCGCGGGCGGGGGCGGCGCTGAGTTGCCCGGCCAGAGAAAGGCCGATCTGGCGCACGGTTTCGGGTTGGACATGGCCGGTCTTGCCGACGCCGTAGGCAAGCCTGCGGGCGCGGTCGCCCGGAAGCTTTCCCAGAAGCTCCGCCGCCTGCGCCACGGGAAGCTTCGACAGAAGCACGGCGCCGATCTCGGTGCTTTCCTCGTTCAGGGCGGCGAGCAGGCGGTCGGTGCCAAGGGCTGCGATCCGCTCCCACGGGTCGGCATTGGGATTCGAGGCGCGCTGGCTGCGGATGCGGGTGGCCGCGGCAGGCGAGATATGGCTTTCAAGGAGGTCGAGCGCGCGTTCCAGCCCACCGGGGAAGGAAAGCCCGACCGAATCGAGCCGGGACACGAATTCCTCGACCACGGCGCGAAGGGTGGCACGATCCACGCTGCGCATTGCGCCCATCTGTTCGGTCAGCGCGGTCTGAAGATCATCCGGCAGCGCCTTCAGCGGCAGCCCGCTGCCCTCGGTCAAAAGAAGCCGCACGATGATCGCCGCCTTTTCGCGCCCGGTCATGACGCGCGGAACCGGGCGGGCCGCGTCGGTCCGCAATGTTTCGGGCTTTGCGATGGCCGTCATTGATTCCCTCCGCCGCTGTCGGGCGACGGTCGCAGGCTTGGGTTAACGGCGCTTTACCCGGTCCGGGAAATCAGCTTTCGAGCTTGATGCAGGTCCGGGTCGCGGCGTCCCAGGAGGTGCCCTCGGCGCAGCTCATCGAGGCCTGCTTGTCGCGACCGTTGCAATCCCCGGCAGCAAAGCCTGGCGCGACCGAGGCGGCGAGGGCGATCAGGGCAGCGAATGCGTGTTTCATCATGGCATGCTCCTTTCTGGCGGAAAGTGTGCCAGCGGGCCTGCCCCTGCGGCAAGCCCGGATCGGCCCCTCACGCAATCGTGTGCGCGCCGCGTCAGGCCCCGAACACCCGCGCGAAGATCGTGTCGACGTGTTTGGTGTGGTAGCCGAGGTCGAACTTTTCCTCGATCTCGGCGGGGGACAGGGCTGCCGTCACCTCGGGGTCGGCGAGAAGCTCGGTCTTGAAATCGGCCCCCTTCTCCCAGACCTTCATGGCGCTTCGCTGCACGAGGCGGTAGGAATCCTCGCGGCTGACGCCGGCCTGGGTCAGGGCCAGAAGGACCCGCTGGCTCATCACCAGGCCTTTGAACTTGTTCATGTTCTTCAGCATGTTCTCAGGATAGATCACCAGCTTTTCGATGACCCCCGCCAGCCGGTTCAGCGCGAAGTCGAGCGTGATGGTCGCATCCGGGCCGATGGCGCGCTCGACCGAGGAATGGCTGATGTCGCGCTCATGCCAGAGGGCAACGTTTTCCAGCGCCGGGACTACTGCCATGCGGACAAGGCGGGCAAGGCCGGTCAGGTTCTCGGTCAGGACCGGATTCCGCTTGTGCGGCATCGCTGACGATCCCTTCTGGCCGGGGGAGAAGAACTCCTCGGCCTCCAGAACCTCGGTCCGCTGCATGTGGCGGATCTCGATGGCGATGTTTTCCATGCTTGAGGCGATGACGCCGAGCGTGGCGAAGAACATGGCATGGCGGTCGCGGGGGATCACCTGGGTCGAGATCGGCTCGGGGCGGAGGCCGAGCTTTTCGCAGACATGCGCCTCGACCGCCGGGTCGATATTGGCGAAGGTGCCGACGGCGCCGGAGATGGCGCCCGTCGCAACCTCGTCCCGGGCGGCAATAAGGCGGGCCTTGTTGCGGTCCATCTCGGCGTAGAAGCGCGCGAAGGTCAGGCCCATGGTCGTCGGCTCGGCATGGATGCCATGGCTGCGGCCGATCCTGAGCGTGTCCTTGTGCTCATAGGCGCGCGTCTTCAGCGCCGCCAGCACCCGGTCCAGATCCGCCAGCAGGATGTCGGTGGCGCGGACGAGCTGGATGTTGAGCGTGGTGTCGAGAACGTCCGACGAGGTCATGCCCTGATGGACGAAGCGGGCGTCGTCGGCGCCGATATGTTCGGCGAGATGCGTGAGGAAGGCGATCACGTCATGCTTCGTCACCGCCTCGATCTCGTCGATGCGGGCGACGTTGAATTCCACGTCCTTGGCGCGCCACACCGCCTCGGCATTGGCCTTGGGGATGACGCCGAGGGCGGCTTGCGCGTCGCAGGCATGGGCCTCGATCTCGAACCAGATGCGGAACCTTGTCTCGGGCGACCAGATCTGAACCATCTCCGGGCGGGAATAGCGGGGGATCATCGGCAGGCCTTTCGCTTTCGGGGGACGCGGGCGTGTCCTAGACTGCGGGGGGCGGAAGGGCAAGAAGGCGGCGGGCGTGCGGGTGACTTCGGGGAAGGATCAGGGGCGTTTCGTGCCGGTTCTGGCGGATTTCGCCGGGCGCTGGAGCATCGGGCGGCGGATCGAGGACAGGCTGGCGCGGGCGGAGGGGCGCTTTGACGGTGAGGCGGTCTTTGCGCCGGACGGGCATGGGGGGCTGACCTACCGCGAGACGGGCGAGCTGAGGCTAGGGGGCGGCCCCGCCTTCACCGCCGAGCGCAGCTATCTCTGGCGCGAGACGGACGGGCGGATCATCGTCGATTTCGCCGATGGCCGGCCGTTTCATGGCTTCGACCCGGCCGCACCAGCCGCGCATCACCTCTGCATCGCCGACGATTACACCGTGCGCTACGTTTTCGCCGGCTGGCCGGAGTGGCAGGCGGAATGGACGGTCTGCGGGCCGCGCAAGGATTACACGATGCTGTCGCTGTATCGCCGCGCTTGACCGGGGCGGTCCTCCGGGCGAGCGTGGGGAGACGAGACAAGGAGGAGGTAGTCATGGTCGAAACCGTCAAGGGGCGCGACGTCACCATCCATTTCGATGGGTCGCGCTGCATCCATTCGCGGAACTGCGTCCTCCATCACCCCGATGTCTTCGTGCCGAACGTCAAGGGAGAGTGGATCCACCCCGACGCCGCCCCCGCCGACGAGGTGATCCGCATCGGCCAGATGTGCCCTTCTGGCGCGATCCGGGTGGAAAGGACCGATGGCCGCCCGGTCGCGAGCTCCAACCAGCCGCCGGTCGTCAACATGGTCTTCGTGCGGGAAAACGGGCCTTTGGCGATCGAGGCGGAGCTTCTTTTGCGCGGGCAGCCCCACGACAGCGTCCGCGCGACGCTTTGCCGCTGCGGGCATTCTGCACGGAAGCCCTTCTGCGATGGCGCCCATACTGCCGCAGGCTTCACTGCGACGGGGGAGCCGGTGGCCAAGGACACCCCAGCACTTGAGGTGCGGAACGGCCCGGTCGACCTTCAGCCGCAGCCGAACGGCCCCCTGAAGGTCGTCGGCAATCTTGAGGTCGTCTCGGGCACCGGGCGCACGGTCAACAAGGTGCGGCAGGTCTTTCTCTGCCGCTGCGGCCATTCGCAGAACAAGCCCTATTGCGACGGCAGCCACAAGGCGGCGGGGTTCGTGGCGGAGTAGCGAAAGAATAAGGAGAACTGGTCTATCCACTGCCCGGGACGCCCAAAGCGTTCCGGGCCGCGCCGTTCGTCGGGCTTGCGCCGCGCCACTGGCGCGACGGTCCCTCCTCACCGCCCCCAGGGCGGGCGCGATGGCGCCCACCCTCGGGTCAGGCGCGGCCCTCTCTCATGTATGGGGCGAAATACAAAGGAAGAACTTTATCCTTACCCCACCAACGCCGGATCAAACGGATACTTCGTCAGGTTCTCGCAACCCGTCGCGGTGATCAGCACCTGATCCTCGATCTTGATCGAGAAATCGCCGCCCTCGGGGCTGACCAGCGCCTCGGTACAAAGGACCATGCCTTCCTCGACAAGATGCTCGAAGGCGCCGTCATTCCAGCCGTCGGCATAGGGCACATAGGGCCATTCGTCGCAAAGCCCGACGCCGTGCATCTTGCAGGAATACTTCTGTCGCCAGTATTCGGAGGCCAGCTGATGGCCGCCATGCACCAGCTCGCGGATCGACACGCCGGGTTTCAGCCGCGCCTGATGGTCGCGGATATGGTCAAGCGCGTGGTTCATGGCGGCGATCATGTCGGGGCGCGGCTTGCCGTCGCCCACCCACCAGGTCCGCGAAATGTCGATGCAGAAGCCGTAGGCGCCGATGAGGTCGGTGTCGAAGGCGACGATCTCATCGGGCTGCACGATCCTTGGCCCGCATTCCTGAAACCACGGGTTGGTGCGGGGACCGGAGGCGAGAAGCCGCGTCTCGATCCATTCGCCGCCGCGCCGGATGTTGCCCTTGTGAAGCTCGGCCCAGGTGTCATCCTCACTGACGCCGCCCTTTGGCACGTTCTCGCGGGTGAAGGCCTCCATCCCGGCGATGGCGCTTTCGCAGGCGTGATGGGCGCAGCGCATGGCGAGGATTTCGTCCGGCCCCTTGATGGCGCGGGTCCGCTCGGTCAGTTCCTCGCCTTCCATCACCTCGAAGCCGGCACGCTCCAATGCGCGCAGCCCGTGGAGCATGATCTTGTCGATGCCAATGCGCCGGTTGGTCCCGGCATGGGCGCGCATCACCTCATCAACCTGCTGGGCGAAGGCGCCGGCATCCTCCGCCCCCCGGTCGCCGGAACAGGAATAGAAGAAGGTGGCGCCAGCGCGGATTTCCTTCACCAGCGGATTGAAGGTCACGAGGAAGGGCGAGTTCTTGTATTCCCAGATCACCATATGACCATCGGCGCACAGAAGCACCGCCCGGAACGGGTTATGCGCATTCCAGAGCTGCATGTTGGTGGTGTCGGTGGCGTAGCGGATGTTCATCGGGTCGAACATCAGGATGCCGCCCCAGTCGCGGGCGACAAGGGCATCGGTCAGCCGCCGCCAGCGGTATTCCCGCATCTTCTGAAGATTCGGCAGCGTCAGCCCCGCCGCCTCCCATTCGCGGAAGGCAAGCTGCGTCGGCCCGATCTCCACCCGGTCGTTGTCATTGGGCGTGCCGTCGCCGAGAAGCGTCCCCCGGTTCGGGTCGATCTTGCGGCGGTCGCTGTAGTGGTCGGTCATGCGCGGCTCCTCCCGTCGCGCCGATGCTGGAAGGCGGCGGGTCCGGCGGCATGCCCGTTCGCGACATCGGCAGGGCTGGAATTCGCCAAAGGCTCCGGTAGAGAGGGGCCATGCAAGCCCATCCGATCCTTCAGCCCGAGATTCCCGAAGCGCAGCGCGCCGCCGCCGCTCTTCGGCTACCGTCGATGCAGCCGGTGGCGGCGGGGGCGCTGCTGACCGTCGATGGTGCCTATTCGGCCCAGCTTGCCGAAAAGGCGCGGCTGATCGTGGCGGACCGGGGCAGGGTGATCGCCGTCCTGCCGGGGGCCGAGGCGGCGCTCGGGGAGCTTCTTGGAAGCGTGGTCGCGGCGCTTGCCGCGCGACCCGATTTCGCGGTCGAGGGCGAAAGTGTCAGGCGGCCCGATGGGGCGGTCGTCGCGGTGGATCGCGTCGACCCGCTTCTGACACTCTCACGGCTGGTGCAGGAGGATTTCTGTATCCTTGAGAAGCGGGGCGAGGAGCATGTGCTGACTGCCGCCCTTCTCTGCTTTCCCGCCGCCTGGACGCTGGCCGAAAAGATCGGCCGCCCGCTGACCGGCATCCATGTGCCGGTGGCGCCCTATACCGAGGATATCGCCCGCCGTGTGCAGCGGCTGTTCGACGGGGTGCAGCCGGGCCGCCCGGTGTGGCGCGCGAACCTGCTGCGCTACGACGATTTCGCCCTCTTCCAGCCCTATACCGAGGCGCAGAAGCGCAAGGTCGGCGCCCCGGACAGCCCCTTTGAGCGGAGCGAGCGGCAGACGGTAATCCGCCTGCCGGAAAGCGGGGCGGTGGTCTTCGCGATCCATACGACGGTGATAAGGCGGGTGGTTTAGGTGCGGTAAGCATCTGAACGTGAAAGGCAATGCTTGGGAGTCAATCCCGGTGGCCTGAAAATCTCCCCGGCAATCCATGCCATTGGAGCGCAACCCGCAGGATTTCGGCGGTATGACGAAATTCTGCTGTGCCCGCCCACCGGGCGGCGGGCACATTCGTGCCCACCTTGGGCGGACTCATCAGAACTTGGCACCCCTTGCGCGGGCGGAAAGCCACTTGCCTTTCGGCTTGTGCCTTCAGGCAACGGCGCGGGTGTCCGTCCACTGGACGGCCACCTTGTCGCGCCGCGGTACAAATCTGAAGCGTCGGAATAGTCGCTCGCGGTCAGGCAAAGTCCTCTGCGAGGCAACTTGAAAAGCGAAGCCCGCTGTCGCCCGCCTCCCGTTCAGAGGTCGAGCAGGCGCGACAGTTGCTCGGCCGTGCCGGGCCTTTTGGCGATGTCCACGGTGCTTGGCAGTTCGCAGGCGCGCATCGTCGCCTCGATCATGCCGGCCCGGCGCGCGGCCCAGGCGATGACGAAAGGCTGCGGCGTTCCCGCCGGAACCTGAGAGGGGTTGTGAAAAGATGCCATGCCCGTGACTCCTCCGAGCCGTCTTACCCAGTATCTGGTTAACAAGCGATTCAGGCTGAATTCCGCCGGCAACGGTACGCTTTCGGGATGGATTTCCGGCGACGACAGCCATCGCGCGCGAAAATGCCCGGAAATCAGGCGCGCAGATGGCGAAACGCCCAAGCCAAAGCCTCAGACGAAACCCTCGCCGCCGCAGGTCGGGCAGCGCGTGGTCTTGACGCCGAAGCAGCCGACGCAGCGGTCGAGGATCTGCTTGCCGCGCAGATCCACGCCCCGCACCACCTGGCCCGTGCCCCGGCAGATCTGGCAGGGCGTACGGCCCGAGCCGTGACAACGGTGGCAGCGCCGTTTGACGGGCGGGTCCTGTTTGCTGGTCGGACTCATGAGCCTCACTCCCCTTGGCTCTCTCGCGGAGCCTCGACGGCAAGAGACCACAGGTCGGCGCGGCTGTCACCATTCCTGACCGCCCGGCGCCACGAAAAAGGGCGCCCGAAGGCGCCCTTTTCCCCGCAGGGCGGGCTTCAGCCCGCCGCACTTAACAGGAATAGTACATCTGGTACTCGATCGGGTGAGGCGTATGCTCGTAGGCATAGACCTCTTCCCACTTGAGCGCCATGTAGCCCTCAAGCTGGTCCTTGGTGAAGACATCGCCGGCCAGAAGGAAGTCGTGGTCCTTCTCCAGTTCCTCCAGCGCCTCGCGGAGCGAACCGCAGACGGTCGGGATTTCGGCCAGTTCTTCCGGCGGCAGATCGTAGAGGTCCTTGTCCGAAGCCGGACCCGGGTCGATCTTGTTCTTGATGCCGTCGAGACCGGCCATCAGGAGCGCCGCGAAAGCGAGGTAGGGGTTCGCCGACGGATCGGGGAAACGGGCCTCGACGCGCTTGGCCTTCGGCGATTCCGTCCACGGAATACGAACGCAGCCCGACCGGTTGCGGGCGGAATAGGCGCGCAGAACCGGGGCTTCGAAGCCGGGGATCAGGCGCTTGTAGCTGTTCGTCGCCGGGTTTGTCAGCGCATTCAGCGCCTTGGCGTGCTTCAGGATGCCGCCGATGAAGTAGAGCGCTTCCTGCGAAAGGTCGGCATACTTGTCGCCGGCGAAGAGGGGCTTGCCGCCCTTCCAGATCGACATGTTGACGTGCATGCCAGAACCGTTGTCGCCCTTCATCGGCTTCGGCATGAAGGTCACGGTCTTGCCATAGGCGGCCGCGACGTTGTGGATGACATACTTGTATTTCTGGATGTTGTCGGCCTGCTCGACGAGACCACCGAAGATCATGCCAAGCTCGTGCTGGCAGGTCGCAACCTCGTGGTGGTGCTTGTCGACCTTGATGCCCATGCGCTTCATGGTCGACAGCATCTCGCCGCGCAGATCCTGCGCCTCGTCGATCGGGTTCACCGGGAAGTAGCCGCCCTTGTGGAGCGCGCGGTGGGCCTGGTTGCCCATCTCATATTCGGTGTCGGTGTTCCAGGCGGCGGCATGGGCGTCGATCTGGTAGGAAACCTTGGCCGGCGTCACCGAATAGCGCACGTCGTCGAAGATGAAGAATTCGGCCTCGGGGCCGAAATAGGCGGTGTCGCCGACGCCGGAGGACTTCAGGTAAGCCTCGGCCTTCAGCGCGGTGCCGCGCGGGTCGCGGCTGTAGGGCTCGCCCGTATCCGGCTCCACCACGTTGCAATGCACGCACATGGTCTTTTCGGCGTAGAACGGGTCGATATAGACCGAACCCGCATCGGCGATGAGCTTCATGTCGGACTGGTCGATCGACTTCCAGCCGGCGATGGAGGAACCGTCGAACATGAAGCCTTCCTCGAAGAAGTCCTCATCGACGAGATCGGCCACCAGCGTCACATGCTGCAGCTTGCCCTTGGGGTCGGTGAAGCGGATGTCGACATATTCGACCTCCTCGTCCTTCATCAGTTTCAAGGCGTCCTTTACCTTGCTCATCCTTGGTGTCCTTTCGTTTGGATAGGGCCGGGCTTCTGCCCGAAAACTCAGATCGCGTCCTCGCCGGTCTCGCCGGTGCGGATGCGGATGACCTGTTCGACGGGGGTCACGAAGATCTTGCCGTCACCGATCTTGTCGGTGCGGGCGGCGGAGATGATGGCCTCGATGGCGGTGTCCACCATGTCGTCGGAAAGGACCACCTCGATCTTCACCTTGGGCAGGAAGTCCACTACATATTCGGCGCCGCGATAAAGCTCGGTATGGCCCTTCTGGCGACCGAAGCCCTTGACCTCGATCACCGAAAGCCCCTGCACGCCGACCTCCTGAAGGGCTTCCTTCACTTCGTCGAGCTTGAAGGGCTTGATGATGGCTTCGATCTTCTTCATGGGCCTTGAGTCTCCCTGCCGCTTTTTCGCTGGTCGGCCCCTGTCACCACTTTCATCGTGCAGGGACAATTGGCTAGGCTCCGGGGGGCAGGGCGCCGGCCGGGGAAACCTGCGGTGATGCCTAAAATTTGTGCAGATTGATCGCCGTGCGGGCAGTTTGAGAACTTTGCGGGGAAAACCATGACCGAGCTTCTGACCGCCGCCCAGATGCGCGCCATCGAAGAGGCCGCGATCGCCTCCGGCGAGGTGACGGGGCTGGAACTGATGGAGCGCGCCGGGCGGGGCGTGGTCGAGGCGATCTTCGAGGAATGGCCGGAGCTGAAGGCGGGGTCGTTCCGGGCGGTAGTGTTGTGTGGGCCGGGGAACAATGGCGGCGACGGGTTCGTCGTGGCGCGGTTGTTGAAAGAGTGGGGCTGGGAGGTGGAGGTTTTTCTTTACGGGGAGCCTGAGAAGCTGCCGCCGGATGCGCGGGTGAACTATGAGCGGTGGTTGGGGATGGGGGAGGTGGCGGCGCTGGCCTCTGGGTTCGCGGTTTCTTCGCGGAAGCCAAGCGTTGTCGTTGATGCCCTTTTCGGCACAGGCCTTTCCCGTCCGGTTCATGGCCTTGGTTCGACATTTCTAGATTTGGCAGAGGCGCGCCAATCTATTTGGCCGAACAACCGTATTGGCATCGCCTGCGTGGCGATCGACCTGCCGAGCGGGGTGTGCAGCGACAGTGGGCGTGCTCTCAAGTCGCCGGATTTTCGTGGTTTGGCGGAAAATGTCGCAGCCGTGCCGTCTGCACAGGCTGATCTTACTGTCACGTTTCATGCGCCGAAGCAGGGTCACTTGCTCGACGACGGGCCGAGTCTTTGCGGAAAGCTGGTGGTCAAAAGCATTGGTCTCGGAAGTCTCGAGCGGCAACGCAGCGTCCATGTCGAACTAGTGAGCGAGGCTTCGGGCGCGCGCTCGAAGTATTCTTTCGATTTGCTAAAGGGGGCTTGGGGGATTCCCAGCCACAAATACACCCACGGCCACGCCCTCATCCTCTCCGGCCCCTCCGGCAAGGGCGGTGCCGCCCGGCTCGCCGCGCGGGGGGCGCTGCGGATCGGGGCGGGGCTGGTGACGGTGGGCTGTCCGCCGGAGGCGCTGGCGGAAAATGCCGCGCGGCTCGATGCGGTGATGCTGAAGGCGGTGGCGGATGGGGATGTGCTGTCCGAGGCGTTGGCCGATCCCCGGATCAATGCGCTCTGCCTCGGGCCCGGGCTGGGGCTGGATGAGCGGGCGCGGGGGCTTCTGGTGGTGGCGTTGCAGAGTCGGGGCAAGCCCCGACTCGTCCTCGACGCCGACGCCCTTACCCTCCTGTCGCAAAACCCCGACCTCTTCGCGGCCCTCCACATAAACTGCGTCCTCACCCCCCATGCCGGGGAATTCGCCCGCCTCTTCCCCGACATTGACGAAAAACTCGCCGCCCCCGCCACGAAAGGCCCGGCCTATTCCAAGGTGGATGCGACGCGCGAGGCGGCGAAGCGGGCGGGCTGTGTCGTCCTTTACAAAGGGCCGGACACCGTCATCGCCGACCCCTCGGGCCGCGCATCCATCAACTCCGCCTGTTACGACCGCGCCGCGCCCTGGCTTGCGACTGCGGGGTCGGGCGATGTGCTTGCGGGCTTCATCACCGGTCTTCTCGCCCGTGGCTTCGCGCCCATGCAGGCGGCCGAAACCGCCGCATGGCTCCATGTCGAATGCGCCCGGAAATTCGGCCCCGGCCTCATTGCCGAAGACTTGCCCGATCAGTTGCCGGCGGTGTTCCGGGATCTCGGACTTTGACCTACTCGGCCGCCACCCGCACGGCCGTTTCTGCGGCGGCGCAGGCGATCTCAAGCCCTTCGGCATAGACGATCTCGGGCTGATCGAAGCGCAGGTCGAAAAGCCGCATGCTCACGGCCTCGGTCGGCACGATGAATTCGTCGTCGGCGAGGCTGCCGACCTCCATCACCACGCTCTTGCGCCCGAAGAGCGCAGTTGCCCGCCAGTCGCGGACGAGGACCGGCGCATGGGCGGGCAGCACCAGCGCCTGGTCGGGCCGGCCATGGCCGAGGGCGCCTTCGCGGATGCGGATCGCAGGCCCGGAATAGCGGCGAAGGTGAATTTCGCGAAGGGCGCGCATCCCTGACCGGGTGACGATCTGGTCGCCGGGTTCGAGGAAATCGACCGGCAGCGCCCCGTCGGCGGTCATCACCACAGTTCCCGCCGCCAGTCCGGTTTCATCGGCCCGCAGCCCCGGCACCAGCCTTGGACCGGACCTGCCCCCCCTCACACCTGCCGTCATGACCACCCCCTCGTTACCCATGGTCATTTTTCAACGGGACTGTGGCAATAATAGGGTGAAGCCGCCCGGTTTCGCCCACGTATTTTGCCCTCGCATCGCATCCGGCTTCTTGCTAGAAGGGCGCGGATTTGGGGGGAGGTTCATGCCAGTGGCCTCCCTTGGGTTTTGCGGGTGTGGCGAAATTGGCAGACGCACCAGATTTAGGTTCTGGCGCCGCGAGGCGTGGGGGTTCAAGTCCCTCCACCCGCACCACGATGGAAAAGGACGAAGGAATGCAGGTCATCGAGACCCTCAAGGACGGTCTGAAGCGCAGCTACACGATCACCGTGCCGGCCGCCGATCTAGACGCGAAGGTCAATGAAAAGCTCGTCGAGGCGCAGCCCGAGGTCGAGATGAAGGGCTTCCGCAAGGGCAAGGTGCCGATGCCGATGCTGCGCAAGCAGTTTGGCGAGCGGCTGATGGGCGATGCCATGCAGGAAGCCATCGACGGCGCGATGAAGGCGCATTTCGATGCTTCGGGCGAGCGTCCGGCGATGCAGCCGAAGGTCGAGATGAAGGACGGCGACAAATGGCAGAAGGGCCAGGATGTCGTGGTCGAAATGTCCTACGAGGTGCTGCCGGCGATCCCGGAAGTGGACCTGTCCAAGGTCAAGCTCGACAAGCTGGTGGTCAAGGCTGACGACAAGTCGGTGACCGAGGCGCTTGAGAACCTCGCCAAGTCGTCGAAGGATTTCGAGGACCGCAAGAAGGGCTCCAAGGCCAAGTCGGGCGACCAGGTCGTCATCGACTTCGTTGGCAAGATCGACGGCGAGGCCTTTGAAGGCGGCGCGGGAGAGGACTATCCGCTGGAGCTCGGCTCGGGTTCGTTCATTCCCGGCTTCGAGGACCAGCTCGTCGGCGCCAAGGCGGGTGACGAGGTTGCGGTGAAGGTCTCCTTCCCGGCCGAATATGGCGCCAAGCACCTTGCCGGCAAGGAAGCGATCTTCGACTGCACGGTGAAGGCGGTGAAAGAGCCGAAGGCCTCCGCGATCGACGACGAGCTTGCCAAGCGCTTCGGCGCCGAAAGCCTCGACGCGCTCAAGGGCCAGATCGGTGAGCGGCTTGAGGCTGAATACACTGGCGCCTCGCGTCAGGTGATGAAGCGGGCACTGCTCGACCAGCTCGACAAGCTGGTGAAGTTCGACCTGCCGCCGAGCCTAGTCGAGGCCGAGGCGAACCAGATCGCCCACCAGATCTGGCACGACGAGAACCCGCATGACCATGGCCACAACCACGGCGCCATCGAGCCGACCGACGAGCACAAGTCGCTCGCCGAACGCCGGGTGCGGCTTGGCCTGCTTCTTGCCGAGATCGGCCAGAAGGAAAAGGTCGAGGTGACCGATGCCGAAATGACCCAAGCCGTGCTGACGCAAGCCCGTCAGTATCCGGGGCAGGAGCGTGCCTTCTTCGAGTTCGTGCAGAAGAACCCGCAGATGCAGCAGCAGCTTCGCGCGCCGATCTTCGAGGACAAGGTCGTGGATCTCGTCTTCGCCGGCGCCAAGGTGACGGACAAGGAAGTCACCAAGGAAAAGCTGCAGAAGGCTGTCGAGGCGCTCGACGAACTCTGAGCCTTCCGAGGCTGAAATCGAAGGCCGGCGTGACAGGTGGTCGCGCCGGCTTTTTGTTTTCGGGTGCGTTGAATGTCTTTTAAATCACAGGCGAAACAGAGGGTTGCGCCTGACTCGAGGGTGGGCGCCATCGCGCCCGCCCTGGGGGCGGTGAGGAGGGACCGTCGCGCCAGTGGCGCGGCGTAAGCCCGACGAACGGCGCGGCCCGGAACGCTTTGGGCGTCCCGGGCGACGTAAGCGCTGCGTCAGGTGAAAGGCCCATTCGCCGCAGGACGATAGGGCTCACGCGCCGCGGTTACGCAGGCTCTTGATGATCGAATAGAGGATACTGGCGGAATAAGCCGCAACGAAGACGATCATCGACATCCAGAAATTCGTCAGCATGAAGCCCGTCACCATGGCAATCGCGATCAGGAGCCAGATGCTCTTGTCGCGCGCGATGCGCAGCGATTTCGGCGAAAAGGTCGGGATGCGGCTCGCCATCAGCGCGCCGACCGTGCCGAGGTAAAGCCCCACGGCGAGCGGGTAGTTGGAGACGGCGATCCCGGTCTCGAACCCGATGAAGACCGGCAAGAGCGCCATCAGCGCGCCCGCCGGCGCGGGAACGCCGGTGAAGTGCTTGGCTGGCGAAAGTCCGTTTGCTGCCGCCTGCGACTGCGCCACGTTGAACCGCGCGAGGCGCATGCAGCAGCAGACCGAATAGGCCAGAACGAAGACCCAGCCACCGGTGTGCGGGGCCTCCAGAAGGGCGTATTTGTAAACCAGAAGCCCCGGCACCACGCCGAAGTTCAGGAAGTCGGACAGGGAATCGAGCTGCGCGCCAAACTCGCTCGTCGCTTTCAGCCGGCGCGCGACAAGGCCGTCCAGCCCGTCGATCACGATGGAGAAGAGGATCAGCGCCACGGCAAGACCGTAGTTCCCGGACATGATGAAGCGGATCGCGGTCAGGCCCGAACAAAGGCCGATCGTGGTGATCATGTTCGGCGCAAGCGTGATGAAGGGCAGGCTGTCGCTGTCGCTGTCCCGTTTCGGGTCCTGCGCCATGTTCACCGCACCGCCCCGCGCCGCTCAGGCTCGGTCGAGGTCAGGTCGGCGATGACGGTTTCGCCCGCTACCGTGGTCATGCCTACGGTGACAAGGGGCGCCACACCCGCCGGCAAGTATACGTCGAGGCGCGAGCCGAAGCGGATCATGCCGAAGCGCTGGCCGGTCATCAGATGGACGCCCTCGTTCACCTCGCAGACGATGCGGCGGGCGACGAGGCCGGCGATCTGGACGACGCCGATCCGGCGGCCATCCTCCATGCGGATCGTCAGGCCGTTGCGTTCATTGTCGACGCTCGCCTTGTCGAGCGAGGCGTTGAAGAACTTGCCGGGGCGGTAGGCGATCTTTTCCACCTGTCCGGCGACAGGCGCGCGGTTCACGTGGCAGTTGAAGACGTTCATGAAGACCGAAACACGGGTCAAAGGCTCGGCCCCGAGGCCAAGCTCCGCCGGTGGCACCGCTGCTTCGATCATCTGCACCACGCCGTCGGCAGGCGAAACGACAAGCCCATCGCGCACTGGCGTTACCCGGTCGGGATCGCGGAAGAAGTAGTAACACCAGACCGTCAGCCCGACACCGATCCAGCCCAGAGGTTCGGCGATCAGGAAAAGTACGACCGTCACCGCGGCGAAGATGCCGACGAAGCGGTAGCCCTCGCGGTGCATGGGTTTGATGAATGTTGCAAGCATGGACATCTGGCAGGCGCCGATCCGTTATCTGTTATTGTCGTCTCTTTTGACGGCGAATGCGGCGCGGCGCAACGGTGGATCGAGGCCCGGCCGGCGCAATCGCGCAAAGTTCAGAGCCAGCCGCGTCTCTTGAAATAGAGGAATGGCAGGACGGCAGAGATGATCATCAGTCCGATGGCGAAAGGATAACCGTAGGGCCAGGCAAGCTCCGGCATGTATTTGTAGTTCATGCCGTAGATCGAGGCGACGAGCGTTGGCGGCAGGAATACGACCGAGGCCACGGAGAATATCTTGATGATGCCGTTCTGCTCGATGTTGATGAGGCCGAGCGTCGCATCGAGGAGGAAGGTGGTCTTCTGCGCGATGAATTCGAGGTGGTCTGAGAGCGAATGGATGTCTGCTGCCAGCGCGCCAAGCTGTTCGCGGCATTCGACATCAAGCCCGCTCAGCTTCGGCCCGACATAGGCGGTCAGCCGTTCGAGCGTGGCGATACTGTCGCGGATATGGGACATGAGATCGCCCTTGCGGCCGATCCGGGTCAGGATCGCCTTGTAGTCGGGGGCCTTGCGCGCCACATCGGCGCCGATCCCGAAGATGTTGCGCGAAATCTCGTCGATGTCGCGCCCGGTCCGTTCGAGAATGTCGGCCAGCCGGTCGACCACCGCCTCCAGCAGCGCCATCAGCACATCCTGGCCGTCCTTCAGCCCAAGCTGCATCTTCTCGGCGCGGGCGGGAAAGCCGGTGAAGACCCGCGGCTCGCTGTAGCGGATGGTCACAAGGCGCTTGCCGCTCAGGATGAAGCTGATCGGGTCGATGACGATGTCGTCGCCATCGGAATGCGACAAGACAAGGGCGGTCAGGTAGGTGCCGCCGTTTTCGGAATAGAGGCGCGAGGAGGTTTCGATCTCGCGCATCTCGTCCCGGGTCGGCAGTTCGATGCCGAGATGGGTCTCCAGCGCGTGCTCTTCTTCCAGGGTCGGGTTGAGGAGGTCGAACCAGATCGCGCCGCCATCGGGTTCGACCGGAAGGAGCTTGCCGTCCTTCGCCGTATAGCTTCGCAGCATCTCCGCCCTCTGCCTCTGCCTTCGGAGGCAGCGATAGCGCGTCACCGCCGGTCAATGAAGCGCAAAAACGAAGGTCAGCCCTTCTGGCGTCCCTCGCGGTAAAGGACATATAGCCCGGCGCCGACGATGATGACGATGCCGGTCCAGCCTTCGGCATCCGGCAATTGCTGCCAGAAGAGCCAACCCCAGAGCACGCCCCAGATCATCGCGGAATATTCAAAGGGTGCGACGACGGATGAGGGCGACAGGCGGTAGGCCTGGGTCAGAAGCGTCAGCCCTGCCGCCGCAATGAAGCCGCAGAGCACCATCAGCCCGAAATCGCGCAGGCTCGGCGTGACCCAGCCGCGCGTGAGGAACCCAAGGCTCGGGTGGCTTTCGCCGGCATGGTCGCCGCTTGCGAAGACCGCCGCCAGCGCCAGCGCGCAGGCGAGGAAGGCGACATTGCCCCAGAAGGCGAGGGCCGGCGCGGTTTCGGTGGCGCCCATGCGACGTGCCGTGACCATCGAGAGGGCATAGGTAAGCCCCGCGACCAGCGCGAGAACCGCCGCCCAGTCGAAGACGTCCGATCCGGGGCGGACCATGAAGAGGACGCCGGCAAAGCCGACGATCACCGCGAACCAGCGGCGCGGGCCCACATGTTCACCCAATAGCGGCACCGAAAGGATGGTGATGAAAAGGGGTGCTGTGAAGAAAAGCGCGATCGTCGTCGCGAGCGGCAGCGAGGCGATGGCGAGGTAGAAGGCCGCATAGGAGCCGAAGAGCAGGAAGCCCCGCAGGAGCATCTTGCGCCAGCGCGGCGTCCAAAGGGTGCCGAGGCCGCCGTTCAGATGGGCGAGGAGCAAGAGGAGCGGCGCAGCGGTAAGGCTTCTGAGGATCATCGCCTCATAAAGCGGGTAGCTGCCGCTCAGCAGCTTCAGGATCAGGTCCTGCACCGAAAAGACCGCGAGGCCCGCGATGAGATAGGGGACGCCGGCAGCACCGGGGCGGGCTGTGGAAAGAGGGCTGGCGATGTCGGCCAAGGAAAGGGCTTTCGCAATGATCTTTAAGAGAGGCTAGGAAGGATAAGGGCAGCTGGCTGATCGGAAGCCGACATGGGCGTGACGGAAATCGCCCGCCGATAAGTGTCGCACCTGCCCCTACTTCGTGATCATCTCGACGATGCGGTAATTTTCCTCGACTATCTGGGCGAACGGACCAGTTGTGGGCGAAATTTTCGTTTCGGCGCAATAACGATTGGCATCCAAGAATTCGAAAAGAGTATCCCTACCGTCAATTATGTTATCACCCAGCGGGTTGTGCGGGCCGCAGACCGGTGCGGCGGCAAACGCCGCGGCGAACCGCGCAACATCCCTTTGGGGAACTACCCCGGTGTAGCGATAGAGCGGGCCATTGATCCGGGGAACGGGTTTGCTGCAATCGATCTTTTCTCGCACGGGCGCATAGACCGTATCCGCAGATCCGTCGGTGCAGACGTCATGCCAAATGCTTGACTTTTGTATCCGTTCCTCAAGCGCATCAGAAGGCGGGCGAGGGCGAGTATAGATCGCGGTGGCAGATCCGTCGGGATTTACCGTGAGAACCAGGCTCCTGCGAACGCGATAGTCTCGTCCGGTAATTTCGTCGAATTCAGTTTCTCCTGTGCCAAACTCGGCGACCCGCCAGACCTTTCGGCCATCAGAGCGGCCAACGAAGAGGGGATCCTGGTCAAGCGCATCCAAAGAAAGGCGGAATGCGTTTGCGTCCTGCTCATCCTTTAGCCCCGCCGGCGCGTAGGACGGGCCGGCTGTCGAGGTCGTTCCGGTCGGCGTGCAAGCGACGAGGACCGGAAGGACAAAAACAAATCTAAGGTAATACAACGGTGCGCGCATCGTCTGACTCATAAAAGCGGTTATCTATGCTAGACCCCCAACGCTGCGCCTGAAAACAAAAAAACCGCGCCGAGTTGCCCCGGCGCGGTGTGTTTCGTGACGAAGTTTCCACTTAGCGGAGGTCGTCGTCCTGGCCGGCGGCGCCGATGTCGTCGAAAAGCTCGGCGATCTCGAAGTTCGCGGCGGCTTCCGCTTCGGCGGCCAGTTCCTGGATCGACTTGCCGGACGCCTGAAGCGTGGCTTCCTCGACCGAACGGGCGACGTTCAGCGTGACGGTCGCGGTGACCTCCGGGTGGAGAACGACCGAGACATCGTGCAGGCCGAGATCCTTGATCGGACGGATCAGGACGACCTGCTTGCGGTCGACGGTGTAGCCCGCCGCGGTCGCGGCATCGGCCGCGTCACGGGTGGTGACCGAGCCGTAAAGCGCGCCGGCGTCGGAGGCCGAGCGAATCACGACGAAGATCTGGCCGTCGAGTTTGGCGGCGACCGCATCGGCCTCTTTCTTGGTTTCGAGGTTCTGGGCCTGAAGCTGGGCCTTGCGGGTCTCGAAACCCTTGATGTTGTCTTCCGAGGCGCGGAGCGCCTTGCCCTGGGGCAGCAGGAAGTTGCGCGCGTAGCCGTCTTTGACTTTGACGACTTCGCCCATCTGGCCAAGCTTGGCCACGCGTTCCAGAAGGATGACTTGCATTGTTCTCGTCTCCCTTACTTCACGGCATAGGGCAGAAGGGCGAGGAAGCGGGCGCGCTTGATGGCACGCGCAAGCTCACGCTGCTTCTTGGCCGAAACGGCGGTGATGCGGGCGGGCACGATCTTGCCACGCTCGGACACGTAACGCTGCAGAAGACGGACATCCTTGTAGTCAATCTTCGGTGCATTGTCGCCCGAGAAGGGGCAGACCTTGCGGCGGCGGAAAAACGGTTTGTTCGCCATGGTTTAGGTTCCTTTCCTCAGGTCTTTGATCAACGGCGTTCGCGGCGGTCGCCACGATCCCCGCGGTCGCCGCGGTCACCACGATCACCGCGGTCGCCACGATCCCCACGGTCGCCGCGCTCACCACGCTCGTCGCGCTTCTGCATCTGCACCGAGGGGCCTTCCTCGTGCTTTTCGACCTTGAGCGACATGACGCGCATCACGTCGTCATGGAGGCGAGCCAGACGCTCCATCTCGGCGACGGCGGCCGAGGGCGCGTCCGTGCGGAGATAGGCGTAGTGACCCTTGCGGTTCTTGTTGATCTTGTAGGCCATCGTCTTGACGCCCCAGTACTCGCTTTCGACGACCTTGCCGCCATTGTCCGCGAGGACGGTGCCGAAATGTTCGATGAGGCCTTCGGCCTGCGCGTTGGAAAGGTCCTGACGCGCGATGAGGACATGCTCATAAAGCGGCATGTATGCTCCTTTTTCGTCTCAGGCGGCTTCATAGGCGGGCGACACCTTCCGCTGCCCGCCACGAGAGGCACTGCCGGTTCCCGTGATTGCGGAAGGATGCGGCCTTATAGAGGAAAGCGTGGGGGATGCAAGCGCGGGCCTTTACCCCCCATTCATCTTGCCTGAAATACCTCGGGGGTGCGGAGGCTGGCCCCCGCTTCGCTTGTCGCAGGCCCGCGCTGCGGATAGAGGTGGACAAAACTCCAAGGGGGATGATCCATGACGCGCGCATTCGTATTTCCGGGCCAGGGGGCGCAGACCGTGGGCATGGGCCGGGCGCTGGCCGAGGCCTATCCGGCGGCGAAGGCGGTCTTTGATGAGGTTGACGACGCCCTTGGCGAAAAGCTGTCGCGGCTGATCTGGGAGGGCGACCAGGATACCCTGACACTGACACAGAACGCCCAGCCGGCGCTGATGGCCACCTCTCTCGCCGCGATGCGGGCCTTGGAGGCGGAGGGGATCGCGGTCACTTCGGCGGCCTTCGTCGCCGGCCATTCGCTTGGCGAGTATTCGGCCCTCTGCGCGGCCGGTGCGCTCAGCCTTGCCGACACGGCGCGGCTTCTCAGGCTCAGGGGGCAGGCGATGCAGGCGGCGGTGCCGGTCGGTGTCGGCGCGATGGCCGCACTCCTCGGCCTCGATTTCGCCGCTGCCGACGCGGTGGCGAGGGAAGCGGCGGAAGGCGAGGTCTGCCAGGCGGCGAATGACAACGATCCCGCACAGGTCGTGGTTTCCGGCCACAAGGGCGCAGTCGAGCGGGCGGTCGAGATCGCCAAGGCGAAGGGCGCCAAGCGGGCGATCCTGCTGCCGGTCTCCGCCCCCTTCCACTGCGCTCTGATGGAGCCTGCCGCGCGGGCGATGGCGGCGGCGCTGGCGGATGTGGCGATCAAGGCGCCGGTGGTGCCGGTCGTGGCCAATGTCCGCGCCGAGGCGGTCAGCGATCCAGCGCTGATCCGCGAGCTTCTGGTGGCGCAGGTCACGGGATCGGTGCGCTGGCGCGAATCCGTCGAATGGATGGTGGCGCAAGGTGTCACCGAGTTCTGGGAGATCGGCGCGGGCAAGGCCCTGTCGGGCATGATCCGGCGCATAGCGAAAGAGGCCGGGACGCGGGCGGTGGGCGCGCCCGAGGATGTCGTCGCGGCAAAGGGCTGACGTTGTTGCGGTGGAGAGGCCGGGGAGGGCGCTGCCCTCCCCGGACCCCACCCGGAGTATTTTTGGACAGAAAGTAGGGGAGCGGACGGATGTTCGATCTGACGGGGAAGACGGCGCTCATCACCGGCGCTTCGGGCGGCATCGGCGGCGCGGTCGCGCGGGCTCTGCATGGCGCGGGGGCGACGGTCGGGCTTTCGGGCACGCGCGAGGGGCCGCTTGCGGAACTCGCGGCGGAACTGGGCGGGCGGGCGCATGTGCTGCCCTGCAACCTTTCCGATGCGGCCGCGGTCGAGGCCCTGCCGAAAGCGGCCGTCGCGGCGATGGGATCGGTCGATATCCTTGTCAACAACGCCGGCATCACCCGCGACAACCTCTTCATGCGGATGTCGGACGAGGAGTGGCAGTCGGTCATCGACGTCAACCTGACCTCGACCTTCCGGCTCTGCCGCGGTGTCCTCAGGGGCATGATGAAGGCGCGTTGGGGGCGGATCGTCAACGTGACCTCGGTCGTCGGGACGACGGGCAATCCGGGGCAGGGCAATTATGCCGCCGCCAAGGCCGGCCTCACCGGCATGTCGAAGTCGCTGGCCTATGAGGTTGCGAGCCGGGGGATCACGGTCAACTGCATCGCGCCGGGCTTCATCACCACGGCGATGACTGACAAGCTGACCGAGGAGCAGAAGGGCAAGATCCTGACCCAGGTTCCCGCCGGGCGCATGGGGACAGCCGAGGAAATCGGGGCGGCGGCGCTTTATCTTTCCAGCACCGAGGCGGCTTATGTGACCGGCGCCACACTGCATGTGAACGGCGGCATGGCCATGGTCTGAGGGTCGCGGCGTCGAGATTGCGAAAGCGTTTGCACCGTGTTTAGACTGTGATATAGCCGACGCTGACCGGCCGGGGGGGCCTTCGGGCCCACATCGGTGGCCTGCCGTGAAGGCAGGCATTCAACCGCTCGGAACGAGCAGGATAGCAGAGCGGGGCAGACCCGCGAACATGAGGAATTGACATGGCCGATATCGCCGCACGCGTTAAGAAAATCGTCATCGAGCATCTCGGCGTCGAAGAAGACAAGGTCAACGAGAACGCCTCGTTCATCGACGATCTCGGCGCAGACAGCCTCGACACGGTCGAACTGGTCATGGCTTTCGAGGAAGAGTTCGGGATCGAGATCCCGGACGATGCCGCCGAAAAGATCCAGACCGTCGGCGACGCGGTGAAGTTCATCTCTGCCGGCGCCTGATAGCGCCGCAGACGTGTTTTGTGATGCGGCGCCCTTCGGGGCGCCGTTTCCATTTGGGGGGGGTGCGATGGTCCCGGTGATCGAGACGGAACGGCTGATTCTGCGGGGCTTCGCGCGGGCGGACTTCCCCGCGTATGTCGCGCTTTGGCAGGAGCCGGAGGTGGTCCGCTTCGTCGGCGGCGCGCCGCGCAGCGAAAGCGAAAGCTGGGGGCGGTTTCTCGGGCTGGCCGGGCACTGGAGCATGGAAGGCTTCGGCCAATGGGCGATCACCCGGCGCGGCGATGGCGCGATCATCGGCCAGACCGGGCATTTCTGGGCAAAGCGGGGGATCGGCGCGGATTTCGATGCGGCGCCGGAAAGCGGCTGGGTGCTGTCATCGTCGGCCCATGGTCAAGGGCTTGGCGGCGAGGCAGTGGCGGCGGCGCATGGCTGGTTCGACGCGCAGCCTTTCGGCGGCGTCAGCCACGCGATGATCGAGGTCGGGCATGAGGCCTCCTTCGCGGTGGCGCGGCGGTTGGGCTATCAGCCGATGCGCGAGGCCGAGTATACCGGCGACCGGGTCATGCTGATGCGGCGACAGCGATCCTTCTGACGGGGAGCGCATCCTTTCAGGTCGTGTGAGGGAACCCTGCGCGTCTGCGAGGGGTTCTTTCGGCATGCAGAGGCGCGCGGATGCGCTGAAACCGAGGGAGATTCCCATGCCCGTGAAGGGTCTGAAGGACAACGCCATCAAGACGTCGATCGAGACGCTGAACGCCTGCCTGGCCGATCTCGTGGCACTTGGGCTGGCGCTGAAGCAGGCGCATTGGAACGTCAAGGGCCGCAATTTCATCGGCATTCATGAGCTATTCGACGCGGTGTATGCTCGCGTGGCCGATGGCGTGGATGTGGTGGCGGAGCGGGTCCAGATCCTCGGCGGTGCCGCGCTTGGGACGGTCGAGGTCGTGTCAGGTGCTGCGAAGATGAAGGCCTATCCCACGAATGTCGTCGAGGATTTAAAGCACGTCGAAGAAGTGTCGAAGCGGCTCGCGGATGTGGGCGAGCGGGTGCGGAAATCCATCGAGGTCATCTCGGAAGCGGGCGACGAGGGGACGGTCGATGTCTTGGTCGGCCTGTCGCGCCAGCTCGACAAGGATCTGTGGTTCGTCGAGAGCCATCTCGGCAAGTGATCCCTCGGCCCGGCGTGATGCTGCGCGGGCGGCAGGACGGCAGGTCACGGGCGTTGCAGAGCCGCGCCCCCGCGTGTATCACCGGGCGGCAGAAAAACTGGCCGGAGAAGTGGGCATGAGGCGGGTCGTTATCACGGGTCTTGGGATGGTCACGCCGCTTGCCTGCGGTGTCGAGGAGACGTGGAAGCGGCTTCTCGACGGGCAGTCGGGCGCGGGGCCGATCACGCGGTTCGATACCGCGAATGTGGTCACGACCTATGCCTGCGAGATCCCTTTCGGCGATGGCACCGACGGCACCTTCAATCCGGACGACTGGATGGAGCCGAAGGACCGCCGCAAGGTCGATGACTTCATCCTTTACGGCATGACGGCGGCGGTTCAGGCGGTCCGGGATTCCGGCTGGGAGCCGCAGACCGAAGAGGACCGCTGCCGCACCGGCGTGATGATCGGATCGGGGATCGGCGGGCTGACCTCGATCGCCGAGACGGCGGTTCTCATCAAGGAAAAGGGGCCGAAGCGGGTTTCGCCCTTCTTCATTCCGGGTAGCCTCATCAACCTCATCTCGGGGCAGGTCTCGATCCGTTTCGGCTTCAAGGGGCCGAACCATGCGGTGGTGACGGCCTGTTCGACGGGCGCCCATGCCATCGGCGATGCGGCGCGGCTGATCCAGTGGGGCGATGCCGATGTGATGGTCGCGGGCGGCGCCGAGGCGCCGATCAGCGAGATCGGGATTGCCGGGTTCAACGCCTGCAAGGCGCTGTCGACGAAGCGGCCTGATGAGCCTGCCAAGGCCTCGCGGCCCTATGACGCCGACCGTGACGGCTTCGTCATGGGCGAGGGCGCCGGCGTGGTTGTGCTTGAGGAATACGAGCACGCCAAGGCGCGGGGGGCCAAGATCTATGCCGAAGTGCTGGGCTATGGCCTGTCGGGCGACGCCTATCACATCACCGCACCGTCCGAGGATGGCGATGGCGGCTTCCGGTCGATGTCGGCGGCGCTGAAGCGGGCCGGGCTGGAGCCTGCCGATGTGGACTACATCAACGCGCATGGCACCTCGACCATGGCCGATACGATTGAGCTTGGCGCGGTCGAGCGGCTGATGGGCGATGCGGCGTCGAAGGCGACGATGTCCTCGACCAAGTCCTCCATCGGGCATCTTCTGGGGGCTGCGGGGGCGGTGGAGGCGATCTTCTGCATCCTTGCCCTGCGTGACCAGATCGCGCCGCCGACGATCAACCTTGATAATCCGGCGGTAGCGCCGAAGCTTGACCTGGCGCCGAACAAGGCGGTGAAGCGCAGGATCGACGTGGCGCTGTCGAACTCCTTCGGCTTTGGCGGGACCAATGCCTCGCTGGTTTTTGGCAAGGTCAAAGCCTGATGTGGCGGAGCGTTGCCTCGAACTTCCTGACCATCTCCATCGTGCTTCTGGCCGGGGTGGCGGGGGTCATTGCCTGGGGCAAGGCGCAGTATGCCGGGCCGGGTCCTCTGGCGGAGGCGATCTGTCTCAAGGTGCCGGCGGGGTCGACTTTCGGCAAGGTGGCCGATGATCTGGCTGGCAGGGGGGCGATCAGTTCGGCCTATGTCCTGAAGGTCGGGGCGGAATACGAGGGCAAGGCGCAGTCGCTGAAGGCCGGGTCCTTCCTTGTCCAGTCTGGCGCGTCGATGAGCGATATCGTCGATGCGGTGACAAAGGGCGGGCAGTCGACCTGCGGCACCGAGATCAACTACCAGATCGGCGTCAACGGGTCGAACATGGTGCTGCGGGAGCTTGATCCCGCGACATCCGAGTATGTCGAGGTGGTGAAGTTCGATCCGGCCGCAGGTGCGGCGCCGCAGGAGTTCACCGATGCCGTCGATGATGCCGACGTGCGGTTCCGCGTGACGCTCGCCGAGGGCGTGACAAGCTGGCAGGTCGTCGAGGCGCTGAAGCGGGCCGAGTTCATGGCCGGCGAGGCGGGGGATGTTCCTCCCGAGGGCATGTTGTCGCCTGACAGTTACGAGGTGACAAAGGGCGCGGCGCGGGGCGAGCTTCTGGCCCGGATGCAGGCGCGGCAGGAAGCGATCCTGGCCGAGCTTTGGCCGGACCGGGCCGAAGGTCTGCCCTATGCCACGCCGGATGAGGCGCTGACAATGGCTTCCATCGTCGAGAAGGAAACCGGCATCGCCTCTGAACGGCCACTGGTGGCGAGCGTCTTCATCAACCGCCTTCGGGATGGCATGAAGCTGCAGACCGACCCGACGGTGATCTACGGCATCACAAAGGGGCAGGGTGTCCTCGGGCGGGGCCTGAGGCGCAGCGAGCTCAGGGGGCGGACGCCCTACAACACCTATGTCATCGACGGGCTGCCGCCGACGCCGATCGCCAATCCGGGGCGCGAGAGCATCGCGGCGGCGTTGCACCCGGAGACTTCGGACTTCCTCTACTTCGTGGCGAAAAGCCTTGTTCCATCGGACGGGCACGTCTTTGCGCAGACCTTGGCGGAGCATAATCAGAACGTCGAGCAGCTCCGCGCGCTCGAGGCCGAGCAGGGCGGATCAGGGAACTGATCCCTCGCCTTTGGCGCAAGACGACAGGCGGCAGGCGGTCTGATATGTTCTTCGCTGGCCCGGGCGGCGGGAACGGTCCCGCCAGCCTTGGCCCGGTGGGAGATATTTCATGACGAGCCATAGTGGAGCATGTTTTTGCGGGAATGTTGCGCTTGAGGTTTCGGGCGATCCTCTGGCGATGGGTTATTGCCATTGCGCCTCCTGCCGGTCCTGGTCGGCGGGGCCGGTGAATGCCTTTACGCTCTGGAAGCCGGAGAATGTGGAGATCACCAAGGGCGCGGACCGGATCGGGCGGTTTGCCAAGACCGAAAACTCGGTGCGGATGTTTTGCAAGGATTGTGGCGGGCATCTGATGAATGACCATCCGGTATGGGGCATCACCGATGTCTATGCGGCGACCGTGCCGGGCATGGCGTTCAAGCCGGGTGTGCATGTGAACTATGCCCAGACGGTACTGCCGATGAAGGACGGACTGCCGAAGTTCCGCGATTTCCCTTCGGACCTTGGCGGTAGTGGTGAGACGCTGAGCGAGTAAGGTCTGGCCGGCGCAGGGTCTGGCGGAGGTTAACGAAAGGTTATTGGATCGCTCGCCAACCATTTGATAAAACACGATTATTCTTGACTCTGCGAACGGCCGTGGATATACCTTCAGGCAAGCTAGAAGAAGTGGGAGAGCGGCCGGGGGGCGACCCTTGAGGCCGCTTTTTCGTTTCGCTCGTGCGGACCGGCATGGGAGGCGGGCCAGACTGCATGTTCACGAGGATTTCGGAGGAAGAGATCGACGCCAGCGCCGAGGTGCTGAGCGTCAGGGAGCTTGTCAATGACATTGCCAATGAACTCGGTGAGACGCTGCGCCGCCTGAGGGCGGGCGATATGGGCGATGCCAGGGAGATGGCCAAGCAGATCCGCGACATGCGCGCGGCCTATCAGCTTGCGGTAGAGGAAAGGGCCAGGATTGCAAAACTCCGCAAAGACGACGCCGGCATCGTCTATGACTACGCGCTCGACTTCGGAGCCGCGCGGGATGAAATCTGCCGCCGCCTGGCTTGCCTCCGCGACGCCGGAGACGGTCGATGAGTTTCTGGGCGGCCTGAGCGATGCGGCGTTGATGGCGCTGCCCTGGCTCTTCGAGTTCTGGGCCTTGCCGCACCAGTTGCCGCCCGAGGGGGTCTGGAAGACCTGGATCATCATGGGGGGGCGCGGTGCCGGCAAGACCCGCGCCGGGTCGGAATGGGTGAGGGCGGAGGTCGAGGGGGCAAGGCCGATGGACCCCGGACGGTCGAAGCGGGTGGCGCTGGTCGGTGAGACGCTGGAGCAGGTGCAGAAGGTGATGATCTTTGGCGACAGCGGCATCATGGCCTGTTCCCCGCCCGACAGGAAGCCGGTGTGGGAGGCGACGAAGCGGCGGCTCGTCTGGCCGAACGGGGCCATCGCGGAGGTCTATTCCGCGCATGACCCGGACAGTCTTCGGGGCCCTCAGTTCGATGCGGCCTGGGCGGATGAGCTGGCGAAATGGCCGAAGGCGGGCGAGGCCTGGGACATGCTCCAGTTCGCGCTCAGGCTGGGCCGCGATCCGCGCCAGGTTGTGACGACGACGCCGAAGAATGTGGGCGCGCTGAAGGCGATCCTGAAGAACCCCTCGACGGTGGTGACGCAGGCGCCGACCGAGGCCAACCGGGCCTATCTCGCCGCATCCTTCCTCGAGGAGGTGCGGGCGCGTTATGCCGGGACGCGGACGGGGCGGCAGGAGCTGGACGGTGTCTTGCTGGAGGATGCCGACGGGGCGCTCTGGACTTCGGCGATGCTGGAGGCGGCGCGGTCGGCTGCGCCTGAGCGGCTGAGCCGGGTCGTGGTGGCGGTCGATCCGCCGACCACGGGGCATGAGGGGTCGGACGAATGCGGTATCGTCGTTGTCGGCGCACTGACCGAGGGGCCGCCGTCCGAATGGCGGGCCTGGGTGCTGGAGGATGCAACGGTCAGCGCGGCGCGGCCCGATGCCTGGGCGCGGGCGGCAATTGCGGCGATGGGGCGGCATGGCGCCGACCGGCTGGTGGCCGAGGTCAATCAGGGCGGGCTGATGGTGGAAAGCGTGATCCGGCAGGTCGATCCGACGGTGCCGTTCCGCGCTGTCCACGCCTCGCGCGGGAAGGTGGCGCGGGCCGAGCCGGTGGCGGCACTTTACGAACAGGGGCGGGTGGCGCATGTGCGCGGGCTTGGGCCCCTGGAGGACCAGATGTGCCGGATGACGATCCACGGCTATGATGGCAAGGGCTCGCCCGACCGGGTGGATGCGCTGGTCTGGGCGCTGACCGAGCTGATCGTGGAGCCGGCGGCACGCATCCTGCGGCCGCAGATCCGGGGACTGTGACCGGACCGGGGGGGCCTTCAGCCCCCCGGCGCTGACGCGCCTCCCCCCGAAGGTATTTCCGGCAAGATGAATGAGGGTGCTTCTCGCGCCTTCTGCCGTCGTGGCCGAGCGAGGAGAAATTCGATGGCATGGAACATCTTCCGGCGGGCCGAAGCGGCGGTCCCGGAGCAGAAGGCTTCGGCTACCGGGCGGGTGATCGCCTGGGGCTCGTCGGGCCGGGTGGCCTGGAGCCCGCGTGACACGGCGAGCCTGACGCGGACCGGGTTTTCCGGCAATCCGGTGGGGTTCCGCGCGGTGAAGCTGGTGGCCGAAGCGGCGGCGGCGCTGCCGCTCGTCTGTCAGGACCGCGACCGGCGCTATGACGTGCATCCGCTGATCGAGCTGATGCGGCGGCCCAACCCGGCGCAGGGGCGGGCAGAGCTCTTTGAGGCGCTCTACGGCCAGATGCTTCTGAGCGGCAATGGCTATATCGAGGCGGTCGGCGGTTCGGGGCTGCCGGCGGAGCTGCATGTCTTGCGGTCGGACCGGATGTCACTGGTCCCCGGCGCCGATGGCTGGCCGGTGGCCTATGACTACACGGTCGGCGGGCGGAAGCACCGGTTCGACATGGCGGGGCCGGTCGATCCGATCTGTCATATCAGGAGCTTCCATCCGCAGGACGACCACTACGGTCTTTCGCCGATGCAGGCGGCGGCAGTGGCGGTCGATGTCCATAACTCCGCCTCGGCCTGGTCGAAGGCGCTTCTCGACAATGCGGCGCGGCCCTCGGGGGCCATCCTCTACAAGGGTGCGGATGGGCAGGGGGCCCTGTCGCCGGACCAGTATGACCGGCTGATCCACGAGATGGAGATGCATCATCAGGGGGCCCGCAATGCCGGGCGGCCGATGCTGCTGGAAGGCGGGCTCGACTGGAAGCCGATGGGGTTCAGCCCGTCGGACATGGAGTTCCAGAAGACCAAGGAGGCGGCGGCGCGGGAGATCGCGGTGGCCTTCGGGGTGCCGCCGATGCTGATGGGCATTCCGGGCGATGCGACCTACGCCAATTATCAGGAGGCGAACCGCGCGTTCTACCGTCTGACGGTGCTGCCATTGGCCACGCGGGTGACGGCGGCGGTGGCCTACTGGCTTTCGACCCATCTGGGTGAGCAGGTGGAGCTTCGCCCCGACCTTGACCAGGTGCCGGCGCTGGCCGCCGAGCGTGACCAGCAGTGGAAGCGGGTCGGCGAGGCGTTGTTCCTGACGGACGCAGAAAAGCGGGCGATCCTTGGCTTGCCGCCGCTGGCGGACGGGGCGTGAGCATGGCGGCGGCAGGTTCGCGCTACCTGAAGGAGCCGTTCGAATGCGCCCATGAGCACCGCTTCGATGCGACCGAGAGGATCATGGCCCTGCAGTTCGGGACGGTCGAGAAGCGGCTGGAGCGGATCGAGGCGATGATCATCGGCGTGGAAAAGCGGCTCTGGATGACGGTCTTCGGGGTCGTCGGCGTGATCCTGAGCCAGGCGGTGCAGTCGCTGCTGGAATTCGGGCCGAAATAGGATGAGGCGGATGATGAACGACTATGGGCTGGAGACCAAGTTCTGCCGGCTGGGCGAGGATATCGCCGTGACGGACGGCTGCCGGATCGAGGGCTATGCCTCTTTTTTCGGCCTCACAGATCAGGGCGGCGATGTCGTCATGGCGGGGGCCTATGCGAAGTCGCTGGACCGGCTGAAGCGCGAGGGGCGCGTGGTCAGGATGCTCTGGCAGCATGACCCGGCGCAGCCCATCGGCGTCTGGGACGAGATTTCCGAGGATGGCCGCGGCCTGCGCGTCAAGGGCCGCATCCTGACCGAGGTCGAGAAGGGCCGCGAGGCGGCGGCGCTGGTCGCGGCCGGGGCGATCGACGGGCTGTCGATCGGCTACCGCACGATCACGGCGGAGAAGGATGCCAAGGGCCAGCGGCTCTTGCGCGAGGTGGAGCTTTGGGAGGTGTCGCTTGTCACCTTCCCGATGCTGCCCGAGGCGCGGGTCGGCGCCAAGAGTGCCGCGCCCGAGGCGGTGCTGGGTGAACTGGCGGCGCTTTTCGAGGAAGCGCGGCGGGACTTGGCGGGGCGGCGCTGACGCCCCCAGAACGCAACCCCTGACATGAGGTGATGGGTATGAAGACGACCGAGACGAAGGCTCGGGCCGGGGAAGGCGTGTCCGGCGCTCCGGCCGAGGAAGTGAAGTCCGCGCTTCAGGGTTTCCTGAGCGAGTTCAAGGGCTTTCAGGACGACATGACTACCAGGCTCAAACAACAGGAAGACCGACTGACCATGCTGGATCGCAAATCTGTCACTGCCGGGCGTCCGGCGCTTTCCACCGCCGCCGACCTGGTGCTGCCGCATCAGAAGGCCTTCGGCGCCTATCTTCGCACCGGCGACGATGACGCCCTTCGCGGGCTGGTGCTGGAGGGCAAGGCTCTCAACACCCAGGTCAATGCCGATGGCGGGTTCCTCGTCGATCCGCAGACCTCGGACCGCATTCGCGGCGTGCTGAAATCGACCTCGTCGATCCGCAGCATCGCCAATGTGGTCAATGTCGAGGCGACCTCGTTCGATGTCCTCGTCGATCACACCGATCTCGGCTCGGGCTGGGCGACGGAGACGGCGGCGCTGACCGAGACGGGCACGCCGCAGATCGACCGCATCTCGATCCCGCTGCATGAGCTTTCGGCGATGCCGAAGGCGAGCCAGCGCCTGCTGGACGACAGCGCCTTCGACGTCGAGGGCTGGCTGGCCGAGCGCATCGCCGACAAGTTCGCCCGTGCCGAGGCGGGCGCCTTCGTGAGTGGTGACGGCATCGACAAGCCGAAGGGCTTCCTTGCCCATAGCAAGGTCGCCAATAACGTCTGGGCCTGGGGTTCGCTTGGCTATGTGGCGACTGGTGCTGCGGGCGACTTTGCCGCCACCAACGCCTCGGACGCGATCATCGACCTCGTCTATGCGCTGAATGCCGAATACCGGGCCAACGCGGCTTTCGTGATGAATTCGAAGACCGCGGGTGCCGTGCGCAAGATGAAGGACGCCGATGGCCGCTTCCTCTGGTCCGACGGCCTTCAGGCGGGCGAACCGGCGCGGCTGATGGGCTATGCGGTGCTGGTTGCCGAGGACATGCCCGACATCGCCGCCGATGCCCATGCCATCGCCTTCGGCGATTTCCACAACGGCTACACCGTTGCGGAGCGCCCCGATCTCAGGGTGCTGCGTGACCCCTTCTCGGCCAAGCCGCATGTCCTCTTCTACGCGTCGAAGCGCGTGGGCGGCGATGTGAGCGATTTCGCCGCGATCAAGCTTCTGAAGTTCGCCGTCTCCTGACGGCGGCGCGCAGGCCGAGGCGGAAACGCCCCGGAATGCGGGCGCGGGCCAACTTCATTACCCCCCGTGTTGTCTAGCTGCTCCCTCCGTCCGAGCAATGCGGGGCTGGCCCGCGCCCGTTCCTATTGGGGGAGGGCGCGAAATTTCGGAGTTTTCCATGATGCTGAGCGAAGTGATGCCGGTGCCGCAAGGGGCGCTGCCGGTGGCAGAGTTCAAGGACCATCTGCGGCTCGGCACCGGTTTTGCCGATGACGGCGTGCAGGATGCGTTGGCGGAAAGCTACCTTCGTGCCGCGATGGCGGCGGTCGAGGGGCGGACCGGCAAGGCGCTGATCGAGCGGGCATTTCTTCTGACGCTTCCCGACTGGCGCTGGCCCGACAGCCAGACCCTGCCGGTCGCGCCGGTGGCGGCGCTGGCCTCGGTCACGGTACTTGACCGGGACGGGGTGGCAGAGCTGATCCCGCCGGCGCGCTACCGGCTGGTGGCGGACATGCAGCGGCCAAGGATCGCGGCGGCGGGAACGGTCCTGCCGGGAGTGCCGCAGGGCGGGCGGATCGAGATCCGGTTCAGCGCCGGGTTCGGGCCCTCCTGGAGCGATGTGCCCGCCGATCTGGCGCAGGCGGTGTTCCTGCTTGCCGCGACCTATCACGAAGAACGTCATGACGCGGGCGCGGCGCGGGGGATACCCTTTGGCGTGACCGCGCTGATCGAGCGCTGGCGCACGGTGCGGGTGCTTGGCGGAGGTGCTGCATGACGGCGCCGAGGTTGAACAGGCGGCTGATCCTGGAAGAAGCGCTGCGGGTGCCGGACGGCGCCGGCGGCTCCACCCTGACCTGGGTGGTGCGCGGCGTCGTCTGGGCGGCGATCCAGCAGGGTGCGGCGCGGGAACGGGCAGCGGAGTTCGCGACGATGTCGTCGGTGGCCTGCCGGATCACGGTGCGCGGGTCGCCTTTTGGCGCGCCGTCGCGGCCGAAGCCGGACCAGCGCTTTCGCGATGGGCTGAGGACATATCGGATCACGGGTGTCGCCGAGGCGGATGCGGAGGGGCGGTATCTTCTCTGCTCCGCCGTCGAGGAGGTGGTGGCATGAGCTATTCTGTCGGGGCCGCGCTTCAGGCTGCCGTTTATCAGAAATTGGTGGCCGATACCGCGCTGGAGGCGCTTGTCGCCGGTGCCATCTACGACTCTGTCCCGCCCGGGACCGTGACGGGAACCTATGTCTCGCTCGGGCCGGAGGACGTGCGCGATGCCTCTGACCAGGTCGGGCGCGGCGCGGTGCATGAGTTCACCGTCTCGGTGGTGACGGATCAGGCGGGGTTCCAGAGCGCCAAAGCGGTCGCCTCGGCGGTGTCCGACGCGCTGACCGATGCCGATCTGGTGCTGGCGCGGGGCAGGCTCGTGGGCCTCTGGTTCCTGTCGGCGCGGGCACGGCGGGTCGAGAAGGCCGATATCCGGCGTATCGACCTGACGTTCAGGGCGCGCGTGGAGGCGTGAGGCGGCATTCGCCTTACTGCATTAATCGAACAACTCGCGGCTGCATAAGTTGATTTGCTGCCGTCAGAATGCACAAATCGGAGAATTCTCATGGCTGCGCAGAATGGCAAGGACCTTCTTGTCAAGCTCGACCTCAACGGGGGCGGGCAATTCACCACCATCGCGGGCCTGCGTGCGACGCGGATCAGCTTCAACGCCGAAACGGTTGATGTCACCAACCTTGAAAGCCAAGGCGGATGGCGCGAGCTTCTGGGCGGCGCGGGGGTGCGTTCGGCCTCGGTCTCCGGTTCCGGCGTCTTTGTCGACAGCGCGACTGATGAGCGGGCGCGTCAGATCTTCTTCGCCGGGACGGTGGAGCAGTTCCAGGTCATCATCCCGGATTTCGGCATCGTCGAAGGGCCGTTCCAGATCACCGCGATCGAATATGCCGGCAGCTACAATGGCGAGGCGACCTACGAGCTTTCGCTCGCCTCGGCCGGCGCCCTGAGCTTCACGGCGATCTGATGGCGAACCCCTGGGCCGGTGAGGTCGAGATCGCGCTGAACGGTGTGCCACATCAGGCTCGTTTGACGCTGGGGACGCTGGCGGAGCTTGAGGCGGCGCTTGGGTCCGGGACGCTGGTGGAACTGGTCGAGCGGTTCGAGGCCGGCCGGTTTTCCACGCGGGACGTGCTGATGCTGGTGGTTGCCGGCCTCAGGGGTGGTGGCTGGACGGGGCAGGCGACGGACCTTGTCGCCGTGGAGATCGGCGGCGGCCCGGTCGGCGCGGCGCAGGCGGCGGCACAGCTTCTGGCGCGCGCTTTCACGGTGCCGGAGGCGCGATGAGCGCTTTCGACTGGCCGGGGTTGATGCGGGCCGGCATCGGCGGCCTTGGCCTTAGACCCGAGGAGTTCTGGCGGCTGACGCCGGCGGAACTGGTGTTTATGCTGGGCGATCCGGGTGCCGCCGCGCCCCTTGGCCGGGGGCGGCTGGCCGAACTGGTACGCGCCTGGCCTGACAAGATTGCGCCGGACAGATGAAGGAGGACGGGGATGGCAATGACGGACGGACTCGACAGCCTCGCGCAGCAGACGGCGGCGCTTGAGCAGTCGCTTGGCGGCGCGCAGCTGATGGCGGCGGCCTTTGATGCGGAACTTGGCCGGATGCGCGAAAGCATGATGTTCACTGGGCGCGAGGTTTCATCGCTGTCCCTGAGCATCGGTGGCGGGCTCAGGCGGGCCTTCGATGGCCTCGTCTTCGACGGGATGAAGCTGTCGGATGCGCTGAAATCCGTGGCGCAGACGATGGTGGACAGCGTCTACAACATCGCCATGCGGCCGGTGCAGCAGGCTTTCGGTGGCGCTGTGGCGAATGGCGTCAACGGCCTGCTGAGCGGGCTTTTCCCCTTCGAGAAGGGCGGCACCTTTGCGCAGGGCCGGGTCATGCCCTTTGCCAAGGGCGGCGTGGTGTCGTCACCGACCACTTTCCCGATGCGGAATGGGCGCGGGCTGATGGGCGAGGCGGGGCCGGAGGCGATCATGCCGCTGGCGCGTGGCGCCGATGGCCGGCTTGGCGTGCAGGCGGGGGGCGGCGGCAGGTCGGTCAGCATCGTGATGAACGTGACCACCCCGGACGTGCAGGGTTTTGCCCGCAGCCAGAGCCAGATCGCGGCGCAGATGGCGCGGGCGTTGGCGCGCGGCGACAGGAACAGGTGAGGGCGAAGCATGGCATTTCACGACGTAAGGTTCCCGGCCAAGCTGAGTTTCGGCTCGGTCGGCGGGCCGGAGCGGCGCACCGAGATCGTGCAGCTGACCAACGGTTTCGAGGAGCGCAACACGCCCTGGGCGCAGTCGCGCCGGCGCTATGACGCGGGGCTGAGCCTGCGGAGCCTTGACGATATCGGAGAGTTGATCGCGTTCTTCGAAGCCCGCCGGGGTCAGTTGCACGGGTTCCGCTGGAAGGACTGGGCGGATTACAAGTCCTGCGCCGCCTCGGTGACGATCACCTACGAGGACCAGCAGGTTGGCGTAGGGGATGGTCTGACCCGGTCGTTCCAGCTGTCAAAGACCTATGCCTCGGGCGCTGCGTCGGAGCGGCGGGTGATTGCCAAGCCGGTTCAAGGGACGGTGCGCGTGGGGCTTCAGGGCGACGAACTGGCCGAGGCGGTGCATTACGTCGTGGACTACGAAAGCGGTGTGATCCTGTTTCTGAGCGCGCCCGCTGAAGGTGAGCGTGTGACCGCCGGGTTCGAGTTCGACGTGCCGGTGCGGTTCGATACCGACAGCATCCAGGTCTCCGTAGCCTCGTTCCAGGCTGGGGAAGTGCCGCAGGTGCCTGTGGTCGAGGTGCGGCTATGAGCTATCCAGACGATCTGAAGACCCATCTTGCCGGTGGGGCCACGACCTTGGCGCGGGCCTTTGCTGTGACGCGCAAGGACGGGATGGTGCTCGGCTTTACTGATCACGACCGCGACCTCAGCTTCGAGGGGATCACCTTTCGCGCCGACAGCGGTCTGACGGCAAAGGCGCTGCAGCAATCGACCGGGCTTGCGGTGGACAATACCGAGGCTTTCGGCGCCCTCAGGTCCGATGCAATCGTCGAGGAGGATATTCTCGCCGGCCGGTATGACGGGGCGGAGGTGCAAGCCTGGCTGGTGAACTGGGTCGATCCTGCAATGCGGGTGCTCCAGTTCCGGGGGACGCTGGGGGAGATCACGCGGACGGGCGGGGCTTTCACCGCCGAACTCAGAGGGCTGAGCGAGGCGCTGAACCAGCCGGTGGGGATGATCTATCATTCCCGCTGTTCGGCGGTAATTGGCGACAGGCGTTGCCGTTTCGATCTGGATCAGCCCGGATACGCGGAAGAGCGTCCGGTGGAGGCGGTGGAGGATGGCCGGGTGTTCGGGTTCGCGTCTTTCGCCGGCTATGAGGATCGCTGGTTCGAGAAGGGGCGCTTTCGTGTCCTGTCCGGCAAGGCAGCCGGTTTGGTCGGGTCAGTCAAGAACGACCGGCTGCGTGGGGCGTCAGGCCGTGAAGTGGAGCTTTGGCAGTCGCTGGGCGCTGTGCCCGCGGCGGGTGACATGGTGCGGATCGAGGCGGGGTGTGACCGGCGGGCGGAGACCTGTCGTCTGAAGTTCGCCAACTTCCTCAATTTCCGCGGCTTTCCGCATATACCCGGCGAGGACTGGGTGATGTCCTACCCGACGAGCGCCGGCCGGAACGATGGCGGGAGCCTTTCGCGATGACTGCGCATGGGGTTCAGGCGGTCGAGGCCGCGCGTGGCTGGATCGGCACGCCCTACCGGCATCAGGCCGCGACGAAGGGGGCGGGGACCGATTGCCTTGGGCTGATCCGTGGCATCTGGCGCGAGCTTTTTGGCAGGGAGCCGGAGGCGGTGCCGGCCTATACTGCCGACTGGAGCGAGCCCGAAGGGATGGAGCGGCTGTGGCAGGCCGCGCTCAGGCATCTTCACCCGGTGGACCGGGAGGCCGGACTGGCGCCGGGGCAGGTGCTTTTGTTCCGCATGCGCGATGACGCGGTGGCCAAGCATCTGGGCATCGTCGCGGAGGTCGCGCCGGTGGCGACGTTCATTCACGCTTACAGCGGGCATTCGGTCGTCGAAAGCCCGCTGTCGGCGCCCTGGCTGCGACGGGTCGCAGCGCGGTTCGAATTTCCTTGAAGGAGCCTTCTGATGGCGACAATTGTGCTTTCGGCCGTCGGTGCCTCGCTCGGCGCGGGTTTCGGGGGATCGGTCCTTGGGCTGTCCGGGGCCGTGATCGGGCGTGCGGTCGGGGCTACCCTTGGTCGTGTCATCGACCAGCGCGTGATGGGGGGTGGATCGCGCGCAGTCGAGACCGGAAAGGTCGACCGCTTCCGCCTGACCGGCGCCAGCGAGGGCGCACCCATCGGCCAGGTCTGGGGCCGGATGCGCGTGTCGGGGCAGATCGTCTGGGCGTCGCGCTTCCTTGACCGCGCAACGACGAGCGGCGGCGGCAAGGGTGCGCCGTCGCAACCGAAGGTGACCGAGCACAGCTACTTTGTCAGCCTCGCCGTGGCACTTTGCGAAGGCGAGATCGCCAGCATTGGCCGCGTCTGGGTGGATGGGACGGAGATTTCGCTGAAGGACGTGCAGATGCGCGTCTACAGGGGCGGCGAGGACCAGGTGCCCGATGCGAAGATCGAGGCGGTTGAGGGTGCGGGTCTGGCTCCGGCCTATCGCGGGCTCGCCTATGTCGTCTTCGAGGATCTGCCACTTGCGCCCTATGGCAACCGCGTGCCGCAGTTCAGTTTCGAGGTATTCCGCCCGGCGCAGGGCGAGGGGATCGACGCGATACCGGACCTGACCCTCGCCATCGAAGGGGTGGCGCTGATACCGGGGACCGGAGAGTACACGCTGGCGACGACGCCGGTTCACTACAGCTACGGGCTTGGTCGCAGCGTGTCGGCCAATGTGCATTCCCCAGGAGGTGTTACCGATCTGGCACGTTCTCTCGACGCACTGGGGGAGGAGTTGCCGAACTGCGGTTCGGTGTCGCTCGTGGTGTCTTGGTTCGGCAACGATCTGCGCTGCGGGCAGTGCACGTTGCGCCCGAAGGTCGAGGACAACTCGTTTGACGGCGCTGGAATGCCGTGGCGTTCAGGTGGCATCGGGCGGTCGCAGGCGGAGGAGATTGCGCGCGACAATGGCAAGCCGGTCTATGGCGGCACACCCGCGGACGCGGCGGTGGTCGAGGCGATCCGAAACCTGGGTGCGCGCGGCAAGTCGGTGGTCTTCTATCCTTTCATCCTGATGGAACTGCTCGCCGGCAACGGGCGCAATGACCCCTGGACGGGAGCGGCGGATCAGCCGGTGCTTCCGTGGCGAGGGCGGATTACGCAGTCGGTCGCGGCGGGTCAGCCGGGGAGCGTGGACGGGACGGCGACAGCCGAGGCAGAGGTGGCGGCATTCTTCGGTGTGGCCGAACCTGGGGACTTTGGGGTGGCGGCGGGTCGCGTCAGCTATTCCGGCCCTGCGGAGTGGTCCTATCGACGCTTTATCCTGCATTATGCGCATCTCTGCGCCCTTGCGGGCGGCGTCGGGGCCTTCTGCATCGGCTCAGAAATGCGCGGGTTGACGCAGATCCGGGGGGCGGGGGGCACGTTTCCCGCGGTGGCGGCGATGCGGCAGCTTGCGGCGGACGTGCGTGCGATCCTCGGGCCTTCGGTCAAGGTCGGCTATGCGGCGGATTGGTCGGAATATGGAGGCTATCAGGATGGCGCCGGCAACCTCCATTACCATCTCGATCCGCTCTGGGCCGATGCCAATGTCGATTTCATCGGCATCGACAACTACATGCCGACCGCCGACTGGCGGGATGGTGCGGGCCATGCCGATGCCGGCTGGGGGTCGATCTACAACCTCGATTACCTCAAGGCCAATATCGGCGGCGGCGAAGGCTATGACTGGTACTATGCCAGCGATCAGGAGCGGGCAGCGCAGATCAGGACACCGATCACCGATGGAGCCTTTGGCGAGGATTGGGTCTGGCGGATCAAGGACATCAAAAGCTGGTGGGAAAATCCGCATCACGACCGATTCGGGGGTCTGAAGGGGCCACAGACTGATTGGGTGCCGGGGTCGAAGCCGGTCTGGTTCACCGAGTATGGCTGCGCTGCCATCGACAAGGGGGCGAACCAGCCGAACCGGTTCCTTGACCCCAAGTCCGCCGAGTCTGGTCTTCCCTACCAATCGAACGGGCGGCGCGATGACCTGATGCAGATGCAATATCTGCGCGCGACGGTCGAATACTGGCGCGATCCGGTGAACAACCCGGTGTCCGAGGTCTACGGCGGACCGATGGTCGACATGAGCCGTGCCCATGTCTGGGCCTGGGACGCGCGGCCTTTCCCGCAGTTTCCGAACAACCGCGATCTCTGGGCGGATGGGGCGAACTATGCGCGCGGCCACTGGTTGAACGGCCGCACGACGGCGCAGCCATTGGCGAATGTCGTGGCCGAGATCTGTGCAGGTTCGGGTGTGCGGGACGTGGACGTGGCGGGGCTTTTCGGGATCGTGCGCGGATACAGCGTCCAGGAGACGGGGAGCGGTCGCAGCGCGCTGCAGCCCCTCATGCTGAGCTACGGGTTCGATGCCTTGGAACGCGACGGCGCCCTGCGCTTTCGGATGCGTGACGGTGTTGCGGATGCGGGGATCGGGCAAGACGATCTTGCCGTCGGGAGTGAGACGGACGGCTGGATCGAGACCACGCGCGCAACGGATGCGGACAGTGTCGGCAGGGTGCGGGTGAGCTATGTCGAGGCCGAAGGCGACTATGAAGCCCGCACCGTGGAGGCGGTGCATCCGGCGGGCGACTTGCAATCGGTCTCGCAATCGGAGTTTGCGCTTGCCTTGACGCAGGCCGAGGCCCAGCGGATTGCCGAGCGCTGGCTGACCGAGACGCGGGTTGCGCGGGATGGTGCGCGGTTCGCGCTGCCGCCGTCGCTAGGCGATATCGGTGTCGGCGATGTGGTGGCAATCGGCGCGGGCGTACCGAAGCTCTACCGAATCGACCGGGCAGAGCAGGCCGGCGCGATCGGGCTTGAGGCGGTCCGGGTGGAGCCTGCCGTCTACGTGCCCTCGGACGAGGCAGAAGTGGCGGTGGCTGCGCGAACCTTCGTCGCGCCGACGCCGGTGGCCGCGCTGTTTCTCGACCTGCCGCTGATGGCGGGGGAAGAGGTGCCGCATGCGCCGCACCTGGCCGTCGCAGCGCAGCCCTGGCCGGGATCGGTCGCGGTGTTCAGTTCGGACCAGGATGCGGGCTATACGCTCAACCGGCTGATCTCCAGCCAGGCGGTGATCGGGCAGACGGAGAGCCTGATGGCCCCGGCGACGGGCGGTGTCTGGGACCGATCGCAGCCGGTTCGGGTGAAGATCAGTGGCGGGTCGCTGAGTTCGGTGGGGGTCGCGCAGCTTCTGAACGGAGCCAACCTGATGGCAGTTGGCGACGGGTCGTCGGACGGGTGGGAGTTGTTCCAGTTCGCCAATGCCGAACTGGTTGCCCCTGACACCTATGATCTGTCGCATCTCTTGCGCGGCCAGACCGGCACTGAAGCGGCGGGGGCTGCCGGCTGGCCGGTCGGGAGCAATGTCGTCCTGCTGAACGGCGCGCCAACGCAGATCGCCCTTGCGGCCAATGCCCGTGACCTTGCGCGGCATTTCCGCATCGGGCCGTCACGGCGGGGGTACGACGATCCGTCCTACACTCACGTGGTGGAGGCCTTCGCGGGGATCGGGCTCAGGCCTTATGCGCCCGTTCACCTAAAGGCGGTCCGTCTGGCTGGTGGCGATCTTTCAGTGTCCTGGATACGGCGGACGCGGGTCGGAGGGGATAGCTGGTCGGGGCTGGACGTGCCGCTCGGCGAGGCATTTGAGGCTTATCAGGTCAGGGTTTTGGCCGGCAGCGCTATACTGCGTGAGAATGTGGTGAGCCAACCGCGCTGGACCTATGCGGCGGCGCAGATAACCGCCGACGGGGTCGTGCAGAGTTTCGAAATTCACATCGCCCAGTTGTCCGACCAGTTCGGGCCGGGGCCTTTTGCGAGGATGGTCGTCAATGTCTAATACCGCTCGGCTTGGCCTGCCCCTGGTTCAGGCGGCTCAGGCGCAGAAGCATGTGACCGTGAACGAGGCGCTGGTGCGTCTCGACGGGCTGGTGAACCTCGTCCTGCAATCCGAAAGTTTGGCGATCCCGCCTACTCTCGTCGTCGATGGCGCCTGCTATTCAGTGCCCCTTGGTGCGGTGAATGCCTGGAGCGGGCGTGACGGCTCCATTGCCATCGGGACGAACGGCGGCTGGGACTTTGTCCAGCCGCTCAGGGGATGGCGTGCCTATATTGTCGACCGAGGGGCGGGTGCGGTCTTCGACGGGTCGGACTGGCGCGAGGGGATGGTGACGCTCTCCTCGCATAATGCCGGGATGGCGATGCGGACGGTCGAGACGGACCATGTCGTGACGGCGGGTCCAGTTTCACTGACCGGCTATGTCATTCCGTCGAATGCGATGGTCGTCGGTGTGACCGGGCGGGTGATCTCTCCGATCACCGGGACCTTGACGGGGTGGTCGCTTGGCAATCCCGGTGCTGTGGGGCGCTTTGGCTCGGGTCTCGGTCTTTCGGGCGGGTCCTGGGTGCGGGGGCTTTTGTCCGCGCCCATGACCTTTTACGCGCCCGAGATGCTGCAACTCGACGCCATTGGCGGAGACTTTGCGGGTGGGACCGTGCGGCTTGCGGTTCACTATCTTGAACTTGGCCTGCCGGATCTTTGATCCATGCGGGAGTTTACCCATGGCGACGCGGTGGCGGCGGCGTCGGCGTTGAGAACGCGGCCGCCCGAAACCTGGGATGGCTGGCTGGCGGGCTACCTTGACCGCGCACACGCCGCCGATCGGTACCGCAAGCGCATGGGCAGGGTGCATCCGCGCTGGGGCAATGGCAGCCTGATGAGCGCGATACTCTGCGACATTCCGGTCTGGCCCGAACCCCGCCTGTCCGACCCCGACTATGCCGAGGCGCTGGTGGCGGCGCTTGAAGCGCTGATCCGCTGGCGGCGGAGAGATTCATGACAATGCGTTATGGCGAGAGGCTTTTCTTTCCGGCGCGCAGCTCTATCTGTTATAGAGACGGCAAATCTGGAGGACATGCCATGGCCGAGAAGAAAGCTGTCATATCGCGGGTCGATCCGGTCTGGACCCATATCTGCGACGAGGCGCGTGCTGCTGTTCGCGACGAGCCTTTGATGGGCGGACTTATCCACTCCGGCATCTTGCATCACCCGACGCTTGAGCGGGCGCTATCCTACCGCTTTTCCATGAAGTTGACTTCGGCGGAGATGAGCGAGCAGATCCTGCGCGAGATCGCCGATGAGGCCTATGCGGCGGACCCCGAACTCGGCCAGGCGGCGCGGGCGGATATCGTTGCGGTCTATGACCGTGATCCGGCCTGCCACCGGTTCATGCAGCCGCTTCTTTACTTCAAGGGCTTCCAGGCGGTTCAGGCTTACCGGATCGGCCATTGGTTGTGGCAGCAGGGACGGCGCGACCTTGCCTATTTCGTGCAGATGCGGGTGAGCGAGTCCTTCGGGGTCGACATCCATCCCGGTGCCGTGATCGGCAAGGGCATCATGATCGACCATGCCCATTCCATCGTCATCGGTGAGACTGCGGTTGTTGGCGACAATGTCTCCATGCTGCACTCCGTTACGCTGGGCGGCACCGGCAAGGAGGATGGCGACCGGCATCCGAAGATCGGCGACGGCGTGCTGATCGGAGCCGGGGCGAAGGTGCTTGGCCATATCCACGTCGGCAACCGGTCGCGGATCGCGGCGGGTTCGGTGGTGCTGCAGGATGTGCCCCCTTGCAAGACGGTGGCAGGTGTTCCGGCCAAGGTGATCGGCGGCGCGGGCTGCGAGCAGCCGGCATTGAGTATGGATCAGCTGATCGACAGCCGGCACTGAAGCCAAGCGAAGCGGGAAATGAGAAAGGCCGGGCAGCGATGCCCGGCCTCTGTTTTTCGTTACTTGCCGTCAGGCCAGCATGGCCATCGGGTTTTCGAGATTCTCGACGATCGCCTTCAGAAGTTCCGCCCCGAGCGCCCCGTCGATCACGCGGTGATCGACCGAAAGCGTCATCGACATGACCGTGGCAACGCCAATCTCGCCATTGGCCTTGACGACGGGCTTCTTCACCCCGGCGCCGACAGCAAGAATCGCGCCATGCGGCGGGTTGATGACGGCGTCGAAATTGTCGATGCCGAACATGCCGAGGTTGGATATTGCAAAGGTGCCGCCCTGGTATTCATGAGGCGCAAGCTTGCGGTTTCGGGCGCGGGCGGCGAGGTCCTTCATCTCGGCCGAAAGGGCCGAAAGCGTCTTCTGATGGGCGTCCTTCAGGACCGGCGTGAAGAGACCGCCTTCTATGGCGACGGCCACGGCCACGTCGGAGGGTTTCAGCTTCAGGATACGGTCGCCGGCCCAGACGGCGTTGGCATCCGGCACCTGCTGGAGCGCGTTGGCGCAGGCCTTGATCACGAAGTCGTTCACCGAAAGCTTCACGCCCCGCGATTCAAGCTTGCTGTTGAGTTCGGCGCGGAACGCCATCAGCGTGTCGAGTTGGACGTCGCGGCGCAGGTAGAAATGCGGGATGGTCTGCTTGGCCTCTGTCAGGCGGGCGGCGATGGTCTTGCGCATCCCGTCGAGCGTGACCTCGGTGTATTCCCGGCCTTCGTAGAGCTTGGCCACCGGGCTGGCGGAAGGGCCGGCGGGGGCTGCCGCCGGGGCAGGGGCTGGTGCCGCCGCGGGCGCTGCGGCGGGCTTTACCGCGCGGCCTGCGCCGACTGCCTCGACATCGGCCTTGACAATCCGGCCGTGCGGGCCCGATCCGGCGAGCGCCGAGATATCGACGCCGCGTTCCTTCGCCAGGCGACGAGCGAGCGGTGAGGCCATGACACGCGCGCCCGATGCTTTCGGCGCAGCCGGGGCAGGTGCCGCAGCGACCGCCGCAGGTGCCGCAACTTCCGCTTTCGGCGGAGCTGCCAGCGTGACTTTCGGCGCCGGTGCCGCATCGGCGCTTTCGCCCTCTTCGACCAGAACGGCGATGGGCGTGTTGACCTTCACCCCGGCCGTCCCTTCGGCGACAAGGATCTTGCCGACGATGCCTTCATCGACGGCCTCGAATTCCATCGTTGCCTTGTCGGTCTCGATCTCGGCCAGGATGTCGCCGGATTTCACCGCGTCGCCTTCCTTGACCAGCCATTTGGCCAGCGTGCCTTCCTCCATCGTCGGAGAAAGGGCGGGCATCAGAACTTCGGTTGCCATGTCGCTATCTCCTTACCGGTAAGTCACTTTTTTCACCGCCGCGACGATCTCGTCCGGGGTGATGAGCGCGTGCTTCTCAAGGTTTGCCGCATAGGGCATCGGCACGTCCTTGCCGGTGCAGTTGATGACCGGCGCGTCGAGATAGTCGAAGGCCTGCTCCATCAGCACCGCCGAGATGTGGTTGCCGATCGAGGCGACCGGCCAGCCCTCTTCGACCGTGATGCAGCGGTTGGTCTTCATCACGGAGTTTATGACCGTCGCCGTGTCGAGCGGGCGCAGCGTCCGAAGGTCGATGACCTCGGCGCTGATCCCTTCGGCAGCCAGCTTTTCGGCGGCGTCGAGCGCATGGCTCACCCCGATCCCGAAGGAGACGATGGTGACATCCGACCCCTCGCGCCAGATCTTCGCCTTGCCGAAGGGGACGGTGAAATCGGGCAGGTCCGGCACTTCGAAGGACCGGCCATAGAGGATCTCATTCTCAAGGAAGATCACCGGGTTCTGATCGCGGATCGCGGTCTTCAGAAGCCCCTTCGCATCCGCCGCCGAATAGGGGATGGCGACCTTGAGGCCGGGAACCTGCGCATACCAGGCGGAATAGTCCTGGCTGTGCTGAGCGCCCACGCGGGCCGCCGCGCCATTCGGGCCGCGGAAGACGATCGGGCAACCCATCTGGCCGCCGGACATGTAAAGCGTCTTCGCCGCCGAGTTGATGATGTGGTCGATGGCCTGCATCGCGAAGTTAAAGGTCATGAACTCGACGATAGGCCGGAGGCCGCCGAAGGCCGAGCCGACCGCAATGCCGGCAAAGCCATGTTCGGTGATCGGCGTGTCGATCACCCGCTTCGGCCCGAACTGGTCGAGAAGCCCCTGGCTGATCTTGTAGGCGCCCTGGTACTCGCCGACTTCCTCGCCCATCAGATAGACGTCGCCGTCGCGCGTCATCTCCTCGGCCATCGCCTCGCGAAGCGCTTCGCGCACCGTCATCGTCTTCATCGCCGTGCCGGCGGGCCAGTCGGGCGAGGTGTCGGCCTTGGGTGCCACCGGCGCAGGCTCGGCAGCTTTCGCCGCGACTGGGGCCGGGGCAGCGGCGGGCGCCGCTTTCGGAGCGGGCGCCACATCAGCGCTTTCGCCCTCTTCCACCAGCAGAGCGATGGGCGTATTCACCTTCACCCCCGCCGATCCCTCGGCCACGAGGATCTTGCCGACGATGCCTTCATCGACGGCCTCGAATTCCATCGTCGCCTTGTCGGTCTCGATCTCGGCCAGGATCTGGCCAGATTTCACCGCATCGCCTTCCTTGACCAGCCACTTGGCCAGCGTGCCCTCTTCCATCGTGGGCGACAGCGCGGGCATGAGAATTTCGGTTGCCATGATTGCGGTCCCCCTTACGCGTAAATGTCGGTCCAGAGTTCCTCGAGCGCGGGCTCGGGGCTCTCCTTTGAAAACTCGGCGGCCTCGTTGACGATCGCCTTGATCTCCTTGTCGATCGCCTTCAGGTCGTCATCGGTCGCGTGCTTGCCCTGCAGGATCAGCTCGCGCACATGTTCGATGGCGTCGCGCTCGTCGCGCATCTTCTGCACTTCCTCGCGGGTGCGGTACTTCGCCGGGTCCGACATCGAGTGGCCGCGGTAACGGTAGGTCTTGACCTCAAGGATGTAGGGGCCGTCGCCGGCCCGGCAATGCGCGACGGCTTTCTCGCTCGCCGACTTCACCGCCAGCACATCCATGCCGTCCACCGTCTCGCCAGGAATGCCGAAGGCCTCGCCGCGCTTGTAAAGTTCAGGGGTCGAGGTCGAGCGTTTCTGCGCCGTACCCATGGCATACTGGTTGTTTTCGACCACGAAGATCACCGGCAGCTTCCAGAGCGCGGCCATGTTGAAGGTCTCGTAGACCTGGCCCTGGTTCGCCGCACCGTCGCCGAAATAGGCGAAGGTGACCCGGCCGTTGCCCTTGTACTGGTCGGCAAAGGCAAGGCCGGCGCCGAGCGGCACCTGGGCGCCGACGATGCCGTGACCGCCGTAGAAATGCTTCTCTTTCGAGAACATGTGCATCGAGCCGCCCTTGCCCTTCGAATAGCCGCCCTCGCGGCCCGTGAGCTCGGCCATGACGCCCTTTGGGTCCATGCCGCAGGCCAGCATGTGCCCGTGGTCGCGGTAGGAGGTGATGCGCTTGTCGCCTTCCTCGGTCGCCGCCTCAAGGCCGACGACCACCGCTTCCTGCCCGATGTAGAGGTGGCAGAACCCGCCGATCAGGCCCATGCCGTAAAGCTGACCGGCTTTCTCCTCGAATCGCCGGATCAGCAGCATGTCGCGGTAATACTTCAGCAGATCTTCCCCGGAAGTATTTGATTTCTGAGCAGGCTTTCGCGCAGCCATCGCAAGCTCCTCCCAATGCCGTGAAACTGGTTCAGTGTTAAACTATCAATTAACCCATAGCGCTTCGGACCGCGAGCACTATTTCCGCTGCGACAGGCCGGCGGCTGCATCCTGCCTTCACGCATTTTCTGTCCAAAAAATACTCCCGCCGGAGGCATGCCGAGGAGAAGGCCCATAGGCCTTCGACGAGAGGTGGAAATTGCGCCCGGAACGGGCGCGCCTTCAGGTCAGTGGATGACGATCTCGTCGGAACGGATGACGCCCAGCACATTGCGGGCGCGTTCGTCGAGAAGATCGAGGTCAAGGTAGCCATCCGACAGACGCCGAGTCAGGTTTTCCATCTTCGCCGCCTCGGCCTTCAGCCGGTCGCGCTCTGCGGTCAGGGTCTGGCGCTCGGCCTCGGCCTGCACCCGGCGAAAGACACCGTAATCACCCTGGACGGCGGCGAAGGTGAAGTAGAACCCAAGCCCGCCGACGATGACGAGGTAAAACGCCATGCCGATGGCGGGCTTGCTCCGGGGTGCGTTCATGCTCTGCCTCAGTCCAGCCGCTCACGGGCCATGTGACCGAATCATGTCACATCCGCGAGTGCTTGTGAATCCCCGGCGAGGGCGATTTTCGCGCCGCCGGGGGCAGGGGGCCTCAGCCCGCGACCGAGGCCTCGTAGATCGACCCGATGGCGCCGTCGAGTGCCTTGTTGAACGCGGCATCCGACTGCCCGACCGAAAGCCCTTCGGTCAGTGCGCGCGAGAAGCTGGCGATGACGCCCTTGTTCAGCGCAAGAATCCGGTTGGCCTCGTCTCGGGTGTAGCCGCCCGACAGTGCCACCACGCGCATCACCTTCGGGTGGTCCACCAGCGCCTTGTAGGCGTTGGGCTTCGTTGGCAGCGTCAGCTTCAGCATGACTTCCTTGCCCGCCGGGAACCTGTCGAGGTGCTTCAGGATCTCTTCCTTCAGCATTTCTTCCGCCTCGGCCTTGTCGGGTATGGAGATCGTGACTTCCGGCTCAAGGATCGGCATCAGGCCATGCGCAAGCACCTTGTCGCCCAGCTCGAACTGCTGGGCCACGATGGCGGCGATGCCCTTCCTGTCGGCGGCGTCGATGACCGAACGCTCCTTGGTGCCGAAGATGCCCTTGGCGACGGCGCGCTTCAACAGGTCGTCAAGCCCACCGATCGGCTTCATCAGCTTCACGCCGTCCTTTTCCTCCTCAAGCCCCTTGTCGATCTTGAGGAAGGGGACCACGCCGCGCTTTTCCCACAGATAGGCAGCGGCCGGCTTGCCGCCGATCTCGGCGTCCATGGTCTTTTCGAAGAGGATCGCCCCCACCACACGCTTGCCGTCAAAGGCGGGCGAGGTGGCGATACGGGCGCGCATCGCGTGGATCAGGCCGTACATTCCGGCATCGTCGGACCAGTCGCCATCCTTGTGGCCGTAAAGCTTCAGCGCCTTCGGGGTCGACCCGCCGCTCTGGTCAAGGGCCGCGATGAAGCCCTTGCCGCCGCGCATCTGTTCCGCCTGCTTTTGCCGTGACATGCTGATCCTCGCTTGACTGGGTGGACGGGCGCGCCCGTTTCCTTTCGCTTCTAGGGGAGGCTGCGGACCCTTGCAAAGGTGGTTGCGCTAACGCTTTCCGCCTTCGGCAGGTTTCAGAAACAATCCGGCGATCCGGGCGACCAGACGGCGCGGCACGAGCCGCGGGGCAAAGGCGAAAACCTTGTTCGCAAGCCCGGTGACGCGAATCCGCTCGCCCTTGTGCATCGCCCGCCAGCCTGCCTTCGCCACCTTGCTCGCCGCCGGGACGGGCAGCGCCTTGAAAAGGCGCACACCCTCCATCTTCGCGTCGGCGGCGAAGTTGGTCTTGGTGGCACCGGGACAAAGGGCCGTCACCGTGACCGGGCTGTCCTTCAGTTCCTCCGCCACTCCTTCGCTCAAGGTCAGAAGATAGGCCTTGGTGGCATGGTAGACCGCCATGTTCGGCCCCGGCATGAAGGCGGCGGTGGATGCCACGTTCAGCACCCTGCCGCCGCCCTGCTGCGCCATATGGGCGACCGCGCGCTTCATCAGGATCGTCGCGGCGACGACATTCACCATGACCGAAGCCATTTCCCGTGCGCCGTCACCTGCCGCGAAGGGGCCGTTGTAGCCAAGGCCGGCATTGTTCACGAGGATGTCGATATGCCGCCTCAGGCTGACCTTGCGCCAGAGCGCCTCGACTGCCTCGGGGTCGGAAAGATCCGTCGGCATCACTTCGACCGCGATCCTGTGCTTTGCGCGCAGCTCGGCGGCCAGCCGCTCCATCTTCGCCGCCTGCCGCGCGACAAGGATGAGGTCACGGCCCTCCGCCGCAGCCAGCCGGGCGAATTCCACGCCGAACCCCTCGGAGGCGCCGGTGATCAGCGTCCATTTCGATGCCATTAGTCTTAGCTCCCGTGCCCCCGCTTCGTAGCTACGCGAGGGCGCGGGATTCGCATAGGCCTTGCCTTGGGGGATCAGGATTCGAGCGCGACGACGCCGGGCAGTTCCTTGCCCTCCATCCATTCAAGGAAGGCGCCGCCGGCGGTGGAGATGAAGCTGAAATCATCTGCGACGCCAGCCTTGTTCAGCGCCGCGACCGTGTCGCCGCCGCCCGCGACCGAGACGAGCGCACCGGCCTTGGTCAGGTCCGCCGCTTTGCGCGCCGCGGCATTGGTCGCTTTGTCGAAGGGCGCGATCTCGAAGGCGCCAAGGGGGCCGTTCCAGATCAGCGTGCGCGAGTCTTCGAAGACCTTGCCGATGGCCGCGACCGTCTTCGGCCCGGCATCAAGGATCATCGCATCGGCGGGGCAAGCATCGGCCGCCACCGTCTCGGAGGGCGCACCTTCGCGGAACTCGCGGGCGATCACGACGTCGATGGGCAGGTGAATCCGGCATCCCGCCGCGTCGGCCTTCTTCAGTATCTCGCGCGCCGTATCGGCCATGTCGCGTTCGGCCAGGGATTTTCCGACATCGACGCCCTTGGCGACGAGGAAGGTATTGGCCATGCCGCCGCCGATGATGAGATGGTCGACCTTCTTCACGAGGTTGCCGAGAAGGTCGAGCTTGGTCGAGACCTTGGCGCCGCCGACCACCGCCACGACCGGATGCTGCGGCTGGCCAAGGGCGGCGTTCAGCGCCTTCAGCTCCGCCTCCATCAGCCGCCCGGCGCCGGAGGGCATCAGATGGGCAATGCCCTCGGTCGAGGCATGGGCGCGGTGCGCCGCCGAAAAGGCATCGTTCACATAGACATTGCCAAGCGCGGCCATCCCGGCGGCAAGGCCGGGGTCGTTCTTTTCCTCGCCGGCATGAAAGCGGGTGTTCTCCAGAAGGAGGACATCGCCCGGCTGCATCGCCGCCACGGCCTTCTTCGCCGGGACGCCGACGCAATCCTCGGCAAAACTGACCTTCTGGCCAAGTGCCGCCTCAAGGGCGGGAAGGGTGACGCGCAGGCTCATCTCCGGCACCACTTCGCCCTTCGGCCGGCCGAAATGCGCCAGAAGGATCGGCTTGCCGCCGGCTTTCAGAATATCCTTGATCGTCGGCACGATCTTTTCGATCCGCGTCGCATCGGTGACGCGGCCCGCCTCGACCGGAACGTTGATATCGACCCGCACCAGCACCAGCTTGTCCTTGAGGTCGAGGTCGTCGAGCGTCTTCCAGTCCATGGCGGGCATCCTTTCTCGCAGGTGGCGGAGGACCGCCGGTCAGCGCCAAATCACCCGAAGGCGGGGGCCCAGTCAACCGATCTGCAACCGATCCCGCGCGCTTTGCCCTTTTCTTGGGCGGCAGGGGCGACTAGGTTCCGGCGAAGCTTACGAGGAGGCCAGCATGGCTGAATACAAAGATCCCGAGAATACCATCATCGTCACGCTGAAGGACGGCCCCGTGGTGATCGAGCTTTTGCCCGATGTCGCGCCGAAGCATTCCGAGCGGATGAAGGAACTGGCCCGCGCCGGCAAATATGACAACGTGGCCTTCCACCGCGTCATCGACGGCTTCATGGCCCAGACCGGCGACGTCGAACATGCCAACATGGAAGCGCCGAACTACAATGCCCGCCGCGCCGGAACCGGCGGCTCGGACCTGCCGGACCTGCCGGCGGAATTCTCGCGCATCCCGCATGACCGGGGTACGCTCGGTGCGGCGCGGTCGCAGAACCCGAATTCGGCCAACAGCCAGTTCTTCATCAACTTCAAGGACAACTCCTTCCTGAACGGCCAGTACACCGTCTATGGCCGGGTGATCTCGGGGATGGAGCATGTCGACAAGATCCAGCGCGGCGAACCGCCGGCAAGCCCCGACCGGATGATCTCGGTCAAGGTAGCGGCCGATGTCTGACACGCGGGTCTTCCTTGGCGCGATGGGCGCCGGGCTCGCCGCCATCGGCGTCGCGTGGTTCATCTACGGGCAGAGCACGCAAAGCGCCCTCGCCGCAGAGGACGGGCCTGGCCCGAACCTCGTGATCGAGGTCGCAGGGGAGGCGAACGGCACTATCGTCATCGACCTCCTGCCCGACCAGGCGCCGAAGCATGTGGCCCAGATCACCGAACTGGCGCGTACCGGCGCTTATGACAACGTGGTCTTCCACCGCGTGATCGACGGCTTCATGGCGCAGACCGGCGATGTGGCGAACGGCAAGTTCGGCGGCGACCTGTCGCTCGCAGGCTCAGGCGCATCGGAGTTGCCGGACATCCCGGCGGAGTTTTCCGACGTACCCTTCATGCGCGGCATCGTCCGCATGGCCCGGTCGAACAGCCCCGACAGCGCCAATTCGCAGTTCTTCATCATGTTCGCGCCGGGTGAATTCCTGAACGGCCAGTATACGGTCGTCGGTCACGTCGTCTCGGGCATGGAGGTCGTCGACCAGATCAAGAAGGGCGACCCCGACGCGAACGGCGCGGTGGTCGAGCCCGACCGGATGGTCACGGTCAAGGTTCAGGAATAGGGCTGAACTGCCCCGAAGAAACAGGAAACCCGGCCCGTTGAAGGCCGGGTTTTTGTTTGTCACGCTCCGCGATGGTCCCGCCCGGAATCAAGGGGCAGTCGGGCGCCGCCCTCTATTCCATCACCACCAGCGCATGGCGCTTCCGGCCCGCCGTCAGCTTGACCGGACCCGCCAGTTCCCCGGCGCCGATCATCTGCCCGGCATCGACGACCACGTCGTCATTCAGCCGCGCGCCGCCCTCGGCGATCAGGCGCTTCGCGTCCTTGCCGGATTTCGCCAGGCCTGAGCGGACGAAGAGCTGCGCCACGCTGATCCCCTCGGCCACATCGGCGACCGAAAGCGTCAGCGTCGGCAGGTCGTCGCCCATGCCGCCCTTCTCGAAGACCTCGCGCGCCGTGGCTTCCGCCGCCGCTGCTGCCTCGGCCCCGTGCAGAAGCCGCGTCACCTCGTTGGCGAGAACGATCTTGCCATGGTTGATCTCGGACCCCGCAAGCGCTCCTAGGCGATCGCATTCCGCCACCGGAAGCTCGGTATAAAGCTTCAGGAACCGGCCCACGTCGGCATCCGTCGTGTTGCGCCAGAACTGCCAGAACTCGTAGGGGCTTAGCATGTCGCCATTCAGCCAGACCGCGCCGCCCTGGCTCTTGCCCATCTTGCGCCCGTCCGAGGTGGTGAGCAGGGGCGTCGTCAGCCCGTAGATCTCCTGATCCAGCACCCGGCGCGTCAGGTCGATGCCGTTGATGATATTGCCCCACTGGTCGGACCCGCCCATCTGCAACCGGCAGCCATAGCGCCGGTTCAGCTCAAGGAAGTCATAGGCCTGCAGGATCATGTAGTTGAATTCGAGGAAGCTCAGCGACTGCTCGCGGTCAAGCCGCGACTTGACGCTTTCAAAGGACAGCATCCGGTTGACCGAGAAATGCCGCCCGATATCCCTCAGGAAATCGAGGTAGTTCAGCCCGTCAAGCCATTCGGCATTGTTCAGCATCGTCGCCTTGCCCTCGCCGTAAGCGAGGTAGCGGTCGAAGACCTTCTGCATGCCGCCGATGTTCTCGTCGATCTGCGCCGTGGTCAGCAGCGGCCGCTCCTCGGCGCGGAAGGACGGATCGCCGACCTTCGTCGTGCCGCCGCCCATCAGCGTGATCGGCTTGTGGCCAGTCTTCTGGAACCAGCGCAGCAGCATCACATTGAGAAGATGCCCGACATGCAGCGACTTCGCCGTCGCGTCATAGCCGATATAGGCCGTCACCGGCCCCTTCACCAATGCCTCGTCCAGCCCCTGATAATCGGTGCAGTCGGCAAGAAAGCCGCGTTCCATGATGATCGCCATGAAGTCGGATTTCGGGTGGTAGGTCATATCGGCCTCGTCCATTCTCAACGCGCCCGCTATACCGGCGGGGAAGGTCAAGGGGAAGGGCATGTTGAAACCGGGCGTGGTCTGGGCCTTGGGCACGATGTCGGGCACGTCGCTTGACGGCGTCGATGCCGCCCTCCTGAAGACCGATGGCGAGACGATCCATGAATTCGGCAACACCGCCTACCGGCCCTATACGGCGGAGGAGCGTGACACCTTGCGCGCCGCCCTTGGCCGCTGGCCTGGCGAGGCGGGGGTGGAGGCAGCGGCAGAGGTGGTCGAGACGGCCCATGCCGCGGTGATGTCGCCGCTCGCGGCGGGGGCTGGCCTTGCCGGGTTCCACGGCCAGACGCTGGCCCATGATCCGCGCGGACGCGGCACCCATCAGGCCGGGGACGGCGCCGTCCTCGCCGAGATCCTGCAGGTCCCCGTGGTCTGGGATTTCCGCTCGACGGATGTGGCCTTGGGCGGTCAGGGGGCTCCGCTCGCGCCCTTCTACCATTTCGCCTGTGCCCGGCTCATTGGTGCCACGAAGCCGGTGGCGTTTCTCAACCTCGGCGGGGTCGGCAACCTCACCTGGCTCGATCCCTCGGCCCCGGCCCCGGACGCCCCCGGCGCCTGTCTCGCCTTCGACACCGGCCCGGCGAATGCGCCGATCGACGATCTCCTGCGCCATCGGTTGGGACTGACCCGTGACGAGGGCGGTGCGCTCGCCCGGAAAGGCCGCGTCGATGAGGCGATCATCGAACGCCTGCAAGGACAGGGCTACTTCCGCAAGGTGCCGCCGAAGTCGCTCGACCGGCAGGATTTCCACTGGCTCCTCGACGCCGTCGCGGACCTCTCCGACGCCGATGCCGCCGCCACGCTTGCCGCCGCCGCCGCGACATCCGTGGTCCTCGGGGCCGAGCATTTCCCGGCCCCCGTCACCCGCATCCTCGCCGCCGGGGGCGGGCGTCACAACCCGGTGCTGATGGAGATGATCGCCGCCGGGATGGATTGCCCGGTCGAACCGGTGGAGGGCGTGGGCCTTGATGGCGACATGCTCGAAGCACAGGCCTTCGCCCATCTCGCGGTTCGGGTGGCGCGCGGGCTGCCCACGTCCTGCCCCGGCACCACCGGCGTCGCTGCAGCCGTCGGTGGCGGCAGGATCAGCCGGCCGGGGCCTTCGGAATGACCGAACGCATCCTTGTCGTCGGCGCCGGTGTCATCGGCGCGGCCATTGCCTTCCAGCTGGCGCAAGGCAGGGCCGATGTGACGCTGGTCGACGCCGCCACCCCCGCTTCCGGTGCCTCGGGTCGCTCCTTCGGATGGATCAACGCCAGCTTCTCGCTCGACGTCCATCACTTCGGCTTGCGCGTCGCGGCGATGGCGGCGCATCACCGGCTTGGCACCGACCTTGGCGATGCCCCGACCACCTGGCCCGGCACGCTCGCCTGGGACGAGGCTGGTGAGGCGCAGGACCGGACCTTCGCCCGCCTGACCGAGGCCGGTTATCCCGTCCGCCGCCTGAGCCGTTCCGAGTTCCGCAGGATGGAACCCGCCATCGCCACTCCCCCCGAAATCGCACTGCATTACCCGACCGAAGGCGTCACCGACCTTGCCAGCCTGACGCACCGCCTGATCGCCGGGGCAGGGCGGCACGGCGCCCGCATCCTCCTCGGCCTGCCCGTCACCGGCATCCTGACCCATGGCGGCCGGGTCTCCGGCCTCCAGACCGCCGAAGGCCCGCTTCCTGCCGATCGCGTGGTTCTCGCCGCCGGCACTGGCACACTGGAGCTCCTCGCGCCCCTCGGCCTTGGCCTGCCGATGCTGCACCGTCCCGCGATCATCCTCAAGACGCAGCCCCTGCCGCCGCTCCTGAGCCATATCCTCGTGACCCCGGCGATGGAGATAAGGCAGGAAGCCGATGGCCGCCTTCTGGCGCCGACCTCGCCAAATCATCAGGCCGACGACTCCACCGCATTCAGCGCGCCGCCCGAAGACCTCGCCGACCAATCCATCCGCCATATCGCGGAACTTCTGCCCCAAGCCGCGCCTCGGTGGCAGGAGGCGCTCCGTGCCTTCCGCCCGGTGCCGGGTGACGGATTGCCGGTGATGGGCGAGGCTGTGGAGGGGCTTTACCTTGCCGTCATGCACTCCGGCGCCACGCTCGCCGCCCTCGCCGGCGAACTTGCCGCGAAGGAAATCCTCGATGGCAAAGACGAGCCGCTACTTGCCCCCTACCGCCCCGGCCGCTTCGGCTGACCGCCGCATTGCCCGCGCCTCGCGCGCCTGCAGCAGCATCGCGCCGGTGTAGATCACCAGCGCCGACCAGATCAGCGGGAAGGCGATCATCTTCGCCCGCCCGAAAGGCTCGCCGAAGATGAAGACGGCGGTGAGGAAAATCATCGTCGGCGCGATATACTGCATGATGGCGATGGTCGAAAGCTTCAACCCCTTGGCGCCATTGGCATAAAGCATCAGCGGGATCGCTGTCACGAGGCCGGTCCCGACCAGGAGCCAGGTGTCATAAGGCACGCCTTGCGCGAAATGGCTCTCCCCCCGCGCGGCAAGCCAGATGACATAGGCAAGGGCAGGTGGCGTCAGCAGCAGGACCTCGAGCGTGAAGCCCTGATTTGGGCCGATGGGCAGCCATTTCTTGAGGAAAGCATAGACGCCCCATGTCAGCGTCAGGCCCAATGCCACCAAGGGCAACTGCCCCGCATCCCAGGTCAGGATCGCCACCGCGATGGCGGCAAGCCCGATGGCCGCCCATTGCGCCGCGTGCAGTCGTTCGCGAAGCAATACCGCGCCAAGAAGGACGGAGAAGAGCGGGTTGATGTAATAGCCAAGGGCCGCATCCAGCGCATGGCCCGCGCCAATGGCCCAGACATAGATGCCCCAGTTGACCGACACGAAGGCCGCCGTCACCGCCGCCATGCCGAGCATCTTCGGCGTCTTCAAGGCCCGCTTCAGGTCCGCTGTCCGCCCGGTCGCGACGAGGATCGCGAGCGCGATCGGAACCGACCAGAGGATGCGATGGGCGATGACCTCGACCGGCGGCACATGCGCCAGCGCCTTCATGTAAAGCGGCAGGAAGCCCCAGAGGAGATAGGCGGCAAGCGCGTAGAAAAAGCCGTTGAGGCTGTCCCCGGATTGCGGGGCGGCGGCGGGCTGGTCTTGCATGGCGGGGGTCCTTGTGCTGGCGTTCCCCTAGCAGATCAAGGGGCGCGCCTCCATGCCGGGATTGTCACCGCTACATTAGCGGCGCCGGGCGAGGTAGTCGCGGCTGAAGGCGGCATAGCCGTCGGCGGTCACCTTCAACTCGTCCTGCATCTCCCTGTGCAGGTCCGGCAGGCGATGGAAGGGGACGGCGGGGAAGACGTGATGCTCGACATGGTAGGGCATGTTCCACGCGAGGAAGCGGACGAGGCGATTGGTGAAAGTCGTGCGGGTGTTCTCGAACATGTTGGCGACAAAGGCGCAGTCGCCATGCTCGGCCAGAAGATAGAGCCGGAGGAAGGGCTGGCCGAGAAGCACCGGCAGGATCCAGAGCCAGAGAAGGAGAGGCGAGGCCAGCAGGCTGGCCCCCGCCAAGGCGTAGAGCGCCACCATCACCCGCGCCTCGCGCCGCATCCTTGGCAGGGCGCGCGGCGCGAGATAGCGCGCCTCCTCTCGGCCCATGCAGAGCCGCGCCATGAGCTTCAGGGCCGACCACCAGTAGGGCAGGCCGCTGACATGAAGCGCCCATTCTGCCGCAGTCTCGGGCTTCGGGGCGTCCAGTTCCGGGTCCTCGCCCGGCAGGTTGGTGAAACGGTGATGGGCAAGGTGAAAGGACCGGAACCATTCGAAGGGCAGGATCAGCACCAGCCCGCAGACCCGCCCGACCCAGTCAGAGAGCCGGTCCGAAGCGAAGGGCGTGCGATGCGTGCATTCATGCTCAAGCGTGAAAAGGAAGGCGAGCAGTATCCCCTGTACCGGCAAGAGGAGCGGCCAGAACGGCAGCTTCGCCGCAATCGCCGCCCCAGTGAGCAGGATCAGCCCGCCATGCCCGGCAAGATGCCAAAGCCCGGCGCGGTCGCTCCGCTCGGTCAGGTCGGTGCGGGTCGCGGCGGGAAGCCGGGCGAGAAAGCTCTTGTGGTCGGTCATGCCTTCGGTTCCGCTGGCGTCCCGCCAGTCTCGCCCCTCGTCCCGGCAATGCCAAGGCTCCGCCTGCACACCTTCCTTCACTTTCTGTCCCGAAATACTCCGGGGGGAGTCCCGGACTTGCTCCGGGACAGGGGGCAGCGCCCCCTTCGCGCCGCGCCGGCGCGGTCCCCGCTTGCATCTGGTCCCACCGCTTCTAGGCTGGCCGCAACAGCGGGGAGAGAGTGATGGCGGGCGTAAAGGGACGGGTGGCTTTGGTGACGGGGGCAGGAAGCGCGGGCGGGATCGGCTTTGCCATCGCGCGGGCGCTTCATGCCGCCGGGGCAAAGGTGGCGATCACCTCGACGACCGACCGCATCCATGACCGCGCGCGAGAGATCGGTGATGTCTTCGCCACCACCGCCGACCTGACCCGGCCCGAGGATGTCGCCCGGCTGGTGGCCGAAACGGAAGCCGCGCTCGGCCCCATCGACATCCTCGTCAACAACGCCGGCATGTCCCAGACCGGCGTCAGCCTGCCCGGCGGCCATTTCACGGCGCTGGACGAGGCGGCCTGGAGCCGAGGGCTCGACATGAACCTTGGCACCGTCCTGCGCCTGACCCGCGCGATCCTGCCCGGCATGGTCGACCGGCGCTATGGCCGCATCGTTCATACCTCCTCCGTCACCGGGCCGGTTGTCGCCATCGCCGGAAGCTCGATCTACGCCACTGCAAAGGCCGGGCTGATGGGTCTCACGCGGGCGCTGGCGCTTGAGGTCGGGCCCCTGGGCGTCACCGTGAACGCGGTTGGCCCCGGCTGGATCGAGACGGAATCGTCAAGCGCGGCTGAAATCACCGCCGGACACCACACCCCGGTCGGCCGCCCCGGCCGGCCCGATGAGGTGGCCCATGCCGTCCTCTTCCTTGCCGCCGAAGAGGCGAGCTATGTCACCGGCCAGCTTATCGTCGTCGACGGCGGCAACACGCTTCAGGAATACAAGGTGGCTCTCTAGCCAACGAAAGGCCGGGCGGCGAACGCCCGGCCCAAGGCTCAGGCCGCCTTCGCCATGCCGCCGGCGATCTTCTCCGACACGAAGCCGAAGAGATTGCCGATCACCAGCGACGCCAGCACCACCACCGCCGATTTCAGCACCGCGCCGAGATCGCCGAGCGCCACCCCGCTCAAGAGCGTGAAGGCCGCCGTGGAAGCATAGCCGTAGACCGCCGCCGGGATCGTCGCCAGGACCGGGACATGCGCGCCGAGCACCAGAACCACGACCGAGATACCGACGATGATCGAGGTCACCAGAACCGACCCGCCGACAACGGCTACCATGAACAATGTGACCGCCGCGACAACGACGCCCCAGGCGTGGTTGATCGCGGATTTCGTCAGCCCGTCAGCCTTGCCGCCGGTATGGTAGAAGCTGCCCCAACCGACGAAAAGCGCCCAGACTTGCAGGCCGAGCGAAGTGCCAAGGCATAGATAGGTGGCCAGGGCGGCGAGGACGCCGATGGATATGGCCAGAGCCGTGATGATGTTCATATGTCCCTCCCATTGGCCGCCCCGGGGCGTTTCCTCGGCCCGGGTGCGGCGGTGGGGAGGGTAGGGCGCACCTTGGCGCGCCCATATTCGACATTCGTCTCTACGACCCTCGGGGGCTGCGAGATCAGCCTTTCAGGATCGAATGTCCGGCGAATGCCGCCGTCTCGCCCAGCATCTCCTCGATGCGGATGAGCTGGTTGTATTTCGCCAGCCGGTCCGAGCGGGCGAGCGAGCCGGTCTTGATCTGGCCGCAGTTCGTCGCAACGGCGAGGTCGGCGATGGTGGCATCCTCGGTCTCACCGGAACGGTGGCTCATGACAGAGGTATAGCCAGCACGGTCGGCCATGCGCACGGCATCGAGCGTCTCGGTCAGGGTGCCGATCTGGTTGACCTTGACCAGCAGCGAGTTGGCGCAGCCCTGCTTGATGCCATCGGCAAGACGCTTGGGGTTGGTGACGAAGAGGTCGTCGCCGACAAGCTGGACCTTCTTGCCAAGAACGTCGGTCAGATGCTTCCAGCCCGCCCAGTCATCCTCGGCGCAGCCATCCTCGATCGAGATGATTGGATAGTCCTTCACCAGTGCGGCGAGGTAGGCCACGTTTTCCTCGGGCGAGAGGGATTTCCCTTCGCCGGACAGGACATACTTGCCGCCCTTGAAGTATTCGGTGGAGGCGCAGTCCAGCGCCAGGAACATGTCGCCGCCGGGCTTGTAGCCGGCCTTCTCGATGGCCTTCAGAATGAAGTCGAGGGCATCGCGGGTGGACGACAGGTTCGGCGCAAAGCCGCCCTCGTCGCCGACGCCGGTGGCAAGGCCCGCCGCCGAAAGCTCTTTCTTCAGCGTGTGGAAAACCTCGGACCCCATGCGCACCGCCTCGCGGATGTTTTCCGCGCCGACGGGCATGATCATGAATTCCTGGATGTCGATCGGGTTGTCGGCATGTTCGCCGCCGTTGATGATGTTCATCATCGGCACCGGCAGGATATGCGCATTGGTGCCACCGACATAACGGTAGAGCGGCTGCGCGGTGTATTCCGCCGCCGCCTTCGCCACGGCGAGCGAGACGCCGAGGATCGCGTTGGCGCCAAGCCGGCCCTTGTTCGGGGTGCCGTCAAGCTCGATCATCGCGCGGTCGATGGTGACCTGTTCGGTCGCGTCATAGCCGACGATGGCCTCGCCGATCTCGCCGTTCACCGCCGCGATGGCTTCCAGAACGCCCTTGCCCATATAGCGCTTCTTGTCGCCATCGCGCTTTTCCACCGCCTCATGCGCGCCGGTCGAAGCGCCCGAAGGCACCGCGGCGCGGCCCATGGTGCCGTCTTCCAGCGTGACGTCCACTTCGACCGTGGGATTGCCACGGCTGTCGAGGATTTCGCGGGCGTGGATGTCGATGATCGTGCTCATGGGACCTCCTGGGGGGATATGTGCTCTTCGCCTAGACCGGCGCGGGGGATGGTTCAACCCGCTCTTACTGCGAAGCGGCCTTCTTGGAAAGAGTTAGCGCTATCATCCGGCGTTCCCGGGCAAACATGTAAAGGCCGGAGAGGATGATGAGCGAAGCCCCGACCAACGTTGCGGCGTCTGGCCTTTCGCCAAAGACCGTAACGCCGATGATGAGCGCGAAGAGAAGTCGCGCGTAGCGGAACGGCGTGACGGCGGGAATCTCGCCGACCCGCATCGCGGCGGTGATCGCCCAGTAGGCCGCCATCCCGAAGACCAGCGCCCCGAAAAGGTAGAACGACTGCGCGGGCGTCGGCACGACAAATCCGCCCGAGGCCGCCAGCATCATCGCGCCAAGAATGGCGACGGCGAGAAAGCCCCAGCAGCCGACCTCCATCGTGCCGATGGTCGCCGGGACGCGGCGGGTCGCAAGGTCGCGCAGCGACAGGCCGAGAACGGCAAGGACGGTCCAGAGCGCCTTGGGGTCGAACCCCGCCATTCCGGGCCGGATGACGATGAGCACACCGGCAAAGCCGACGAGGATGGCGCACCAGCGGCGCCAGCCGACCGTCTGGCCTAGGAAGAGTGCCGCGCCGCAGGTCACGACCAGCGGCATCGCCTGCAGGACCGATGAGACGGTGGCAAGCGGCACCAGCGCCAGCGCCGTGATGAAGCCCCAGGTTCCGATCATTTCACCGAAGTTGCGCGCGACGACGGCCCGATTGAAGAACGCAGCGGACCAGACGGACCGGCCCTGCGCAGCGGCCATGAGGGCGAAGATCGGCGCCCCCACAAGACCCATGACCAAGAGGATCTCGCCCGGCGGCAGGTCGGCTGCGGCCCATTTGATGAACATGTCCTCAAGCGCGAAACCGGCCATCGACGCGACCATGAGGCCGATGCCGCGCAGGTTGTCGCGCTCCGCGCCCGCTTCGGCGGTACTGGCTGCCATGGTCATTGCTCGCCCTTCCGCGCCGCGCCCTTGGCGGGCACGCCGAAAAGCTCAAGCCGGTGGCCCTTCAGCCGGTAACCAAGCCTCCGCGCGATCTTTTCCTGCAAGGCCTCGATCTCGGGGTCGACGAACTCGATGACTTGGCCCGAGGTGAGGTCGATCAGGTGGTCATGATGGGCGCGCTCGGCATCCTCATAGCGGGCGCGGCCGTCGCCGAATTCGAGCTTGTCGAGGATCCCCGCCTCGTCGAAGACCCGCAAGGTCCGGTAGACCGTCGCGAGCGAGATGCGCCGGTCGATCGCCGCGGCGCGGGCATGGACAATCTCCGCATCGGGGTGGTCGGCGGATTGCTCCAGGACCCGCGCGATGACGCGGCGCTGTTCGGTCAGCCGCAGCCCCTTGGCGGCGCAGCGGTCGATGATGGATTGGCTCATGCGCACTCCGGACCCGTTCGGTTTCAGGCTTAAGGCAATTCGGCGGGGCGGAAAAGTGGCAGGGTACCGGGGCGATTCTCCGCGGGCGGGGGCATCCGGGCATGCGACTCGGGGGACTACAGCCGGTAGGTGTGTGTCAAGTCTCAAAACACAACATATCGTGGCGAAATTGGGTTCCGACCCACATTTATTTCGCCCCACGCGGCCTCTCGCCGGTACAAAACGGATGACGCGAAGGCGCATTTTCGGCTAGGGTCTTCGTCAGCAGACATACGGTTTTTCGGACACGGGGCGGGTGCGCTCGCCCCCGACGGCGCTCAGGCCGCAGGCGAGAAAAAACGGGCGGTAAATGATGAGCCTGAGCGGCGAAACTACATGGGACCCTCGCGGGTCCCATTTTTATTTCAGCCGTCCTGGAAACAATGCCGTAAGCCCCTCCACTGTTTCTCCCAAAATCGTAGGCGACGGTCAGAAGTGATGATAACCTCGACAAACATTGTACACTCTTATGCTGCCCATGGAGTGCCGATTGAGGATTTTTCTTGCCGACCTTGGCCACAATCTGGTGACGGTGACGTCCGATACCTATCCTCTGGGCGTTGGATATCTGGCAGCCTTTGCAAAGGCTTACGCAAAATCTGATGAACCGCTCGAGATCAGGATATTCCGCGATCCAGATGAGTTGAAGCAGGCCATCGACACCGCAGCGCCCGATCTCCTTGGCCTGTCGAGCTATTCCTGGAACCACCATCTTGCGCTTCAGTTCGCGCGATACGCAAAGGCCCGCGCGCCCGGCATGCTTACCCTGATGGGGGGGCCGAACTTCCCGCTTACCACGGAAGAACAGGACGACTGGATGCGGACGATGCCGGAGATCGACATCCATGTCCGGGGGCCGACCTACGAGGGGGAGCGGGCCTTCCTCGCCGTTCTGCAGCGCTTCATCGACACCGGCTCGATCGCCGGCGTGATGGCGGAAGCGTTACCTGGCAACCAGTGGGTCGTGCCGGCGACGGGTGAAATCGTGCGCGGGCCGGAGGTGCCGAGGATACGGGATCTTGACGAAATTCCAAGCCCTTATCAGACGGGCCTCATGGACAAGTTCTTTCCGACGGGGCTATTTGCGCTGTTGCAATTGACCCGGGGCTGCCCCTTCACCTGCCAGTTCTGCAACTCTTCGGTCAACTCCAACTCCAAGGCATTCCGCCATTCGCTCGACCGCATGAGGGCGGATCTGGACTATATCGTTGCGCGGATCGATCACGCTTCGCCGCTCTGTTTTGCTGACGACAATTTCGGCATGTATCTTCAGGATGTGGAACTGGCCGACTATCTCGGCCAGTTGATGGACCGTCACGACTGGCCGAAATACATCCGTACCACCACCGGCAAGAACAAGGGTGAACGGATCATCGAGGTGATGAAACGCGCCAAGGGACGTTTGCCGATGACGGCCGCCGTCCAGTCGCTGAGCCCGATTGTCCTGAAGAATATCCAGCGCGACAACATCAAGCTGGAAACCTACGCTCAGATTCAGGCCGAATTGCACGCGAAAGGAATGCAATCCTATGGCGAGCTGATCCTGTGCATGCCGGGTGAAACCAAGCAGTCCTTCATGGACGCGGTCGATCAGCTTATCGAAACCGGTGTGTCCCGTGTCGCGGCGCATCAACTGATGCTTCTTCACGGGGCGCCGCTCGCCAATCCGGATCAGAGACAGAAGTTCGGGTTCAAGACACTCTACCGCGTCGTCGCGCGCTGTCTTGGCGACTATGGTATTGGCGGCACCGTCGTCGAGACTGAGGAAATGGTGGTCCAGAGCGAGAGTTTCTCTTTCCAGGATTACCTCGATACGCGGGTCTTCCACCTCTTGCTCACGATCTATTACTACGAGGACAACTTCGCCTATCTCTTTCGTTTCGGCCGCGAAATGGGGCTGCGCCCCTATCAGATCGTCGTCCATGCGCAGAAGCGGCTTCAGGAAGCGCCAAAGGCCTTCCGTGATGCAGTGGCCGACTACCTCGCCGAAAACCAGGCCGAGCTTTTCGAAAGCCGGGAAGAATGCGTTGCCTGGGCGGAGGAGAATTACGACAGGCTGATCTCGGGCGAGCTCGGCGGCAACCTTCTGTCGAAATACTCGATGATAGGCCGGTTCTTCGTTCTCAAGGAGGCGCTCGCCTTCCTGCACGACACGATCTCCGACATGATCGGACCCGAAGCCGAGGCGCAGGACATGCTGGCCAGCCTGACTGGCTATTATACTGCTGTCATGCTCGACAGCCCTTTCGCACGGGCGCTGAATGCCACACCGGACTGGGTCACCTCCTACGATGTAGAGACCTGGGCGGCGGCAGATTTCGCCCGACCCCTCGCCAGTTACCGCTTCGCGGAACCGCAGGTCTTCGCCACCACCATCGATCCTCGCGCGCGCGCGATTCTGACCCAGCGCCTGCAAACCTTCGGCGAGCATCCTGCGGGCCTCGGCCGCTTCACCCGTTCGCTCTTCGCGGGCGACATGCGCCGGCGTGTCGTGGATGCGCGCGAGAAGATCTGGCAGGTGGGATAGGGCGGAACGCCTCTCCTGGCGAGCATGGGGTCGGGGCGATGCCCTTGAAAATCAACGGGGCAGGGGCCAGTTATTGGATAACGCGGCAGGTTTGACTATGTCTTGTCCCGTGTAGTCCTGGGAACGACCCGGAGGAGTGAAAGACCGATGAAGAAACTGGTACTGGCTTTTGGCGCCGTGATGGCCCTTGGTGCGACGCAAGCGATGGCGCAGACCGTGGTCAGCGACACGGATGGCAACGGCACCTATTCCTTCGAGGAACTGAAGGCCGCCTATCCCGACCTGAACGAAGCGACCTTCACCTCGGTAGACATCAACGCCGACGGCCAGGTCGATGCCGATGAGCTTCAGGCCGCACGCGAGACGGGCACGCTCGCCGCCTGATCCAGGGCGCGCTTCAGAAATTCAAAGCCCCGGGGTGAGCCTTAGATTCCCCGGGGCTTTTCTTTGCCCCCGGATCAGACGCCGCGCGCCAGCGCCGCAACGCCGGTCCGCGCCACGTCGGCGAGGCCGAGGGGCCGCATCAACTCGGCGAAGGCGTCGATCTTCGCCGGGGTCCCCGTCATCTCGAAGACGAAGCTCTGCAGCGTGGAATCGACCACATTGGCGCGGAAGATCTCGGCCAGCCGCAAGGCCTCGATCCGCTTCTCTCCGGTTCCCGCCACCTTGAAGAGCGCGAGCTCCCGCTCGACGCTCGGGCCTTCGACAGTCAGGTCATGCACTTCATGCACCGGCACAAGGCGGCCGAGCTGCGCCTTGATCTGCTCGATCACCGAAGGCGTGCCCCGCGTCACCACCGTGATCCGCGAGCGGTGCCCGGTATGGTCGACCTCGGCCACCGTCAGGCTGTCGATGTTGTAACCGCGCCCGGAAAAGAGGCCGATCACCCGCGCCAACACCCCGGCCTCGTTATCGACCAGCACGGCGAGCGTGTGGCTCTCCGTCACCTGCGCATTCGGATCGCGAAGGTCATAGGCGGAATGGCTCGACGAGCCCTTCTTGATGTTCAGTGCGGACATGTCCCTGCCTTCACTTTCTGTCTCTTAAATACTCCGGGGGTCCGGGGGCAGGGCCCCCGGCCGTCTCACACCAGCACGGCGCCGCCGGACTGGATCGCGCCTTCGGTCGATGCATCGCCGAGAAGCATCTCGTTATGCGGCTTGCCGGAGGGAATCATCGGGAAGCAGTTCTCGTGCTTTTCCACCATCACGTCGAGGATGTAGGGCCCGTCATACTCGATCATCGCCATGATGGCGTCATCCATGTCCTTCGGACTTTCGACCTTGGCACCCCTTGCCCCGAATGCCTCGGCCAGTTTCACGAAATCCGGCAGGCTTTCCGACCAGGAACTGGAATAGCGCTCGCCATGCAGCAGTTGCTGCCACTGGCGCACCATGCCGAGGCGTTCGTTGTTGAGGATGAACTGCTTCACCGGCGCGCGGAACTGCATCGCCGTTCCCATCTCCTGCATGTTCATCAGCCAGGACGCCTCACCAGCGACGTTGATGACAAGCGCATCCGGGTGCGCGATCTGCACGCCGATGGAGGCGGGGAGGCCGTAGCCCATGGTGCCGAGGCCGCCCGAGGTCATCCAGCGGTTCGGCGCGTCGAAATGCAGGAACTGCGCGGCCCACATCTGGTGCTGGCCGACTTCGGTCGTGATGTAGCGGTCGCGGCCCCGCGTCAGCGCCTCAAGCCGCTCAAGCGCGTATTGCGGCTTGATGGTCTTTTGCGAGGGCTTGTAGGACAGGCAGTTCTTCGCCTTCCACTGGTCGATCTGGCCCCACCATTTCGCAAGGCCCTCCTTGTTGACCTTGCGCCCGCGCGCCTTCCAGACTTTCAGAAGGTCTTCCAGCACATGGCCGACATCGCCGACGATCGGCACATCGACATGGATGACCTTGTTGATCGAGGACGGGTCGATATCGACATGGGCCTTCTTCGAGCGGGGCGAAAAGTCCGCGATCCGCCCGGTGATGCGGTCGTCGAACCGCGCGCCGAGATTGATCATCAGGTCGCAGTCGTGCATCGCGAGGTTGGCCTCGTAAAGCCCGTGCATGCCGAGCATCCCGATCCAGTTCTTCCCCGAGGCGGGGTAGGCGCCAAGACCCATCAGCGTCGAGGTGACGGGAATGCCGGTCGCATCTGCCAGTTCGCGCAAGAGCTGGCTCGCCGCCGGGCCGGAGTTGATGACGCCGCCGCCGGTGTAGAAGACCGGGCGTTCGGCTTTTTCCATCATCTCGACCAGCTTGGTGATGGCGTCGATGTCGCCCTTGACCTTCGGCTGATAGCGGCTTTGCTTCGCCTCGCGCGGACCCTGATAGGTGCCGGTGGCGAATTGCACATCCTTCGGAATGTCGATCAGCACCGGGCCGGGACGGCCCTTGGTCGCGACATGGAAGGCCTGATGCAGCGTCTGGGCCAGCGTCTCTGTGTCCTTCACCAGCCAGTTGTGCTTGGTGCAGGGCCGGGTGATGCCGACGGTATCGGCCTCCTGAAAGCCGTCGGTGCCGATCATGAAGGTCGGGACCTGTCCGGTCAGAACAACAATCGGAATGGAATCCATCAGCGCATCCGTCAGGCCGGTGACGGCATTGGTGGCACCAGGGCCGGAGGTGACAAGCGCCACGCCCGGCTTGCCGGTCGAACGGGCATAGCCTTCGGCCATGTGGACCGCGCCCTGTTCGTGGCGGACAAGGATGTGGCGGATGTCGTTCTGCTGAAAGATTTCGTCATAGATCGGAAGCACCGCGCCGCCGGGATAGCCGAAGACCACATCGACGCCCTGATCCTTGAGCGCCTGAACCACCATCCTCGCGCCGGTCATCTGCCGTGACATCGTGCCTTATCTCCATCCAACCCAAGTCCGCGCAACAAAAAGCCCCGGAGCTGATCCGGGGCGCATGGGAACCACTATGGTCAACCGTTACCGGCCCATGCGCCACGTCTCTACTAGTACCAGGATCGGTGCCATTGACCGAGGGTCCTTTGCTGCTGCGCAGCGGACATTATGCAGGCCGCGCGGGGGCGTCAACCGGCAAAATTCGGAATAATGTGTCGCCTGAGTGGCTTTGCGGCTTCTTTTCTTTCGTATTCGCGTCAATTCGCGACATGATGGCCGCCCGGAGGGGCCGAACCGCCGCACGAACGCCTCAGGCGGCAAGCCCATCCCGCCGCTGCTTCAGACGCTTGCCGACCGACATGATTGCCGCGATGGCTGGCAGGAGTTCCCGGCCAAGCTCCGTCAGCTCATATTCGACCGAGGGTGGCGAGGTCGGCATCACCCGGCGCAGGACCAGCCCATGTTCCTCCATGTCGCGCAGGCGCTGGGTCAGGACCTTGGCCGAGACGGCGGGAATGTCATGCCTGAGTTCCGAGAACCGGCGCGGCCCGGACGAGAGATACCAGAAGATGTTCGGCGTCCAGGCGCCGCCGAGGAACTTCATGCAGTCGCTGATCGGGCAGGCCGGCGGCGACACCGGATTCTTGCGAAGTTTCAGCGCCATCGGGAACCTCTCGGGCGTGGTCTCAGTTACCTTTCGGATACCGCATTCTGGAAGTTACCACAAGTTTTATAGTTTCCATCGGTAACTGCAATTGCTAGGTCATCCGCATCACCCCCTGAGATGGAGCAATTCGATGAAACTCTACTATTCTCCCGGCGCCTGTTCGATGGCATCCCATATCGTGATGAACGAGATCGGCAAGCCCTATGAGACAGAGCGTGTCGACACATCGACCAAGAAGACCGCGACCGGCAAGGACTTCCGGGCGATCAACCCCAAGGGCAAGGTTCCCGCACTTGAGGTCGACGGCCAGGTCCTGACCGAAGGCCCGGCGATCCTGCAATACGTCGCCGATGCCGCCGGTGCCGAAAAGCTCGCACCGAAAGCCGGGAGCTTTCCGCGGGCGCGGGTGAACGAGGCCGTGACCTATGTGAGTTCCGAGCTTCACCCTGCCTTCAGCCCGCTCTTCAACCCCGCGCTCGATGATGCCGGCAAGGAGGCCGCGCGCAAGAATGTCGGCAAGAAGCTCGACTGGCTGGAAAGTGTACTCGCCGATGGCCGCGCCTTCCTGACCGGGGCGGAGTTCACCATTGCTGACGCCTATGCCTTCGTCGTCTCGAACTGGTCGGGCCATGTCGGCGTCTCTCTCGACAACTGGCCGAAGGTGAAGGAATTCGTGGCCCGTGTCGCGGGGCGGCCTGCGGTGCAGAAGACGCTTAAGGACGAAGGCCTCATCGCGTGACCGGGCACGCCGCGGAGTTCGAGGCCGTTGCCGGCGTGATCGCCGACTATTTCGATGGCCTCCATCACTCTGACACCGGGCGCCTGCGGTCGGTGTTTCACCCGAAGGCGCAATATGTCAGCGCCACGGACGGGACGCTCCTCTACCGGACGGTGGAGGAGTATCTTCCGGTCGTCGACGCGCGTCCCTCTCCGGCGTCGCGGGGAGAGGCGCGGGCCGACCGCATCCTGTCCATCGAATTCGCCGGGCCGTTCACGGCCCGCGCGACGCTCAACTGCGCCATCGGTGACAAGTTCTTCACGGACTGGCTGACGTTCATCAAGGTGGATGATCGCTGGCAGGTCATCTCAAAGGTCTTCCACCACGAACCGAGGAAGGTTGCCTGATGCCCTACGTCAACATCAAGATCACCCGCGAAGGCGCGACGGCGGCGCAGAAGGCGGAGTTGATCCGGGGCGTCACCAGGCTTCTTGTCGAGGTGCTGGACAAGTCGCCGGCCACGACCTTTGTTGTCATCGACGAGGTGGCAATGGAAGACTGGGGCATCGGCGGCCTGCCGGTTGAGGACTACCGGGCAAGCCTTCGCGCTCAGTCGAAATAGGAAACGGGCTACGGCGGGCGACATCGCCGCTACCGGTCCTGTCAGGGAGAAGCCTTTGGACAGCCTGCGTTACGCCTTCATCATGCTCGCCGCAGGGATCGGCATCCCGGTCCTCGCAGCGCTGAACGCCCAGTTGGGCGGGCGCATCGGCTCGCCCGCGGCGGCGGCGGTGATCCTCTTCGCGGTGGCCTTCGCCGGCGCGGTCCTGACCATGGTGGCAACCGGCGGAGGAGGGGCGCTTGCCGCCGCCCCCGGCCAGCCGCCGAAGCTCTTCCTCGCCGGGCTTCTCGTGGCTTTCTACGTCCTTTCCATCACCTTGGTCGCGCCGCGTTTCGGGCTGGGCAACGCCATCACCTGCGTGCTTCTCGGCCAACTCATTTCAGCGGCGATCATCGACCAGTTCGGGCTTCTCGGCGCGATGATGCGGCAGATCACGCCGATGCGCGGGCTGGGCCTCGCCCTGATGGCTGCCGGCGTAATTTTTACGCAACGCGGCTGACCGAGGGCGCTTGACGCTAAGTCAGTGCCGTTGGCGATCCCTCTGTCTGGACAAGGGTTTAGGACCGTGCAAAGGTCTTCCGAGCCTCCGGCGTCCTGCCGGTGAGCCCCTCAGAAAAGTTGCAACGGGAGGAATTCATGGATCGTCGTTCCTTTTTGACAAAGGCCGCCGTCGGCGGCACCGCGGCGGCAGCCGCGACGGCGCTTGCCGCGCCGGCCATCGCGCAGACCGCACCGAAAGTCACCTGGCGTCTGACCTCGTCTTTCCCGAAGTCGCTCGACACGATCTATGGCGGCGCCGAGGTCCTGTCGAAGATGGTCAGCGAGGCGACGGACGGCAATTTCACCATCCAGGTCTTCGCCGGCGGCGAGATCGTGCCGCCGCTGGAAGCCGCGAATGAAGTCGGCGCCGGCAACGTCGAGGCCTGCCACACGGTCGGCTATTACTACTGGGGCAAGGACCCGACCTTCGCGGTTGCGGCGGCCATCCCCTTCTCGCTTTCGGCGCGCGGCATCAATGCCTGGCACTACCACGGCGGCGGCATCGACCTTTATAACGAGTTCCTTGCCGGCCATAACCTCTTTGCACTTCCCGGCGGTAATACCGGCGTGCAGATGGGCGGCTGGTTCCGCAAGGAAATCAACACCGTCGAGGACTTGAAGGGCCTCAAGATGCGGATCGGCGGCTTTGCCGGCAAGGTGGTCGAGAAGCTTGGCGTCGTGCCCCAGCAGATCCCGGGCGGCGAAATCTACCAGTCGCTGGAGAAGGGCACAATCGACGCATCCGAATGGGTCGGCCCCTATGATGACGAGAAGCTCGGCTTCTTCAAGGTGGCGCCCTACTACTACTATCCCGGCTGGTGGGAAGGTGGTCCGACCGTCCACTTCATGTTCAACACTGCGGCGCATGACGCGCTGCCGCCGGCCTACAAATCCGTGCTGCGCACGGCGGCGCAGGCGGCGGATGCCAACATGCTGCAGAAATACGACTGGCTGAACCCGGTGGCGATCAAGTCGCTCGTTGCGCAAGGAACGCAACTGCGTCCGTTCAGCGCCGAGATCCTTGAAGCCTGCTTCAATGCCGCGAACGAGGTTTACGCGGAGATGGAAGCCAGCAACCCGGCCTTCGCGAAGCTCTGGGGCTCGATCAAGGCCTTCCGGTCGGAGAACTACACCTGGGCGCAGATCGCCGAGTACAACTATGATACGTTCATGATGCTCCAGCAGAACGCCGGCAAGCTCTGAGACATAGCGTGCCCCGCCTTCAGGCGGGGCCCCACCGCAGAAAAGGAAACCCCCGGAGCCGCGAGACGCCGGGGGTTTTGCTTTGTTTCGGCGCGACAAGGTGGCTTGCCAGTGGCAAGACACCCGCGCCGTTGCCCCTAGGCGCAAGCCGCAGGGCAAGGGGCTATCCGCAGCGCAGAGAGCGCCAAATTCTGATGGGACCGCCCAGGTGGGCACGAATGTGTCCGCCGCCCGGGGGGCGGGCACATCAGAATTTCGTCATATCGCCGAAATTCCGGGTCCGGGCGTTGCGCCCGAGCGGAACTTGGGATGAGGGCGCTGGTGCCCCCTCATCCCAAAGCTGGGCCGTCTTCCTCAGTTGGCCGGTGCAGGAGCCGGCGCAGGCGTTACCGGTTGGAGCGCCCCCGGTTGGCCCAGCGCGCCGCCCGGCTGCGGTGCCGTGCCGGGCTGCGCAGGGGCGAGCCCACCCGGCTGGCCAAGACCGCCACCAAGACCGCCGCCCAATCCGCCACCAAGACCACCGCCCAGCGCCGGCATCTCGATCTTGACGTTCGTGGTGTCAACGACCGGCCCCTTGTAGTGCATGACCATCTGCGGGAAGGCGATGACGAGGCCGATCATCACAAGCTGGATACCGACGAAGGGCACCGCGCCCCAGTAGATCTGCCCCGTCGTCACCGGCGCAATCTGCTTGCCGGTGATGCGGTCGAGATAGGGCACCCGCGCCGCGACAGATCGCAGGTAGAAGAGCGCGAAGCCGAAGGGCGGGTGCATGAAGCTCGTCTGCATGTTGACGCCAAGGATCACGCCGAACCAGATCAGGTCGATCCCCATGCGCTCTGCCGCCGGTGCCAAGAGCGGGACGATGATGAAGGCCAGTTCGAAGAAATCGAGGAAGAAGGCCAGGAGGAAGACGAGGACCGAGACCCAGATCAGGAAGCCCGTCTCGCCACCCGGCAGCGACACCAGAAGATGTTCGACCCAGATATGGCCATTGACCCCGTAGAAGGTGAGCGAGAAGACCCGCGCGCCGATCAGGATGAACATGACGAAGGCCGAAAGCCGCGTGGTCGAGGCGAGCGCCTGGGTGATGACATCCATCGTCAGCCGCCGCTTCATCGCGGCGAGGATCAGCGCGCCAACCGCGCCCATCGCGCCGCCTTCGGTCGGCGTGGCGATGCCGAGGAAGATCGTGCCGAGGACGAGGAAGATGAGCGCGAGCGGCGGGATCAGCACGATGATGACCTGCTGCGCCAGCCGCGACATGAGGTTGATGCCCATCGCCTTGTCGAGGATCGTGTAGACGTAGACCGCCAGCACGCCGACAACGGTGCCGAGGATGTCGGCGTTCGAGCCTTGGGTCGGCGTCAGCCAGACATGGGCGCCGTAAGCGATGGCGACCGCCACAGCGACCGCGACGACAAGCGACATCACGCCCGACCCGAGGGTGCGCGCCGACATCGGAAGCGCCGGAACCCAGGAAGGCTTCAGCACCGAGACGAGGAAGATGTAGCCCATGTAAAGCCCGGTCAGCACCAGGCCGGGAATGAGCGCGCCCTTGTACATGTCGCCGACCGACCGGCCGAGCTGGTCTGCCAGCACGATGAGGACAAGCGACGGCGGAATGATCTGCGCCAGCGTTCCCGAGGCGGCGATGACGCCCGAGGCCACGCGCCGGTCATAGCCGTAGCGCAGCATGATCGGCAGCGAGATGAGGCCCATGGCAATGACGGAGGCCGCGACGACGCCAGTGGTTGCCGCGAGAAGGGCGCCGACGAAAATCACCGCATAAGCCAGACCGCCGCGGATCGGGCCGAAAAGCTGGCCCACCGTGTCGAGAAGGTCTTCCGCCATGCCGGATCGTTCAAGGACGATCCCCATGAAGGTGAAGAACGGAATGGCCAGCAATGTCTCGTTCGACAAGAGCCCCCATAACCGGGATGGCATCGTGTTGAGGAGCGGCCATGAGAGAGAGATCGCCCCTTCCGATAGCGGAGCGAGTTCGACCCCGATGAAGAAGAAGAGCAGCCCGTTGGCGGCCAGCGAGAAGGCGACCGGATAGCCGAGCAGCAGGAAGATCACGAGCGAGGCGAACATGATTGGCGCCATGTTCAGCGCGATGAATTCCATCATTTGCGGATCTCCCCGGCCAGTGCCTCACCCTCTTGCTCCGCCGCCTGGTGGTGCGAGACAAAGGGTGTGGGGTCGGGGATTATGCCGCGCATCACCGCGATTTTCTTGATGATTTCCGAGATGCCCTGGATTGCCAGCAGCGAAAAGCCGATCAGCAGCAGCGACTTCGCCGGCCAGAGCGGCAGGCCGCCGGCATTGTTCGAAACCTCGCCCGAATTGTAGGACTGGCTGAGATAGGGAATGAAATAGACGATCATCAGGATCACGAAGGGCATCAGGAAGAGGATGTGGCCCAGAAGGTCGATCCAGTGCTGTACCCGGCGCGAGAACATGCCGTAGACGATGTCGATGCGGATATGTTCGTTCTGCTTCAGCGTATAGGCCGCGGCAAGGAGGAAGGCCGCGCCGAAGAGATACCATTGCAGTTCGAGCCAGGCGTTCGACGAGGTGTTGAAGACCTTGCGGACCGTCGCATTGACCGCGCTGACGAGGATGGCGACCAGGATCAACCAGCCGACGGACTTGCCTATCACCTCATTGATACGGTCTATGGCGCGGCTGAGCGCCAGCAATGCTTGCATTGAAGATCCCCCTGTGGGCCGAGTTGGATTCGTGCCGCTGATTTTTCCGGGCATCGTGCGATGAATTGGCGTCCGGCTGCAACCATTGTCTCTGAACAACGCATTCAGCCCAAGGTTGACCCGACGTCGCTCTGCGCTCGCCTGCATGCCGATTGTGTGTTCATCACCACCGACAGGGACAGGCCCGGTCAACAAAGAAGAATCCATGAGCCTGCGGGCGGAGAACGAACAATTTCGGAGCGCAGGCAAAATTGTTTCCGGGCGCACGGAATGACCCGGCAGATTCCGGAAAACTGGGGCAAATTGGAGCGGGCGGAGCTAAACAGCCTTTGCAGGTCCCGCACACATGTTAGGATCGGGCGTGAATTTCAGATTTCTGCCCCAGCGTGTATTTCGGGGCGCTGCGATGCAGGGCGACGTGGTTGAACAGAACGTGAAGCGAACCTGATGGCGACGTCCCTGCGCATCCTTTCAGCCGTCATTGCGGCAGCGGTGTTCGTCATGCTCGGTCGGCACATGTCGGTTGCGCTCGACGGGATGGTGTCTGCCGCGACCGGGCCGTCGCCCTACTTCATCGCCGGACAGGCGGCATTCCTCTATCTCTGGGTGCCATTCGTCGCGCTTTGCGCGACAGCGTTGTTTCTTGCGCCCGGCCTGACCCTGGCCCTTGGCCTTGCGACACTGCACGACCGCTTCGAGACCTGGCTTCTCAAGGGGTTCGCGCTTTCGGTGTTCGGCGTGTCTTCCGTCGCAGCGCTCGTGCATGCCACAACCGGGCTCGACATGACGGGAGGCGGCTTCATTGTCCTGCTCGTCATCCTTTGTCTTCCCGGTGCCTGGATCGTCGCGGCACGAGGTGGCGGCTCCGAGGGAGGCGCAATGTTGTTGCGCGGGCGGTTCTGGGACATCACGCTGATGATCGTATTGCCCGCCGCCGTCCTCGTCCTGATGTCACCGAAGTTCTATTGGGAGAATTTCAACGACGACGGCGCGCATTCCTTTCTTGGCGCCCTTCTTTTCATTCATCGCGACCTGCCGTTGTGGCCGCCGGGCGACACCGGGCTGATCGGCTATCCTTCCACGACGATGATGACGGAAACCTTCGTGCAGACGGCGTTCGTCCGCTTCTTCGGACCCTATGAATCGGCGCTGCGGTTTGCGTATCTGCCCGGTATCTCGGTACTTGCCGGCGTGCTCCTCGGCCTCGCCCGGCGACCGGGCGAAGCCACGCGCGGATCGGTCGCCACCGGCATCGGTGCACAGCTTCTGCTGTTCTCGTTCGTCATGGCGTTCAATCCTTCGTACAATCCGTATTTTGCCGATGTGGCGCTGCCGATGACCCGAGAGCCACTCATCATTGTGGGCTTCATCGGCGGCGTGATCTTCTTCCTTGAGAGACGTTACTTCTGGATGGCCGTCGTCGGCTGCCTTGGCCTTCTTTCGGCGCCGAATGCTCTGCTGCTGCTGATGTTCTTCTTTGCCTCCTATCTTCTGCTGACCCGGCCCCTGCCTTTGCGACAGGTGATCGTCGGCGGCGCCGTGACGATCGCCGTCGTCATGCTTGCAACGCTCGCCATGATGGTTCTCGACAAGACCGGAGTTGCCCAGAGCGGAACCGAATTTGGGTCCGACAGCATCTTGCGGCGGCTGCGTTTCATAACGCTTTTCGATTTCCAGCGGATGCTTTTCTGGCTTTTGCCTGCCGGTATCCTGCCCGGGCTGGCGCTGTTGGCGTGGCGTTGGCAGGATCATCTGTCGCGCTGCCTGACGTTGACGGCCGTCGTCTATGTGCTGTTCTTCTACGTCCAGGCCTACCGCATCCTGCCGCACCACTTCTCGCCCGCCGCCATCCTGCCGATCATCGTATTCTGGCGGCTGCGGCCGGTTGCCGCGGCGCCTGTCGCCGCTTTGGCAGCCGGACTCGGCGGTGTCGCGGTGGCAGCATGGATCGCATGGCCCGACACCCTTGCGCCAAACCTCGAAAACCGGGCCTTCGGAGAGCGGCTGGCATTGGTTGAGCCCATCGACCCGTTCACCGATCCGACCGCCTTCGGCACCTACAGCGCGTTGATGAATGCCGGGTTCGAGACCCCGTGGAACGACGCGGCGGTGCAGGAGTTTTATGCCCCGGAGCTGACCGCCGCCTTTGTCTACGCCACGCGTCCGAAACCGGAAGGCTATGCGCCTGATTACATGATCCAGTCCGAGGGCCACCCGCTTCCTGCGGGAGCGGTTGTGCTGGGCGCGGCGGTGAACGGCCTGGTCCTCGTGGTCCGCGATCCCGCCATCGTGACGCAAGATCGCACTGCCGAGGGTCGACCGGTTTCGATCGCCCGCGCCTTCCAGGTCAGGCGAGAATCAATTTTCGGCCAAGGCCTTCGCGACAAGTCCCGCACGATCTGGGATCTCGCGCAAATCGCCGGGCTGAGGTAGACGGCGCGGCAAGGGACAGAATTTGGACAGCGAACGGGATTGAGACATGGTCACAGCAGTCAAGCAGAGCATCGCAAATCTTATCGAAAAGCATCCATCGCTGCAGAAGCCTGTTTATCTGGCCTATATCGGCGTTGACGTCACGAAGAACATCATCCTGCGCTTTGCGGTGCGGAACTTCGGCTACCTGCCGAAGCGTGTCTCCGACCGGGGCCAGGACATGTGGGTCATCAATGAGGTCTTCAACGGCAAGCGCGGCGGTTTTTTCGTCGAGCTTGGGGCGGCGGACGGATTTTCCGATTCCAACACCTTCGCGCTGGAAAAGCACTACGGCTGGACAGGGCTTCTGATCGAGCCGAACCCGATCAACCATGCCAAGATCAAGGGGCCGCACCGAAGAACCGCAACCGCAGTACAACTCGCCGTCGATCCTGTCCCCGGCAAGCTCGAATTCATGGTCGATGGCCAGCTGTCGAGCCTTCTCGTCGAGGAGGCGGATAACATGACGGACCGCCGCGCGGCCAAGGTTGCCCGCTATCGCGAGCAGGGCAAGGTCGTCACCGTGGAGACCCTGCCGCTTGAGGAAATCTTCGATCGCTACAACGCGCCCGCGGATATCGACTATTTCAGCCTTGATGTCGAAGGTTCCGAAACCCGCATCCTCAGGAACTTCCCCTTCGATCGCTACCGCTTCCTCGCGCTGACCATCGAACGGCCGACGCCGGAGCTGAACGAGATTCTGTTCCGCAACGGCTATCACTTCGTGAAGAACTCGCTTTACGACACGTTCTATGTCCACGAAAGCAACCCGCGCTTTCATGAGATTCCGAAGAAGCCTTTCGTGCAACTGCCGCCGAAGCGGTTCTGAGAAGGGCCGCTAGCCGGCACCACTGGCCGCTGCTGGCCCTGATCCCGCATCGATCCGCTCGATCAGGTCCCAGCGGTTGCCGAAGGGGTCGCGCCAGACCGCGACGGTGCCGTAACTTTCATCGCGCGGGGCTTCGTCGAAGCTGACGCCGGCGGCAATCATCGCTTCATGGTCGCGGGCGAAATCGTCGGTTTCCAGGAATAGGAACACCCGCCCGCCGGTCTGGTCGCCGATCGCCCTGCGCTGGCGATCATCCTCGGCCCGCCCGAGGACAAGCGACAGACCACAGGCAACGCCGGGCGGCGCGATCCTGATCCAGCGCTTCAGGCCCTGATCCACGTCCTCGATCACCTCGAAGCCGAGCTTGCCGACATAGAAATCCAGCGCTGCCTGATAATCCGGCACCACCAGCGTCACCGCGAAAAGCCGTTGCCTCGCGCTCACGTCCGGCCGGATCGGGTGTCGGGAAGGGCGATCCGCGCCACCTGCTCCGCGATCGGGTCGACGGAGAGGGGATGGGTTTCGGCCGAATGTTCGGCGGGATCGCCGATATCCTGCCAGCGCCCGTTCTTGTAGATTTCCAGCGCGCCGAAGGCGGCCTTGTAGCCCATCTTGCGGCTGCCGGGCACCCAGTAGCCGAGATAGACGTAAGGCAGGCCCGAGGTGCGGGCGATCTCGACATGGTCGAGGATGATATAGGTGCCGAGGCTGTCGCCCGCCTTTTCCGGCTCGTAAAAGCTGTAGACCATGCTGAGGCCGTCATCGAGCACGTCGGTCAGGCAGACGGCGGTCAGCTTGCGGCGGATCTCGCCCGGCAGGGCGGCGGCGGAATATTCCACGACCCGGCTCTTTACCGGCGTCTCCTCGATCATCGCGGCGAATTCGAAGATGTCCATGTCGGCCATGCCGCCGTCGGAATGGCGGCTGTCGAGATAGCGGCGGAAGAGCGCGTATTGATCCTCGGTCGCCCAGGGGCTGGTCGCGTCGCGGCGGAGGTAACTGTTGCGCTTGATCGTGCGCCGCTGGCTCTTGTTCGGGGTGAAGTCGGCGACACGGATGCGGGCCGACATGCAGGCCGAACATTCCGCGCAGGAGGGCCGGTAAAGCACGTTCTGTGAGCGGCGGAAGCCTTGCTTCGACAGGGCGTCGTTCAGGCGTTCGGCATTCTCGCCCTGAAGGGCAGTGAAAAGCTTGCGCTCGAACCGCCCGCCCAGATAGGGGCAGGGTTGCGGTGCCGTCACATAGAACTGGGGCGCTATGGGCAGCGTGTGGCGCATGTTTGAACGTCTGGCCGGTTAAGGTAACAATCACGTGGTGTCGGGACGTTACCAAGCCCGCACAAATCCGCCAAGCACAAGTTGGGTCTTCGGGCGCGCGCCGCAGGCGGCGGGCTTGTCAGGCAAGAAAAAAGGGACCGGGCGGGCCGGTCCCTTCGATTGTCGCGTAGCCGGGATCAGTACTTGCCGGTCCCTTCGCCTTCGCCGCCCTCTTCGGGGGTTTCCTTCGCGGCGCGGGCGCGGTCGTTCAGGTATTCGTCGAACTCGGCCTTGTCCTTGCTTTCGCGCAGGCGCTTCAGGAAGGCCTCGAACTCGTCCTGTTCATGCTCAAGCCGGTCGATCGTGTCGGCCTTGTAGGCGTCGAAGGCCGAGTTGCCGGAAGGCCGGATGCCGTAGCGGCGCATCCGCATGCTGTTCATGTGGGAATGGTGATCTTGATGGGCCAGCCGGCCCTGGCACTTCGAAAACATCCGCTTGCTCCAGATCATGTAAGCCAGAAGGGCGAGGCCGATGGGCCAGAAGGCGATGAAGCCAAGGACAATGGCGGCGATCCACGCGCCTTTGCCGCGCTGGTCGAGCCAGAGTTCCGCCCGAGACGGCCAGGCAGCGATGGTGGACATTTGAAACCTCCGTTTGCATGTGAACGCTCTTCACATGAGGGAAGATCGGATCGCGCAGGGTTTGCGTCAAGAGGTATGTTAAACTATTTTACATTCTGCGATGCGGCGCGGCGGTTCCTTGCTCAGACGCGCTATTCGGTGAACTCCGCCACCGCCGCCCCTGTCGCCGCCAGAAGCGCCATGGGCGACACCGCGAAGATATGGCGCGGCGTCCCGGCGGCGGCCCAGACCTCGCCGAAGTCGAGAAGCCGCGGGTCGAAGTAACTGCGCACCGGGGAGTGGTGGCCAAGGGGCGCCACGCCGCCGATGGCAAAGCCGGTCTCGGCACGGATCAGGTCGGCATCGGTCTTGCCGAGCCTTTGTCCGGCGACGGCGCTCGCCTTGTCGGTGCTGACCCGGTTGCCGCCGGCCGTCAGGAAAAGGACGACGTGGCCCGTCTCCTCGCCCCTGAAGATGATCGACTTTACGATCTGGTCGACCGCGCATCCCGCCGCCCGCGCTGCATCCTCGGCGGTTCGCGTCCCCTCGGCCATCTCGAGGATTTCCGTTGCCAGCCCCGCCGCCTCAAGCGCCTCGCGCACCCGTTTCACGCTTTTGCTCATCTTCGCCTCCATCGCCCCGCCATTGAAGCCCGGCCCCCCGCCGGACGCAAGCAGGCGGCGTTGACGCTGCCGCGCGCGCCGCTACTGTCGCCCCATGAATTTCGCTTCCCGCATCACCCGCGCACCGATCCCCTTCGAACCCGCCCGCTCGGCCGATCTCTGCGCGCGCTTTGCCGCGCAACCGCCTGAGATCGTGGCGCTTCTGGAGGGGACCGCCGGTTGCAGCCCCTATCTTTCCGGGTTGATGGAGCGCGAGGCCGACTGGCTGGAAACCACGCTCGCCGGCAGCCCCGAGGCGGCGCTGGCCGAAGCGCTCGCCGCGCCGGACGGGCAGGGGACTGAAGCGCTCGGCCCGCTCCTCAGGCAAGCGAAGCGGCGCGTGGCGCTTCTCGCAGCCCTTGCCGATCTTGGCGGCGTCTGGCGGCTTGAGGAGGTGACGGGCGCGCTGACGGCGCTGGCCGACAAGGCCGTCCATGCGTCGCTGGTGGCACTGACCGCCGATGAAATCCGCCGAGGCAAGGTGCCGGGGGCTGTCCCTGAGGATGCGGCGACGGCGGCGGGGATCACCGCCATCGCCATGGGCAAGATGGGCGCGGGGGAGCTGAACTATTCCTCCGACATCGACCTCATCTGCCTCTTCGACGACAGCCGCTATGACGCCGACGACGTGCAGGAGGCGCGGGCCTCGTTCATCCGGGTCGTCCGCCGGATGACCGGGCTTCTCTCTGACCTCACCGCCGAAGGCTATGTCTTCCGGACCGACCTCAGGCTCCGCCCCGATGCATCGGTCACGCCGGTCTGCATCTCCATGTCGGCGGCGGAACAGTATTACGAGGCGCAGGGGCGGACCTGGGAACGTGCCGCCTTCATCAAGGCGCGGGCCTGTGCGGGCGACATCGCTGCTGGCGAACGGTTTCTCAAGGCGCTGACGCCTTTCGTCTGGCGCAAGCACCTCGACTTTGCCGCCATCCAGGACGCCCATGACATGCGGCTTCGCATCCGCGACCACAAGGGCCTGCACGGCGCCATCGTCCTTGAAGGCCACAACATGAAGCTTGGCCGTGGTGGCATCCGCGAGATCGAGTTCTTCACCCAGACCCGGCAGTTGATCGCCGGGGGCCGCGACCCTGATCTCCGCGACCGGCGCACGGTCGAGGGGCTGGCGGCGCTGGCAGGAAAGCGCTGGGTGCCGGACACGGATGCGGCGGAACTGACTGGACTTTACCGCGCGCACCGGGATGTCGAACACCGCATCCAGATGGTGAACGACGCCCAGACCCATGACCTGCCGACCAGCGCCGAGGGCATCGACCGCATCGCCCGGATGATGGGCGAGGCCGACACCGGCAAATGGCGTGAAGCGCTCCGCGCGCGGCTGGAGCGTGTCCATGAGTTGACCGAGGGCTTTTTCGCCCCCGGCGAGGCCCGCGCCCTGCCCGAGATGAGTGCCGAGGCCCGCGCCATCGTCGATGGCTGGCGCGGCTATCCCGCGCTTCGTTCCGAACGCGCGGTGACGATCTTCAAGCGGGTCCAGCCCGAGATCCTCTCGCGCCTCAACCGCGCCGCCAACCCCGAGGAGGCGCTCAGGCAGTTCGACGGCTTTCTGGCGGGGCTGCCGGCGGGCGTGCAGCTTTTCTCGCTTTTTGACGCCAATCCCCAGTTGATCGACCTTATAGTTGACATTTGCTCAACAGCACCAGGGCTGGCGGCCTATCTGTCGCGCAATTCCGCTGTGCTCGATGCGGTCATCGGCGGTGGCTTCTTTGCCGACTGGCCGGGGCAGGCGGGGCTGGCGCAGCTTCTGGCAAGGCATCTTGAGGCGGTGCCGGATTACGAGGGTAAGCTGACCGCCGCCCGGCGCTGGCAGCGCGAATGGCATTTCCGCGTCGGTGTCCATCACCTGCGCGGGCTGATCGACGCCGCCCAGGCGGGGCGCGAATATGCCGATCTTGCCGGGGCGGTCATCCAGGCGCTCTGGCCTGCGGTGGTCGCCGATTTCGCCGCCAAGCATGGCGCGATGCCGGGCCGGGGCGCGGTGGTCCTTGGGATGGGGTCGCTCGGGGCAGAACGGCTGAATGCCTTTTCGGACCTCGACCTGATCGTGGTCTATGACGCGGACGGGGTGGAAAGTTCGGACGGCAAGCGGCCTCTCGCGGCGCGGGCCTTTTATGCGCGGCTGACGCAGGCGCTTGTGACAGCGCTCTCCGCGCCGATGGCGGACGGGCGGCTTTACGAGGTCGACATGCGGCTTCGCCCCTCGGGGCGGCAGGGACCGGTGGCAACCTCGGTCCAGTCCTTCGAGAGCTACCAGATGGACGAGGCCTGGACATGGGAGCATCTCGCCCTGACCCGCGCCCGCCCCGTCGCGGGCGATCCGGACCTGGCCGAAGAGGTCGAGGCGATCCGGCGGCGGGTGCTGGCGTCGAAGGCGCCGGGCGCCGCCATCCTGCCCGATACCGCTGAGATGCGGGCGCGCATCTTCGCGGCCAAGGCCCCGGACGGCGAATGGGAGGCCAAGATCGGCCCCGGCCGCCTGCAGGACATCGAGCTTGTGGCGCAGGCCTCGGCCCTGCGGGCCGCATCGCCGGCGCGGCGAGTGGAACAGCAGCTCCGCGCCGGCAAGGCCGCCGGCCATTTCGACGCGGCGACCGAAGACGCGCTCCAGCAGGCCTACCGCTTTCTCTGGCGGCTTCAGGCGGGCGGGCGGCTTCTGACCGAAAGGCCGCTCGACATGGCGGCGGTGGGTGCTGGCGCGCAGGCTTTCCTGCTGCGAGAGACGGGCGCGTCGGATTTGCCCGATCTTGCGTCGCTGCTTGCGGCGCATGCCGGGCGGGCGGAAGGGATCATCGAGACTGTCCTCGGCCCGGTCGAGACGACATAATGACGGGACTTCGCCTGAAATGGGCAGGAAAGTGATGGATAAGACGCTTGCCGACCCCAAGGGACTGATCCGCGAATCCTATGCGATCGAGGGCATCACCCTTGGCGAATGCCGGTCGATCTTCCTTGACTGGGCGCTGAGCCTTGCCGCACAGACCGACCCGCGCGAGGCGATGCGGGCGCTTCTGGTCCATTACGCCGAAGCCAATCCCGGCCATCCGATGAACGGCGTCCTGACCGACGGGCTGGCGCCGGGCGAGGCGCCGAGGCGGCGTGGCGGACGGGCGGCGCGGGTCGCGACCTGACCGACACGGTCCGATTTAGGCCATGAGAATTCCGGGCCAAGGCCCCATGCTGGCCGTGATCGCGGGTTACGCAAGGGCATTCTTCTGGGAATGCCTTTCATCATGCCGAACGCCCGCCCGCACTTTCCCCTTGCCGCGTTTCTCGTGCTTTACCTGCCTGCGGGCGCGCTGGCGCTTGGCCTTGGCCACCTGACCTCGGCTGAGGCACCGGGCTATGCGGCGGCGATCCAGATCGTGGTCGGCACCCTGGCCTATGCGCTGGCGGTCGAGGGTGCGGCGGAATGGGGGCTCAGGCATCCCTGCGCCACGCCGCTGATCGACCGCGTTCTGCACCTTCGCCGCAATCGGTTCCGCTATGCCTTGGGCTTCGGGCTGATCGGTGCTGCGCTGGCGGCGGGGGCCGAGATGTCGGCGCGGAGTGCCGGGCTGGTGACGGGCTACAGCGCCGGGCCTGTCAGGATCGGCATAGCGGCGGCGGTTCTTTTCGCGCTGGCTTGGGTCATCATCGGGCTGGCGGGCGGACGCGCCGGGCTGATCCACCGTGCGCTGGATGAGGCGATGGCGGGGCGGATCCGCTGAATGGCGCTGGTCCCTCCATCGCCCGGTCGCCGAATGCGACCGGGCCTCGCGGACGATACTCTGCCCTTCAGCGCGGCAGAGCCGCCGCCTCGCGGGCCAGGCGTTCGACCTCGGCCCAGTCGCCGGCGGCCACCGACGCTTTCGGCGCGACCCAGCTTCCGCCGCAGCAGATCACGTTGGACAGCTTCAGGTAATCGCCGATGTTTTTCATGCTCACCCCGCCCGTCGGGCAGAACCTGACATGCGGGATCGGCGCGCCGATGGCGGCAAGGGCCGGTGCGCCGCCCGAAGCCTCGGCGGGGAAGAACTTCTGCACGGTGAAGCCCTTTTCGAGAAGGATCATCACCTCGGTCGCCGTCGCAGCCCCCGGCAAGAGCGGCAGGTCTTCCTCGGCGCAGGCGTCGATCAGGCGGTCGGTGGCACCGGGGGAGACGCCGAACTTCGCGCCCGCCGCCTTGGCTGCCTTCACATCGGCGCGTGTCAGAAGCGTCCCCGCGCCCACGACACCGCCCGGCACCTCCGCCATCGCCCGGATCGCATCCAGCGCGGCAGGCGTCCGGAGCGTGACTTCAAGCGCCGGCAACCCGCCCTTGACCAGAGCCTCGGCCAACCCCTTGGCCCTTCCAACATCGTCAATCACCAGCACCGGGACGACCGGGGCGAGGGCGCAGATTTCGGCGGCCTTGAGGCTTTGTTCGGCGGGGGTCATGGGCAGTCCTTCCTGAAGATCAGACGACGAGGGCGGCGCCTTCCGGCGCGGCACCGACATGGGCGCGGAAACAGGCGAAAAGCTCGCGCCCCGTGCCATGTTCATTCTGGCTGAGATCGGCGGTGGCAAGGTCGCGCATCAAAAGATCGACGCCGAGAACCTCAAGCCGCCCGGCATCGGCATCAAGGCGGATGATGTCGCCATCCCTGATCCGCGCGATGGCGCCGCCACAGGCGGCCTCGGGGCTGACATGGATCGCCGCCGGCACCTTGCCGGAAGCACCCGACATGCGGCCATCGGTGACGAGCGCCACGCGCAGGCCCCGGTCCTGCAAGACCGAGAGCGTCGGCGTCAGCGAATGCAGCTCCGGCATTCCGTTGGCGCGCGGCCCCTGGAAGCGGACGACGACGATGGTGTCTGTGGTGAACTCGCCACGCTGGAAAGCGGCTTTGACGGCGTTCTGGTCATGGAAGACCCGCGCCGGGGCTTCGATCACATGCCGGTCGGACGCCACGGCGGAAACCTTGATGACTCCGCGACCGAGATTGCCGGTCAGCTCCTTCAGACCGCCGATCGGTTGGAACGGATCGCTGAGGGGCCGCACGATCTTGTCGTTCAGGCTCTCGCCCGTACCCTCTTCCCAGACGAGCGCGCCATCCTTCAGCTTCGGCTCCTGCGCGTAGCGGTAAAGCCCGTCGCCGGCGATGGTCTTGACATCGGGGTGAAGAAGTCCGCCCTCAAGCAACTCCCCGATCAGGAAGGCAAGCCCGCCTGCCGCATGAAAGTGGTTCACATCCGCAAGGCCGTTCGGATAGACCCGCGCCATCAGGGGCACGATGTCGGAAAGCGCCGCGAAATCCTCAAGCTCCAGCAGGATCCCAGCCGCCTTGGCCATGGCGGGAAGATGGAGGACGAGGTTCGTCGACCCGCCCGTCGCCATCAGCCCGACGATGCCGTTGACGAAGGCGCGTTCGTCAAGGATCTCTCCCACCGGGCGGTAGTCGTTGCCAAGGGCGGTGATCGCCGCCGCCCGCCGCACCGCCTCTTTCGTCAGCGCGTCGCGGAGCGGCGTGCCGGGATTGATGAAGGAGGCACCCGGCAGGTGCAGGCCCATGAATTCCATCAGCATCTGGTTGGTGTTGGCGGTGCCGTAGAAGGTGCAGGTGCCGATGCCGTGATAGGAGGCCATCTCTGCCTCCATCAGCTTGTCGCGGCCAACCTCGCCGGCGGCGAACTGCTGGCGAACCTTCGACTTCTGGTCGTTGGGCAGGCCCGAGGTCATCGGCCCGGCAGGCACGAAGACGGCGGGGATATGCGAGAACGTGGCGGCGGCCATGATGAGGCCCGGCACGATCTTGTCGCAGATGCCGAGGAAAAGCGCGGAATCGTAGCAGTTGTGGCTGAGCGAGACGCCGGCGGCAAGCGCGATCACATCGCGGGAGAAGAGCGACAGCTCCATCCCGGCGCGGCCTTGGGTGACGCCGTCGCACATCGCCGGGACGCCGCCGGCGACCTGTGCCGTCACGCCAAGCTCGCGCGCCACCTCGCGGATGATCTTGGGGTAATCCTCATAGGGCTGGTGCGCCGAAAGCATGTCGTTATAGGCGGTCACGATCCCGATGTTCGCCGCCCGCCCCGCCGCCAGCACAGGCTTGTCCTCGGTCATCGCCGCATAGGCATGGGCCTGATTGCCGCAGGAAAGATGCGCCCGGGCCGGGCCTTCCTCGGTCGCGCGGCGCATCCGGTCAAGGTAGATGCCGCGCGTCGTGGCGGAGCGGGCCTGGATGCGGGCGGTGATCTCTTCAAGGCGCGGCTGGATCGGCATGGCTGCCTCCTGACATTTACCGGTTCCGCCGATGCGGAACCGCAGTTCGGGGATTCCGGGTTCGGCGGCGGTGTAGCACATTGCGTTAGCGCTAACAACCCGCCCGGCCAAGCAATCATGCGGTCTCTGCCGGAAACTCGGCCCCGCTCCCATGCTCGCGCCTCGCGGGGCGGGCGTCAACCCGGCGGGGCTTTCGCTTTTGCGCCCTTCGGACTAGGGAGGGAGCGATCCAATCCGAGGCTCCGCCATGACCGCTGAATATCCCGTCGTCCGTCTCCGGCCCAAGGCCGATGCCCGCGCCATCCGGCATGGGTTTCCCTGGGTGTATGCCGATGAGCTGGTGATGGACCGCCGGACCCAAGGGATGGCGCCCGGCACCATCGCCGTGCTGGAAGATGACGCGCACCGGCCGATGGGCGTGGTCACGGTCAATCCGAAGTCGAAGATCATCGCGCGGATGCTCGACCGCGATGAGGGGGCCGCGATCGACCGCGACTGGATCGCGGCGCGGCTGAGCCGGGCGCTTGCCCTTCGCGAGAGGCTTTTCGACGCGCCCTTCTACCGTCTGATCCATGCCGAGGCGGACGGCCTTCCCGGCGTCATCATCGACCGTTTCGGCGATGCGGCGGTGATCCAGCCGAACGCGGCCTGGTCCGAGGCGATGATCGGCGATCTGGCGGGGGCACTTCAGGACGTGACCGGCGTCAAGGCCATCGTCAAGAACGGCACCGGGCGGGCGCGCGGGCTTGAGGGGCTGGCCGAGGAGACCGGGCTTCTGACGGGGGCGATGGATGGCCCGGTCGAGGTGCCGATGAACGGCGCCATCTACCTCGCCGATCTTCTCGGCGGCCAGAAGACCGGGCTTTTCTACGACCAGCGCCCGAACCACGCCTTCGCCGCGCGTCTGGCCAAGGGCGCGCGGGTGCTCGACGTCTTTTCCCATGTGGGCGGCTTTGGCCTCGCGGCGCTCGCCGCCGGGGCGGAAAGTGCCTTGGCCGTCGATGGCTCGGCGGCGGCACTCGGCCTTGCCGAGAGTGGCGCGACGGCGATGCGGGTGGGCGACCGCTTCGCCACCCGCAAGGGCGATGCCTTCGCCACGATGGAGGCGCTGGCCACCGAGGGCGCCCAGTTCGACCTCGTGATCTGCGACCCGCCCGCCTTTGCGCCGGCCAAGCCCGCGCTGGAGGCGGGCCTGCGCGCCTATGAACGGGTGGCGCGCCTTGCGGCACCTCTGGTGGAGCCGGGGGGCTACCTTGTCCTTTGCTCCTGCTCGCACGCCGCCGACCTGACCCAGTTCCGCAACGCCTCGGCGCGCGGCATCGGGCGTGGCGGGCGGCGGGGGCAGCTTCTTCACACCGGCTTTGCCGGGCCAGACCATCCACAACTGCCGCAACTGGCGGAGACGGCGTACCTCAAGGCGCTCTTCTTCCGGCTCGACGGATGAAGGCGCTTCTCGACGCCAACGTCCTTTACCCCACGGTCCTGCGCGAGATCCTGATCGCTGTCGCAAGGACCGGGATCTACACGCCGCTCTGGTCCGACCGCATCCTTGAGGAATGGGCGCGCGCGACGGTGAAGCTCGGCCCCGGCGCGGAGGAGATCGCGCGGGGCGAGGTGGCGGCGCTGAAGGCGGAGTTTCCGGGGGCGAGCGTTGCGCCCAAGGCCGGGCTTGAGGCGCGGCTGCATCTGCCTGATCCGGATGACATCCATGTGCTGGCGGCGGCCATCTCCGGCGGGGCGGATGTGATCGTCACCTTCAACGCACAGGACTTTCCGCGCCATGTGCTGGCGGAAGAGGGCTTGGCCCGGATGGATGCCGATGAATTCCTGCGGGAGATCTGGGGCCGCGCGCCGGAGGCTGTGGCTGAAGCCGCCGAAGAGGTCCGCGCCACGGCGGAGCGGCTGTCGGGGGAGCCGCAGCCGATGCGGGCGCTTCTGAAGCGGGCAAGGTTGCCGCGGCTCGGGAAGATTTTGGGTGCGCCGCAGTCCCGGACTTGATCCGGGACTGCGGCGCGCCTGACCTCACCTTCGCCCAATCCCCCATTTCGCCTCGTTCCGCTCGATGGCGGCGATGCGCTCGGCGGATTTCGGGTGGCTCAGCAGCCAGGCCGGAGAGCCGCCGCCTGCCGACCCGGTCAGCGCCTCGAGCTTGCGGAAAAGGGACTTCTGCGGCGCGGTGCCGATTCCGGCCTTGACGAGAAGGGCGGAGGCCCATTCGTCCGCCTCATATTCATCCTGCCGCGAGAGCCGCGCGGCGAGGAGCGAGGTGAGGAACCCCGCAAGGTAGATGCCGACGCCGGGGATGAAGCGGCCAAGCACGGTGGCCAGCGCCACCCGAATGGCGTTCTGCCCCGAAAAATCGATCATCCGCCGCCGCGCGTGGCCATGCGCGACATGGCCAAGCTCATGCGCCACGACGCTGGCAAGCTCCGCCGCCGTCACCTCGCCAGCGCGGTACTTCTTCAGGAAGCCTTCGGTCAGGAAGATCCGCCCGTCCGGTGCCGCCAGCCCGTTCACCGGGTCGATGGCATAGACATGGACGGGGATATGCTTGAGGTCGAGCGCCCGGGCCAAGCGGTCAATCTCTCCCTTCAACCCCGGCTCATCCAGGCGGCGCGACTGCGCGTCGAGCACCCTCTTCGTCCGCCAGACCGAGAACTGGTACATCAGGACGGCGTAGAGGACGGCCAGAAGGATCGGGGTCAGCTTCAGCATGGGATGAATATGGGGCGCGTCCGAGGCTCTTGAAAGCGCCTCAGCCCGCGACCCTCAGTTTTCGCCGCGATGGCAGGAAGATCGTCAGCAGCCCCATCGCCGGTAACCAGGCGCAGACCCGATAGACGAAGGCGATGCCGTAGTTGTCGGCCATCGTCCCCAAAAACGCAGCCGCGATGCCGCCCATGCCGAAGGCGAAGCCGAAGAAGATGCCGGCCACCATGCCGACCCGGCCGGGCAGAAGCTCCTGCGCGAAGACCACGATGGCCGGGAAGGCCGAAGCGAGGATCAGGCCGATCGCCACCGAGAGGACGCCTGTCCAGAAGAGGTTGGCGAAGGGCAGGGCGATCGTGAAGGGCAGGACGCCGAGGATCGAGACCCAGATCACCGCCAAGGGTCCGATGCGGTCGCCGATAGGGCCGCCGAGGATCGTCCCCGCCGCCATCGCCGCGAGGAAGAGGAACAGCATCATCTGGGATTGCTGGGTAGAAAGGCTGAAGCTCTCGATCAGGTAGAAGGTGTAATAGCTCGAGATCGAGGCGGTGTAGATGTTCTTCGTGAAGGTCAGGAAGGCAAGGACCACAAGCGCCGTGACGATGCGGCCCTTCGGCAGCGGCAGCGTCTTGTCCGCCGGCTTGCGTCCTTTTGCGGCCGTCAGCGCGCCGGCATACCAGCGGCTGACCCGGCCGAGGATGAAGATGCCTAGGGCGGCGATCAGACAGAAGGCGGCGACCGAGGGACGGCCCAAAGGTACCACGATGAAGGCGGCAAGGAGTGGGCCGATGGCGGTGCCGAAATTGCCGCCGACCTGAAAGAGCGACTGCGCCAGACCGAACTTCCCGCCCGATGCCATGCGCGCGACGCGGCTCGCCTCCGGATGGAAGATCGCCGAGCCGATGCCGATCAGCGAAGCCCCGGCGAGAAGCATCGGATAGGTCGGCGCGAAGGCCAGAAGGATTAGCCCGCAGAAGGTCGATCCCATGCCGATGGGCAGCGACTTCGGCAGGGGCTTGCGGTCGGTGAAGATGCCGACGACAGGCTGGAGAAGCGAGGCCGTGACCTGAAAGCAGAGGGTCAGAAGCCCGATCTGGCCGTAGTCCAGCGCGAAATCGTCCTTCAGCATCGGATAGATCGCCGAAAGGAGCGACTGCATGATGTCGTTCAGCATGTGGCAAAGACCGATCGCCACGAGGATGGCGAAGGTCGTCTGCTGGGCGGGTGGGGCCTGCGGCTGATCGATGGCGGTCATGGGCTTTTTCCGGTTCGCCGGACGCTAGGCCGGGCCTTCGGTGAAGTCCATGCCTCTACTGAAGGAGTCTTGTACCCCTCGCAATTCCGTCGAGCGTCATCGGCACCATGGCTTCGTTGAAGATGTCGCGGATGAGGCGGGTCGACTGGGAATAGCCCCAATGCGCCTCGGGCACCGGGTTGATCCAGAGATGTTTCGGCCATTGCTGGCAGGCCCGCGTCAGCCAGACCTGACCGGATTCGGGGTTCCAGTGTTCGTTGGCGCCGCCCGGTTGCAGGATCTCGTAAGGCGACATCGCGGCATCGCCGACGAAGATCGCCTTGTAGCTGCCGCCATAGGTGCGCAGAACCTCGGCGGTCGAAGTCTGCTGGTCCCAGCGGCGGCGGTTGTCGCGCCAGACGCCCTCGTAAAGGCAGTTGTGGAAGTAGAAGTATTCGAGATGCTTGAACTCGGCGCGGGCGGCGCTGAAAAGCTCCTCCACCACCTTCACATGCGGGTCCATGGAGCCGCCGACATCGAGGAAGAGGAGCACCTTGACCGCGTTGTGCCGCTCTGGCCGCGTCTTCACGTCAAGCCAGCCATGCTCCGCCGTGGCGCGGATCGTGCCGGGGAGGTCAAGCTCCTCATCGGCCCCCTCGCGCACCCAGCGGCGGAGGCGCTTCAGCGCGACCTTGATGTTGCGCGTCCCCAATTCGACCTGATCGTCGAGATTGCGGAACTCGCGCTTGTCCCAGACCTTGACCGCGCGCTGGTGGCGCGACTTGTCCTGCCCGATCCGGACGCCTTCGGGGTTGTAGCCATAGGCGCCGAAGGGCGAGGTGCCGCCGGTGCCGATCCATTTCGATCCGCCCTGATGGCGGCCCTTCTGCTCCTCGAGCCGCTGGCGCAGCGTCTCCATCAGCTTGTCGAAGCCGCCGAGCGCCTCCACTTGCGCCTTTTCTTCCGGCGTCAGGTTGTTCTCGATCAGCTTTTCCAGCCAGTCGCGCGGCAGGTCGATTGCGGCAAGGACCGCTTCCGGCGTCACCCCCTCAAGCCCCTTGAAGCTTTCGGCGAAGGCGCGGTCGAAGCGGTCGATATGGCGTTCGTCCTTCACCATCGCAGTGCGGGCGAGGTAGTAGAACGCTTCCGCGTCATAGGTCGCCAGACCCGCCGCCAGCCCTTCGAGAAACCCCAGATATTCGCGCAAGGTGACCGGAACGCCGGTTCTGCGGAGGGTTTCGAAGAAGGAGAGGAACAAGGGCTTAGCTCATGCGTTGGATGAAGATCGTCAGGAAAAGGCCTATGATCGCAAGGAAAATTGCGTGAGCGGCGGCATATTGCAGGCGGTCGAACAGGTTGCCGCCGCGCCGGGCGGCACGGAGATATCCGACAAGGGCGCCGATGACGACGGCGGCGTAGAAGATCATGCTGGCCTCTAGCGGTTGCGGGGCGACAGGGAGGCGATCTCGCTGGCCTGACGCCAGACCTCCTGATCCCCGCCGAAGCCATAGCGCGCCCAGCCGAGACTGTCGAGCCGGACCCTGGCGGCTTCCGCCGATTGGCCCATGAGGTCGAGCGCTTCGGCCTTGACCGCCATGAGGTTGGCCAAAAGTGCCGCATTCTCCGCCGCCGCGGCGCGCGGCAAGGCCCGGTCGGCAAGGCCGAGCGCCTGTGCGGCGTCGCCTTGGGTCAGGGCAAAGGCCGCAAGCTGCATGTCGGCATGGGCGGACTGGACCCACAGGAGAGGATCGTTGTGATAGATCGCCGCGGCCCGCATCAGCGCCCCGGCGGCACCGACCGGGTCCTCGGTCAGCGAGAGCCGCCCGAGGATCAGCCAGGCGAAGCCGGCGCGGGTGTCGTTCCAGCCTTCGGACTGGGCGATATTGACGGCGGATCGTGCCGCCACCTTGCGCGCCCCACGCCCGGCACCGGGGCCAAGCGCGGTCTCGACGGCGCGGCCATAGGCATCGGGCGTCGGGCCGGGGAAGCGGGCGGTCCGGCCGGCACCACCGGGATTGAGCCGGTTGAGGATGCCGGGCAGGCGGGCCGCGACCTCATCCCGGCCCATGCCGCTGGCCAGTTCCGGCGCATAGGTCGTGCGCAGCATCAGCATGTCGAAGCCGGTCAGCACGGCATTCATGTTGTCGTCGTTGAAGACCGAATCCGGCAGGCGGAAAAGGTCGTTCAGCGGCCCGAGCGCTTGCGCCAGTTCCTCGTGCAGGCAGTCGCGGATTTCCTGCGGCGAGGTGTCGTCGGGGATGAAGATCGCCGCGCGGTCGCGCCGGGTCAGGGTGGCCCAGTCGAGCGTCGCGCGGCCCGCGCTGCGGTACTCGGCCCATGACCCGACGCGGGGCGCGACGAAGCAGGCGGCGCGCGGCACGAAGCCGTGAAGCCGCCGGCCGCTGATGAACTCCACCGTGATCGCGGCATCGGGCGAATTGCTGCGGGCGATGTCGATCCCGGCCTCGCGCCTCAGGCGTCCAAGAAGGCTGTCGAGATCGCGCCCGGAGGCCTTGGGCATCGGGCCGGTGACGCGCAGTGTCATCGGTCCTTCGAAACGGGTCAGGACCGGCAGGTCGCGCCCGGTCTCAAGCCGGAAGCTGAGGTCGAGGAAATCGCGCACCATGTCGGCGTTCGATCTTTGCGGGGCCTCGCCGGCATTGCCGCTGAACTGCTGCATCGCGGGCAGGGGGCCGGTTGCCACCGAGAGCCGGTCAGCTTCGGGCGCGGGTGCCGCGCCGCAACCTGCGAGGAAAAGCGCGAGGCCAAGCGCGCGGTAGATGGTCATGGCCTCACATAGCGGATGAAGGGCGTGACCTTGCCGATGCGGTCGTAAAGCTGCCGGGCGGTCGCGTTGAATTCTTGCGTCAGCCAGTAGACGCCCGCCGCGCCATGGGCGTCGGCAGCGCCGTAGACCGCCTCGATCATCGCCCGGCCGATGCCAGAGCCGCGCACAGACGGGTCGGCGTAAAGGTCCTGAAGGTAGCAGGTATCGGCGATCGCCCAGCAGGTGCGGTGAAAGACGTAATGCGTCAGCCCGACGGCGCGGCCATCCTTCAGCGCGATGAAGCCGCGAAACTCACCCGGTCCGCCGGAGAGAAGCCGCGCGAAGGTGGTGGCATAGACCTCCTCCGGGCGTTCGGTTTCGTAGAATGCGAGGTAGGCGCGCCAGAGCCGGCGCCAGTCGGCCTCGTCGCTGGCCGCGATGGGACGGATCACAAGGGTTTCGGTCGGGGACATGCTCGCCTCCATTTTGGCGCGAGGCTAGCCTGCCTTGCCGCGTGCCGCCAGAGAGGCAATGCCCGGCGGATGGAAGAAAACCCGCCGGAGTTGCAAAGGGATAACGGGTCAGCCCCGGCTGCGGGCGAGGAAGGCCAGACGCTCGAACAGCGCGACATCCTGTTCGTTCTTCAAAAGCGCGCCATGGAGCTTCGGCAGCAGGCTTTTCGGATCGCGCTTCAGGTCCTCGGGCGCCAGATCCTCGGCGAGGATCAGCTTCAGCCAGTCCAGCACCTCCGAGGTGGAGGGCTTCTTCTTCAGCCCCGGCGTCTCGCGGATCTCATAGAACTGGGTCAGCGCGGTGGCGAGAAGCCTTTTCTTGATGCCGGGGAAATGCACATCGACGATGCGCTTCAGCGTGTCGGCCTCGGGGAAGCGGATGTAGTGGAAGAAACAGCGGCGCAGGAACGCGTCCGGCAGTTCCTTTTCGTTGTTCGAGGTGATGATGACGATGGGCCGGTGCCTGGCGCGGATCGTCTCCCCCGTCTCGTAGACGAAGAATTCCATCCGGTCGAGTTCCTGAAGGAGGTCGTTCGGAAACTCGATATCGGCCTTGTCGATTTCGTCGATCAGAAGGACAGTCTTGCCCGCCGCCTCGAAGGCCTGCCAGAGCTTGCCCTTGCGGATGTAGTTCGCGACGTCATGGACCCGCTCATCGCCCAACTGGCTGTCGCGCAGCCGGCTGACGGCGTCGTATTCGTAAAGCCCCTGCTGCGCCCTTGTCGTGGATTTCACATGCCATTCGACGATGGGCAGACCAAGCGCCCCGGCAACCTGCCGCGCAAGCTCGGTCTTGCCCGTTCCCGGCTCACCCTTGACCAGAAGCGGCCGTTCCAGCGTGACCGCCGCATTGACCGCCATGGTCAGATCGTCGGTCGCGACATATGTTTCTGTACCTTGGAATTTCATGGGCGCTAACAACACTTTGCGGCAGACGGTTGGAGCAAGTCCTACCTGCGTCATGAATTTGCCGCAAGGACGGACTAGCCCTAGTGACATCCCCCGGCGCTTCGGCTATGGGACGGCCCGTGAGGTGCCGGAAATGATTAACGATACTGAATCTGTGACCGGCCGGCAGAAGGGAAAAGGAATGAAGCCTGAGGTCTTTCTTCCCGACGATTACCGTCCGGCCGAAGACGAACCCTTCATGAACGAGCGTCAGCTTGAATATTTTCGCCGAAAGCTGATTGCCTGGAAGGAAGAACTGCTGGAACAATCGGCGGAAACGCTGGAAGGGCTGCAGGACAGCGCCCGCAATGTTCCCGACATCGCAGACCGGGCCAGCGAGGAAACCGACCGGGCGCTGGAACTGCGGACGCGGGACCGCCAGCGCAAGCTCGTCTCCAAGATCGACTCAGCACTCCGTCGCATCGACAATGGCGAATACGGCTACTGCGAAATGACCGGAGAGCCGATTTCGCTGAAGCGGCTGGATGCGCGTCCGATCGCCACCATGACGCTCGAAGCGCAGGAAAAGCACGAGCGGCGCGAACGGGTGCATCGCGACGACTGATCCCGATCTGCGGGACTGAAAAGCGACAGCACCGGGGCTTGACTGCGCCGGTGCTTTTCTGTGTTGCGGGGGCGGGATGCTGAAAGACCGGGCAGTGACGGTTCTCGGCGCGGGGGTCGCGGGGCTTGCCGTGGCGCGGGCGCTTGCGCTGAAGGGCGCGCAGGTGAGGATTCTCGAACAGGCGCCCGAGATTCGCGAGGTCGGCGCGGGCCTTCAAATTTCGCCGAATGGCGCGCGTGTGCTATCGGCGCTGGGGCTGGGTGCAGCGCTTGATGCGGTCAGCATCCGTGGCGAAGAGGTGGAGCTGATCGACGGCGAAAGCGGCGGGCGTGTCACCTCGCTCGACCTCGCCAAGATGGGCATGGGGGAGCGGTTCCGCTTCGTCCACCGCGCCGACCTCATCATGGTCCTGGCCGATGCGGCGCGGGCGGCTGGGGTCGAGATCCGGCTTTTGCAGCAGGTCGCCGAGGTGACGCTGGCCGAGGGTGCAGCGCCGCGCCTGACGATGGCCAATGGCGCGGTCGAGGAGGCCGGGGTGCTGATCGGCGCCGACGGGCTTCATTCGCGCGTTCGGGCTGCGCTGAACGGCAAGGTCGCGCCCTTCTTCACGGGCCAGGTCGCCTGGCGCGCCACGCTGCCCGCCGAGTCGGGGATCGCGCCCCGCGCCCGCGTCTTCATGGGGCCGGGGCGGCATCTGGTGACCTATCCGCTGAGGGGCGGGCGTCTGAGGAACATCGTCGCGGTCGAGGAGCGGCAGCAATGGGTCGAGGAAAGCTGGTCCCTGACCGACGATCCGCTGGCTTTGCGCATCGCCTTCGAGAATTTCGTGCCCGAGGTGCGCGGCTGGCTCGACCGGATCGAGAGGCCGGCGCTCTGGGGTCTCTTCCGCCATCCGGTCGCGGAACGCTGGCATGGGCATGGCGCGGTGATTCTCGGCGATGCCGCGCATCCGACGCTGCCGTTCCTGGCCCAAGGTGCCAACATGGCGCTTGAGGATGCCTGGATTCTGGCCGCCTGCATGGCGGTGCGGCCGCCTGAGGAAGCTTTTGCGGCCTATCAGGTGCAAAGGCAGGGGCGCTGCGAGCGGATCGTCGAGGCGGCCAACAAGAACGCGCGGAACTATCACCTCAGCGGTCTTTCCCGCGACATCGCCCATGCCGGGCTGAAGCTCGCCGGGCGATTCGCGCCGAAGTCGCTGCTCCGGCGCTTCGACTGGCTCTACCGGCATGACGTGACCGGCGGGCAGGGCGAGGGCTGACCCTCAGGTGGCGAGGTCGATCCAGGCGGGGACGTGATCGGATGGCTTTTCGCGTCCCCGCGCGTCCTTGTCGATACCGGTGCCCTGCAAAAGATCCGCGGCCTGCGGGCTGAGGAGGAGATGGTCGATGCGGATGCCGTTGTTCTTTTCCCAGGCGCCGGCCTGGTAGTCCCAGAAGGTGTAGACGCCGGGGCGGGGATCGCGGGTGCGGATCGCCTCGGTGAAGCCGAGGTTGAGGATGCGGCGGTAGGCAGCGCGGCTTTCCGGCAGGAAAAGCGCATCCTCGCGCCAGGCCTCGGGCCTTGCCGCGTCCTCGGCCTGCGGGATGATGTTGTAATCGCCCGCCATCACCACCGGCACCTCGCCTTGCAGAAGCGCCGCCGCCCGGTCGCGCATCCGCGCCATCCACGCAAGCTTGTAGTCGTACTTGGGACCCGGTGCCGGGTTGCCGTTCGGCAGGTAGAGGCCACAGAGCCGGACCTTCCGCTGCCCCGTCACCGTCGCCTCGATCCAGCGCGCCTGTTCATCGGTCTCGTCACCCGGCAGGCCGCGCGTCACGCCGGAAAGCGGCAGCTTCGACAGGATGGCGACACCGTTGAAACCTTTCTGGCCGTGGGTTTCGACCTGATACCCGCGAGTTTCGAACAATTCGCGTGGAAAACCCTCATCGACGGATTTGATTTCTTGCAGAAACACAACATCAGGGGCGGCCTCATCCAGCCATGCGGGCAGCGCTTCGGCCCGCGCCTTGATGCCGTTGATGTTGAATGTCGCGATCTTCATGTTGCTTCTCCCGTCCGGCCCATCTGAACAGGCCGCGCCCCGAGGGGCAAGCGCTCAGACCTGCCGCACCAGAAGCTTGTCGATGCGGAAACCGTCGAGGTCGAGAACCTCCATCTCCACCGACTGCACCTTCAGTTTCTCGCCAAGGCGCGGGATATGGCCGAGCGTGTCGAGGACGAGGCCGGCGACCGTCTCGTATTCGCGATCCTCCGGAATCCTGAGCCCCATGCGTTCGGCAAACTCATCCGCCGCCATGGAACCTGAGACGAGGCAGGAGCCGTCGTCGCGCACGACAAGGTCGGGTTCATCCTCGCCCGGCGTCTCGAAGGATCCGGTGATGCCCTCAAGCACATCCATTGGCGTGATCACGCCCTCGAAATGGCCGTATTCGTCGAAGACCAGAACCATGTTGAGCGGGCTGGCCCTCAGCTGCTCGATCACCTGCGAGGCGTCGGCGATGTCGATCACCACCGGCACCTCGCGGACAAGGCTGCGCAACCCGCCCGAGGCGGGCTTCCAGACAAGAAGGTCGCGCACCGGGATCACGCCGATGATTTCGTCCGGGCTGCCGTCGCTGACGGGCAGGATCGCGCGCTGCGAGGCGCGGGCCTGACGCTGCGCCGCCTGTCCGCCGGCGGCGAGATCGACCACCTCCACATCCGTCCGCGGTGTCATCAGCGCCCGCGCGCTGCGGTCGGCAACGCGCATGACACCGGCGATCATCTGGCGTTCGCCCTTGGTCAGGACGCCCGCCGTTTCCGCCTCGGCGATGGTCAGGCGCACCTCCTCGTCGGTCATCGACTGGCCGGAGACACCGGACTGACCCAGCAGGAAGAGGAGCGCCCGCCCCGAAAGATCGAGGATCACCACGACGGGCCGTGTCACGAAAGCCAGAACCCGCATCACCGGGGCGACGCTGGCCGCGACCCCTTCGGGGTTCTTCAGCGCGATCTGCTTTGGCACCAGCTCGCCGACGATCAGCGACATGTAGGTGATGGCGGCGACGACGATGCCGACGCCGAGGGTCTGCGATGTCGAATAGCTGAAGCCCGCCTCGGACAGCGCCGCCGCAAGACGGGCGCCGAGTGTGGCGCCGGAAAAGGCGCCGGAGAGGACGCCGACCAGCGTGATGCCGATCTGCACGGCGGAAAGGAAGCGGCCTGGATGCTCCTGCAGGTCAAGCGCCGTCTGCGCCCCCCGGCGGTGCTGTTCCACCATGGTTTTCAGCCGGGCCGGCCGGGACGAGACGATGGCGAGTTCAGACATCGCCAGAAACCCGTTCACGAGCGTCAGCAACACCACGATAGCAATTTCAAGAAACATGTCAGCCTTGCAGGATTCGCGCTGAGACTACGCGAAGCCCCGTTAATGGAAAAGCGCGTCAGATGGAAAAGCTTGTCCCGCAGCCGCAGCTTGCGGTGGCGTTGGGGTTGTTGATGACAAAGCGTGCGCCGATCAGTTCTTCGGAAAAGTCGATCACAGCATTGGCGAGGAAGGGCAGGGAGACGCTGTCCACGAGCACCTTCTGGCCGTCCTTCTCAAGCACCAGATCATCCGCCGCCGGATCGTCGAGCCTGATGTCGTATTGAAAGCCGGAGCAGCCGCCGCCCTCGACCGCGATGCGCAGCGCCTTCGCAGCGCCCGCCTCGCCGTTGATCTCGGCCAGACGCGCGAAGGCTCGGTCGGTGACTTTCGGGGGCAGGGTGAGGTTCATGGCTTTGCCGGTGTCAATTTCATTACGCTTTCAATATATGAAACCTCGACAGTGGCGACAAGAACAGGCGGCCAATGACGCTCGCACCCTATGCCTGCCAGCCGGAGCAAAGCCGGGGCCGGCTTTATCCTGAAACCATGTCCACCTTCCGCTCGCCTTTCCAGCGTGACCGGGACCGGATCATCCATTCCAGCGCGTTCCGGCGCCTCAAGCACAAGACGCAGGTTTTCGTGGAGCATGAGGGCGACTATTACCGCACCCGCCTGACCCATACGATCGAGGTGGCGCAGGTGGCGCGGACCATCGCCGGACACCTCGGCCTCAACACCGATCTGGCCGAGGCGGTGGCGCTGGCCCATGACCTTGGCCACCCGCCCTTCGGTCACACGGGCGAGGATGCGCTGGCCGAGTTGATGAAGCCCTACGGCGGCTTTGACCACAACGCCCAGGCCATCCGCATCGTGACCAAGCTTGAACGGCACTACGCCGGCTTCGACGGGCTGAACCTGACGTGGGAGACGCTGGAAGGCATCGCCAAGCACAACGGCCCGGTGATCGGCCCGAATGCCTCAGGCTCGCATGCGGTGGGCGATCCGGCGCTCCTGCCCTATGCGCTGGCGGGGTTCAACGCCCAGTATGATCTGGAGCTCGACACGCAGGCGAGTGCCGAGGCGCAGGTGGCCGCCGTGGCCGACGACGTGGCCTATAACCACCATGACCTTCACGACGGCTTGCGCGCCGGGCTTTTCATCGAGGCCGACCTGATGGACCTGCCCGTGACGGGCCCCTGTTTCGCCGAGGTGGACCGGCTTTATCCCGGCCTCGATCCCTCGCGGCGGCGGCATGAGGCGCTTCGGCGCGTCTTCGGCGTCATGGTGGAGGACGTGATCGCGGTGGCGCAGAACCGGCTGCAATCGTCGATGCCGCAATCGGCGCAGGAAATCCGTGACATGCCGGGGCCGATCATCCGGTTTTCAAAGCCGCTCTATCAGAACCTCAAGGCGATCAAGTCCTTCCTCTACACCCGCATGTACCGTGCCCCCACCGTGGTGGTCGAACGGCAAAGGGTCACGGCGATGATCGACGATCTTTTCCCGCTGTTCCTGAACGACCCTGCGCTTCTGCCTGAGGAATGGCAGGCCGATGTCGCCCGCGCCAGGGACAAGACCGCGCTCGCCCGCGTGGTTCTAGACTATGTGGCGGGGATGACCGACCGTTTCGCCATTCAGGAGCATGAGCGCCTTTTCGCGCCGAGCTGACGGCGGACGGAAGGCGTTGCGCGGCATCAGGCCCCGCATCGCTTCGCGCCGAGACGCTTGACGGCCAGCAGCCGGAGATTGAGTGTAGCGGCAAGACATTTGCGCCCGGAACGGGGCGGCTGAAATTTGCCGGGGGGGACGGGATGGCAGTCGAACAGGCGGCAGGTGCGCTTTCCCCCGTCACAGCCTTTGCCCTGATCGGGGTTCTCGGCGTCGGCGCGCAATGGCTCGCCTGGCGTTTCCGGATGCCGGCCATCGTCATCATGCTCGGCGCCGGCATCCTGTTCGGCCCGATCCTCGGGGTCGTGCATCCGATGCGCGACATCGGCCCCATCGCCTCAAGCCTTGTCTCGCTGGCAGTCGCGGTGATCCTCTTCGAGGGCGGGCTGACGCTTGATTTCCGCAAGCTTGGGGACGCGCGGGCGGCGGTCTTCCGCCTTGTCCTCGTCGGCGCGCCGATCGGCTGGCTTCTCTCAGCGCTGGCGCTGCACTATGTCGCCGGCCTCAGCTGGGCCAGCTCCAGCGTCTTCGGCGGCATCATGATCGTCACCGGCCCGACCGTCATCGCGCCGCTTCTGAGGCAGGCGCGGCTTGCCGGGCGGCCGGCGAAGCTTCTGCAATGGGAGGCGATCCTTGCCGATCCCCTGGGCGCGCTCGCCGCCGTCCTTGCCTTCGGCATCATCCAGATCAGCGCGGCGAAGATCGACGCCGACAGCGCCGCCCTGCATTTCGTGCTCGGCACCGTATTCGCCGGAGTCCTTGGCCTCGCCGTCGGCTATCTCGTCGCGCGGGGGTTCCGGGGCGGCTGGGTGCCGGAATACATGAAGGTGCCGATCCTTTTCGTCGTCCTTCTCGGCGTCTTTGCGCTGTCGGATTCGATCCTGCACGAAAGCGGGCTTCTTGCCGTCACGGTGATGGGCGTGGTGATCGCCAATTCCGACCTGCCGAGTTTCGAGGAACTGCGCCGCTTCAAGGAACATGCGACGATCCTCCTTGTCTCGGGGGTGTTCATCCTTCTGGCCGCTTCGATGGACCTCGCCAGTCTTGCCAATCTGAACTGGCGGGCGGCGGTGCTGATCCTGTCGGTCATCTTCATTGTCCGGCCGCTGACGGTGCTGATTTCGCTGATCGGCAGCAATCTGCCGCGCAAGGAAAAGATCCTGATTGCCGCAACCGGCCCGCGTGGCGTGGTGCTGGTTTCGGTGGCCGGGCTTTTCGCGCAAAGGCTGACCGATGCCGGGATCGAGGATGGCGCGGTCGTGGGGCCGCTTGCCTTCGCGCTCGTCCTTGTGACGGTTGTCCTGCACGGTTTCTCGCTGGCACCCGTGGCGCGCAGGCTTGGCCTCGCGGGTGCGGAAATGCCGGGTGTGATCCTTGTCGGCGGCTCCCGCTTCACCACCGGACTTGCCGAGGCCTTGAAGAAGGTCGGAATGCCGGTTGTCGTGACCGATGCGAACCGGACCAACCTCCTTGGCGCGCGCCGTCTCGGGCTTGACGTCTTCTACGGCGACATCCTGTCGGAGGCGGCGGAGCATCAGGTTGAGCTTCTGAGCTACAATACGATCATCGCCGCCACCGACAATGACGCCTACAACACCCTCGTCACCACCGATTTCGGCCCGGAGTTCGGGCGCGAGAACAGCTGGCAGATCGCGCGTGCAGGTTCGGAAAGCTCGCGCCATGCGCTGCCGACGCAGCTTGGTGGCCGCCCATTCGCGGCCAGGCGCACCCAAGATGAGCTTGAGGCGATGATGGCCGAGGGCTGGACGGTGCGTGCGACCCGGATGACGGAGGAATTCGGCGTCGCCGACTGGCGCGCGATGAACCCCGATGCGGTGCTTCTGTGCAGCCTCGACCCGCGCAGCACGCCGCGGATACACGACGGCGGCAAGGACCCCGACCTTCCATCCGGCAGTCGCGTGATCTCTCTGGCGCCGGCAGCCTCGGCGAAATAGCGGGCCGGTAGGGCGGGGGCCTTCCCGGCATTGACGCCACGATCCGCCTCTGGCATTGCCGGGCCCAGGTCAGGGATAGCAAAACATGAACCTTTTTGCCGAAACCCGTGCGCTGGTCATCGGTGCGCTGAACGACATGGTCGCGGCGGGCGAACTGCCCGCAGGGCTCGACTTCGCCGCTGTCGCGGTGGAGCCGCCGCGCGACGCGGCGCATGGCGACATGGCGACCAATGCCGCGATGGTGCTCGCGAAGCCCGCCGCGATGCAGCCGCGCGCCATTGCCGAGACACTGGCGGCGCGGCTGAAGGGCCGGGGCGGCATCACCTCGGCCGAGGTGGCCGGTCCGGGCTTCCTGAACCTGCGCCTCGCGCCGGCAAGCTGGCAGGCTGTGGTGCGTGCGGTGCTGGGCGACGGCGGCAAATTTGGCCGAAGCGACCTTGGCCGCGGCACCAAGGTCAATGTCGAGTTTGTCTCTGCCAACCCCACCGGGCCGATGCATGTCGGTCACACCCGCGGCGCGGTCTTCGGCGATGCGCTGGCCTCGCTTCTCGATTTCGCGGGCTACGGCGTCACGCGGGAGTACTACATCAACGACGGCGGCGCGCAGGTTGACGTCCTGGCGCGGTCGGCCTTCGAACGCTACCGCGAGGCCAACGGCCTTTCGCCCGAGATCGCCGAGGGGCTCTACCCCGGCGACTACCTGATCCCGGTCGGTGAGGCATTGAAGGAGAAGTACGGCGCCAGCCTTCTCGACCAGCCGGAATCGGTCTGGCTGGTGGATGTGCGCGAATACGCCACCGCCGCGATGATGCAGATGATCCGCGAGGATCTGGCGCTTCTGGGCGTGGAGATGGACATCTATTCGTCGGAGAAATCCTTCTACGGCACGGGCCGGATCGAGGCGGCGCTTGAGCGGCTCAGGGGCCTTGGCCTTGTCTATCAGGGCAAGCTGGAGCCACCGAAGGGCAAGCTTCCCGACGACTGGGAAGAGCGCGAGCAGACCCTGTTCCGCTCCACCGAGTTCGGAGACGATCAGGACCGCCCGGTGCAGAAGTCGGACGGCGGCTGGACCTATTTCGCGCCTGACATCGCCTATCACTACGACAAGGTCGAACGCGGCTTTGACGTGTTGATCGACGTCTGGGGCGCGGACCATGGCGGCTATGTCAAGCGGATGAAGGCGGCTGTCTCTGCACTTTCCGAAGGCCGGGTGCCCTTGGAGATCAAGCTGATCCAGCTCGTGAAGCTCTTCAAGAATGGCGAGCCCTTCAAGATGTCGAAGCGGGCAGGGACCTTTGTCACCCTTCGCGATGTCGTCGAACAGGCGGGCGCCGACGTGACCCGCTTCGTCATGCTGACGCGGAAGAACGACGCGCCACTGGACTTCGATTTCGACAAGGTGCTGGAACAGTCGAAGGACAACCCGGTCTGGTATGTGCAATACGCCCATGCCCGGGTGCGGTCCGTACTCCGCAAGGCCGCCGAGGCCGGGATCGCCGTCGATGACGCGACCCTTGCCGGGGCCGACCTTGGCAAGCTTGGCCATGAGGCTGAACTGGCGCTTGCCCGCAAGATCGCCGAATGGCCGCGTCTGGTGGAGATCGCGGCGAAAGGGCAGGAGCCGCACCGGATCGCCTTCTACCTCTACGAGCTCGCCTCCGACCTCCACGCCCACTGGAATCGGGGCAATGAGGACATCACCTTGCGGTTCATCCAGGAGGATACCGCAACATCTCAGGCGAAAATCGCTCTGGCACGGGCCGCGGGCGTTGTTATTTCCGCCGGTCTTGGTATCCTTGGCGTCACTCCGGCCGAAGAAATGCGCTGACGAAAGGCGCCATGTCCGGGGCGAAGCAGGCAAGAGATGCGGCGCAGGAAGCGCCCGGTCGAGCGGGGCAGAGCATGGCGGACGCGGATTACGACGATTTTTACGACTATGCTGGCTATGACGCCCAGCAAGGCCACGCCCCCATGGGCGGGCGCTGGCAGCGGCTGGTCAATGTCGCGGGGGCGCTGACCTCGCTCGCGCTGATCGCAGGTATCGGCGTCTGGGCCTACAGGCTTGCCGTGCGCGACGTCAACGGAGTGCCGGTCATTCAGGCGCTTGAGGGTCCGGCGCGGATCGCGCCGGAAAACCCCGGCGGCGAGCTGGCGTTGCATCAAGGCATGGCGGTCAATCGGATCGCGGCGGAAGGCACGGCGGCGGAACCTGCCGACCGGCTGACGCTCGCGCCCGGCGCCGCGAACCTGAGCACGGAAGATACCGCGATGGGCGGGCTGGCAAAAACAGGGGCCGAATCCGTCGAAGCGCCGCAGTCACCCGCGAACCCGCAGGTGGTCGGCGAGGCGATCACCCCCGCCGCGATGCGCCCCATCGAGCCGCTGCCGGAAGGTCCGGTTGAAATGATCAACCTTGAGGATGGCGAGATCGCAGCGCAGCCCTATGTCGCGGCTGACGTGATCTCCACCGACATTCCCGGTGTCTCAGCCTCGCTGAAGCCCCTGGCCCGGCCTTCGGGCGCTGCGGCGGCCACGTCCGGCGACGGCGACGGCGACGGCGTCGACGCGATGGCAGAGGCGGCGGCGGCGGCGGTGGCCATGGCGCTTGCGCCCGACGCGGCGATCGACGTCGATCCCGGGACACTCAGCGCCGGAACGCGGGTCGTGCAGATCGGCTCCTACGCCAATGAGGCGGATGCCCGGCTTGACTGGGAAACCACCGTTGCCCGCTTCGGCCCGCTGATGCTGGGCAAGCGCCGGGTGATCGAACCTTCGGAAAGCGGCGGCGAAACCTTCTACCGGCTTCGCGTCGAAGGCTTCACCGATGCCGTGGATGCGCGTGCCTTCTGTGCGGCGCTCAAGGTCGAAAACGCGGTCTGCGTTCCCGCCGTGGTGAAGTGATGGCGCTGTCGGCGACGGTTCTGGGCTGTTCCGGCCCGCAGCTTACCGCCGACGAGGCGGCATTCTACCAGGATGCCGCCCCGTGGGGCTTCATCCTTTTCGCGCGGAATGTCGAGACGCCGGACCAGCTTCGTCGCCTGACGGGCGACCTTCGCGCCGCCGTGGGCCGCGATGCGCCGGTCCTTGTCGATCAGGAAGGCGGGCGGGTGCAGCGGCTCCGCGCGCCCCATTGGCGCGAATACCTGCCGCCGCTGGATCAGGTGGCGCGGACGGCAGGGCCGGGGATGGAGCGGGGCATCCGCCTTCGCTACCAACTCATCGCCGAGGAGTTGCGGGCGGTCGGGATCGACGTCGATTGCGCGCCTTCCGCCGATATCGCCCTTGCCGACACGCATCCGTTCCTGAGGAACCGCTGCTTCGGCGAGGATGCCGACACGGTGATCCGCGCCGCCCGCGCCTGTGCCGAAGGGCTGATGGCCGGCGGCGTGCTGCCGGTGATGAAGCACATGCCGGGCCATGGCCGCGCCACGCTTGACAGCCACCACCAACTACCCCGGTCCACGGCGGCCATCGACGTGCTGGAATCCAGCGATTTCAAGGCCTTCCGGGCGCTTTCTGATCTGCCGATGGCGATGACCGCGCATATCGTCTTTGAAGCGCTCGACCCCGAAAGACCGGCCACCGCCTCGCCTATCGTGATCCGCCATATCCGCGAGAGGATCGGCTTTGGCGGTCTGATCCTGACCGACGATCTTTCGATGCAGGCGCTCTCCGGCACATTGGGTGAGCGCGCCGCCCGCGCGGTTCAGGCCGGCTGCGACATCGCCCTTCACTGCAACGGCAAGCGCGAGGAGATGGAGCATGTGGTCGCTGCCGCCGGCTCGCTTTCCGGCGCAGCACTTGCCCGTGCCGAGGCGGCGCTTGCCCGCCGGCCCGCCGCCACGGCCATTGACAGCGTGGCACTCGCGGCAGAACTTGAGGCGCTTCTGGGAACCAGCGCCCATGTCTGACCCGCAGGGGTTTCAGGAAGATGTCACCTCCGTCAGCGACCGGCTTGCCGCCGAGGCGCTTATCGTTGATGTCGACGGCTTCGAGGGGCCGCTCGATCTTCTTTTGATGCTGTCCCGGACGCAGAAGGTCGATCTGCGCAGGATCTCGGTCCTGCAACTCGCCGAGCAGTATCTTGGCTTCGTCGACAAGGCGAAGACGCTGAGGATCGAACTGGCCGCCGACTACCTCGTCATGGCGGCCTGGCTCGCCTTCCTGAAATCGCGCCTTCTCCTGCCGCCGGACCCGACCGACGAGGGGCCATCGGGCGAGGAACTGGCCGCGCATCTCGCCTTCCAGCTTGAACGCCTGCAGGCGATGCGCGAGGCGGCGGCGCGGCTGATGGCGCGCGACCAGATGGGCCGCGACTTCTTTGCGCGCGGCATCCCCGAGGATGTGATGCGCGTCCGCCGCGTCAGCTACAGCGCCACGCTTCTCGACCTGATGCAGGCCTATGCCCGCATCCGCACCCGTGACGAGTTCCGCCCCTATGCCTTCGACCGCGACCATATCTTCACCATGGAACAGGCGCTTGAGCGGATGCGCGGGCTGATCGGCTTTGCCGGGGAATGGACCGACCTTTCCTCCTACCTGCCCGATGGCTGGACCGCCGATCCCTCGCGCCGCCGCTCGGCGACGGCGGCGACCTTTGCGGCAACGCTGGAACTTGCCAAGCAGGGGCAGATCGAACTCAGGCAGGGCGAGAATTTCGCCCCCATCTCCATCAGGCGGAAACCGACGTGAGCGAGAGCGAGACCCGCGAGAAGAGCCTCTTCGAAGCGCCGCCGATGGGCGCGCAGGAGCGTATGGTCGAGGCGATCCTCTTTGCCTCCGCCGATCCGGTGACGGTCGCCGAACTGGCGGGCCGGATGCCGCATGGCGCCGATCCTGCCGAGGCGCTGGTGCATCTGCGGAAGCGCTACGAAGGGCGCGGCGTCAATGTGGTGAAGGTCGGCGACGCCTGGGCGATCCGCACCGCGCCCGACCTCGGGTTCCTGATGCAGAAGGAAACGTTCGAGACGCGGAAGCTGTCGCGCGCCGCGATCGAGACGCTCGCCATCATCGCCTACCACCAGCCCGCGACACGGGCCGAGATCGAGGAAATCCGCGGTGTCGCCGTCAGCCGTGGCACCATCGACCAGCTTCTGGAACTGGAATGGATCCGCTTCGGCCGCCGCCGGATGACGCCGGGGCGGCCCGTGACCTATGTCGTCACGCAGGGCTTTCTCGACCACTTCGGGCTTGAATCCGCCCGCGATCTGCCGGGCCTGAAGGAGCTTCGCGCCGCGGGGCTTCTCGACAACCGGCCCCTGCCGGGCGCGCAGCTTGCCGGCGACGACGAAGGCGAGGATCTGGCCGGCCAGACCGAGATGTTCGAGGACTGAGCGCGATGAAGCTCACCCGCTTTCTCAACATGGTCGTGAACATCGTCACCCGCCGCGCCATCAACGCCGCGATCAACAAGGGCATCGAGGTATTCAACCGGCCCAGCACGCCGAAGCCGCCGCCGGTAAGCGGTGAGGAAAAGCTGAAGCAGGAAATGCGCGCGGCCACCAAGCGCGCCCGTCAGGCGGCGAAGCTGACGCGGCGGATCGGGCGGTAGCGGCGCGCTCACCCCGCCCGGAAATGCTTCGACAGTTTCAGACCCTGACCCTGGTAGTTCGACTTGATGCCGGTGCCGTAAAGCCGGGCAGGGCGTTCGGCCATGCGTTCGTAGACGAGCCGCCCGACGACCTGGCCATCCTCCAGCACGAAGGGCGCCTCGTGGCAGCGCACTTCGAGAACGCCGCGCGAGCCTGCGCCGCCGGCGCCATCAAAGCCGAAGCCGGGGTCGAAGAAGCCGGCGTAGTGCACGCGGAACTCTCCCACCATGGCAAGGTAGGGCGCCATTTCGGCGGCATAGTCGGGCGGGATCGTCACCGCCTCGCGGCTTACCAGAATATAGAACGCGCCGGGGTCGAGGATGATGCGCCCGTCCTTGGTGCGCACCTCCTCCCAGAACTCCGCCGGGTCGTAATGCCCCAGCCGGTCAAGGTCGATCACCCCGGTATGGGGCTTCGCCCGGTAGCCGACGAGGTCGCCATTCGCCGGCCTGAGGTCGACGGAGAACCCGAGGCCCTCGGAGATCACCGGCACACCGGAGACGAGGGCACTTTCCTTGTGGAGCGCCTGAAGCTCGGCATCGCTCAGCACAGACTGCCCGTTGCGGAACCTGATCTGGTTCAGCCGCATTCCGGGGCGCACCAGCACCGAGAATGAGCGGGGACAGATTTCGGCGTAAAGCGGTCCCTTGTAGCCCTCCGGGATGCGGTCGAATTCGGTGCCGCCATCGGTGATGGTGCGGGTCAGAAGGTCAAGCCGTCCGGTCGAGCTTTTGGCGTTGGCCACCGCCGTCAGACCGGCGGGAAGTGCCAGGCTTTCCATCAGCGGCACGACATAGACGCAGCCCTTTTCGAGAACCGCCCCCGTCGTCAGGTCAACGCGGTGCATCTCGAACTCGGCCAGCCTTTCGGCCACCGTCCGGCCCTTGCCGGAAAGGAACGAGGCGCGGACCCGGTAGGCGGTGTTGCCAAGCCTCAGGTCAAGGCTCGCCGGCTGCACCTGCGCTTCGGGGATCGGCTCATGGGCCGAGATTTCGCCGGCGGCGATCATCGCGCGGATCGCGCTGTCGGAAAGAACGCCCGTGCCGGTCATTTCATGGCTCCAGATATGCGAACGCCCACCCCCGGACAGGGGTGGGCGTTTCGGTGTTGGTCGGGCCGGTGAGATTCGAACTCACGACCTTCCGCCCCCCAGACGGACGCGCTAACCAGGCTGCGCCACGGCCCGACGAAGCGGGGTATAGGCTGATTGCCGGGGCGGGGGCAAGCGACAAAACACATCCTCCGTCACCGCGCGCAGCGTGGCATCGGAAGGGTCAGTCCCGGCCCGGATCGCGGCTTCGCGCCAGACGGTCGCGAAGGCCCTGAAGCCGCCCGTGGATCGAGGCCAGCTCCTCCTGATGGTCACGCGCGCGGAGCGCGTCCATCGCCCGCAGCATCGCGGCGGCGGGCGGGGGAAGGTCTGTTTCTGGCTCTGGCGCGCTCTCCGTACGGAAGCGGTGGAGCGTGGCGACTGCCGGTTCCGGCAGAGGCTCCACATCGACCATCATCGGGGCTTCCTCGGCAATGGAAGCGGCGAGATCGTCGGGATCGGGCTGCAGCCGGTCGCCCTCGGGCGCGGCCTCTGGCGTGGGCGAGACGGGCCAGAGCGGCGTCACCGTGGCGGCGGGGCGGGCGGGCTTTCGTTCGGGCACCGGGGCAGCAAAGCCGCCGCCCTCGTCGGTCTGGTCAGAGAGTTGCCCGGCCTCCACCGGCGACAGCGCGGCGACATGGCGCACGCCCTGTTCGCGCAGAACCTTCTGCACGCCACGGATCGTCATGCCTTCGTCGTGAAGCAGCCGCTTGATGCCGCCAAGCAGCGCCAGATCGGATGGCCGGTAATAGCGCCGTCCGCCGGCGCGCTTCACAGGCTTCACCTGCGCAAAGCGGCTTTCCCAGAAGCGCAGCACATGGGCGGGCGTCTGCAACAGCTCGGAGACTTCGCTGATGGTCCGAAAGGCGTCAGCCGATTTCTCCATGCGTTCCTGCCTCAGCCCTTGTTGCCCGACGCGACCCGTTCCTTCATCAGGTGCGAGGGACGGAAGGTCAGGACGCGGCGCGGATGGATCGGAACCTCGTCGCCGGTCTTGGGGTTGCGGCCGACGCGGGCGGCCTTGTCACGCACCGAAAAGGTGCCGAAGGACGAGATCTTGACCGTCTCGCCGCGCACCAGCGCATCGGACATATGTTGCAGCACATGCTCTACCAACTGGGCGGATTCATTGCGCGAAAGGCCAACCTCGCGGAAGACGGCCTCGCTCAGATCCATGCGTGTCAAGGTCTTTTCGCTCATCACGTCCCCCCGTGGATTTTGAGAGAGGATGTGCGGATAAGATTTCCGAGTCAATATCAATGACTTGGGAAGGGGCTTTCAAGCGGGTTTTCACCAGCGCAGAACGACCGAACCCCAGCTTAAGCCCCCGCCGATGGCCTCGGTGACGACGAGGTCGCCTTCCTTGATCTGGCCGCGCGCCTTGCCGACCGACAGGGCGAGGGGAATCGACGCGGCCGAGGTGTTGCCGTGGTCCTGAACGGTGACCACGACACGCTCCATCGGCACCTGCATCCGCTTCGCCGTACCTTCGATGATGCGGATATTGGCCTGATGTGGCACGATCCAGTCGACATCGCCGCTTTCAAGTCCCGCCTTGTCGAGCGCGGCATGGGCGGTCGCCGCCAGTTTCTCCACCGCATGGCGGAAAACCTGGTTGCCCTGCATCCGAAGATGCCCGGCGGTACCGGTCGTCGAGACGCCGCCATCGACATAGAGAAGGTCGCGGTAGCTGCCGTCGCTGTTGAGGTCGGTGGCAAGGATGCCGCGATCATCTGCGGTGCCGGCGCCGGTCTGCGCCTCGACCACCACAGCGCCGGCGCCGTCGCCGAAAAGGACGCAGGTGGAGCGGTCGGTGAAATCGAGGATGCGGCTGAAGGTCTCCGCTCCGATCACGAGGACGCGCTTCGCCTGCCCGGACAGGATCAGGGCATTGGCATTGGACAGGGCGAAGACGAAGCCGGCGCAGACCGCCTGGACGTCGAAGGCAAAGCCCTTGGTCATGCCGATCTTCGACTGCACCATGGTGGCGGCAGAGGGAAAGGTCAGGTCGGCGGTCGAGGTGGCGACGATCACCGCGTCGACGTCATCCGCCGTCAGCCCGGCATCGGCCAGCGCCGCCTTTGCCGCCGCCGCGCCCATGTCGGAGGTCGTCTCACCCTCGGCCGCGAAATGGCGGCGTTCGATCCCGGTGCGGGCGCGAATCCATTCGTCGGAGGTTTCGACGGAGGCCTCGAATTCCGAATTCTCGACCACGCGGGCGGGCAGGTAGTGCCCGACGCCACGAACCACGGCACGCGTTGTCATTCGGAAGTTCCGTTCGTAGTTCCGCCTTCGGCGGCATCCTGCCTTGCCTGTGCGACAGAGGCAACCCGCGCCGCGAGACGCTCCTGAAAGCCTGATTTCGCAAGGCGGAAGGCAAGGTCGATGGCCGCAGCAACGCCGGTCGCATCGGCGGAGCCATGCGATTTCACCACGGTGCCGTTGAGGCCGAGAAACACGCCGCCATTCACCCGGCGCGGGTCGATGCGCTGTTGCAGGCGCTCCAGCGCGCCAAGGGCAAGGAGCCCCCCGAAGCGCGACAGGAGTCCCGCATTGAAGGCCTCGCGAAGAAAATCGCCGACCAGCCGGGCGGTGCCCTCGCCGGTCTTCAGCGCGACATTGCCGGTGAAGCCGTCGGTGACGATGACATCGACGCGGTCGGAGGGCAGATCACCGCCCTCGACAAAGCCCACGTAGTCGAACTGGCCAAGCTCGGTCGCGCCGGCGATCAGCTCATGCGCGGCCTTCAGTTCCGCCCGGCCCTTGTGTTCCTCGGTGCCGACGTTGAGAAGCCCGATGCGCGGACGGGCAAGGCCAAGGCCGTTGCGGGCATAGGAGGTGCCCATCAGCGCGAATTGCAGAAGGTCGGGTGCATCGGCCTTGATGTCGGCGCCGACGTCGAGCATCAGGTTGAACCCGCCCGGGTTGCGCGACGGCCAGAGGCAGGCGATGGCGGGGCGATTGACGCCCGGCAGCTTCCTGAGGCGGATCACCGACAGCGCCATCAGCGCGCCGGTATTGCCGCAACTGACCGCCGCCGTCGCCTCGCGGTTCCGGACGCTTTCGATGGCCGACCACATCGAGGTGCCTTCGCCGTGGCGCATGACCTGGCCGGGCTTGTCCTCCATCGTCACCACGCCGGCGGCATGACGGATGGTGCAGCGCGCCGCAACCTCGGGCCGCTTGGCCAGAAGGCGCGTCAGTTCTTCCTCGGGGCCGTGCAGGATGAATTCGACATCGGGGTTGCGGCCCGCCGCTTCGGCAAGGCCGCCGATCACGGCGACCGGGCCACGGTCGCCGCCCATCGCATCGATGGAAATGACAATGCGGCCCGAAAGCGCGGTTGAGCGGCTTTCAGGCTGCATGTCTGTCCGTGACGTCATCTGCCAGGAACGGGACGCGGGCCTTAGGCCGCGTCTTCGTCCAGATCGACCTCGGCGGCCTGCGCGACGACCTGACGGTCATCGTAGTGACCGCAGGAAGCGCAAACGTGGTGCGGGCGCTTCAGCTCGCCGCAGTTCGGGCATTCGTTCGGGTTAGCAGCGACCAGAGCATCGTGGGCGCGCCGCATGTTGCGGCGGGACTTCGTGGTCCGGTTCTGAGGGACAGCCATGTCTCAACCTCGGGTTATTCAGGGGGCATAGCCCCGGTTTTCCTGGGATGTCGACACGGGACGACCGGGGACCGGTCGGGTGCGAACCCAACGTTCAAGCGAGGCCGGGAACATACTGCGATTCCGGGCAGGCGCAAGTCTTTTCTCGCGGCCCTCGCGGGGGGTGACGGCGGGGCATCCCGCGCCTTTCAATCGTCCTTGCCGGGGGCCTTCTTCAGAATGTCCGAAAGCCCGGCAAAGGGCTTCACGCTCTCGTCCGTCAACGCATCGACACCCGGCGCGGCGTGGTCGATGGCGGCAAACTCCGCCCCGGGGGCGCGGGGGTAAAGCGGCAGCGCAAGGGCCAGCGCCTCGGCCATCACGCCGGCAAGGTCGAGCGTGGCGGGCAGGGGTTCGATGCTGTCATCTTCCGGCATCTCCACCTCTTCGGCATCGACGTCGGGCAGGTCGGCGACGTAGGAACGCGCCACTTTCTCGGCGATGTCGGTCGTCACCGGATCGGTGGTCACCACGCAAGGCTGAACGACGCGGGCGGCGAGGTCGGCCTCAAGCGCCCAGTCCGTCCGCCCGCGCGGGGTCAGCGCGCCGCGAAAGCTCAAGCCCTCGATGCCGAGGATACCAAGGTCGGCGGCAATGGCCGCACGCTCCTCCGCGCCGGGGGTCAGGGCGAAGCGCGTCGGCTTGCGCGCCGAAAGGTCCGAAAGGCGCAAGGTCTGGGACTGGTTCGCGGTCATCGTCAGGTCTCCTGTCGGGTTCAGGTCGCGGGGTCCGGTGAACCATCCGCCTTGATGGCACCCCCGTGCGTGTTATAAGCCGGATAAAAGGCAGCGCAGGGCGAGGCAAGGGGCGGTGATGACTAGGGTGGGTTCCGGGATCAGGCGGGCGGCGATTCTTGCTGCCCTCATCGTGCTTGCCGCTTGCACGACCATCTACCGCAATCACGGCTATATTCCGAACAAGGAAGACGTCGCCAAGGTCACGGTCGGGGAGTCGACCCAGGCCGAAGTCGCCCGCGATGTCGGTCGCCCGACCTCCACCGGCCTTCTGACCGGCGGTGCCTGGTACTACGTCGGCAGCAAGTTCCGCCACTACGGCGCGCGGGCCCCGAAGGAAGTGGAACGCCAGGTCATGGTGATCAGCTTCGACGATCAGGGCGTTGTCGAGAACGTCGAATACTTCGGCCTCGAGCGTGGCGAAGTCGTCGTGATTTCCCGCCGCGTGACAAAGAGCAGCGTCAAGGGGCTGGGCATCGTCCGCCAGCTTCTGTCCAACGTCGGCAACTTCAGCGCCGGCCAGTTCATCGACTCGCCGGAATAGCGCCAGCGGAGCCGGCCGCGCGGGCCGGCGCCGTCTCATTCTTTCGGCTTGTGGTCGAGTGCGACGCCGTTGATGCAGTAGCGCAGGCCCGTCGGCCCCGGCCCATCGGGGAAGACATGGCCAAGATGGGCGTCGCAGGCGGCGCAATGCACCTCGGTCCGCCGCATGAACCAGCTGTCGTCGGCCTGTTCCTCGACCACCGTTTCGCTCACCGGCGCGGTGAAGCTTGGCCAGCCGCAGCCTGAATCGAACTTCTGTTCGGCATCGAAGAGCGGCGCGCCGCAGCAGGTGCAGGTGAAGGTCGCGGGGCCTTTCGGAAACTCGGCATGGGAGAAGGCGCGTTCGGTCGCCTGCTTGCGCGTCACCTGATAGGCGAGGTCCGACAACTGGCCGCGCCATTCCTCATCGGTCTTGGTCACTTTGTCAGGCATGGCTTCCCCTTCTCGGATCGTTGCATTTCTCGCGGTCTCTGGTGTCTTGACCGGTTGTCATGGAATGTAGGGAGCGCGCCGCGGAACGCCAAGCCCGGCCCGTGGGAGAAGACGTAGATGCCGGAACTGAAAAGGGGGCGCTACCTGGTGCGCTTCGCCTCCTCGGGGGAGGATGTGGCCCGCGCGCAGGCGCTCAGGGGGCTGGCGTTCCGGGGCGATGGCAGCGCTGATGCCGATGCCCATGATGCCGCCTGCCGCCACTTGATGATCGAGGAGGCGGCGGGTGGACTGGTCGCTACCCTGCGGCTCAGGGTGTTCCGTTCGGGGGCCGATACTCACCTGAGCTATGCCGCGCAATATTATGATTTGTCGCCACTTTCAGGCTTTCCTGACGCGATGGTGGAACTTGGCCGGTTCTGCCTGCACCCCGACCGGCACGACCCCGACATCCTGCGCCTCGCCTGGGGTGCGATCACCGCCTGCGTGGATCAGGAGCAGGCCGGAATGCTCTTTGGCTGCGTCTCCTTCCGGGGGACCGATCCTTCGGCCTATCCCGATGCCTTCGCGACGTTGCGTGCCAACCACCTCGGGCCGGGGCGCTGGTTGCCCGGTACAAAGGCGCAAAGCGTCATCCGGTTCGGGCAGGGTCCGGAAGGGCGGCCCGCCAATCCGAGGGCGGCGCAGGCGCAGATGCCGCCCTTGCTCAGGAGCTATCTGGCGATGGGGGGCTGGGTCAGCGACCATGCCGTCGTCGATGCCGAACTGGACACGATGCATGTCTTCACCGCGCTGGAGGTCGACCGGGTTCCGGCGGCAAGGGCGCGGTCGCTGCGGCTGATCGCCGGGTAGCGAGAGAGAAGACGCCCCGGCGTGACCGGGGCGCCGGCGCTATCTTCAGGCCTGTGCTGCCGCCGCAAGGCTGGCGCCCGCCAGGATCTTCTCCTGATGGCGGAAGACGAAGGCGTTGCGCAGGTTCAGGAGCCGCTGGTTGAGGTCGCGCGCCGTCTCGGTCAGTTGCGCTTCGTCCGGAGCAGCGGCACCGGTCTCGTGATGGTTGGCGAGCGTATCCATCGCGCCAAGCACCACCCGGTTCGCCGCCGCCGTCAGCCGGGCGAGCGCGCGGCGATAGCTCTCAAGCCCGGTCAGCGCCGGGAAGAACCGGGCGAGGACCGCGAATTCATCCCAGGCCCAGTTGAGAGACGGCGAAAGCGCCGCCGTCCCGTGGATCCAGCCCGAGACGTTCAGAAGCCGGTTCATGTCGGCGTTGAACCCGTCGAGCCGGTCGTCGAGGAAGGCATAGTCGGGGTCGCAGACATCGCCGCGGAAGCGCCCCTCGGCCACCAGCCGGTCCTTGATCGGCGTGCCATCATAGGGGAGCATCCGGCAGAAGGTCGCCGCGACCGATCCGTCGCCCGTCACCTTGCGCAGGAAGTCGAGGTTGGCGCGGATGGAGGCAAAGCTCGACGAGGGGTCAAGCAACATGAACCCGTATTCGAACCTGAGCCCGATCCGTTTCAACGTCCGCACGGCGGCGAGGTTCTGTTCGGCGGTGATGCCCTTGCCCAGGACGTCAAGCCCGCCGTTGTCGCCGGATTCGAGGCCCATGTAGACGAGGAAAAGCCCCGCCGCCTTCATCTCAAGAAGCAGTTCGGGATCGACGGCATCGGCCCGGCAGTTGATCTTCCAGGCGATGCGGTCGGCAAGACCCGCCGCCTTGATCTCGCCGATCAGCCGGCGCGCCCATTTCTTCCAGTTCGGTCCGAAGATCGGGAAATCGTCGTCCTGGAACAGGAATACGCTGATCTTTTCGTCGTGGTGAAGATAGGCCATCTCCTCCACCACCTTCTCGGGCGCGCGGAGCCGCACGACCTTGCCGGGGGCGGAACGGTAGAAGGTATGGATCGAGCAGAAGGAACAGGTCCGCGCGCAGCCCCGGCTTGCCAGAAGCGAGGCGGCGCGCTGGCCAAGAATCGCCCTCGGTTCGACCTCGCGCGCCGGCCAGGGCAGGTCGTCGAGGTCATGGAGAAGCGACCTTGTGTCGCCGCAGGACGGGGTTGCCTCGCCGGCATGGATCAGCCCCGCAACCGATCGCGGATCGCCGCCGGTCGAGAGCGCATCGGCAAGGTCGAGCAACGTCAGCTCGCCTTCGTATTGGCAGACGCTGTCCAGTTCCGGCACCTCGGCCAGCGCCGCCGGCGGGTTGAGGGACGGGAAATGGCCGCCCATGGTAATGTGACCGTCATAACCCGCAGCCCTGAGCGCCCGGACCTGCGCGCGGTAGCGGCGGATGTAGAACTGGAAAATCAGCGAAAAGCCGATCAGCAGGGGCCGTTCGGTCGCGGCGATGCGCGCCAGATCCTCGGGTGCTGCGGTCACATCGGCGATGATGACCCGGTAGCCGAAGGCGCGCAGCACCGAGGCGAGGTAGCCAAGGCCGAGATTGCTTTGTTTCTGAAAGCCGACAAGCAGGACGGGACGATCCGTCGCCCGGTCGCGCGCGGCAAATCGCGCGGCGTCGGGCCCGGTGAAGGTGGTCTTCATGAAAGCCTCCGCGTGAAGCAGCAGGGGGCACCGGACCGGGGGGAGGAGCAAAACCCGGCCGGTGCCCGCTGATCATCCGGCGATCAGCCGATGATTTTCCGAATGCTGGCAACGGTTTCGAGTTCGGTCTTCAGGTTCGCCTCGATCTTGTCGAGCTTGACCTGGAACAGCTGCCTGAGCTGCCTGTCGTCCAGAAGGTTCCGAAGCCACGGCGGAACCGGGTCGGACACCCAGTCGGGATCGAAAATCAGTTGCTTGTCGATGACGGGATCAAAGGGCTTTTTCATGGATTTCTCCCAAGGAATGGGTGCTCCCGGAAATTGAGAGCAATGGGAGAATACAACCTGAAGTAGCGTCACCAAAGTCCGGGATTCCAGACCGCAACGAAAAGGCCGCACCTTTCGGGTGCGGCCTCTGTCTTGCGGGTTCCGGCGTGGGGTCGGCTCAGGCCCGCGCGCGGCGGCCACCACGGCGGCCCGAGGCGGCGGCGGTCTGGCTCGCCGAGGCTTCGGCGAAGCTCATGCCGCCCTCGACGGCCTCGATGACCTTGGAGAAACGGATCCACTCGCCACCGTTCGCATCGTGGTTCATCAGGAAGTTCGCGGCGCGGATCGCTTCCATCTCGACCTGGCGCACCGGGTTCATGATCGCCGAGGTCATGCCGGCGCCAATGGCCATCGGCAGGAAGGCGGCGTTGATGCCGTGGCGCTGCGGCAGGCCGAAGGAGATGTTGGAGGCGCCGCAGGTGGTGTTGCAGCCCAGTTCCTCACGCAGGCGCTTCACCAGCGTGAAGACCTGACGCCCCGCCGTCGCCATGGCGCCCACGGGCATGACCAGCGGGTCGACGACGATGTCATGCGCCGGAATGCCGAAATCGGCAGCGCGCTGGACGATCTTGCGGGCAACCTCGAAGCGCACGTCGGGGTCTTCGGAAATGCCGGTGTCGTCGTTCGAGATCGCCACCACCGGCACGTTGTATTTCTTGACCAGCGGCAGGACCAGTTCCAGCCGGTCTTCCTCGCCCGTGACCGAGTTCAAAAGCGGGCGGCCCTGGCAGGCCTCAAGCCCGGCCATCAGCGCGCCGGGGACCGAGGAGTCGATGCAAAGCGGCACTTCGACCAGCCCCTGCACCAGCTCGATCATCTTCCGCATCAGGGGCGGCTCGGTCTCGTTCGGGTTGGGGTTGGAGTTGTAGACGACACCGGCGTTCACATCGAGAACCATGGCCCCGCAGGCAACCTGCTCCAGCGCGTCCCTCTCGACGGTGGAGAAGTTGCCGGCCTCAAGCTCGGCGGCAAGCTTCTTGCGCCCGGTCGGGTTGATCCGCTCGCCGATCACGCAGAAGGGTTCGTCAAAGCCGATGACGACGGTTTTCGTTTTCGATTCAAGGACGGTGCGGGTCATGCGTCTACTCCTGTCAGGCGCTGGAGGATTGGCCCCAGCGCGGGGTCGGTGAAATCCTGGATGGTCATGTCGGCGCCCGAAGCGCGGAGTGCTGCGTCATCGAGCGAGGATCGGATGCCGACCGTGACGATGCCCGCCGCAGCGGCAGAGCGGACGCCGGCGGGGCTGTCCTCGAAGGCGATGGCGCGATGGGCGGGAATGTCGACGAGGCGCAGGGCCTCGCGGTAGGGCGCCGGGTGCGGCTTGCCCTTTTCGCATTCCTCGCCCGAGACGATCACGTCAAAAAAATGCCGCGCGCCGATGGCTTCGAGCATCGCCTCGGCATTGTCGCGCTTGGCATTGGTCACGACGCCAAGCGCCCAGCCATGGGACTGCGCATCCTGCAAGGCCGCCATCACACCTGGCATCGCCGGGTAGGGGCGCGGCAGGCGGCGGCGGAACTCGAACTCCTTCAGGTCCGACAGGCCCTCGGGGTCGGGTTCGTCGGGCAGGAACTCGGCGAAGAAATCAAGGTTCAGGCGGCCGTGGATGTGCTTCATGTAGAAAGCCTCATCCACGGTAAACCCGCGCGGCCCGAGAAGATCGGCGAACACGCCCATGTGGATCGGATCGGTCATCAGCATGGTGCCGTCCAGATCGAAAAGAAGTGCCGCTTCCGCCATGACCTTGCTCATGCCTTGCGCGTCACTTCCGGTCAAGGGCGCTGTCAGGCGGCAGCCGGACGGGCCGAGGCGCCGCCGTTCTCGATCGCCCAGGTGGCATTGGTCTTGATGCCGCCGAGCGGGAAGAAATGCACAGCCTCGATGCCGAAGGAAGGATTGGCGGCCTTGTGCGCCGCAAGCTCGGCCACAAAGTCGTTCGGCTCATAGGGCAGGAGGAGCTTCGTCACATCCATCGCGCGCTTCTGCAGCACCTTCAGCGAGGGGCCGACACCGCAGGCGATGGCGAACTTGATCAGGGTCTGAAGCTTCGCCGGGCCGGCGACGCCGATATGGACGGGGAGATTGATGCCCTCGGCGTTCAGGCGGTTGACCCATTCGATCACCGGCTGAGCCTCAAAGCAGAACTGGGTAGCCATCGCCATCTTCGCATCGGTCCGCTCGCTGAAGGCCTGCTTCCAGCGAAGCGCCTCAAGCACGTTGCGGTCGGAGCCATCGGGGTCGATGTCCTTGTTGCCTTCCGGGTGGCCGGCGACATGGAGCCTGTCGAACCCGTCGAAACAGCCCGTCTCGATCAGTTGCATCGAATTGTCGAAATCGCCCGAGGGCGTGGCGATGCCGCCGCCGAGGAGCAGGGCCTGGCGAACGTCGGCCTCGCCCTGATAACGGGCAATCCAGTCGGTGAGCGTGGCCTTGTCGCGGATGCTCCGCGCCGGGAAGTGCGGCATGACCGGGAAGCCTTCGGCATTCAGCCGCTTCGCCGTCGCCACCATCTCCTCGATCGGCGTGCCGTCGATATGGGCGATATAGACGCGGGTGCCGGCGGGGAGGAGCGCGCGGAAATCCTCGACCTTCTCGGCGGTGCGGGGCATCACCTCGATGGAATAGCCCTTGAGGAAGGCCTCGGTGGCGGCGCGGTCGGTGACCGGCGCTTTCGCGGCCGAGGTGTCCTTGCGGCGGAAGTTCAGAAGCGCCATTGCCTTACTCCAAAACGGGGGGGTCACGCCCAGCCATCATTCGCGATGAGCGCTTTCAGGCGCTCGGTGTCATAGTCGCGGTCGATCCGCGCGGCTTCCGCCGTCGCGACCGCCTCATCCTCGCCCTCGACCGTGACCGGGGCTGCCTTCCGCCATTCGGCAAGATAGGCATCCGTGTCGCGCGCGCCGATCTTCATGGCGCAGCGGTCGATGGCCTGTTCGAACCGCTCCGGCAGCGCCCGTTTCGCGCCCCGGCGGCCCTTGCCCACGATCACCTGGGCCGGGATGTCGCGCCAGTAGACGATGGTGACTTCCGCCATGACGATTCCCTTCGCGTTCCTTCCGCCCTGAATACGCCGGGAAACGACGCCGCCGGTGACGATTTTCGACATGGCTTGTCGCCGAAGCGACTTTGCCTCACCGCCGCGTCATGGTCGTTGCTGTCAGGTCACGGGCTGATCCCTCGCTTGCCTCGGCAGGTTTCCGCCACTACATTCAACCCAACAGCAAATCGGAGGGCGCGATGATGGCGCCCAGGCGTCCCGGAGGTGCCGGCGCGTTCCCGATCCCGGTCGAGCCGCTTGGCACCCCAAAACCCGACCCGGCGCAGCTCTATGCGGCGCTGGATCTCGGGACCAACAGTTGTCGCATGTTGATTGCCCAGCCGAAGGGCAGTCAGTTCCATGTCGTCGACAGTTTCTCCAAATCGGTGCAGCTTGGCCTCGGGCTTGAGGCCTCGGGGCGGCTCAGCCGTGCCTCGATGGGGCGGGCGGCGCAGGCGCTGCACATTTGCCGCCGCAAGATTGAACAGCATGACGTGAAGCGGATGCGCCTTGTCGCGACTGAGGCCTGCCGGCGCGCGAAGAACGCCGGTGAGTTCCTGCGCTTCGTGCAGCGCGAGACCGACCTGCCCTTGGAGATCATCCAGCCCGAGGAAGAGGCGCGGCTTGCCGTCGTCTCCTGCGCGCCGCTGGTTTCGACCAGGACCGAACAGCTTCTGGTCGTCGATATCGGCGGCGGCTCGACCGAGCTTGTCTGGATCGACCTTTCCGCGGTGCCGCGCGCCGACCGGCCGCGCGCGATCATGCGGCTGCATGCGGGCTTCCATCCGCCGGAAAGCCCGTTCCCGGCGGCCAAGGTGGTCGACTGGATCTCGGTGCCGCTTGGCGTCGCCACGCTCAAGGACCAGTTCGGCGATGTCGAGGATGATGGTGCCCGCTTTGCGCTGATGAGCTGGTTCTTCGAGGAAAACCTCGCCGATTTCTCGCCCTATAACGCCAGCCAGCCGCGCGAGAATTTCCAGATCATCGGCACTTCGGGCACGGTGACGACGGTGGCGGCGAGCCATCTGGGCCTCAAGCGCTACGACCGGACCAAGGTTGACGGGCTTCGGATGACCTCGGACCAGATCGACCGGGTGATCCAGGGCTACCTGCAGCTTGGCCCCGACGGGCGGCGGAATGATCCGCGCATCGGCCGCGACCGCCACTCGCTCATCATGTCGGGCGCGGCAATCCTGCAAGCCCTGATGCGGATCTGGCCGACGGATCGTCTTTCTGTCGCCGACCGGGGGCTGCGCGAGGGGCTGCTCTACGCGCAGATGTCGGCGGACGGTGTCCTTGAGGAAGGGCCGTTCTGAGCTTCGGACCCGTGCGGTTGCGGTGGCGGCGGGCATTAGGTATTTGCTGCAAGGTGAATGTGCAGGAGAGCGCGCGATGGCCAAGACGCCGTCTGGCAATACATCGGGGCGCGGCCAGCGCGATCTGAAGGTGCGGGTCAAAACCGCCAAGGGGCGCAAGCTTTCCTCGACGCTCTGGCTTGAGCGGCAGCTCAACGACCCGTACGTGGCGCGGGCGCGGAAGGAAGGCTACCGTGGGCGGGCGGCCTACAAGATCCTTGAGCTTGATGACCGCTACCGGTTCCTCGTGCCGGGCGCGCGGGTGGTCGATCTTGGCTGCGCGCCGGGGGGCTGGTGCCAGGTAGCGGTTCAGCGGGTCAATGCGCTTGGCGAGAAGTCAGGGAAGGCAGTGGGCCGCGTCCTTGGCGTCGACCTGCAGGAGGTGGATCCGATTGCGGGGGTGGAGCTGCACCAGCTCGACTTTCTGGAGGATGATGCCGACCAGAAGGTCAAGGACTGGCTCGGCGGGCCGGCGGATGTGGTCATGTCCGACATGGCGGCGGCGTCTTCTGGCCACAAGGGCACCGATCACCTGCGCATCGTGGCGCTTTGCGAGGCGGCGGCGGAATTTGCCTTCGATGTGCTGGAAGAGGGCGGCACCTTCGTCGCCAAGGTTCTGGCGGGGGGTGCCGAGAACGAATTGCAGGCGATCCTGAAGCGCGCCTTCACCAAGGTCGCGAACGTGAAACCGCCGGCGAGCCGGTCGGACAGTTCCGAGAAGTTCGTCGTGGCCACGGGCTTTCGCGGGCGGCCCGGAGCGGCGGGTGCGGTGGACGAGGAAGACCTCGGCTGAGGCGCGGCCTGCCCTGAAATGCGGCCTCGGGGCGGGGCATCTGCGTGAGGCCGATTGAGTGGCGCGGGGTTCCCGTCGCCGTCGGCGGCTTTCACATGAGCCGCGCAATGTAACTCCTTCCAAAACGGTAATTTAGATTTAATCTCGGGGCCAGTGGCAGGACGAGTGCTCTGGTGCCCGACCCGCGCCATGCGGCCCTGATTTGGCCCGGCGCGACGGACTTCAAAACACAAAAACCGGAACAGCCGGGAAAAAGGGGGGCTCGCGATGTTTCGTTACCAGTCCGATCCGAGGTGCAGCCATATTGTGGCGCGCCCCGGTTGTGCCTGCTGTTCGCAGGAGATCCGCACAATCACCCACAGGGTGAATGCCGACCTTTCGCGGCGAGGGTTCCTGTCGGGCGCAGCCTCTGCGGTCACCATGCTGGGCCTTGCCGCCTATGCCGATCCAGCGAAGGCGCAGGAAGGCGGAAACCCGGCGATCCTCTTCCAGAACGCGCGGCTTTTCGACGGGCTGGAGCCGAACACGCGGGAGGGTGTTTCGGTTCTGGTGCAGGACGGGATGATCGCCGATGTGGTGCAGGGCGCCATAGCGGCCCCCGAGGGCGCCACAGTCATCGACGCGGGCGGGCGGACGCTGATCCCCGGCCTCATCGACGCGCATTGGCATGCGATGCTGGCCGCGACGCCCTTGCCGGTGATGCTGACGGCGGCGGAAGGCGACATCCACCTGATGGCCACCGCCGAGGCGCGCCGCACCCTTATGCGCGGCTTCACCACGGTGCGCGACGCCGGCGGGCCGGCCTTTCCCCTGAAGCGCGCCATCGACAGCGGAATCGTCGACGGGCCGCGAATATTTCCTTCCGGCGCGATGATTTCGCAGACTTCCGGCCACGGCGATTTCCGCAGCATCTGGGAGCTTCCGGGCTATGAAGGCAAGCTGAGCCGGGCCGATGTGCTCGGGGCGGCGGCGCTGGCCGATGGCCGCGATGCGGTGCTGAAGGCCACGCGGGAACAGCTGATGCTCGGCGCGAGCCAGGTCAAGATCGTCGCCGGTGGCGGGGCGTCCTCGGTCTATGACCCGATCGACGTGATGCAGTTCCTGCCGGAAGAGATCGAGGCGGCGGTGTTGGCGGCGGCGGACTGGGGCACCTATGTCATCGCCCATGTCTATACCGCCGAAGGCATAAAGCGCTGCATAAGGTCGGGCGTGCGGTCGATCGAGCATGGCAACATCGCCGACGAAGAGGCGGTGAAGATGATGGCCGATGCCGGTACAGTCTGGTCGCTGCAACCCCTGGTGCAGGAAAACGCCAACCCGACCAATGATCCGGTGCGGCTTGCCAAGCAGATGATCGTCTGGGAAGGCACCGACACGGCCTACAAGCTGGCGCAGCAGTACAAGATCCTGACCGGCTTCGGCACCGACGTTCTTTTCGACGCGCCGGCGGCGACCCGGCAGGGCAAGGTCCTGGCCTATATGAAGCGCTGGTACACGCCGGCGCAGGCGCTGAAGCAGGCGACGGCGGACAATGCCGCGATCCTCGCCATGTCGGGGCCGCGCAACCCCTATCCGGGCAAGCTTGGCGTGATCCAGAAGGGCGCCTATGCCGACATGCTGCTGGTCGAGGGCGATCCGACCGAGAACCTCGACCTCGTTGCCGATGCCGAGACCAACTTCAAGATCATCATGAAGGCGGGCAAGATCTACAAGAACACGCTCGCCTAGCAGGTCTCAGGGCGCGACGGCGACGGCGACACCTTCGACGATCACCACTGCGGGTTGTTCGCAATGGAAGAGGCAATAGGCCATCGTCTCTTGCGGGCGCCGCAGGATGCCGGGACGGCCCAGAAGGTCGCGCGCAAGCCGGTATTCCTGCTGGTACCCCGGCGGGAGGAGGCCGATGCGCTGATGCGGCGACACCAGGATGTCGGCGCGGGGCATGCCGTTGCCAAGCGCATTGGCAGGGATCAGGATCGGCTGGGCATCAGGATTGGCGGTCAGGAACCCGTTGTCGAGCCGGAGCCGGTCGCACCAGTGGACAAGCCGGTTGGCGCCTTCGGCGGTTCTGAGCGGGTCGCGCTTTCTCAGCGCCTGCAGCGGCAGGTCGCCGAAGGAGGTGGTGACCCGCGCATTCTCGCCAAAGCCCGGAAGGGTCCAGGCAATCGCCTGGGGGGTAGGGCGGCGGCCCCTCCCGACAGGGGCCACCGCCGTGACACCAGAATGGGCGCCGTCACGACATTCGAAAATCACTTCGCGATGCAATCGTTACTCCAGTCACATTCAACACAGTTCATCGGCTGCGTGACCGGGGCAAAGCTGCAAGCCCCGGTCAGCGCACCGACGCGGCAGCAATGCCGCATCCAAAACCATACTCACTCGTACACCCAAGCAAACCATAACCAACTACACCGCCAGACCCGAACACGACCCGGCTGAGACTATGGATGTTCCCGAAATCTGGCTGGTTTATGTCCGGTTTATCCGGATATTGTGCGCGACTCCGCAAGGCAAACACTACACTTAGGGGCGAGTGGTCCAATCCTCCACTGAAGGATCGAAACAAAACCTGTCCAAATGGACAAGTTGCATGGTCGAGGGGGGGAGCGAAGCAGCCAGACTGTTTACAAACCGAAACCGATCCCAGGGCCGCGAGGGGGCGTCAATTGTGGCAATTTCATGGCACTGCACGGAAGCGAAAACGGAAACTGTCTGTTTCAACTGTCTTTTACGCATTTTCGGGCATCGTGCCGGGCGGGGGGACCGCCGACTTGCGCCGCTTTCGGTCCAACTCAAGGCACAGGGGCGCGCTTGGCCATCGCCTTGCGAACTCATCAATCGAGCAGCGCCCGCCAGTCTCTGCGACGCTTGCCTTGCGCGCCAAGACCGGCTATCCCGCCCGCCAGCGGGTCGTTAGCTCAGTTGGTAGAGCGCTTCGTTTACACCGAAGATGTCGGGAGTTCGAGCCTCTCACGACCCACCATCCGTTCCTTGCTGGCGGTTTCACGGGCAACGGCGTCGGGCCGGGCCTTATCCGTGATGCAGGAAATCGCCGTAGCGGCCGTTCCAGAAGAGAAGCGGATCGCCGGCGCGCGTCTCGGCCCGCAGGACCCGGCCGACGAGGATGGCGTGATCGCCGCCGTCATGCCGCGCCTCGGCCCGGCAGTCGAAGCGGGCGACGCAACCGGGGATCACCGGCAGCCCTTCCGGCGTCAGGCCAAGGTCGATCCCGGCAAAGTCGTTGCCGCTGGCCGAAAAGCGGCGGGCCAGCGCAAGCTGGTGGGATGAGAGGATATGGACGGCATAGTGATCGGCCGCCATGAAATCGGGGAACCGGGTCGAGGCGCGCGCCGGGCACCAGAGGATGAGCGGCGGGTCGAGCGAGACCGAGGTGAAGCTGTTGGCCGTCATCCCGAGCGGCCCGGAGGAGCCTTCGGTCGTGACCACCGTCACGCCGGTCGCATACCGGCCAAGCGCCGTCCTCAGCCGCCGCGCGCCATCGGCGCCCTCGGCCTCGGTCCAGATCTCGGATGTCCCGATGTTGTCATGCTTGATCATCGCCCCCGATATATGACGCTTCGGCGGGCGAGGGGAACCGTCAATCGCGACGGTCGGCGGGCCGGTTTCGTCAGGCTTCTTCTTCGCCGGTGTCGATCAGCCAGCCGCCGGGGCCGGCGATGTGATCGGGCAGGGCGAGGATCATCAGTTCCCGCGCGACGAGGCACAGCAGGAGGCTGGCGGCAATTTCATCAAACGAAACAAGATTCAGAAAAGACATAATGGTACATCCCCTTTGTGCGATCACTGTCGCGGCCAATGCGGGCGGGATTGCGGCGGGGGAAGGGAATTTCGCGGGTAAGGTGGTGTTCGCGACGGGCGGCTAATGCCCGGTCTGCGCCGCAAGGGGCAGGGTCAGCACGAAGGAAGTGCCGCGCCCCGGCTCCGAGGTCAGCAGAAGGGGATGGCCGAGGAGGGCGCAGGCGCGTTCGACGATGGCGAGGCCAAGGCCCATGCCCTCCGCCGCCGAGGCGCGGGCATTGAGGCGGTGGAACTCGCGGAAGATGTTTTCCTGTTCCTCTTCGGGTATGCCGGGGCCGGTGTCGATCACCGCGACGCGGACCCGGTTGCGGCTGCGGCGGACGCCGACCAGCACCCGGCCTTCCTCGGTATAGCGGATCGCGTTGCCGATCAGGTTCTGCAGAATGCGCCTGAGATAGGTGGTGTCCGAAGTCACGACGGCCGATGTCGGCAACAGGTTGAGCCTGAGGCCCTTGGCCGTGGCCACCGGAGAAAACTCGTCGTGAAGCTGGCGCAGGATATGGCCGAGCCGCACCGAGCCGACATTCAGCGCCGCCTTGCCGGCTTCCAGTTTCGAGATGTCGAGAAGGTCGCCGAGAATGCCCTCGACGCTGACGAGCGCGTTCTGCGCCTTGGCAAGCGTGATCTCGGCATCGGTGCCAAGCCCGCCGTCGGACAGGGAGGCCATGAAAAGCTTGGCCGCCGACAGCGGTTGCAGAAGGTCATGGCTCGCCGCAGCGACAAAGCGCGACCGCGCACTGTTGGCCCGCTCCGCCTGCGTCAGCGCATCCTCAAGCTCCAGCGTCCGCTCAAGCACCCGTCGTTCGAGCGACTCGTTCGCCATCTCCATCGCCTCGGCTGCGGCGCGTTCGGCGGTGACGTCAGTGAAGCTCATCACGAAACCGCCGTCGGGCATTTCCTGCGCGAAGGCCGACAGCATGATGTCGGCGCCGGAACGGAGGTCGAAGGTCAGGGGCGGACGGCGATCCCGGCTCTGCGCCCATTCCTCAAGAGCCGCCACCGTCATGCCGGGCCCGATTGACGCCCGGCCCTGCAACATCCCGAGGAGCGTCGAGAAGGTGACGCCGCGCCGCGCTCCCGCCACCGGGATCGACAGAAGTTCGGCCAGTCGGCGGTTCCAGCCGACCATCCGCCCCTCGCGGTCAAAGATGCAGACGCCCTGGCTGATATGGTCAAGCGTGGCGCGCACGAGGCGGGCCTGATCGTCCAGCAGCCGGTCACGTTCTTCGCGTTCAAAGCGCATCACGTCCGTAAGGTCGGTCTGCAGGACCACGGTGCCGCCATCGGCGGTACGGTGTTCGGAGACCTGCACCCAGCGGTCCCAGATCATCTCGGCGTTGAACATCACATGGCGGTCGGCATGGCGCCGGAGCCGCCGCGCGACCCAGTCCTCGCGCGTCTCATGCAGCGGCAGCACGAGGTGGGTGGAGCGGCTGACCACGTCGATGTAGTTGCCGAAGGTCATGCCGGGGATAAGCTGGACCCGGACATCGGGCATGTGCATCCCGAAGCGCGAGTTGCAGAGGACGAGAACATCGTCCGGGCCGAAAAGTCCGAAGCCTTCCTGGATGGTCTCGATCGCGTCGGCAAGGTTGCGCCGCGCTGCCTCGGCGGCACCCATGGCAAGCTCAAGCTGGGCGTTCGACTGGTTCAGAAGATCGAGCGCATGTTCAAGGTCGCGGGTGCGGTCGCGGACCTGATCCTCCAAGAGCACCGCGCGCTGGAACTGGGCATAGGCGGCACCACTGTCGTCGGTAGCCTGTTCCACCCGCTTCATCAGCGCCGCGACGATGGTCAGAAGCTTTTCGTGCTGGCGTTCGGGCGTGTCGGCGGGGTTGACGATGGTATTCGGCATCATCTCAGCCGTCCTTCGGCGGATAGATCGCAACGCCGGTCATGGTCTGGTTGACGTGGACGGAGCCAAGCTGTTCGCCGTAGGTCGAAAACCCGGTGACGTGGTGGCGGCGGAGGATGTCGGAGATCTGGCCGAACATCTGCTTTTCCTCGGCCTCGATCCGCCTCAGCACGCAGTCGCAGGCAAGGATCGCCGCAGGCTCGCCGTCGCCGGCAAGGCGGGAAAGCTCGCCCTCAAGATGGTTCGCCATGTTCTGCGCCTCGGCCAGCGTCAGCACCATCCCCTCGTCGATGGCCGAGAAGAATACGAGATCGCCGTTCGGCGCCACTCGCTGGATAGCGCGGACATGGTGGCGCCCGCCGATGCGGACGACGAGGGGATGGGCGGCAAAGGTGAAGGTGGTGAGCTGGCCGGGGTCTTTGCCCAGAAGCCTTGCATATTCCTGCGCTGCCGGTTCGGCATTGATCTGGCGGACGAGGCGCCGCGCCGGATCGGCCTCGGTCACGACCATGCGCTCTTCGGAGGGGCTGAGGTGGTCAAGGCTGAAGACCCGGATCGGGCAGCGGGTGCGGATGACGCTGAGGCTGGCGATGTTCTGGGCGAGCTTGCCGTCATGGAGCACATAGGTTGCGGCAAAGCGGGTGCCGTCGCCGGCGGAGCCGCCGAAAAGCGGCACCGGACCAAGGCCGGAGGCGAGGCTGGCCGCAAGCTCATCCTCGCGCACCGAAAGGCCGTCGACCATCAGGAAGGCGAACTCGTTTTCCCAGTCGGGGCAGGCGCGGGCGAGCCGCTGCCTTGTGCGGATGGTGTCGCCGATCAGCGCATGACCGTCTATGGCCTGAAGGTCGGGGACCAGCATCGTCTCAGCCGCGAAGTGGCTGGCGGGGAGGCCAAGGGCGACGATGCCGCCTTCGGAATAGCCGTCGGGGCTGATCTCGCCCGCCGTGGTGCAGCCGACGACCGGGTTGTCGCCGAAGGCCGCGCCGGCGCGTTCGGCAAGCCCTGCAAGGACGGCATCCGGTGACAGAAAGAGGATGACCAGTGCGAAGGGGCCGGGACCGAGCGCCTCGGCCAGCCGCACCAAGGCCTCAGGATCCCGCGCGCTGGCATGAGCCCGGCGCAAGATCTCCGGCGCTGTGATCGGCACAGCCATCGCGTTCCTCCCCTTCGGGAAAACTATGCGGGGTTCGTGTTCTCTGGCAAGAGGCTGGCGAAGCTTGCCTGCTTGGCCAGAAGAACCGCCTGCGTCCGGCTTTGAACGCCAAGCTTGCGCATGATCGCGGTGACATGCGCCTTGACCGTCGTCTCGGCGATGGAAAGGTCATAGGCGATCTGCTTGTTGAGCCGCCCCTCGCAGATCAGTTGCAGAATGCGCGTCTGCTGCCGGGTCAGAAGCGAGAGCCGCGCCACTGCATCTTCCTGCGGGCTGGCCGGGGCGCCGCTGTCTTCGGGCAGGACATAGCTTTCCGGAATATAACGTCGCCCGGCAGCCAAGGCATCGAAGGCGGCGCGGAACATCTCGCGCGGGCTGTGCTTCGGGATGAAGCCATCCGCCCCGGCCCTCAGGGCGGCACTGATGACGCGGGCATCGGCGAGAGAGGAGACGACGAGGATCGGCACCGGCTTTGTCGCCTGCCGAAGCTGCACCAGCCCGTCCATCCCGTCCACGTCCGGCAGGTTGAGGTCGAGAAGGATCACGTCGGGCCGGGCACCCGCGTCGATCCGGTCCAGCGCCACCGACAGCCGGTCGGCAGTCTCCACCTCGGCAATCCCGACGAAGGTGCGCAAAGTCATGGACAGGGCATCGCAAAACAGCGGATGATCGTCGATGACGAGCGCCTTGCGCATCTGCGGTTCGGGGGCCGGAAAGGGAATGGTGGGCATCGGGTTGGCCTGCTCCGGTGGGGCCTGAAAATCGGGTGAGGACAAAGCTAGCAAACCAAGGCCGGCCAGTCTCTTGCCGGAAAGTCGCATGTCTTCCGGACCAAAGCCAGAGGCCATGCCGGGTAAAGTACGACCAAGGTCAGATAGCGCGGCCCGGATGTGCACCTTAAGCTTCCGGCCAATTCGTAGGGAGGTTTCATGCAGCTCACCGATCACCGCGACATCGCCGCCGACCCCGCCACCGTCTGGGCGGCCATTCTCAACCCCGAGGTTCTGAAAGCCTGCGTGCCCGGTTGCGAAAGCATGACCGGAACGCCCGAAGAGGGCTTCGAGGCGGTCGTCGTGCAGAAGGTCGGGCCGGTGAAGGCCCGCTTCACCGGGGCGGTCAAGCTTTCCGACATGGTGCCGGGCAAAAGCGTCAACATCACCGGCGAGGGCAAGGGCGGCCCGGCGGGCTTTGCCAAGGGTGGCGCGCGGGTCGAACTTGCGCCTGAAGGCAACGGCACCCGGCTGACCTACACGGTCGAGGCCAATGTGGGCGGCAAGATCGCCCAGCTTGGCAGCCGGATCATCGACGGTTTCGCCAAGAAGATGGCCGACCAGTTCTTCGAGAATTTCAAGGCGGCGCTCGAACCCGCCGAGGCCGAGACCGTGGTTGCCGATGCGGCGGACGCCGTGGCCGAAGACGGGGCAGAGCCGAAAAAAGGATGGTTCAAGCGCCTCGTCGGCGGCTGAACCCAGAGACAACAAGGGAGGACGAAGGATGACGAAAGTCACGATGACCGTGAACGGCAAGGCCGTCTCGGGCGAGGTGGAGGGGCGGACGCTGCTGGTCTCCTTCCTGCGCGAGGGGCTGGGCCTGACCGGCACCCATGTCGGCTGCGATACCAGCCAGTGCGGCGCCTGCGTGGTGCATGTGAACGGCCAGCCGGCCAAAAGCTGCACCGCCTTCGCCGCCGATCTAGACGGCGCCAGCATCACCACGATCGAGGGCATGGCGAACGCGGACGGCTCGCTCGGCACGATCCAGCAGGCGTTCCAGGACCATCACGGCCTTCAGTGCGGATTCTGCACCCCCGGCATGGTGATGTCCTCGGCAGCGCTTCTGGCCGAAAACCCGAAGCCCACGGAAATGGAGGTGCGCCACTATCTCGAAGGCAACATCTGCCGCTGCACCGGCTACCACAACATCGTCAAGGCCGTCCTCGCCGCTTCCGGGCAGGACGTGTCGAAGATCGCGGCCGAGTGAGGGGGGGACACGATGCCTAAGGATCATGGAATTGGCGCCAGCTCGAAGCGGCGCGAGGATATCCGCTTTCTGACCGGCCAGGGCGTCTATACCGACGACCTGAACCTGCACGGTCAGGCCTATGCGGTCATCGTGCGCTCAACCGTGGCGCATGGGAAAATCAAGTCGATCAACACGTCGAACGCCGCCGGCATGCCCGGCGTTTTGGCCGTTTTCACCGGCGAGGATTTCAAGGACGTTGGCGGCAACCCCGCCGGCTGGCTCATCAATTCGCGCGACGGCACGCCGATGCGCGAACCGAAGCGCCCGGTTCTGGCCCATGGCAAGGTCCGCCATGTCGGCGACGCCTATGCCGCCGTGGTGGCGGAAACCCATGCGCAAGCCAAGGACGCGGCGGAACAACTTGCGGCCGATACCGAGATCAAGGACCTGCCGGCCATCGTCGACATGGCCGCCGCCGTCGCCGACGCATCGAACCGCGTCCATGACGAGATCCCCGACAACCTCTGCTTCGACTGGGGCTGGATCGAGGACAACCGCGCCAAGGTCGATGAGGCGATCCGGAACGCGCCCCATGTCACGACGCTTGAGCTTATCAACAACCGCCTCGTTCCGAACGCCATGGAACCGCGCGCGTCCATTGGCGAGTATTTCCCCGGCACCGGCGACTACAAGCTGACGACGACAAGCCAGAACCCGCACCTGACCCGGCTGCTGGTCGCGGCCTTCGTGATGGGCATCCCGGAAAACAAGCTGACGGTCGTGGCACCCGACGTGGGCGGCGGCTTCGGTTCGAAGATCTATCACTACGGCGAAGAGGCGCTGGTTCTTGCCGCCGCCAAGAAGCTGAAGCGCCCGGTGCGCTGGACGGCGGAGCGGACGGAAAGCTTCCTCTCCGACGCACACGGCCGCGACCATGTGACGAAGATCGAACTGGCCTGCGAAAAGGACGGCACCTTCATCGCCTTCCGGACCGAGACGCTGGCCAATGTCGGTGCGTATCTGTCGAACTTCTCGACCGCGACGCCGACATTCCTCCACGGCACACTGATGGCCGGTCCCTACAAGGTGCCGAACGTCTATGTGAACGTGAAGACGGTCTTCACCAATACCGCCCCGGTCGATGCCTACCGCGGCGCCGGTCGGCCCGAGGCGACCTTCAGCCTTGAGCGTGTGGTTGACAAGATGTGCCGGGAACTGAACCTCGACCCGTTCGAGGTCAGGCGGAAGAACTTCATCACCACCGACATGTTCCCCTACACGACCCCGGTGGGCCTGCCCTACGACACCGGCAACTACCATGCGACCCTCGACAAGGCGATGGAGATCGCCAATGTGTCCGGCTTTGAAAAGCGCCGGGCGGCTTCGGCGGCCAAAGGCAAGCTCAGGGGCATGGGTCTTTCGACCTGGATCGAGGCCTGCGGCATCGCGCCCTCGCACCTCGTCGGTGTCCTCGGTTCCCGCGTCGGCCTTTATGACGCGGCGACGGTCAGGGTGAACGCGACCGGCAATATCTCGGTCATGGTCGGGGCGCATAGCCACGGGCAGGGGCATGAGACGGTCTTCGCCCAGATCGTGGCGGACAAGCTCGGCATTCCCGAAAGCTCGGTCGAGATCGTCCATGGCGACACCTCGAAGATCCCCTTCGGCATGGGCTCCTACGGCTCGCGCTCGCTCGCGGTCTGCGGGGTGGCGATGACCAAGGCGATCGACAAGATCGTCGCCAAGGGCAAGAAGATCGCGGCCCACATGCTCGAGGCGGCGGAGGAGGACATCTCCTTCGAGGACGGCAAGTTCGCGGTTGCCGGCACCGACAAGGCCAAGACCTTCGGGGAAATCGCCTTTTCGGCCTATGTACCGCACAACTACCCACTGGAGACGCTGGAACCGGGGCTTGAGGAAACCGCCTTCTACGACCCGAACAACTTCACCTATCCGGCGGGGGCCTATATCTGCGAGGTCGATGTCGATCCCGACACCGGCAAGGTGGATATCCTGTCCTTCGTCTGCGCCGATGACTTCGGCAACATCATGAACCCGATGATCGTCGATGGTCAGGTGCATGGCGGGGTCGGGCAGGGCATCGGCCAGGCGCTTCTGGAAAACACGACCTATGACGAAAACGGCCAGCTCCTGACCGGGTCCTTCATGGACTACGCGATGCCCAGGGCCGAGGACGTGCCCTTCTACCAGGTCGACTATTCCTGCCAGACGCCCTGCACCCACAACCCGCTCGGGGTGAAGGGCTGCGGCGAGGCCGGAGCCATCGGCTCGCCACCAGCGGTCGTCAACGCGGTGATCGACGCGCTTCATCGCGGCGGTCACACGCAAGTCAAACATATCGACATGCCGGTCTCGCCGTCGCGGGTCTGGTCGGCAATTCAGGGCTGAGGAGGAAAAGATGTACGCATTCGATTTCGAAAGGCCCAAGACAATCGCCGAGGCGGTCAAGGCTTTGGGGCGTGAGGACGCGCAGGCGCTGGGCGGCGGGCAGACGCTGATCCCGACGCTGAAACAGCGCCTTGCCTCGCCTTCGGTCCTTGTCAGCCTGAATGGCATCAAGGAGATGATCGGCGTCCGCAAGGAAGGCGACACGCTCATCATCGGCGGGGCGACGCCCCATGCCGTGGTCGCGAAAGAGGCGGGGGCCTATCCGGCGCTCGCGGCCCTTGCCGGGGCCATCGGCGATCCGGCGGTCAGGAACCGTGGCACCATCGGCGGCAGCGTCGCCAACGACGACCCGGCGGCGGATTACCCGGCGGCGGTCCTTGCCTCGGGCGCGACCGTGGTGACGAACGCCCGGCAGATCGCGGCGGATGACTTCTTCCAGGGCCTCTTCACCACGGCGCTGGAAGCCGGCGAGATCATCACCGAGATCCGCTTCCCGATCCCCGGGAAGGCCAACTACCAGAAGTTCCAGCAGCCGGCCTCGCGCTTTGCCCTCACCGGGGTCTTTGTCGCCAAGACGGCGGGCGGGGTTAGGGTCGCGGTGACGGGCGCCTCCGAGGATGGCGTCTTCCGCTGGACCGACGCAGAACAGGCGCTGTCGTCGAACTTCGCGGCCGGCGCCATCGCCGGGCTGAAGGTCTCGGACGACGGCATGATCGGCGATCTCCACGGAACGCCCGCCTACCGCGCCCATCTGGTGAAGGTCCTGACCGGCCGCGCCGTCTCGGCGGCCTGACCCTTCGCACTCAAGGCAAGCGGCCCTCGGGGGAAACTCCGGGGGCCGTTTCATTTTGCGGCGCGCCTGCCTTGAAGCCGCCGGCGCAAGGCGGCAATGATGCGGGTGGCACGAACAAGGGGAAGTTGAGATGAAAGCGCGCGTGACCTGGGCCGGCGACCGGACGTTTCTGGGATCGGTGGAGGCCGGCCACACCATCGCCTTCGGCAATGCCCATGGCGACAGCCCGAAGCCGGGCCCGAGCCCGATGGAGCTGATGCTGATCGGCACGGGGGGCTGTTCGGCCTATGACGTGGTCCATATCCTTGAAAAGGGGCGCGAGCCGGTGGAGGACTGCATCTGTGACCTCAGCGCCGAGCGCGCCGAAACCGACCCCAAGGTCTTCACCAAGATCCACATGCAGTTCACCGTGAAGGGCCGGGGGCTTGATCCGAAGAAGGTGGAGCGCGCGGTCCAGCTTTCGGCAGAGAAGTACTGCTCCGCCTCCGCCATGATGGCGGCGGTGGCAGAGGTCACGCACGGGTTCGAGGTGGTGGATACCGGCGCGTCAGGCTGACTTCAGCAGGCGCAGCAGGAAGAGGAAGATCACCGCGCCGATGGTGGCGTGGATGATCGCCGCCAGCGTACCGCCGCCAAGCGCGAAGCCGATCCGTGGCAGGATCAGGCCTGCCACGAAGGCACCGACGATCCCGACGACGATATTGCCGACAAGCCCGAACCCGTAGCCCTTCATGATCTGCCCGGCGAGCCATCCGGCAATGGCGCCGATCAGCAGCATGGCGATAAGTCCGACAGGTTCCATCAGGTGCTCCTTCGCGTTGTGCGTCCAGCTGAGACTAGCACATCGCGAAGGCAGGGGAAGCTATTCCGCCCCCTCAGCTCGCCTTGGCCTATCCTCGGGCATCGTAGCGCGGTGCGGCCTTAGACAAGGCGAGTTTCGGGGGCAGGCAAGCGCTATTGGTGCCATTTGGCGTAACCATTGTTTCCAAGGAGGCGTCGAGACTTCGGACGGCCATAGCCCGACTGGATCATGCGCTGGACGCCCGGCAATGCCATGCTGGCGTGAAGCTTGCGCGAAGGAGGGGTGGAAATGTGGAAGGAATATGCGGTCGCGGTGGCGCTTTGCCTCGGCCCGGTCACGGCAGGTGCCGCGACGATGCAGACGATCTATACCGGAACGGTCTTCGGCAGTTCGGACATGACCGGCATGTTCGGGCTCGGGGCGAATTCGTCGCTGGACGGCTTAAGTTTCACGATGACCACGACCTATGACACGTCGGTGGGGACGCGCTTCACCGGGGTCCAGGGAACGCAAACCATCGACTCGCTGCAGGGCGGCAGTGCAATTGGTGCCGCAGATCCCTATTTGTCCGCCGTGCTGACCATCAATGGCATCAGCCGGACCATCGGTTCGGCAATCTATTCCTCCATGTATGCAACCGATGATGCGACGCAGGGCTACAGCCAGTTCAACCAGTTTCTCAACGACTATGTCTATGATCCGCAGACTCGCGTAACTCAGAATCTCTCTTATTTCCAAGCGTCAATTCAGGATGTCGCTGGCGCGATCCCGGCCAATCTGGATGCGCCTTACTCGACCGGGTCCAATCCGGGCTCAAGCGGTTACTTTCAGTTTTACGACTACGACCCTCTGCTCGGCTATACGAGTTACACAGCGGGTGCCCTGCAAATCGCGTCCTTCTCCGTCTCCGCCGTCGGCATCGCCCCTGTGCCGCTGCCGGCGGGTGCGGGTCTCCTCATTGCGGCGCTCGGCGGGCTGGACCTGTTGAAGCGGCGGAAATCGAAGCGGATCAGCGAAGTTTAACGGCGAGCATTTGAGAACCCTTCCTGCCCCGCGCGGCACAGCCGGGCGGGGTATTCTGTCGCGGCTTTACTTTCCAAACCCGCCACCCCGTCGCAACCGCTCGACCAGCCGAACCAGATCGACCTGCCGCCGCGAACCGGTCTTCGACAGCGCCGACTTCACCTGATTGCGAATTGTGTGAATGCTGACCCGCCGCGCATCGGCGATTTCGGTGAGGGAAAGGCCCTCACACATGGCGAGCGCCACTGCGGCCTCGGCTTCGGTCAGCGCAAGTTCCTGCACCAGTCTTTTGCCAAATTCCGGATCGAAAGTCCGCGACGCCAGTGTCAGGAGAAGACAACGGCCGGCAAAGCCACAAAGGACACCGAAGGGCGAGTGGTCCTGTCCGCGCGGGTCGAGGGCTGCGATCTTGACTTGCCAATCGCGGCTATGGGCGTCGGTCAGTAGCGCCGATCTTGGCGCAGGCATCTTCTCGCCTGACAATTCCGCCAGTGACTGAGTGACGGCCCGATGAAGAATTGCGGGCAAGAGGATCCTTCCGCGCAGATCCCGTCCGACAATCGTCCCGCTTTCGATCAGCGCTTCGGCCTGCCTGTTGGCGAAAATTATCCTGCCGCTCGCGGACAGAACCAGCAAAGCCGCGCCGGAGTCCACCTCAGCCTTCGCCGCGTCTTCGAACGAGCGACCCGCAAGCAACCGGCCGATGTCGAGCGCCTGTTGCAGATGTGGAGTCAGCAATCCGATCAGGCGCAGGAAGTCCTTCTCAAGCTGGTCGGCGTCCTTGCGCCGGATATTTCCGGTGAACACCACAACACGGTCGGTGTCGCGTGCCAGCGTCACGCCGCCGCCGCAGGCGATGTCGTCCTGCGGCCTGACCCAATCGTTGTAGAACTCCGATTGCCGGAGGACCGGATCGGGAACGAGGCTACCAGCAGACATCGTGGCGCCGACCGGCACCAAGCCCAGGGCGGCAGGCCAGGGGCATATACCGCCGTAATATTCAAAATAGCTGTCGGCATACTCCGGGGCAAAATTGGTGTGAAGAACGTTGAATGGCGTTCCCGTCTGCATGTCGAAGCCGAACAACGCGCAGCGCGCACCGCCTGAAAGCCCGTGTACCGACGTCAACAGGTCGGACCATCGGTGCCAGTCAAGGCATGCGGCGTATACTTGCGTTGTGAGCCGATTGAGCTCCTCGACCGTAACCGACGCGCACATGGGCAAACCCTGTCACCGGATGCAATCTACCATGTCAGCTTTGCACTGCCGGTATCATCAGGCAATGACGCAAATGAGCTATGCCCATCCGCCACATCCTTGAGGGATTTCTGGAGGTGTCCCGATTGTCTCCCGGATCAGCGCGCAGCACCACCCTGCCGCAGTCTTTCTACCAGCCGCACCAGATCGGCCTGCCGCCGCGATCCGGTCTTCGACAGGGCCGACTTCACCTGATTGCGGACGGTGTGGATGCTGGCCCGCCGCATCTCGGAGATTTCGGACAGGGTCAGGCCGTCACCGAGGGCGACGGCGATTTCCGCCTCGGATCGGCTCAGGCCCGCCGTCTGCCGCAGATGCGCGGAAAGGCTGTCCCGGTTCTCGGACGGGAACTGGAGGATCAGCACCAGCGAAGGGCGTTGCGACAGCGCGATCGCGCCGAGGTTCAGCCCTTCGGCGGCTTGTCCTGAGAGCCGCACTGCCCGGACCAACGGTGCGGGGGCCAGATCGCCTGCCGCAAAAGTCACCGGTCCAGAGTCTGCCGGGCTTCGCGCCGCACGTTCAAGCTGCGCTTGCGCCGCAGGTTCGGTGAATTCGACCCGGCCGCGCGGGGAAAGCCGCAGAACCTCGCCCTTCGCGAGCAGTTCCTGCGCAAGGTCGCTGGCATGGATGAGGGTGCGCCCTTCGCCCAGAACCAGAACCGCCGAACCCGCAGGTTCGATCCCCATGCGCAGCGCGAACGCATCGAGCCTGAGTCCGAGCAGCGCGCGGTTGACCTCCAGCGCCTGCTGCATCAGCGGTGTCGCGCGCATGACGAGCTGCCGGAAATCATCCTGATAGCGTTCCTGATACTTCTTCGGGATGTTGCCACCCAGCAGGAAATTCCGGCTTGCATCGGCAAACAGAACTACGCCGGCGCAGGCGCGCATGTCTTCCTGCGGCTTTATCCAGTCGTTGTAAAACTCGGTCCGGATCAGGTCAGCCTCGCTCAGGACTTGCGTATCGCTGATGACGATGCCGACCGGCGCCCTCGACCATCCCGATATCCAGGGGTTCCGATACTGGAAATGTGCCACGTAGGAGGTGGCGAACTCTTCGGGGTAGCCGTCGTGATACTGTGGGATGCTGTTTTCCTGGGTGATGTCCCAGCCGATCATCTGGGACCGAAGACCGGGAAACAGTTGCCCGAATTCTCGAACAACCGATAGCCAGCCCGAGGGATCAAGCGCGGCGCGCGACACCGCCAAGGCGATCTGGTCGAAAGCCGCGTCGGCTGCCAGACTTTGCGCCATGCCATACCCCCCGATCAGGGAGCATGGCACGGCGCTGTGACAAAGCAATAGCCCAGTTGGGCTATCGCTGTCGCCGCCTCAGCTTGCCTTCGCCTGCCGCTTGCGCTCATGCGGATCGAGATGGCGCTTGCGGAGCCGCACGATCTTCGGCGTCACCTCCACAAGCTCGTCATTCTCGACATAGGCGATGGCCTCTTCAAGGCTCATCCGCACGGGCGGTGTCAGGCGCACTGCCTCGTCCGTACCGGAAGCGCGGACGTTGGTCAGCTTTTTGCCTTTGAGGGGGTTCACCTCAAGGTCATTGTCACGGCTATGCTCGCCGATGATCATGCCCTCGTAGATCTGCTCCTGCGCGCCGATGAAAAGCTTGCCGCGCTCTTCGAGGTTCCAGAGCGCATAGGCGACCGAAACCCCGTTCTCCATCGAGATGAGGACGCCGACGCGCCGCCCCTCGATGGCGCCCTTGTGCGGCGCCCAGCCGTGGAAGATGCGGTTGAGGACGCCGGTGCCGCGGGTGTCGGTCAGGAACTGGCCGTGATAGCCGATCAGGCCGCGCGAGGGCACATGGGCGACGATCCTTGTCTTGCCGACGCCGGCGGGGCGCATCTCGACCAACTCGCCCTTGCGCTGGCCGGTCAGCTTGTCGATGACCACGCCGGAATAGTCGTCATCCACATCGACGATGACTTCCTCGATCGGTTCCATCCGTTCGCCACCCTCATCGCGGAAGATGACGCGCGGGCGGGAGATCGAAAGCTCGAACCCTTCGCGGCGCATGTTCTCGATCAGAACGCCCATCTGCAATTCGCCGCGCCCCGAGACGATGAAGGCATCGCCGCCGGGCGTATCCTCGACCTTGATGGCGACGTTGGATTCGGCCTCTTTCATCAGCCGCTCGCGGATGACGCGGGACTGCACCTTGTTGCCGTCCTTGCCGGCCAGCGGGCTGTCGTTGATGCCGAAGGTGACAGAGATCGTCGGCGGGTCGATCGGCTGCGCCGGCAGTGGCACGTCGATCGACAGATCGCAGAGCGTGTCGGCGACGGTGGCCTTGGTCATGCCGGCGATGGTGACGATGTCACCCGCCGAAGCCTCGTCGATGGATTGCTGGGCAAGGCCACGGAAGGCGAGGATCTTGGTCACGCGGAACTGTTCCAGCCGCTCGCCCTTGCGGTTCAGCGCCTTGACCTGCTCGCCCACTTTCAGCGTGCCGCTTTCGACGCGGCCAGTCAGGATGCGGCCGATGAAGGGATCGGCAGAAAGCGTCGTCGCCAGCATGCGAAAGGGCTTCTCCGCATCGGCGATCTGGCGCGGCGCGGGGACGTGCTTCACGACGAGATCGAAGAGCGCGGAGAGGTCCTTCCGCGGCCCGTCAAGCTCCGTATCCGCCCAACCGGCGCGGCCCGAGGCGTAAAGATGCGGGAAGTCGAGCTGGTCGTCATCGGCGCCGAGGTTGGCGAAAAGGTCGAAGACCTCGTTCAGCGCGCGGTCAGGCTCGGCGTCGGGCTTGTCTACCTTGTTCAGCACCACGATGGGGCGAAGCCCAAGCGCCAGCGCCTTCGAGGTCACGAATTTCGTCTGCGGCATCGGCCCTTCGGCGGCATCGACGAGAAGGACGACCCCGTCCACCATGTTCAGGATACGCTCCACCTCGCCGCCGAAATCGGCGTGGCCGGGGGTGTCGACGATGTTGATCCGCGTGCCCTTCCATTCGACCGAGGTCGCCTTGGCAAGGATGGTGATGCCGCGCTCACGCTCGATGTCGTTGGAATCCATGGCGCGTTCGGAAACCTGCTGGTTTTCCCGGAACGCGCCGGATTGCTTGAGAAGTTCGTCGACGAGCGTCGTCTTGCCGTGGTCAACGTGCGCGATGATCGCGATATTGCGAAGGTCCATGGGTCCGCCAATTCCTGAGGTTGGCGGCGGGATAGAGGAAATCGGCCCCAAAGACCAGTGCCAATCAGGTCGCGACGTAACGGTCGCGGCGATGATTGACGGCAATGGTCAGGTTGACGATCAAGGCGCCAAGGGCCGAGATCGCCACCGTCGCCGCGTCCTTCAGGGTCAGCGCCAGGGCAAAGATCAGAAGATCGAAGAGAAGCTGGGTCCAGCCGGCGCGGAATCCGGTCTTGTCCTGCAGGTAAAGCGCCACGATCCCGACGCCGCCAAGGCTCGCCCCATGCCGGAAAAGTGCCAGAAGCGCCGAGCCGGAGATGGCGCCGAAAAGCACGGCGCCGACGATCGGATCGAGATGGGCAAAGTCCACCCAGCGCGGGAAGAGCATGACCAGGCCCGACATCAGCCCGACCGCAAGGAAGGTCTTGAGGACAAAAGCCGCGCCGATCCGCTGGTACCCCAGCCAGTAGAAGGGCAGGTTGACGGCGAAGAAGACCGGGCCAAAGCCCCAGCCGGTCGCGTAGGAGATGAGGACGGCAAGCCCCGCCGTCTGCCCAGTCACCAGCCCCAGATGCGTCAGGATGGTGATGGCAAAGGCCGCCATCCCGGCGCCATAGGCGATGCCCTGGGCATCTTCGACAAGGCTGTGCTTTTTCGGATCGGTCATGGGCTGGACATGCCGCGAACCGGGGGCGGCGTCCAGCCCGCCGGCTGCGGCGCTCCGCCGCATCTCAGATGGCGAGCGCGAAGAGACCGCCGAAGGCGACGCCGATCACGTGAAGCGGTGTCCAGGCCAGGGTGTTGGCAAGCCAGAGGATGCGCTCGGGCAGGGAGATCGGGCGCACCGGCTGAACGCGGCCGCGTGCGCCAAGGCCAAGAAGGATCAGCCCCGCGACCGTGGTCTGGATCGCAACCCAGCGGCCCCAGTCGAGTGCGACGGGATAGAGAAGGAAGATCGGCCCGATCCCGACAGCCAGCACCATGAGCGCAAGGCGTGGCGGCTTGCTGACCAGCCAGAGCCGAAGAAGCGGCAGGGCGCAGCAGAGCCAGTAGATCGGAAGCAGGCCGGGGTTCCTTACCTTCGCCAGAGCCTCACCGACGCTGGCCATGCCGTTCGCGGGTTCGGACAGCCAGGCGATGGCGCCGCTGCAAAGGCGAGACCCGTCTAGCCCGCGGTCGGTGAGGGCGGCGCAGATCGCGTCACTGGAGGCCAGTCGCGCATGGATGAGGGCATAGGCCGCGGCCCAGGCGACGACCCCTCCAAGGGCGACGATGATCACCCGCTGGCCCGCCACGCTGACGGGCCGGGGAAAGAGAAAGAGAAACGCAACCCAGGCCGGAAAGAGGAGCAGGTTTACCTCATGGCCGATGCCTCCCAGTGCAAGGAGCAGCGCCGACAGGATCATCCGGCCGGACCTGCCGCCCGGCAGCGCGAGAAGGAGGAGCGCGACGAGGCCGAAAAGCTCCTTCCGGCCCGCCGCCATCGGGGCAAGCGTCCAGACCAGGGCGAAGATGCCGGGGCTCATCACCGCCAGCGACATGCCGGACGAGGTCTGCGCGAAAAGCAGAAAGGCGATGCCGAGGAAAAACGCGGATGCCAGCGCAACCTGCATCGCCATGACGATGTCGAGCGGGGAAAGCCCGGTCACGTCACTGAGAGCAAGGATCGTGCTGCCCAAGGCACCGCGCCGGATCGGGCCGCCCGCGAGATTGATAAGCCAGTCGCCGTGAATCCAGTCATGGCCGCCCGCTCCGGCCGTCGCCAAGAGAACCGACAACTGCAATGCGAGCGCAAGAAGCATGGCGACCGAGAAGCCTGTCAGCCATAAGGACCCGGACCGCGTGCCGTCATCGGCGCGGTCAAGGGGCGGCAGGGAAGGTTCGCTCAAGGTCATCGGGCGCCAAGCTCGCCCGAAAATGCGGCGGGATTGGGCCGGATCGGGGGTTCTCTCTGGCCCCGAGACAAGAAAGCCCCGGACCGATGGTCCGGGGCGAAACCCGTCAGGCCAGCGCCTTGTTCAGATACTCGTCGACCTTTTCGAGATAGCCCATCGTGGTCAGCCATTTCTGGTCCGGCCCGACAAGAAGGGCGAGGTCCTTGGTCATGTGGCCGTCCTCGACGGTCTGGACCGTTACCTTTTCCAGCGTCTCGGCGAATTTCAGGAGGGCGGCGTTGCCGTCGAGCTTGGCGCGGTGCTTCAGACCCCCGGTCCAGGCGTAGATCGAGGCGACGGAGTTGGTCGAGGTCGCCTTGCCCTTCTGGTGCTCGCGGTAGTGGCGCGTCACCGTGCCGTGGGCGGCCTCGGCCTCCACCACCTTGCCATCGGGCGTCATCAGGACCGAGGTCATCAGGCCGAGGGAGCCGAACCCTTGGGCCACGGTGTCAGACTGCACGTCGCCGTCATAGTTCTTGCAGGCCCAGATATATCCGCCCGACCATTTCAGCGCCGAAGCCACCATGTCGTCAATCAGACGGTGTTCGTAAGTGATGCCGCGCTTCTTGTATTCCTCGGCGAACTCGGCGTCGAAGACCTCCTGGAAGAGATCCTTGAAGCGGCCGTCATAGGCCTTGAGGATGGTGTTCTTGGTCGAAAGATACACCGGCCAGTTCTTCACCAGACCGTAGTTGAACGAGGACCGGGCGAAGTCGATGATCGACTGGTCGAGGTTGTACATCGCCATGGTCACGCCCGAACCGGGCGCGTCGAAGACCGGCTTCTCGATCACCGTGCCGTCATCGCCCACGAACTTGATCGTCAGCTTGCCCTTGCCGGGGAAGCGGAAGTCGGTGGCGCGGTACTGGTCGCCGAAGGCATGGCGGCCGACGACGATCGGCTTGGTCCAGCCCGGCACCAGACGCGGCACGTTCTTGCAGATGATCGGCTCGCGGAAGATCACGCCGCCAAGGATGTTGCGGATGGTGCCGTTCGGCGATTTCCACATTTCCTTGAGGTTGAATTCCTCGACGCGCTGCTCATCGGGGGTGATGGTCGCGCATTTCACGCCGACGCCGTATTGCTTGATGGCATTGGCCGCATCGACGGTGATCTGGTCATTGGTGCGGTCACGCTCCTCGATGCCGAGGTCGTAATACTTCAGGTCGATGTCGAGATAGGGCAGGATCAGCTTCTTCTTGATGAAGTCCCAGATGATCCGGGTCATCTCGTCGCCGTCGAGCTCGACGACGGGGTTGGCTACCTTGATCTTCGACATCTTCCACTCCGCGTAAGGTGACTCGTTGCCGGTCACATAGCCGAAATCCGGCGGGCAGGGAAGCCGGTATGCGGTGGTATACAAAAATGCCGCAACCTTGGGCGTTGCCAGACGGTCAGGGAGAGCGGACAATCACCACATTCTTTACGCGAGTTTCAGCGAGGCATTCCCATGAAGCGTATCGCGGTCTTCTGCGACGGAACCTGGAACAAGGCCGATCAACCCCATCCGACGAATGTGCGGCGTCTGGCGATGATGGTCCCGCCTGCGGGGCGTGACGGGGTGAAACAGGTCACGCTCTACTTTCAGGGCGTTGGCGTCCCGGAAAGCGGGACCTGGCTGCAAAGGCTGGACGAGAAGCTCTCCGGCGGGGCGATGGGGGTGGGTCTCGACAACAAGATCGCGGTCGCCTACCTCCATCTCGGCCGCAACTACGAGCCGGGGGATGAGGTCTACATCTTCGGCTTTTCGCGGGGCGCCTATACCGCGCGGTCGCTCGCCGGTCTGATCCGCAACGCCGGCCTGCCGCGGAACCCGTCGCCCGATCTTGTCCGCGCCTGTTTCGGCCATTACCGCGACCGCACCGACGCGACATCGCCCGCGAGCGAGGCGAGCATGGCCTTCCGCTACCGTGTGTCGCCCGAGGTCACCACCGGCGACGAGGAAGTCGCCTGGCGGGCGGCAAAGGGTCTTCCGGCGGGCCATCCCTTCCGCATCACCTATATGGGGGTCTGGGACACGGTGGGCGCGCTCGGCATCCCGTCGCACTGGGGCCTGCCGGCGCGGGTGATGAACCAGAAATACCGCTTCCACGACACCGAGCTGTCGCGCAGCGTCCGCTCCGCGCGCCATGCCGTCGCCATCGACGAGGAGAGGCGGACCTTCGTGCCGACGCTCTGGACCAATCTTGCCAAGCTCCGCGTGGAAAACCCCGAGGGCGACTATAGGCAGGAATGGTTCGCCGGGGTTCACGGGTCGGTCGGTGGCGGTGGCGACATCGTGGCGCTGTCGGCGCTGGCGCTTCTCTGGATCGCCGACGGGGCGATGGCCGAGGGGCTGGCCTTCGATGCCGGGGCGCTGAAGGAGACGCAGAAGGGCTGCAACCTTCTCGGGCCGCTCTACAACCAGTCGGGCGGCAGGTCCGCCGGCGAAAAGATACTTGGCCTCGCCGGCGCCGCCCGCGAGGGGCCGGGCGAGATCGGCATGGTCTCGCACCCCGCCGTCGGACGCTGGCGCGCGGAGCGCTTTCCGGCGGACTGGCAGGGCAAGGCCTACAGGCCAAAGACGCTTTCGCCGCTCGACCGCGATCTTGGCCGGTTCGATCTGGCGAGCATCAGGGATTACAGCCAGTTTCGCACCGTCTAGCCATCGCGGGTCTTCAGCGGCAGTTCAGCATCCCGTTCGCATCGGCAATGCAGACCCTGCCGTCCCGCGTTCTCTTCAACCCAAGTCCGTCCTTTGGCAGGACATTGCCAGAGGGATCACGGGTGACGCCCAGCGCATCGGTGCGGAAATCATAGGCGTACTGTCCAAGAGATCCCCTTGGCGAGCCGAGCGCGCCGCCGGCGATGGCGCGGGGCAGGCCGGCGCCGGGGTTCAGGGTGCCGATGCAGATGCCGCCGGCGCAGGACTGCGCCCCGGCCATCGCGGTCGAGGAAAGAAGGAGCATGGCCGTCAGCAAGGCGCGGCGCATCGACTACCTCCCGAAAAAGGACTGCATCCTGCCGCGGACATGATCCCAGAGCGCGGGGGCGCCCCTCGCGACCTTGGTGCCGACTCGGGCTTCCACCTGATCGAGGGTGACATTGTACTCGATCCAACTGCCGCCACCGCTTTCGATGTTCTGAAGGACCGGCTGTACCCGGTCGAGCGACTTGGCAAAGACGGCATCAGGAGTTTCTGCGGCCTCGAACTCTTCCCAGATCGCTCGAAGATCGTCTCCTATATCATTGGGAAGAATACCGAAGATGCGGTCCGCAGCGACGGCCTCGGCGGCGCGGGTCGCGTCCGAGCCATGCGCGGTGCCGTTCGCGGAATGGATCGGCACGTCGCCCACGTCGATCTCGACGAGGTCATGGATCAGGAGCATCCGGATCACCCGGTCGATGCTGACGCCAGGAATTGCCTGATCGGCGAGGACAAGGGCGTAAAGCGCCAGATGCCAGGAATGCTCGCCCGAGTTTTCGCTCCGGGAGCCATCGCAAAGCGGCGTGGCGCGCAGGACCTGCTTCAGCCGGTCGGCCTCATTCAGGAAGGCGATCTGGGCGGCGAGCCGCCCGCTCATCCGATCTTGGGGGCGGCCGGGCGGGCGGTGGCGTGGGCGGCCCGCACCTGCTTCAGCCGGGCGTTCAGGAAGGCGCGCGCCTTGGCCTCGGCCCGTTGGGCGCGGACGGCGGCCATATAGGCCTCCTGCAAGGCCGAGGAGGCAGCCTCGACGATCTTGTTGACCTCGTTGACAAGGCCATCGTCCCCGGTTTCGGCCACGGCTTTCAGCACGTCCTCGGCCAGTCGGTTTCCAAGTTCCTCGGTCGTGGGCATGGCGTCACCGCGTCTGTTCGCCGAGTCGGCGGCGGACATAGTCCTGCACCGTCCCGATCATCGGCTGCATGTGCTTTTCCTCGTTCTCGAAGAAATGCCCCGCACCCTCGACCTGGTCATGGGTGATGGTGATGCCCTTCTGCTCACGCAGCTTGCCGACAAGGCTGAGCGTGTCCTTCGGCGGCGCCACCCGGTCGGCGGTGCCGTTGATGATGAGACCGGAGGAGGGGCAAGGGGCGAGGAAGGAAAAGTCGTACATGTTCGCCGGCGGCGAGACCGAGATGAAGCCGGTGATCTCGGGCCGCCGCATCAGAAGCTGCATGCCGATCCAGGCGCCGAAGGAAAAGCCCGCGACCCAGCAATGCTTGGAATTGGGGTTCATCGCCTGGAGGTAGTCGAGCGCCGAGGCGGCGTCGGAAAGTTCGCCGATGCCCTGGTCGTATTCGCCCTGGCTGCGGCCGACGCCACGGAAGTTGAACCTGAGCACGGTGAAACCAAGCTCGTGGAAGGCATAGTGCAGCCGGTGCACGACGCGGTTGTTCATCGTGCCGCCAAACTGCGGATGCGGATGCAGCACGATGGCGATCGGGGCGTCGGGCTGTTTCTGCGGGTGGTAACGGCCTTCGAGACGACCCTCGGGGCCGGAGAATATCACTTCGGGCATCGTCTGCCTTCTCTCGTCAAGGGGGGCGGCTTCAGCGGTAAAATGGCGCGGCCATTCTTGACTGATTTGCTCAGACACCCTAGAACAGTTCTAAATACCGGCGGCGGGCCGGTGACCGGGTGGGTTGGAGTTAAGCAGCCGCGCCCCCGGCGTCAATGTTTTTGCGGAGTCTTGACGCGATGAAACTGTCCACGAAGGGACGTTATGCGATGGTGGCGCTGGCCGATCTGGCGACAGCGCGCGCCGATCAGCTGACCTCGCTCGCCGAAGTGTCGCGCCGGCAGGACATATCGCTTCCCTATCTCGAGCAGCTTTTCGTCAAGCTTCGCCGTGCGGGCCTCGTCGAATCGGTGCGGGGGCCGGGGGGTGGCTACAAGCTCGCGCGCGAGCCCGAGGTGATCCGGGTGAGCGAGATCCTTGAGGCGGTGGACGAGACGGTGAGTGCGCTTCACACCGGCGCCGGCGCTTCCGGCGGCGTGTCGGGGAGCCGGGCGCAGTCGCTGACCAACCGGCTTTGGGAGGGGCTGTCGGCGCAGGTCTATGTGTTTTTGCACCAGACCACGCTCGCCGATGTGATCGGCAACGGGCTGAAACCCTGCCCGGCGGTGCCGGTGCTTTTGCATGTGGTCGACGAATGACGGCAGCGTTGCATAGTGCGGCGCGTTCCGCGCCATTCCATTCCTCTCGCCTCCGCCTTGCGGCTTCGGCTCGATGTGCCTCCGGCGGGAGTTTTTTTGGACAGAAAGTGGGGAAGGCGTGACGGGCCGGATCTATCTCGACTGGAATGCGACGGCGCCATTGAGGCCCGAGGCGCGGGCGGCGATGGTTGCGGCGCTTGAGGTGTCGGGCAATCCGTCCTCGGTTCATGCCGAGGGGCGGGCGGCGAAGGCCATTGTCGAGCGGGCGCGGGAGCAGGTGGCGGCGGCGGTCGGTTGCAAGGCGCGGGAAGTGGTCTTCACCTCGGGTGCCACAGAGGCGGCGGGGGTGCTGGCCGGCTTCGGCGCGGTGACGGTGGAGCGGACGGCGCATGACTGCCTCTGGGCGCATCGGCGCGGCGAGGGCGGCGTGCTGGCGCTTGGGCTCGCCAATGGCGAGACCGGGCTTCTGTCAGAGGTGCCCGAATGGGACGGGCCGGTTCTGCTGGATGTGGTGCAGGCGGTGGGCCGGGTGCCTTTTGCCTTTGGCTGGTCGGGTGTGGATTTTGCTATCCTCTCGGCGCACAAGCTTGGCGGGCCGAAGGGGGTGGGCGCGCTCATCATCCGCGAGGGCGTCGACATCGCCAGCCTGCGGCCCGGCGGCGGGCAGGAGCAGGGGCGGCGCTCGGGGACCGAGAATGTCGCCGGCATCGCCGGTTTCGGCGCTGCGGCAGAGGCGGCGGTGGCCGATCTGGCCAATGGTATCTGGACCCAGGTGGCGGAATTGCGTGATGCGCTCGAAGCGCGTATTGCAGCAGGCGCGCCCGACACCATCTTTGTGGGGAAGGGGGCCGCGCGTCTGCCCAATACCTCCTGCCTGATGACCTCGGGCTGGAAGGGTGAGACGCAGGTGATGCAGATGGATCTGCAGGGCTTCGCGATCTCGGCCGGGTCGGCCTGTTCCTCGGGGAAGGTCCGGGCCAGCCGGGTGCTTGGCGCGATGGGATATGACGAGCAGGGCGCCGGTTCGGCGATCCGCGTTTCGATCGGCCCGGCGACGACGCAAGCCGAGCTTGACCGCTTCGCGGGCGCCTGGCTTTCGGCGTTGGGGCGGCACCGGGCACGGGCCGCCTGAGCGATGACGACGACGATGGATAGAAGTGAGAAGAAGGCGATGGCTTTGGACAAGAACGAGACCGCTGAGATCGAGGTACGCGACGGCGTCGACCGCGAGACGGTGGAAACCGTCCAGAACATGGGCGCCTACAAATACGGCTGGGAAACCGAGATCGAGACGGAATATGCGCCGATCGGTGTCAACGAGGATATCGTCCGGCTGATCTCGTCCAAGAACGGCGAGCCGGAGTGGATGACCGACTGGCGGCTTCAGGCCTTCCGCCGCTGGCAGGAGATGGAGGAGCCGCATTGGGCGATGCTCCATTACCCGGCGATCGACTACCAGTCGCAGTATTACTATGCCAAGCCGAAGAGCATGGCCGAAAAGCCGAAGTCTCTGGATGAGGTCGATCCGAAGCTTCTCGCCACTTACGAAAAGCTTGGCATCCCGTTGAGGGAACAGATGATCCTGGCCGGGGTCGAGGGGGCGGAAGATGCGCCTGCCGATGCGCGGCGGGTGGCGGTCGATGCGGTCTTTGACTCGGTTTCCGTCGGGACCACGTTCAAGGACGAACTCAGGAAGGCCGGGGTCATCTTCTGCTCGATCTCGGAAGCGATCCGCGAGCATCCGGAACTGGTGAAGAAGTATCTCGGCTCTGTCGTGCCGCAGTCCGACAACTTCTTCGCGACGCTGAACTCGGCGGTCTTTTCCGACGGGTCCTTCGTCTACATCCCGCCGAACACCCGCTGCCCGATGGAGCTGTCGACCTATTTCCGCATCAATGCCGAGAATACCGGCCAGTTCGAGCGGACGCTCATCATCGCCGACAAGGGATCGTACGTCAGCTACCTAGAGGGCTGCACCGCGCCGAAGCGTGACACCGCGCAGCTGCACGCGGCGGTGGTGGAGATCGTGATCCTCGACGATGCCGAGGTGAAGTATTCCACCGTGCAGAACTGGTATCCGGGCGACGAGGAAGGCCGGGGCGGCATCTACAACTTTGTCACCAAGCGCGCCGATTGCCGGGGCGACCGGGCCAAGGTGATGTGGACGCAAGTGGAGACCGGATCGGCGATCACCTGGAAGTACCCGTCCTGCATCCTTCGGGGCGAGGGCGCGCAGGGTGAGTTCTATTCCATCGCCATCGCCAACAACATGCAGCAGGCGGATACTGGGACCAAGATGATCCATCTTGGCAGGAACACCCGCTCACGCATTGTTTCGAAAGGGATTTCTGCCGGCAAGGCGCAGAATACCTATCGTGGCCTTGTCTCGATGCACCCGAAGGCCAAGGACAGCCGCAACTATACCCAGTGCGACAGCCTTCTCATCGGCGACAGGTGCGGGGCGCATACGGTTCCCTATATCGAGGTCAAGAACAACTCCTCCCGCGTGGAGCATGAGGCGACGACATCGAAGGTCGATGACGACCAGCTTTTCTACTGCCGGTCGCGGGGGATGGACGAGGAAGAGGCGGTGGCGCTGGTCGTCAACGGCTTCTGCCGCGAGGTGTTGCAGGCGCTGCCCATGGAGTTTGCCATGGAGGCGCAGAGCCTCGTCGCGATTTCACTGGAGGGGAGTGTCGGGTGATGAAACCTGTCGTCCTGCTGATCGGCAAGCTGCCGGGGATCGTCGGGCATCTGGCCGACCAGCTTGAGGATCTGCCGATCCGCTGGCTCGGCGCGCATGACCATGGCGAGGTCGTCCACCAGCTTGAGAAGGAGCCGGGAATAGCACTGGTCATCATGGGCGCGAGCCTTGACGACGGCATCAGGGGCGATCTCGTCGGCGTCATCGCCGCGATCCGCCCGGATGTGTCGATCCATCTCAAGGATCGGACCTCGGGGCCGGAAGGCATGGCGGAATTCGTGCGCCGGGTGGCCACGGCGATGCTGCTGAACTGAAGGCGCGCGATGATCGTCACCACCACCCCTTCCGTCGAGGGCCGCCGCATCGCCCGGTACCACGGTATCGTGACCGGTGAGGCGATCCTTGGCGCCAACATCTTCCGCGATCTTTTCGCCGCCGTGCGCGACGTGGTCGGCGGGCGTTCGGCCGCCTACGAGAAGGAACTCGGCCGTGCGCGGGCGACAGCGCTGGCCGAGATGGAGGCCGCGGCGCAGGGTTTCGGCGCCGATGCCATCGTCGGCGTCGACCTCGACTACGAGGTCATCAACAACATGCTGATGGTGACGGCCTCCGGCACCGCGGTGACGTTCGGACAGGGATGATGGCCGGCATTGCTACATCTATGGTGTCCGGCGGCAGGTTGCGCGGCATCTCGTGCTGTGATGCGCAACCGAAAGTTGTGACGCCACGTCGCGAACTGCGGCATGAGGGTGGCGGCCAAGCCTTGAAATCCCCTGAATCCGAACCGCAATTTTGCCCCAAAGCGCCGTCACAACAACGGGCGTGGAATGAGAACTTCTCGGGGCGTGCGGATGATTGTGGCGGCGGATCAGAAATCGGCGTTTCATGCGCGGCTGAACCGTATCAACAAGGGCCAGCAGTTCGAACATGCCGACGTCGCGGGCAAGTCGACTCACAAGGCCTTCAAGCGCCAGTTCGGCACCAAGCCGCGAAAGCCGAAGCGGACCTTTGCCGACAACCTGATGGTTCTGATCGCCTTTCTTTCCGGCATGTCGGCCGTGCTTCTGGGGCGCTTGATCTATTTCAAGATGTCGAAGATGCAGGGCTTCCCGGAGGCGTTCTACAAGCTCGAAGATCGGGGGATGATGCTCTTTGCGCTCGTCCTTGCGGGAACGATGATGGCGCTTCTGCACCTCTTTTCCAAACAGCGCTTTTCGGCGCTGCTCATCGGCAGCCTGGTCATGCATTACGGCGAGGCGGCCGTTGCGTCGAACGCGCCGGAGCTTTGGTCGAGCATGTTCTCGGCGGACTATGCCGCCCTGATGGCCGAAGAGGGCAAGGACTACCGCGTCACGCCGCAAGGCTGACCCATCCGATCATCCGACCGACCGGCGGCCCGGGCCATGTGCCCAGAGGCCGCCAGAATCATTTTGCGAGGTAAGCCATGCTGGAAATCAAAAACCTTCAGGTCCGTCTGGAAGACGAGGACAAGCAGATCCTGAAAGGAGTCGACCTGACCGTCGAGGCCGGCAAGGTCCATGCGATCATGGGGCCGAACGGCTCGGGCAAGTCGACCATGTCCTATGTCCTCTCGGGCCGCGACGGCTATCAGGTGACAGGCGGCAGCGCCACGATGGATGGCGAAGACCTTCTGGAGATGGAGCCCGAGGCGCGGGCGGCGGCGGGCCTCTTCCTTGCCTTCCAGTATCCGGTCGAAATTCCCGGCGTCGGCAACATGACCTTCCTGCGCACCGCGCTCAACGCGCAAAGGAAGGCGCGCGGCGAGGAGGAGATCAGCGCCGGCGATTTCCTGAAGCTGGTGCGTGAAAAGGCCAAGACGCTGAAGATCGACGCCGAGATGCTGAAGCGTCCGGTCAATGTGGGATTTTCCGGTGGCGAGAAAAAGCGCAACGAGATCCTGCAGATGGCGGTGCTGGAACCGAAGATGTGCATTCTCGACGAGACGGACTCGGGCCTTGATGTCGATGCGATGAAGCTGGTGGCCGACGGCGTGAACGCGCTCCGCGACAAGGGCCGCGCCTTCCTGGTCATCACCCACTACCAGCGGCTTCTCGACCATATCAAGCCGGACGTGGTGCATATCATGGCCGATGGCCGCATCATCAAGACCGGCGGCCCGGAACTGGCGCTTGAGGTCGAGGAGAACGGCTATGCCGACATCCTGAGGGAGAAGGCATGATGGCGGCTCCGAAACGCAACGACGCGGCGCGGCTTGAGGCGACGGAGGCCCGGATCGCGGCGCTGGACCTGCCGAAGGGCGGGTTCACGGCGCCAGCACGGGCGGCGGCGCTGGCGCGATTCCGCGAGATGGGCCTGCCGGGGCGGCGCGATGAATACTGGCGCTGGACCGATCCGGCGCTTTTCGCTGGCGTCGAACCGCAGCTTGGCGATGCCTTCCGCGTCGACAAGCCGATCTTCGAGGGTCGCGACAAGGTGCGGCTGGTCTTCGTCGATGGCGTCTATGATGCCGCAGCCTCCGACGATCCGGCGATTGCCGGGGTGGAGATTGCGCGGCTGGCCGAAGCCGACCGCGCCGACATCCACTGGGCCAAGGCGCTCTACGGCGCGCTTGAGGCCGATGGGCAGGTCCCCGTCGAGCGACCCTTCGCGGCGCTGAATACTGCCACCGCGACCGAAGGCCTTTTGATCCGCGTCACTGGCAAGGCGGCGCGGCCGCTTCATATCTCCTACCGGCAGAGTGCCACCAATTCCGACGTCGTGCTCCACCATGTCGTGCGGCTGGAGAAGGGGGCGGAGCTTACGCTTCTGGAGACCGGCACGCCCGGCGCGCGGTCGAATGTGGTGATGGAGGTCGAGGTCGGCGAAGCCGCGCGCTTCCACCACCTCCGGCCGCAGGGCAGGGCGCTTGACCGCGCCATGATCACCCATCTTTTCGCCCGTGTCGCCGAAGGCGCGCTCTTCAAGTCCTTCACGTTGACGGCGAATGGCCGCATGACAAGGAACGAAGCGGTGATCCGCATTGCCGGTGACGGGGCCGTCGCCCATATCGCCGGCGCCGCCCTTGGCGACGGGGTGGACGGGCCCTATCACCATGACGACACCATCTTCATCGACCACGGGGCCGAGGACTGCGAAAGCCGTCAGGTCTTCAAGAAGGTCCTGAAGAACGGCGCGCATGGTATCTTCCAGGGCAAGATCCTCGTCCGTCCGGGCGCGCAAAGGACCGATGGCTACCAGATCAGCCAATCGCTGCTTCTGGATGAGGACAGCCAGTTCCTCGCCAAGCCGGAGCTGGAGATCTATGCCGACGACGTGAAATGCTCGCATGGCTCCACCACGGGGGCGATCGACGAGACGGCGCTTTTCTACCTCCGCTCGCGTGGGGTGCCGCGCGCGGATGCCGAGGCGCTTCTGGTCCTTTCCTTCGTCGCCGATGCCATTGCCGAGATCGAGAACGCGGAGTTCGCCGCCGACATCGAGGCGCGGATCGAAGACTGGCTCGCGCGCAGGAAGCACTGAATGGCCGTGACCGACGATATACTGGCGACCTACCGGTCGCCTGCCCGGGTGATGCGCTCGGTCCTTGAGGGCGAGCGGCACGAGGCGCGGGCGCTGGCCTATCTTCTGGCCGCCGTGCTGGTGATCCACATCGCGCAATGGCCCGGCATGTCGCGCGCGGCCTTCCTTGAACCCGATGTCCCCTTGGCGCAGCGCATGTTCGCGGCCTTCCTTGCCGTGCTGGCGGCGGTTCCGGTCTTTTACGGCCTTGCCGGGCTGTCGCATCTTGTCTCGCGCGCCTTCGGCGGCACGGGCAGCTATTTCGCCGCGCGCATCGTCCTTTTCTGGGCGCTTCTCGCCACTACGCCGCTGATGCTCTTTCAGGGGCTGGTGGCAGCCTTCTCCGGGCCGGGGGCGGCGCTGACCCTGACGGGGGTGCTGGTCTTTGCCGTCTTCCTCTGGTTCTGGATCACCGGCCTCAGGATCGCCGAATTCGGAGGCGCGCGATGACGCCTGCCGACGACGGCCAGTCGCTTCTTCTCAGGACATTGCGCGACCCGCAGGAAGCCGCGCGGCGGCTCCTCGCGCTCGATATTCCGGTCGAGGCGCGCTGGATCGCGGTCCTTCTGGTCGCGGTGCTTGCGGTCATCAGTCTTCAAGTCGCGCTCTGGATGGTGCCGGAGACGGAGCCTTCGATCTTTTCGGTGCTGGCGAACCCCTGGCTCGGGCTGCCGCTGCAGGTGGTCTCCATCCTCATCCTCGCAGGGGTGATGACGGGCGCGGGCCGCCCTCTTGGCGGCAGCGGGGGCTATGCCGACGCGCTGACGCTGGTGACCTGGATCGAGTTCGTGATGGTGGTGGCGCAGGCGGTGCAGATCGTCTCGATGCTGGTCCTGCCGCCGCTATCGCTTCTCGTCTCCATCACCTCGCTGGTGCTTTTCGTCTGGCTGATGGTCCATTTCACCGCGGCGCTGCATGGTCTGAAGAACCTCGGGCAGGTGGTGCTTGCGCTCATCGTCGGCTTTGTGGTTGTGGTCGTCCTCGCGGCGGTGGTGCTGGCTGTCCTCGGCATAACGCCGCAAACGGCAGGGGTCTGAAGATGTATGACGTGGCGAAAATCCGGGACGACTTCCCGATCCTCTCGCGCAAGGTCAACGGCAAGCCCTTGGTCTATCTCGACAACGGCGCCTCGGCCCAGAAGCCGCGCGTGGTCATCGACGCGATGAACAAGGCCTATGAGGAGGAATATGCCAACGTCCACCGGGGCCTGCATTTTCTCTCGACCATCGCCACCGAGAAATACGAGGCGGTGCGCGGCATCGTCGCCCGCTTCCTTGGCGCGCCCGACCCCGAAGAGATCGTCTTCACCACCGGCACGACCGAGGGCATCAACCTTGTGTCCTACGGCTGGGCCGCGCCGCGCCTTCAGGCCGGGGATGAGATCGTGCTCAGCCTTCTGGAGCATCACGCCAATATCGTACCCTGGCATTTCCTGCGCGAACGGCAGGGCGTGGTCCTGAAATGGGTGGAGCCGGAGGCGGACGGCGCGCTTGACCCTGGGAAGGTGATCGACGCCATCGGGCCGAAGTCCAAGCTAGTCGCCGTGACGCATATGTCGAACGTCACCGGCACCCTCGTCGATGTGGCGGCGATCTGCCGGGGGGCGAGGGCCAAGGGTGTGCCCGTGCTCGTCGACGGCTCGCAAGGCTCGGTCCATCGGCCGGTGTCAATCGCCGAGATCGGCTGCGATTTCTACGCCATCACCGGCCACAAGCTCTACGGCCCTTCGGGCTCCGGCGCGATCTGGATTTCGAAGGACAGGATGCGCGAGATGCGCCCGTTCATGGGCGGCGGTGACATGATCCGCGAGGTCCACCGCGACAGTGTCACCTATGCCGACCCGCCGATGAAGTTCGAAGCGGGAACACCGGGCATCGTCCAGCAGATCGGCATGGGCGTGGCGCTCGAATACCTGATGGCGCTTGGCATGGAGAATGTCGCGGGCCATGAGGCGGCGTTGCGCGACTATGCCCGCCAAAGGCTGAGGGGCCTCAACTGGCTGAACCTTCAGGGCGACGCGCCGGGCAAGGGGGCGATCTTTTCCTTCACGCTCGACGGACCGGCCCATGCGCATGACATCTCCACCGTCCTTGACCAGCGGGGCATCGCCGTCAGGGCCGGCACCCATTGCGCAATGCCGCTTCTGGCGCATTACGGCCTCACCGCGACCTGCCGCGCCTCCTTCGGACTTTACAACACCGAAGCCGAGGTCGATGCGCTGATCTCGGGCCTTGAGCTTTGCCACGAGCTTTTTGCCTGACGGGCGGCTAAACCTCCCAGTCGCCGCCGATGGGATTGCGGTCCTCGCGCGCCTCCTTCGCGGCCATCTCGCGGATCTCGGCCTTGTCCTCGGGCCTTTCCTCCTCGATCTTCTCGCCCTGCGCCTCCGCTTCGGCGAGTTGCAGCGTGAAGGTCATCGGGAAATGGTCCGAACCGACGTCAGGCAGCCGCGCCATGCTGACAAGACGAAAGCGTGGGTCGTGGAACATATGATCGAGCGGCCAGCGCAGGAAGGCAAACCGTGCGTCGAAGCTGGCGTAAAGCCCGCGCCCGACCCGGGGGTCCAGAAGCCCCGACAGCCGCTGGAAACGACGGGTCGTTCCGCTCCAGGCGACATCGTTGAGATCGCCGGTCACGACGGAGGGGAGAGGCGTCTCCGTTGTCTCGATCCCCACCAGTCCGATCTCGGCATCCCGTCCGTCGGTGTCGTGGCTTGGCACCGGCGGCTCTGGATGCAGGACGAAAAGCGCGAAAGGCCGCCCGTCGCGCAGGCGCACCGTGGTGCGGACGGAGAGGACGTCACGAACCAGAAGTTCGCGCACCTTCGTGTCCTCAAGCGGCAGTTTCGACCAGAGGACAAGGCCGTAGCCATTGTCCTGCGGCCGGTCGATCCGCTCCGGGAAGCCCTCGGTCAGAGGGTGAAGACCCGCCACCCAGTCCGCGTCCACCTCGAGCGCGACGAAGATGTCGGGGCCGATGTCGTCGACCAGCCGGAGAAGGCGGTCATAGGCGCGGTTCGACTGCTTCACGTTCACGACGAGAATCGAGACCTGCGCCTCTTCGCGGGTTTCCTCTGCCCTGATCGACTGCGGTCGCCAGAGCGGGGTGAAGCGGACAATGTGCCGGGCCTGATCGACGGCCGCGCCGGCCAGAGCCACGCCGATGAGAAACCCCCAGGGTGGTGCGACGGCGATGACGGCGAAGGGCAGGGTCGCGAGGATCAGGAACAGGAATTGCGCGCGCGGAAAATCGAGATAGCGGAACGCGCCATGACTGATCTGCACTTGCGGCAGCACGGTCGCAGCGATCAGGAGCAAGGAAAAGATGGTGATCGTTACGGTCATGGCGCGGCTCAGACCCATCAAAGTTCGCATGGGGGCGGGGGACCCTGGTGAAACCCCTCGGCATCCGGAAAGTTCCCCATCCCGCTGCCGCTGCCCGCTTGCGAAGACCCGGTGGTCCGGCTATAGACCGCCACAGGCACCCATAGCTCAGCTGGATAGAGCGTTGCCCTCCGAAGGCAAAGGTCGCACGTTCGAATCGTGCTGGGTGCGCCAGCCATTCCTGTTTCACCCGTGGCAGCACGCGCCGGTTTCTGGCCCTGCGTTCGCATGGCCGGTCGAGTTTGTCACATTGCCTAGATGCCCGAGTTGCGGGATCGGTGTCTGAACGAAACACCCATGGGTTGCATCGCCATGAAAGCGCCCGCCGCACTCGCCGTTCTTGCCGCAAGTCTCGGGATTGAAGCCAGCGCGCAGGATGCGCCCCCCGGAGTGGCCCCGGCCCCGGTCGAGCGCACGCGGCTTCTGAGCTATCCAGGCAGCCCTTTCGACGGGCTGAAGAGCGCCGGTATCGACATCAAGGGCAGCCTCGCCCTGACCTACGGCGGCCTTGTCTCTGGCGACGGCGCCAAGGACTGGCGGGATGGCGGCAGGGCCGACATCTGGATCGGGCTGGATGGCGAGAAGCTTGGCCTCTGGGACGGGTTTTCGGTGTCGATCCACCCGGAGTTGGTCTTCGGGCGCAGCACCAACCGGACCGGCGCCGGGCTTCTGGTGCCGACGAACACCCTTCTCGCCTTCCCGAGGCTTGGCAAGCACGATGCCGAAGTCTCCTGGGTCTTCAACCAGACCTTCAGCGACGAGTTCAGCCTGAGCTTCGGCAAGTTCAACATGCTCGACATCGCCGCCCAGACGCCGCTTGTCGGTGGCGGCGGGCTTGAGACCTTCATGAACACGTCGATCGCGGCGCCCATAGACGGGGTGACGCCGCCCTATGTCTTTGGTGCGGTCAGCACCTGGAAGACGGCGCCGGCAATCTACTCGCTGATGATCTACGATCCGCGCAGTGCGCAGGACTGGGACGTCATCTCCGATCCTTTCGCCGATGGCGTGAGCTACAGCCTCTCGGCAACCATCCCTACGAAACTCGCCGGGCGGACCACCTTCGTCACCTTGCGCGGGGTTTACAGCAGCGCCAACGGGCTTGACCTCGACAGCGTCCCGGACCTCCTCTTGCCCGGTCAGGCCGCGGGCATCCTTCGCAAGGACGGGTACCGCTATGCCTCGGTGAGCTTTCAGCACTACCTGGCGGAGGACCCGTCGCTTCCCGGCAACGGCTGGGGCCTCTTCGGCGATTTCGGCATTTCGGACGGCAATCCCAACCCGATCGGCTGGCATGCCGTCCTTGGGGTCGGCGGCACCGGCACCGCGCGCGATCCGCATGACCGCTGGGGCGTGGCCTATTTCCGCAACGGGATCAGCGACGATCTGGTTTCGGGCCTGTCCACGCTCGGGATCGGCCTGCAGGACGAATATGGGATCGAGGCCTATTACAACGCGGCGCTGACGCCGTGGCTGCGGCTCTCGGCCGATGTGCAATGGGTCCGCCCCGCAAATCCCGGCATGGACGAGGCGGTCGTGCTTGGTCTGAGGCTCCAGACCCAGTTCTGAGGTCACGCGCCGCCGGTCAGAACCGGTAGGTCAGCCCGATCAGCGGGCCATGCATCCTCACGTCATACCTGAAGTTGCCGTCCCGGTAGTCCGTCGAAAGCACGCGGTAGCCGGCGCGCAGCAGAAGCTTTTCGTTCAGGCTGTAGTCGAACGTGCCGACGATCTGCCATGTCTCGTCGGAACCTGCGCCGAAGCCGCCGTAATCGGCGAAGAAGGTCGCGCGCCACTTGTCGTTGATCCGGGTCTGGAACCGCACCGCGACCACCGGGTCGATCCAGTCCTTCTCTTGCGTTCCGGTGACGGTAGGAGCGACGGGCGAGGTCACCGTGATCTGGTTGTTGAGGTTCCAGTAGCGCAGACCGCCCCCGACATCGACGCGCATGTCGGGTGTCGCATAGGCACGGTAAAGCACATTGCCCTGCAGCGTCGTCTGCCGCTGCTTGAGTTCGACATCGTCGATCAGCGACCCGGGCAGATTGCCGCTGGGCCGGGTGTAGCTGTGCATGAGGTCGCCGATCAGGCTCCACGGCCCGCTCCGGTACTCCACCATGGCCATCACGCCGCCCTCAAGATCCTGGATCAGGTCGCTGAACTTCAGGTCGATACTCGCGTCCGGCAAGGGACCGACGGTCGAGACATCACCGGTGATGCCGCTGGCGAAGATATAGCCGCTGAGGAACCACTGCCGCTCGTCGTCGTTCATGGCGAGGCCTTGCCCGAAAGCCGCCGATCCAATCGTAGCGGCAAGGCCCGCCGCTATGAGAACTCTCGCTCGGGAAAGCATCAGTCATCTCCCTGTGTCATGGCTTGAACGGCGTCGCCGGGTGTCTTCAGCGGGGCAGACAGGGTTGCCTGAAGGGCGCTTGCGTAAAAGAGCGGCGGCGCCATTTCGCGGGCGAGTTCCACCATGCGCGCCTGCATTTCCGCCACTCTCGCCGGTTCGGTCTCGGCGAGGTTCGTCGCTTCTCCGGGGTCCGCCGCGAGGTTGAAAAGTTCCGCCTTCGGCGGCAGGATCGGCTGCCAGTAAAGCTTCCAGTCCCCGGAGCGCAGCGCGCCCTGCGTCGGTTCGATGTTGTAGACCATCTCCTCGCGCGGGGAGGGTTGGCCTGCGGAGATGGCCTGCCATACATTGAGCCCGTCGAGCGGTTTCGTCCCGGACGTGTCAGCCCCGGCAAGGGTTGAAAGCGTCGGCAGCATGTCGGTGACGTGCATCACGCCGTCTGCATCCCCCGCGGCGACATGGCCGGGCCAGTTGGCCAGAGCGACGACTCGGGTGCCGCCTTCGTAAAGCGTGCCCTTGCCTTCGCGGAAAGGATCGTTGCGCGGCGGCAGGTCGCCCGCCACGGCGGATTCCCCGGCGAACATCTTCGACCGCGTGCCGCCATTGTCGCTGTGGAAGACGATGAGCGTGTTTTCCCGCATTCCGCGCGCCTCAAGCGCCTTCACCACAAGCCCGATCTGGTCGTCCATGCAGGAGATCATCGCCGCATAGGCCTTTCGGCCCGGATCGGCGATGTCCGGGTAGCGGTCGAGATAGGCCTCGGGCGCCTGATAGGGCGTATGGGGCGAGGTGAAGGCGAGGTAGAGATAAAGCGGCGTGGCAATGTCATGGCCTTCGATCAACCGGACGGCATCGGCGCCGAAAAGCTCGGTGTCATAGCCCGGCTCGACCACGAGGTCGTTGTCGCGGTACCAGTCGGTGACGCCATGCGCCTCGTGTTTGAAATGGTCGATCTCTCCGACCAGCGGGCCGTAGAAGCTGTCAAATCCCCGCTGGCGCGGCCAGAATTTCTGGTCGGCATGGCCGAGATGCCATTTGCCCACCAGCGCCGTGCGGTAGCCCGCGCTCTTCAGGACCTGCGGCAGCAGGACTTCGTCGGTGTTCAGGCCGTAGCTGGCCCCCGAGGGGATCACGCCTGTCTGAAGCCCGTAGCGCATAGGGTAACGCCCGGTCATCAGCGCGGCCCTTGTCGGGGTGCAGAGCGGCTGGGTGTAGAACTGGCCGAGGCGCGCGCCTTCCGTGGCCAGCGCGTCGATGTTGGGGGTCTTTATGTCCGAGCCGTGGAAGCCCACATCCGCATAGCCGAGATCGTCGGCGACGATGTAGACGATATGCGGGCGCTGGATGTCGGCCGCCTCTGCCCCCCGGCTCAAGGCCGCGAATCCGGCGATGGCGGCAAGCAAGCCGGTCGAACCTGCAAGCATATCGCGCCGGCTGATTTCGGCGCTGCAGGCCGGGGCGTCAAAGTTGGTCTTTTCTGTCATGTCATCCTCTTTGGAGCGCGTGGCGCGGGTGAAGGTACGAGGAACCAACTGGGCAACTGGGCACGGACCCGGAGTTACGGGGGCCGATACCGCTCGCGCGCGGTTGACCGCACCGAGGCGGCTGACCGCCCTGGCAAAGCGCGAACGGGAAAGTGCCGGGATGAGAGAATAGAGGAAGAGACCGGAAGATGCCTTTCAGGCATCCGGCGACAGAGGGCCTCCCCCAAGGACCGTTCTGCATTCCGTCCCCCTGCCGGACCGCCGCCGCCGTCTGTTTCAGACGTGCGAAGGGTGCCGGTGAGCGATTGGCGCAACCATGCACGGGCACTCGTGACAATGTCGTGGACGGATGCAGCTTAGCGCATAAGTGCCTTTGAGAGAAGGAAAATCAGCGGGCGCGGCCCGGAGGAGGGGCCTCGCGCGCCCGAGCTGCTCAGATCTTCCGCATTGACTGCAGGATGCGCACCACATCCGGGCCGATGTGGTCATAGAAGGCGTAAAGCCCGGCGCAGAGGTAGTTGAGGCCCGGCTCGCCGGTGCGGGTGCGGATCAGGCGGTTCTTCGGGCATTCGCCGTAGCAAAGCTTGAGATAGGCGCAGGAACGGCATTTCCCCGGCAGGGTGGCGCTTTTCGCGCGGCCGAAATCCTGCTGGCGCGGCGAGAAGGCGAGGTTGCCGAGATGGGTTTCCGCGATATTGCCGATCCGGTATTCGGGATAGACGAAATGGTCACAGGAATAGACCTCGCCGTCGTGCTCCACGGCCAGCGCCTTGCCGCAGAACTCGGCCTGGGTACACATCTGCGCCGGCAACCCGGCGGCCTGGGCCACGGCGGTCTCGAAAAGGTTCACATGGACGCGGCCGATGTCCCTGGCCAGCCATTCGTCCCAGACTTCCGACAGGAACGTGCCGTAGTCGACCGGATCGACCGACCAATCGGTGACGATGGAATCCTCGCGTCCGGGGCGGGCGCGGGGATCGCCCTCGCGCGGCTGGTCCTTCATCAGCGCCGGCGCGTCGGTCTCGAACTGGCGCGGCTCCACGGCGGGGGTGAACTGGATGCGCCAGGTCCCGACCTCATCGACGAGGAAACGGTAGACCTCGCGCGGGGAACGCGCGTTTTCGCGGTTGACCACGCAGAGCGCGGCAAAGGGAATGTCCGCCTCGCGCAGCATTTTCGCCGCGGCCATGACGAGGTCGAAGGTCGGCTTGCCGTTCCTGGTGACGCGGAAGCGGTCGTGAAGGTCGCGCGGGCCGTCGATGGACAGGCCGACATGGAAGCGATGCTCTTTCAGGAAGCTGATCCAGCGGGCGTCGAGCAAGAGGCCGTTGGTCTGAAGGTCATTCTCGATCCGCTGGCCGGGCCGGGCATGCTTCGCCTGAATCGCCACGACCTTTTCAAAGAAGGGCAGGCCCATCAGCGTCGGCTCGCCACCCTGCCATGAGAAGACGACCTCCTCGCCGGTCTGGCCTTCGATGTACTGGCGGATGTGCTGCTCCAGCGCCTCCTCGTTCATCCGCGAATGGGCGGGGTGGTGCAGCAGGCCGGACTTGTGGAGATAGAAGCAATAGGTGCAGTCGATGTTGCATTCCGCCCCCGTCGGCTTGACCATGGCGTGAAAACGGTAGGTCCGGCCCTTGATGAGGCTGGCTTTGTCGAGGGCGGGAACGGTCATGTGATGGTCCTGATCGGGCAGGGCGGGCGCCACCCGAAGGTGACGCCCCGTTGCATCAGTTGGCGCCTGACTTAGGCTCCGGGATGGACTTCGACAGGTCGAAGGACGGCGAGACCTGTAGCGGCGGATGTTCGATCAGCGACTTGACATGCGCGGCCAGAAGATCCTGGATCGGCCCCATCAGCCACTGCTTGCGTTCATTGCCATAGGTCAGGTCGGTGACGGTGTCGAAGGACTCGGCGGGATCGAAGTGGAGGTTCATGACCATCGGGAACTTCAGCTCCTTCCACGAGTCATAAAAGCCTTCCGAGGTGGCGAAATGCATCTTCCATTTCCCCAGGCGGACCGCCCGAACATCATTTCCTTCGTAATAGATGTAATCGTTGCGGTTCGAGCGATCGGACTTGCCTTGCCACCAGTCGAGATTGTTGACGCCATCGATCACCTGGTTCTTTTCCGCCAGCACGTCGGCCGCCACATCCTCGACCCCGGCCGCTGCGGCCAGCGTGGTGAAGACATCCATGTTCGCCTGGATCCCCTGCATCACCCGCCCTCCCGGAATTTGACCCGGCCACCAGACAATGAAGGGCACGCGCACACCGCCTTCATAGGTCGTCATCTTTTCGCCCCGGAAGGGGGTGGTGCCGCCGTAGATGCGCGCATTGTGCGACGGCCCGTTGTCGGTGGACCAGATGACGATGGTGTTTTCGAGCTGCCCCATCTCCTTCAGTTTCGCCAGCATGTCACCCACCTGCATGTCATGCTCGATCAGGCCCGAGCCATAGACGTCATCCGACATGGTCGCTTCCTGCGCGAGATACTGGTTCTCGTCCGTAAGGTGCTGGAAAAGGTGCATCCGGCTTGGGTTCAGCCAGACGAACCAGGGCTTGTCGGCCTCGTCCGCGCGCTTCACGAAATCGAGGCTGGCGTCGATGAAGGTCTGGTCGATCGTCTTCATCCGTTCGATGGTCAGCGGACCGGTATCCTCGATCCGCTGCTTCCCGACCTTGCCAAAGCGCGGATCGACCGTCTCGTCATCGACATCTGTGGCCCAGGTGCGCAGCACGCCGCGCGGCCCGTATTTTTCTTTGAACGCCGGATCCTGCGGATAGTCCCGCTGCTCGGGCGTTTCTTCGGCATTGAGGTGGTAAAGATTGCCATAGAATTCGTCGAAGCCGTGCACCGTCGGCAGGGCCGAGTTGGTGTCGCCCAGGTGGTTCTTGCCGAACTGGCCGGTAGCATAGCCCTGTTTCTTCAGGACTTCGGCCAGTGTCGGCGATTCTGCCATAAGTCCAAGGGGAGAACCGGGAAGCCCGACCGACGTCATGCCCGAGCGGATCGGATACTGCCCGGTGATGAGCGATGCGCGACCCGCCGTCGAGGACGGCTGGGAATAATGTTCGGTGAACATTATGCCTTCCCGCGCAAGCCGGTCGATGTTGGGCGTGGTGTAGCCCATGACGCCAAGCCCGTAGGCGCTGACGTTCGTCCAGCCGACATCATCGGGATAGATGATGAGGATGTTCGGCTTCTCAGCGGTGCCTTCGGCCGTCTGGGCAATGGCGGGCCCGGCCAGCGCCGAAGCCGTGGCAATGACGGATGTTGCGATACGGGCCTTCCCCGACAGACTGGAAATGATTGGGTATTTAGACATGGCGTTCTGAACCTTCTTATTATTGGTAATGTCCGCGCGCACCGGCATTTTCTGCCGGGCGAGGGAAATATCAACGTGAATTCGCGCTAAGGTGGCATTGTGCCGCAGAAGCGACGGTTCTCGGCCTGAAAACGGCAGATCGCGGATTGTCGGTCGGATGCGGGCTCAACCCCGGTCGAGAACCTCGACGGCAAGGATCGTCGGCAGGTGGCGGGCAACTTCCTGCCAGGTATCGCCCTCATCGAGGCTGGCGAAGACGGAACCTGAGTTGGTGCCGAAATAGACGCCCGCCGGGGCGCGCGCATCGCCGGCCATGGCTTGCCTCAGCACCGTGAAGAAACAACCCGTCTGCGGCAGCCCGGCGCGCATCGGCTGCCAGCTCCGCCCGGCATCGCGCGACCGCCAGACTGCCGCCGCAGCACCGGGCGGAAAGCGGCCTGCGCTGTCGCCGTTCAGGGGCAGGGTCCAGAGCGTGTCGGGATCATGCGGGTGAACGCGGATCGGGAAGCCGAAGGTCGAGGGCAGCCCCTCGGTGATGTCGTCCCAGCTTCGCCCGCCATTGGCCGACCGCCAGACGCCGTGGTGGTTCTGCTGGTAAAGCACATCTTCGGTCCCCGGCGCGCGCATCATGTTGTGGACGCAGTGCCCGGTCTCGCCGTCTCGCGGGGCGGCGGGGTGATCGTGATGGGCGCAGGACTCGGCATTGGAAAGCCGGTTGCGGCGTTCCCAGCTTTGCCCGCCGTCTTCCGAGGCAAAGACCCCGGCGGCGGAAATGCCGATCCAGAGCTTCTTCGGATCGGCGGGATCGGAGAGGATCGTGTGTAGGACAAGGCCGGCCGCTCCGGGGCTCCAGCTTCCCGACGAAGGGTGATTGGTCAGCCCTTCGAGCCGTTCCCAGGTCTTGCCGCCGTCCTTGCTCGCTAGAAGGTTCGCGGGCTTGGTGCCGGCCAGCAGCGTGTCGCCCGCCTGCCCAAGCGACCAGATCTGCGAAAAGACACCCTCGAAGGGCAGCGCCTCCTCCGTCCAGCCGATCATCGCGGCGAAGTCGGCATCGTTCGCCGCCCATTCGTCCATCTGGCCCTTGCTGAGGCGCGCGACCTCCCACGTCTCGCCGCCATCGCCCGACCGCCAGACGCCCGCGCCATGCCAGTCGCCGCCGCCACCGGCCCAGATCGTGCCGGTCGCGGCATCGCCGATGACATGGTTGATCGGCCAGCCGTCGCAGAAGGGGCCGCGCACCGTCCAGCCGGAACGGTCCTTGCCGCCGTCCACAAGGAAGGCGCCCTTGGTGGTGCCGACGAGGATGGTGAGATCCTTGGAAGCCATGGTTTTCTCCCTTGTTCGCAAGGGGGAGCGTAGCACGACCGCTTCCGGCCAGATAGGCGCGCAACCTAGGTCAGGGACCAGGTGGCCACGTTGCCCGACATGGCAGCCGCGAACCGGTCGTTGGGCCGGACGCCTTCGGCATCGGCCGAGAACTCCGGCTTCAGCCGGTCGAGGAAATGCATCTCGATCAGGCCCTTGTGCTTGACCTCGACGCTGCCGCGAGGGCGGCCCTCGAAATAGCTCTTCACATGCTGCCAGGTGCGGTCGGAGACGTTGACATGGCCGGGCTCGCCGGCGCTTTCCATCCGCGCCGCGACGTTCACCGCGTCCCCCCATACGTCGTAGGTGAACTTGGCTTTGCCGACGACCCCGGAAATCACGTTGCCCGTATGGATGCCGATGCGGATGTCCCAGCGCGCCAGCCCTGCGACCTCCCGCCGCGCATTGGCGCGTGAAATCGTTTCCCTGAGGGCCAGCCCCGCGAGGCATGCCTTCACCGGATGGTCCTTTGAGCGTCCGCTGAGCCCGCCGGCGGCCATGTAGGCATCGCCGATCGTCTTCATCTTCTCTAGCCCGTGCTCCGCGACGATGGTGTCGAATGCGGAAAAGTAGCCGTGCAGATCGTCGATCAGTTCGCGCGGCGACAGGGTGTCGGCGGCTCTCGTGAAGCCGACGAAATCGGTGAAAAGGATCGTGGCGGAAGGGTGAAAGCGTGGCTCGACCGTGCCCTTCTCGGCCAGTTCGGCGGCGATTTCCTTCGGCAGGATGTTCAGGACCAGCGCGTCCGCGCGCGCCTTTTCCGCTGCGAGCGCCTCTTGGGCGTGCAGCGTCTCGGAGAGTTTCCGCCGCAGTTCGAGCTGGGCCACGGTCTGCCGCGCGATGCGCCGGATGCCCTCGGTCACCTCGAAGCTGAGATCCCGCGGCGCGAGGTCCATGATGCAGAGCGTTCCGAGCGCGTAGCCGCTGGAGTTGATGAGCGGCATTCCGGCGTAGAAGCGCACATAGGGTTCCGTGCTGATGAATGGCAGCGACTTGAAGCGGTCATCGGCATGCGTGTCGGGGACCACCAGAAGGTGGCTGCGGCAGATGGCATGGGCGCAGCAGACTGTGCCGCGCGGCAGCTCGGACAGACCGTCCGGCGTGCCGTGATGCGACTTCATCCAGACATTCGCATCCCCGACGATGCTGACAAGACTGATCGGCGCCCCGGTCAGCTGGGCGGCGAGGTCGGTCAGGTCGTCGAAGCTGTCCTCCGGCTCGGTCCCGTAGACATTGTAGGACTGAAGGGCGGCCAGTCGATCCGCCTCATTGTCGGGAACCGGGTAGTTCATGACGACACCCCCCTCAGTGAACGCCAGCCGACTGTCGAGGATGTTCTCATTTCACTGCGGGAAATACAACAACCGGGCAGGCTCCGGTCCCGGCGGGCCTGGCAGACGGGCGGGCGGCGATTCCGGCGTTGATTGTCGCCCGCAACTTGTGAAAGCTGCGCAAACCCTGTCAGCCGGACGCCGATGGCCTTCACCCTCCGCCAGCTTCAGTTCTTCATCGCCGCCGCCGAGGCCGGAAGCGTGTCGGGCGCGGCCAAGGCGTTGTCGATCTCGCAAAGCTCGGTGACAGAGGCGATCCAGGCGCTAGAGGGCGATCTCGGTGTCGTCCTCTTCGACCGCCAGCCGCGCGGGCTGCTCATCACCCACAAGGGGTCTGCCTTCCTGCGTCATGCCCGCCAGATCCTCGCCGATGTCTCTGCCGCGCGGACCGCCTTCCGCGATGAGGCGGAGGAGGTGGCGGGGCGGCTGTCGCTGGGCGTCACCTCGCTTGTCGCGGGCTATGTCCTGTCCGACATCCTGCAACGCTTCCGCCGCGCCTTCCCCCGGATCGAGCTCAATGTGATCGAGGATACCGGCGACTATCTCCAGCATCTCCTCATCGGTGGCGAGCTTGATGTGGCGGTGATGCTCACTTCCTCCGTCCGCGACCGGATGGCGCTGCATGTGGAGACGCTGGTGGTCTCGCCCTACCGGCTCTGGCTGCCCTTGGGAGATCCTCTGGCGCAGCAGGAGGCCATCGCGCTTGAGGAGCTTTCCGGGCGGCCGATGATCCAGTTGATGGTCGACGAGATCGAGGAAAGCATGAAACGGCTGACGAATGCGCTGCCGGTTAAGCCGACCATCGCCTTTCGGACGCGGAGCGTCGAGGCCGTCCGCTCGCTGGTGGCGACCGGCGCCGGCCTCGCCATCCTGCCGAGCCTCGTCTACCGGCCCTGGTCGCTGGAAGGCGACCGCATCGACATCCGCGACGTGTCGGGCGACCTCCCTTCGGTGCAGGTCGGCCTCGCCTGGCGGAAGGGGGCGCCGCTCTCAGGCCCGGCATTGAATTTCGTGCGCTCGGCGCAGGCCGGCCTCGCGGAAGGCTGACCTTTCGGAAAAACCGATACATGCAATCACATTTTTGTGTTTGCGAAAGCTTCTCGCCCGGATCAGCATGTCAGCGACCGGAAGACCGGCACCGCCTGCCGCCCGTGCGGCATGGCGCAATCCAGACAGGGGGCTTCAGCATGACGATTAGAAACGGGATGAGATTTGCCGGAGCGGCGACACTGGCGCTCACCACCGGCATGACCCCGGCCTTGGCGCAGATGACCGAGATCGGCGCAGGCGAAGGGGCGCTGTCGATCGTGGCCTGGGCAGGCTACGTCGAGCGCGGCGAGTCCGACCCGGCCTTCGACTGGGTGACGAAGTTCGAGGAAAAGACCGGCTGCAAGGTCAGCGTCAAGACCGCCAACACCTCGGACGAGATGGTGGCGCTGATGAACGAGGGCGGCTTCGACCTGGTGACCGCATCCGGCGACGCCTCGCTCAGGCTGATCGCCGGCGGCAAGGTGCAGGAGATCAACACCGCGCTGATCCCGTCCTGGGGCACCGTAGACCCGCGCCTGCAGGACGCGCCCTGGCATACGGTCGACGGCAAGCATTACGGCGTACCCTACATGTGGGGGCCGAACGTCCTCATGTACAACACCGAGGTGTTCAAGGAAGCGCCGAAGTCCTGGAACGTGGTCTTCGAGGCGATGGACCTGCCCGACGGCAAGCCCAACGCCGGAAGGGTGCAGGCCTATGACGGGCCGATCCACATCGCCGACGCGGCGCAATACCTGATGGCGCACAAGCCCGAGCTTGGCATCACCAGCCCCTATGAACTGAACGAGGATCAGTACAAGGCGGCGCTTGACCTGCTGCGCGTCCAGCGCACGCTTGTCGGGCGCTACTGGCACGATGCCTTCATCCAGATCGACGACTTCAAGAACGAAGGCGTCGTGGCCTCCGGCTCCTGGCCCTTCCAGGTCAACCTTCTCCAGGGCGACAAGCAGCCCGTCGCCAGCACGATTCCGGAAGAGGGCGCCACCGGCTGGGCCGACACGACGATGCTGCACACCGACAGCAAGAACCCGAACTGCGCCTACATGTGGTTCGACCACCAGCTGTCCTCGAACCTGCAATCCGACCTTTCGGTCTGGTTCGGCGCGGTGCCTTCGGTCCCCGCCGCCTGCACCGACAAGCGCGGCATGCAGACCCAGGAAGGCTGTGACGCGAACGGGTTGAAGGACTTCGACCGCATCCGCTTCTGGACCACGCCGACTGCCAATTGCGCGCAAGGCGAGGGCGCCTGCGTGCCCTACTACCGCTGGGTCTCTGACTACATCGGCGTGATCGGCGGGCGCTGAACCCTCTGACCCCGTAGGATGGGCAATATTGCCCATCCTACCTTCCAGCCGGCGGACACGTTTCGCCGGCTTGGGTACCCTTTACCGGATTTTCCCATGACCGCAGCCGTCGAATTCCAGAACGTCACCCGGCACTTCGGCAATGTCCGCGCCGTCGATGGCGTGAACCTTGCCATTGCCGAGGGCGAGTTCTTCGCCATGCTCGGGCCGTCCGGGTCGGGCAAGACCACCTGCCTGCGGCTCATCTCGGGGTTTGAACAACCAAGCGGCGGCGCCATCAGCATTTTCGGGCAGGACGTGAGCAACGTGCCGCCCAACAAGCGCAACGTGAACACGGTCTTTCAGGATTACGCGCTTTTCCCGCATATGACGGTGCGCGACAATGTCGCCTACGGGCTGATGGTCAAGGGCATCGGCAAGGCGGAACGGCTTGCGAAAGCCGAGGAAATGCTCGGCCTCGTCAAGCTGCCGGGCTACGGCGACCGCAAGCCCGGCCAGCTTTCGGGCGGCCAGCGGCAACGGGTGGCGCTGGCCCGCGCGTTGGTGAATGAGCCGCGCGTGCTCTTGCTCGACGAACCCCTTGGCGCCTTGGACCTGAAACTCCGCGAGGCGATGCAGGATGAGCTGAAGGCGCTGCAAAAACGGCTTGGCATCACCTTCGTCTTCGTCACCCACGACCAGCATGAGGCCTTGAGCATGGCCGACCGGCTCGCGGTGTTTTCGGACGGCAAGATCGCGCAGATCGGCACGCCCGAGGATGTCTACGCCCGCCCGCAAAGCCGCTTCGTCGCGGATTTCGTCGGATCGTCGAACGTCCTGCCGCCCGGCCTGACCCGCGCCCTTGGTGGCCCGGCGAAATGGGCGAGCCTCAGGCCGGAAGCCGTGCGGCTGAGCGCTGAGGGGCAGGGCCGAGGCAGGGTGACGGCGATCCGCTACCTTGGCGCCGGCTCCCGCGTCGTGCTCGACATCGGCGGGACGGAAGTTGCGGCACTTGTGCCTGCCGGCCAACCGCTGCCGGGTGAGGGCGCCGAAGCCGCCATCGCCTTCGACCCCACCGCCCTTCACGTGATGGAGGCGTGATGCGCGACGCCCCCGCCATCCTGCCCGACAGGGGCCTTGCCGACCGGATCAGCGCCGCGCTCTGGCGCCATCCCAAAGCTTTTCTCGGGCTCTTGCTCGCCCTGCCGCTCCTCTGGCTTGGCGTGGTCTACCTCGGTTCGCTCGCGGCGCTTCTCCTGCAAAGCTTCTATTCCATCGACGAGTTTTCCGGCGTGGTGAAAGAGGAATTCACCCTCAAGACCTATGCCGAACTGTTCCGGGCGCAGAACCTCGACATCATCGTCAGGACGCTTCTCATGTCGGCGCTGGTGACGCTCGCCTGCGCGGTGATCGCCTTCCCGATCGCCTATTTCGCCGCCCGCTATGCGAAGGGCCGCTGGAAGGCGCTTTTCTACCTCGGCGTCATGCTGCCCCTCTGGTCCTCCTACCTCGTCAAGGTCTACGCCTGGAAGCTGATCCTCGCGAAGGAAGGCATCGTGACCTGGGCGGCCGAGGGCGCCGGCATGGGGTTCTTCCTTGATGCCGTGCTGGCGCTGCCGGGGGTCGGGGGCAATTCCCTGTCGACCTCGCCGATGGGGACCTTCATCGTCTTCGTCTATATCTGGCTGCCTTACATGATCCTGCCTATGCAGGCCTCGCTGGAACGCGTGCCGGGGTCGATGCTGGAGGCGGCGGCCGACCTTGGCGCGAGCGGGGGGCAGACCTTCCGCACCGTGATCCTGCCCTTGGCCCTGCCGGGTGTCATCGCCGGGTCGATCTTCACCTTCTCGCTCACCTTGGGCGACTACATCATCCCGCAGATCATCGGCACCTCGGCCCGCTTCATCGGGCTTGCGGTCTACCAGTTGCAGGGGACGGCGGGGAACATCCCCTTGGCCGCCGCCTTCGCGGTCGTGCCCATCATCATCATGCTCATCTACCTGACCATCGCCAAGCGCATGGGGGCCTTCGATGCACTCTGAGGCATATCTGAAAGAACTCCTGGAAGAGTTTCCGGAGTTAGATGGTGAGGGGATTGTCTATGAAAAGGAAGTATTCGCGCACTTCGGCCTTACCTTTATGGGAATAGCGCTTCTAGAGCACGGGATGATTAATCTGGTTATGCTTACAAGATCTGCGCGACAGTTCAAAAAACAGAAAGTTAGAGACGCTTCGACCTGGAGTGACTTGATTGACAGCAATTTTGAGTATGCAACACAGCAAACCTTTGGAAATTTGAAGAAAGCGATACTAGAGCACACGAGATTTCGCAATCTAGGTGGTCCGCTTGAAGAGGTCAAGAAACTCCGAGACTACTTCGCGCACCATTTTATGCGCGTTGATGCCGATTTGTTTTCCGACAGGCGCGGTTGCGCTCTGCTAATGCATCGACTGCAGAAAGCTAGACACCAAATAAGGGAAACAGAAAGTTTGGTTGAAGCAGCTACGCATAGCTTCCTGCGTAGCATTGGCTTGCCAGAGTTAAAACAAGAAGATGTCGACCTAGTAGCGGAGGAAATGAGAGAGAGCACGAAGAGACGCTTGGCAGAAGGAAACGCAGAAGTTGGATGGCTTAAGAATGCACTCTGACCGCGCCTCGCTAGGCCTGAAGATCGCCGCGATCACCGGCTTGCTGTTCCTGCACCTGCCGATCCTCCTGATCTTCCTCTATGCCTTCACCACCGAGGAAAAGAGCTACCAGTTCCCGCCGCCGGGCCTGACGCTGAAATGGTTCGGCGTCGCCTGGGGCCGGGACGACATCTGGCCGCCGCTGATCCTGTCGCTGGAGGTTGCGGCCATCGCCACCGTGGTCGCCATCATCCTCGGCACGCTCGTTTCCGCCGCCATGTCACGGACGAAGTTCTTCGGGCGCGAGCAGATCTCGCTCCTGATCCTGCTGCCCATAGCACTTCCCGGCGTCATCACCGGCATGGCGCTCCGCTCGGCCTTCTCGGTGATGGACATTCCCTATTCGGTCTGGACCATCATCCTCGGCCACGCGACCTTCTGCATCGTCATCGTCTACAACAACGCCGTCGCCCGCTTCCGCCGCATCTCGGGCGGCATTCTGGAGGCGTCCTCCGACCTTGGCGCCAACGGCTTCCAGACCTTCCGCCATGTGCTTCTACCCAACCTCGGCTCCGCGCTTCTGGCCGGCGGAATGCTCGCCTTCGCCCTGAGCTTCGACGAGGTGATCGTGACCACCTTCACGGCGGGCCAGCAGTCCACCCTGCCGATCTGGATGCTGCAGGAACTTGTACGCCCGCGCCAGCGGCCCGTCACCAATGTCGTGGCCATCGTGGTCTTCATGGTGACGTTCCTGCCCATCCTTTGCGCCTATTACCTGACCCGCGACGGCGACCAGACCGCCGGCGGCGGAAAATGAGGGAGTAACCCATGACCAAGTTCAACACCGCGCTTCTGATCGGCGCCGAGTTCCAGGCGGGGCAGGAAACGCCTGAGCCTGTCCTGAACCCGCGCACCGGCGCCCTGATCCTCGACGTGCCCGAGGCGTCGACCGCGCAGGTCGACAAGGCCGTGGCCGCCGCGCGGAAGGCGTTCGAGACATGGTCGCGGACGACCCCCGGCGAGCGTTCGGCCGCGCTTCTCAGGATCGCCGACCGGGTTGAGGCCGAAGCGGATGCCTTCGCCGCCCTTGAGGCTTTGAACTGCGGCAAGCCCCTCGGCGCTGCCCGGAACGATGAGATCCCCGCCATCGTCGATTGCTACCGCTTCTTCGCCGGCGCGGTCCGGACCCAGCATGGTCAGCTTGCCGGCGAATACCTTGCCGGCCATACCTCGATGATCCGCCGCGACGCGATCGGCGTCATCGCTTCCATCGCCCCCTGGAACTATCCCCTGATGATGATGGCCTGGAAGCTCGCCCCGGCCATCGGCGGCGGCAACACGGTCGTCTTCAAGCCGTCCGAACAGACGCCGCTGACCGCGCTCAAGATGGCGCATATCCTGGCCGAGGAACTCCCCGAAGGCGTCGTCAGCGTCATCGCCGGGCGCGGCCAGACGGTCGGCAGCTATCTCATCAACCATCCCGGCGTCGACATGATTTCCCTGACCGGCGATGTGGCCACGGGGCGGAAGATGCTCGATGCCGCCGCGAAGACGGTGAAGCGCACGCATCTGGAGCTGGGCGGCAAGGCCCCGGTCGTGGTCTTCGACGATGCCGATGTCGGTGAGGTGGTCGAGGGGCTGCGCGCCTTCGGCTATTACAACGCCGGGCAGGACTGCACCGCCGCCTGCCGGATCTATGCCGGCAGGAAGGTCTACGACAAGCTTGTCGCCGACTTGACCGCCGCCGTTTCCACCATCGGCCTTGCCAATGCCGATGACAGCTTGAACGAGATCGGCCCGCTCATCAGCCTCCGCCAGCGCGACCGCGTCGCCTCCTTCGTCAACCGGGCGCGGGAACTCAACCATGTCGAGGTCACGACCGGCGGCCAGGTGATGGATCAGGGCTTCTACTACCGCCCGACGGTCATCGCCGGCGCAAGGCAGGACGACGAGATCGTCCGGCGCGAGGTCTTCGGCCCGGTGGTCTCCATCACGCCCTTCTCGGACGTGGATGAGGCCGTGGGCTGGGCCAATGACAGCGACTACGGCCTCGCGTCCTCGGTCTGGACCAGGGATGTTGGCCGGGCGATGGCGACCGCGGCAAGGCTCCGCTACGGCTGCACCTGGATCAACACCCACTTCATGCTGGTCAACGAGATGCCGCATGGCGGGCTGAAGCAATCGGGCTACGGCAAGGACATGTCGATGTACGCGCTGGAGGACTATACTGTCGTGCGGCATGTGATGGTGAAGCACGGGTGAGGGGGCGTTGCTCCTGTAACTGCTATTGGGCATCCGAGGGGGGCGGCCATGAGCAACGATACCAGGTATCTGCGTCTTGCCGTTGAAATTGCCGCCAAGAGCCGGGCCAGTGGCAACCATCCCTTCGGGGCGCTTCTCGTCGGGCCGGAGGGTGACGTGCTCCTTTCGTCGGGCAACACCTACGCGCAGGATCGCGGCGTCGGCCACGCCGAGGCGAACGTCGCCCGCGCCGCCGCGCAACTCTACGATCCGGCCTTTCTCGAACGATGCACGCTTGTGACCTCGGTAGAGCCCTGCTGCATGTGCGCCGGGGCCTGCTACTGGGCCGGCATCGGTGCCGTGGTCTACGGGCTGAGCGAGAGGCGTCTCGCGGAACTGACCGGGGAGAATCCCGAAAATCTGACCCTCGATCTGAGCTGCCATCAGGTTTTCGCGGCAGGGCGGCGCCGGGTCGAGGTCCGGGGGCCGTTCCCGGACCTCGAACAGGAGATCGTCAGCGGTCACAAGGACTTCTGGTGACGGGACGGCCCTCCGCTGGTCCTTGCAGGACTGCGAGCGCAATGACCATGACTGGCTGGACATGAGTGGTAGGCCCGGAGGGACTTGAACCCCCAACCAAGGCGTTATGAGCGCCCTGCTCTAACCATTGAGCTACAGGCCCGGCCACGGGGGACTTGCTAGCAGATTGCGCCTGACGGTCAAGCAGAAGGGCAAGCGAAAGGGCGGGTGAGATTCCTCAGGCCGTGACGCCGGGCGGCGTTGCCGGGGGCGGTGCAATCCTGTATGCCGCGCCGAAATGGCTGGTGGCCCCCGGGGGGACGACGATGACGGACGGAAAGAATGGGCTGACCTATGCTGAGGCGGGGGTCGATATCGACGCCGGCAATGCGCTGGTGGAGCGGATCAAGCCGGCGGCGAAGCGGACGCAGCGGCCCGGCACCATGTCGGGCCTCGGCGGCTTCGGCGCGCTTTTCGACCTGAAGGCGGCGGGCTACTCGGACCCGATCCTTGTGGCTGCGACGGACGGGGTCGGCACCAAGCTTCGCATCGCCATCGACACCGGGCATCTTGACACCATCGGCATCGACCTTGTCGCCATGTGCGTCAACGACCTCGTCTGCCAGGGCGCGGAGCCCTTGTTCTTCCTCGACTATTTCGCCACCGGCAAGCTCGATGTCGATCAGGCGACGCGGATCATCAACGGCATCGCCGAGGGCTGCGCGCAGTCGGGCTGCGCGCTCGTGGGCGGCGAGACGGCAGAAATGCCGGGCATGTACCACGGCGGCGATTTCGACCTTGCCGGCTTTTCGGTCGGCGCGATGGAGCGGGGCGCGGACCTGCCGCAGGGCGTGGTCAAGGGCGACCGGCTGATCGGGCTTGCCTCGAACGGGGTGCATTCCAACGGTTATTCGCTGGTCCGGAAGATCGTCGAGGTTTCGGGTCTTGGCTGGGACGCGGCCTCGCCCTTCGGGGCTGGCACGCTTGGCGAGGCGCTTCTGGCCCCGACGCGGCTTTACGTGAAGCAGGCGCTGGCGGCGATCCGGTCGGGCGGAGTCCACGGCCTTGCCCATATCACCGGCGGCGGGTTGACGGAGAACCTGCCGCGCGTCCTACCCGAGGGGCTGGGGGCAGAGATCGACCTTGAGGCCTGGCGACTGCCGCCGGTCTTCGACTGGCTGAACCGTTCGGCGGGGATGGCGCAGGCGGAGCTTCTCAAGACCTTCAACTGCGGCATCGGGCTGATCCTTGTGGTCGACGCTGGCCGCGAAACTGCGCTTTCGGCGCTTCTGGCGGATGCTGGCGAGACTGTGATCCCGCTCGGCACCGTCATCGAAGGGCAGGGGGTCCGCTACAAGGGCACGCTGGCTTGAAGCGTGTCGCGATCCTGATTTCGGGCGGCGGCTCGAACATGCTGGCGCTTGCCGACAGCATGACGGGCGACCACCCGGCGCGGCCCGTGCTGATCCTCTCGAACGATCCCGGAGCCGCCGGTTTGCAGAAGGCCGCCGCGCGCGGCATCCCGACCGCCGCCGTCGATCACCGCCCCTTCGGCAAGGACCGCGCCGCCTTCGAGGCGGAACTGCTGAAACCGATCCTTCAAGCCGAAGCCGACATCATCTGCCTTGCCGGTTTCATGCGCGTCCTGACCCCCGGTTTCGTCGGACACTTTGCCGGGCGGATGCTGAACATCCACCCATCTCTCCTGCCCAAGTACCCCGGCCTGCATACCCACCAGCGCGCACTCGACGCTGGCGATGATGGGGCCGGCTGCACCGTGCATGAGGTGACGCCGGTCCTCGACGACGGCCCGATCCTTGGTCAGGCGCGGGTGCCGGTCATGCCGGGCGACACCGCCGAAACCCTCGCCGCCCGCGTCCTGCGTGAAGAGCATCGGCTCTACCCCGCCGTCCTTCGCCGCTTTGCCGAGGGCGACCGCCGGCCCCTCTACCTGTAACCTTCGTGCCGACGCGGGAAAATTCCGCGCGCCCGCCCTTTAAAACCCCGGACGACTGCCCTATGACGGCCAAACCCTGCGGGATGCCCCCGCGCCGAACGGAAGCCCATGCGCACCATTTCCACGACCGAAGAACTTGCCCGTTTCTGCGAAGCCGCCAAGTCCGAAGCCTATGTCACCCTCGATACGGAATTCCTGCGCGAGCGGACCTATTATTCGAAACTCTGCCTGATCCAGATGGCGCTTCCGGGCGCTGAGGGCGAGGCGGTCCTGATCGACCCGCTTGCGGGTGGCCTGTCGCTCGACCCGCTCTATGACCTCTTCCGGCATGAGGCGACGGTGAAGGTCTTTCACGCGGCGCGGCAGGATCTTGAGATCTTCTTCGTCGAGGGCAATGTTTTCCCGAAGCCGCTCTTCGACACGCAGGTCGCGGCCATGGTCTGCGGCTTTGGCGATCAGGTCGGCTATGAGACGCTGGTCAGGAAGATCGCCAAGCAGAACCTCGACAAGACCTCGCGCTTCACCGACTGGTCGCGCCGACCCTTGAGCGAGGCGCAGAAGGTCTATGCGCTGGCCGATGTGACCCATCTTCGCGTGATCTACGAATTCCTCGCCAAGGAGCTTCAGCGCACCGGGCGGCAGAAATGGGTGGAGGAGGAACTTGGCATCCTTCTCGACCCCGAAACCTATATCACTCGCCCCGATGAGGCCTGGGAACGGGTGAAGACCCGCACCACCTCGGGCCGCTTCCTTGCGGTGGTGAAGGAACTCGCCCGCTTCCGCGAGGACTATGCCCAGACCCGCAACGTGCCCAGAAGCCGCGTCTTCAAGGATGACGCTCTCCTGGAGCTTGCCTCGACCCGGCCCACGAACCTTGAGGAGCTTGGCCGCTCCCGGCTTCTCCTCCGCGAAGGCCGCAAGACCGAAATCGCCGATGGCATCCTTGCCGCCGTCAAGGCCGGGATGGACGCCAAGCCAGAGGATTTCCCCAAGCCTGATACCAGCCGCGACCAGATCCAGGTGGATTCGGCGTTGGCCGATCTTTTGCGCGTTCTCCTGAAGTCGAAGTCGGAAGAAGAGGGCGTGGCGCAGAAGCTGATCGCCTCATCCGCCGATCTAGACGCGATTGCAGCCGGCGAACGCGGGGTGCCGGCGCTGAAGGGCTGGCGCGGCGAGGTCTTCGGCAAGGACGCGCTGAGGCTCTGCAAGGGCGAGATTGCCCTTTCCGCGCGCGGGGGCGCGGTCAGGGTCATTCAGGTCTGATGAGGCCTCAGCGGCTGGTCGAACGGCTGTTGCTGGCGCCAAGCACGACGATCTTCGACACGCCCTGCAGCCGGATGTCGGAAAGGTAGACCGCCGCCGTCACCTCGCGCGATTGCGGGGTGGATGTGCGGCGCAGCTCCAATGGCGCTTCGACCACGAAGCGGTAGGTCAGGACACCGTCCTTGACGCTCCCGTCACCGTCGGGGACAAGGGCCGCATCCCACCAGCCTTGCGTCGGCGGCACGCCGGTAGCGGTGACGATGGCGCCGCCGGGCTGGCGCGCGACCTCAAGCCCGGTCACTTCCTGCACAACGGGGCGCGGGTCCTGCGGCACGCCGTCGACGACCTGCACGACCTCTTCCTCTGATCCGCCGAACCAGTTGAACGGGTTGATCTTGCTGTCGCGGATGCGCCCGCAGGCGGTCACGGCCAAGGCGGCGACCAGCAAGGCGGCGATGGTTCTTGTCATGCTATTCCCCCGTTCGTTCCTGCCTTGGGTAGCCGAATTGCGGACGCCTGAAAAGAGGCGGCGGGGCTGGACCTTGGGCCAATCCGGCATTACCTCGATAGCGATGAGGAGAGACGAATGGCCACCACAGCGTTTGAAGACATCGCCGAGACGTTCGAATTCCTCGACGACTGGGAAGACCGCTACCGTCATGTCATCGAACTGGGCAAGGCGATGCCGCCCCTCGACGATGCGGTGAAGGTGCCGGCGACCAAGGTTGACGGCTGCGCGAGCCAGGTCTGGTTCCTGCCGAGGATAGACGGGCAGGGCGCTGCGGCGCGGTTCGATTTTGACGGCGACAGCGATGCGATGATCGTGCGCGGGCTGATCGCGATCCTGAAGGCGCTTTACTCCGGGCTGCCGGTTTCCGAGGTGCTGCGTGTCGATGCGACGGGGGAACTGGCGCGGCTTGGCCTCGACAAGCATCTCTCGTCGCAAAGGTCGAACGGGCTTCGCGCCATGATCGGCCGTATCCGCGTGCTGGCCACCGCTGCCGAAGCGGCCTGAGGCCTAAAGCCGGGCCAGCGCGGTTTTCAGATCGCCGTAGCCGGTGAATCGGCGCTCATAGGCGAGGCCAAGGCGCCGGGCGCATTCCTCGGCCTTCGCATCGATTGCCGGGTCGTCGGTCTGGGCCTGATAGACGAGCTTTTCGTAATTGCCGAACATCATCGTGATCAGCTCCGGGTGCCGGTCAAAGCCCATCGGCTTCCAGACGAAGGCATCGAACTGGCGCACGAGGAAGTCGGTCAGGTAGAAGGCGGTGAATTCGCTGTCGATATGGCTGGCGAAGGCCGCATTACCTTCAAAAAACGAATAGCAATGCGGGCCTTCGATCATCTCGACGCCAAGTTCCTTGCACTTTTCGAACAACTGGCCGCCGGTGCCGCAATCGGCGTATACCACGAAGATCGACGCATAATCATTGCGGTGCCGTTCCACTGTTTCAGTGACGGCAACGGTGATCTTGTCTGGCCAGAGGTGATACTTGGCCGGCAGGCAGGTCAGGTCGAGATGGGTCCAGCCATTGGCTTCCTTGAGGTCGACAATCTCGCGCGCCAGCGCACCGCAGGCGATCAGCAGCACGCGGCCCGCCGCTTCGGGCCTCAGCCCTTCCTCGGTCAGGGTCCGGTCATCGGGCAGCGTCACGACCGCCTCCAGAAGATCGAAGCCGCTGCCGCGAGAAGGGGCAGCAGCATCCATTCCGCCGAGATGCCCGCAGGTGCGGCCAGTGCGGCAAGCCCGACCGTCAGCGCGGCGGCGGCAAGGACGACGGCAAGAAGGGCAGCGAAGCGGGCAGGCGGCATGGGCAACTCCTTTCCCTCAATCTGGGCATCCGGCGCCGAAATGCAAAGCGCCAAACGAAAAGGCCCCGGGTTGACGCCGGGGCCTTCCGCAAACTCTCAGAGCCCGCTCAGCCGGCAGCGACCTTGTTGTGCTTGCGGGCCATGTGGTCCTTGGCGGTCTGGACAGCGACGGCGGCGTCGCGGCAATAGGCGTCCGCGCCGATCGCCTTGCCGAATTCCTCGTTCAGGGGCGCACCGCCGACGAGCACGATGAAATCCTCGCGCATGCCCTTTTCCTTCAGCGTGTCGATCACGACCTTCATGTAGGGCATGGTCGTCGTGAGAAGCGCGGACATGCCGAGGATGTCGGCCCCTTCGCGCTCTAGCGCCTCAAGGTATTTCTCGACCGGGTTGTTGATGCCAAGATCGACGACCTCGAAGCCGGCGCCTTCCATCATCATGCCGACAAGGTTCTTGCCGATGTCGTGGATGTCGCCCTTGACGGTGCCGATCACCATCTTGCCGACGCGCGGCGCGCCGGTTTCGGCCAGAAGCGGCTTCAGGATGAACATACCGGCCTTCATCGCGTTCGCGGCGAGAAGCACTTCCGGCACGAAGAGGATACCGTCGCGGAAGTCGGCGCCGACGATGGTCATGCCGGCGACGAGGGCCTTGGTCAGCACGTCATAGGGTGCCCAGCCGCGCCCAAGAAGGATGTTGACGCCTTCCTCGATCTCTTCCTTCAGACCGTCATAGAGGTCGTCGTGCATCTGCAGGACAAGCTCTTCGTCATCAAGCTCGCTGAGGATGATTTCGTCGTCGTCGGCCATCTCGTGTCTCCTGGCGGTTCTGACTGACTTAATGCGACCAATGCCCCAATGTCACTTGGCAAATTGCGACATGCGCCGTCGCGGAGGCGACGTGGGGGCAATTGGCAAGCAGTGGGGTATTGCCATATGTTCACTAAATGTTCCATATTCCAACACGGATTCCTGTCGGTTTCAGTTTGAAGATGCTGGACTGCGACAGCCACACCAAACAAGATTATGAAGGCCAGTCGGCAGGGGACGAGCTTGCCGCAGAAGCGCCGGACCTCACCGTAGTACGTCCGGCGGCTGGTCTTCTCCCATACATGGGAGATGCGCCCCAATGCCCCTGCCGCCGCCCGATCCCTTCCTGCGCCTCAAGGCGCGCGGTTCCGCAACCAATCCGGCGGGCCGGTTCGAGGCTCGGGAAAGCTCTGCCGAAAACGATGGCTGGGACCTGCCGGAGGAGGAGCGGCTTCTCAGGACCGAGGTGAGCGAGGAAAGGCCAAGGTCGCTCATCAACTATATCTCCTCGCCGGACCTGCCGTTCGACCGCACGATCAACCCCTATCGCGGCTGCGAGCATGGCTGTTCCTACTGCTTCGCGCGGCCGTCCCATTCCTATCTCGGCCTCTCCGCCGGCCTCGATTTCGAGACGAAGCTCGTTGCCCGGCCCGACGCGCCGGCCTTGCTTGCCCGTGAACTGGCGCGCAAGGCCTACAGCGTGGAACCCATTGCCATCGGCACCAGCACCGACCCCTATCAGCCGATCGAGGCGCGCTACCGGATCATGCGCGGCATCCTCACCGTGCTGTCGGAGTGGAACCATCCGGTGGCCATCGTGACCAAGGGCGCGCTGATCGAACGCGACATCGACATCCTTTCCGACATGGCTGCGCGGGGCCTCGCCCATGTCGGGGTCTCGGTGACGACGCTCGACCCCGCATTGAGCCGCGCTATGGAGCCGCGCGCGCCCACCCCGGCACGCCGCCTTGCCGCCATCGAAAGGCTGGCCGGTGCCGGGGTGCCGGTCCGTGTCATGGCCGCCCCCGTGGTCCCGGTCCTGACCGAGCCGGAGCTTGAGGCGATCCTGGCCGCCGGGGCGAAGGCTGGCGCAAAGGCGGCAAGCTGGATTCTGCTCCGCCTTCCCTACGAGGTGGCGCCCCTCTTCCGCGACTGGCTGGCGCGCGCCTGTCCGGAGCAGGCGGAGCATGTGCTGAACCGGCTTCGCGCCATGCGGGGCGGGGCGGATTACGACGCCGAATGGGGCAAGCGGATGCGGGGCGAGGGGCCCTATGCCGACCTTATCCAGCGCCGCTTTCAGGTGGCGGCAAAACGGCTTGGCCTCGATGGTCGGTTGCCGCGCCTCGACCGCAGCCGCTTCGCCCGGCCTGCGCGCCCCGGCGATCAGCTCTCGCTGTTCTGAAGGCCCAATTCGTGATATGTAGCGCGTGCAGACAATCCGTCCGTGCCAAAGGCTGGAGGCGGCATGTACAAGCACATCATTGTTCCGACGGACGGTACCGAGGCCGGCGTCCGCGCAGTTGAACAAGGCCTGGAAATCGCCCGCGCCGTCAATGCCCGGCTGACAATCCTGACCGTCCTTCAGGCGTTCCAGCCGATCTCCTTCGCGCCGGAGATGGTGCCGGAGAGCTTCGATCTGGAAACCGATTTCAAGGATCGCCAGCAGGACCACAGGCTGACCGATGACCACCTCGAACGGATGGTCCGTGCTTCAGGGGTGTCTTGCAGCCATGTCGTGGCCGAGCACTACCACCTTGCCGACGCGGTGCGCACCACCGCCGAGGCGCAGTCCTGCGATCTCATCATCATGCCCGCGCATGAGCGCTACACGCTTCTCGGCCGCTCCGTCGACAGCGAAACCGCACGGCTTTTGGCGAAGTCGAAACTGCCGGTGCTGGTTCTGCATTGAGGCGGGGTGAGTGAGACTGACGGTCCGAAGCTCGCGTCAGAGGCCATCGCATCTGACGGTGCTCCGGAATTTCCAGTGCGCCTCACCCGCGCCGGCGTCCCCGCCGCTCGCGGCTGGCTTCCGGCGCATCACCGGTGCCGTCGGAGGCCGAGGAGAACCCGCCGAGATGGGCGGTGATCTCGTCGAGTGTCGGACGCGCGCCGCGCGGACGGGTCTCAAGGGCGGCACGCATCGCGCGCAGATGCTCAGGCATCGTGCCGCAGCAGCCGCCGATGATCGTGGCGCCGGCATCGCGCGCCAGAACCGCGTATTCCGCCATCAGGTCCGGCGTGCCGTCGTAATGGATATGCCCGTCGTGATACTTGGGGATGCCGGCATTGCCCTTGGCGATGATCGGCTTTTCCGGCCCCGCCGCGACAAAGCCGAGGACGGTGCGCATCAGGTCGGCGGCACCAACGCCGCAGTTGGCGCCGAAGGCGATTGGCGGGTTGGGCAGCTTGTCGATCATCGCGGCCATCTGGGCGGAGGTCATGCCCATCATGGTCCGGCCTGCCGTGTCGAAGCTCATCGTGCCGCACCAGGGCATGCCGGCGAGGTCGAAGGCTTCCGCCGCCGCCTTGAATTCCTCGGCCGCAGAGATCGTCTCAAGCCAGAGGACATCGGCGCCGCCCTCTTTCAGCCCCTCGGCCTGTTCGTGGAACATCTCGACGGCGCGGTCATGGGTGAGCGAGCCCATCGGCGACATGATCTCACCCGTCGGGCCGACGGACCCGGCAACGATCACCGTCCGGCCCGAGGCGTCGGCCACATCGCGGCCAAGGGCGGCGCCGACGCGGTTCAGCTCACGCACCCGGCCTTCGGCGCCATGGAGCTTCAGCCGGCTGGCGTTGCCGCCGAAGGTGTTGGTCAGGAAGATGTCGCTGCCGGCCTCGACCGCGCCGCGATAAAGCGTGGTGATGTTTCCCGGCTGGTCGGTGTTCCACAGCTCTGGCGCCTCACCGGCTGTCAGGCCCATGTTGAAAAGGTTGGTGCCGGTCGCGCCATCGGCCATCAGCCAGTCGCGTTCGGACAGGAGCCGGGAGAGGGCATCGCTCATCTCATCACCTTTCTGGATCGCCAGATCGCAGCCATGCCCGTCAGCGGGCGCCAAGCCTTGAGTCTACGGCCAAGCCGCAGTTCCATCCAGCGCGGAGTTTCGAAAATCGCTTGCGGCGCGGGTCCGCGATCAGCTTTCTTCCATGATCTGGCGCTTGGCCTCGGCCATCAGCTCCAACATCTTGGTGCGGATCGTCGTCTCGTCGGAGAGCGCGCCAAGATCCTTGGCCACCTTGCGGTAGACATCCTCGTCCCCCGCCTCGTCGAAATCCTCGGCCACCACGTCCTTGGCATAGCTCGCCGCAGCATCGCCGCTCTTGCCCATCAGGCCGGCGGCCCAGAGGCCGAGCAGCTTGTTGCGCCGTGCCTCGGCCTTGAACTTCAGCGTCTCGTCATGGGCGAACTTGTTCTCGAAGGCGTTTTCGCGGTCGTCGAAAGTCGTCATGGGGCGTCCTGTCTTCTGGGGCCGGGGGAGCTTTGAATTTGGGGTTCTATTGCCAGAGTTGCAACCGTCGGGCAAGGGCGTTGCCATCCCGCGCCACCTGAGGCGGCTGATCCTTGCGGCTCGGGTCGCCTTGGCCTATAGGGGCGCGAAAGGCCCTGCCGGGCCTTGCTCACCGGGAAGGGGCATCCTGAATGGCACCGCGTCGCAAGAAGGTTTACGAAGGCAAGGCCAAGATCCTTTACGAAGGCCCCGAGCCCGGCACCTTCGTCCAGTATTTCAAGGACGACGCCACCGCTTTCAACGCCCAGAAGAAGGCGACGATCGAGGGCAAGGGCGTCCTGAACAACCGCCTTTCGGAATTCTTCATGACCGGGCTGACCAACATCGGCATCCCGAACCACTTCATCCGCCGCCTGAACATGCGCGAACAGCTGATCCGCCAGGTGGAGATCATTCCGCTTGAGGTGATCGTGCGCAACTTCGCCGCCGGCTCCATCTCCAAGCGCCTCGGGATGGAGGAAGGCACGCCCTTGCCGCGCCCCATCGTCGAATACAGCTACAAGAACGACGCGCTTGGCGACCCGATGGTGTCCGAGGAATATATCGTCGCCTTCGGCTGGGCCAACCAGCAGGACCTTGACGACATCGTGCAGATCGCCCTTCGGGTGAACGACTTCCTGTCGGGCATCTTCTACGGCGCCGGCATAAAGCTCATCGACTTCAAGATCGAGATCGGCCGCATCTGGGAAGGCGATTTCATGCGCCTCATCGTCGCCGATGAGATCAGCCCGGATTCATGCCGGCTCTGGGACATCAAGACCGGCCAGAAGCTCGACAAGGACGTGTTCCGCCGTGACTTGGGCAGCCTGACCGATGCCTATTCCGAAGTGGCCCGCCGCCTTGGCGTCCTGCCGGCGCAGACCACGCATCTGACCAAACCGACGCTTATCAACTGAGAGGCCCTGAAGCAATGAAAGCCCGTGTCCATGTCATGCTGAAGGACGGCGTACTTGATCCGCAGGGCGAGGCGGTCAAGCACGCGCTTGGCACGCTCGGCTTTCAGGGGGTCGAGGCGGTGCGCCAGGGCAAGGTGATCGAGCTGGATCTCGCCGCCAAGGACAAGGCCGCCGCCGAGGCCGAAGTGAAGGCGATGTGCGAAAGGCTCCTCGCCAACACGGTGATCGAGAAATACACGGTCGAGATCGCCTGAACTGGCGGCCGTCGCAGGCCTTGCTGTCTGCGACCACAGCCCACTTTACAGAAAAGCTCCGCTGTCATTAGTCTCCCCCTCAGGGAGACGAGCGGACGCGACGCGGGGGCTGACCGTCAGGACGGCCTGCGCAGCGCCATGATTGCTGAAAATTGAGCGTAGTTTGACGAACCCCCGGTCGCGGTTGGCGCGGACCGGGGTTCGGGTCTGGGCGTTTGTACCGCCGGCAGACATCGCGCCTTTGGCATGTTCGACGCCCTGGCCGGGCCATGGCGCGACGTATTGCAGGAAGGGATTGCGATGCTTTTTCGTTCAAGGTCGGCAGGCTGCAACCATGTCGTGGCGCGGCCGAATTGCGCATGCTGCTCAGCCGAGGTGACGCAGCTTACCCAGCGGGTGAACCACGACCTCACTCGCCGCGGATTTGTCGCCGGGGCCAGTGCCTCGGTCGCACTGCTGGGTCTTGCGGCTTATTCCGGGCCGGTCCGGGCGCAGGAGGCGGGCGCCCCCGTCACGGCCGTCACGAACGTGAATCTTTTCAACGGGATGGACAGCGACCTCAAGGTCGGGGTCACTGTCGTCGTGCAGGGCGGGATGGTGGCCGATATCGTCACCGGCGATTTCACACCGCCCGAAGGTGCCACGGTCATCGACGGCGCCGGTCGGACGCTGATGCCCGGCCTCATCGACGCGCATTGGCACACGATGATTGCGGCGCTGCCGATCCAGGCGCTCCTGTCGCTTGCCGAAGGCGACATCCACTTCGCCGCCGCCAAACAGGCCGAGCGGACGCTGATGCGGGGCTTCACCACAGTGCGCGACATGGGCGGACCGGCCTTCGCGCTGAAACGCGCCATCGACGGCGGCATCGTCGCCGGGCCGCGCATCTATCCCTCGGGCGCGCTGATCTCGCAGACCTCCGGCCACGGCGATTTCCGTAACATATGGGAGCTTCCCGGCGTTCCCGGCACCCTGTCGCGGGCCGAGGTGCTGAATGCCGCCGCTTTGGCGGATGGCCGCGACGCGGTGCTGAAGGCCACGCGCGAGCAGTTGATGCAGGGCGCAAGCCAGATCAAGCTCGTCGCCGGCGGTGGCATCGCCTCGGTCTACGACCCCATCGACGTGACCGAATTCCTGCCCGAAGAGCTTGAGGCCGCCGTCCTCGCCGCCGCCGACTGGGGCACCTATGTCTCCGCCCATGTCTATACGGCCACCGGCATCCAGCGCTGCCTGAAGGCCGGGGTGAAATCCATCGAGCACGGGCAGTTGGCCGATGAGGACTCGGTGAAGATGATGGCCGACATGGGCGCGGTCTGGAGCCTCCAGCCCTTCGTGAAGGACCTCCACGCCAACCCCGACGCCCTGCCGCCGGAGCGGCGCGAAAAATGGGAAGCGGTGTGGGAGGGCACCGACCGCGCCTATGAGCTTGCGGCGAAGTACAAGGTGCCGCTGGGCTTCGGCACCGACTTCCTTTTCGATCCGGTGGGGGCGGAGTTGCAGAACGTATGGCTCGCCGCGATGACCCGCTGGTATACGCCTGCTGGTGCCGCCAAGGCGGCCACTTCGGACAATGCCTTCATCCTCGGGATGTCCGGCCCGCGCAATCCCTATACGGCGGGAAAACTCGGCGTGATCGAGAAGGGGGCCTACGCCGACATGCTCATCGTCGATGGCGACCCGACCGCCGACTTCGGCTTCGTCGCCGATCCCGATGCGAATTTCCGCGTCATCATGAAGGGCGGGACGGTCTACAAGAACACGCTCGGCGCCTGACGAAAGCGCCATTTCCATTCTGGAACTCGGACCGTCTTTGCGGTAATCGGGGCGGCATCCCCCTGCCGGGTTCCCGCCATGCCAAAGAGGTTCGCGATGAAAGCCGCCGTCATCACCTTCCCCGGATCGAACTGCGACCGCGACCTTGCCGTCGCCTTCGAGAAAGCCGGCGCGGAAGTCACACGCGTCTGGCACAAGGACGCAGGCCTGCCGGCGGGGACCGACATCGTGGCGATCCCCGGCGGCTTTTCCTTCGGCGACTATCTCCGCTGCGGCGCCATCGCCGCGCAATCGCCGGTCGCCGCCGCGATCAAGGCCCATGCCGAACGCGGCGGCTATGCGCTTGGCATCTGCAATGGCTTTCAGGTCCTGACCGAAACCGGCCTTCTGCCCGGCGCGCTGATGCGCAACGCCGGGCTCAAGTTCATCTGCAAATCGCTGACGCTTTCGGTCGCCACCACCGACAGCGCCTTCACCGGCCTCTGGGCGAAGGGCGACCGTATCACCCTGCCGATCGCGCATCACGACGGCAATTACGTCATCGACGCCGAGGGCCTGCAGCGCCTGAAGGCCGAGGATCGCATCGCCTTCACCTATGCCGACAATCCCAACGGCTCGCTCGACAGCATCGCCGGCGTGCTTTCCGCCAATCGCCGTGTTCTCGGCATGATGCCGCACCCCGAGCGCATGGTGGAAACCCAGCAGGGCGGCACCGATGGTTCGGTGCTTTTCCGCTCGCTCATGTCGGCGATGGCGCTGGCCTGACATACTACCGCTTGAGGCGGGGCCGCTGCCGGCATAAAATTGCGCGATGGCAGAAGAACCCGCAGCAGCGAAGGACGATGGCGCCGCCGCGCGCCCCAGAAGCACGGGCACGCCCCCGGCGCGTGCGAGCCTGGCGCGGCCCGGCAAGGTTTCGTGGTGGATTCGCCTCGTCGTCCTGATCTTCGCCCTGGCAGCCATCGGCGTCATCTGGACCACCAACACTCTTCTCACCGACCGTTTTTCCGAGACGACCCGCAACCGCGCCGAGGTGCGGCTCGCACTTTTCACCGGCAACGTGATGAGCGAGTTGCAGAGGAATTCGGTGGTGCCGCTTCTTCTTGCGCGCGATCCGCTGCTGATCTCCTCGCTGAACACCAGCGAATATTCCGTCACATCGCAACGGATCATGTCGGCGCAGACTGAAATCGGCGCCGCCTCGATCATCCTTCTCGACGTGACCGGTCGCGTCGTGGCGGCCAGCGACCGCATGCAGATCACCGCGAACCAGTCGCAGCGCCCGGCTTTCGTCGATGCTGTCCGCTCCAAGGACACCGTCTTTACGCTGAGCGAAGGGCCGACGGGCGCCTATGACTTTTCCTATTCGCGCGCCGTCCTGTCGGAAGGCCGCGTCGTCGGCGTCATCATCGTCGGGGTCGAACTGGCGAAGTTCGAGCGGGTGCTGAGCGGGATCGCCGATGCGGTGGCGCTGATCGACAGCGAGAACAAGGTGATCCTTTCGACCGAACCGCGCTGGCGCAGCAAGCCCCTGGACGAGGCGTTGACCGAACCGCCGCCCGCCAACGCGCTTGAACGGGCGCTCCAGGCGACCTCGGACTGGACCCGGCCATCGCCGGACGCCTATGTCGGCGGCGAGGCGGTGATCCGCAACGAGGCGCGCATCCCCTTCCGCGGCTGGCGGCTGGTCAGCTTCACCACCTATGCGTCGATCCGCGATCAGGTGAACGCGGTTCTGGCGCTTGAGATCATGGGCTTTGCCGTCCTGCTGGCGCTGATCTTCTACATCCTGTCGCGCCGCGCCCGCCGCCAGTCCGCCGCCTTCCGGCGCGAGTCGGCGGAACTGCGCCAGTTGAATGCCCGGCTGAAGCGGGAAATCGCCGAACGCGAAAAGGTCGAAAAGGACCTCGCCGTGGCCGAGCAGACATTGGCGCAATCCTCCAAGCTTGCCGCATTGGGCGAGATGTCGGCCGCCGTCAGCCATGAGCTGAACCAGCCCCTGGCCGCGATGAAGACCTACCTCGCCGGGGCCCAGCTTCTTCTGCAGCGCAAGCGCCCGGAAGAGGCGCTCTCGTCCTTCCAGCGCATCGACGACCTCATCGAACGCATGGGCGCGATCACCCGGCAACTGAAAAGCTATGCCCGCAAGGGTGGCGAAGCCTTTGAACCCGTTGACTTTCGTCTCTGTCTTTCCTCGGCCCTGTCGATGATGGAGCCGACCTTGCGCACCCGTGCCGTCAGAATCTCGCGCAACGTGCCGAAGGTGCCGGTAAAGGTGCAGGCCGACCGGGTGCGGCTGGAACAGGTCATCATCAACCTTCTGAGGAACGCGCTGGACGCCACCAAGGACGTGGCCATGCCGCAGATCGACATCTCCCTTTCGGCGGGGGAAACGGCCTCGCTTGCGGTCCGCGACAACGGCCACGGCATCACCGATCTCGATAATCTTTTCGAGCCATTCTACACCACGAAGAAGCCGGGCGAGGGCGTCGGGCTTGGTCTTGCCATCTCCTCCGGGATCGTGAAGGACTTCGGCGGAAGACTTACGGCGCGCAATGCGACGGGCGGGGGGGCTGTATTCGAGGTTCAGCTCCCCATATTGAGCGCAAGCTCCCAGGCAGCGGAATGAGGTGACCCATGGCGCGCGCGATGAAAGTGGCGATCGTCGATGACGAACAGGACATGCGGCAGTCGATCAGCCAGTGGCTGGCGCTTTCGGGCTTCGACACCGAAACCTATTCGAGCGCCGAGGACGCGCTGAAGTCGATCGGAGCGGACTGGCCGGGTGTCGTGGTCAGCGACATCAGGATGCCCGGCATGGACGGAATGGCCTTCCTGAAGAAGTTGATGAGCCTTGATAGCGGCCTGCCCGTGATCATGATCACCGGCCATGGCGACGTGCCGATGGCGGTCGAGGCGATGCGCGTCGGCGCCTATGATTTCCTTGAAAAGCCCTTCAATCCCGACCGCATGACCGAGCTTGCCAAGCGTGCCAGCCAGTCGCGGCGGATGACGCTCGACAACCGCGCGCTCCGGCGCGAGCTGGCCGATGGCTCCACCATCATGAAGAAGCTGATCGGCACCTCGCCGGCGATGGAGCGTCTGCGCGAGGATATCCTCGATCTTGGCCAGGCCGATGGCCATGTGCTGATCGACGGCGAAACCGGCACCGGCAAGACCCTTGTCGCCCATGCGCTCCATGCGGTCGGGCCGCGAGCGGGCAAGAAGTTCCTCGTCATCAGCTGCGCCGCCTTCGCCGAAGACATGCTCGCGACCCGGCTTTTCGGCCCGATGGACGAAGGCGGGCAAATTCCGCTGGTGGAAGAGGCGAGGGGCGGCACGCTGGTGCTGGAAGACATCGAGGCACTGAGCCAGCCGTTGCAGGCCCGGCTTCTGACCTTCATCAACGATCAGGGCACGCCCGCCGAAACCCGCATCGTCGGCATCTGCAACGACCACGAACAGGGCCGCACCGTCGAAGACGCGCTCCGCCCCGATCTCTACTACCGCCTTGCCGCGCTGAAGATCACGCTGCCGCCTCTGCGCGCCCGTGGGGAAGACATCCTGACGCTCTTCACCCGGCTTGGCGAACAGTTCGCCGATGAATATGGCTGCGACGCGCCGCAGGTGACCGCGCAGGAGGCTGCTCAGCTTCTGCAGGCGCCCTGGCCCGGCAATGTCCGCCAGCTCATCAACGTCGCCGAACGCGCGGTCCTCCAGAACCGCCGCGGCTCAGGCTCCATCGCCTCGCTCCTCATGTCCGAGAACGAAGAGGCGGGGCCGACGATCACCACCGAGGGCAAGCCGCTCAAGGACTATGTCGAAAGCTTCGAGAAGATGCTGATCGACAACACGATGCGGCGGCACAAGGGCTCGATCACTGCGGTGATGGACGAACTTTGCCTGCCGCGCCGGACCCTGAACGAGAAGATGGCGAAATACGGGTTGCAGCGGTCGGACTATCTCTGACCTCAGATCCGGGCGAGGGCGAGCCTGAGGCCAAGCGCCGCGAACCCGGCGGCAAAGATGCGGCGAAGCGCGGTCACCACGGCGGGCCGCGACAGGACATGCGCCCGGAACCGCGCGGCGGCAAGGCCGTAGACGGCGAAGACCGCGAAGGTCATCGCCATGAAGACGAGGCTCAGCCACAGCATCTCTGTCACCGGATGCGCGCCGCTGCTGTCGATGAACTGCGGCAGGAAGGCGAGAAAGAAGATCGAGAGCTTCGGGTTGAGGAGGTTCATCGCGACAGCCGCCGCCACGACCTGCATCGCCGACGGTGTCGGGCCGCCCTCGGCCAGACGCAGGGGGCCGGCATCGCGCAGCACCTGCCACGCCATCCAGAGCAGATAGGCGACGCCGCCGTAGCGCAGCGCTTCGTAAAGGACGGCGCTGGTGTGGAGAAGTGCCGCCAGCCCTGTCACCGCCGCCAGCATGTGCGGAACGGTGCCGAGGGTCGAGGCGAAGGCCGCGAGGACGCCGCCCTTCGGTCCGCGCGAGATGCCGGCGCCAATGGTGTAAAGCGCCCCGGTGCCGGGCGAGGCGATGATGAGGAACGAAGTAAGAAGAAACTCAGGGGAGAGGGTGGACATGGGCGCGCCTTTTCGTTGGGTCGCGCCAAGGCTAGGACCGCCGCCGCCCCCGGTCTTGAACGTTCTTGCGCTGGGACCGTGCGAAGACCGCCGGCGAATAGCCGAACTGCCGGGTGAAGATCCGCGTCAAGTGGCTTTGATCGGCAAAGCCCGCCTCGGCGGCGGCACGCGACAAGGGCAAGCCCGATGCAATCAGCCGCCGTGCCTGCGCCACCTTCAGTTGCAGAAGATAGGCATGGGGCGGCAGGCCGAAAGCGGCGCGAAAGGCGCGGGTCAGGTGAAAGGGGCTGAGGCCGGCGGCGGCGGCAAGGTCGGCCAGCCTCACCCCATCGTCGCGCCGGTCATGGAGATAGTCGCGCGCCATAAGCACGCCGGGCGTATGCGAAGGCTCTGCCGCTGACCGCCCGCTGCAAAGCCGGAGGACTACTTCGCCCAGGGCCGCGTCGAAGGCCATCCGGCCGGCATCGCCCGCAGGCCCGGTCGCCGCGCGGTAAAGCTCATCGAATAGTCCGGGCAGGTCCGTCCCTTCGATCACCGGCCGGGTGAACTCCTCGCCGGTGCCGCCAGCAAGCCCCGCACGGGCGGTGGCCACCAGTCCGGGATCGAGATAGAGCATGGTCCAGACCCGCGCGCCGCCGATGGGGCGGCCGTCATGCACCTCTCCGGGGTTCACGGTGACAAGTGCGCCCGGCCCGGATTCCACCTCGCCCCGACCGCTGGCCGAGGCCTGCGCGCCCCGCAGGATCAGCCCGATCCCGAACTGGTCGTGGCTGTGGCGCGGAAAGGCGCGCGCCGACCGCGCCGCAACGGCGAGGACGCCCTCGGCGATGCAGGGCAGGGGGCGGAATACCTCCGCCGGACGGGAACGACAGGGCGTTGAGCGCGGCATCTGACGCGAGACTGCCCGATCCGAAACCCGATGTCACCCGCCCCGGCATATGCCCGCCCCCCGCGAGCCGACCCGATTTGATATTGTCATTTTGTGACATTCCCCGCTAAGGTGCGGAGGCGCTGATCCCGCCTTTTTGGCGACGGTCCGCATCACCAGATTCTCTGCCTTCCGGCGTCCGGGCATTAGCCATGAGGGCGCGGGAACGGCAGGCCGAATGGCCGCAAGGCCGAACACATCGCCCCGCGCCCTGATGAGGGCAGGGGCCCGAATGGGCGCCCGCCGGGCGTCCGGGACAAAACCGCGATGAAACGCGAGAGGGCAGAGCAGGAAGAGCGGATCAGGCCGATGGCCGCCGCACCCATGCTTTCCCCGGTAGTCATCGCCTCAGCGATTGAACGCAGACCTTCCTCAGGCCCTTCGGGGCCAGCGCGATTGCCTGCGTTCGGAAAGTATACATGGCCAAGAAAATGCTCATCGACGCCACCCACGCGGAAGAGACCCGCGTCGTGGTGGTGGACGGAAACAAGGTCGAGGAATTCGACTTCGAGACCGTCAACAAACGCCAGCTAGCCGGCAACATCTACCTCGCCAAGGTTACCCGCGTCGAACCCTCGCTCCAGGCGGCCTTCGTCGATTACGGCGGCAACCGGCACGGCTTCCTCGCCTTCTCGGAAATCCACCCGGATTACTACCAGATCCCGGTCGCCGACCGGCAGGCGCTTCTGGAAGAAGAGCGCGCCTATGCCGCCGAGATGGACGCCGAGGATTCGCGGCGTCGCCGCTCGCGCCGCTCTGAACGGGCGCAGCCCGAGGCGGTGGCCAGCGAGGACAAGGTCGTGTCGAGCGACGACATCCCCGGCATGGCCGTCGTCGATCTGAGCGACGAAAACGGCGAGGCCGATGAGGCAGCACCCGAAGCCGAGGTGCAAGCCGAACCGGCAGCCGAAGCCGCGCCCCAGCCCGAGGCGGGCGAGGAGCGGCGCGAGCGTGACGAACCCTATGTCGCCGCCGACCATGCCTCGGACACCGATGATGAGATTGAATCCATCGCCGAAGAGGATGTGGCCGAGGAAATCCGCCAGCCGAGAAAGCCCCGGCCGCGGAAGTACAAGATCCAGGAAGTGGTCAAGGTGCGCCAGATCATGCTGGTGCAGGTCGTCAAGGAAGAACGCGGCAACAAGGGCGCGGCGCTGACCACCTACCTGTCGCTCGCCGGCCGCTACTGCGTCCTGATGCCCAACACCGCGCGTGGTGGCGGCATTTCCCGCAAGATCACCAATGCAGCCGACCGCAAGAAGCTGAAGGAAATCGCCGGCGAGATCGAGGTGCCGATGGGCGCCGGTCTCATCATCCGCACCGCCGGTTCGCAGCGCACCAAGGCCGAGATCAAGCGCGACTACGAATACCTGATGCGGCTCTGGGAACAGATCCGCGACCTGACGATGAAGTCCATCGCCCCGGCGCCGATCTACGAGGAAGGCGACCTCATCAAGCGGTCGATCCGCGATCTTTACAACAAGGACATCGACGAGGTTCTGGTCGAGGGCGCGGAAGGCTACCGCGCCGCCAAGGACTTCATGAAGATGATCATGCCGTCGCACGGCAAGAACGTGAAGAACTACAGCGAGCAGCTGCCGCTCTTCGCCCGTTTCCAGGTCGAAAGCTACCTTGCCGGCATGTTCAACCCGGTCGTGCAGTTGAAATCCGGCGGCTACATCGTCATCGGCGTGACCGAGGCGCTGGTTGCCATCGACGTGAACTCCGGCCGCGCCACCAAGGAAGGCTCGATCGAGGAAACCGCGCTCAAGACCAACCTTGAGGCGGCGGAAGAAGTTGCCCGGCAATTGCGCCTCCGCGACCTTGCAGGCCTCATCGTCATCGACTTCATCGACATGGAGGAGCGCAAGAACAACGCCTCCGTCGAGAAGCGGCTGAAGGACAAGCTGAAGACCGACCGCGCCCGCATCCAGGTTGGCCGCATCTCGGGCTTCGGCCTCTTGGAGATGAGCCGCCAGCGCCTGCGGCCCGGCATGCTGGAATCCACGACGCAACCTTGCGCCCATTGCCACGGCACCGGCATCATCCGTTCCGACGACAGCCTGGCCTTGCAGATCCTGCGCCAACTGGAAGAGGAGGGCACCCGGAAGCGCTCGCGCGAGGTGCTGCTGAAAGCGCCGGTCGCGGTCATCAACTTCCTCGTCAACCAGAAGCGCGAGCATATCGCCCAGATCGAGCTTCGCTACGGCATGGCCGTGCGGCTCGAGGCGGTCCCGTCGCTCGTCAGCCCGGATTACGAGATCGAGAAGTTCAAGACGGCGACGCGCAGCGTCCCCGAGGTGACAAGTCCGGTCGTCTCTGTCGATGCCCTCAGGATCGAGGACGAGGCGGAGGAAGAGGAAGACATCGTCGAAGTCGCCGAAGATGCGGATGAGGCCGAAGAGGCGCAGCCCGCCGCTTCGGGCGAAACCGATCCCAGCCGCAAGAAGAAGCGCCGGCGTCGGCGTCGGCGGAAGGGTGGAAACGGCAATCAGCGCGACGACGGCGCCGAGGCCGGTTCCTCCGACAGCGACGATGAGGACGAGGGCAGCGAGGCCGACGGCGAAGATGCCGCAGCCGAGGCGACGCCCGCCGACGGGGTTCCGGTCGAGGACGTGCCGGCACCGAAGAAGCGCAGCGTCAGTCGCAGCTCGCGCAGCCGGAAGTCGAAGGTCGAGCCTGCCGAGGCCGCGCCTGAAGCGGTCGCCGAGGCCGTCGTCGCCGAGGCACCTGCCGAGGTGACGGAAAAGCCGAAGTCACGCTCGCGGAGCCGCAAGCCCAAGGCCGATGCCGCCCCGGCGGAAGCCGAGGCTGCCGCGCACGAAGCCGCAGCGCCCGACGCCGAGGCCAAGCCGAAGCCCAGCCGGTCGCGCAGGAAGAAGACCGACGAGGCGCCCGTGGCCATTGCCGAACCGGTGGCCGAGCTTGTCACCGAAAGCGCGGCCGTCGCCGTCGCCCCGGTGCCGATGCCGGAACCCGCGCCGCACCGGCCCGAGGACGGCCCGCAGGCCGATCCCGGCGAGGCAGCGGAGGCGGAGAACAAGCCCCGTCGCCGTGGCTGGTGGTCGCTCGGTCGCTGAAGGCGCCACAGAAACCAAAGAACGCCGGGCCATGCGCCCGGCGTTCGTCTTTTCAGGAAGGCCCGACGCTCTTGTGAACAACCGCGACGCAATGTCCCGTGACGGCGGGCGCGGCATCGGCTAAGCCTCACATCCATGTTGGAGACCGGCATCATCACGGGCGGCTTCGGGCTGGCGGCGCTGATCGCGCTGCTGGCTGGTGTCCTGTCGTTCCTCAGCCCCTGCGTGCTGCCGATCGTGCCGCCGTACATCGCCTACATGGGCGGCATCTCCATGCGCGACCTTGCGGCCGAGGATGCCGACCATCGCGCCGCGCGGTGGCGGACGCTGGCGGCTGCGGCCTTCTTCGTCCTCGGCCTCTCGACCGTTTTCCTGCTTTTAGGCTTCGCCGCCTCGGCCTTCGGGCGGTACATTGCGCAGTGGCTCGACTGGTTCAACCTCATTGCCGGGATCACCATCATGGTCTTCGGCGCGCATTTCCTCGGCATCTTCCGCATCGGTTTTCTCGACCGCGAGATACGGATGGATGCCGGCGACCGGGGCGGGTCGGCCTTCGGCGCCTATGTCCTCGGCCTCGCCTTCGCCTTCGGCTGGACACCCTGCATCGGCCCGCAGCTTGGCATGATCCTGTCGCTGGCCGCGCAAGGGGATTCCGTCGGGCGCGGCCTCGGGCTTCTGGGCATCTACGCCATCGGCCTCGGCATTCCCTTCCTTCTCGTCGCAGCCTTCTTCCCGCGCCTGACCGGCGCGCTCGGGTTCCTCAAGCGCCACATGGGCCGGATCGAGCGGATCATGGGCCTTCTCCTATGGACCATCGGCCTTCTGATGCTGACAGGCGGCTTCAGCCAGTTTTCCTACTGGCTTCTCGAAACCTTCCCCGCACTCGCGCTGATCGGCTGACCCGGAAAAACCTCAGCGCGTCCAGCGCAATTCTCCGTCAAGCCGCCCGTCGCGGACATGGCCGCGCAGAACGTTGAGACGGATGAAGCGCGAGTCCCGGACCGACTGGTCGGCGAAATCTATTACGCGAACCTCATCGGCAAGCTGAAGTACGGCTTCGGAAAAATCCTTCCGCGGCTGGTGGTTCGGCGCAAGTGCCGCGTATTTCGAGAAATCGACGCGGTAGGAGCGGTTGTCGGGCGCGGCATTGGTGTTGATCTCGACCGCGACGCCGCCAAGGACGCCGGCCACCTCTTTCGCCAGCTGCCCGATCTGCCAGGTCCAGGCCTGCGACCCCACATTGACCTCGACCATCCGGTCGCCGCCACGCGTGACCGCCCATTCGATGGCCCGTGCCATGTCCTCGACATGGATCAATGGCCGCCAGGGCGAGCCGTCCGACAGGACCTCGATCCGCCCGGTCCGAAGCGCGGTCGCGACGAAGTCATTGAGGACGAGGTCGAGGCGCAGCATCGGGCTTGCGCCGCAGGCGGTGGCAAAACGCAAGGAAGTGACCGTAAAGCCCTCCGCCGCGATGGGGCGCAAGCCGACTTCCGTCGCCACTTTTGACCGTGCATAGGCGGTCAGCGGGTTCAGCGTGTCGGTCTCTTTCCGGAAACTGTCCGATCCGGCGCCGTACATTGAACACGAACTGGCAAAGACGAACCGACTCACACCCGCCGCTTTCGCCGCCCGCGCGGCGGCCAGAACCGCCTCGGAATTGATGTCCGCCGTCGCCGCCTCGAACTCCTTGCCGATGGGGTCGTTGGACACCGCGGCAAGCGCCACGACCGCATCGTAGCCGGCAAAATCATCTGCCTTCAGGTCGCGCACATCGGCGCTGCGCTGGCTGGCGAAAACGCTGTCGGGAAAGCCCGCTGCTTCTGAACCGTCGAACCAGTTTGCATCGATTCCATGCACTTCCGCGCCCGGAATGGCCCGGACCAGATGGGCGGCGGCAACCGGCCCGACATAGCCCCGGTGCCCCACAAGCAGGATCTTCATCTTGGCAAACGTCCTCCGAACAATGCGCGCGCCGAAACGATCGGCAGCCAATGCCTGAACTGGCGACAAACCGTGTCACGTCAACGGCCTGCATTGGCATAGCTGTAGCGAACAAGCGGCCTTTGTGCTACCCCGACGACCGGGGGCTGACGCTGCCGCAAACGGTCCGGGGGGGATCGGGGGCGGTCAGGACAAGATGTCGGCCGGGCGATTTCTGTCTCCGTTCGGCCCGGGTTTTGGAAGGAGCGTTTTGATGAAATGCGTCATTCTGGCCGGCGGGCTGGGCACCCGGCTGGCAGAGGAAACGGTGCGCATTCCAAAGCCGATGGTCGAGATCGGCGGAAGGCCGATACTGTGGCACATCATGAAGATCTACGCCGCCCACGGCATCACCGATTTCGTGATCTGCTGCGGCTACAAGGGCTATGTCATCAAGGAATACTTCGCGAACTATTACCTCCACGGCGCCGACGTGACCTTTGACCTGAGGAAGGGCACGACCGAGGTCATTACCAACCAGACCGAACCCTGGCGTGTGACGCTGATCGACACCGGGCAGGATTCGATGACCGGCGGGCGACTGCGCCGGGTGATGCCTTACCTGAAGGATGAAGAAGCCTTCTGCATGACCTATGGCGACGGTGTCGGAAACGTCGATGTGACCAGCCTTCTGGCCTTTCACAAGTCGCATGGCAGGATGGCCACCGTCACCGGCGTGCCGCCCGCCGCCCGCTTTGGTCGCCTGGACATCCAGAACGGCGGCGTGCGCGAGTTTTCCGAAAAGCCCGCCGATGACGGTGGCGTGATCAACGGCGGCTATTTCGTCCTGTCGCCCAAGGTCGCAAAATACCTTGAGGATGATGCGACGATCTGGGAACGCGCGCCTTTGATGAGCCTCGCCCGCGATGGCGAGCTGATGGCCTACGAACACAAGGGCTTCTGGCAGCCGATGGACACGATCCGCGAACGGCAGGAGCTTGAGGCGCATTGGGCGAGCGGCAAGGCGCCGTGGAAGATCTGGTAAGGACCGCATTCATGCAGGAGATGCGCGTGACGACATTCCCGAAATGCCGCCATTGCGGCAGCGAAATGCCGATGACCTTCGTGGATCTCGGGCTTTCGGCGGTGGCCAATTCCTACGTCCCCTTCGCCAGGAAGGACGAGCCTGAGCCGAAATACACACTGCACACCCGCGTCTGCCAATCCTGCTGGCTGGTGCAGGTCGATGAGGATGTGCCGGCGGACAAGATCTTCACCTCAGACTATGCCTATTTCTCCTCCTTCTCGGACTCATGGCTCGCCCATGCCCGCCGTTATGCCGAGATGATGGCGAAGCGGCTGAACCTCGGGCCCGAAAGCCTCGTGATCGAGATTGCCTCGAACGACGGATACTTGCTGAAGAACTTCGTTGCCGCGGGCGTGCCCGTCCTTGGCATCGAGCCTTCGGGTTCGGTCGCAGCGGCGGCGGAAAAGATCGGCGTGCCGACCATCGTCGAATTCTTCGGCGAGGCGCTCGCGAAGCGGCTTTACGACGATGGCCGCCGCCCCGACCTCATCTGCTCGGCCAATGTCCTCGCCCATGTCCCCGACATCAACGATTTCGTCGCAGGCATCGCCACGCTTTTGACGGGGGAGGCGATCTACACCGTCGAATTCCCGCATCTCCTGCGCCTCATTCAGGAGGTGCAGTTCGACACGATCTATCACGAACATTATTCCTACCTCTCGCTTCTCGCGGTCGAAAAGGTCTTTTCCGACAAGGGTCTGCGCGTCTTTGATGTGGAGGAACTGCCGACCCATGGCGGCTCTCTCCGCGTCTATGCCTGCCGGAAGGAGGCCGCGCACAGGGAAGAACCGGGCGTCGCCAAGGTCCGCGCCGACGAGGCGGCGGCACGGCTCGACAGCCCGGAAGGCTACAAGGGCTTTGCCGAAAAGGTGCAGGAGGTCCGCCACGGCCTTCTGGAGTTCCTCAACAGCGCCCGCGACCAGCACAAGACCGTCGCCGCCTATGGCGCGGCGGCCAAGGGCAACACGCTTTTGAACTACTGCCAGATCGGGCCGGACCTCATCGCCTATTGCGTCGACAAGAACCCGGCCAAGCAGAACACGCTCCTGCCCGGTAGCCGCATCCCGGTCCACGATGTCGGGCTGTTGCGGGTGAATGCGCCCGATTTCGTGCTGATACTGCCCTGGAACCTCAAGGATGAGGTGATCCGGCAGCTGGCCGATCTCCGCAGGCAGGGAACCCGCTTCGTGACCGCCGTGCCCGAGACCACAATTTCGGCATGAGCGTCCTGCGCGTCCTCGTCACCGGCGCGACCGGGCTGATCGGGCGGCATCTCGCCGCGCCGCTCATCCCGCGCGGGATTGAGGTCGTGACGCTGAGCCGGTCCGGTGGCGACGTGAGCGGCGATCTTCTGGCCGACCCTGAGGGCGTGGTCGAACGGGCGGGGGCGACACATCTCATCCACCTCGCCTGGCATGATGCGCCTGTCGCGCGGATGACGGCGCCGGAAAACCTCGACTGGGCGGTGGCGTCCCTGCGCCTTCTCCGCGCCTTCGCGGCACGGGGCGGCAAACGTGCCGTCATGGTCGGCTCCTGCGCCGAATACGACTGGTCCGGGGCAGGGCGCCTGTCCGAGAACACGCTCCTGAAGCCCGCCACCCCCTACGGTGCCGCCAAGGCCGGCACCGGAATCGCCGCCCTCGGCCTTGCCGGATCTCTGGGGCTGTCGCTGGTCTGGGCGCGGCCCTTCTTCATCTACGGGCCGGGTGAACCAAAGGGCCGGCTCTTCGGCGACATCCTCAAGGGACTTGCGGCCGGCGAGACGGTGGATTGCACCGATGGCCTCCAAAGGCGTGACTTCCTTCATGCCGCCGATGTGGCCGGGGCGCTCGTGCACCTCCTGGCCTCGGGCCTTGAAGGCCCGGTCAACATAGGCTCCGGCCAAGCTGTCGAAGTGCGCGAGATGATCGGCACGCTCGCCCGCGCGCTTGGCCGCGAACACCTGATCCGCCTTGGCGCAAGGCCGCGACCGCTTGACGACCCGCCGCTGATAGAGGCAGATGTGACGCGGCTTGCATCGACCGGCTTCCGCCCGGTTCATGACATCGAAAGCGGCATCCGCGCCGTCCTCACCGCCGAAGGGATGCCTGCATGATCACCGCGCTGCAATCGCGCCCCGGCCTCTGGCGGTTCGTCAAGTTCCTGTTCGTAGGCGTTCTCAACACCGCCTTCGGCTTTCTTGCCTATGCCTTCTTCCTGCGCGTCGTGCATCTGCCCTGGGCTTGGGCGCTTGCCGTCTCATACATCTTCGGGGTCCTTTGGAATTTCATGACCCACGGCAAGATCGTCTTCATGACCCAAGGCCTCCGGCGGCTGCCGCTCTATGTGCTTGCCTATGTTGTGATCTACACCATCAACAAGCTGGCGCTCCACGTCTTGATTGACAACCTCGGGGTCTCGGATCTCTGGGCGCAGGCAATCCTCGTCCTGCCGATTGCGATGGTGGCCTTTGTCCTCGTGTCGCTGGCGCTGACCGGTCGGTTGCCCTTTGCCGGGCTGGGCAAGGCCGGCACGGACTGAGTGCCGTTGCGGCGCCGTGTTCAGGCCGCGAAGAAATTCCGTACAAGTTGGTAAAGCCCCCAGAGCATCAGGGCGACGGATAGCCATGCACCCGCGCCCAGAGGACCCATGGCGAGAAGCGACCGCGCGATGCCCGGGCGCGTCGGGCTGCCGGACCGTTTCTCGGCCATCGCTGCCAGACGTGTGGCGTTGATGAGGATGCCCGCCACCACCAGCGCGGTCAGGGCGATGCCGAACACAAACCAGAGGATGCGCGTTGTCAGCCCCGCGAAATAGCCAAAGTGGATCGGATCGGCGGCGGCAGACACGCGCTGGTGCAGCGACAGATCCTCGCCACGGTAGGTCGCGACAACTGCCAGTGTCGTCGGATCGACATGGACCGAATTTTCGGTATCCCGCACCAGAAGCGCGGTCATCTGGCCCTGGAAAAGCAGTGGCTCGGATACCGTGCGCGGCAGTGACATTGCCGAGATGTTAAAGCCGGGCATGGCTGCCTCTGCCACCTGCACCGCTGCATCCAGCCGGGCGCCGTCGAAACCTGCCGGCAACAGGCCGGCACGCTTTTCGGTCCTGTGCGAGAACTCCGTCCGCGCACCCAGACCGAGGTTTTCGACGAAGTACCACAGCGACGTGGCGGACAAGGGAATGAAGAAAATCAGCGACCAGACGGCAATCAGCCGGTGCAGGTCGCTCAGCGTCGCCCGGCGCCGCCCGCCAAAGCGCGGCATCCGGAAAAAGCCGGCCCAGAAACGCCGATAGGTGCAAAGCCCCGCGATCACCGCGGCGGTCAGCGGCAAGGCAAGGACCGTCACCAGGAACTTGCCCTTGCGCCCTTCGATGAACAGGCTTTCATGGAGCACCAGCAAGGCGTTATGAAAACTGAAGGTCGATGTCTCGCCCTGCACGACGGCGCGGTAGGGATCGACCCAGATGAAATGGTCGCCAGGATCGCCGGGTTTCAGCATCACCACCAGGTCGGCGGTTCGCGGCCCCTCATCCCGAACGACCCGCACGATCGACCAACCGGGTCGATCTGCGGCAGCCGCGTCGTAGACGCGGCCCCATGGCAGCTTGCCACCCTCCGCCGGAACGACCCGCATCGCTGAATAACGCAGCCAGTCGATCTCATTTGCGAACACCAGAAGTGTCCCGGTGATGAAAATGAAGCCGAGATACAGCGACAAGGTCAGGCCGAAGACAGAGTGGAGCCAGTGCCAGTTCACGGATCTGCGCTTCAGGTCGGACATCAACGGGAATTCCCTTTCGTTATTCTCGCTGGATCGTGGCACCGGATTAAGGCGGCCCGCCCACATATGCCCTGTGCCGGCTCTTCCCGGCAAGCGACGTCGCGCAAAGGAACAAGCTTCCAGCCGTGGAAACCGGCCGCAATCTCAGGGCCGCGTCGGCCGGTTGGTGCCACGTGTGGGTTCCAATCGCTCAATCTCTTCCCGCCTTCACCCGGCGCGCACTCCGGAACCGAAGCAATGCCTGATGCCCCTGTCATCTTGCATACAGTGGGTTGCGGGCAGCGGCTTTGGCAAGCAGGTCTTCGAAGACGAAGCAGCGGCCTTGCTTTGATCGCAGGAACGCAACAATCGGGGTTTTTGGGGAGGAAGTGCGCATGACTGTTTACAGTATCTGACCTGGAAAGCCTCAAGGATGCTGTCTGCCTGTCTTTTCACCGCATGATCGCCGCCGTCCAACCTGACCGACCGTTACCTCTTTCCGGAAGCAGACGAACCGCAAAAGGCGGACACTTCGAGAACGCCGGTCATCGCCTGCGTGCTCCCGGCCGGACCCAGTCCGGCGTGTAGTGCAGGATGCGCCGGCCGGGGAAGGCCTGCTTCAGCGCCTCCAAATCCATAGTGCCGGTGTCACGGAGGTATATGGGTCCGCTGCCGGCCAGGTTGAGATCGTTCAACATCAGTGCGCTTCCAGGATCGCCGACCTCGGTGAACAGGACGATGTCATTGCCGAAGGTGCCGCGGGCCTCCTCGGTTCGGAACAGGCTGTAGAACCCGTTGTAGTCGTGAAACTTCGCAACGCCGCGCCAGGGCATGAAGACCAGTATCCCGAAGAGACAGCAGACCGCCACCGCCGCATCGAGGCGGAGACACTCCGCTCCGTCGCGCCGCGCGACCCGGGCGCACAGCGCTTCGCAGCCGCGGGCGGAAAGGTAGAAGAACGGAAAGGCGGCGATGAACCAGTAACGCGGCCCCAGATGGTAGGTGTCGCCATACCAGTAGAGCGCCATCACCACGATGACGACTGCCGCGACGAGGATCATCGCGAGGTCAAAGCCACCTTTCCGTTGCCAGATGAGATAGGCAAAAAGCAGCGCCAGCGATCCGATCGGCCAGCCCAGCATCTCGAACTGCAGGCTGACGATCGAGTTGATGGTGTTGAGAACCGCCTCAAGCGGGCTGTGCCCGACCCAGAGGTCGAGCGCTAGCCAGCCGCCCGGAGGACCGATGTCGGGCCCGAAACCGTAGGCATTGGCACCCGGCCCCCAGGTCCGGTTGATGTAGTCGCTCAGGGGCATGAGCAGCGGATGTCCGGTGATAAGCGCGTTGTAGGCAAGAAACACCATCACCGCGGCGATGCAGCCTGCCGAGTACTGTATCGCCCGAAGCCAGGGCTGCCGTCGCCCGGTGACGATCCAGAGGCCGGTGAGGATGCCGATTACCAGCCCGTCCATCGGCCGCGCAGCGAAGATCAGGCCCATCGCCAACCCGGCGATGACCATGGCGCGGGCAGACCGCTTGCCCGTGTCCTCCGACCGGAGGATCAGCCACCAGGCGAAAAGGATCAGCGCCAGCGTCATGGTATGCGGCATGAGCGAGGCTGCCGCCGACAGAAGCCAGGGCGACGTGGCCATCAACAGCGCCACCAGATCGCCCGCATCCGTCCCCGCGCGGCGGCGGGTGATGTCATAGGCGAGGAGCACCGACAGCCCCGCAAGGAGCGGATTGAGAAGCCATGGTACCCCGGCAAGGATGCCAAGCGCCAGGAATGCAGGCCATCCCGGCTGGGTCGAGGAGAACCAGCGCCCGTCCTGCACCTCGATGAGGTAGTAGTCGAGCCCTGGCCAGGCCGCCTCGGGCGGGGCAGGCAACGTCAGGGCGCCGCTCGCGAAGGTCCGCGCCTGAAAGAGGTAGGCCACCTCGTCCTCGACATGCGGCATCCGCTCGAACGCGAACCACGACAGCGCCGCCGAGGCGATCACTGTCAGGACCGCCGGAACGATCGGGGAGATGCGGGTCACCCCGGTCATCGGGGTCCGGACCTGCGTCATGGCGAAGAGGATGGCCAAGTGCGTGGCAATCAGCGCGCCGCCGATCGCGACATGAGCAAGGTAGGACAGAAGCGAGCCGTGACCGAGGTAGCCGAGGATCGGTACCGCGAATGCCGTCGTCAGAGCCATGAAGAGAAGAACGTTGCCCGACCCAAGCCGCGCACTCGCCAGCGCCGCGATGCGACCGGGTCCGAGGCTGACGGTCGCCACGATCGCCACCAGCGCCTCTGCCGCAAGCACCGCCACCATCAGCCAGTCAACCGGGCCGCCGGGCCTCAGCTTGAGGCCGGGGAACCAGAGCGGATCGGTGAGGTAAAGCTGCGCGCCGCCGCCGAGGATCAGCGTCGCGGCGAGGAGCCCGAAGACCGGAGCGCCGCGCCTGACCGAATAGCCGAAGACGTACAGCGCCACCGCCAGCACCGACAGAGCCCAGAGGTGCATCGGTTGCAAGCCGGAGGCCGCAAACCGGTCAGGCGCCATGCCGGGCACCAGCACGGTCCCGGCCACAAGCGCCAGCGCCGAGATCATCGCGAGGCCGGCGGACATCCGCAGCAGCGACGAGGGCAGTGAATTCATGCTTTGCGCGGCGTCAGCTTGGTGACGCTGCCGCTTGCCTTGCTTGCGGTCGCGACCGTTTCATCAATATTGATCAGCTCCTTTTCGACCACGCTCGGCCCGCCGCGCACCTGATTGTGGATCGCCGTGATGTATTCGCCAAGCATGCCAATGAAGAGAAGCTGGACCCCCGACAGGAAGAAAAGCGCCACGATGATCGTTGTGGTCCCGCGTGGGGCGACGCCGAATCCCACCAGCCACGCCAGGACCGAAAAGATCGAGAGCATGATCGACAGGATGGCGATACCGAAACCGACAAAGGTACAGAACCGCATCGGAGCCTTGGTGAATGCAAAGATCGCGTTCAGTGCCTGGTCGATCAGCATCAGCAGGTTGTGCTTGCTGACGCCGCGCTTCCGCGCCTTCCAGGTATAGGGAATGATGACCTTCCTGAAACCGACCGAGGCGATGATGCCCCGGATATAGGGATAGTGGTCATTGTGGCTGAGAACCGCGTCCAGCACCTTGCGGTCGATTAGCTGGAACTCGCCCACGTCCGGCGACAGTTCGAAATCCGACAGCCAGTTGACGATCCGGTAGAAGATCTTGCGCGCCGTGCGCAAGACGAAGCCTTCCTCGCGCGTCGAACGCGCCCCGGCGACGACGTCATAGCCGCTTTCCCAAAGCTTCACGAATTCCGGAATATGCTCTGGCGGGTCCTGCAGGTCGACCGGCAGCATGCAGAGCGTTGCGTCGCCCGTGGCATGTCTCAGACCGTTGAAGGTGGACTTGTAGACGCCGAAGTTGCGGGCATTGATCACGACCTTGACGGTCGGGTCCTTCGCCGCGATCGCCCTCAGGATCTCGATCGTCCGGTCGGAAGAGGCGTTGTCGACGAAGATATGCTCGCGCTCGTAATTCGGCAGGTCGCGGTCGAAGATCGCCTTGACCGTCTCGTAGCAGGTCTCGACGTTGTCTTCTTCATTGTAGCAAGGCGATACGATGGTGATCTTCTTCATCATGCAAACCCGGGCGCCACGGCGCGAGAAAAGGAAGACCCCTGCGGCGGGGTCGCCGACTCGAATGGCGGAACTCTAGTCTACTCAATTCGCGAATCCTTGCAAATTCAGCGGGCTAGGGGGCTGACCCAAAGTGGAATGGTTAAAGCACTGGTCAACTGCCGGATTGTCGCCCGATCTGGAACAATCTTCAGCGCCGCCCGGTCCGGGGTTTCTTCGAATTTCGCTAAATCTCTTTCGCAATGTGTAAATCCATGCCCGCGACCGGCGATATACTCCCTGCCAAGCCAAGGAGGAATCGGATGCCGCTCACCATGAATCGCGAGGTTTTCATCACCTGTGCCGTCACCGGCTCAGGCGGCACGCAGGACCGCAGCCCGCATGTGCCGCGCTCGCCGGCTGAGATTGCGAATTCGGCCATTGACGCAGCGAAGGCCGGCGCCGCCATCGTCCATTGCCACGTCCGCGACCCGGAGACTGGCAAGCCCTCGCGCGATCTGAAGTATTACCGCGAAGTCACGGAACGCATTCGCGATTCCGCCACCGACGTCGTCCTGAACCTGACCGCCGGCATGGGCGGCGACATCGTCTTCGGCGGCGTCGAAAGCCCGCTGCCGCCGGTCAAGGGCACCGACATGGTGGGTGCGACCGAGCGCATGGAGCATGTCGCCGACTGCCTGCCTGAGATCTGCACGCTCGACTGCGGCACGATGAACTTCGCCGAAGCCGATTACGTGATGACCAACACGCCCGGCATGCTCCGCGCCATGGGCAAGATGATGACCGACCTTGGCGTCCTGGCTGAGGTCGAGGCTTTCGACACCGGCCATCTCTGGTTCGCGAAGGAACTGGTGAAGGAAGGCGTGCTGAAGAACCCGGCACTCGTCCAGCTTTGCATGGGTGTGCCGTGGGGCGCGCCGAATGACCTCAACACCTTCATGGCCATGGTCAACAACGTGCCCTCCGACTGGAACTGGTCGGCCTTCTCGCTTGGCCGCGACCAGATGGCCTATGTCGCGGCGGCGGTCCTTGCCGGCGGCAACGTGCGGGTAGGGCTTGAGGACAACCTCTGGCTCGGCAAGGGCCAGCTTGCGACCAACGCCCAGCTTGTCGAGCGCGCGGTGACCGTGATCGAGACGATGGGCGCGCGTGTCATCACCCCCGCCGAGGTGCGGACCCGTCTTGGCCTGACCAAGCGTGCGCCCCGGTCGCGCTAGGATGCCGACCGTCCTCCTCTACGGTGACAGCAACACCTTCGGCACCCCGCCGATGGCATCCCTGGGCGAGGACCGCCGCTTCGATGCCGCGACCCGCTGGCCGGGCGTGGTGCGGGCGGCGCTTGGGCCGGAGGTCACCGTGATCGCGGAAGGCCATCCGGGCCGCACCACGGTTCATGATGACCCGGTCGAGGGCGCGCATCGGAACGGCCTCACCATCCTGCCGGCGATCATCGAAAGCCACCGGCCGGTGGACCTCGCTGTCCTGATGCTCGGCACCAATGACCACAAGAACCGCTTCGCCCTGAACGGCTTTGACATTGCCTCCGGGGCGCTGCGGCTCATCGAAGAGATGCAGGCCTCACGCCATGTGAAGCGCATCCTCTGGATCTGTCCGCCGCCGCCCCTGGAACGCGGCTGCCTCGCCGAGATGTTCGAAGGCGCCGAGGCACGGGGGCGGTCTGTCGCCGGGCACATGAAGGCCATGGCGGCAGAGCTTGGTGTCAGTTTTATCGACGCAGGTGAGATCATCGCCGTCGACCCGCTCGACGGCGTGCATCTGAACGAAAGCGCCCATGCAACGCTTGGATCAGCCGTCGCGGCGCGGCTGAAGGAAATGCTGAAAGCGTAAGGCAGAATGCCCGACAGCTGTCGGGACGGATGTCCGACGCTTGCGGTACGGAAAAGGGACGGCCCCGTGCGGGCCTCGGAATGGAAGGGAAGCGGGAGATGGCGCGCAAGGCGGCAATCATCGGGGGCGGGGTCATCGGCGGCGGCTGGGCCGCACGGTTCCTCCTCAACGGCTGGAACGTCGCGGTCTTCGACCCGGACCCGGAAGCGGAGCGCAAGATCGGCGAGGTCATGGCCAACGCCCGCGCCGCCTTGCCCGCACTTTCGGATGTTCCCCTGCCGCCGGAAGGCACCCTGAGCTTCGCCGGCACTATCACGGAAGCCGTGGAAGGCGCTGATTACATTCAGGAATCAGTGTCAGAGCGGCTTGAGCTGAAACACCGCGTCTTCGCCCAGATCCAGCAGAGCTCGCATGGTGTGCCGATCGGCTCCTCCACCTCCGGCTTCAAGCCCTCGGAGCTACAGGAAAACGCCGCCGATCCTTCGGTGATCCTCGTCGCGCACCCCTTCAACCCGGTCTATCTTCTGCCCCTGGCCGAGGTTGTGCCAAGCCCGAAGTCGGACGCGAAAGTCGTTGAAAAGGCAAAGGAAATCCTCCGAGAGATCGGCATGTTTCCGCTCCATGTGAGGAAGGAAATCGACGCCCATATCGCCGACCGCTTCCTCGAAGCCGTCTGGCGCGAGGCGCTCTGGCTCGTCAAGGACGGCGTCGCCACGACCGAGGAGATCGACGAGGCGATCCGCATGGGCTTTGGCCTCCGCTGGGGTCAGATGGGCCTCTTCGAGACCTACCGTGTGGCAGGTGGCGAGGCCGGCATGAAGCACTTCATGGCCCAGTTCGGCCCGTGCCTGAAATGGCCCTGGACCAAACTCATGGATGTGCCTGAATTCACTGATGAGTTGGTCGATCTGATCGCCGGCCAGTCCGACGCGCAGTCGGGCAAATACTCGATCCGCGAGCTAGAGCGCATCCGCGACGGCAACCTCATCGGTTTCCTCCGGGTACTTAAGGACCGCGACTGGGGCGCGGGCCGGGTGCTGAAGGAACATGACCGGATGCTCGCTGCACAACTCCCCGCGCCGCCGAAGGCCGAGGCGCTGGTGATGGCGCATATGCAGGTGCTGCCGGGCTGGATCGACTACAACGGCCATATGACGGAAAGCCGGTATTTGTTCGCGAGTTCGGAGACTTGCGACAACTTCCTGAGGTTGATCGGCGCCGACATGGACTATGTGAAGGGCGGCCATTCCTACTACACGGCTGAGTCCCATATCATCCACGCGGGCGAGGCGAAGCTTGGCGACCGGCTGACCGGCACGCTTCAGGTCCTTCATGCCGACGACAAGCGCCTCCATGTCTTCATCTCGATCCTCAAGGGCGATGAGCCGGTTGCGACGGTCGAGCAGATCCTCCTCCATGTCGACATGAAGGCCGGCAAGACCTGTGCGGCGGCGCCTGAGGTGCTGGCGAAGCTCATGCCCATCGCCGAGGCCCACAAGGCGCTTCCAAAGCCCGCCAGTGCCGGGCGCCACGTCGGCCAAAGGAGGGCATGAGATGGATTTCGGACTGACCGACGAACAAAGGATGATTGTCGAGACGACGCGGAGCTTCGTCGAGACCGAGCTTTACCCCCATGAGGCCGAAGTTGAACGCTCCGGCCACCTTTCCATGGACCTGATAAAAGAACTGCAGGCCAAGGCGATGGCCGCCGGTCTTTATGCGGCAAACATGCCCGAGGAGGTCGGCGGCGCCGGTCTCGATACGCTCTCTTGGCTCCTCTACGAAAAGGAGCTTGGCCGCGCCAACTATGCGCTCCACTGGACCTGCGTCGCGCGACCGTCGAACATCCTTCTGGCGGGGAATGAGGAGCAGCGGCAGCAGTACCTCTACCCCTGCATCCGGGGCGAGACCTGGGATTGCCTTGCGATGACCGAACCCGGCGCGGGGTCCGACCTGCGCGGCATGAAGGCCAGCGCGCGCCAGGATGGAGACGACTGGATTCTCAACGGAACCAAGCACTTCATCAGCCATGCTGACATCGCCGGCTTCACCATCGCCTTCATGGCGACAGGCGAGGAACAGACCCCGCGCGGCCCGAAGAAGAAGATCACCGCCTTCTTCGTCGACAAGGGCGCCAAGGGTTTCAACGTGCGCGAGGGCTACCGGAACGTCAGCCATCGCGGCTACACCAATGCCGTCCTCGAATTCGACGACTGCCGGGTGAACAAGCGCCAGATCCTCGGCGAGCCGCACAAGGGCTTCGAGGTGGCGAATAGCTGGCTCGGCGCCACCCGGTTGCAAGTCGCCTCGACCTGCCTCGGCCGCGCTGAACGCGCGCTTGGCCACGCGATCTCCTACGCGGCAGAGCGGGAGCAGTTCGGCCAGAAGATCGGCAAGTTTCAGGGAATATCCTTCAAACTCGCAGACATGGCGATGGAGCTTAAAGCGGCGGAACTCTTGACGCGGGAAGCCGCCTGGAAGTACGACCAGGGCACCGTGACCGAGGCCGACATGTCGATGGCCAAGCTGAAGGCCACCGAGGTTCTGGCGATGGTCGCCGATGAGGCGATCCAGATTCATGGCGGCATGGGCCTGATGGACGAACTGCCGCTGGAACGGATCTGGCGAGATGCGCGCGTCGAGCGGATCTGGGAAGGCACCAGCGAGATCCAGCGCCATATCATCAGCCGGGAACTGCTGCGGCCATATGGGGCGTGAGTTGAGAAACCCGTCGATCACAATAACTTACTGCACGCAATGCAACTGGCTTCTGCGTTCCGGCTGGCTGGCGCAGGAGCTTTTGTCGACCTTCGGCCAGGACATCGCCTCAGTAACGCTGGTGCCTGGAACCGGCGGTGTCTTCCGCATTGCGGTCGATGGAGAGGAGATCTGGGAGCGGGTGAAGGACGGCGGCTTCCCTGATGCCAAGGTGCTGAAGCAGCGGCTTCGCGACCATGTCTGGCCGGAACGTGACCTTGGCCATGCCGACCGCAAGAAGGAAACACCATGAGCCGCGACCTTTCGCGCCTTCTCCGCCCGCGTTCCATCGCCGTGATGGGGTCGATCTGGGCTGAGAACGTCATCGCCCAGTGCCGCAAGATGGGGTTTCAGGGCCCGGTCTGGCCGGTCCACCCGACCAAGGCGACCATCGGGGGCCTCAAGGCCTTCGCCTCGCTCGCCGACCTGCCCGGCGCGCCGGATGCCACCTTCATCGGCGTCAACCGCCATGCCACGGTCGAGGTGGTTTCTGAACTGGCCGCAATGGGTGCTGGCGGTGCCATCTGTTTCGCTTCCGGCTGGACGGAGGCGGGCGAGCCGGAGTTGCAGGACCAACTTGTTGCCGCAGCCGGCGAAATGCCGATCCTCGGGCCGAACTGTTACGGCACCATCAACTATCTTGACGGCGCGCTCCTCTGGCCCGACCAGCATGGCGGGCGGCGCGTCGAAAAGGGCGTGGCGCTCTTGAGCCAGTCCTCGAACATCGTCATCAACCTGACGATGCAGGCCCGCGCACTGCCGGTCGCTTACGTCGCCTGCCTCGGCAATGCCGCGCAGATCGGGCTCGCGGAACTGGCCGGCGCGCTTCTGGCCGACGACCGGGTGACGGCCATCGGCATGTATGTCGAGGGCATCGACGACGCGCCGGCCTTTGCCGCACTGGCCGAGGCTGCGCGCATGGCCGGCAAGGGCGTGGTCTGCGTGAAGTCCGGCAAGACCGAAGCCTCGCGCACCGCCGCCGCCTCGCATACCGCTTCGCTTGCGGGCGGGGGCGTGGCGTCATCGGCCTTCCTGAGGCAGGCCGGCGTGGCAGAGGTGAATACCCTGCCGGAACTCATTGAAACGCTGAAGATATTCCACGTTCATGGGCCTAAGCTTGGAACCCGGCTTTGTTCGCTTTCCTGTTCGGGTGGCGAGGCCGGGCTGGTCTCTGACCTCGCGCAGCCTTTCGGCATCGACTTCCCACCGCCCTCCGACGCCCAGCGCCAGCGGCTGGGGGAGATCCTCGGGCCGATCGTGACCATCGCCAACCCCTTGGATTATCACACCTTCATCTGGGGCGACGGGCCGCGCACCACGGATGTCTTCACCACCATGCTGTCGGGCTATGACGCCGGCATCTACATCATCGACCCGCCGCGCCCGGATCGTTGCGATCCTGCGTCCTTTCAGCCTGCGCTTGATGCCATCGTTTCTGCCGCGAGGACAACCGGCAAGCCGGCTTTCGCGGTCGCCACACTGCCCGAGAATTTCGACGAGGATCGCGCCATCGCCATGATCGACGAGGGCATCGCGCCGCTGATGGGTCTGGAAACCGCACTCGGCGCGATCCGGGCCGCGCAAACCGCGCCCGGTCAACCGGATTGGCGCCCCGTCGCTGCGCTGCCGATGCGCGAGACGCGGATGCTGAGTGAGGCGGAGGGCAAGGCGCTCTTGGCCGAAGCCGGCGTGGCTGTGCCGCGTTCGGTCACGGCCACGACGCTCGCCGAGTTGCGGGGAAAGGCAAGCGACCTGACACCGCCGTTGGCGCTGAAGGGCCTCGGCTTTGCGCACAAGACCGAGGCAGGGGCGGTGAGGCTTGGCCTGCAAACGCTTGACAAAGAGGCGGAAATGCCCGGCGCTGCCGGCTATCTCGCGGAAGAGATGGTGACGGGCACGGTGGCGGAGATCCTGCTCGGCCTCAGGCGCGATCCTGTCTATGGCGTGACGCTGACGCTCGGTTTCGGCGGCGTGACGGCGGAGCTTCTGGCCGATACGGTGACGCTGGTCCTGCCGGTGACGGAACCTGAGATCACGGCTGCGCTGGCGCGCCTCAGGCTCTGGCCGCTGCTCGATGGCTACCGGGGTAGGCCCAGGGCCGATGTCGGGGCGCTTGCGGGGATCGCGGCGCGGCTCGGTCAGCTGATGCTAGACCGGCCGGGGCTTGAGGAGATCGAGATCAACCCGATCCTCGTCCGGCAATCGGGCGCGGTGGCGGTGGACGCATTGGTGCGGGAGGCGAGGACATGACGATGCAGATGAAGACGGAGGGGCCGATCAGGACAAGGCGCGAGGGCGCGATCCTGGAGGTAACGCTCGACCGGCCGAAGGCCAATGCGATCGACCTCAGGACCAGCCGGATCATGGGGCTGACCTTCCGCGAGTTTCGCGACGATGACAGCCTGCGCGTCTGCATCCTCAGGGCCGAGGGCGAGAAGTTCTTCTGCCCCGGCTGGGACCTGAAGGCGGCGGCGGATGGCGATGCGGTCGATGGCGATTACGGCGTCGGCGGATTTGGCGGTCTTCAGGAACTTCCGAACCTCAACAAGCCGGTGATTGCCGCCGTGAACGGCATCTGCTGCGGCGGCGGTCTGGAACTGGCGCTCTCGGCGGACCTGATCCTTTGTTCCGACAATGCGACCTTCGCGCTGCCGGAGATCCGGTCGGGGACGGTGGCCGATGCTGCCTCGATCAAGCTGCCGAAGCGCATTCCCTATCATGTGGCGATGGATCTGCTGCTCACGGGCCGCTGGTTCGATGCCGAGGAGGCGTTCCGCTGGGGCATCGTGAAGGAGATCACGACGCAGGCGGAGCTTCTGGGCAAGGCCTGGGATCTGGCGAGATTGCTGGAAAGCGGGCCGCCGCTTGTCTATGCCGCGATCAAGGAAGTGGTGCGCGAGGCCGAGGACATGCGGTTTCAGGATGCCTTGAACCGGATCACCAAGCGGCAGATGGCGACGGTCGACCGGCTTTATTCGTCGGAAGACCAGTTGGAGGGCGCACGCGCCTTCGCCGAAAAGCGCGATCCGGTCTGGAAGGGGCGGTAGGGCGCCTCGAACCCATGGCGAAACAGAGGGTCGCTCCGCCCCGTGGGGGCGGGACGGCGCGGCCCGGTCGCTTTGGGCGACCGGGCGGGGGCCACGTTGCGCTGGATAGAGAGAGATGGGGTTAGCCTGCTGACTGGTGCAGGACAGGCCGGTAGCCCGCAGCAAGGACCGCGACCATCGGGGCAGGGGTGAGGACTGTCACCTTGCCTGAGGCAGGTCGCTCGTCAGCTGCACCATAGCCGGATGGTGTCCAGGACCGGAGACTTTCGCCAAGCACCAGCGCCGGAGAGCCGTTCCAGCGCACAAACGCCCCATCGGGCAGGCTCTCGATCTCCGCCTCATGCGTGACCTGTATCCGCTGGCGCGGCACCATGCGGGCGGGGTGCAACGCCGCGTCCATCTCCTTGGCCGAAGGCAAAGCGCCGCTTGCCGCGGCCCATGCCATGCGAAAACGGTTGTAGGCCTCTCGGCGGCATGTGGCGCAAGGGCGGTGTCCGGCGGCCATAGACACGGCCTCATCGAGAAAGAAGAGCGGCGTCCAGCGATGGGCGGAGGACAGCGGCTGGCGGTTGCCCTTCCACTCCAGCACGCATGAGATCCAGGCGCGGTGCCGGGACGTCCGGCAAAGCGCGCCGCCCTCATCGCAAAGGATGCCACGATTGCCGGTGAACATGCCCCTCGCCGGATCGGAGATGATCCGGCCCGCGGGCGTCACGCGGTTCCGGCGCGACATCAGCGCATCCTGAGCGCACCGTCGAGGCGGATCACCTCGCCATTGAGATAGCCGCATTCGACGATGAAGCAGGCGAGCGACGCGAATTCCGCCGGATCGCCAAGGCGTTTGGGGTAGGTCACTTCGGCGGCAAGGCTCGCCTGCACATCCGCGGGCAGGCCCTTCAGCATCGGCGTGGCGAAGATGCCGGGGGCGATGGCGCAGACGCGGATGCCTGACGAAGCAAGATCGCGGGCGGCGGGCAGGGTCAGCCCGACGATGCCGCCTTTCGAGGCGGCATAGGCCGCCTGGCCCTTCTGCCCGTCGAAGGCGGCGATCGAGGCGGTGTTGACGATCACGCCCTTTTCCTCGCCGGGGTTCTTCGCCATGACCTCGGCGGCAAGCCGCATCATGTTGAAGGTGCCGACAAGATTGATGTCGATGGTGCGGCGGAAGCTTTCCAGCCGGTGCGGGCCGTCGCGGCCGAGGGTCTTTTCACCAATGGCGATACCGGCGCAATTGACCAGAACAGTGATCCCGCCCATGGCGCCCGCCGCCGTGTCGACCGCGGCCTGGGCCGAAGCCTCGTCCGTCACGTCGACCTCGACGAAATGGGCGCCGATGCTGTCTGCCAAGGCGCGCCCGGTCTCGGCATCGCGGTCGGCGATGGTCACTTCGGCCCCCGCCTCGGCAAAGATCGTGGCCGTTGCCGCACCAAGACCCGAGGCGCCGCCGGTGACAAGAGCCGCCGCATTTCCGATCTGCATTTCCCGTCTCCCGCTCTTCAGAACCGCCCCTCCGCTTTTCATAACCTTAGCGGGAGCGATGGCAAGGGCGGAGTCCTGCCGGTTGTACCCAGCGTCACCCGGCGGAGTTTCGCAACGTGGCGTCACAATGGCCGCACAGGGCTTCACGCGACCGTGAGAAGCCTTGGAACCGATTGGCAAGCCTCTACCTGTCACTGAGCACGCCACGCGAGGGACGAGACGGGAGGCCCCCCTGCGCATTCCGGCGGGCCAGCGAAACGGAACAAATGGAGACAGAGATGAAGAGCTACAAGCAAATCCTCCTCGGTACGGCCTTTGGTACAGCCCTTGCCGCGCCCGCCTTCGCCGGCGGCCTGAACGCCCCGGTGACCGAACCCGCGCCGCTGGCGCCCGTGGTTCAGGTCGCGCCGTCCCATGACTGGACCGGCGGCTACATCGGCGGCCAGCTCAGCTATGCCGATGGCGAATACGGCGCGACCGGCGACAACAATGTCAGCTACGGTGTCCGTGGCGGCTATGACTGGGACTTCGGCAACTGGGTCGTCGGTGCCGGGCTCGACTGGGACAAGACCGATATCGACCTCGGTGGCGGCACCAACATCGACTCGATTGCCCGCCTGAAGTTCCGCGGCGGTTATGACTTCGGCCGCACCCTCGTCTACGCGACCGCCGGTGGCGCCCGTGCCGAGGCGGATATCGCCGGTGTGAGCCGCTCGGACAACGGCTGGTTCGCCGGTCTTGGCGTGGAATACGCGATCAATGACCAATGGTCGGTCAACGGCGAAGTGCTGAAGAACCAGTTCGACGATTTCGACAATCTCGGCACCGATCTTGAAGCGACCACTGCCACTGTCGGCGTGGCCTTCCGCTTCTGATCCAGAAGGCCACCGCGTGTCGAACGGGCCGTTTCTCGGGGCGGCCCGTTTCCTTTCGCCGGCGGATTTACCAGCGCCCGCTGGCGCCGCCTCCGGACGACCTTCCCCCGCCGAAACCGCCGTCACCGCCGTTGCCGCCGCGCCGCACGGCACCGATCCGCTCCTCGCGTTCGTCGCGGTTGCCGCAGGTGCTGCAGGAGGTGACGATGCGCGAGGTTCCCGGCACGCCGGGGCCGGCATGAACAAGTGTTGTCCGTGTCCGCGAGAGCGTTCTGGAGCCGCACTTGGGGCATCGCTTCAGTCCGGCGGCAAGGTCGCTGATCTGGCGCCCGAAGATGGCGAACCCTGCGACGAGGGAGAACAAGGCGCCGAAGACCCAGGCCCCGAGGTTGTCCCACATCTTGCCCGGACGGTCAGGCAGCGCCTCGGGTGGAAGCCGGGCGACATGGCGCCGCGCGATCCGGTCGACGACAGCGTCCATCCCGGCTTCGATCCCGTCGGAATAGTCCTCCTCGCGGAAGGCCGGCACCAGCCAGCGGCTGACGATGTCCTGCGCCAGGACGTCATATCCCTGGTTGTAGCCGGCGCCAAGCTCAAGCCGGGTCTCCTCGTCCTCGGGAACGACCAGGAGCAGGATGCCGTCGTTGCGCGCCGAGTGGCCGATGCCCCAGGTGTTGAAGAGCCCGGTGGCGAAGGCTTCGAGCGAGGGCGCCTGCGGCGTGTAGACGCTGCGGGTCGGGATCGTGACCACCGTCGCCTCGATGCCGGTATCGCTTCTCAGCGCCGCAAGTTTTGATCTCAGCCGGATTTCGGCCTGCTCTGGCAGGAGGTCGGCGATGTCAGTCACATAGGGGTCCGACGGCGCGGGAAATTCCTCGGCATGAAGGAGGGGGGGAAACCAGAGAAGACCGATCAAGAGCGCGGTGAAGCGCGACATGCTGAACTCCGCTACAGCGAGTGATTGCGCTATCTTCACCATCGCGCAGCGCGCGTCAAATCACGAGACGCAGCGAACACTTGCGCGGGCGCCCGTCGCGTGTGCCGGGCGGTCGCAGATGCCCTGAAACGCGAAATACGGTGGCAGAAGCGTCACTCTGACACAACTCATGCCATGCGATCACCCACTTTGCGGCGTTTTTCTTACCCATTCGGCAGCTAATTCGCGCCAGACTGGAGCCTGCAGACGGCGATTCGCCCACGGGGTCGGGGCGGGAGTGGAGTAGAACATGCGATTTTCCCTTGGTTTGGCGAAACTGACCGGCGTACTGGCGCTGATGCTCCTGGCCGGTTGCGGCGGGACGTTCCGCACCTCCTATTCGGAAGGGGTTCCCGCCGCGCAGTCGGCGAACTGGCGGTTGTCGTCGGTCACGGTGACCGCGCCGCGGAGCCTGGTGGTTTCCGAGGCAGAGGTCTTCATCCCCAAGGCCGACATCGTCTGGCGCGAAGATCTCTCCACCGGAAATCGCTATGAGCAGGTCGAAGCGATCATGGAAAACGCGATCGCGCAGGGCGCGCGCGGGCTGAAAGGCAGCCGTCCGGTAAGGATCGAGGCGACGGTGACCCGGTTCCACGCAATGACCTTCAAGGCCGAGACCCAGGCGCCGAGTGGCGTCCACGATGTCGAGTTCGACCTCCAGGTCAAGGATGCCCGCACCGGTGAGGTTCTCTTCGGCCCTGAACATGTAGAGGCCTCGTTCCCGGCGATGACCGGCGCGCAGATGGCGCGTGCCCGTGTCGCGGGACAAAGCCAGAAGAGCCAGATCACCGCCCATGTCGCCCAGACGATCCGCGGCCTCCTCGGTCTCGGCCCGGATGCGCGGCGGACCTTCAGCGGTATCGGCGGCTGAGGCGTCGCTCAGCTACGCGGCGGCAGCGCGGCCTGCACCTTCTTCGGCAGGCCCGCCCGGATCAGGTCATAGGACCTGAGAAGTCGGTGGTGCAGTTCGTCTGCCGCCGTGCCTTCCGGCAGATGCACCCAGGAGCGGTGGAAATAGGGCGCGCGTTCGGCGACCCCGGCCTCTATCAGCATCTCCGCCATCTCGATCCCGTCGGTCTTGACCGAAACCCCGGTCTGGATCGCGCCGATGCAGGCGAACATCTTGCCGCCGACCTTCCAGGCATCGTGGCCGCCGCCCCAGGGGTCCGAGACTTCGGCGCCGGGCAGGGTTTCGCACAAGGCTCGGGTCATGGCGCGGATCATCGTCACATCATGCCCCGTCATGGCCGCCGGCGAAAGCCTTTACAGGCCGGGGCATTTGCCGCTATCACGATGCCATGAGAACGCACCGCAACATCATCTGCTGCATTACCGGCTGACCATCGTCAGGCGGGCGTTCTTCTGTTCCCAAAGATCGAAGACCTTGGTAAGCCCGCCGCCGGGATTGCGCGTGAGGGGAAGGCATGACCACGATCAGGCTTCACAACACGAAGACGAAGGCGAAAGAGGTTTTCGCCCCGATCGACCCTTCGAACGTGCGCATGTATGTCTGCGGCCCCACCGTCTACGACCGCGCCCATCTCGGCAACGCCCGGCCCGTGATCGTCTTCGACGTGCTCTACCGGCTTTTGCGCCATGTCTATGGGGCCGATCACGTCACCTATGTGCGGAACTTCACCGACGTCGACGACAAGATCAACGCCGAGGCGCAGCGGCGGAAATCCCTCGGCGATCCCCGCTCGCTTGAGGCGCTGATCCGCGAGCGAACCGAGGAGACAATTGGCTGGTATCACGCCGACATGGACGCCTTGGGGGCCATGCGGCCAGACATGGAGCCGCGCGCGACCGACTACATCGGCCAGATGATCGGCATGATCGAGAGGTTGATCCGTTCGGGCCATGCCTATGCGAAGAACGGCCATGTCCTTTTCCGGGTGCGGTCCTATGCCGAGTACGGGCGGCTTTCGGGCCGCTCGGTCGATGACATGATTGCCGGGGCGAGGGTGGAGGTTGCGCCCTTCAAGGAAGACCCGTTGGACTTCGTCCTCTGGAAGCCCTCCGACGACGACCTGCCCGGCTGGGACAGCCCCTGGGGCCGGGGCCGCCCCGGCTGGCACATCGAATGCTCCGCCATGTCCGAGGAGCTGCTGGGCACGAGCTTCGACATCCACGGCGGCGGTATCGACCTCCAGTTCCCCCACCACGAAAACGAGATCGCCCAGTCGAAATGCGCCCACCCGGAGGCGGAATTCGCCAAGGTCTGGATGCATAACGAGATGCTGCAGGTCGAGGGCAGGAAGATGTCCAAGAGCCTGGGCAACTTCTTCACCGTGCGGGATCTCTTGGACAAGGGGATACCGGGGGAGGTGATCCGGTTCGTGTTCCTGCAGACGCATTACTCCAAGCCGATGGACTGGACGGAGGAGAAGGCGCGGGCGGCGAGGAACGAGATTGACCGTTGGTCGAGTACGTTGGCAAATCGTCATGATCTTCTGGACAGACCGCTGGATGACTTCGGCGTTGATGATCAGGTACTTGCCGCGCTTTCTGATGATCTGAATTCCTCGCTGGCCCTAACAAAGCTAAGAGCGTTCGGTCGGTTCATTGACAACAGTCCAGAATACCTAAGCTTGAGCGAAAGGGCGCAGTACCGCGAGGACTGCTTGTTCATTGCGACGGCGGCATTGGTTGGCTTTGACCTCGTTAAGCTGGCCAAACTTGAACGCGACAAAGTGCCATCAAGGAATATTGAGTATTTCGAGCTCCGACTGGTCGAAGAAAGAGTGGCGGCAAAAGAGACCGGCAACTTTTCTGATCTCGACTCGTTGAAGGCAGCACTCGTTGCGGCAGGTGTAGAAGTTCGTATGTCGAAAGATGCAATCGAACTCCGACCAGGTCCCGACTTCGACCCCGCCAAACTCGAGTCCCTGAAATGACCCGCCGCCTGACAAAGCCCGAGGCCATCGCCTCGGGCGCCGCGACCGGCTTCCGCTTTCCCGGCCGTGCTCCAAAAGCACGGCCGGCCCCCGCCCCCCGGGCGGCGGGGGCATTCGCCCCCACCGGGGCGGGGACCATCCGTGCTCCGGCGTCGGCGCAAACAGATGGCCCCTTGGCGCTTCCTTGCGTCAGTGCCAATCGGACCGGGGAAAGGTCCACCGGACCTTTCCCTTGTCGGTCCTCGGGTGCGCCAAGATGACCCGCGAACGCCTCTATCTCTACGACACCACGCTCCGCGACGGGCAGCAGACGCAGGGCGTCCAGTTCTCGGTCGCCGACAAGGTCCAGATCGCCACCGCGCTCGACGCCCTCGGGCTGGACTATATTGAGGGCGGCTGGCCCGGCGCCAACCCGACCGACAGCGACTTCTTCGCGGTGAGGCCCGCAACCCGCGCCACCTTCACCGCCTTCGGCATGACCAAGCGGGCAGGGCGCTCCGCCGACAATGACGACGTGCTGGCCGCCGTCCTCAACGCGGGGACCCGCGCCGTCTGCCTCGTCGGCAAGACCCATGACTTCCACGTCACCACCGCCCTTGGGCTGACCCTTGAGGAAAACCTCGCCAACATCGCCGCCTCCGTCACCCATGCCGTGGCGAAGGGCCCGGAGACGCTCTTCGACGCCGAACATTTCTTCGACGGCTTCAAGGCCAACCCCGGCTATGCCGTCGCCGCCTGCAAGGCCGCCTTCGACGCCGGCGCGCGCTGGATCGTGCTGTGCGACACCAACGGCGGCACCCTGCCGCCCGACATCCAGGCCGGCGTCAAGGCGGTGATCGCCGCCGGCGTTCCCGGCGACCATCTCGGCATCCATACTCATGACGATGCCGGCCTCGGCGTGGCGAACTCCCTCGCCGCCGTAACCGCCGGCGCGCGCCAGATCCAGGGCACGCTCAACGGCCTTGGCGAACGCTGCGGCAACGCCAACCTGACGACACTGATCCCGACGCTTCTCCTGAAGGAACCCTATGCCAGCCGGTTCGAGATCGGCGTCACCCGCGCGGCCCTCGCCGGGCTGACGAAGGCGAGCCGGATGCTTGACGACATCCTGAACCGGGTGCCCCTCAGAAGCGCCCCCTACGTCGGCGCCTCGGCCTTTGCCCACAAGGCCGGGCTCCATGCCAGCGCCATCCTGAAGGACCCCTCGACCTACGAACATGTCGACCCGGCCCTTGTCGGCAACGACCGGGTGATCCCGATGTCGAACCAGGCCGGGCAATCGAACTTGCGCGCCCGCCTCGCCGCGGCGGGAATCGAGGTTGCGCCGAAGGACCCGGCCCTTGCCCGCATCCTGGATGAGATCAAGGCGCGCGAGGATCAGGGCTATGCCTATGACGGCGCGCAGGCCTCGTTCGAGCTTCTGGCCCGGCGCGAGCTTGGCCTGCTGCCGGAGTTCTTCGAGGTCAAGCGCTACCGCGTCACGGTCGAGCGGCGGAAGAACAAGTACAACCAGATGGTGACGCTCTCCGAAGCCGTCGTCGTCGTGAAGATCGGCGGCGAAAAGATGCTGTCGGTGAGCGAAAGCATGGATGAGACGGGCTCCGACCGCGGACCCGTCAACGCGCTTTCGAAGGCGCTCGGCAAGGACCTCGGCCCCTACCAGCGCTACATCGACGAGATGAAGCTGGTCGACTTCAAGGTCAGGATCACCCAGGGCGGCACCGAAGCCGTGACTCGCGTCATCATCGACAGCGAGGACAGCGCCGGCCACCGCTGGTCGACGGTCGGCGTTTCCCCGAACATCGTGGACGCGAGCTTCGAGGCGCTGCTCGACGCCATCACCTGGAAGCTGATCCGCGACAGGGCGAAACCGGCATGAGCCACACCGCCTGCGCGGAACTGGTCGAAAAGGGCGACCCCGACCGCTTCGCCGCGACGATGGCCGCGCCGCCCGCGGTGCGCGCCAAGCTCTGGCCGCTCTACGCCGCGAACCTCGAGATCGCCCGCGCGCCCTGGGCCTCGTCCGAGCCGATGGTGGCCGAGATGCGGCTGCAATGGTGGATCGACACCTTGGGGGAACTCGCCGAAGGGCGGCAACGCTCTGGCCATGCGGTGACAGAGGCGCTGGCGCCGATGCTTTCCGCCGATCCCGACCTCGCCCGCCTCCTCCAGTCCCACGCCGAGGCGCGGCGCTGGGACTGCTGGCGCGAGCCGTTCGAAACCCAAGCCGCCTTCGACGCCTATCTCGACGCGACCGCCGGCAACCTCATGTGGGCCGCCGCCCGCGCCCTCGGCGCCCCCGCCAGCGCCGAACCCGCCACCCGCGATTTCGCCTGGGGCGCCGGCCTCTCGCAATGGCTCCGCGCCGCGCCGGAACTTGAGGCGCGCGGCCGCTTCCCCTTCGTCGATGGCCGGCCCGAAATCCTCGCAGCCCTCGCCACCGAAGGCCGCGCCCGCATCGCCCGCGCCCGCGCCGCCGCCGGTTCCATCCCGAGAAAAGCCCGCCCCGCGCTCTGGACCGCGCCCGAGGCCGACGCCATCCTCCGCCAGGCCGAGACCGATCCGACCCGCATTGCTGGCGGCACCCTCGGCACATCACCCTTCCTGAAAAGCGCCGCCCTTGCCTGGAACGCCGTCGCCGGCAGGTTCTGACCCTGCTTCTTCGTTGCCAAAGTACCCCGGGGGTCCGGGGGCAGCGCCCCCGGCCGCCTCAGACGGCGCGCGGCCTCAGCACCAGCCAGATCAGCGCTCCACCCGCCAGCACAAGGAACGGCAGCATCGCGATGTTCACCGCCTGCCAGCCGGCAATGACGCTGGTCCCCGAACAGTTCATCAGCCCGCCCGACGACAGCGAGGCGAAGGTGACGCCGCCGAAGACGACGAAGTCGTTGATGCCCTGGATGCGGCCACGCTCTTCCGGGGCATGGGCCGAGGTCAGCATCGCCGTGGCGCCGATGAAGCCGAAGTTCCAGCCGAGGCCGAGGAGGATCAGCGTCAGGTAGAATTGTTCAAGCTCCACCCCGGTCAGCGCCACCGCCCCGGCGGCGCCGAGGATGGCAAGGCCGATGCCGACGATCAGCGGCGCCCCGAACCGGGCGATGAGATTGCCGGTGAAGAACGAGGGGACGAACATCGCCAGAACATGGGCGGTGACGACCTTGCCCGCATCCGCCTTGTCATAGCCGCAGCCGACGACGGCGAGCGGCGTCGAGGTCATCACGAGGTTCATCAGCGCATAGGAGACCATGGCGCAGATCATCGACACGAGGATCACAGGATCGCGGAAAAGCTCGCCCCGGCTGCGACCGTTTGCGCTGCCCGGGGCCGGCTTCGGCGGCTGCGGAATGTCGAGAAGGAAGAAAAGCGCGGCGCCGGCGACGTTCAGCGCCACGACGGCGAGATAGGTGCCGTAGAACGTCACCGGCAGGATGTCGGCGGTCGCCGTGGCAAGCTGCGGCCCGACGATGGCCGAGGCGAGCCCCCCCGCCATGACCCAGGAGATGGCCTTCGGCCGGAAATCCGGCGTTGCGGTGTCGCCGGCGGCGAATCGGTAGAAGCCTTGGGCGGACATGTAGATGCCGGTCAGGAGCGATCCGGCGAGGAAGATCAGGAACGACCCCGAGGCCAGCCCCCAGGCCGCCACGGCGGCACCCGCCGCCCCGCCAAGGGCACCGACCCAGAACCCGGCGCGCCGTCCATGCCGGGTCATCAGCGCCGACAAGGGCGTGGCCGAGAGCATGGAGCCGAGGACGATCATCGAGATCGGCAGCGTGGCGAAGCAGGGGTTCGGCGCCAGCATCTGCCCCGCCAGCCCGCCGACGACGAAGATCATCGGCATCTGCGAGCCAAGGACCGCCTGCGCCGCCACCAGCACCGCCACGTTGCGGCGGGCGCGGGCATTGGGATCGGCGAGGGTGGGATCGGTCGCACTCATGGCGAAATCCCTATCCGCCCATGCCGGGGGGCGGCAAGGGACGTTCGCCGCTCCGCTCCGGTTAAATTGTCGCCGTCACAATCGGCGCTCAGGCGTCCGGCGGCACGAGGCCTAGTCCGCGCAGATAGATGCCGATGCCGCTTTCCAGTAGATCCTCGGGCGTGAATGGCCCCCGCGTGCCGGGGGCGCCGCGGGCGAAAAGTTCGACCACGCCGTGGCTCAGCGCCCAGATGTGGTTGGCGAACATCGAGGCGGGCGGGCGGCGGCCGGCGGGGATATGTTCGGAAAGCTGCTGGGCGGCGCGCAGGAGAACGCCGCGCGCCCGCTCGGCGGCGCGGGCAAGATCGGGGTTGGCATTGAGCGATATGCCGCTTTCGAACATCGCCGGGTAGTGGCCGGGAAACTTCCGCGCGAAGGCGAGGTAGGCGCGGCCTGTCGCCTCGAATGCCACGAGCGCCGTGGGTTTGCCGCCGTTGTAGGCGTGCTCCATCAGGTCGGCGAAGATCTCGAACCCCTGCCGCGCCACCTCGGCGATAAGGTCCTCCCGTCCCGCGAAATGGCGGTAGACGGCGGCAGGGGTCACGCCTGCCAGCTTTGCCGCATCCGAAAGCGTGAAGCCCCGTGGCCCCTGTTCCGCGATCAGCCTCAGCGTCGCATCGACCAGCGCCTGCCTGAGATTGCCGTGGTGGTAGCCCTGCTTAGGCATCGAGGATCTTCGGCCCGCCGCAGATGCTGCCATCGATCTTGCCGATGGCCTTCTTGTCCTTGCCGGCATAGTCGACGGCGTTCAGCACGGTCTGGATCGCCGCAAGCCGGGCGCGCTTCTTGTCATCGGCGCGGATCACCGTCCAGGGCGCGACATCGGTGTGGGATTTCGCCAGCGTCTCGCGGATCGCATCGGTATAGGCATCCCATTTCTTCAGCCCCTCGACGTCGATCCAGCTCAGCTTCCACTGCTTCAAGAGATCGGCCTCGCGCGCGAGGAACCGACGTAGCTGTTCGGCGCGGCCCACATTGAGCCAGAGCTTCACGAGGATGATGCCCTCATCGACCAGCATCTTCTCGTAATCCGGCAACTGCCGGAAGAAGAGCTTGCGCTGTTCGGGCGTGCAGAAGCCGAAGACATGTTCGACGACGCCCCGGTTGTACCAGGAACGGTCGAAAAGCGCGATCTCGCCCGCCGCCGGCAGCCAGTCGGTGTAGCGCTGGAAATACCATTGCGTCGCCTCACGCTCGGTCGGTTTCGGCAAGGCAACGATATGGGCGCTCCGCGGGTTAAGGTTTTCCCGCATCCGCTCGATGGCGCCGCCCTTGCCGGCGGCATCGCGGCCTTCGAAGAGGACGCAGAGGCGCTTGCCGGTGGAGAGAAGATCGTAAAGCATCTTCACAAGCTCCACCTGGAGCTTCTCCATGTGTTTGTCGTAATCCTTGGTCTTCATCTCCTCGTCGTAGGGAAATGTCCCCGACAGGATGTCGTCCTTGCCCGCCTTGGCGATCGCCTCGCGGATGTCGGCCGGCGCCCCGGTCTCAAGGAACTTGGTGATGTCGCCGACAAAGGGAATGGCGGGCGCAGCTTTGTCGGTGGCCGCTTCTGCCTGTTTCTGCTTCGCTTTTGCCATCACGGGGTGCTCCTCGGACCGGGTGCGGCCAGTATGGCGATTTGGCGCGCCGCCGCAATCATTCGGGCGCGCGGGCTGCGGCGCGGTCGATGGCGGCGACGACGGCCTCGGGGGCGACATGATGCGGCATGTGGCCGATGCCGGGCAGTACCGTCAGGTTAACCGTCGCCGCCTGCCGGGCCAAGGGGACGGAGTGAATGGGAAGCCCGACCGTGGTGTCGGCATCGCCGTGGACGGCCTCTATCGGCATGGCGAGGCGGGGATAGCCAGGCGCCATCGCCCCGATCTGCGGCAAGAGCGCGGCGCGGGCGGCGGCGTTGATGTAAAGCGTCTGGCGGCGCAGCGTCATCACGGCGCCGAAACCGGCGAGGTAGCCCTCCGGCACCGGGTTCGGCGCAAAGACCTCGGCGGCGGCCCTTTCGACGACAGGATCGGGCAGCCACGCAGTGATGAGCGGCACCGCGATCCGGCGAAGATAGGGTGTCGAGGTGAGGCGGTAGTAGGTCGACAGCGGCGTGTCACGGGGCTGCGACGGGGCGGAGACGAGGACGAGCGCCGCCATCGTCTCCGGCGCATCGCCGGCCCAGGCCAGCGCCACCGCGCCGCCGTAGCTGTGGCCAAGGACGATGGGCCGGGATGCGCCCAGCGCCGCTGCGGCCCCCCGGACCAGGCGCGCGTCGTCATGGATGCCGCCCGGACCCTCTGCCGCACCGGACCAGCCGTAGCCGGGCCGGTCCACGGCGATGACGCGGTAGCGGTCGGCCAGTCGCGCGATGAAACCGGCGGTGAAGTCGCGCGCCGAACCGGACAGACCGTGGATCAGCACAAGGTCGCGGCCCTGACCGGCGACGACCGCGTGCATCCGCACTCCGTCCACGGTCACGAACCGCCCCTGCGGCGGATAGGCCGCCTCGGCTTCCGCCTCGCGCACCGAGGCGCGCCAGAGTGTCGCCCCCCAGAACCCGGCGAGAAGAAGCCCGAGGATCAGCAGGCTACGCACCAATCGCATTCAGGTCGAAGGGCGTCGACTGGTAGATCTCGTTGATCCAGTTGCCATAGAGAAGATGCGCGTGGCTGCGCCAGCGGTTCAGCGGCGGGCGCGACGGATCGTCATCCGGGTAGTAGTTCATCGGCACGTTGATCGGCGTGCCGGCGGCAACGTCGCGGTCATACTCTTCCTTCAGCGTGCCGCTTTCATATTCGAAGTGGTTGAAGATGTAGAGCGCGCGGTGCCCCGCATCCTCGACAAGACAGGGGCCGACCTCGTCGGAGCCAAGAAGCGTCCTCAGGCCCGGCGCGGCGGCAATCTCGGCGTCCTTCATCTCGGTCCAGCGGCTGACCGGGATCACGAAATCATCCGAAAAGCCGCGCAGATAGGGCGAGGCCGGTGCAAGGTTCTGGTGGCGGAAGCAGCCGAAGGCCTTGTGGTCGAGCATGTGCTTTCTCACGCCGTGGAAATGGTGGATCATCGCCATCCCGCCCCAGCAGACGCCGAAGGTCGACTGCACGTTGGTCTGGGTCCAGTCCATGACCTCGGAAAGCTCATCCCAATAGGTTACGTCCTCGAACGGCAGATGCTCGATCGGGGCGCCGGTGATGATGAGGCCGTCGAACTTTTCCTCCTTCACCTCCTCGAAGGGGCGGTAGAAGGCAGCCATATGCTCGGCGGCGGTGTTCCTGGTCTGATGCTCGCTCATGCGGATCAGCTGGAAGTCTATCTGGAGAGGCGTGGCGCCGATCAGACGGGCGAACTGGTTCTCCGTCTGGATCTTCTTCGGCATCAGGTTGAGAAGACCAATCCGCAGAGGCCGGATGTCCTGATGCGCGGCGCGGTCCGGCGACATCACCATGACGCCTTCCTTCGACAGCACGTCAAAGGCGGGAAGCGTCTCGGGCAGGGTGATGGGCATGGTGGTCTCCTGGGGCGAAGCCGGTGAGATAATCCGGCTAGCCGCGTTCCTCAAGGGCGCGGGCGACGAGGTCTTCGAAGCCGGCGGGGGTGGAAATGCCGGCCACATCCTCGGCCGTGACCGTCACGCCCCACTTTTCCGCCATGGCCTTGTAGAGCGGCTGGCGGTGGGCGAGGGCGCGGGCATAGGTCCAGCGCACGAAATCATCGGGGTCGACTTTCGCCGCATCGACCCGCTTTTCGGCGCGGTAGCTGTCCCACGCTTCGGTCAGGAAGGCCGGGCTGTAGTACATCGGCTTCGGGGCTTTGTCGAAGCGGCGGATCAACTCGGCGGTATGTGCGTCACTGCCCTTGATCCAGACGAGAAGGGCAGCGCCTGAAAGGGCCGTCAGCACCGGGTCGGCGGCATCGTCGGGGTTCACCACCTCGCAGATCGAACCGCCGCTGTCGCAGACGAAATTCCGGTAGCCGTAAAGCTCGTCGGCGCGTTCGATGAAATGCGGCGTGTCGAGAAGTGCCGACACCTCCGCACCCCGGTGCTGGTCCTGCCGGCGGCGATATTCGGCGAAGGGCAGGCCGCCTTTCGCCGGATCGCCGGGCTTGCCGAGATAGGTGGAGAGGGGGGCGAGGTTGTTGAAGGTGATGTTGGAGCTGATGTGGACAGAGTCCGTCATCAGAAGTTCCCGCAAAAGCGGCACCTTCATCGCCTCGCGCTTGAAGTTGTCGGCGATGAACTCGCCCATGTAGCGGGTGCCGATGCGGTAGTCGATCGAGTAGTGGAACCAGTCGCCGCTTCCCCTGAGGAGCGCCGAGACATGGGTCTTGCCCAGCCCGGACATGCCGAACAAGAGGACTTTCTTGCGCGGCGCGGCGCGCCAGTCTTTGGCATTGGCGTAGATCATCGTTTCCATCCCGGACCGTCGGCCCTTGCCTAGCCGGAACAGAAGCCGATTTCACGCGCTTTCTTCAAGGCTTCGGCCGGGGTTTCGGCCCGATCCGGCCATCGAGGATGAGAAGGCCGATGGCGAGAAGGGCAAAGCCGCCGTAAGCGCCGAAGGGCAGGGACTCGTCATAGACGAGGGCGCCGAGGACGATGGCGAAGGGCGGGATCAGGAGGGTGACGAGGCTGAGGTTGCCCGCCCCCGCCGCCTGCAGGACAGCGTAGTAGAGAAGATAGGCAAGCGCGGAGGCGGCGAGGGCCAGATAGGCGAGCGCCGCCCAAGTGGCCGGCATGTAGTCGAAGGTCGGCACGCTCTCGACCCAGAGCGCGAGGGGCACGATGACGATGGAGGCGCCGGTCAGCATGCCCGCGGCCGAAACTTCGGGGCGGAGGCCGCGAATGGCGCCGCGGGCATAGGCCGCCGCCATGGCGTAGGAAATCCCGGAGCCAAGGATCGCGATCTGGCCGAGCGAGGCCGGATTGAGCGCGAAGAGATGGCCGATCCCCATCGCCATCGCCACCCCGGCAAAGCCGAGCGCCACGCCGATGGCCTTGCGCGCCGTCATCCGTTCATCGGCAAAGACCATGGCCGACAGGATCACGGTGAAGATCGCGGTCGTGGAATTGAGGATCGAGGCCAGACCGGAATCGACGCGCGTCTGGCCCCAGACGATCAGCGTGAAGGGGATCACGTTGTTCAGGATTCCCATGATGAGGAAATGCCTGACGTATCGGGGATCGCGCGGCACCGGCAGCCCGCGCCACCAGATCCAGAGCCAGAGCGCCAGCGCAGCACCACCGACCCGGAAGGCGACGGTGGTGAGAAACCCGACCTCCTCAAGCGCTGCGCGGTTCGACAGGAACGAGGCGCCCCAGATCAGGGCGAGGAGGATGAGAAGCCCCCAGGCACGGGGCGTCAGGCTTTGCTGGGTCGGGGCTTGTGTCATGCCGCGACGCTAGCGGCGGCCAGATTCCGCCGCCACCCGTTTCTTGTGATATCGGTCATTCCGAAACGCGAACGGCCCCGCGATGGCGGGGCCGTTCCGTCATGCCGACGCGGGTGCGTCAGAAGCTGTAGGCGACGCGGAAGCCGACGCCGATACCGTCGTTGTCGTTGAAGTTCGAACCGATGGTCGAGGTCGTCGCATCTCCGATGTCGACATAGCGGACGCCGCCGGTGATCTTGATGTTGTCCATCGTATAGGTCGCTGCGATGCCGATGCTCTTGTAGCCATCGGTGGGGCCAAGGTTTCCGACCGGCGTACCTTGGGTCTTTTCGTAACCTAGGATGATCGCGCCCGACCAGTTTTCGTTGAAGCGCCGACCGATGCCGAGGCTCGTGGAGAAGGTGTCGTCATCGTTCGACACGATCGGCTGACCGAGAAACTGCGGCGTGATGTTGAAAGCGGTCCAGTCCACCCAGCGGACGGAACCGAAGACCAGCGTGTCCTTGGCGATACCGGTCTGGAATTCGAGGTTCACCGATTGCGGAATTTCGACATCGAGCGTGCCGTTGAGCGCGATCGGCGCCAGGCCGGTCTCTGTCGTGTCAAGCGTATGCTTGATTGCGGAGTTGTAGGTCAGGGCAACCCGCGCGGCAATCTCGGGCTTTTCCCAAGCCACGCCGACGACATAGCCGAGCGACCAGTCCTTGTCGGCGTCCAGCTGGTAGTTTGTGAAGGCCGGTGACAGCGCGGGGGCAATGATCTGCACATTGCCCTTGACCGATTCCACGCGAAGACCACCGTAGACCGAGAAGTTCGACGGCATCTTGTAGCGCAGCAGACCGGTGACGGCGGTGGAGCGAACCTCGGCATTCGATCCCGCGAAGGGGTAGGGTGCCGAGGAAGCCGGATAGTCGACATCGGCGCCCACCGGTTGGTCAACGATGATCGCCGCGTCCAGCTGGTCGTTCAGGGCGCGCTTGTATGCGAAGGAGTAGGTCCCATAGCTGCCGGCCATGTCACCGCTGGACAGGCCGCCGCCAAAGACGCCGCTGACCGACGGGTCGAACGAGCCGAAGCTGAACTCCATGTATTCGCCAGGCTCGAACAGCGGTGCGACCGACTGCGTTGATCTTTCAATCCCACCCGCCAGGGCAGAACTCGTACTGAGCGCGAGAACGCTCACTGAAAATAGAACACGTCCCATTGTCCTCATCCCTAACGTGTAGTGTGTGGTAGGGACAAATTGTCGCGGTCACAATCTTGCGTCAACGTGTGACGTTGCGTTCTGACTCACGTGATCTTGATCTGTGACCTCATTGCGCGGGTTTCGGCGCTGAGATTGATCCAGTTGGACAGGAAGATCACCGCGCCGCCGATCAGCGCCCAGCGGTCGAAGGGCTCGGCGTAGAACAGCATCCCGACGACGGCGATCAGCGGCAGGCGCAGGAAGTCGACCGGGGTGACGATGGTTGCGGGGGCGAGCGACAGCGCCTTGGTCAGGCTCAGATGCGCGACGATGCCGCCGACGCCCATCACGAAGACCCACGGCAGGGCGCGGGCCGTGGGCAGGGCGATGTCGCCGTCCCAGCCTGCGCAGATGAGCGCGAAACCGGTTTGCATCAGCGTCAGCCAGAAGAGGATGTTGAGGACCGGGACGATCCTGGTGAGGATCTTGGTCAGGATCGCCGCACCGGCAAAGCTGACCGCAGAGGCGAGGGCGACGACAAGGCCAAGCGAAAGCCCACTGGCGCCGAAGGGCCGAGCCACGATCAGGATGCCGGCAAAGCCGAGCGCCGCCGTGAAGAGCCGCGTCGGGGTCAGGCGTTCGCCAAGAAGGAACGGTGCCACCAGCGCCACGATGATCGGCGCGGAAAACTCCAGCGCGAAAAGCTGCGCCATCGGGATGAGGAGCAGTGCGTAAAGCCAGAGGTTCTGCCCGGCGAAATGCACGAGGTTGCGCAGAAGCTGAAGATCGAGCCGCCGGGCGCTGATCTCGGACTGCCGGCCTGCGATCAATATCCAGCCGAGGATGATCGCGAAGCCGATGACCGAACGGTAGAGCATCATCTCGAACGTATCGAGATCGGGCGAAATCTCCCGCCCGGAAATGGCGATGGCGCAGAAGCCGATGATCGAGCCGCTCATCCAGAGCGCAGCGGCGAGGGGGCGGTGCGGGGTGTCCATCGGGTCTCCGGGGTGGCCGGGCTGGCCGGCCCGAGTGATCGCCGCTCGGGGAGGCATTGTCCAGCCGGCGCGGGCCGAAGGGGGCGGGCGCGGAGGCTCAGGAAATTTGCCGCTCGTCCGACTCAGTGGAAACGTGCAAGATGAGGAAAAAGCTCCAAGAGGCAGGCAGACATGGCATTTCACCCTCCGGCAGCGACGCCGCCCGGCCTGTGGCGGCGCACCCCCCCGGCGATCTTCCCCGCGATCATGGGCCTCTTCGGGCTTGGTCTTGCCTGGCGCCGCGCCATTTCCGCCTTCGGCTTCACCGATGCGCCGGGCGAAGCGATTCTCGGCGCGGTGACGCTGCTTTTCCTTTTCGCTGCAATGGCCTACACGGTGAAGGTCCTGCGCCGCCCGAAGGTTCTGGTCGAAGACCTGCGCATCCTGCCCGGACGGGCCGGCGTGGCGTCGGCAGTCCTGTCGGTCTATCTCGTCTCGCTGACGGTCATGCCCTACACTCCCGACCTGGCGCGGGTGGTCCTCTATGCCGGCCTCGCGCTCCATGTCCTTCTGGTCACCGTGGTCATCGCCGTCTTCGCCACGGGACCTGCAGCACAGCGGCGGGTCACGCCGGTCTGGCACCTGACCTTCACCGGTTTCATCATCGCGGCACTTGCCGCTGTCGGCCTGCAATCCTGGGGCATGGCGCTAATCCTTTTCGGCCTCACGGCTTTCATGGCCGCCTTCATCTGGGCGGTGAGCCTTGAGCAGATCGTGCGCGAGGATGTGCCGCCGCCCTTGCGCCCGCTCCTTGCCATCCACCTCGCGCCGGTGGCGCTGATCGGCCTTGTCGCGGCGGGGATGGAGTTCGACGCGGTGGCGATGGGCTGCGGCGGGGTGGCGGCGCTGATGCTTGTCTGGCTCGTTGCGCGGGCGTTCTGGCTGACCGAGGCGGGCTTCTCGGCGCTCTGGGGCGCCTTCACCTTCCCCCTGGCGGCGACGGCGGCACTTTGGCTGACGCTCGGCGGCCTATGGCTCTGGCCCGGCCTTGCGGCGCTGGTCTTCGCCACGATCGTAGTTCCGCCGATCGTCTGGCAGGTGCTGAGGTCCTGGGCACGCGGCCAGCTTGCGATCAAGACCAACGCCGCGATCGCCTGAAGCCCTTACCGGACCTGCGCCACCCAGGCGCGGGCAATCGCCAGCCCCGCTGCATCCGCCGCCTCCGCATGGCGTGCCTCTTCGCCCGGATGGTCGGCCACCCAGCCCGGCCGCATGCCTTCGGTCGCCTCGGGGAAGACGAAGGTCCAGTCACGGACCACGCGGGTGTTCGCCTCGAAATGGAACTGCATGCCGTAGCTGGCGCGACCGACGCGGAAGGCCTGCGCGGGAACCGCGTTGCCTGTCGCAAGATGGACGGCGCCCGGCGGAAGGGTGAAGGTGTCGGAATGCCACTCAAAGCTGGTGAAGGCCGCACCGGCAGCGGAAAGCACGGGGTCCGCCTCTCCGGCATCGGTCAGGCGGATCGGCGTCCAGCCGAATTCGCGCGCGGTGCCGATCTGGTTCTGCCCGCCATGCGCGCGCGCAAGCACCTGACTGCCAAGGCAGATGCCGAGTACGGCCTTGTCGGCCACGGTAAAGGCGCGCATCACCCCGGGGAGGCGCGCGAGATAGGGATGGGCGCTGTCGTCAAGGGCGTTCTGTTCGCCGCCAAGGACGACCAGCCCGTCATGCTGGTCGGGCGCCGGAAGGTTTCCATCGCGATAGGGCCGATACTCCGCCACCTTCGCGCCCGCCTCGGCCAGCGCCACGCCGACCTGGCCGGAGTGCGAGACCTCCATGTTGTGAACCACCGCGACGCGCATTCCGCCTCCATCTCTCATGCGCTCCTTGCAGCATCAACGCGCCCGCCGCACAAGTCAGGAATCGATGGTTTAGCCCTTGCACTCGCCCTGATCGCGTGAAACAGGGAAGCGCCAAACGAAAACTCCCCACGAGGTGCGCCATGGAGATTCGCGAGGCTCTCACATTCGACGATGTTCTTCTGGTGCCGGCGGCATCGAACGTCCTGCCGTCTGATGCCGATACATCGACTTTTGTCACCCGCTCCATCCGCATGAACATCCCGCTTCTGAGTTCGGCGATGGACACCGTGACCGAGGCACGCATGGCGATCGCCATGGCGCAATCCGGCGGCATCGGCGTCATCCACCGCAACCTCGGGATCGAGGAACAGGCGGTGCAGGTGAGCCGGGTCAAGCGCTTCGAAAGCGGTATCGTCTACAACCCGATCACCCTGACCGCCGACCAGACCGTCGGCGATGCCCGCGCGTTGCAGGAACGATACAACGTCACCGGTTTTCCGGTTGTGGACAAAGACGGTCGCGTCGTCGGCATTGTCACCAACCGCGACATGCGTTTCGCCTCGGACGACAAGACCCCGGTCCGCGTGGTCATGACCTCGGACAACCTCGCGCTGCTGCATGAACCTGCCGACCTCGACCAGGCGAAAAGCCTGATGAAGGCCCGGCGGATCGAGAAGCTTCTGGTGACGGACGGCAAGGGCAAGCTGACCGGCCTTCTGACGCTGAAGGACACCGAAAAGGCGGTCCTCAACCCCCATGCCTGCAAGGATGAACTGGGCCGCCTGCGCGTCGCCGCGGCCTCCACCGTCGGCGATGCCGGGTTCGAGCGGTCCCGCGCGCTGATCGAGGCGGGTGTCGACATGGTCGTCATCGACACCGCGCACGGCCATTCCGAAGGCGTCGCCAAGGCCGTCGAGCGGGTCAAGGCGCTGTCGAACGCGGTGCAGGTCGTCGCCGGCAATGTTGCGACGGCGGAAGCCACCCGCGCCCTGATCGGCGCTGGCGCAGATGCGGTCAAGGTCGGTATCGGTCCGGGGTCGATCTGCACGACGCGGATCGTCGCGGGCGTCGGGGTGCCGCAGCTGACGGCGATCATGGACAGCGCAAGGGCGGCGGGCGAGATCCCGATCATCGCCGACGGCGGCATCAAGTTTTCCGGCGACTTTGCCAAGGCCATTGCGGCGGGCGCCTCCTGCGCCATGGTCGGCTCGGCGATTGCCGGCACCGACGAAAGTCCCGGGGAAATGATCCTTTATCAAGGCCGTAGCTTCAAAAGCTACCGTGGCATGGGAAGCCTCGGCGCCATGGCGCGCGGCTCTGCCGACCGCTATTTCCAGAAGGACGCGGCCTCCGACAAGCTCGTTCCCGAAGGGATCGAGGGGCAGGTGCCATACAAGGGTCCGGCGGCGACGGTCATTCACCAGATGGTCGGCGGCCTGCGCGCCGCCATGGGCTATACCGGCAACCGCACAATCGAGGAAATGCGCACCCGCTGCGCCTTTGTCCGCATCACCGGGGCAGGGCTGAAGGAAAGCCATGTCCATGACGTGCAGATCACCCGGGAAAGCCCGAACTACCGGGTCGGGTAGGGCGGATGACGCCCGCGGCGCGGATCGCCGCTGCGATCGGGATTCTCGACCGGGTGCTTGGCGGTTCGCCCGCCGAGCAGGCCCTGACCGGGTGGGGGCGCGGCAGCCGCTTTGCCGGCTCGCGCGACCGCGCGGCGGTGCGCGACCTCGTCTTCGATGCGCTGCGCTGCCTTCGGTCATTCTCCGCACTGGGTGGTGCCGCCGACGGGCGCGGGCTGATGATCGGGCTGTTGCGGTCCTCGGGCACTGATCCGGCAACGATTTTCACCGGTGAGGGTTACGCGCCCGCTCAGCTGACCGGCGCTGAACTTGCCGAGCCAGCCGCCATCCCGCGTTGGGCGGCACTCGATTGCCCGGACTGGATCGGGACGCACCTGGAACGGGCGCTTGGGCCAGAGACCGACGTGGTTCTGGCACGGATGCGGGAACGGGCGCCGGCGATCCTGCGGGTGAATGCAGGCAAGGCCACCGTTGCCGACGCGATTGCGAGCCTCGCCGGGGACGGCATCGCCACCAAAGCGCATCCATTGGCGAACTTCGCGCTGGAAGTCACGGAGAACGCGCCGAAAATCCGCAACTCGACCGCCTACGCGACCGGGCTGGTCGAACTGCAGGATGCCGCCCCCCAGGCGGCGGTTGAGGCGCTGCCACTGAAGGACAGGATGCGGGTTCTCGACTATTGCGCCGGCGGCGGTGGCAAGACGCTCGCCATGGGCTCGCGGGCGAAGCTGAAGCTCTTCGCCCATGACGCAGCCCCACAGCGGATGGCAGATCTTCCGGCGCGGGCCGCGCGCGCCGGCGTCAGAGTGACGGCGCTGGCGACCGGCGACCTTGCCCGCCACGCGCCCTTCGACCTCGTCCTGACCGATGTGCCCTGTACCGGCACCGGCACCTGGCGCCGGGCACCGGACGCGAAATGGACGCTGACGCCGGAGCGGCTGGCAGACCTCCTCAAGGTGCAGGCGGCGATTCTCGACCGGGCGGCGGTCCTTTGCGCGCCGGGTGGCTGGCTGATCTACATGACCTGTTCTCTGCTTGCCGAAGAGAACCGCGACCAGATCGACGCCTTCCTGACCCGCAATCCCGACTTCACGCTGCGGCATGAACGCCTCATCACGCCGGTTGAAGGCGGGGACGGCTTCTATACTGCACATCTGTCGCGCGTGTGACTTAATATTTGCACAATTTTAGATTGTGAAACGAGGGCGGTTAAGCCGCACTTAAGATTTTCTCGCGCGAATGCGAAAGAACCGAATTCGAAGGAGTCCTCCGGTGTCGCATCCGGCGCTTTATCCCGATCCCGTGACCCGAACCGCCCTGGCCGTGGCGCCCCGCGCAGTGCTTCTTGTTCTTGCCGCAGCGGTCTGCGGCGCGGTGGCGCTCTGGTTCGACGCTACGTTGCCGATGGTAGCGCTCCTTTCCGCAGGGGCCAGCTTCGCAGCGGTCGCCCTCATAACCGGGGCGTTCGGCGCCCGCGCGAAGGTTGAGGAGCGTGGCATAAGGGGCCATATCGCCCGGTTCATCGAACATGACGCGGCGCCAAGTTTCACCACCGATGCCGCGGGTGAGGTTGAGACGCAGAACCGCGCCGCCCTCGAACGCTTTGGCAGCCGGGGCGGCCAGACGCTGGCCCGCGCGCTGCGCGAGGTCTTCGCCGATCCCGCCGCCGTCCTCTACCGGCTGCAGAGCCGAGCGGAGACGGCCGGTGCTGCGCGCGAGGATCTGGTGACGCGGCGCGGCCACGTCCGCCTTTCGGTGCACCGGATCGGCGAAACCGCCTTTCTCTGGCGGCTTGAGGATATGGCAGAGCGTGCCATTGGCGGTCGCGGCGCCGAGACGATCAGCCTGCCGATGCTCACCGTCTCGCGCACCGGGACCATCCTTTTCATGAACGAATCCCTGCGCCGGCTGGTGGGCGAACGCGTGAAGACGCTTGACCGCATCTTCACCGACTTGCCGGTCCGGGCCGGCGAGGAGCATGAGATTCGCGGCGCCGAGGGCGTGGTCCGCGCCCTCGTCGTCGAAGTCGAGGGGCCGGGCGGGCGGCGCGAACTGTACTTCCTGCCCGCGCAAGTTGCGAGCGCCGGACAGGGCAGCGACCCCGCCGCTTTCGAAAGCCTGCCGGTCGCGCTCCTGCGCATGGGCGCCGATGGTACCATCCATGAGATCAACCGCGCCGCGCGCCGGCTTCTGGGTGAGGATGCGGCGGGGGCGGCGCTCGCCACGCTTCTCGAAGGGCTGGGGCGTCCGGTCGCTGACTGGCTCGCCGATGCCGTCGCGGGCCGTGGCGGCGAGAGACCCGAGGTGCTGCGGCTTCACCGCGACGATCAGGACCTGTTCCTCCAGGTGACGCTGACCCGCACGCTCGATCATGGGCGGCCCGGCCTCATTGCCATCCTCTCGGACGCGACCCAGCTGAAGACGCTTGAGGCGCAGTTCGTGCAAAGCCAGAAGATGCAGGCGATCGGCCAGCTTGCGGGCGGCGTCGCGCATGACTTCAACAATCTTCTGACCGCGATTTCAGGGCATTGCGACCTGCTGCTGTTACGGCACGGCAAGACCGACCCGGACTATGCCGACCTTCTCCAGATCAACCAGAACGCCAACCGCGCCGCGAGCCTCGTCGGCCAGCTTCTCGCCTTCTCGCGGAAGCAGACGCTGAAACCGCAGCCGATCGACCTGCGCGACACGCTCGCCGACCTCACCCACCTTCTCAATCGCCTCGTCGGCGAAAGGGTGCGTCTTTCCTTCGCGCATGATCCGGAACTTGGGACCATCCGCGCCGACAAGCGTCAGTTGGAGCAGGTGATCATGAACCTCGTGGTGAACGCCCGCGACGCGATGCCCGATGGCGGCGAGATCAGGATCGAGACGGAGACGGTCACCTTGCGCGAACCCCTGCTGCGCGACCGCGCGACGGTGGTGCCGGGGCGTTATGTCGTGGTCCGCGTCTCTGACGCCGGTTGCGGCATCGCCGCGGACAAGCTGCCGAAGATCTTCGAACCATTCTTCACCACCAAGCGCCAGGGCGAGGGCACCGGGCTTGGCCTGTCGACCGCCTACGGCATCGTTAAGCAGACCGGCGGCTTCATCTTCTGCGACAGCGTTGTTGGCCGGGGTACAACCTTCACGCTCTACTTCCCGGCCTACGAACCTTCGACCGAAGCCGAGGTCGCGCCGCGCCCCGCGGCCCCGGCGCGCCGGACCCAGAAAAGCGGCGACGGCGTCGTGCTTCTGGTCGAGGACGAGGCGCCGGTGCGCGCCTTCGCCAGCCGGGCGCTGAGGCTCAGGGGCTACACCGTCTTGGAGGCGGAGAATGCCGAAGAGGCGCTGAGGACGCTTGAGGACGACAGCCTCAACGTCGATGTCTTCGTGACGGACGTGATCATGCCGGGCCTTGACGGGCCGACCTGGGTGAAGGAGGCGCTGAAGACCCGGCCCAACACCCGCGTCGTCTTCGTCTCTGGCTATTCCGAGGAAAGCCTGACCGAAACCCGCGAGAGGGTGCCGAATTCGGTGTTCCTGCCAAAACCCTTCTCGCTCAGTGAGTTGACGGCGACGGTGCAGGGGCAGATCCACTAGCTGGGCCTGCCGCGGTCGGGATCAGGTCAGCGAGGCGTGAAGCGCGAAATCCTCGGCGAGCCTTTCGCGGAGCCGCGCTTCGGTATCCGGGCTGAGCGCGACGGCGCCGGGCGGCGAGACATTGAGGCGCGGCAGGACGATCTCGCAGTCGAGCCGGTCTTCCAGAAAATCCACGAGACCCCCGATGCGCTCGTAGCAGAAGATGCGGTCGGCGCCCCGCGCCCCCTCTGGGGCGAGGAAGGCGCCCTGGCGGCCGACATCGGCATAGGGCGGGCGCTGCTTTGAAAGATAAGCCTCGACGAAATCATCGAAACTCAAGCCCCTGGTGCTGTTCTCCGGCTTCCGCATCCCGTCGCGCTGGCGGTAGCGATACCAGCTTCCAAGCCAGTCGACAGGCTCCCGCATCATCGCGACGACGGTGAAACCTTCTCCGGCCGCATTCTCGAGGAAGGGTGCGAAGCTTTGCCAGTAGCGGCGGACGCTGGTGTGCTTCAGGACCGGCGGGCGCTGGATCGCGACGCTGGCAAGGGGGCCGAGGGCGGCCTCGATCGCCGTCGAGCCGGTCTTCGGCGTGGCCAGATAGACCAGCCTTTCCTTCCAGAACACCAGCATTCTTCGCCTTTCCGCAACCGTCCGCACTTTTCCCGGCGGCGATTAACTAAGGATTTACCAAGAGAAGGAAAGCTTGATTTTCAGAGAATGCTGTTGAAATGTTCGCGATTTGGTCTCATAGATGTGAGAACAAGAGGCGAACACAGGCAAAGATTGCTGCGCCCGGCAGGGTGTGAAATAAGGATGCGACCCATGGCAGTGACGAACCTTTTTGACATGAACGACAAACGCTCGGCAGAAAAACAAAAGGCGCTGGATTCCGCGCTCGCCCAGATCGAACGGCAGTTCGGCAAGGGCTCCATCATGAAGCTTGGCGCCGACAATCCGGTGATGGAGATCGAGGCGACCTCGACCGGATCGCTCGGTCTCGACATCGCCCTTGGCATCGGCGGCCTGCCCAAGGGCCGGATCGTGGAGATCTACGGGCCGGAAAGCTCGGGCAAGACCACGCTGACGCTGCATGTCGTGGCCGAAGAGCAGAAGAAGGGCGGCGTCTGCGCCTTTGTCGATGCCGAACACGCGCTCGACCCGCAATATGCCAAGAAGCTGGGCGTCAATCTTGACGAGCTTCTGATCTCGCAGCCCGACACCGGCGAACAGGCACTTGAGATTGTCGATACGCTGGTGCGTTCCGGCGCGGTCAGCCTTGTCGTCATCGACTCGGTCGCGGCCCTGACGCCGAAGTCCGAGCTTGAGGGCGACATGGGCGACAGCAATGTCGGCGTCCATGCCCGCCTGATGAGCCAGGCCATGCGCAAGTTAACAGGTTCGATCAGCCGGTCGAACTGCATGGTGATCTTCATCAACCAGATCCGGATGAAGATCGGCGTGATGTTCGGCAGCCCGGAGACGACGACGGGCGGCAATGCGCTGAAATTCTACGCCTCGGTCCGGCTTGATATCCGCCGCATCGGTGCGATCAAGGACCGCGAGGAGGTTGTCGGCAATACGACGCGGGTGAAGGTCGTCAAGAACAAGGTGGCACCGCCCTTCAAGCAGGTCGAATTCGACATCATGTATGGCGAGGGCATCTCCAAGACCGGCGAGTTGATCGACCTTGGCGTGAAGGCCGGGGTGATCGAGAAGTCGGGCGCCTGGTATTCCTACGGCGATGAGCGGATCGGCCAGGGTCGCGAGAATGCCAAGCAGTTCCTGAAGGACAACCCCGACCGGGCCTATGAGGTCGAGGACAAGATCCGCGCCAGCCACGGGCTTGAGTTCGGCGCTTCGGAAGACGGACCGAGCGAGGACGTGATGGAGGCCTGAGGCTTCGGCCCCACGGAGTTCCGTACCAGTATAGGAAGCGGCCGCCTGTGGTGGCCGCTTTTGTCCTTGCATGGAGAGCGGGATGAACGAGTTCAGCGCGATCACGAAGACCGTCGAAGCCTATGTCGTCGGCATGGCGCGTGGTGACGCAAAGCTCCTGGCGGAAGCGTTCCACCCGCAGGCAAGCTCCATCGGGCATTACGACGGCGCCCTTGAATGGATGGCTATCGTGGACTTCGCCGCAGCCTGCCTTGATGCGGCTGTCCCGGAAGGCGACCCGGTGCCGCCTTGGGAGATCGAGTCGATCGCCGTCGCCGGCGACACCGCCGTCGTGCGGGTCGTGAACCATTGGGCGGGCGAGGAGTTCCGCGACACGCTGACACTCCTGCAGCACGAAGGGCGCTGGCGGATCGTGGCGAAGGTGTTTCTTCACCTGACGGCGTGATGGCCGGGCATGGGCGGCGGTAAGGTGTTGGCGAACGTGGCGCGGACGACCGAAGTCTGGCAACCGATCCCGCCCGGAGCCATGTTGCGCCCGCAGAAACCCTTGCTGGACAGGGGGGCGGGGCGGCGCTAAACCGGGCGGGCTGAAATCCGCCTGCCGATAGGAACATCCACCCGATGGCCAGCCTGAATGACATCCGTTCGACCTTCCTGAACTACTTCGAGCGCAACGATCACCGGGTGGTGGCATCGTCGCCGCTGGTGCCCCGGAACGATCCGACGCTGATGTTTGCGAACTCCGGCATGGTGCAGTTCAAGAACTGCTTCACCGGGGTCGAAAAGCGCGACTATGTCCGCGCCACGACGGCGCAGAAATGCGTCCGCGCCGGCGGCAAGCACAACGACCTCGACAACGTGGGCTATACCGCGCGGCACCATACCTTCTTCGAGATGCTGGGGAATTTCTCCTTCGGCGACTATTTCAAGAAGGAGGCGATCCCCTTTGCATGGGAGCTCATCACCAAGGATTTCGGGATCGACAGGGACCGTCTGACGACGACGGTCTACCACACCGATGACGAGGCCTTCGAGATATGGAAGAAGGTCGGCGTGCCCGAAAGCCGGATCATCCGCATCGACAATGACGACAACTTCTGGCGCATGGGTCCGACCGGCCCCTGCGGTCCCTGCACCGAGATTTTCTACGACCACGGCGACAAGATCTGGGGCGGCCCGCCCGGGTCCGCCGATCAGGACGGCGACCGGTTCATCGAGATCTGGAACCTCGTCTTCATGCAGTATGAGCAGTTCGCGGATGGCACGACGCGCGAGCTGGACATGCAGTCAATCGACACCGGCATGGGGCTGGAGCGGATCGGCGCGCTTTTGCAGGGCAAGCACGACAACTACGACACCGACCTGATGCGGTCGCTGATCGAGGCGTCGGCCCATGCGACTTCGACCGACCCGGACGGGCCGGGCAAGGTCCATCACCGGGTCATCGCCGACCACCTGCGGTCCACGTCGTTCCTCATCGCCGATGGGGTGATGCCGTCGAACGAGGGTCGGGGCTATGTCCTCCGCCGGATCATGCGCCGCGCCATGCGCCATGCGCATATGCTCGGCGCGCAGGACCCGGTGATGTTCCGCCTCGTCCCGGCGCTCGTCCGCCAGATGGGCGCGGCCTATCCGGAACTGCCGCAGGCGCAGGCGCTGATCGCCGAGACGCTGAAGCTTGAGGAGACGCGCTTCAAGCAGACGCTCGACCGGGGGCTGAAGCTATTGGACGATGAGCTTGGCCGGCTTGGCGATGGCCAGCCGCTGCCGGGGGCCGCCGCCTTCAAGCTTTACGACACCTATGGTTTCCCCCTGGACCTGACGCAGGACGCGCTGCGCGAGAAGGGCCGTACCGTGGACGTGATCGGCTTTGACCACGCGATGGAGGCGCAGAAGGCCAAGGCCCGCGCCGCCTGGGCCGGGACGGGCGAAACCAAGGACGCCGCGATCTGGTTCGACCTCGCGGAGAAGCACGGGGTGAGCGAGTTCCTCGGCTATGACACCGAAACGGCGGAAGGCCAGATCACGGCGCTTGTCCGCGACGGCAAGGAGATCGGATCGGCGAAGGAAGGCGAGACGGTTCAGGTCGTCGTCAACCAGACGCCCTTCTACGCGGAATCGGGCGGTCAGGTCGGCGACAGCGGCATCATCCGCACCGACACCGGCATGGTCCGGATCAGCGACACCAGGAAATCGGCGGGCGTCTATCTCCACATCGGCGAAGTGACGATGGGCGAGATCGCGCGCGGCCAGCCGGCGAAGCTTGAGGTTTCGCATTCCCGCCGCAGCGCGATCCGCGCCAACCATTCTGCGACGCATCTTCTGCATGAGGCGCTCCGCCGGGCGCTTGGCGAGCATGTGGCGCAGAAGGGCTCGCTCAACGCCGAGGACCGGCTCCGGTTCGATTTCAGCCATTCGAAGGCGCTTTCGGCGGAGGAAGTTGCCAAGGTTTCGGCCGAGGTCAACGACTTCATCCGCCAGAACTCGCCCGTCGAAACCCGGATCATGACGCCGGACGATGCCCGTGGCCTTGGTGCGCAGGCACTTTTCGGCGAGAAATACGGCGACGAGGTGCGCGTCGTCTCGATGGGCAAGCTTGGCGGTTCCGGCAAGGGGCAGGGCGGCAACACCTATTCGCTGGAACTGTGCGGCGGCACCCATGTCGCGCGGACCGGTGACATTGGCGCCTTCGTCTGCCTTGGCGACTCTGCGTCCTCGGCAGGCGTGCGGCGGATCGAGGCGCTGACCGGGCAGGCGGCGCTTGACCACCTCGCGGCGCAGGCCGGACGGCTTGCCGAGATCGCTTCGGCGCTGAAGGCGCAGCCGGGCGATGTGGTCGAGCGGGTCAAGGCATTGATGGACGACCGCAAGGCGCTGGCCAACGAAGTGGCGCAGCTTCGCCGCGACCTTGCGATGGGCGGGAAATCTGCGGGCGGCCCCGAGGCGCGCGACATCGGCGGCGTGAAGTTCGTGGCCCAGATCGTTTCGGGCGTGTCGGGCAAGGACCTCCCGGCGCTGGTCGATGAACTGAAATCGCGGGTCGGGTCGGGCGCGGTGCTGGTCGTCGCCGATACCGGCGGCAAGGCCGCGGTCGCGGCGGGGGTCACGGCAGACCTGACCGGGCGGCTTTCGGCGGTGGAGATCGTCAAGGCGGCCGCGGAAGCGCTTGGCGGCAAGGGCGGCGGTGGCCGCCCCGACATGGCGCAGGCCGGCGGCGCGGACCCGTCGAAGGCCGAAGAGGCGGTGAAGGCTGCGGAATCGGTGATCGGGGGCGCGGCATGAGCGAGGCGAAATCCGCGCTCTGGATCGCGCATGTGAAGGTTCTCGACGCCGAGGCTTACGGCAAATACGCGGCGCTCGCTGGCCCGGCCATCGCGGCCCACGGCGGGGTCTTCCTCGCCCGGGGCGGGCGCTATGTGCAGCTTGAGGGCAACGACCGCCCGAGGAACGTGGTGGCGCGGTTCCCGTCGCTGGAAGCCGCCGTCGCCTGCTACCAGAGCGGCGCCTATCAGGCGGCGTTGGCCCATGCCAAAGGCGCGTCGGAACGCGACCTGATGGTGGTCGAGGAAGCCTGATCAGTGGCCGGCTTCGGCCGGCGGACTGACCACGACGAGATCGACGTCGAGATCGGAAAAGTGGCCTTTGACCTCGGTCCGCACTGCGGCGAGGTTCGGCAGCGGCAGCGTCAGCGCCCGGAGCGAACCGGTGAAGCCTGAGCGCAGAAGCTGCGCGCCGACATCGAGGATGTCGAAACCGGTACCGACCAGCGGTGCGATGACGATATGCGGATCGTGCTTCGCGATGAGGTCGATGTTCAGCGCGCGGTAGCTGGTGCTTACCGGTGCCGTGTCGGTCAGCTCGGGCAGGGCTGCGATCATTTCGGCCGGAAGCTCGACCAGCAGAATGCGGCGGTCGCCGGGATCGCCACCACCAAGGAGAGCGGAGCTTGTCGTGCCCCGGCGGCGATCTGCCATCGTCGGTCCTTCTGTCTTGTCCTGTGCCGCACGCCCTTCCCCCATGAAGCGTTTGGCGAAGCCTCTTTCACCCATAGGTTTAACCAAAGGAGGCGAGTTGGGAAAGGGGCCGGGGCCGGATTTACTTTTTGCCGCCGATACCGCAGCGTAAGCCGCAGCGATTTCCCCCACCAGGATCATTTGCCGATGCCCGCGACTGTCGCAGCCGTCCTTGACGCGATCCCGATGCCCCTGGTGTTGGTCGACGCCGGCCAGCGGGTTCTGGCGGCGAACGACCCGGCTGCGGTTCTTTTCGGCGAGGGTCTGGTCGGGCGCACGGCTCCGACCTTCCTGCGCCACCCGGCCTTTCTTGACGGGCTTGAGCTTTGCCTGAACGAAGGCGGCCGCACGACGGCGCGGGTCATGGCGGCGACCCGCGCTGGCGAAACCCATCTGTCGGTGACGATCAGCCCCTTCGAATCCGAGGGGGCCGGGCAGGGCGCGCTGATCGCCTTCGAAGATCTGACCGCACAGGAACAGGCGGTGTCGATGCGGCGCGATTTCGTGGCCAACGTGAGCCATGAACTCAGGACGCCGCTGACGGCACTCGTCGGCTTCATCGACACGCTGAGGGGCGCTGCCCGCGACGATGCGGCGGCGCGCGACCGTTTCCTTGGCATCATGGAGCGCGAGGCGGGCCGGATGATCCGTCTCGTCAACGATCTTCTGTCGCTGTCGCGCGTGGAATCGGAGGAGCGGCGGCGGCCCGACCAGAAAGTCGAGATTCTGTCGCTACTGAAATCGGCCCTCGTCACCCACCGCGAACAGGCCGAGGGCGCCGGCGTCGCCCTCACCCTTGAGGCGGCGCGCGAGGCAGTCTGGATCAAGGCGGATGGCGACCAGCTTACGCAGGTCTTCTACAACCTCATTGAAAATGCAGTGAAATACGGCGGTGCGGGCAAGGAGGTCAAGATCCGGCTGACCGAGATCGACCACGAGCCAGTTCTCCGCGGCCCGGCAGTGAAGATCGAGTTCATCGACCGGGGCGAGGGAATCGATGCCCTGCATCTGCCGCGCATCACCGAGCGGTTCTACCGCGTCGATGCCCACCGGAGCCGCGAAAAGGGCGGCACCGGGCTTGGCCTTGCGATCGTCAAGCATATCGTCAACCGCCACCGTGGCCGGCTCAGGATCGTGAGCGAGCCCGGTAAAGGCAGCAATTTCATGGTGATACTGCCGGTCGGCTGAGCCCCGCTACCCGTGTCCGGGGATGCTTTGCGACAGGGGCGCCGGGCGCTGTCATAAATGTGTTACGCAAGCGTCACAAAAGCATAGCTGCAAGCGCCTAGACGGCTGCCATGGCCGCCGGATCGGGGGCCGACCAAGGACTTGCAGGAGAATGCAATGAACGCTGTGAAATTCACCGTATCGGCTCTCGCGCTGGCTGCTGCCGCCGGTGCCGCCGACGCCCGCGAGCAGATCCAGATCGCTGGTTCCTCGACCGTGCTGCCCTATGCCGCCATCGTCGCCGAAGCCTTCGGCGAGAACTTCGAATTTCCGACCCCGGTTGTCGAAGGCGGCGGTTCGGGCGCTGGCCGCAAGAAGCTCTGCGAAGGCGTGGGCGAGAACACCATCGACATCGCCAACTCTTCCTCGCGCATCAAGCAGTCCGACATCGACCTCTGCGCCCAGAACGGCGTCAACGAGATCATGGAAGTGCGGATCGGCTATGACGGTATCGTCTTTGCCAGCGACATCAACGGCGCTGCCTTCGCGCTGACCCCCGCGGATGTGTTCCTCGCGCTCGGCGCCAAGGTCGCCAAGGATGGCGCGTTGGCCGACAACGCGGCGAAAAGCTGGGCGGAGGTGAACGCAGCCCTGCCGGCGCAGGACATCCTCGCCTTCATCCCCGGCACCAAGCACGGCACCCGCGAAGTTTTCGACACCGAGGTGCTTCTCGCGGGCTGCAAGGCCAACGGCGCCTATGACCTCTTCCTCGCCGCTTCGGCTGGTGCCGACGACGACGCCAAGAAGAAGGACGCCGAGAAGGGCTGCCTGACCACCCGCACCGATGGTGTCTCGGTCGACATCGACGGCGACTACACCGAAACCCTTGCCCGCATCGCGGCCAACAAGAACGGCATCGGCGTCTTCGGCCTTTCGTTCTACCAGAACAACACCGACAAGCTTCAGGTCGCGACGATGGACGGCGTGACGCCCTCGGTCGAGACGATCTCCTCGGGCGACTATCCGGTGTCGCGCCCGCTCTACTTCTACGTGAAGAAGGCGCACCTCGGCGTGATCCCCGGCCTGAAGGAATACATCGAGTTCTTCGTCTCCGACGACATGGCCGGCCCTGATGGCCCGCTTGCCGAATACGGCCTCGTCTCTGATCCGGAACTGGCCGCGACGCAGGCCGCCGTTGCCGAAGAAACCCCGATGGGGCCGCTGGAATAAGCGACTGACATGCCGGGCGGCGGCCTTCGCCGCCCGGAGCCTTCTTGACTGGTGGGTGGAATGAGCCTTGGAATGATCCTTCTCGTCGTGCTGGCGCTGGCTGCGACGGGGTTTCTGGCGGGCCGCGCCCGCGCGCTGAAGACCGCTGGCGGCGATCCCCGCGACCTTCATTCGCTGCCCGGCTATCACGGCCAGATGGTCCTTCTCTTCACCGCGGTGCCGGCGCTTCTTCTGATGGCGGGCTGGGTTCTGATCCAGCCGGCGGTGATCGAGCGCAATGCCGCTGCGGTGCTGACTCCCGCCGACATCCCTTCGGGCAGTTCCGCCGCCCTGGTGATGAGCGACGTACGCCGCATCGCCGGCGGGCTTGACGCCCTTGCCGCGCGGGAGGGGCTGAGCGAGGCCGGCGTCGCCGCCCTTGGCGCCGACAGCGGCGGGTTGCGCGACCGTCTCGGCGCGGTCGGTGTGGCCCTTGGCGGCGAGGTAGGCCCGGGCGTCTTCGAGGCCGCGAACCTTTACCGCACCGAGACCCGGGGCGGGCGGACGGCGATGACCGTCGCCGTGGCCCTGACGGCACTCGGTGGCCTTTTCCTGTCGCTCCGCCGCATCCGCCCCGACCTCAGGGCGCGCAACGTCTCGGAGAGCTTCGTCCTCGCGCTCTTGATCGGCTCGTCGCTGATCGCGGTCCTGACGACAGTCGGCATCATCGCATCGCTGCTTTTCGAAAGCCTGAACTTCTTCCGGCTCTACCCGATCAAGGATTTCCTCTTGAGCCTGACCTGGAACCCGCAGTTCCGCGGCGGGTCCGAGCTTGGCATCTGGCCGCTCCTCTGGGGCACGCTCTATGTCTCGCTGATCGCGCTTCTGGTCGCAACGCCGATCGGCCTGATGATCGCGATCTACCTGTCCGAGTATGCCTCCAAGCGGACGCGGACAATCGTCAAGCCGGCGATCGAGATTCTCGCCGGCATCCCGACCATCGTCTACGGCCTCTTCGCGCTTGTTACCGTCGGGCCGATGCTGCGCGACTACTTTGCCCAGCCTTTGGGACTTGGCTCGTCTTCGTCCTCGGTGATGACGGCGGGGCTGGTCATGGGGATCATGGTCATCCCCTTCGTTTCCTCATTGTCGGACGACATCATCAACGCCGTGCCGCAGTCCCTGCGCGATGGCTCGCTCGGCCTTGGCGCCACGCCTTCGGAGACGATCAAGCAGGTGGTCCTTCCGGCAGCACTTCCGGGCGTCGTCGGCGCCATCCTTCTGGCGGCAAGCCGCGCCATCGGCGAGACGATGATCGTGGTGATGGGCGCAGGGGCGGCGGCAAAGCTGAGCCTCAATCCCTTCGAGGCGATGACGACGGTGACGGTGAAGATCGTCAGCCAGTTGACTGGCGATACCGAATTCGCCTCGCCCGAAACGCTTGTCGCCTTCGCGCTGGGGCTGACGCTTTTCACCATCACGCTCGCGCTGAACATCTTCGCGCTCTACATCGTGCGCAAATACCGGGAGCAGTACGAATGACCGACGCAACCGCTGAGTTCGTTCCCGGCAGGCGCTCTCTCCTGACCGTCGACGACCGCACGCGGCGCCGCAATGCCGCCGAGGCACGCTTCCGGCTCTACGGGCTGGCCGCCGTCACCGTGGCGCTGATCGCGCTGGCGCTTCTTCTGGTTTCGATCTTCGCCAACGGGGTTTCCGCCTTCCGCCAGACCTATGTCGCGATCCCGGTGACGCTCGATGCCGCGAAGCTCGACAAGTCGGGCAAGCTTGATCCTGCCGTCATGGCCAAGGTCACGACCGTTGGCTATGCGCCTTTGCTGACCAAGGGCCTGCAGGCGGCGATGGAGGAAAACGGCATCTCCGACCAAGGCCTCAAGGCCAAGGCCATCGGCGCGCTCATCAGCCAGGACGCAGCGGCGCAGCTGCGCAACATGGTGCTGGCCGATCCCACGCTCGTCGGCCAGACGATCAGCTTCGAAGCGCTCGCTTCGGGCCGGATCGACGGCTACTTCAAGGGCCGGGTGACCATGGAATCGGCCAAGCTCGATTCCAACGTCAGCCCGGAACAGCTTGCCCTCGCCGATGCGCTGAAGGAGGCGGACATCCTTCACAGCCGCTTCAACATGGGCTTCATCACCGCGCCGGACGCTTCCGAACAGCGGCCCGAGGCGGCGGGGCTTGGCGTTGCCATCCTCGGCTCGCTCTACATGATGATCGTGGTTCTGGTGCTGTCGCTGCCCATCGGCGTCGCTGCCTCGATCTATCTTGAGGAATTCGCGCCGAAGAACCGCTTCACCGACCTCATCGAAGTGAATATCTCGAACCTCGCCGCGGTGCCTTCCATCGTCTACGGCATCCTTGGGCTTGCGATCTTCATCAACTTCGCCGGGCTGCCGCAGTCGGCGCCCATCGTCGGCGGGCTGGTCCTGACGCTGATGACGCTGCCCCGGATAATCATTCCGGCCCGCGCCGCGCTCAAAGCCGTGCCGCCCTCGATCCGCGATGCGGCCCTTGGCGTCGGCGCGTCGAAAATGCAGTCGGTCTTTCACCATGTCCTGCCGCTGGCGGCACCCGGCATCCTGACCGGCATGATCATCGGCCTTGCGCAGGCCCTGGGGGAGACGGCGCCGCTCCTCCTCATCGGCATGGTGGCCTTTGTCCGCGAGTATCCCGGCGCGCCGCCCGAAGGCTTCTTCGACCCGGCCTCGGCGCTGCCGGTGCAGGTCTACAACTGGACCCAGCGCGCCGACCCGGCCTTTGTCGAACGGGCAGGGGGCGCGATCATCGTCCTTCTGATATTCCTTGTAACCATGAACGCGGCCGCGATCCTGCTGCGCCGCCGTTTCGAGCGGCGCTGGTAAGATGCCGACGGAGAGCCTGACCATGAACGATATGACACGCCGCGAGGCCGAGATTACCGCCACCGCGATCAAGATCTCGGCGCGGAACGCGCAGGTCTATTACGGCGACAACCACGCCATCAAGGATGTCGACGTCGACATTCACGACCGCATGGTCACCGCCTTCATCGGCCCCTCGGGCTGCGGCAAGTCGACTTTCCTCCGCTGCCTCAACCGGATGAACGACACCATCCCGAGCTGCCGAGTGGAGGGCCGCATCACCCTCGACGGCGAGGATATCTACGACAAGCGCGTCGATCCGGTGCAGTTGCGCGCCAAGGTCGGCATGGTGTTCCAGAAGCCGAACCCTTTCCCGAAGTCGATCTTTGACAATGTCGCTTACGGCCCGCGTATCCACGGGTTGACCCGGTCGAAGGCCGAACTTGACGAGGTGGTGGAAACCTCGCTCCGCCGCGCCGCCCTCTGGAAAGAGGTCAAGGACCGGCTGCACCAGCCCGGCACCGGCCTTTCCGGCGGCCAGCAGCAGCGGCTCTGCATCGCGCGCGCCATCGCAACCTCGCCCGAGGTCCTGCTGATGGACGAGCCATGTTCGGCGCTCGACCCGATTGCCACCGCGCAGGTCGAGGAACTGATCGACGAGCTTCGTGCCCAGTTCTCGGTCGTGATCGTCACCCATTCGATGCAGCAGGCCGCCCGCGTCAGCCAGCGCACCGCCTTCTTCCATCTCGGCAACCTTGTCGAATTCGGCGAGACGACCCAGATCTTCACCAAACCCCGCGATCCGCGCACGGAAAGCTACATCACCGGCCGTATCGGCTGACCTTTGGGGAACCAGATGAGCGAAAGACATATTCTCAGCGCCTTCGACCGTGACCTCGAGGCGATCCAGGCGATGATCGTCAAGATGGGCGGCATGGTCGAAACCGCGATCCTCGACGCCGCACAGGCGCTTGATACCCGCGACGAGGACCTGGCCGAGAGGGTCCGTCAGGGCGACAAGGCCATCGACGCGCTGGAAGAGCGGATCAATGAGGAATCCGCGCGGCTGATCGCGCTTCGGGCGCCGACGGCATCCGACCTCCGCACCGTTCTCAGCGTGATGAAGATCGCGGCCAGCCTTGAACGGGTTGCCGACTATGCCAAGAACATGGCCAAGCGCGCCAACGTCCTTGGCCAGATGACGGCGATCGGCGGGGCGGGCGGGTCGCTGCGCCGCATGTCGAAGGCGGTGGCCGAGATGCTGGGCCATGCGCTTGACGCCTATATCCACCGCGATGTGGCCCTGGCCGAGGATGTGCGCAACCGCGACAAGGACATCGACCAGATGTACAACGCGCTGTTCCGCGAGTTTCTGACCCACATGATGGAAGACCCGCGCAACATCACCGCCTGCATGCACCTGCATTTCATCGCCAAGAACATCGAGAGGATGGGCGACCATGCCACTTCGATCGCGGAACAGGTGATCTACCTTGTGACCGGCAGCTTCCCCGATGAGGCGCGGCCGAAGGCGGAAAGCGTGACCAATGTCGGCGTGAAGGAACTCTGAGGATGCAGGCGCCCTCAGTTCTGGTGGTCGAGGACGAACCCGCGCAACGGGAAGTGCTGGCCTATAACCTTGAGGCCGAGGGGTTTCGCGTCCAGCAGGCCGACAATGGCGAAGAGGCGCTTCTGATCGTCGCCGAGGGCGCGCCGGACCTGATCGTCCTCGACTGGATGCTGCCGAGCGTCTCGGGGATCGAGGTCTGCCGTAGGCTGAAGTCGCGCGCCGACACGAAGAACGTGCCGATCATCATGCTCTCGGCGCGGTCGGAGGAAACCGACCTTGTGCGCGGGCTTGAGACCGGGGCGGACGACTACATCGTGAAGCCCTATTCGGTGGCCGAACTCATGGCCCGCGTCCGCACCCAGCTCCGCCGGTCGCGCCCGTCGAGCATGGGCGAGACGCTGGAATTTGCAGACATCACGCTCGACCCCGAAACCCACCGGGTTCACCGCGACGGCAATGTCCTGAAGCTCGGCCCGACCGAATTCCGGCTGCTGACCACCTTCATGGAAAAGCCGGGTCGGGTCTGGAGCCGGGAACAGCTTCTCGACCGGGTCTGGGGCCGGGACATCTATGTCGATACAAGGACGGTCGACGTCCATGTCGGGCGTCTGAGGAAGGCGCTTTGCGCGCATGGCGGCGAGGACCCGGTCAGGACCGTACGCGGCGCGGGCTACGCGCTGGGGTGAGGGCGGGCGCTACCCGTCATCCCCGAACCGGGCATCGTCGTCCGACTCGTCCTCGCCTTCGGGCACATACTTGCCGGAAAGCCGGATCGAGTGGTCGTCGTGGCGCGGGTCCATCACCACGTCGGACGGCAGTTCCCCCGCCAGCCATTCGCGGATCTCGTCGCGGGCATCGGCAGGCTCCTGGCCGGTCAGTTCGGCGATGTAGACAACGAAGGCGCGCTGGTCGCCGTCGATCTCGTCCAGTTCCGCCTCATCGGCATCGGACCACTTGTCCATGATCGCCTCGTAGAAGGCGGCCCAGTTTTCCTGAACGTGATGCCACTTCATCGTCGTCGTCCCGTCTGTCCCGATCACAGGTAATAGTCTGCACCCGTTCCGCCCGGGGCGGAAGCGCTGTCAGGAAAATTCCTGTGGGTCTACATCCAGCCCTGCACCGTTCGGGCGCCGCCCGAGACGTCATCACCGACGCCGGCGATGGTGTTGCAACCCGCGAGCGCGGACAGGATCACGATAAGCGCGATGGTTCTCATCTTCATTCCCCATACCACCAGACTTCGGGCTGAAAGCCCGGCCAGTCGCCGTATAGCGGAATACGGGTCGGGTAGTGAAGATGGGCTGAATGGGCAATCTTTCCGGTTTTCGAGAACCAGATCGGGATCACATAGCGCCCCGCCGTCAGCACCCGGTCAAGGGCCTTGGTGGCGGCGATGAAATCGTCGGTGTTGGTGGCATTGAGCATGGTATCGATGGCCTTTTCCGCCGCCGGCGAGGTCATCCCCATCCAGTTCCGCGCGCCGGGCTGGTCGACGACCTTCGACCCCCAGTAGAGGTATTGCTCATTGCCCGGCGACAGGCTGAGCGCGCGGAGCATATAGGCCATGTCAAAGGCGTACTGGTCGGTGCGCTCCTTGTATTGCGCGGTATCGGCGACTGTGACGGTCGGCTTGATGCCGAGGTTCTTCAGCGCTTCGACATAGATGTCGATGATCGACTGGGTTTCGGTGGCGCTGGCGGCAAGGAGGATCTCGAAGGTGAAGGGCTTGCCCTCGGCGTTCTTCAGGACGCCGTCCTGCACGGTCCAGCCAGCCTCCTCCAGCAGGGCGCGCGCCTGCCTCAGCGCCTTGCGGTCAAGCGCCTGGCCCGCATCGCCCACGGGGAGGGAATAGCCCTCGATCGTGCCGGGCGGCAGGTCGGCGGCGAAGGGCGTCAGAAGCTCTGCCTCAAGCCCGGCCGCAGGCCCGTGATCCATCCCGAGGACGGAGTTCGAGTAATAGGAGGTAATGCGCGGCTCGGTGCCGCCGTTCAGCGTGGTATTGATGAATTCGAAATTGAAGGCGAGGATCATCGCCTCGCGCACGCGCCAGTCGGCGAAGATCGGATTGCGGGTGTTCATCACGAAACCGGCGATGCCCGAGGGCCGCTGATGCGGGATCTCGGCCTTCACCACCGCGCCGGATTGCACGTCGGGGAAGTTGAACTGGCTTTGCCACTTGGCCGCGTTCGTCTCGCGGTAGCTGTTGATGAGACCGGCGGTGAAAGCCTGGAAGAGCCCATTCTCGTCTGAGAAGAAGTCATAGCGGATCTCTTCGAAGTTGTGCCGCCCGCGGTTGATGGCCAGGTCCTTGCCCCAGTAGTCGGGGTTGCGCTTGTAGGACACGAAGCGCCCCGCCTCGAATTTGTCGATGACATAGGGGCCGGAGCCGATGGGCGCATCGAGCGAGCTTTGGGTGAAATCCTTGCCCTCCCACTGGGCCTTCTTCAGGATCGGCCGCATCCCCATCAGCATGGCAAGCTCACGGTCCTTTTCGGTGAAGGTGAAGCGGACGGAGCGTGGCCCGGTCTGTTCCATCTTCGCCACCTTGGCCCAGGCGCCGGCATAGCGCGGGCTGCCCTTGGTGCCGAGGGTCTCATAGCTCCACATCACGTCCTCGATGGTGACGGCGCTGCCGTCGGAAAACTTCGCCTCGGGGCGGAGGGTGTATTCGACCCAGGTCCGCTCGGGGTCGGTGTCCACCGATTCGGCGAGAAGGCCGTAGAGGCTGAAGGGTTCGTCGATGGACCGGCCCATCAGCGTCTCGACGACATAGAGCGAGACACCCGAGGGCGCGGTGCCCTTGAGGATGAAGGGGTTGAAGGAATCGAAACTGCCGCCTTCGCCGAGAAGCAGCCGGCCGCCCTTCGGCGCATCCGGATTGGCATAGGGCAGGGACACAAAATCGGGTGGGAGGGCGGGCTTGCCATACATAGCTATGCCGTGCAGCGGTTCGGCAAGGCTTGCCGCAGGCACGAGGAGGATCAGCGCCGCCGTGAAGGCGGACGCGAGGTTGCGAAGGAAAGCCGTTTTCATTTTGAAGACACTGCCCATGTCGAGGTTTGTTGGCCCGAAGCTAGCCGGGCTTCCTTGGCTTTTCAAACTTTTAGCTTGGACAGCGGCAAAGGAGCGCGTATAAAGAAGGCACTGCTCGATAGGTTTCTTGCCTGTATGAAACCTGCCTCAATAACTTAACGCCCGCTTCGTGCGGGCGTTTTTTTATTCCCCGTCCGGTGCAGGCAGCGGCGGAAGGCTCGCCCCATGGGAGAAGATCCCGGGCTGACAACACCGCGTGACGCCGCCGGATTCGGGGTGCATTTCGCAGGCGCAGCAATTACACCTTTGCCGGACATTTGCAGAAACGAGGTTTCCCATGCTTTCCGGCAAGACTGCGATCATCACCGGCTCCAACTCCGGCATCGGCCTTGGCGCGGCCCGCGAACTGGCGCGGGCGGGGGCGGATGTGGTCCTGAACTCCTTCACCGACAGCGAGGCCGATCACAAGCTTGCCGCCGATCTCGGCGCCGAATTCGGCGTCAAGGCGCGCTACATCCAGGCCGACATGTCGAAGGGCGAGGATTGCCGCGCGCTGGTCGAGAAGGCCGGCGGCTGCGACATCCTCGTCAACAATGCCGGCATCCAGCATGTCGCGGCGATCGAGGATTTTCCGGTCGAGAAGTGGAACGCCATCATCGCCATCAACCTGACCTCGGCCTTCCATACCACGGCGGCGGCGCTGCCGGGGATGAGGGCCAAGGGCTGGGGCCGGATCGTCAACATCGCCTCGGCGCACGGGCTGACCGCCTCGCCCTTCAAGTCGGCCTATGTCGCGGCCAAGCACGGTGTCGTCGGCCTTACGAAGACCGTGGCGCTGGAAGTGGCGGGCAAGGGCATCACCGCCAATGCGATCTGCCCCGGCTATGTGCTGACGCCCCTGGTGGAGGCGCAGATCCCCGACCAGATGAAGGCGCATAGCATGGACCGCGAGACGGTGATCCGCGAGGTCATGCTGCAACGCCAGCCCTCGCGCCAGTTCGCCACGGTGGAGGAGATCGGCGGCACGGCGGTATTCCTCTGTTCCGACGCGGCGGCGCAGATCACCGGCACGACGATCAGCGTCGACGGCGGCTGGACCGCGATGTGACGGGGTTTCGCCCCGGATCAAGTCCGGGGCGATCCGGTGGGGGCGCTGCCCCCACACCCCCGAGGTATTTCTGGCAAGATGAATGGAGATGGCGGGGATGAAGACCCGGCGGATCAACCTCGCATTGCAGGGCGGAGGGGCGCATGGCGCCTTCACCTGGGGTGTGCTCGACCGGCTCTTGCAGGACGAGACGATCGAGATCGCCGGGATCACCGGCACTTCGGCGGGCGCGCTGAACGGGGCTGCGCTGAAATGCGGGCTGATGATGGGCGGGCGAGAGGCGGCGCGGGAGAACCTCGACTGGCTCTGGGGCGAGATCGGCGCCGTCGGCGACATGCGGATGGCGGGCTGGTTCCGGGCCATGCTGCCGCTGGCCGGGGTCTGGGGCGACCTGACCGAGCGTTTCGCGCCGTTTTCGCCCGCCGAGACCTGGGCGCGGCTTTTCAGCCCCTATGACTATGGCTGGTTCTATTCGAACCCGCTGGCGCCCATCGCCGAGAAGTTCAACAGCCGCCACATGACCGACCTGGACGGCCCGGCCTTCTTCGTTGCCGCGACCAATGTGCGGACCGGCAAGATCCGGGTGTTTTCCGGGGCCGATATCTCGGCGGAGGCGATCCTTGCCTCGGCCTGTCTGCCGACACTCTTCCAGGCGGTCGAGATCGTCGATGCGGCGACCGGGCGGCGCGAGGCCTATTGGGATGGCGGCTATACCGGCAACCCGGCGCTCTTCCCTCTTTACGACCTTGCGCTCCCGCGCGACATCGTCGTCATCAACATCAACCCCCTGGTGCGTGAGGCAGTGCCGCACAGCGTTGCCGATGTGCAGGACCGGATCAACGAGATCAGCTTCAACGCCTCGCTCCTGTCGGAGTTTCGCGCCATTCATTTCGTGAATGAGCTGATCGCGAAGGGGCAGGTGCAGGAAGGCGTGATGAAGGATGTGCTTGTCCATCTCATCGCCGATGACGGGCTGATGGGATCGCTGACGGCGTCGAGCAAGCTGACGCCCTGGCCGGGGCTTCTTTTCGCGCTGAAGGAGGCAGGGCAGGCGGCGGCGGAGCGGTTCCTTGCGGAAGACGCGGGCGAGATCAACCGCAAGAGCACGGTCGACCTGCCGGCTCTATTTGGTTGAGGGCGCGCCGCTCGGCTCCGGATAGACGAGGCCGGCGGAGATGACGAGCTTGGCGGTGTCCTCCACCGTCATCCGGTTCAGGATGATCACGTCGCGGCGCGGCACGAAGACCAGAAACCCCGACGGCGGCAGGAGATTCATCGCCAGGAAGACCGTCAGGATATCATCGTCGTCGGGAATGCTTTCGGCGAGTTCACCGCGGGCGGGGGTGGAGACGAAACCGACGGACCAGACGCCCTTCCGTGGGTACTCGATCAGGCAGGCCTTGTCGAACTTGGCGTCGCCCTGGGTCAGGACGGATTGGGCGAACTGCTTCAGCGCGTTGTAGATCGACCGCACGAAGGGCATCCGGCCGACGATGCCTTCGCCCCAGGCGATGAGCGATCTTCCGATGATGCCCTTGGCGATCCAGCCGACGAGGACCGTGAACACGAGGAAGATGATGACGCCGACGCCGCGAATGGAAAAGGGTGGCTTCTCGCCGAAGTAGCGCTCCATCAGCGTGTCCGGCTGCCAGGCGTGCGGGATGAACGGCAGGATCCAGCTGTCGATCCAGCCGACCGCCACCCAGATGAGCCAGATCGTCAGGCCGATGGGCAGAAGAACGGCAAGCCCCGTCAGGAAGTTCGAGCGAAAGGCGCCCAGCGGTCCGCGTCGGCGCAAGTGTATCTGCGGCTCTGACGCCTTTGTTTCATTGGCCATGTGCAGTCCCCACTAACGGTGCGACACTAAGGGCAGCGCCGGGTCTCTGCAATTGCCGCCGGTCGTCGTTGTTTCAGTGCATCGATGCAAGCGCGCGGGCGATGGCCGCGCCAAGCCGGGCGTTGTTGAGGACAAGGGCGATATTGGCCTCAAGCGAGCGGCCACCGGTCAGTTCGAAGATGCGTTGCAGTAGGAAGGGCGTCACCGCCTTGGCGGCGATGCCTTGGGCGGCGGCCTCTGCCAGCGCCCGTTCGATATGCGGCACGATCTCCTCGCGCGGGATCTCCGCCGCCTCAGGGATCGGGTTGGCGACAAGTTGGCCGCCGATGAGGCCAAGCCGCGCCCGCATCATCTGCGCGGCAGCGATCTCGGTCGCGCTGTCCATCCTGAGGGGGGCAGTAAGGCCCGAGGCGCGCGACCAGAAGGCGGGGAAGTCGTCCTGACCAAAGGCGATGACCGGCACGCCGAGGGTTTCCAGAAGCTCCAGCGTCTTCGGCAGGTCGAGGATCGCCTTGGCGCCGGCGGCCACCACGGTCACCGGGGTTTTCGCCAGCTCATGAAGATCGGCGGAGACATCGAAGCTCGTCTCCGCGCCGCGATGGACGCCGCCGATGCCGCCGGTGGCGAAGACGCCGATCCCGGCGAGATGGGCGCCGATCATCGTGGCGGCGACGGTGGTGGCGCCGGTCCGCCCCGAGGTGAGGCAGGCGGCGAGATCAGCGCGCGACAGCTTCATCGCATCTGGGGTGCGGGCAAGGCGTTCGAGCGTGCCGTCGTCAAGGCCGACATGGATGCGGCCCGCCATGACAGCGATGGTGGCGGGAGTGGCACCGGCAGCGCGGACCTCTGCCTCCACCCGCCGTGCCGTTTCCAGATTCTGCGGGAATGGCATGCCGTGGGTGATGATTGTCGATTCAAGCGCCACGATGGGCGCGCCATTGGCTTGGGCTGCCGCGACTTCCGGTGAAAACGAGAGGGGCAGGGCGGTCATGATCCGATATCTCCTGAGACATATTGCGCAGCGGCATCGAGCGCGGCCTGAAGGGCTGCCGTCCGGTCCGCGCCGCGCCTTACGGCCACGACATGGGCAGCCATGAAGGTGTCGCCGGCGCCAGTGACGCGGGTGACGAGGACCGGCGGCGGTTCGGCGGCGATCACGCCTTCGGGCGCGCCATCGGCGGTTGCCCCGCCTCCATTCGTCACAAGGACGCGCCGGGCGCCGCGGGCCAGCAGCGCCGCCGCCGCCTCAGGCGCCGCGGCGAACCGCGTCTGGCAGAGGATGCCTGCCTCCTCGAGATTGACGTAGAGCGTGGCATTGGCGAGCGGCAGGAGCGGCAGGAGCCGTTCGGCCTTGCCGGGGCTGGCGGGCGCCACGCGCAGATCGGCGGCGGCGAAAAGCGGTGAGCGGGCGATGTCAGAGAGAAGCCCGGTCGTCAGGTTGCCGTCGAGCGCGATCAACCCGTTCCACGGCGCGCCCTCACGCCCAAGGGTTCCGTCGCCGAGCGGTTGCAGGATCTTCGCCCCCGCCGCTTCAAGCGAATGGGCGTCGGCGATGGCGGCGATCAGGCCGTTCGCGCCCTCGACCGCCATGTAGCGGTCGGTCGGCAGGTCCTCCGACCGATAGAGATGGTCGGTGACAAGGCCGAGCCTTTGCGCCGCCGCCACCAGATCGTCGCCCTCGGCATCGCGGCCAAGTGCGCTGAGCAAAGCGGGGCGAAGGCCGAAGCGGGCGAAGGTCATCGCAAGGTTCATGGCGACGCCGCCGGGCAGCCGCGTGATCCGACCCGGCACATCGGCGCCAGGCGCCATATGCGCGGGCGTGCGGCCGATGATGTCCCAAAGGACCGAACCGATGCAGAGGATGTCGACGGGCGCGCTCATCCCGCCGTCATGCCGGCTTTTCTTCTGCCCGGCAAGACCGCCCCATCAGCGCAAGGGATAGCGGTCAGGCTCTTCGAAGATGTCGAGCGCCACGGTCCCGGCCTTGATCTTCCCGCCATGGACGACGCCCGCGCCAATCGAATAGCTCTCACCCGCGCGGTAGGTCCGCGTTGCGCCGCCGATGGTGAACTCGATCTCGCCCTCAAGCACCGTGCCCCATTGCGCCTTGTGGGAATGGAAGGGCAGGTCCATGTCGCGGTGAAAGGTGAAGAAGACCGCGAGGCCCGCGCCCGAGCGGAGGACGTTGGTGGAGACGACCTCGTCGGGGAAGGGGAGGGCGACGGAGGGAAAGGCGCGGATGAATTCGGGCAGCGGCATGATCTGGTCCTTTCGATGGATGCGCGTATACTCGGATCATCGAATGCCCGTGACAAGGAAGGACCGCCTGCCATGTCCAGCTTCACCGGTTTCCCCACCGAAACCTTTGCCTTCCTCACCGAGCTTTCGGCCCATAACCGCCGGTCATGGTTCGAGGCCAACAAGGAACGGTATGAGACCTACTGGCTTGGGCCTGCCGTCGCCTTCGTCAAGGCGCTCGCCCCCGGCATGGCGGCGATGTCGCCTGAGATGAAGGCCGAGGCCAAGGTCAATGCCTCGCTCCGCCGGATCAATCGGGACACGAGGTTTTCCGCCGACAAGGCGCCCTATGAGCCATGGCTCCACCTGATCTTCTGGCCGGGCGACCATCCGAACCGCGGCGCGGGCTTCCATTTCGTCATCCGCCCAGACGGTATCGGCTACGGTGCCGGACGCTTTGCCTTCGCCGGGCCGGTCCTTGGCCACTACCGCCAGAGGCTCCAGAACAAGGAGGCGCGCGATAAGCTTCTCGCCGCCATCGAGGAGGCGCGCCATATCGGCTGCTACCTTGACGAGCCGCCCTTGAAGACGGTGCCCAAGGGCCATGACCACGAACCGGAATGGGACTTCCTCTTGCGCTACAAGGGGCTGGTCGTGCGCACCATGGACAGCCAGATCATGCCGAACTGGATCCATGGCCCCGAGGCGGTGGACGAGGTCCTGAGCCGCTGCCGGAGACTGATGCCGCTGGTCCAGTGGGTCCACACGATCTGAGCGGCCCTGTGCCGATCCAGGGACAAGCCTTTCGTGCCATTGCCGAGTGAGTTGCGTCTTGCGGTCAGCCCCCGCTGCCCAGCGGGTCTGAGCCAGAGCCAAGGGAAAACGGATATGCAGAGCCTCAAGCTGCGCGATCTTCAGGCGCGCATGTCCGACAAGGTCTGGCTTTCCGATGGCGGGATGGAGACCACGCTGATCTTTCTCGACGGGATCGACCTGCCGCATTTCGCGTCTTTCCCGCTTCTGGAAAGCGAGGCGGGCCGCGAGAGCCTAAGGCGCTACTTCGCCGGCTATCTGGCCGAAGCGCGGACGCATGGCGCGGGCTTTGTCCTTGGCACGGTCACCTGGCGATCCGGCAAGGGCTGGGGCGAGATCATGGGGCTGTCCGAGGGTGACATCGAGGCCATCAATCGGGACGCCGTGAGTTTCGCCCGGACCATCGCCGCCTCACCCGAGGCGCGTGGCGTGGATATAGTCTTCGAGGGCGTGGTCGGGCCGCATGGCGATGCCTATGCGCCGGACCGGATGCTGGATGCTGCCGAAGCGGAGGAGGCGCATGGGCAACAGGTCCGCTCGCTCGCCGGTGCCGGAGTGGATTTCGTGACGGCGACAACCATCGCCAACCCGGCCGAAGGCATCGGCATCGCGCGGGCGGCTATCAGGGCGGATGTCCCCGTCGTGGTTTCCTTCACTGTCGAGACCGATGGCCGGCTTCTGACCGGCCAGACGCTTGGCGAGGCGATTGCCGAAACCGATGCAGCGACGGATGGCAGCGTCGCCTGGTACGGCGTGAACTGTGCCCACCCGGATCATTTCCGCCAGACGCTGGCCGGCGACTGGCTTGGCCGCATGGGTCAGGTGCGCGCCAATGCCTCGCGCAAGAGCCATGCCGAGCTTGATAATTCGACCGAGCTTGATGCGGGCGACATTTCCGAACTTGCCCGCGACTACCGGGCGCTGATGACGATCCTTCCCAACCTTCGCGTTCTTGGCGGCTGTTGCGGCACGGATGTGCGCCATGTCGCGGCGATTGCCGGGCAATGTGCCCATGCGGCGGGCTGACGCGCCAACGCAGGCAATATCGTCGCCCATTGCCATTCCTGCGCGCATCGTTTAAACGCGCGCTACTTCACAGGCGAGGCTTGGGCTTGGCGGGGAGAAATCCCGCTACGTCCGCCGGTTGTCCCCGACTTGATCGGGGATGATGGCTTCGCCGAGGCGCGAAACCGGAAAGGAAATGGACATGGCGCTCCCTGATTTCTCTATGCGTCAGCTTCTGGAAGCTGGCGTACACTATGGTCACCAGACGCAACGCTGGAACCCGCGGATGGCCGAATACATCTACGGCGACCGTAACGGCATCCACATCATCGACCTGACGCAGACCGTTCCGATGCTGGACGCGGCACTGAATGTCGTGCGCGAGACCGTCGCCAAGGGCGGCCGTATCCTCTTCGTCGGCACCAAGCGCCAGGCGCAGAAGGCGATCGCCGAAGCTGCCGAGAAATGCGCGCAGTACTACATGAACCACCGCTGGCTCGGCGGCACGCTGACCAACTGGAAGACCGTCTCCCAGTCGATCAACCGTCTGAAGCAGATCGACGAGATCATGGGTGCGGGCGCTGAAGGCCTGACCAAGAAAGAGCGTCTCGGGATGGAGCGCGAGCAGGCGAAGCTTCAGGCCTCGCTCGGCGGTATCCGCGAGATGGGCCATCTGCCCGACCTTCTGTTCATCATCGACGTGAACAAGGAAGACCTCGCCATCCTCGAAGCGCAGAAACTGGGCATCCCGGTCGTCGCCATCGTCGACACCAACTGCTCGCCGAAGGGCGTTGACTATGTCATCCCCGGCAATGACGACGCGGCCCGCGCCATCGCGCTTTACTGCGACCTCGTCAGCCGTGCCGCCCTTGACGGCATGTCGGCGCAGATGGGCGCCGCCGGTATCGACCTTGGCGCACTTGAAGTGGCGCCCGAGGAAGAAACCGTCGCCTGAGACGCCATATGAGGCAGGGCAGGGGCCTTCGGTCCCTGTCGCCGGAAATTCATCAGGCGGGGGTAAGCCCCGCCTGACCCGTTGATAAGAGATTCGGAAGGAGATCCGAGATGTCGATCACCGCTCAGATGGTGAAAGAGCTGCGCGAAGCTACCGGCGCAGGCATGATGGACGCCAAGAAGGCGCTGACCGAGGTTGCGGGCGACATGGAAGCCGCCGTCGACTGGCTGCGCACCAAGGGCCTCGCCAAGGCCGCCAAGAAGGCCGACCGCGTTGCGGCCGAAGGCCTGATCGGCGTCGCCGTGAAGGATGGCCGTGGCGTTGCAGTCGAGATCAACTCGGAAACCGACTTCGTCGCCAAGAACGCCGACTTCCAGGAAATGGTGCGTGCGATTTCGAACGTCGCCCTGACCTCGGCGGACGAAATCGAAGTGCTGCGCTCCACCCACCTCAACGGCAAGCCCGTCGAGGAAGTGCTGACCGACGCCATCGCGCGCATCGGCGAGAACATGACGCTGCGCCGGCTGCACGTTCTGGAAGGCGATACCGTCGTCTCCTACGTCCATTCCGCCGCCACCGACGGCATGGGCAAGATCGGCGTCCTCGTCGCGCTGAACGGGCCGAAGGACAAGGCCGAAGCGATCGGCAAGCAGTTCGCCATGCATATCGCCGCGACCTCGCCGCTGGCGCTCTCGGAAGCCCAGCTTGACCCGGTGGTGCTGGAGCGTGAACTGGCGGTGCAGACCGCCAAGGCGCTTGAGGAAAACGTAGCCTCGGCCAAGCCGAAGCCCGACCAGGTGATCCACAACAACATCATTCCCGGCCGGATGAAGAAGTTCCTGTCCGAGAACACGCTTCTTGGCCAGCAGTTCGTGGTGAACCCGGACGTCACCGTCGAGCAGGCCGCCAAGGACGCCGGCGTCGAGATCACCGGCTATGCCCGCGTCATGGTCGGCGAAGGCATCGAGAAGGAGAAAGAGGATTTCGCCGCCGAGGTCGCCAAGACCCTCGGGGCTTAAGCTTCCTGAGAAATGCGGAAGCGGTCGGGCCATCGAGCCCGGCCGTTTTCATTTCCGGGGGCGGGACTACCCAGCCATTCTCCAGAAACAGGAAAGCGGTGCATGCCGACCAAAGCACACACCGCCCCCATAACGCGCCGCACCTGTTGGGGATGAGGACAGGGCGCGTCTGGTGCCGAACCTGCCGGACGTTAAATGCACCCGACAGGCCCGACGTCCGGTTTCCCGGTGCTCCCCGTTCCCCCGCAAATTCCGGGCTGGTTCAGGTTGCATGTTCCTGGCTAATGCCACCACTCACGGAACCAGGCGAGTGTGTCGATTAACGCTACGTAAAGAAAGTAAGAGAATCCTTACCTGTCATAGCGTCATCAGAAAACTTTATTTCAAAAAGCCGCCGTAAATGGTGGATTCGCCATGACATTTGCCGCAACCCCGGGCAAATGCCCAAGGCTCGGCCGATCGGGGCCGATCTCAGACGGGAACGATGAAAATCTGATTCTGGTAGGAGGCCTTCAGGACCGCCTGCGCCGTGGTGTCGACATCCAGCGCCTCACGCGCCAGCCGAAGGTGTTTTTCAACCGTAGCGGGAGTGAGCCCCATGATGGTGGCGATGTCCTGCATGGTCTTGCCGTCGCCCACCCATTCCAGTGCCTCGCGCTGGCGCGGCGTCAGGGCGCGGCGCGACGAGGCGAATGGCATCGAGGTCAGCTTCAGATGGACGAGGTTGTTGATGATGGTGATCTCGCGGCCGTGGATCTGCCACATGTCGTCGATATCGTTCTGCGACAGGCCCGGCCGGGCGCAAAGCCCGATGGCGCCCTTGGCACGGATGGAATGGTCGCGGAAGCTGATCGAATAGCCGGCGCGGACATTGAAACGTGCGTTCAATTCCAGCACCTTGCGCTCGGTCGATGTCAGTTGCCCCGCTGCCACCTGCTGGATCAGCCGCCAGGAGGCCGGGCCCTCATTCTCAAGCGCCCATTGCACCATCGGACCGTGGCTGTAGAGGCCGCTGTGGATGAAGGCCTCGATATAGGCGGGGTCGTGATTCGACAGCATCAGCACGTCGTCCGCGCTTCCGAACTGCGTCTGCGAGGTGCGGAAGCGGGTAAAGCCGTAGATCAGGCGGTCGAACCCGTAATCCGCCATCTTGTCGAGATGGAGATCCCATATCTCCTGAATGCTCTTTGCTTCAAGCACACGCTCCAGATGCGGAACGAGAAGGCTGTTATTCGTCATAAAGGACGCCCTTCAGCTACTTAAACCCGGGGAGGAGAACCGGCTACGCAACCCGACGCGCGTGACGCGCGGGAAAAACCGAGTGATCCTGTGCTCCAAGGGCAAAGTCACACTCGAACATCCAACAAAATCCCCATAACTTTCTGCCACGCGGCGTGACATCTGTCGAGAGACTGTGGTGGTGCAGAAAGAGGCATTGGGAACATGAGCGGCAACTGGGACGTGGTTATCATTGGCGGCGCGGTGACGGGGGCCTCGGCGGCCTGGTGGCTGAAAGGGGCGGCGCCCGACCTCAGGGTGCTGGTCGTCGAAAAGGACCCGACCTATGCCTTTGCGGCGACCGCGCTGTCGGTGGCCTCGGTGCGCCAGCAGTTCTCCAATCCGGTGAATGTCGAGATTTCCCGCTTTGGCGTGGATTTCATCCGCCACTTCGCCGACCGCGTCGGGCCTGAGGGCGGGGTGCCCTCGCTCGGCCTGAAGGAGAACGGCTACCTCTTCCTGACCGGCAGCGAGGCGGGTCGGGCGGTAATGGAGGAAATCGCCGGGATGCAGCGCGGGTTAGGCGCCGCGACCGAAGTGCTCGACCGCGCCGCTCTCGCCGCGAAGTTCCCGTGGATGGTGCTCGACGATGTGGTCGCCGGCAGTTTCGGCCCGCGCGACGAGGGCTGGTTCGACAACATGGGGCTTCTGGGCGGCTTCCGCGCGGCGGCCATCGCCCGGGGCGCGGTTTTCCTCCGCGACGAGGTGGTCGGCCTTCAGCGCGAGGGTGGGCGCATCACTGGCGTCACGCTGAAATCCGGCGGTACGGTCGGGGCAGGGCAGGTGCTTTGCACCGCCGGCACTGGTGCAACCGCCATCTGCGCCATGGCCGGCGCCGATCTGCCGGTCGAGCCGAGAAAGCGCACCGTCTTCGTGATCGACGCGCCGAACGCCCGCCACCCGGATGCGCCCCTCATCATCGACCATTCCGGCATCTACCTCCGCCCCGAGCATGGCCAGTGGATCACCGCCACGGTGCCCGACGACGACGGCCCCTGTGCGCTTGACGACTGGGAGCCGGACCATGCCCAGTTCGAGAACCTGATCTGGGAAAGGCTTTACAACCGCTCTGAAGGCTTCGATGCGGTCAAGGTCACGCGCTTCTGGGTCGGGCATTACGACTACAACCGCCTCGACCAGAACGCGGTGATCGGGATTTGGCCGGGCTATGAGAACTTCTACATCGGCGGCGGGTTCTCCGGCCACGGGCTGCAACAGTCGCCGGCGGTCGGGCGCGGGCTGTCGGAACTGATGCTGACCGGCAGCTACCAGACCATCGACCTCGCGCCGCTGTCGCCGCAGCGCATCCTCGACAACCGCCCGTTCCTCGAACGCGCCATCGTCTGACGGTCAGATGCCGTTCATTAGAGGCCGTTTACCGGCACCTTGAGGAAGGTCTTGCCGTCCTTGTCCTGGGGCGGCATCTGGCCCGCGCGCATGTTGACCTGAAGCGAGGGGATGATGAGCCTTGGCATGCCAAGCGTCTTGTCCCGCGCCTCGCGCATGGCGACGAATTCCGCCTCGGGCTTGCCGCCGCCGACATGGACATTGCGCGCCCGTTCCTCGGCCACGGTGGTTTCCCAGGCGAACTCCTCGCGCCCCGGTGCCTTGTAGTCATGGCAGACGAAGATCCGCGTCTCGTCCGGCAGGGTGAGGATGCGTTCGATCGAATGGTACAGCGCCTCCGCCGAACCGCCAGGAAAGTCGCAGCGCGCGGTGCCGTAGTCGGGCATGAAGAGCGTGTCGCCGACAAAGGCCGCGTCGCCGATCACATAGGTGAGGCAGGCAGGCGTATGGCCCGGCGTATGCATGACCCGGCCTTCAAGCGCGCCAATGCCGAAGGTATCGCTCTCACCGAAAAGCCTGTCGAACTGGCTGCCGTCGCGCTGGAACTCCGTCCCTTCGTTGAAGACCTTGCCGAAAGTGTCCTGCACCACGGTGATCTTTTCGCCGATGCCGATCTTTCCGCCGATCCTTTCCTGGATATAGGGCGCGGCCGAGAGATGATCGGCATGGACATGGGTTTCGAGAATCCATTCCACATCAAGGCCTTCCGCCTTCACATGGGCGATGACGGCATCGGCAGAGCGGGTATCGGTCCGGCCCGAGGAATAGTCGAAATCCAAGACCGAATCGATGATCGCGGCGGCCTTGCTGCCGGGGTCGCGGAGCACATAGGTGACGGTGTTCGTCGCCTCGTCGAAGAAACCGGTTACCAGCGGCTTGACCTGATGTTCCATGGCGCCACCTCCCGTGCCGCATTCTCTCTCAGAATCCGAGCCGCGACAAATGCTTATCGCAGCCGAAACGGTTCAGTCCGCCGTGGCGCCGACGTTCAGGAGCGCTGGAAGTTCCCGATAATCGGAAAACTCCGCAACTGGCGAAATCTCATGGCGCGGTACCCTCAGATAGCCCTCGGTGAAGAGGATGAAGGGCAGGGCGGCGGCTTCCGCCGTCCGCGCATCAACCTCGCTATCGCCAACGAAGACCGCGCGGCCGGGCCCCAGAAGGCGGGCGGCGTGGAGGAGGGGGGTCGTCGGGTCGGGTTTGCGTTCGGGGAGGGTATCACCCGCGACAATCACCTCGAAGAACTGGCCAAGGCCCAGTTCAGCCAGAACCGCGCGCGTGGCGCTTTCGGGCTTGTTGGTGCAGATCCCGAGGCGGCAGCCATCGGCCTTCAGCGCCGCCAGCACTTCGGCGACATGGGGATAGACCGTGGTTTCCTCGGATGACCGCGCCGTGTAATCCGCGACCATGCGGGCGGCGAGTTCGCCATGCCGCGCCATCGCCATCCCGCGCGCTGCCATCACCCGCCGGATCAGGACCGGCGCGCCGTCACCGACATAGGACTGCGCCTCTGCCCGTGCCATCGGCGCCTGTCCTTCGGACGCCAGAAGCCGGTTCACTGCCGCGTGGATGTCGGGCAGGGAATCGATCAGCGTTCCGTCGAGATCGAAGATGACCGAAGTCACGCGGCTTTCCACTTGATCGAACAGCCCATGGAAGCAACCTGATCGCGCGGGCCTTGGCCGGTTTCGGCGACGAGTTTCATGCCTTCGAAAAGCTCGCGCCGGACATCCGCTGCCGCCGGCTGGCGGCCCGAGGCGTCGAGCCGGCCGCGATACTGCAAGCCGCCCCTGGCGTCGAAACCGAAGAAGTCCGGTGTGCAAATCGCGTCGTAAGCCTTTGCGACGGCTTGGCTTTCGTCATAGAGATAGGGGAAGGTGAAGTCCCGGCGCGCCGCCTCGGCCTTCATCATGTCGAAGCTGTCGGCAGGATAGGCTTCGGCATCATTGGCCGAGATTGCGGCCACGCCGATCCCGAGCGCCTGCAGATCTTTCGCGTCCCGCACCATCCGGTCCATCACCGCCTGCACGTAGGGGCAATGGTTGCAGATGAACATCAAAAGCGTGCCCTTCGGCCCGGCGATCTGCTCTAGCGTCCAGTCACGGCCATCGGTGCCGGGCAGGGTGAAGCCGGGGGCTTTCCAGCCGAAATCGCAGACGGGGGGCGAAACTGCCATGGCGGGTTCCTTAGCTGAGCGCGGCCTCGGCGGCGGCGCGGATCTTCCCTATATTCTGGCCATAGACCTCGGGCGTTTCAACCGTACCGCCCGAAAAGACCGCGGAGCCGGCGACAAGAACATCGGCACCCGCCGCCGCGACCTTCGGCGCGGTTTCCACGGTCACGCCGCCATCAACCTCGATATGGATCGGCCTGTCGCCGATCAAATTGCGCAAGGTTCGTATCTTATCCACCTGATTTTCAATGAATTTCTGCCCGCCAAAGCCGGGATTCACCGTCATCACGAGGATCAGGTCGGTCAGGTCGAGCAGGTTCTCGGCCACGGATGCCGGCGTGCCGGGATTGAGCGCCAGGCCGGCCTTTTTCCCTGTTGCACGAATGGCTTGCAAGGTCCGGTGAATGTGTGGCCCGGATTCGAAATGCGCGGTTATGTAATCGGCACCGGCAGCGGCGAAGGCCTCGATATAGGGATCGACCGGGGCGATCATCAGATGCACGTCCATGACCGTCTTCACATGCTTCTTGAACGCTGCGACCGCCGGCGCGCCGAAGGTCAGGTTCGGCACGAAGTGGCCGTCCATGACGTCGATGTGAACCCAGTCGGCGCCTTGATCCTCGATGGCCCGGATTTCCGCGCCGAAATTCGCGAAGTCGGCGGAAAGGATCGACGGGGCAATCTTGATGCGGCGGTCGAAGGTCATGGCAGCTCCGGTTGCGGAAGGGAGGGTTTGGCGTTTCCATAGCGCCAAAGCGAGGGCATGGTCCAGAAGCAGTAGCGCCGCACGGGTTGGCATACATTTATTACATAATTCTGCTTATCGGATAAACAGACATGCCTTTGCCGGCCCCGCCTCGGCCTCAGGCCGCGAGTCCCGGCGACAGTTGCAGTGACTGACCGCCCTGCCAGATCGCCTGCAACTTCAACCCATCCGACAGATGCACCAGATCGGCACGGCGTCCGACAGCGATGCGGCCACAGCGATCCTGAAGCCCGATCACGCGCGCTGGCGTCAGCGTCGCCATCCTGAGCGCGCGGTCGAGCGGCACGCCGACCTCATCGCGAAGAACCCGCAAGGCGCGCGGGAAATCGAGATCGGCGCCGGCGAGCGTGCCGTCCGCCAGTGTCAGCCGTCCATCCTCACGCCGGATCGTGCGGCCATTCAGGGTGAAGCTCGCAAGATCGGTCCCGGCCGGCGCCATCGCGTCGGTCACAAGGAAAATCTCGCCCGGCCCGCGTTTCGCGGCCAGCGCCGACCGGATCGCCGCCGGATGGACATGGACGGTATCGGCGATCAGCCCGGCGGAGATGCGGCCATCGTCGAGGACGGCGCCGACGAGCCCCGGCTCGCGGTTGCCAAGCTGGCTCATCGCGTTGAAAAGATGCGTGGCGACATGGGCGCCTGCCGTGATCGCCGCCCGCGCGTCGGCGTAGCTGCAATCGCTGTGGCCGAGCGAAACGATGATGCCCGCACCGGCAAGCCGTGCGATCTGCTCCGGCGCGACACTTTCAGGCGCCAGTGTCACCAGAAGCCGCGGCAACCGCCGGGCAGCGTCGAGAAGAAAGCCGAGGTCCGCTTCCGTCATCGGCCGGATCAGCGCAGGGTCATGCGCGCCCTTCCGCGCGAGGCTGAGATGCGGGCCTTCAAGGTGCAGCCCGGCAATACCCGGCACGGCCTTCGCCGCCGCATCCGCCACCGCGTCAACCGCGGCCTCCGTCACTTCGGGCGTATCGGTGATGAGCGTCGGCAGGATCGTCAGCGCCCCAAGGCCGGCATTCGCGGAAGCCATAAGCTCGACCGTCGCCAGTTCTGGCCGGTCGTTCAGCATCAGCCCGCCGCCGCCGTTGATCTGTAGATCGACGAAGCCGGGGGCAAGGATGCCGCCATCCAGCCGCAGCACCTCGGCCCCCGGCACGGCACTTCCTACTGGCAGCAAGGCCGCAACCTCGCCGCCCTCGATCAGAAGATCGCCCGGCCCAAGGTTCTCTCCGTCGAAGATCCGCGCGCCGGTCAGGTGCAGAGCCATCACACCGTCTCCGTCACTTTCCGCAGATGGCGCGGCGCGTCGGGGTTGATGCCGCGCGCAATCGCCACCTTCTCCACCATCGCATAGAAGGAGACGATGAGAGCGAGCGGGTCGGTCAGCCAGTGATCGGTTCGCACGGCGGGCAGGACGGAAGCGGATTTCACCTTGTTCGTGGTCGCAAAGACCCGCGCCCCCTTCCCCGCCATGGCGTCGGCAATCCCGGCAACTGCCTCTTCTGCGGCATCGGCGGCGGCGAAGGCCAGGACCGGAAAGCCATCGCCGACGATGGAGACAGGCCCGTGCATCACCTCGGCGGAGGAATAGTTTTCGGCATGGACCTGGCAGGTTTCCTTGAACTTCAGCGCGGCTTCCCCCGACATCGCGAAGGACGGCCCCCTGGCGATGGTGAAAAGCGAGGATTCCGTCGCCATCACCGCGCCAAGTGCGCCCCAGTCCGCCGCGCAGGCCCGCGCGAGCCGTTCCGGCAGCGCAGCGATGGCCGCCAGAAGTGCGCGGTCCTGCTGCCATTCGGCCAGCAGCGCGAGGCCGGCTACGGCGGAAGTCACGAAGGTTTTCGTCGCCGCCACGCTCCGCTCCGGCCCGGCCATGATGTCGATGACCCGGTCGGCTGCCTGCGCCAAGGGCGAGGCGGCGTCATTGGTGATCGCAAGCGTCATCGCCCCCCCTGCCCGCGCCGCGCCGGCAAGGTCGACGATGTCCGGGCTTTTGCCGGATTGTGAGACCGAGATGCAAAGTGCATTCGGCAGCTTAAGCTTGGCACCATAGATCGAGCTGACCGAAGGTCCGACCGAGGCGACGGGCAGGCCAAGCGTCAGTTCCGCCACATATTTGAGGTAGGTGCAGGCATGGTCCGACGACCCGCGCGCGACGGTGACGATCACCGAAGGGTCGAGCGTCAGGGCCGCGTTGGCGGCCTCGCGGATCGCCGGGCCGCTTTCGTCGAGAAGCCGCTGAACGGCCGCCGGAATCTCGCGAATTTCCTGATACATCAAGCTCTTGTGGTTCGTCATGAAAGCGTCTCCGGTAGGCGTAGCTCGGCCACGAAATCGTAGGCGTCGCCGCGATAGATGGAACGGGTGAACTCGACCACCCGACCTTCGGGCAGATAGGATGTGCGCTCGATCCTGAGACCCGCCGCCCCGACAGGGACGCCGAGAAGACCGGCATCCGCCTCGCCAAGGTTGATGGCGCTGATGCGCTGGACGGCGCGGACCGGGCGCTTGCCGCTCCGGCCAAGGACGTCATAGAGCGATTGGGTGACGGAACCGGGATCGGGCAGGATGTCATGCGGCAGCGAGGCGCGCTCGATCGCCATCGGCCTTCCGTCGGCTTTTCTGAGCCGCGACAGCCTCGCGACCGGGTCGCCGGACCTCAGACCCAGCGCCAGCACCTCTTCCGGCGAGGGCACGACAAGGCCACGCTCAAGCCATTCGACTTCGGATTTCAGGCCGCGCCGGGCCATATCCTCGGTGAAGGAGGTGAGCCGAGACAAGGACTGTTCGACCTTGGGGCGAAGCGGCGCGACCGCCGAGCCAGACCCCTGCCGCTGCACGATCATGCCGCGCCCGACAAGCTCGGCGATGGCCTTCCTCACGGTGACGCGGGAGAGGCCGGTCAGCGCGGCGATCTCGCGTTCCGGCGGCAGCGAGGTGTCGGGGGCAAGAAAACCGCTGGCGATGCCGGCCTCGATCCGGCGGCGAAGCTGGACGTAAAGCGGCCCCTGCGCCGGGTTCATCCATTGGTCGGGCGCGAGATAGTCGAGCACGTTCATGCCGCATTCTCCGCCAACCGCCGTGCGAGGATCGCGGCCCCGTCGAGCGCGGTTCCGTCCGGGGCGGCAAGGCCCGCCGTGATGCCTTCGGGCAGCCAGCGCGCATAGGCGGGGCCAAGGCCGCCGGAAAGGCAAAGCCGTTCGCCCGCGCTCCAGCCAAGGGTGCGAAGGGCGGCGGCGATGTAATCCGCGCCCTCGCCCATCAGCCGCGCCGCCAGAGGGTCGCCTTCTTCCGCCGCCGCCACCACTTCGGGCGCGAAGCGGCCATAGTCAGCGGGCCGCGCGGAGAGACTGAAGCGGGTGACGCCGGGAACGCCATTCAGCCGGTCGAGAAACCGGGTGGCGAGCGGCGAGGCCGCCTCAATGCCGTCACCGACGAGGATCACATGCTTCAGAAGCTCGCGCCCAAGCCAGGCGCCCGAGGCCTGATCGCCGATGGCGAGGCCCCAGCCGCCAAGAACCCTGACCGAAGCGCCGGACTGCACGCCGACGAAAGACCCGGTGCCAATCGCGGCCACCGCACCGTCGCGACCGCCAAGGGCACCGACGATCATCGTCGGCTGGTCGCTGGTGACGACGGTGCGCGCAAAGGGCAGCCGCGCCGCGACCGCCTCAGCCCCCGCCGCGTCGATCACCCCGGCAAGGCCGAGATGCGCAACCGTTTCGGCAGAGCCCTGAGGCCCCAGCCCCGCCTTGTCGTAAAGCGCGCCAATGAGCTTCAGGATGCGCCCGAGGGCAGCCTCGAAATCGGAAAAGACATTGGCGGGGCCCTCCCGGGCCTCCACCGCCCCGCCCGCAACAAAGAGCCGCCCGCGGCAGGAAGTGCCGCCGCCGTCGATCGCCAGGATGTGCTTGGGCCGATGCGTCATGAAGATACCTATATAATACCTGTCTACTATTGAGAAGCGAATTTCTTGCAAAAATCGGATGATTTCGCGCCAGTCCGTGCTGTCTCGAAGAATTTCTTGGAAAAAAGGTATTATAAAGGTATTATCTGCCGAGAGGGGGAGATTCGATGACCGCTGCCGCGACCGAAAACCTGCATCCTGCCGCCAGGGGGCTGGACCTTCTTGAGGACGTGGCCATCCTCGGACATATCCTTGATGGACAGATTGCAGCACTCAGTGCGATCCCTCCTGCCCTTGCCGACATTGCCCGCGCCGCATCGCTGATGGCCGAGACGATCCGGGGCGGTGGCACCCTCATCTATGCCGGCGCCGGGTCTTCGGCGCTGATGGCGGTCGCGGACGGGCTTGAGCTGCACGGCACCTTCGGTATTGCGCCGGACCGCATCCGCCTGCTGATGGCGGGCGGCTTGCCGCGCGACGCGCGGATGCCGGGCGAAACCGAAGATGACGCGACAGCGGGTGCGCGCGATGCCGCCGGGATCGGCGCGGGCGACCTCGTCATCGCCGTCGCCGCATCGGGGCGGACCCCCTACCCCATCGCCGTGGCCGAAGCCGCGCGCGCCAGGGGCGCGAAGGTCGTCGCCATCGCCAACAATCCCGGCGCGCCCTTGTTCGACAAGGCCGATGTCGCCATCGCCCTCGCCACCCCGGCAGAGATCGTCGCCGGCTCGACCCGCATGGGTGCGGGTACGGCGCAGAAGGCGGCGCTCAACATGATCTCGACGCTCGCCGGCATCCGGCTGGGCCAGGTCCATGACGGGCGGATGGTCGGCCTCGTCGCCGACAATGCCAAGCTGAAGGTCCGCGCCGCCGGCGTGGTTGCCGACATCGCCGGCGTCGCGCCCGATGCGGCAGCGAAGGCTCTCGCCGCCGCGAAAGGAGCGGTCAAGCCCGCCATCCTCATCGCCCGCGGCGCCGATGCGGCGCAAGCGACGGCGCTTCTTCACGCACATAACGGAATTCTCCGCGCAGCACTTGCGCAGTGGGAAGCAAGCAGCCGGACCCCCTCCGGCGAAAAATCACAGCAACTGGGAGATTGAGATGACGAGAACGAGACTTCTGGGCCTTCTTCTGGCCTCGACCGTGCTTGGCACTGCGGCAAGCGCACAGGAAGTGACGCTGACCATCGAAAGCTGGCGCAATGACGACCTGACCATCTGGCAGGAAAAGCTGATCCCGGCCTTCGAGGCCGCCAACCCGGGCATCAAGGTGCAGTTCACGCCCTCCGCCCCCGCCGAATACAATGCCGCACTGAACTCGAAGCTCGACGCAGGTTCCGCAGGCGATCTCATCACCTGCCGGCCCTTCGACGCATCGCTCGCGCTTTACGACAAGGGCCAGCTTGCCGACCTGACCTCGCTCGCCGCGATGGCGAATTTCTCCGACGTGGCGAAATCTGCCTGGCAGACCGATGACGGCGCGGCCACCTTCTGCGTGCCGATGGCCTCCGTCATCCACGGCTTCATCTACAACAAGGACGCCTTCGACGCGCTCGGGATCGCCGTGCCGACGACGAACGAGGAATTCTACGCCGCGCTCGACAAGATCAAGGCCGACGGCACCTATATCCCGATGGCGATGGGGACCAACGACCAGTGGGAAGCCGCCACGATGGGCTACAACAACATCGGGCCGAATTACTGGAAGGGCGAAGAGGGCCGCCTGGCGCTGATCAAGGGCGAACAGAAGCTGACGGACGAGGCCTGGGTCGCGCCGTTCCGCGAACTGGCAAAATGGAAGGACTATCTGGGCGACGGGTTCGAGGCGCAGACCTACCCCGACAGCCAGAACCTCTTCACCCTCGGCCGTGCGGCGATCTATCCGGCCGGCTCGTGGGAGATCTCGGGCTTCAACACGCAAGCCCAGTTCAAGATGGGCGCCTTCCCGCCGCCGGTGCCGAACGCGGGCGATGAGTGCTACATCTCCGACCATACCGACATCGGGCTGGGGATGAACGCCAAGTCCGCCAATCCCGATGAGGCCAAGACCTTCCTCGAATGGGTCGGCTCGCCGGAATTCGCGACCCTCTATGCAAACGCGCTTCCGGGCTTCTTCTCGCTCAACTCGACCCCGGTGACGATGGAAGACCCCCTGGCGCAGGAATTCGTCAGCTGGCGCGAGAAGTGCAAACCGACGATCCGCTCGACCTACCAGATCCTGTCGCGCGGCACGCCGAACCTTGAGAACGAGACCTGGAATGCTTCGGCCAATGTCATCAAGGGCACCGAGACGCCCGAGGATGCCGGCAAGCGCCTGCAGGACGGTCTTGCCTCCTGGTACGAGCCGCAGAAGGCGAAGTGATCCGGCCTCGCCCCGGAGTAAATCCGGGGCGACCGAAGCGGGGGGCCTTCTGCCCCCCGCACCCCCCGAAGGTATTTCCGGCAAGATGAAAAGGGACAGGGCATGGCACAGAGGTCGCGCCTACACATAGCGGTATTTCTGGCGCCTGCGGTTCTTGTCTATACCGCGGTGATGATCTGGCCGCTTTTCAATACCTTGCGGCTGTCTCTTTATACGGGTGGCGAGTCTGGGCCCGTTTTTTCTGGCCTCTCGAACTTCCATACGCTTTTCGGTGATCCGCGCTGGTCGGCCTCGTTCTGGAATGCGCTTGGCAACAACTTCTGGTTCTTCTTCATCCATATGGTGGTTCAGAACCCGATCGGCGTGGCGCTGGCGGCGATCCTGTCGCATCCACGCTTGAGGTTTGCGGCGCTCTACCGTTCGGCATTCTTCATCCCGACGATCCTCTCCTTCGTCATCGTCGGCTTTGCCTGGAAGCTGATCCTCTCGCCGATCTGGGGCATCGCGCCCTCCATGCTCGACGCGGCCGGCCTGAAGTCGCTCTTCGCGCCCTGGCTCGGCAAAGAGGAATATGCGCTGACGACGCTGGCGCTGATCTCGGTCTGGCAGTTCGTCGGCATCCCGATGATGCTGATCTATGCCGCCCTGCTGTCGATCCCCGAGGAGGTTCTTGAGGCGGGCGAGATCGACGGGCTGACCGGCTGGGCGGCCTTCTGGAAGATCAAGCTGCCCCTGATCCTGCCCTCGATCGGGATCATCTCCATCCTGACTTTCGTCGGCAATTTCAATGCCTTCGACCTCATCTATGCGGCGCAAGGGGCGCTTGCCGGTCCGAACTTCTCAACCGACATCCTTGGCACCTTCCTCTACCGCACCTTCTTCGGCTTTCAGTTGCAGCTTGGCGATCCCTACATGGGATCGGCGATCGCGACGGCCATGTTCCTCATCATCCTCACCGGGGTCTGCATCTATCTCTTCCTGATCCAGACCCGGATGCGGCGCTATCAGTTCTGAGGGGACGAAAATGCACAAGGCCCGCCATAGCCCGCTGAATTCCATCGCCGCCCATGGCGCGCTGATCCTCTGGACGGTGATCGCACTGTTCCCGGTGGTGGTGATCCTCATCAACTCCTTCAAGACGCGCCAGGCGATCTTCCGCGAGCCGCTGGCGCTGCCCACGGGCGAGAGCTTTTCGATGATCGGCTATCAGACGGTGATGAAGCAGGGGGATTTCTTCCTCTACTTCCAGAACTCGATGATCGTCACCGTCGTCTCGCTGTTCCTGATCCTGCTTTTCGGGGCGATGGCGGCCTTTGCTCTTTCGGAATACCGCTTCAAGGGCAACACGCTGATGGGCCTCTACCTCGCCCTCGGCATCATGATCCCGATCCGCATCGGCACGGTGGCGATCCTGCAGATGATGGTGGCAACGGGGCTGGTGAACACGCTGACGGCGCTGATCCTCGTCTATACCGCGCAAGGCCTGCCCTTGGCCGTCTTCATCCTTTCGGAGTTCATGCGACAGGTGTCGGATGACCTGAAGAACGCCGGTCGCATCGACGGGATGAGCGAATATGCGATCTTCTTCAAACTGGTGTTGCCCCTGGTGCGGCCGGCGATGGCGACTGTGGCGGTCTTCAACATGATCCCGATCTGGAACGACCTCTGGTTCCCGCTGATCCTGGCACCTTCCGAGGCGACGAAGACGCTGACGCTCGGCTCCCAGGTCTTCATCGGGCAGTTCGTGACCGACTGGAACGCGGTTCTCTCGGCGCTGTCTTTGGCGATTCTGCCGGTGCTGGTGCTCTATGTCATCTTCTCGCGGCAGTTGATCCGCGGGATCACCTCGGGAGCGGTGAAATGAGGGTTCTCGTCGCAGGCCTTGGCAATATGGGGATGAGCCATGCGCTGGCCCATCACCACCACCCGGAGGTCGAGATCGTGGCGCTGGTGAACCGGTCTTCGGTGCCGCTGCCGAAGGAGCTGAAATCTTATCCGTTCTTCAACGACTTCCATCAGGCTCTTGAGGCGACGAAACCCGATCTTGTCGTCGTCGCCACCTATTCCGACAGCCATGCCGGTTTCGCCATCGCCGCCATGGAAGCCGGGGCGCATGTCTTCGTCGAAAAGCCACTGGCGACGACCGTGGCGGATGCGCGGTGCGTGGTCGAGACGGCGAGGCGGCTGAAGCGGAAACTCGTCGTCGGCTATATCCTCAGGCACCATCCCTCCTGGCAGCGGCTGATCGCCGAGGCGCGGGGCTTGGGCGGGCCTTATGTCTTCCGCCTGAACCTCAACCAGCAATCGACGGGCGAGACATGGGAGACGCACAAGGCGCTGATGCGGACCACCCCGCCCATCGTCGATTGCGGCGTCCATTATGTCGACGTGATGTGCCAGATCACTGATGCCAAGCCCGTCAGGGTCAATGGCATGGGCCTGCGCCTTTCCGAGGAAATCGCCGAAAACATGTATAACTACGGGCAGTTCCAGGTCGTCTTCGAAGACGGATCGGTCGGCTGGTATGAGGCCGGCTGGGGACCGATGATGTCCGAGGTCGCCTATTTCGTGAAGGACGTGATCAGCCCCAGGGGCGCCGTGTCGATCATGTCCGGGATGCATCCTGCTACGGATTCGGTCGAAGGCCACACCAAGGTCGGCGCCTTGCGCATCCACCGCTCCGGCGAGGCCAACCGCGACATCGACTTCCCCGGTGAGCCCGGCCACCAGGAACTTTGCGACGCCGAACAGGATTTCCTCATCCGCGCCATCGCCGAGGATACCGACCTTTCCCGCCACATGGAGGACGCCGTGACCTCTCTCGCCATCTGCCTTGCGGCGGATGAGAGCATCCGTGCCGGCAAACCCATTGATCTCAGGACCTGAAGATGACCGCGCTATCCCTTGAAAAGATCAACAAATCCTTCGGCGACGTTCATGTTCTGAAGGACATCAACCTGACCGTGGAGCCGGGTGAGTTCGTGGTCTTCGTCGGGCCTTCGGGCTGCGGCAAGTCCACGCTTCTCAGGACCATTGCCGGGCTGGAGGATGCGTCTTCCGGCACCATCCGCATCGGCGGCAAGGAGGTCACCCAGACCCCGCCGGCGAAACGCGGTATCGCGATGGTGTTCCAGTCCTATGCGCTTTACCCGCATCTCGACGTGACCGGGAACATGACGCTCGGCCTGAAGCAGGCAGGCGAGACGAAGGCAGTCATCGACGAGCGCATCGGCGTGGCCGCGAAGATGCTGTCGCTTGAGGCCTATCTGAAGCGCCGCCCGGCGGAGCTTTCCGGAGGCCAGCGCCAAAGGGTGGCCATCGGCCGCGCCATCGTGCGGAAACCGGAACTGTTCCTTTTCGATGAGCCTTTGTCCAACCTCGACGCGGCGCTTCGCATGGCGACGCGGGTGGAAATCGCCCGACTTCACCGTGAGCTTGGGGCGAGCATGATCTACGTCACCCATGACCAGACCGAAGCGATGACGCTCGCCGACCGCATCGTCGTTCTCCGCGACGGGCGGATCGAACAGGTCGGCAGCCCGATGGAGCTTTACAACGACCCCGACAACCAGTTCGTCGCCGGTTTCCTCGGCGCGCCGTCGATGAACTTCCTGCCCAGTGAGGCGGGCGGCACCCTTGGCATCCGGCCCGAACATCTGACCATCTCGGCGACCGGCACCCTGCCCGGCACCGTCACCCATGTCGAGCGGCTGGGCGGCGATACCAACCTTCTGGTGGAGACGGCGCAGGGCATCCTCACCGTGCGGCTCTTCGGCCAGCACCCCGAGAAGGTCGGCGACAAGGTGGTGCTCGGCTACGATCCGGGCCATGTCTACCGCTTCGACAAGGATGGTAAGCGGTTGCGCTGAAGCCTGTCAGACAAAAGTGGAAGCCGGTTTTGTCGCAAGACAGGCGGAAATGAAGAACCCTAAGTCAGGCTCGTCACCCAGAGGATCGTCGCATCCTCCGGGCTGACGGAGACGACGTTATGGCCCATGGTGGCGTCGTAATAGGCGCTGTCGCCGCGGCGCAGTTCGATCGGCTCGTAAAACTCGGTGTAAAGCCGGATCACGCCGGTCAGCACCATCAGGAATTCCTCGCCGTCATGACGCACCCAGCCGCCGAATTCCTCAAGCGCGCGGGCGCGGATGCGGGCGGTATAAGGCAGCATCTTCTTGGTCGAGAGGGAGGCCGCCAGCAGCCGGTGCTCATAGGTCGCGGTGGCATGGGCATGGCCGTCGGCCTGTTTCGTCACCGCCATGCGGCCCGAGACCTGGGCCTTCGACGGCGGCGTGAAAAGCTGCGGGACGGAAATGTCGAGGCCTTCGGCCAGCTTCTTCAGCGCCTCATAGGTCGGCGACATCTGGCCGTTCTCGATCTTGGACAGTGTGGAGCGTGCCAGCCCCGCCTGCACCGCTGCCTGTTCCAGCGTCCAGCCGCGGGCCTTCCTGAGTTCCCGCACACGCAGGCCAAGATTCACCGGCTCAGCCCGTTCGGCGGTCTCGCCATTGGCCCGCGCGATGCGGATGATCCCGGTCGGGTCGAGGTCGCTCATCTGTGCGGCTCCTGCGGTGGTCCTGTGCATTAACGCCAATCGGCACCGGCTTGCAACGCCCGGTCGGGAGGCGTAGCCAAGGCGGATGCTGTCCCTTGTCGACAATGGTGCCCCGGTGCCCTGCCCGTCTCCGTTCAATCTGGCGGAGCATGTGCTGGCGGCCGGATGCGCCACGCCGGATCGCATTGCGCTGGTGTTCCTGCGCGCCGGCGGGGCCGAACGCTGGACCTACGGGCGTCTTGCCGATGCCGTTCTGGCTGTCGCCGGCGGGCTTCTCGACCGGGGGCTGCGGCCCGGCGACCGCCTGCTTCTGCGGCTCGGCAATGGCGTGGGCTTTCCCCTGGCTTTCCTCGGGGCTATCGCTGCCGGCATCGTGCCGGTGCCGACGCCGGCCGGCCTGACCGCGCCCGAAGTGGCGCGGGTGGTGGCCCTGACCCGCCCTGCGATGATCGTCGCCGGGCCGGGCATCGCCCTGCCCGATCCGTTGACTGTTCCGGTACTGCCTGAGGCCGACCTCCGCGGGTTCGAAGGCGGCGCGCGTGCCGATTGGGCGATGGGTGATCCCGACCGGCTTGCCTATGTCGTCATGACCTCCGGCACTTCCGGTACGGCCCGCGCCGTGGCCCATGCCCACCGCGTGGTCTGGGCGCGGCGGATGATGCATCAGGGCTGGCAGGGGCTTGGCGCGACGGACCGGCTTTTCCACGCCGGCGCGCTCAACTGGACCTATACGCTTGGCGTGGGGCTTCTTGATCCATGGGCCGTCGGGGCCACCGCCATGGTTCTGGCCGAGGGCACCGGCGTGGCCCAAATCCCGCTTCTCCTGAAACGCCATCAGGTCAGTATTTTTGCTGCTGTTCCGGGGGTTTACCGCAAGATCCTCAGCGATAGCCCGACGCTTTCTCTGCCCCACCTTCGCCACGGACTTTCGGCGGGCGAAAAGCTGCCCCCCGCGCTTCGGGCCGCATGGCGCGCGGCAACCGGCACCGATCTGCATGAAGCATTCGGCATGTCGGAATGCTCGACCTTCCTGTCCTCCTCCCCCACCCGCCCCGCGCCCGACGGCGCGACCGGCTATGCCCAGCCGGGGCGGCGCATCGCGGTTCTGGGCGCGGATGGCGCGCCCGTGGAACGCGGAGTGCCGGGTGTGCTGTCGGTCCATCGCGAAGACCCCGGCCTGTTCCTCGGCTTTCTCGCTGGCGAAACGATCACGGTCCTACAAGGCGACTGGTTCCAGACTGGCGACATTGTGACGATGGCGGAGGACGGCGCAGTCGAAAGCCTCGGGCGCGGCGACGACATGCTGAACGCCGGCGGCTTCCGCGTCTCGCCGGGTGAGATCGAGGCGGCGATGAATGCCCATCCCGGCGTCACGGCGAGCGCGGCAGTGGAGCTGGCGGTCAGGCCGGATGTCACCGTCATCGCCCTCGCCTATACCGGCACCGCCGAGGCAGAGACGCTTGAGGCCCATGCCCGTACCTGCCTCGCGCCCTACAAGCAACCGCGCCTCTATCTGGCAAGGGACCACTTGCCAGTGACGGCGAACGGCAAGATCAATCGTCGCGCCCTGCGTGAAGAGTGGAAGGTAACAACATGATAAATCTTGACATAATTTCAGACGTGGCCTGCCCCTGGTGCTACGTCGGCAAATCCTATCTCGACCGCGCCCTTGAACAGCGCGCCGACCATCCCTTTGCCGTCGAATGGCACCCGTTCCAGTTGAACCCCGACATGCCAAGGGGCGGCATGGACCGTCGGGAGTACATGGCGCTGAAGTTTGGCGACCGCGACAATGTCGTTCGTGTCCACGCGCCGCTTCTGGAGCATGCCGAAAAGGCCGGCGTAACCTTTAACCTCGACCGCATCACGCGAACGCCGAATTCGCTCGACGCGCATCGCCTCATTCACTGGGCCGGGCTTGAGGGGCGGCAGACGCCGGTCGTCTCATCCCTCTTCCGGGCCTATTGGGCCGAGGGGCGCGACATCGGCGATCAAGGCGTGCTTGCCGAGATCGCCGCAGAGAATGGCCTTGACCGGGCGATGATCGCGCGGCTTCTGGAAGGTGACGGCGACCGCGCCGAGATTGCGGCTCGCGACACCCATGCACGGGCGCGCGGGGTTTCCGGCGTGCCGACCTTCATCATCGACAACCGCTATGCGGTTCAGGGCGCGCAGCCCACTGAAAACTGGTTGAATATCATTGACGAAACAATTGATAACATGAAGGAAGCGCGGAATGTTTGACGCCACGCAACAGCCCGTCCGGCGCCTGGCCGTGGGCGAATTCACCGCCATGCTCGCGCTTCTTTTCGCGACCATCGCCTTTTCCATCGACGCCATGCTGCCGGCTCTCCCCGCCATCGCGGCAGAGCTTTCGCCCGATGCCGTCAACAACGCGCAGCTTGTGCTTTCCTCCTTCGTCCTCGGGATGGGCGTCGGCACACTTTTCGTCGGGCCGATCTCGGATGCCATCGGGCGCAAGATCACCATTGCCTGGGGCTTTGCGCTTTATGTCGCCGGTTCCGTGCTCGCCTGGTATGGCGCCGGGCTTGAGGCGCTGCTGGTCGCCCGCTTTCTGCAGGGCCTTGGCGCCTCATCCCCGCGCGTCGCCGGGATGGCGCTGGTCCGCGATCTTTATGCCGGGCGTGAGATGGCGCGGATCATGTCCTTCGTGATGATGGTCTTCATGGTGATCCCGGCCCTCGCCCCGCTGGTCGGCCAGCTCATCATCGGTTCCTTTGGCTGGCGCGCGATTTTCCTTGCCTACATCCTCTTTGCGATCGTCTCGCTGGCCTGGGTTTCGCTCCGGCAAGCCGAAACCCTCGCCCCCGCCGACCGGCGCCCGATGACGCGGGCGAACCTCTGGTCGGGCCTTGTCGAAGTGCTGTCCTCGGCCGAGGTCCGCGTCTACATCCTGGCGATGTCGCTCGGCTTCGGCCAGATGTTCGCGCTTCTGTCGTCGATCCAGCCGATCTTCGACACGACCTATGGCTTCGCTGCCAGTTTTCCCTTGTGGTTCGCAGGGATAGCGGCGGTTTCTGCGCTTTCCTCCTACATCAACTCCCGCTTCGTGATGCGGGTTGGCATGCGGCGGCTCGCCACCATCGCCTATGGCGGCTCGGCGGTCCTGTCGCTTTTCGCACTGGCGCTGATCGGCTCGGGCTTGGTCAGCGGCATGGCTTCCTTCGCGGTCTTCTACATCTGGGCGACGAGCGTTTTCTTCATCGCCGGCCTCACCTTCGGCAACCTCAACGCGCTGGCGATGCAGAAGCTGGGCCATATCGCCGGCATGGCGACCTCGGTCATCACGGCGATCTCCACCGTGGCGGCGGCTTTCATCGCAGGGCCGGTGGGGCTCGCCTACAACGGCACCGCAATTCCGGCGATCATCGGCGCGGTGGTCTGTTCGGCGCTCTGCTTCTGGCTGATGCACCGGAGCGAGAAGCGGTTCTGAACCTCAAGGCTGAGGCACCGGCTTCGGTGCCTCGGCCTTTTCCGCCAGATCCTTGGCGATGGCGAACGCGCCCTTGATCTTCTCGGCGTCCTTCGTCCAGTCGCGGCGGATGATGATCTTGTTGTCCTTGATCTTCGCCAGCCCCTTCTCGCCCTGAAGAAAGTCCACCAGGCCCTTGGGATTGGGGAATTTATCCATGTGGAACTGGACCGTGACCCCCTTCGGCCCGGCATCGAGCCGGGCAATATGGGCGCGCCGGCACATGGCCTTGATCCGCATGACGACCAGCAGAGTATTCACCTCTTTCGGCACCGGGCCGAAGCGGTCGATCAGTTCGGCGGCAAACCCCTCCATCTCCACCTTGGTGGTGAGGGAGGAGAGCCGCCGGTAGAGGCCAAGCCGCACATCGAGATCGGCGATATAGCTTTCCGGGATCATAACCGGCACGCCAAGGTTGATCTGCGGCGACCATTGGCCGTCGTTTTCGGCAGGGGTTTCCAGATCGCCGGACTTGATGCGGGAGATCGTTTCCTCCAGCATCGCCTGATAAAGTTCGTAGCCTACCTCATTGATATGGCCGGATTGTTCTTCACCCAGGATATTGCCAGCGCCGCGCAGGTCGAGGTCCTGGGACGCGAGCGAGAAGCCCGCACCAAGGCTGTCGAGCGAGCCGAGCAGCCTGAGCCGCTTCTGCGCATTGGGCGTCAGCGGTGCGCGGGGTTTCGTCGTCAGGTAGCAATAGGCCCGGACCTTGGACCGGCCGACACGGCCACGGATCTGGTAGAGCTGGGACAGGCCGAACATGTCCGCCCGGTGGACAATCATGGTGTTGGCGGCGGGAATATCCAGCCCACTTTCAACAATCGTCGTCGCCAGCAGCACGTCATACTTGCCGTCGTAGAAGGCATTCATCCGGTCGTCGAGATCACCCGCCGCCATCTGGCCATGGGCGACGACATAGCTGACTTCCGGCACATGGGTCTTCAGGAACTCCTCGATCTCGGGCAGGTCCTTGATGCGCGGCACCACGTAGAAGCTCTGCCCTCCCCGGAAGCGTTCGCGCAAAAGCGCTTCGCGCACGGTGACGGAGTCGAACTCCGACACATAGGTGCGGATCGCGAGGCGGTCGACCGGCGGAGTGCCGATGATCGACAGGTCGCGCACCCCGGTCAGCGACAGTTGCAGCGTGCGCGGGATCGGCGTTGCGGTCAGCGTGAGGACATGGACATCGGACCGCATTTCCTTCAGGCGTTCCTTGTGCTGGACGCCGAAATGTTGTTCCTCATCAATGACTAGCAGGCCGAGGTTGCGGAAGGTGACACCCTTGGCCAGCACCGCATGGGTGCCGATGACGATATCCACCGTGCCATCCGCCATCCCCTCGCGCGTCTTCGCGGCATCCTTGGCCGAGACGAAGCGCGACAGCGGCTTGACGTTGATCGCGGTGCCTCGGAACCGGTCCGAGAAGGTGCGGAAATGCTGGCGGGCAAGAAGCGTCGTCGGCGCGATGACGGCGACCTGTACACCGGACATGGCGGCGATGAAGGCCGCGCGCATCGCAACCTCGGTCTTGCCGAAGCCGACATCGCCGACGACGAGCCGGTCCATCGGCCGGCCCTCGGTCAGGTCAGTGCCGACATCGCCGATGGCCGACATCTGGTCGTCGGTTTCCTGATAGGGGAACTTCGCGGCGAAGGCGTCATATTCGTGATGCGGCGCTTCAAGGATCGGCGCCTTCCGCAGGTAGCGCTCTGCCGCCACCCGGATCAGCCGTTCGGCGATCTGGCGGATGCGTTCCTTCAGCCGGGCCTTCTTCGCCTGCCAGGCGCCGCCGCCAAGCTTGTCGAGAAGCCCCTCCTCATGGCCATAGCGGCTGAGCAGCTCGATATTCTCGACCGGCAGGAACAGGCGGTCGCCGCCAGCATATTCCAGCGACACGCAGTCATGCGGCGCGCCAAGGGCGGTGATCGTCTCAAGCCCCTTGTAGCGGCCGACGCCGTGGTCGACATGGACCACAAGGTCGCCGGGCGTCAGGGATTGCGCTTCGGTCAGGAAGTTCTCGGCCTTGCGGCGCTTCTTGGCGCCGCGAATGAGCCGTTCGCCCAGAACGTCCTGTTCGGACACGACCGTCAGGTCATGGCCGGTAAAGCCGTGTTCCAGCGCCCAGACGGCAAGATAAAGCCCGCCCTTGCCCTCCGGCACCTCGCGGATGTCGCGGATCAGCTTGGCGCCAACGAGGTCTTCGTCTTCGAGAAGGCCTTTCAGCCGTTCGCGGGCGCCCTCGGAATAGGAGGCGACGATGACCTGGCCATCCGCACGGCGGGCATTCACATGATCGGCCAAGGCCCCGAAAAGGTTGACGTTCTCCAGAGCGCGTTCAGGCGAGAAGTTGCGCCCGATGCGGCCCCCGGCGTCCAGCACCCCCGGCCCGGTCGCCTGCGGCAGGGCAGCAAGCTGGATCACCCGGTGGCCGGCGATTGCCGCCTCCCAGCCGGCGTCGTCAAGGTAGAGGAGCGCGGGCGGACAGGGCTTGTAGACCGTATCCATCCGGTCCTTGCGCTTCATCGCCTCGCGGCGGGCGTCGTATTGATCCTCGATCCCCTCCCAACGCGACAGGCGGGCCGGCGTTAACTGATCGTCGAGCATGACGGATGCGCCGGGAAGATAGGCGAAAAGCGTCTCGAGCCGTTCATGGAAGAAGGGCAGCCAATGTTCCATCCCGGCGTGTTTGCGGCCCGCGCTGACCGCCTCATACAAGGGATCGTCGGTCCCTGCCGCGCCGAACTCGATCCGGTAGTTCTGCCGGAACCGGGTGATCGCCGCCTCATCAAGGATCACCTCGGAAACCGGCGCGAACTCCACCACCGTCAGCTTTTCCGTGGTCCGCTGGGTCGCCGCGTCGAACCGCCTTGCCCCGTCCAGCACGTCGCCGAACAGGTCGAGCCGGACCGGCCCGCCCTCGCCCGGCGGATAGATGTCGATGATGCCGCCGCGCACGGCGTAGTCGCCCGGCTCCGTCACGGTCGGCGATTGCGAAAAACCCATGCGGACAAGGAAATCGCGCAAGGCCTTCTCATTGACGCGGGTCCCGACGCGGGCGGTGAAGGCGGCGGCCTGCAGGATCTCGGGCGCCGGCAGCTTCTGGGTCGCGGCGTTGAGCGTGGTCAGGAGGATGAAGGGCTGCGGCAGGCCCTGCGCCAGGGCGGCCAGCGTCGCCATCCGCGTGGCGGAGACATCGGCATTGGGCGAAACCCGGTCGTAAGGCAGGCAGTCCCAGGCCGGGAAGGTCAGGACCAGCGCATCGGGCGCGAAGAAGGCGAGTGCGGCGCGCATCGCCTCCATCCGCCGGTCGTCGCGGGCGACATGGATGACGGGCGTGCCCTTGGCCAGTTCGCGGGCCAGAAGGCGGGAGTCGAAGCCCTCGGGGGCGCCGGACAGCGTGATGTGATTGGCGGCGTTCATGCCCGTCACCTAGCCTTCAGCGCGCCGGTGTCAACCGGGCAGGATCGAGATGTTGAAATTCTGGAGCATCCCCCAGAAGGCGGTGACGAAGATCGAGATCATGCCGATCACCTGCACCGTGATCCGGTGGAGCGCCAGCCGGCGGTGAAGTGCCTCGCCGGCCTCACCACTGTGGCGGATCTTGCGGGCGGTCGCGACGCTCATCATCCCGACGATCGAAAGGGGCAGAAGAATCAGGACCAGCGCCTGCGCAAACTCGGACCCATAGACGAAGCCGGTCAGGATCAGCGTGGTCACGGCGAAGGCCAGAAGCGCCAGCAGGATCACCCCGGCCTCGTCGACGATGTAGAGGATGCGCGAGACGTTGACGCGGGTGATGTCGGTCAGGTCCTGTTCGGCCTGCCCGCCGACGCGGCGCGCGCGCAGGACCATGTCATAGGGGATGCCGAGAACCCAGTGCGAGGCGGAGGACCAGGCAACCGCAAGAGCGATCCAGTACCACAGGTTGGAAAAGGACCTGAGGTCGATCAGATCGAAAATCAGTACCGTCCAGTCCAATTCCTGCCCCCGGGCTCGCGCGGTCTTTTCGGCGCTTGGCGTGATGCTACCTGCGCCCCGCGACGGATTCCACCCTTGAGATGGTTTAAAAAGCATGGCACCGGAAGCGAGTATCCGGCCGGAGGCCCGCCATGACACCGATCCACGCCCCCTTCCCCGCTGCACGTTTCCGCCGCCTGCGCCGGACGGCCGCGCTCCGCGACCTCGTGGCCGAGGAGCGCCTGAGCGCGAAGGACCTGATCTGGCCGGTCTTCGTCACCGACGTGCCGGGCGCGGATGTGGAGGTCACCTCGATGCCCGGCGTGACGCGCCGCACCGTCGATGGCACCATCCGCGCGGCCGAAGAGGCGGCAAGGCTCGGCATTCCGGCGATCTGCCTGTTCCCCTTTACCGATCCTTCGCTCAGGACCGACGCCTGCGAAGAGGCGTGGAACCCCCGGAACATCACCAATCGCACGATCCGCGCCATCAAGGCGGCAGTGCCGGAGATCGCGGTGATGACCGACATCGCGCTCGACCCCTACAACGCCAATGGTCATGACGGGCTGGTGCGGGACGGCGTGATCCTGAATGACGAGACGGTGGAATGCCTGGTCAGGATGGCGCTGGCCCAGGCCGAGGCCGGGGCCGACATTCTCGGGCCGTCGGACATGATGGACGGCAGGATCGGGGCGATCCGTGTGGGGCTGGAACAGGCCGGCCACAAGGATGTGGCGATCCTCTCCTATGCCGCGAAATACGCCTCCGCCTTCTATGGCCCCTTCCGCGACGCCGTCGGCGCCTCGGGCGCACTCAAGGGCGACAAGAAGACCTACCAGATGAACCCGGCGAACCGGGATGAGGCCCTGCGCCTCGTCGCCCGCGATCTCTCTGAGGGCGCCGACATGGTGATGGTCAAGCCGGGGATGCCCTATCTCGACATCTGCCGCGACGTGAAGGACGCCTTCGGCGCGCCGACCTTCGCCTACCAGGTCTCGGGCGAATACGCGATGCTGAAGGGCGCGATCCTGAACGGCTGGGTCCGGGAAGAGGTGATCCTCGAAAGCCTGATGGCCTTCCGCCGCGCGGGTTGCGACGGGGTGCTGACCTACTTCGCCCCCGAAGTGGCGCGCAGCCTCGGCGCGTGAGCGCCGATTGTTTCTGCCCCGGCACAAGACTTAATGACACTGTCGCTGCAATGACCTATAGATGGTGTTGAACCGGCTAGAAAAGGCCGGACGAGGCTTGAGCGGAGGCATCTCATGAGCGACATTTCACGGCGCGGGCTGATCCTGTCCGGCGGTTCCCTTCTGGGCCTCGCGGCCTGCGGCAACGGCATCGGCAGCCAGGGCGCGGCAAAGCTTGACGGGCGCGTGGATGCGACGCGCGACTATCTTCGCAGCAACTATCCCGGCGTGGCCGACCTGATGCCGAAGGCTTCCGGCATCCTCTACATCCCGCTGGTGACCGAGGCCGGCCTCATCATCGGGGGCGCCTATGGTCAGGGCGCGCTCAGGATCAATGACGCGACCGTCGATTACTATTCGGCGACGCAAGCAAGCTGGGGGTTGCAGGTCGGCGCGCAGCAATATGCCCATGCGCTGTTCTTCATGACGCCCGAGGCGCTGGCCGACTTCCGCCGCGCGGAAGGCTGGGAAGCCGGCGCCGACATCACCTACGCGCTTCCAGACCGGGGCGGCTCGGCCGGGGTAGACACCACCACGACGCTCGACCCGGTGATCGGCTACATCTTCGGCCAGTCCGGCTTCATCGCAGGGGCGACGCTGAAGGGCACGAAGTACACCCGCATCATTCCGTGAGGGTTTCGGTCGGGCTCGCGCCGGATCGACCCGCCGGGCGGGCGCTGCCCTCCCGGACCCTCCCGGGGTATTTTCGCAACGAAGAATCCAGGCGCTTCAGGACGACTTCCTGAGCCGCGCGATCAGGCTCGACGTGTCCCAGCGATTGCCGCCCATCGCCTGCACATCCTTGTAGAACTGGTCGACGAGCGCCGTGACCGGCAGGCTGGCGCCGATCTCGTCCGCCGTCTTCAGGCAGATGCCGAGATCCTTGCGCATCCAGTCGACGGCGAAGCCGAAGTCGAACTTGTCCACCGCCATGGTCTTGTGGCGGTTGGCCATCTGCCACGACCCGGCGGCACCCTGGCTGATGACCTCGACCAGCCGCTCCACGTCCAGCCCGGCGCGTTCGGCGAAGTTCAGCCCCTCCGAAAGCCCCTGCACCAGCCCCGCGATGCAGATCTGGTTGACCATCTTCGCCATCTGCCCGGAGCCTACGGGGCCAAGAAGCCGGCAGATGCGGGAATAGGCGGCGATCACCGGCTCGGCGGCGGCATATGCGCCTTCCGCCCCGCCGCACATGACGGAAAGGACGCCGTTTTCGGCCCCCGCCTGCCCGCCCGAGACCGGCGCATCGACATAGCCGAGGCCGCGCGCTTCAGCCTCGCCTGCAAGCTCGCGCGTGACGGCCGCCGAGACGGTGGTGTGATCGACGAAGACCGCGCCCCGGTCCATGCCGGCAAAGGCGCCGTCCGGGCCAAGGCAGATCGCGCGGAGGTCGTCGTCATTGCCGACGCAAGCCATGACGAAAGCCTTTCCTGCCGCCGCCGCACGCGGGCTGGCAGCGGCGGCACCTTCGTGAGTCGTGGTCCAGCGCGCGGCCTTTTCCGGCGAACGGTTGTAGACCGTCACCTCATGGTCCTTGGCGGCAAGATGCCCTGCCATCGGAAAGCCCATCACGCCCAGCCCGAGAAACGCTACCTTTGCCATCCGTCGCCCCCATTCGCATTGCGGAACCCGCTCAACTGTCCTAGTTAACCGCCCTGTCTGGGCCGTCAACCGCCGCTTGGCGGCAGGGATGGTTCCATTAGTGCCACGAACGGGTTTCGCGGATCATCATGCTTACGACCTTTCGCTGGCTCCTGCGCATTTTCACGGTGATGGCCGTTCTCGCCGTCCTCACCGTGACGCTCGTCTATTACTTCGCCTCGCGCTCTCTTCCCGATTACAATGGCAGCTTTGAGGTCACGGGGATTTCGGCGCCGCTCGAAATCGTCCGCGACACCGCCGACGTGCCGCATATCTTCGGCAAGAGCGATGATGACGTCTATTTCGCGCTGGGCTTCGCCCATGCGCAGGACCGGCTCTGGCAGATGACGATCCTGCGCCGCACCGTCGAGGGGCGGCTTTCCGAGGTCTTCGGCCAGCGCACCGTCAAGACCGATGAGCTGATGCGGCGGCTCGACCTTGCCGGGCTTGCGGCGCGGTCGCTTCCCGCGCAGGACCCGGACGTGCAGAAAGCGCTTGAGGCCTATGCACGCGGGGTGAACGCCTGGATCGGCATCATCAACGCCGAGGCGCGCGGACGCGGCGCGCCGGAGTTCTTTCTGTTCGACAACCAGATCGCCTACTGGCAGCCCGCCGACAGCCTCGCGATCCTGAAACTGATGGCCTTCCGGTCAGCCAGCCAGATCGGGACCGAGGTGCTGCGCGCCCGGCTCTCTCTTCTCGGCAGCGGCTGGGCCGAGGATCTGATGCCTGATGTCCCCGGCCCCGGCACCGCAGCACTGCCGCCCTTCGCCAGCCTCGTGCCCGGCGTCAGGCCCAGCTACGCGGCCCTTTCGCGGGAAACCCTGCCCTTCCTGCCACGAACGGAGGCGCCCTTCGGCGCCGCGTCAAATGCCTGGGCGGCGGCGCCGGCGCGGTCGGCGGCAGGCGGATCGCTTCTGGCCAATGACCCGCATCTCGACTTCTCGGCCCCCTCGCTCTGGTATCTCGCCCGGCTCGACCTGACCTCCGGCGGCATCATCGGCGCGACGATCCCCGGCATCCCGGCGATCCTTGCGGGCCGGAATGCCGAGTTCGGCTGGGGCATCGCCGCCGCCTGGGCCGACGATCAGGACATCAAGCTTGAGGAGCTGAACCCCGCCGACCCTGAGCGCTACCGCACGCCGGAAGGCTGGAAGCCCTTCGTGAACCGCCGCACCATCATCGACGTCAAGGATGCCCAGCCGATCACCATCACGCTGCGCTGGACAGAGAACGGCCCGGTCCTGCCCGGCTCGCACTACGACCTTGCCTCGATCACGCCGCCGAAGCATGTCGCGGCGCTGAGTTGGACCGCGCTCGACCCTGCGGACCGTTCGATGACCTCGGCCTTCAAGCTGATGCGGTCGAAGACCATCGACGAGGGCATCGCGGCGGGTGAGGATTTCGTCGCCCCGGCGCAGAACGTGGTGATGGCGGACCAGAGTGGCATCGCCATGGCGATGTTCGGGGCACTACCCGGCCGCGATCCGAAGATGCAGGGCCAGGGCCGGCTCCCCTCGCTCGGCTGGATGGCCGGGAACCGCTGGGGGCCGCGCCTGCCCTATGCCGACAATCCGCAGTTCCTCAAGCCTGAGGGCGGCATCGTCGGCAATACCAACAACAAGACCGTGGACACCGCCTTCCCGCGCCATGTCAGCTTCGACTGGGGCGATACCCAGCGCATCCAGCGCTGGACCCGCCTCATGCAGGAACGCGAGGTCCATAGCCGCGAAAGCTTCATCGCGGCACAGCTCGACACAACCTCGCCCGCCGCACGGACGCTGCTGCCGCTGGTGGCCGCCGATCTCTGGTTCACCGGAGAGGCCGCGCCCGACGGCACGCCGGAACGGCTCAGGCAACGCGCGCTCGCCATTCTCGCGGAATGGGATGGCGACATGAACGAACACCTGCCGGAACCGCTGATCTATGCCGCCTGGATGCGGGCATTGCAGAACCGGCTCGTGCGCGACGAGCTTGGCCCCCTCGCCGACAGCATCACCTCGGTGCAGCCCCTCTTCATCGAACGGGTCTACCGCGACATCGACGGTGCTGCCCGCTGGTGTGACATCATGCAATCCGCGCCCGAGGAAACCTGCACCGACATCGCACGAATGGCGCTCGACGATGCGCTTCTGGAGCTGTCCGAGAAATACGGCCGCAATGTCGAAAGCTGGCGTTGGGGTGATGCACATGAGGCGCGGCAGGATCACGAGGTTCTGGGTAATACCCCGGTCCTGAAATGGGTGGTCAACATCCGGCAATCGACCAGCGGCGGCGATGATACGCTCAATCGCGGGCTGATGGACGGTACCGGGCCTGACCCCTATCTCAACGTCAACGGTGCCGGCTATCGCGGCGTCTATGACTTCGCCGATCCCGACTCTTCGGTCTTCATCATCTCGACTGGCCAGTCCGGCCACCCGCTCAGCCGCTACTATGACGACATGAGCGAGTTGTGGCGGCGCGGCGAATATGTGCCGATGTCGCTTGACCCCGCGCTGGCACGTGCGGCGGCGACAGGGATCATCCGGCTGTCACCCGCCCCGGCAGGTTCGGGCGGCTAGGTCGCAGCCCAGACGCCGACAGTCGGCAGCAGCGGACGGAAATAGGCGACGATCCGGCCCTCGGGCGGGGCTTCCGCCCCGTCCTGCCACGGGCCGATCCCGTGAAGGGCGTGGCGGTGGAGAAGTACCGCCTCCCCCGCGCGGTTGTGCAGCTCGATCCGCGCGCAACTGGCAAAGACCTCGCGTCGTGCCGCCTGATAGGCATCGGTGATGTCGGTGAAGGGCCGGTCCTCCTCGGCGACCCCGCCAAGTGCTGCCGCAAAGGCGCGGCCCATGATGCGGTGGCTGCCGTCCCAGACGACAAGCGGGCTCGCCCCCGGACCGCAATTGGTCAGGGGCAGGCCCAGAATCCAGGCATGGGGTTCACGCACCATCCGCCGCTTTTCCGACCCGATCGGCAGGATGCCGTCGACATGCGCCGAATCGCGGTCGCGCCGGTAGGCGAAGGCGGCGGCACTTTCATCGGGCGATGGCTGCGGATAGCCGGGCAAAACGGTCGATACCTGCGCCCGGTGGAGCGGCAGATTGCCCGCCAGCGCGCGGGCGGCTTCTGCGGCGCGGCCAGCAAGCGGCACGCCGGAGACCGCGCCCGCCGCGTCGTTCGGCAAGGCCTCAAGCCCGACATCCCAGGTGCCGCCAAGCCTCAGGTCGGTGAGCGGGCGGCCCTTCAGGCTGGCGAGCGCCGCCGCCGCCCAACCGGCGACCGCCGCCTCAGGCCCGAACCTGAGCCAGCCTTGCCGCGTGAAGTCGCCTACCATCCCGCTGCCTTGCCGAGCATGTTGATCGCGACCACGGTCAGGAACACCGCGAAGATCCGGCGCAGGGGCTTGGGGTCCATCGAATGCGCAAGCTTCACGCCATAGGGCGTAGTCAGGTACGTCGTGCCGATGACGATGAGGAAGGCCGGCAGGTTGACCGCGCCGAAGGTATAGGGCGGCGCGCCTTCCACCTCCGTCATCAGGAAGCCGATGACGGAAGGGACCGCGATCACCATGCCAAAGCCCGAGGCGGTCGCCACGGCGCGGTGAATGGGCATCCCGTAAAGCGTCATCAAGGGCACCCCGAAGGAGCCGCCGCCGATCCCCATCAGGACCGAAAAGAACCCGACGACCGGCGACAGGATCGCCCGCAGGATGCCCACAGGCATCGCGCTTCCCAGTCGCCATTCCGGCCGGCCGAGGCCGAGGTAGAAGGCCACAAGCAAAGCGAGGCTGCCGAAGGTCATCTGCAGGACCGGGGTCCGCAGCTGCGCCACCACGAAGACGCCGATGGCCGCACCGATGGCAATGCCGATGGCCCAGGTCTTCAGAATCTCCCAGTCCACGGCGCCCTTGCGGTTGTGCGAGATGACCGAGCGGACGGATGTGACGATGATCGTGGCAAGCGAGGTTGCCAGGCAGACCTGCATCAGGTCCGGCCCACCGTAGCCGAGGCCGGAAAAGGCATAATAGAAGGCCGGCACAAGGATGATGCCGCCTCCGACGCCAAGGAGACCGGCGATCACGCCTGCGACGCCGCCAATGGCAAAGAGCAGGAGAGCCATCGGCAATAGGTCGGCTATGGCAGGCATCGGCGGCATCCTTCCTCGGGCATGCCCATCGCTAGCAAGTGTCGCCGGGCTTTACCAGTGAGGACGGCCTCGGCTGATCAGGCCGCCTCCGCCCGGACCGGGTCCAGCGCCGCCTCGATCACCTCAAGCCCGGCGCCGGGCCGGTTGGCGCGTTCCGAGAGGATGCGCCGCCAGTGCCGGGCGCCGGGCTGGCCGTGGAAAAGGCCGAGCATGTGGCGGGTTATCTGGTGAAGCCTGCCACCCGTCGCAAGATGGCGGGCGATATAGGGCTGCATCCGCTCGATCACCTCGAAACGGTCCGGGCCCTCCGCGCCGCCGAAGATCACCGCATCGGCACGGCCGAGAACCTCATAGGGTTCATGATAGGCGGCGCGGCCGACCATCACTCCGTCGAGACCCTCGGCAAGGAAGCCTTCGGCCTGCGCCAGCCCGGCAATACCGCCATTGACCGAGACATGAAGCTGCGGGAAGGCCGCCTTCATCGCCCCGACCAGCGGATAGTCGAGCGGCGGGATGTCGCGGTTTTCCTTGGGGCTGAGGCCCTTGAGCCAGGCCTTCCGGGCATGGATCGCCACGCGGGTGACGCCCGCAGCCGCGACACGCGCAAGAAAGTCCGGCAGCACCTCCTCCGGCACCTGATCGTCGACGCCGATCCGGCACTTGACCGTAACCTCGACCGGGCTTGCCGCGATCATCGCTGCCACGCAATCGGCGACAAGGCCCGGACGCTCCATCAGCACCGCGCCGAAACAGCCCGACTGCACCCGGTCGGAGGGGCAGCCGACGTTGAGGTTGATTTCGTCATAGCCGAAGCCCGCCGCCACCCTTGTTGCCTCGGCCAGTTCCGCAGGGTCCGATCCGCCAAGCTGGAGGGCCACCGGATGTTCGGCGGCGTCAAAGCCCAGAAGCCTGTCGCGGTCGCCGTGGATCACGGCGGGGGCCGTCACCATTTCGGTGTAGAGCAGCGCCTCGCGGCTGATCTGGCGGTGGAAGAAGCGGCAATGCCGGTCGGTCCAGTCCATCATGGGGGCGACCGACAGCCGCGCGGAGCGGCGAAGCATGTCCGCTTTCCCGGCTGATGCGCGATCCATGGTCCCGTCCGATCCCTGCAGAAGGCCGCCCTCCTAGCGCATCTGAGGCCCGAGGTCCACCGTCCCGACCCTCAGTGAACCCGGAACTCACCCACCACATTGCGCCATTCGCCGGGGGCAATGAGCTTGCGGTGCGAAAAGCGCACCGAATGCAGCGGCCCATCGATCTTCTGCTGCCAGAATTCGATGAAGCGGAACAGTTCCGGATAGTCCGGGGCAAGGTCGTATTCCTGCCAGATGAAGCTGTTCAGCACATGCCGGTAATCCGGCATCCGATAGTAAAGTTCCGCCGTCGTGAGCCCATAGCCCCTCAGCATAAGCTCCGTCTCGGCCCCCGGCTTGTCCGCCCGCATGGGTGCCTCCGTCAGTGCCCCGTACGACCACTCTAACCGAGTCGCGGTTAACGGCGATGAAAAGACTGTGTTAACATTGTGTTACCAATAACCTCCGGTGGGCGCCCGAAACCGCCTCTGGCGCCATTGCACCCTAGGGATTGCATGGGGTATAGTCCGGCGCAACAAAATCTGGGCCGTTCCCCGGCCCCAAAACACCAAGGGCGAGCATCCGTGTCAGACACCCCGGAAACCCCTGATAACGCTGACGAAATGCCGAAGCGACCGGCCTATGACGGGCCGACGGTCGACATCGCGGCCGAGATGAAGACCGCCTATCTCGATTACGCGATGAGCGTGATCGTGAGCCGCGCCATTCCCGACCTGCGCGATGGGCTGAAACCGGTCCACCGGCGCGTCCTTTATGCGATGTTCGAGACCGGCAACACCTATGACAAACCCTACCGCAAGTCGGCCCGCCCAGTCGGCGACACGATGGGTAAATACCACCCGCACGGCGACGCCTCGATCTATGACGCGCTGGTCAGGATGGCGCAGAGCTTCTCCATGTCGCTGCCGCTCCTTGACGGCCAGGGCAACTTCGGGTCGATGGACGGCGATAGCGCCGCGGCCATGCGCTACACCGAAGTCAGGATGGCGCGGGTCGCCAACTTCCTTCTTGCCGATATCGAGAAGGACACGGTCGACTTCCAGGACAATTACGACGGCAAGGACAAGGAACCGACGGTCCTTCCGGCGCGATTTCCGAACATGCTGGTCAACGGCGCCGGCGGCATTGCCGTCGGCATGGCGACCAACATCCCGCCGCACAACCTCGGCGAGGTCATTGACGGCACGCTGGCGCTGATCGCCGACCCTGACCTGTCGGTCGAGGGGTTGATGGAATATATCCCTGCCCCGGACTTCCCGACCGGCGGCATGATCCTTGGTCGCGGCGGCGCGCGGAAGGCCTATCTCGAAGGCCGGGGTTCGGTCATCATCCGCGCCAAGACCCGGATCGAAGAGTTGCGCAAGGACCGCTATGCCATCGTCCTTGATGAGATCCCCTATCAGGTCAACAAGGCCTCGATGATCGAGAAGATCGCCGAGATGGTCCGCGACAAGCGGATCGAGGGCATCGCCCATGTGCAGGACGAATCCGACCGGATCGGTGTGCGCGTGGTGATCGAGCTGAAGCGCGACGCGACGCCGGAAGTGGTCCTGAACCAGCTTTTCCGCTTCACGCCGATGCAGACCTCTTTCGGCTGCAACATGCTGGCGCTGAATGGCGGCAAACCGGAAACACTGACACTTCGCGACTTCCTCACCCATTTCATCAGCTTCCGCGAGGAAGTGGTTGCGCGGCGGACGGCTTTCGAACTTCGCAAGGCCCGCGAGCGGAGCCATATCCTCTGCGGTCTGGCCGTCGCTGTTTCCAATGTGGACGAAGTCGTCGCCACGATCCGCGCCTCGGCCGACCCGGCAGAGGCCCGCGAAAGGCTGATGACCCGGCGCTGGCCGGCGCATGACATCGCCGTCTACATCCGGCTGATCGACGACCCGACCCACAAGATGAACGACGATGGGACCTATAACCTTTCGGAGACGCAGGCCCGCGCGATCCTCGACCTTCGGCTCCAGCGCCTGACGGCGATGGGCGTCAAGGAAGTGACGGACGAGCTGCAGGAACTTGCCGCCAAGATCAAGGATTACCTCGCCATCCTCGGTTCGCGCGAGCGGATCATGGCGATCATCTCGGACGAGCTGCGCGAGGTGCGCGAGCTTTTCGCCGTGCCGCGCCGGACCGAGATCGTCGACTGGGCCGGCGACATGGACGACGAGGACCTGATCGAGCGCGAGGACATGGTCGTGACCATCACCTCGGGCGGCTACATCAAGCGCACGCCCCTCGCCGAATTCCGCAGCCAGAGGCGCGGCGGCAAGGGCCTGTCGGGCATGGCCACCAAGGAAGATGACGTGGTGACGACGCTTTTCGTCGCCAACACCCATACCCAGCTTCTCTTCTTCACCACTGACGGCATGGTCTACAAGCTCAAGACCTGGCGGCTGCCCCTCGGGGGCCGCACCGCCAAGGGCAAGGCGATCATCAACATCCTGCCAATCCCGCAAGGTGTGTCGATCGCCGCGCTGATGCCCGTCGATGCGGCCGAGGAGGAATGGGAAGCCTTGCAGATCTTCTTCGCCACCTCGGACGGCGACGTGCGCCAGAACGCGCTTTCTGATTTCACCAACGTCAAGTCGAACGGCAAGATCGCGATGAAACTCCCCGAGGGCGTCGCCCTCGTGAACGCACGTATCTGCGACGAGAATGACGACATCATGCTGGTGACCTCGCTTGGCCGGGCGATCCGCTTCCCGACGACCGAGGTCCGCATCTTCAAGGGCCGCGATTCGACCGGCGTGCGCGGCGTGAAGCTGGCCAAGGGTGACAGCGTCGTCTCCATGTCGGTTATCCGCCATTTCGAGGCCACCGCCGAGGAGCGTGCGGCCTATCTCAAGCAGCGCCGCCTGATGGCCGGCGTGACCGAGGACGAGGCCGACGAGGAAGAAGAACCCGTGGCCGAGGGGCAGTTGTCCACCGAACGCTACGCCGAAATGTCGGCGGCGGAGGATCTGATCCTGACGATCACTGCGCGCGGGGCCGGCAAGATTTCCTCAAGCCACGATTATCCGGTGCGCGGACGCGGCGGCCAGGGTGTGACGGCGATGGACAAGGCGATGCGCGGCGGCGCGCTCGTCGCCTCCTTCCCGGTGGAAGGTTCGGACCAGATCATGCTCGCCACCTCGACCGGCCAGTCGATCCGGGTTCCGGTCGATGGCATCAGCTTCCGCTCCCGCTCGGCCGGCGGCGTCAAGGTCTTCGATACGGCGGCCGGAGAGGAAGTGGTTTCTGTCGCGCGCATCGCCGATCAGGGCGAGGATGACGAGGCGGAGTAATCTGCCCTTCAAATGGGTGATTCTCCTTATGGTTGTATTGCGGCCGCGCCATCAGGGCGCGGCTTTTTTCTTTCAACGGTTGTTTCCAGCGTTTTCAATGACTTCCCCTCCTCTTCGGCTGTGCCATTTCCGGCACATAAAAGGGGTTATCTGAATTTCGTCCCGAAGATTCCCGGCAAAGGCGAGAATGTTGCCCCACTTTCGCCACGCTTTAACGCCCTCTTAGCACTCGTAGGGAATGTTGATGCGTAAGACCGGGCGGCCCTGCTGGAAAGAAGTCTGAAGCCGCCGCGGTCTGGGATCTTGAAGGGGAGACTGAGAATGGCGCAATCTGATTACACGCTGACGCACGGCACGCCCGCGACGCAGGCTCCGGCGATACTGTCCGGGCTCATGGCCCTCGGTGACAGGCTGCACGCCGCCTTCATCAGCCTCCGCCATGCCCCGCAGGAAGAACGTTCGCTGCCGCCGGCACCCACGGGCGCCGACAAGGACTATCTCCGCGACATCGACATCAGCGTCAGTTTCTGACGCCGCGCGGGCGCAGCCATCTGCGCGCGCCCGCACACAAACTGTTTGGAATTCCGCCTATCCCGACCCGGTGAACTGGAGTACATCCCCGTTCGCGCCACCATCGGCGCTGAAACGGAGATCAAGATTGACCCAGCTCACGTCCAGCGCGACCCTTCTGGCGCGCGTCCTTATCAGCATCCTCTTCATCGTCTCGGGCTTCGGCAAGCTTCAGGACGTCGCCGGCTTCACCGGCTACATGACCTCCGGCGGCGTGCCGGCGATCTTCGCCTGGCCGACCATCGCGCTTGAGTTCCTCGGCGGCCTCGCCATCCTCGTCGGCGCCTTCACCCGCCCGGTGGCGCTGGCCCTCGCAGGCTTCACGCTTCTTGCGGCGCTGATGTTCCACTACGTCCCGGCCGACCAAATGCAGATGATCACGTTCATGAAGAACCTGGCGATCGGCGGTGGCCTTCTCCTCCTCGCCGCGCAGGGCGCCGGGGCCTATTCGGTCGATGCGCTTCTCGGTCGCAAGTCGCCGTCGCTCGCCTGAAACGCACCAGCGTAGAACGACAACAGGGGCATGGCTGACGCCGTGCCCTTTTTTGTTGTTGCCGCTCAGGCGTCTATCTGCCCTTCGCGCCACGGATCGGTGCCGAACCGGGGTCGAGATTCCTTGATCTCGCCGCGAAGGTTACAACTTCTAGACGATTTGAAGATTAACAATTCACTTACCGAGAGTTGATCGGCTTGCGAGTTGTCACGGTTTCCCCCTTGCTGCACTGCGAAGGAAGCTCGCCATGCCGAAGCGCCAGTCCCAAGACAGCACTCTCAGCCAAAGTGGGCAGAACCTCGTCCGCGTGGTGATCGCCTCCTACTTCATCGCGGTGGCGCTTGGCCTCATTCCCGGCACCGGCGCCCTGCCCCTGACCGAGCCCTTCCTGCCCGCGCCCTATGCAGACGCTGCGAGCACGGCGATCGTCTTCGCCGCCGCCTATCTCGTCCTCATCGGGGTTTGGCTGCGCCTGTCGGCGCTGATCCTCGCGACGGTGCTCTTCTGGTCGAGCTATATCGAGAACATCGGTGTCGGCAATCTCGAAGGATTCTGGCGCGATCTGGCGCTGATCGGTGCGCTGATCCTGACCTATACCCAGACCCTTCCCCGCGCCGCGAACCGCCGCGCCGCAATCCGCTGGTCGCGACGGGTCCGCCACGTCACACCCACGCGTATCGTCACGCCTCGCCGGCTCGTGACCAGCCGCGCCGCGCCCGGCCTCCACCTCGTCGCCTCGACCGAGACTCCGGCGCCCGGCGACAACATCTTCCGCGACGATCCCGATCTGGCGCTCGCCTCCTGAACCGCGGCGTCCGCGTCCCCCCTTTTCATCGCCGTCCGATCCGCCTAAATCCGGGGCCATGGACAAACGGCTTCACATCATCGGCGGCGGCATGGCCGGGTCGGAAGCGGCCTGGCAGGCCGCAACCATGGGCGTGCCGGTCACCATCCACGAAATGCGCCCCGCCGTCGGCACCTTCGCCCATCGCACCGGCTTCATGGCCGAGATGGTCTGTTCCAACTCTTTCCGCTCGGATGACGACGAACAGAATGCCGTGGGGCTCCTCCACTGGGAGATGCGGGCGGCGAAAGGCCTCGTCATCGGCATGGCCGACCGCCACCGCCTGCCCGCCGGCGGCGCCCTCGCCGTCGACCGCGATCCCTTCGCGGAAGGCGTGACGGCAGAACTCCGCGCCCATCCCCTGATCGAGATCGCAGCGGGCGAGATCACCGCCCTTCCCGAAGACGGCCACTGGATCATCGCCACCGGTCCCCTCACCTCCGGCACGCTGGCTGAATCGATCCGCACCGCCACCGGGGCCGACGCGCTGGCCTTCTTCGACGCCATCGCCCCCATCGTCTATGCAGAAAGCGTCGATATGTCCGTCGCCTGGATGCAGTCGCGCTACGACAAGGGCGAGACAGAGGAAGAGCGCACCGCCTATCTCAACTGCCCGATGGACAAGGCGCAGTACGAGGCCTTCGTCGACGCCCTCCTCGCCGCCGACAAGACCGAGTTCCATGAGGGCGAGACGGCGAAGTATTTCGACGGCTGCCTGCCGATCGAGGTCATGGCCGAACGCGGCCGCGAGACGCTGCGCTTCGGGCCGATGAAGCCGGTGGGGCTCACGAATGCCCATCGCCCGGACGTTAAACCCTACGCCGTCGTGCAGCTTCGCCGCGACAACAAGCTCGGGACGCTTTTCAACATCGTCGGCTTCCAGACCAAGATGAAATACGGCGCCCAGACAGAGGTCTTCCGCCTGATCCCCGGCCTGGAGGAGGCAAGTTTCGCCCGGCTCGGCGGCATCCACCGCAACACCTTCATCAACTCGCCGACGCTGCTCGACGACAGGATGCGCCTGCGCAGCCGCCCGCATATCCGCTTCGCCGGCCAGATCACCGGGGTCGAGGGCTATGTCGAAAGCGCCGCGATGGGGCTTCTCGCGGGCCGCATGGCCGCCGCAGAAATCCTCGGACAAGACCTGCCGCCGCCGCCGCCCGAAACCGCCATGGGCGCCCTTGTCACCCACATCACCGGCGGGGCCGAGGCCAAGACCTTTCAGCCGATGAACGTGAACTTCGGCCTCTTCCCGCCGATCGACGCCAAGGGGGGCCGCCGGGGTCGCAAGGACCGCTACAAGGCCTATACCGACCGCGCCAAGACCGCCTTCACCGAATGGCTTTCGTAACCCGCTTCGCGCCCTCGCCGACAGGCCCCCTGCACCTTGGCCACGCCTATTCCGCGATCCTCGCCCATGACATGGCGCGGGCGGCGGGTGGTGCCTTCCTCCTCAGGATGGAGGATACCGACCTCGAACGCGCGAAGCCGGAATGGGAGGCGCTGATCCTTGATGATCTCGCCTGGCTCGGCCTCACATGGGACGGCCCGGTGCATCGCCAGTCCGACCATATCGACGCCTACAACGCCCGGCTCGAAACCCTCGGGCCCCGCGGCCTTCTCTATCCCTGCTCCTGCACGCGGAGCGACATCCGCGCCGCCCTCGCCGCCCCGCAAGAAGGGGTGCCGCATCAGGTCTATCCCGGCACCTGCCGCCAAAGGCCGACGGCGGAGCGGCAGCCCGGCGACGCCCTGCGGCTTGACCTGAGAAAGGCATTTGCGGCCCTCGACGCCGATAGGCTCACCTTCACCGAAACCGGACCGCACCACGCCGGCATCCACCGGATCGACTTTGAGACATCAGCGCGCAGCATCGGCGACGTCGTACTTGGCCGGAAGGGCGAGAACATCGTCGCCTATTTCCTCGCCTCCGCCTTCGACGATGCCGATCAGAAGATCACCCACGTCATCCGGGGCGCGGACCTTTTCGACTTCACGCCCATCCAGGTGATCCTGCAACGCCTCCTCGGCCTGCCGACCCCCATCTACCACCACCACGCGCTGATCCGCGACGATCAGGGCAAGCGCCTCGCCAAGCGCGACGACGCCCGCGCCATCGCGAAGTACCGCGCCGAAGGCGCCACCCCGACAGACATCCGCCGCATGGTCGGCCTCGCCTGACCCTGCACTTTCATCTTGCCAGAAATACCTCCGCCGGAGGCATCCGCCGCAGCCCCTAGGGTCGATACCCAATCAACCTATTGATCTGTTTTTTTATGTCTGATTCACTTCGCCACGTCGTGCGGGGAGGTGATCAATGTCGGGCGGATTTTGGCTATCGGACCGGGCGTGGGAGGCAATCGAGCCGCTGTTGCCGACAAACCAGCCGGGGGCGCGGCGGGTGGATGATCGCCGCATCATCAGCGGGATCATCCATGTGCTGCGGATCGGATGTCGCTGGGAGGACTGCCCGCCTGGCTACGGCCCCGCGACGACGATCTACAACCGGTTCAACCGCTGGAGCCACCGCGGCCTCTGGGGGCGCATCTTCGCTACCCTCGCCGCACAAGCGGAACTGCCGGGCGACCTGAGTATCGACAGCACTGCCGTGCGCGCCCACCGCTCGGCACACGGCGGAAAAGGGGGGCGAAAATTCAGGCCATCGGGCGCTCGCGTGGGGGTCCAACCACCAAAATCCATGCCCTGACAGACGGTTGCGGGCGGGCGGTGGCCTTCACCCTCAGCCCCGGAAACCACGCCGACATCTCGGAAGCCCCGGCGCTTCTGGACAAATGCGCTGCCCCAACCCGCCTGCTGGCCGACAAGGGCTATGATGCCAACAGCCTGCGCGACCGTCTCGCGGCGACGGAAACCGAGGCCGTCATCCCCTCGACCAGATCGCGTAAAGCACCGATCCCTTACGATGCCGAAGCCTACCACGACCGAAATCTGATCGAGCGGGCCTTTTGCCGACTGAAGGACTGGCGACGCATCGCAACCCGCTATGACAAGCTCGCAATCAACTTCGCATCAGCCGTCGCCATCGCCGCCATCGTCATATGGTGGACTTGATTGAGTCTGAACCCTAGGCCTCCGGCTTCAGGATTTCCACCTCGGCACCGCCCCGGACCGCCGTGTAGAAACACGTCCGCCGGTTGGTGTGGCAGGCTGGCCCTTCCTGTTCGACCAGCACCAGAAGGCAATCCCGGTCGCAGTCGAGCCGCATCTCCAGCAGCTTCTGCACATGACCCGAAGTCGCACCCTTGACCCAGAAGGCCGCCCGCGACCGCGACCAGTAGGTCACGCGCCCGGTCTCAAGCGTCCGCGTCACGGCTTCGGCATTCATCCAGGCCATCATCAGCACCTCGCCCGAAGCGTGGTCCTGGGCGATGACGGGGATCAGGCCACGGCTGTCGTAGACCAATGTCGCGGGATCGAAGCCCATGTCGCACCTTTCCAACCTGCCTCAGCCGTCCTATCTAGGGGCAAAGCCCAGCCGGGGAAAGACATGAGCGACACTGACCTCATCAAGCTCTATTCGCAGCGCATCCTCGCGCTCGCGGCGGATATTCCCCACGCGAAGCGGCTCGATCAACCGACGGCCACGGTCAGGAAGCGCTCGCCGCTCTGCGGCTCCACTGTCACGGTGGATGTGGTGGTGGAAGGTGGCCGGATCGCCGGTTACGGGCAGGACGTGAAGGCCTGCGCGCTCGGCCAGGCCTCCGCCGCCATCGCCGGCAGTCACATGATCGGCCGGACCCGCGCCGAGGTCGAAAAGGCCCGTGACGAGCTTCGCGCCATGCTGAGGGACGGCGCGCCGCCGCCCGCCGCCCCCTTCACTGGCTATGAGGTCTTGGAACCCGCGCGCGACTACAAGAACCGCCATGCCTCGATCCTCCTGACGCTCGAAGCCACCGCCGAGGCGATGGCCGAGGCCGAGGCGGCGGCGTAATCACTTCAGGAACGGTTTCGCCTTCATCGTCTTCGGGATCGGCGCACCGAGCCGCGAGAGGATCGTCGGCGCAAGCTGCAACTGGTCCAGGAGTACGTCCTTCCCCGGCCCCTGCCCCTCGCCGAAGTAGTAAAGCGCGAAGTCCTGCTGGTCCTCGCCGGTGCCGCCATGGTGGCCGCGGGCGTCCTGACCGTGGTCGGCGGTGACGATGACCTCGTATCCCATCGCCCGCCATCGCGGGATGAACGGCCCCAACATCTCGTCCATCACGTAGCAGGCGTGGTCCATCTCCTCGCAGTCGTGGTAGAAACGGTGCCCCATGCTGTCGAGAGTGCAGGTGTGGAGCATGCCGTAGTCCAGACCGAAACGGGCGGACAGCGAGGTCAGCGTCGCGAAAAGGTCGACGTCCGAGGGCGTCATCTGGTTGATGTCGCCGTAGCCGGTCATGGTGTGGAAGCGGCCATGGTTGATCGTGGCGCTTTCCGGCTCGTCATACTCGATGTCGCGCACCATGTCGAAAGGGTGCCGGTTGAAGAACTGCGACCAGAAGGAATGCGCCACCGCCCCGGTGACGCCACCCGCCTTCCGCACTTCGGAAAACACGTCCGGTTCCTTCACGCGGAAGACATTGCCGTTGCCGGTGCAGCCATGGACCTGGGGCGTCACCCCGGTATGGATCGAGGCGTAGCAGGAGGCCGAGGTCGAAGGCAGCACCGCCCGCATCCGCCAGACCCGCGCCTCGCCGGAGGCGACCCAGCCTTCGAGGTTGCCGAAGAGGCGGCGCCAGTTCCGGTAGGGCACGCCGTCAAGGATGATGAGGAGGAGTTTCTTGTTCATGTTCGTTCCGTAGTCAGCTCTGCTTGATTTGTTGGTTAGCAGGTCTCTCCACCGCCGGGTCGCCCAAAGCGACCGGGCCGCGCCGTCCCGCCCCCACGGGGCGGCGCGATGGCGCCACCCCGCGGGCCGGCGCAGCCCTTCGTTGCGCGACGGGACCACTTAGACTTAGTTCCCGGCGCTTTCCATCTTGCGGTGGGCTATGACCTCTTCCAGCCAGCCGAGCCGCATCTCCGGCACCGAGGACAGCAGAAGGTCGGTGTAGTCGTCGAATGGCGGCGCCAGCACGTCCGACTTCGAGCCGTAGCGCACCACCTGCCCCCGGTACATCACCGCGATGGAATCGGCGATGGCCTTCACCGTCGCAAGGTCATGGGTGATGAAGAGATAAGCCACATGCTCGATCTTCTGAAGATTGAGGAGAAGCTTCAGGATGCCGTCCGCGACAAGGGGGTCGAGCGCCGATGTCACCTCGTCGCAGATGATCATCTTGGGCTTCGCCGCCAGCGCCCGGGCGATGCAGACGCGCTGCTTCTGCCCGCCCGAGAGTTCCGCCGGATAGCGGTCGATGAAGCCCTTGCCCATCTCGATCTCGTCGAGAAGCTCCTGTATCCGCTTCTTTTTCGCGTCGCCCTTGAGGCCGAAGTAGAATTCCAGAGGCCGCCCGATGATGGTGCCGACGGTGTGGCGCGGGTTCATCGCCACGTCGGCCATCTGGTAGATCATCTGCAATTCGCGCAAGTCGTCGCGCTTCCTCGCGGTCTGTTCGCGCGACAATTCGCGCCCGGCGAAGGTGATGCGCCCCGCCGAGGGCGGCAGAAGCCCGGTGATGACGCGGGCGAGCGTCGACTTGCCCGAGCCGCTTTCGCCGACGACGGCAAGGGTCTGGCCGGGGTGGAGATCAACCGAGATGTTCTTCAGGACGTCGAAATTGGTGCCCCGGTAGCGCGCCGTCACATTCTCGATCTTCAGGACCGGCGCCGGTGTCGGGCGCTTTTCCTCATGCTCGATGGAGCGGACCGAGACGAGCGCCTTGGTGTAATCCTCGTGCGGGTCCTCGATGATCTGCTTCGTGGTGCCGTATTCGACCTTCTTGCCGTGGCGCAGCACCATGATGTGATCGGCGACCTGCGCCACCACGGCAAGGTCATGGGTGATGTAAAGCGCGGCGACCCCGGTATCGCGGATCGCCTCCTTGATCGCCGCAAGGACGTCGATCTGCGTCGTCACGTCAAGCGCCGTGGTCGGTTCGTCGAACACGACGAGATCGGGCTTCGGGCAAAGCGCCATCGCCGTCATCGCGCGCTGAAGCTGGCCGCCGGAGACCTGGTGCGGATAGCGGTTGCCGAAGGTTTCGGGGTTGGGCAGGCCAAGCTTGCGGAAGAAGGTCACAGCACGCTTTTCCGCCTCGGCCCGGTCACAGAGCCCGTGGAGAAGGCAGGTCTCGATCACCTGTTCCATCAGCGTCTTGGCCGGGTTGAAGGACGCCGCCGCCGACTGCGCGACATAGGTCACTTCGTCGCCCCTGAGCTTTCGCAAACCGCCATGGTCGAGCTTCAGGATATCGCGCCCGTTGACGAAGACCTCGCCCCCGGTAATGCGCACGCCGCCCCGGCCGAAGGCCATGGACGAAAGGCCGATGGTCGACTTGCCGGCGCCGCTTTCGCCGATCAGGCCCAGCACCTTGCCCTTTTCCAGCGTGAAGGACACGCCGTGGACGATGGTGATGTCCTCTGGCGGTTCCCCCGGCGGATAGACCGTGGCGCCGATCTTGAGGTTCCTGACGTCGAGCAATGGTTCAGCCACCGCGTCCCCCTTTCAGGCTCGTGGTACGGCCAAGCACCCAGTCGGCGACGAGGTTGACCGAAATGGCCAGCGCGGCGATGGCGGCAGCGGGCATCAGCGCCGCGGCCTTGCCGTAGATCAGGCCGTCCTTGTTTTCCTTCACCATGCCGCCCCAGTCCGCGAGCGGCGGCTGGATGCCGAGGCCGAGGAAGGACAGCGTGGAGATGAAGAGCACCGCGAAGATGAAGCGCAAGCCGAACTCCGCCACCAGGGGCGACAGCGCGTTTGGCAGGATCTCGCGGAAGATCACCCAGCCCTGACCTTCGCCACGAAGCTTCGCGGCCTCGACATAGTCCATCACCGCGATGTCCATCGCCACGGCTCGGGCAAGGCGGAAGACGCGGGTGGAATCGAGGATGCCCATGACAAAGATCAGCACGGTCAGGTTCAAGGGCAGGACCGAGAGGATGACGAGTGCGACGATCAGCGATGGAATCGCCATCATCATGTCGACGATCCGGCTCAGGATCTGGTCGGTCCAGCCGCCCTTCACCGCAGCGAGAAAGCCGAAGAACGCCCCGAGCGAGAACGCGAGAAGCGAGGAGGCCAGCGCCACGAATATGGTGATCTGGCCGCCGTAGATCAGGCGCGACAGGATGTCCCGCCCGATGGTGTCGGTGCCGAGCCAGTATTGCGACGACGGGTCTTCCCACACGCCGCCCACCGCGAGATCTAAGGGATAGGGCGCGATCCAGGGCGCGAAGATCGCCGAAAGCACGAATAGCGCGGTCAGGCAGATGCCGATTGTGGCCGATAGGGTCAGCTTCATTTCGGATGCCTCAGACGCGGGTTGGCAAAGATCGCAATGACGTCAGCGAGGATGTTGAGCATGATGTAGACGCCGGCGAAGACAAGCCCGACCGCCTGCACGACCGGAAGGTCACGCTTGGTCACATGGTCGACGAGGAACTGGCCAAGGGCGTTGTAGCCAAAGACGACCTCGACCACGACCACCCCGACGACAAGGTAGGCAAGGTTCAGCACCACGACCGAGACGATGGGCGCGATGGCGTTCGGGAAGGCGTGGCGCCAGATGATCTGCATCGGACGCACGCCCTTCAGCTCCGCCGTCTCGATATATGCCGACTGCATCACGTTCAGGATCGCGGCCCGCGTCATCCGCATCATATGCGCCAGCACCACCATCACCAGCACGATGACCGGCAGCGCCACGGCATGAAGCTTGGCCCCGAAGCTCATCCCTGGAAAGACCATGGCGACGGGCTGAAAGAGCGGGATCACCTGGGTCAGCAGGTAGATCACGAAGTAAGCGGCGACGAATTCCGGCAGGCTGATCGTCGTCAGCGTGATCGCTGAAATCACCTTGTCCGGCCATTTCCCCGCATAGCGGGCGGCGATGAGGCCGAGGATCAGCGCCAGCGGCACCGATATGACCGCCGCACAAGCAGCAAGAAAAAGTGTGTTGCCCAGACGCTGCCCGATCGCCTGCGCGATGTCGGCACCGTTGGTCAGCGACTTGCCGAGATCGCCGGTCATGACACCGCCGAGCCAGTCGAAATACCGCGTCAGTGGCGGATCGTTCAGCCCCATCTGCTCACGCAGGTTGGCAAGCGCCTGCGGCGTCGCCGACTGGCCAAGGATGGCCTGCGCCGTGTCGCCCGGCAATGCCTCGACCCCGAGGAAGATCACCGCCGAGACGACGAGCAGAAGGAGGAAACCCAGCGCGAGGCGCTGGATCACCAGTTTGAGGAGTGGGTGCATGCGCAATCCCTTACCCGAGCCAGCAGCGCGACAATGCGCGGCCATTCATCAGTTCACCGTTCGGATCGTCGAACCAGCCGCCGATATCGGTGCGCACGCCTTCGACGAAATCGTTGAACATCGGCAGGATCAACCCGCCCTCGTCGCGCAGGATATTGGCCATGCGCGAATAGTCGGCCTTCTTTTTGGCCTCGTCCAGCTCGCCCCGCGCCGCGACCAGAAGATCATCGAACTCCTGATTCTTGAACTTGGTGTCGTTCCAGTCGGCGGTCGAAAGATAGGCGGTGGTGTACATCTGGTCCTGCACCGCGCGCCCGCCCCAGTAGGAGGCGCAGAAGGGTTCCACGTTCCAGACGTTGGTCCAGTAGCCGTCATCCGGCTCAAGCTTCACCTGCAGCGGGATGCCTGCGGCATTGGCTGACGCCGCGAACAGGTTCGCCGCATCCACCGCACCGGGGAAGGCGCCGGGGGCGGAACGCAGGATGATGGGAGAGCCGTCATGGCCGGATTTCTTGTAGAACTCCTCCGCCTGCGCCGCGTCATACTCCCGCTGCGGGATGGTGTCGTCAAAGAGCGGATAGGAGGCGTTGATCGGGAAGTCGTTCCCCATCGAGCCAAGCCCGCCGAGGATCTTGTCGACCATCTCCTGCCGCTTGATCGACAGCTTCAGCGCCATGCGCAGGTCGTTGTTGTCGAAGGGTGCCTTGTCGCAATGCATGATGAAGACGAAATGCCCGCGCCCGGCTGTCTGCTTGATCGTGACGGCCTCGGTGCCCTTGAGGAGTTCCGAAATCTTCGGATCGACCCGGTTGATCATGTGGACCTGACCGGATTGCAGCGCCGCCGTCCGGGCAGTGTTGTCGTTGATGACAAGGATCTCGACCTGATCGGCATGGCCGACTTCGCTGTCGAAATAGTTCGCGTGCTTGGTGAAGACCGTGCGCACGCCCGGCTCGAAGGCTTCGACCTTGTAGGGGCCGGCGCCGATGCCTTCGGCCGGATTGTCGATCCCGCCATTCGGCTGGATGGCGAGGTGATAATCGGCGAGCAGGTATGGAAGGTCGCTGTTGGCGGAGGAAAGCGTCAGCACCAGCTTGTCGCCCTCGGCCTTCATGTCGGCGATGCCCTGCACAATGCCAAGCGCGCCCGACTGGGCCTTTTCATCCGTATGGCGCTTCAGCGTCGCGACGACATCTTCCGCCGTCACCGTCTTGCCATTGTGGAATTCGACGCCCTGACGGATCTTGAAGGTCCACTCCTTGGCGTCGGGCGAAGATGTCGCCTCTTCGGCGATCCGCATCGCAAGCCCGCCTTCGGGCGTCACGTCGCAAAGCATCTCGCCCCAGGTCGAACAGGTGATGACCGGAACCGGCGAGGCCGCAAGCGCGGGATCGAGCGAGTTGGTGCTTTCGCCGCCATAGACCCCGGCGCGGATCACGCCGCCCTTCTTGGCCTCCTGCGCGTTCGCTACCTTGCCGTAAAGCGCCACGGCAAGGCCGGCAGAGATCCCCATCGCCGTCGTGCGGCCCAGAAACTCCCGTCGGGACATCGCGCCCTTGCGGGTCGCGGCTATGATGCGGTCGAGCTGGTCTTTCATGGGTACCTCTCCTTCGGTTAAGGCTTTCAGTCTGGCAGCTTCGGAGCCCCGCGGCCAGACGTACGGAAAAAAGCTGTCGTGGGGCGGGCTTAGACGCGCCCCACGAACCATTCATGTCAGCAGCGCGGCGGTCGACCCGCCGTCACTGCCGTCAGGCCAGCCAGCACTTGCCCGAGGCGCGGCCGTTCATCAGCTCGCCATTCGGATCGTCGATCCAGCCCTGCACCTGATCGCTGACGCCACAGACGAAGTCGTTGAACATCGGCAGGATCAGGCCACCTTCGTCGCGCAGGATATGCGCCATTTCCGAATAGATGCCCTTGCGCTTGTCCTGGTCGAGCTCGCCCCGTGCCGCCAGCAGAAGCTCGTCGAACTTGGCGTTCTTGAACTTGGTGTCGTTCCAGTCGGCGGTGGAAAGATAGGCGGTCGAATACATCTGGTCCTGCACCGGACGGCCACCCCAGTAAGAGGCGCAGAACGGCTCGACGTTCCAGACGTTGGTCCAGTAGCCGTCATCGGGCTCAAGCTTGATTTCCAGCGGGATGCCAGCGGCCTTGGCCGATGCCGCGAAGAGGTTCGCCGCATCCACCGCACCGGGGAAGGCGCCGGGGGCCGCGCGCAGGATGATCGGACTGCCGTCGTGGCCGGATTTCTTGTAATGCTCTGCCGCCTTCGCCGCATCGTATTCCCGCTGCTCGATGGTGTCGTCGAAAAGCGGATAGGCCTTGTTGATCGGGAAGTCGTTGCCGATCGTGCCGAGGCCACCGAGGATCTTCTCGACCATCTCCTGCCGGTTGATGGCGTATTTCAGCGCCATGCGCAGATCGTTGTTGTCGAACGGCGCCTTGTCGACATGCATGATGAAGACATAGTGGCCGCGACCGGCAGCGGAGCGGATCTTGATGCCGGCAGCCCCCTGCAGGAGGCCGACGATCTTGGGATCGACCCTGTTGATGACATGGACCTGCCCCGACTGGAGCGCAGCCGTGCGGGCCGTGTTGTCGTTCATCACGTAGAATTCGGTGCCGTCGAGATGCACGTTGCCGGCATCCCAGTAGTTCTCGAAGCGCGTGAAGGTGTGACGCACGCCCGGTTCGTTGACATCAACCCGGAAGGCACCCGCGCCGATGCCCGCCGCCGGATTGTCCATGCCGCCGCCGGGCTGGATCACGAGGTGATAATCCGCCATCAGGAACGGAAGGTCGGCATTGGCCGATGCCAGCGTCAGCGTGACCATGTCACCTTCGGCCTTCATGTCGGCGATGCCCTGCACGATGCCAAGTGCGCCCGACTGCGACTTTTCGTCGGTATGGCGCTTCAGCGTTGCCACCACGTCCTCGGCGGTCAGGGTCTTGCCGTCGTGGAACTCCACGCCCTGGCGAATCTTGAACTTCCATTCCTTCGCGTCGGCGGAAGAAGAGACCTCCTCGGCAATCCGGAGTTCGAGGGTGCCATCCGGTGCCACGTCGACCAGCGTTTCGCCCCAGGTCAGGTTGACCTGGAACGGCACTTCGGATGCGGCCAGTGCCGGATCGAGCGAGTTGGTGGATTCGCCACCGGCCATGCCCATGCGCATGATGCCGCCCTTCTTGGGCTCCTGCGCCTGCGCGGCCTTGCCGTAGAGCGCGGAGGCGAGGCCGGCGGAAATGCCCATCGCCGTGGTCCGGCTAATGAACTCGCGGCGGGACATCCTGCCCCGGCGGGTGGCCTCTATGATGCGGTCCAGTTGGTCTTTCATTGCTTTCTCCCTGCTTGTTTTGTTACCGCCGTTCGGGCGGGTCTTGTCCTTGAATTGATAGCGCGCACATTCGAAGGCCGGCAATGTTTTTTATTGATCGCCGGATCAATCATACAAACCGCCTTTCCAAACTGTCGTGCCAGCGCCGGCGCAGCACCTCGCGCCCATCTTCCGTCGCGACAAGTTCCGCTTCGAAATGAAGATGTTGCGCATCGCAGCTCATCTTTGCTTCAACGCTTGTCCCGACGTTCCAACCGCCGCGTGACAAGGCTTGGGTCCAGCGGATTTCCGATACTGCCGAGGCGGGGTCCGAGGGGTGGACCGACCAGCGCTCCTGCATCGTTTCGCGCGTCACGAGGCCGTGGTCGAGGTTTTCGGTTTCCGGCCCCTCGTCCTCGATCACGAGACTTACCCGCCCGGTGATGAGATCGCCCTCGATCCGCCGCGCCACCCGGCCCGGCTTATGCACCTTGTGACGCCAGGCTGGCGCCATCTCGGGCGGCGGAAAGGTCCATTCGTTTGTCGTGCTGCCCTCATGCACCGGCAGGTTCAACTCCCCCGCCTTCAGCATCAGCCGCACGGGTTCGGGCGATGGCCAGACGAAGGGCCAGTAGCTGTTCGACAGCGCGATCCTGAGGCGGTGGCCCGGTGCCAGCCGGTAGGCGCATTGGTCAAGCGTCAGGTCGACGGTGAAAGTCTCGCCCGGCACCAGATGCGCGGGATGTTCGCGGCTCTTCCGGTGACAGAGGTTCAGCATTCCGTGGCAGATGCGCACCGAACTGCCATCGGGACCGACGTCGCAAAGCCGCGCCACGATCATCGCCCGGGGTTTGTCCGAGGAGAGCTGGAGCCTCAGGACCGGCGCGCCAAGAAGGTCCATCCCGGTGTCCAAGGGCGCTGAATCGAAGCAGAGCGACCGCGCATCCTCGTGCGCCTGATCGCCCGGCATCTCGGCATTGAGGCCCATCGGGAAGAACTCCCCCGCGCGCATCCCCAGATGCTGCGGCGTGGCGATCACCTTCTCCATCTCCAACTCGCGCCCGCCAAGGAGGCCGTCGGCGGACAGCATCCAGGCCTCCTGCCGGGCGCGGTCGCTGGGCCATGCAGCCTCGGCGACCCAATGGCCCTTGCGCACCCTCGCCGAAGCATCGGGCGGTTCGGAATGGAGCATGTAGGCGCGGTAGGCCGGGTCCTTCTCGGCCCCGTTCGGCGCCTGCTTCAGCCAGCGGTCCCACCAGCGCAAAGCCTCCTGCAGGAAGCCGATCTGCGGGCCGGGCACAGCAGTGTGGGGATACTGGTGGACCCATGGCCCGACGATCCCCCTGACAGGAACCTTCAGGTTTTCAACAAGATGCGCCACAGTGTTCATGTAATTGTCGGCCCAGCCGCCGAAAGACAGCACCGGGACGTGGATCGCGCGGTAATCCTCGCCGACCGAACCATGCTTCCAATAGGCCCCGCGCGCCTGCTCGGCGGCCCATTTCGGCGCGAGGAAAGCCTCAGCCTCAAGCCGCCTGATCCAGTCTTCCCGCCAGTCGGACCTGAGCGCCGGATCCGGCGGGCGCGAGGAATAGGACAGCATCACCGCGCCCCAGCCGAAGTTCTCGCCGAGAAGACAGCCGCCCTTGAAGTGGATGTCGTCGGCGAAACGGTCGGTGGTGGAATAGACGGTGACGATGGCCTTCAGCGCCGGCGGGCGCAGTGCGGCGGTCTGGAGGCAGTTGAAGCCGCCCCAGCTTTTGCCCATCATGCCGACGGCACCCGAACACCAGGGTTGCGCCGCAAGCCAGGCGATGACCTCGCAGGCGTCGTCCATCTCCTGCTGCGTGTATTCGTCGGTCATCAGCCCTTCGCTGTCGCCATTGCCGCGCATGTCGACGCGGACGGCGGCATAGCCGTGACCGGCGAAATAGGGATGCATCAACTCATCGCGCGGCAGGGTTCCGTCGCGCTTGCGGTAGGGGATGTATTCGAGGATGGCCGGAACTGGACTGCGCGCCGCATCCTTCGGCATCCAGACGCGGGCAGACAGGCGGCAGCCATCGGACAGGACGATGCCCATGTCGGGGTCTTCGCTGACCTCGTAGGGAAACATCGGCACGCCATCCTCCCGACACTTTTGTTGCCGGCACAAAACCCAAGCAGAAAGATTCTTGCGTGCCGATACCGACAAGTCATTACCATATTGCGACCAAAGTCCAGTTTGGGCCGACGGGTCCGTCGCAAACTGACGGCTCCCGTCGCGAATGGCATCTCACGACCCGGCAAGCTCGGGCAGCAAGAAGCGGCGAGAGGCGGGGCAAACGATGACGGACAGACCGAATATTCTCATCCTGATGGTCGACCAGCTGACCGGGACGCTGTTTCCCGACGGCCCCGCCGACTGGCTCCATGCGCCGAACCTCAAGGCGCTCGCCGCCCGGTCCTTGCGCTTTGCCAATGCCTATACCGGCTCGCCGCTTTGTTCGCCGGGACGGGCGAGCTTCATGACCGGTCTCCTGCCCCGGCGCACCCGGGTCTATGACAATGCGGCCGAGTTCGCCTCCGGCATTCCGACCTTCGCGCATCACCTTCGCCGCGCCGGTTATCATACTGCCCTATCGGGAAAAATGCATTTCGTCGGCCCCGATCAATTGCACGGCTTCGAGGAACGGCTGACGACCGACATCTACCCCGCCGATTTCGGCTGGACCCCGGACTATCGCAAACCAGGCGAGCGCATCGACTGGTGGTATCACAACCTCGGCTCCGTCACTGGCGCCGGGGTGGCCGAGATCACCAACCAGCTTGAGTATGACGACGATGTCGCGCATCTGACCACGCAGAAGCTCTACGACCTGTCGCGCGGCGGCGACGACCGCCCCTGGTGCCTGACGGTCAGCTTCACCCATCCGCACGACCCCTATGTCGCCCGCCGGAAGTACTGGGACCTTTACGAGGATTGCGCCCATCTCCTGCCCGAGGGCGAGGCGGTCGCCTATGAGGATCAGGACCCGCATTCGCAGCGCCTGATGGATGCCTGCGACTGGCGATCATCACCTCTGACCGAAGATCAGGTGCGCCGTGCAAGACGCGGATATTTCGCGAATATCTCCTATATCGACGACAAGGTTGGCGAGATCCTCGCGGTGCTTGAGGCGACACGGCAGGAAGCGGTCATCATCTTCGTCTCCGACCATGGCGACATGCTCGGCGAACATGGGCTATGGTTCAAGATGAGCTTCCTCGAAGGCTCCTCCCGCGTGCCGCTGATGATCTCGGCCCCCGGCGTCGAGCCGCGCTGCGATACGCGCCCGGTCTCCACCATCGACCTGACGCCGACGCTGTCGGAGCTTGCCGGCATCGACATGGCCGAGGTGGAGCCTTGGGTCGACGGCGCCAGCCTCGTGCCGCTCTTCGACCCGCGCGGGCTGCGCGTTGATCCGGTGCGCATCGAATACGCCGCCGAGGGCACCGTCAGCCCGATGGTCTGCCTGATCGACGGGGACTGGAAATACACCCGCTGCACCGCTGATCCCGAGCAGTTCTTCCACCTTCCCTCCGACCTGCAGGAAAGGCGCAACCTCCTCACCCTGCCCGATCTCGGCAATGTCCCTGAGGCCGCCGAGACGCTCGCCGACATGCGCCGCCAGGCCGACGGCTACTGGGACCTCGCCGCCTATGACGCCGAGGTCCGCGAAAGCCAGGCCCGTCGCTGGGTGGTCTATGAGGCGCTGAGGCAGGGTGCCTACACCTCATGGGACCATGACCCCCGCCGCCCCGCCTCGGAACGCTACATGCGCAACCACATGGACCTGAACGTGCTGGAGGAAGCCAAGCGCTTCCCCCGTGGCGAATAGTCAGCCGACCTCGCCGCCATCGAGGATGGCAAAGCCGTTCGGGCCGAGCGTCAGCCCGGTCTTGCCGGCATCCGCCGCTTGGGCCAGCAGGATCGTGCCGCCGCTCAGCGGAACCTGCACCGGCCTCGGCGACAGGTTGAAGAGGCAGAGAGTCCCCGCCCCGCGCCGGAACCCCAGAACCGGCTCCGGCAGATCGAAGAACTCCGTCGCCCCGCCGACCAGATCCGCCCGCGCCTTCCTCAGCGCCAGCATCAGCCGGTAGAATCCCATGACCGACCCGGCGCCCTGACGGTCGACGGCGACCATGGCCTGTTCCGGCTTTACCGGCAGCCAGGTGCGGTTGGCGGAGGAGAACCCGGCATTCGGCGCCGAATCCTGCCAGACCATCGGGGTGCGGCAACCATCACGGCCCTTCTCCTCGGGCCAGAAGTTGATCCCCGCCGGGTCGGTCAGCTCCTCGAACTTCAGTTCCGTCTCGGTCTGGCCCAGTTCCTCGCCCTGATAGATGCAGATGGAGCCCTGCAGGCTCAGGAGCAAGGCCGCCGCCTGCTTGGCCAACGCCTCGCGGGAGGCTCCATGCGCCTGCCAGCGCGTGACGTGGCGGTTCACGTCATGGTTCGAGAAGGCCCAGCAGGGCCAGCCCTTCGGCGCGCCCTTGAAGAACCCCTCGACCTTCGAGCGGAAATGCTTCGCCGAAAAGTCCGGCCCGAGCATCTCGAAGGAATAGCACTGATGCACGCGGCGGCCCGAGGTATACTGCCCCATCAGCTCGATCGCATGATGGCTGTCGCCAACCTCACCCACCATCATGCGGGCATCGTACTCATCCGTCAGCGCCCGCATTCTCTCAAGGAAATCAAGGTTCTCCGGCTGGTTCTTCGAGAAGAGGTGATACTGCATGTTGTAGGGATTGGCCTCGTGCTTCTTCTTCACCCGGAAGTCGGCGGCATCGTCCCGCAGAAGCCTGTCGTGGAAATAGTAGTTGATCGTATCAAGCCGGAATCCGTCCACCCCGCGCTCAAGCCAGAAACGCATGTTGTCGAGGTGGAAGTCCTGCACATCCCGGTTGTGGAAGTTGAAATCCGGCTGCTCGGCCAGGAAGTTGTGGAAATAATACTGATGCCGCCGGGCCTCCCAGCTCCAGCCGCCGCCACCGAAAATGGCCATCCAGTTGTTGGGCGGGGAACCGTCGTGCTTCGGATCAGCCCAGACATACCAGTCGGCATGGTCATTGTCCCGGCTCCGGCGGCTTTCGCGGAACAGGGGATGCTGGTCCGAGGAATGCGACAGCACCTGATCGACGATGACCTTGAGGCCAAGCCCATGCGCCCGCGCCAGAAGCGCGTCGAAATCGGCAAGCGTGCCGAAGACCGGGTCGATGTCGCGGTAGTCCGAGACGTCATAACCCATGTCCTTCATCGGCGAGGTGAAGACCGGCGACAGCCAGACCGCATCGGCGCCAAGATCGGCGATATGGCCAAGCCGCCTGGTGATCCCGTTCAGATCGCCCACCCCGTCGCCGTTGTCGTCCTGAAAACTCCGCGGATAGACCTGATAGGTCACCGCGCCACGCCACCATTCAGCCGCCATGGCCACCCTTTCATCTTGCCGAAAATACCTCGGGGTCCGGGGTGGAACCCCGGCCTCGCCTCAGGTCACAACATCCGGTCTCTCGCGCCCGGTGATCGCCCGGATGCCGGCCAGCTCCTCCGCCGCCGCGATGACGGGGGCGAGTGCCGCCTGCACATCCTCGGTCAGCCCCTCCGGCCCCGCCGCACAACGTTCGAGGTATAGCCTTAGCGTCGCGCCTTCGGTTCCCGTACCCGACAGCCTCAGCACCAGCCGCGAGCCGTCGGTGAAGCTGACGCGCAGCCCCTGGCCCTTCGAGACAGAGCCATCGACCGGATCATTATAGGCGAAATCGTCGGCATGGGCGACGGTCATGCCCTGTACCTTCCTGCCCGGCAGCGACCCGAGCGCGGCGCGAAGCCCGCCCATGACTCTTTCCGCCACTTCGACCGGCAGCGCATCATAGTCATGCCGGCTGTAGTAGTTCCGGCCATAGGCGCGCCAATGGGCATTCATGATTTCCTCAACGGTTTCCTTGCGTTCGGCAAGGATGTTGAGCCAGAGGAGGATCGCCCAGAGCCCGTCTTTCTCGCGCACATGGTCCGAGCCGGTACCAAAGCTTTCCTCGCCGCAGATCGTGGCGCGGCCGGCATCGAGAAGGTTGCCGAAGAACTTCCAGCCGGTCGGCGTCTCATAAGAGGCAAGGCCCAGCTTCGCGGCCACCCGGTCGGCGGCCGCCGAGGTCGGCATCGACCGGGCTATGCCCTTCAGCCCCGTCTTGTAGCCGGGCGCGAGATGCGCATTGGCCGCCAAGACCGCGAGACTGTCCGAAGGCGAGACATAGATACCGCGCCCCACGACCATGTTGCGGTCGCCGTCACCGTCCGAAGCGGCACCGAAATCGGGGCCGCTCGCGCCGAACATCTCGTCCATCAGCTCATGCGCCCAGACCGGGTTCGGGTCGGGGTGCATGCCGCCGAAATCCGGCAAGGGCACCGCATGAGTGACGGTCCCCTTCGGCGCTCCAAGACGATTTTCGAGGATCTCGCGCGCATAGGGCCCGGTGACGGCATTCATCGAATCCATGCGCATCCGGAACCCACCGGCAAAGAGCGTCCGCAAGGCCTTGAAATCGAAGAGCGTTTCCATCAACGCGGCATAATCCGCCACGCAGTCAACAACGCGGACCCTCATCGAACCGAGCGTGGTTTCCCCGACCGTCGCGATATCCACATCGGGCGCATCGACGATCCGGTATTCGCTGATGGTCTTGGTCACGGCGAACATCGCATCCGTCAGCGCCTCGGGCGCCGGGCCGCCATTGGCGGCGTTGAACTTCAGGCCGAAATCCTCATCCGGGCCACCGGGATTGTGGCTGGCCGACATGATGAAGCCGCCATCGGTCTTGTTGAGCCTTATCAGATGGCTCGCCGCCGGAGTTGAAAGCACCGCATTCTGCCCGACGATGACCCGCGCCGCCCCGTTGGCCGCCGCCATCTTCAGGATCACCTGCGCCGCGCGGTCCGAGAAATAGCGCCCGTCACCGCCAAGAACGAAGGTCTTGCCCTCACCGCCGCCGATGGCGTCGAAGATCGCCTGGACGAAATTCTCAAGATACCCCGGCGCGGCGAAGACACGCGTCTTCTTCCGCAGGCCCGAGGTTCCGGGCTTTTGCCCTTCGATCGGTTTTGTCGCCCTGACTGTGGACATCGCTTCCTCTCCCTGTCGCCTCACCCGGCCTCGGCCGGGCGGATAAAGACCATTGTGCAATTCGCCGGCATCTGCGCCGAAGACCCTTTGACCGGCACCGGCAGGCCATCGGGCCGCGTGGTGTCGAGCGCGCAGACCCAGCGGCCTTCGGGCAGGGTCACGTTGCCCGGCCCGTCAGCGTTGAAGACGACAAAGACCGTTGCTTCGCCCCGCCGCTGCGGCGCTTCGGCGTTTTCGCGGAAAACCACGCAGAGCGTGCGGAAATCCGGGTTGTTCCAGTCTGCCGGCACCGGTTCCTTGCCGTCGATGCGGCGCCATTCGAGATCGGGGCGCCCGTCCTTCTCGCGCGGCTGACCGTGAAGGAAGCGGCGCTGCGACAGGACGGGATATTCGCGCCGAAGCGCCGAGAGGCGCGCTACGAACCGCTGAAACTCGCTATCGGCGGCGTCCCAGTCGATCCAGCTTGTCGCATTGTCCTGGGCATAGGCGTTGTTGTTGCCGGACTGGCTGTTGCCGACCTCATCACCGGCCAGAAGCATCGGGATGCCCTGTGACAGGAAGAGGGTGGCGATCAGGTTGCGGCGGCGAAGATCGCGGGCGGCATTGATCGCGGGGTCGTTGGTCGGCCCCTCCACCCCGAAATTGTCGCTGTGGTTGGCGTTATGGCCGTCGCGGTTGTTCTCGCCGTTCGCGCCGTTGTGCTTCTCGACGTAGGAGACGACATCGGTCAGGGTGAAGCCGTCGTGGCTCGCGACATAGTTCACGCTGGCCGTCGCGGGGCGGCCGGAATGATCGAACTTCTCCGCCGACCCCAGAAGACGCTTCGCAAGATCGGGTGCCATCCCCTTGTCACCCTTCCAGAATTTCCTGACTCCGTCGCGGAAGAGGTCGTTCCATTCGTGGAAAGGATGCGGGAAGGAACCAAGCCTGTAGCCGCCCGGCCCGACGTCCCAAGGTTCGGCAATCAGCTTCACATGCGACAGGACCGGGTCCTGCCGGATCGTGTCGAGGAAGGCCGTGCCGGGATCGAAGCCGTTCGGCCCGCGTGCCAAGGCGCTCGCAAGGTCGAAGCGGAAGCCGTCGACATGCATCACCTCGACCCAGTAGCGCAAAGAGTCCATCACCATCCTGAGGACCATTGGGTGCGACAGGTTCAGCGTGTTGCCGGTGCCGGTATCGTTGATGTAATGCCGCCCGCCGCCCGCCAGCCGGTAGTAACTGCGGTTGTCGAGGCCGCGGAAGCTCAGCGTCGGGCCGAACTCGTCGCCCTCGCCGGAATGGTTGTAGACCACGTCGAGGATGACCTCGATCCCGGCGCGGTGAAGCCGCCGGACCATGGCCTGAAACTCCCAGATGGCGCCCTGGCTCATGTAGCGCGGCTGCGGCGCGAAAAAGCCGATGGTCTGGTAGCCCCAGTAGTTCTTCAGCCGCCGCGCCTCAAGGAAACGGTCGTCGAGAAAGGTATGGACCGGCAGAAGCTCGATCGCCGTGACGCCGAGCTTCAGGAGATGCTCGATCACCGCGTCGGAGCTGAGACCCATGAAAGTGCCACGCAGGCCCGGTTCCACATCCGGGTGAAGTGCGGTCAGGCCCTTCACATGCGCCTCGTAGATCAGGCTGTCGCGCGTCGGCACCTGCGGCGGATGATCGCCGCCCCAGTCGAAGGTGGTGTCGGCCACCACGCATTTCGGCATGGCGAAGGCGCTGTCGCGGCTGTCGAAGGAAAGATCGCCCGAAGGGTGCCCAACCCGGTAGCCCATCAGCGCGTCCGACCATCTGAGCTGGCCGACGATCTGCCGGGCATAGGGGTCGAGAAGAAGCTTGTTGTGGTTGAAGCGGTAGCCGGCGTTCGGGTCGTAAGGTCCGTGCGCCCGAATGCCATAGCGCGTGCCGGGCAGAAGCCCTTCCACATGGCCGTTCCAGATGTCGCCATCACGTTCGGGAAGCTCGAGCCGCGCCAGTTCCTTGCGGCCGTCGTCGGAGAAAAGGCAGACCTCGATCTTCGTCGCATGGGCGGAAAAGACGGCGAAATTCACCCCTGCCCCGTCGAAGGTCGCGCCAAGCGGCCAGGACCGGCCCGTGCGGACGCGCCGATGCGCGAGGCGATCGGGGGCGCGGTTCGGTCGGGAGGCGTTCACGTCATCAGGCTCCGGTACAACGCGGCGTAGCGGGCGGCGGGCTCGGCCCAGCCGACCTCGGCCTTCATCGCGCGCCTGACCATCTGCGTCCAGAGCGCCCGGTCGGCATAAAGCTCCGTCAGGCGGCGGAGCGCACCCGCAAGGCCGCCGGCATCGACCGGATGGAAGGTGATGCCCGTCGCGGCCTTGCCGCTGAGGCTGGCGGGCGTGGCGCCTATCACCGTGTCGTTGAGCCCGCCCGTTGCCGCCACCACCGGCAGCGTGCCGTAGCGGAGGCCGTACATCTGCGTCAGCCCGCAGGGTTCGAACCGGGATGGCACGAGGACGGCATCGCCGCCCGCGAACATCCGGTGCGACAGCGCCTCATCATAGCCGATGCGCACGCCGACGCGGCCCGGCCAGCGATCCGCAGCACGCCGCATCGCCGCTTCGAGCACCGGATCGCCGGAGCCGAGAACAGCAAGGCTGCCCCCCGCCTCGATGAAATCGGACAGGACGGCGACGAGAAGGTCGATGCCCTTCTGGTCGGTCAGGCGGCTGACGACGATGGCCAGAGGCCCCTCGCCCGGTGTCAGGCCAAACTCTGCGGCAAGGGCGACGCGGTTCTCGGCCTTGGCCTTCAGGTCCTTTGAGGAATAAGGGGTGGCGTTGGGGTCGCTCTCAGGCGACCAGACCCCTTCGTCCACCCCGTTCAGGATGCCGTGTAGGTCGCGGGCGCGGGCGGCGATGACGCCTTGCAGGCCCATGCCGAACTCGGGCCGCATCAGTTCCTCGGCATAGGTCGGCGAGACGGTGGTGATCGCATCCGCCGTCACCAGGCCCGCCTTCAGCGTGGAGATATTCCCGTAGTATTCGATCTGTTCGGCCGAGAAGGCCCAGCCCGGCAGGCGCAGCACGCCAAGCTTGTAGGGCGCGGCGATGCCCTGAAAGGCGATGTTGTGGATGGTGAGGACGGTCTTGACCCCGGTCTGCGGGCCGTAGCGCAGGTAGGCCGGGGCAAGCCCCGCCTGCCAGTCATGGGCGTGCAGGATCTCGGGCTTCCAGCCGTCCGCAGCACCATTCCGGGCAACCTCCGCCGCCGCCCAGCTCAGAGCGGCGAAGCGTTCTGGATTGTCGGCATAGTCGTGGCCGCCTTCGGAATAGGGGCCGCCGCGCCGGTCATAAAGATGGGGCGCGTCGAGGAGGAGGAACGTCACCTCCCCCGCCCGGCCCTTCATGACGCGGGCGGGACCGCCGAATAGGTCGGGCGCGGCCCAGACTTCCTCCGCCAGTCCAAGCTTGGCCAGAAGACCGGGATAGGCGGGCATCATCACCCGCATGTCCCAGCCTTCGGGCGCCAGCGCCTCGGGCAGCGCGCCTGCCACGTCGGCTAAGCCGCCTGTCTTGATGAGCGGCACCGCCTCGGAGGCGACCGAAAGTACCCTGCCCTCTGCCGCCATTGCCCGGCTCCTAGCCCTTCGCCGCCGACCGCCGGTCGAGCATGTCCTGCGTTATGAGGACGATGCCTGAGTCTTCGCGGCGGAACCACTTCGCATCCTCGACCGGGTCCTGCCCGACGACAAGCCCTTCGGGGATGATGACACCGCGGTCGATGACGCAGTTTTTCAGCTCCGCCTTGCGGTTGACGGTGACGTAGGGAAGCACCACCGCATTGTCGAGCGTGGAGAACGAATGCGACCGGACCCCGGTGAAGAGGAGCGAGTTCCTGACCTCGGAGCCGGAGACGATGCAGTCGCCCGACACCAGCGACGACACGGCAGACCCGCGCCGCCCGTCCTCGTCATGGATGAACTTCGCCGGGGGCACGATCTCGGCATAGGTCCAGATCGGCCAGCTGTTGTCATATAGGTCGAGCTTCGGGATGAAGTCGGTGAGGTCGATATTGGCCTGCCAGAAGGCATCCACCGTGCCGACGTCGCGCCAGTATGGCTCTTCCTCAAGGCTGGACCGGACGCAGCTGTCCGAGAAGCGATGCGCGATGGCCTTCCCGTTCTTCACGATGTCGGGGATGATGTCATGGCCGAAGTCGTGGCTGGAATTGGGGTCTTCCGCATCCTTGATGAGAAGGTCGCGCAGGAAGTCCCAGTTGAAGACATAGATGCCCATCGAGGCGAGCGCATTGTCCGGGTCGCCGGGGATCGACGGCGGGTTCTTCGGCTTCTCAAGGAAATCGGTGATGCGGGCATTCTTGTCGACATGCATCACGCCGAAGGCCACGGCTTCCATCCTCGGCACGGTGAGACAGCCGATGGTCACGTCGGCGCCGGTTTCGACATGCTGCTGAAGCATGATCTCGTAGTCCATCTTGTAGACGTGATCGCCTGCGAGGATGACGACGTATTTGACGTTGTAGCTGTCGACGATGTCGATGTTCTGCGTCACCGCATCCGCCGTGCCGAGATACCACTTGTTCTCATCGACGCGCTGCGAGGCGGGCAGGATGTCGAGGTATTCGTTCCGTTCCGCCCGGAAGAATCCCCAGCCGCGCTGCATGTGGCGGATCAGCGAATGCGCCTTGTACTGGGTGGCGATGGCCATCTTCCGGATGCCCGAGTTCAGGGCGTTCGACAGCGCGAAGTCGATGATCCGGGTCTTGCCGCCGAAATAGACGGCAGGCTTTGCCCGCTTGTCGGTCAGTTCCTTCAACCGGCTGCCGCGTCCGCCGGCGAGGACAAAGGCCATCGCCTGCGACGACAGGCGCTGATTGGGTTTAGGCTGCATTTCTTTCCTCCCTCGAAACCGCCGGCGCTTATGCCTGGCGGAACATGACCACGGACAAAGGCGGCAACACCACTGCCGCCGACTGTGCCTGATTGTGCCAGCCCTCCGCTTCGGTCGTGACGCCGCCGAGGTTGCCCCGGTTGCCGCCGCCATAGACCGATGCGTCGGTATTCATCACCTCTTCCCAGACCCCTGGCGCCGGGAAGCCAAGTCGGTAGGCGCCGCGTTCCACGGGTGTGAAATTCGCCGCCACGACGATCATCGGGTCGCCTTTCTTGCCCTTCCGCACGAAGGCGAAGACCGAGTTTTCGGCATCGTTGACCTCAAGCCAGTCGAAACCCTCGGGCCGGCAGTCGTTGAGGTGGAGCGCCGGATTCAGCCGGTAGAGGAGGTTCAGGTCGCGCACCAGCGACTGGATGCCCTTGTGCTGGGGATCGTTTGCCTGATGCCAGTCGAGGCTCTTGTTGTGGTTCCATTCCGCGCCTTGCGCGAACTCCTGCCCCATGAAGAGAAGCTTCTTGCCGGGATGGCCCCACATGAAGCCGTAATAGGCGCGCAGGTTGGCGAATTTCTCCCACGCGCTGCCCGGCATCTTGCCGAGCATGGAGCCCTTGCCATGCACCACCTCGTCATGGCTGATCGGCAGGATGAAGTTTTCCGTCCAGGCGTAGGCCAGGCCGAAAGTCATCTGGTTGTGGTGGTACTGGCGGAAGATCGGTTCCTTCTGGATGTAGGACAGGGTGTCGTTCATCCAGCCCATGTTCCACTTGAAGCCGAAGCCAAGCCCGCCGGTATCGACGGGGCGCGAGACGCCGGGGAAGGCCGTCGATTCCTCGGCCACCGTCATGATGCCGGGGCATTCGGCATAGGCGAAGGTGTTGACGTCCCGCAAAAGCTGGATCGCCTCGTAGTTCTCGCGCCCGCCGTGGACATTCGGCACCCATTCGCCTTCTTTGCGCGAATAGTCGCGGTAAAGCATCGAGGCGACGGCGTCGACGCGAAGCCCGTCGAGATGGTATTCCTCAAGCCAATACAAGGCGTTGGCCATGAGGTAGTTCTGCACCTCGGCGCGGCCATAGTTGTAGATCAGGGTGTTCCAGTCGATATGGAACCCTTCCTTCGGATCGGCATGTTCGTAAAGCGGAGTGCCGTCGAACCGGCCCAGCCCGTGCGGATCGGTCGGGAAATGGCCGGGCACCCAGTCAAAGAGGATGCCGAGGCCCTTGCGATGCGCCGCATCGACGAAGGCCGAGAATTCGGCGGGCGTGCCGTAGCGGATGGTGGGCGCATACATGCCGACGGGCTGATAGCCCCAGGAGCCGTCGAAGGGATGTTCCGACACCGGCAGAAGTTCCAGATGGGTAAAGCCCATCCAGAGCGCGTAATCGACAAGCTCATCGGCCAGTTCGAGGTAGGAGAGCGGCCTTTCGCCATTGTCGGTACGCCGCCAGCTGCCGAGATGAACTTCGTAGACCGAGACCGGCGCATCGACGGAATTGGCCTGCGCCCGCGTAGCCATCCAGTCGCCATCGGTCCATTCTGGCGTACCGGCGCGGCGCACGACGGAGCCCGTCCGCGGCGGGTGTTCGCTGCCGAAGCCGACCGGATCTGCCTTCAGCGGGCCGATATGGCCGCCCTGCCCGCGGATTTCGTATTTGTAGATCGTGCCTTCGCCAAGGCCCGGCAGGAATATCTCCCAGACGCCGGTTGCCCCGCGCCGCCGCATCGGATTTCTGCGCCCGTCCCAGGCGTTGAAATCGCCGACAACCGAGACCCGTTCGGCATTCGGCGCCCAGACGGCGAAATGGACGCCGTCGCTGCCCTCATGGCTGATGAGATGGGCGCCAAGCTTCTGCCAGAGCCGGCGGTGGCTACCCTCGCCGATCAGGTATTCGTCGATCTGTCCAAGGACCGGGCCGAAGCGGTAGGGGTCCTCGAATTCCCAAATGGTGCCATCTTCGGCCTCGGCGCGGAAGCGGTAGGACTTGTCGGCCTTCACCGGGCCTTCGAAGAGCTCGCCATGATCGGGATGGCGGACCATCTCGACCGGTTTCGCCCGGCCCTGCACCAGCCAGAGCCTCGCGATATGCGGGATGACCGCCCGCGCTACATCGCCATGCGGCCCGAGAACCGAGAAGGGATCGCCGTGCCGGCCCTCGGCCAGCGCCCGCGCGTCAGCCTCGGGCAGGGTCACTGCGTCCGTCGTCGTCGCCTTGCGCGCCATCCTGTCCCCTCCCTCAGAGAGCCGAGCCGATGTCCCAGATGTCCTTCATGTACCCCCGGATCGCCCGGTCCGATGAAAAATAGCCCATCCGCGCCGTGTTGAGCGCGGCCTTCCGCGTCCAGTCATCGGCATCGCGGTAGGTGCGGTCGACCTCGCCCTGTTCGGCCACGTAGGAGGCGTAGTCGGACGTGACGAGGAAATAGTCGTGGTTCCAGAGCCGGTCGACGACGCCGTGATAGCGGTCGCGTTGGGTCGGGCTGAAGCGGCCCTCGGCGATCATCTGGAGGACGTCCTGCAGCGACTGGCTGGCGGTGATCGCGTGGCGGGCATGTTCGACGTCCTTGCGCCGCTCGACCACTTCCTCGGCGGTGAGGCCGAAGAGGAAGAAGTTTTCGGCCCCGACCTCATCGCGGATTTCCACATTGGCGCCGTCGAGCGTGCCGATGGTCAGGGCGCCGTTCAGCGACAGCTTCATGTTGCCGGTGCCGGACGCTTCCTTGCCCGCCGTCGAAATCTGCTCCGACAGGTCCGCCGCCGGGATCAGCCGTTCCGCCATCGAGACGTTGTAGTTCGCGGGGTAAACCACCTTCAGAAGATCGCCGACCTTGGGGTCATTGTTGATGACCGTCCCCACGTCATTGATAAGATGGATGATTTCCTTCGCCACTGCATAGCCGGGTGCGGCCTTGCCGCCGAAGATCTTCACGCGCGGCACATGGTTGCCGTTCGGGTTTTCGCGGATCTGGTGCCATTCGTCGATGGTCTGGAGGATGTTCAGAAGCTGGCGCTTGTATTCGTGGAAGCGCTTCACCTGCACGTCGAAAAGCGCGTCCGGGCTGACGGTGATGCCGGTCGTGTCCTTGATCCAGTTCGAGGTCGCGGCCTTGTTGGCACGCTTCGCCGCCGCGAAGGCAACGCGGAAGCCCTTGTCCTCGATATGCGGTTCAAGCTCGCGCAGCCGGTCGAGATCGCTTTCCCAGCCCGCCCCGATCGTCTCGGTGATGAGCGACGACAGCGCCGGGTTCGCCATCCTCAGCCAGCGGCGCGGCGTGACGCCGTTCGTCTGGTTGACGATGCGGCCGGGGTGGAGCGCGTTCAGCTCGGGGAAAAGCCGGTCCTTGACCAGATCGGAATGGAGCGCGGAGACCCCGTTCACCCGATGCGCGGTGACGAAGGCCAGTTCGCCCATCCGCACCTCGTGATGCTTCACGATGCCGACGTAATGCGGCCGGGTCGGGTTCTGCGCGAGGTGGCGCTGGTCGAGACGCTCGATGATCTCCATGTGGCGCGGCAGGATGTTGCCGACGAGCCAGGTCGACCAACGCTCCAGCGCCTCCGGCAGAAGCGTGTGGTTGGTATAGCCGAGGCAGGCCTGGGCAATGTCCGCCGCCTCGTCGAAGGCGATGCCATGCGCGTCGGTCAGAAGCCGGATCAGCTCTGGCCCGGCCAGCGCCGGGTGCGTGTCGTTCATCTGGATCGCGACGTGCTTCGGCAGGTCGCGGAGGTCGGAATGGTTCTTCAGGAAGCGGCGCAGGATGTCCTGGATCGCCGCCGAGGTCAGGAAGAACTCCTGCTTCAGGCGCAGTTCCTTGCCCTGATAAGTCGTATCCTCGGGATAAAGCACCCGGCTGATCGTCCGCGCCAGCGTCTCCGGCTCGGCGGCGGCGGTATAGTCGCCCCGGTTGAACCGCGCGAGGTCGAAAAGCTGCGTGGGCTTCGCGCCCCAAAGGCGGAGCGTGTTGGCCCATTGCCCCTGCCAACCGACGACCGGCGTGTCATAGGCCGAGGCGATGACGGTTTCACCCGGCGTCCACAGGCTCTTGCCGCCCTTTTCCACGACCTCGCCCTTGAAGCCGATGGTGTAGGCGCTTTCCGGGCGCTCGAATTCCCAGGGATTGCGCTGGGTCAGCCAGTCCTCGGCCGCCTCGACCTGCTGGCCGCCCTCGAAGCGCTGGCGGAAAAGTCCGTGTTCGTAGCGGATGCCGTAGCCATAGGCGGGGCAACCCACCGTCGCCATGCTCTCCATGTAGCAGGCGGCAAGCCGGCCAAGCCCGCCGTTGCCAAGGGCAGCATCCGGCTCCTCACCGGCAAGAACGGCGAAATCCTGACCCGCTTCGGCGAGAACCTCCGCCGCCATGTCGCGCAGGCCAAGGTTGATCGTCGCATCCTCGAGAATGCGGCCGATCAGGAATTCCATCGACAGATAGTAGACGCGCTTGCGCTCTTCCGCCCAGGTGCGGCGGGTGGAGGCGAACCATGGCCCGACGATCCGGTCGCGGATCGCGAAAGACAGCGCCATGCGCCAGTCGTAATGCGAGGCGTGGTCGGCATCCTTGCCGAGCGTATAGGTCAGGTGGCGCAGAATGTCTGCACGCAAGACGTCCTTGCTGAGCGGCTGCGCGGTCATGTCTTTCAAGTCTCTACTCCGTCAGGCGGCAACGGCCTAGCTGGCGATCTTCGCGAATCCGAGTTCGTCGTGTCTCCAGCGAACGGGCCGTTCTGCTTTTTCATGTTACCGCTATCATCTCTGCAAGCGCTTTGGAAGCCGGATCGTTGCACGCGCCCTTGCGGCTGTGAAGCCCTGTTCTTCGGCGGAACCGGCGCTTTGAGCGTCGATTGCCATCATTGTCGCCGTTTTCGCCAGTTATTGCCGCGCCGCAGCGTTCTGACGGCAGGAAGTGGAAACCGGTCGAGCAGTGAAGGACGGGCTTCGCGCGCCGATACTGCAAGCGCTTTGGAGGATTGCCCGGTTGGCGTGCAATCGGAAACAGGGGCGGCCCGGCAGATTCAGAAGGCCGGTGCCGGACCCGAAGGCGCGCCAGCCCCGCTGCGAGAGCGCCGCTGCGGTGTGATTCTTTCGCCACGCCGGCGACGGGCTGGTGCCTGACGCCAATCACTGTCATGTTGCCCCCGCCTTCGGTCCCGCGACCGGGCGGATGCAGCGCCTCCGGCATCAACACCGCAGCAACAGGGATATTCCGATGCGCACCCATGGCCCACTTGAGACCGGACTGCAGCTTGCGCAGCTTTCGGCGCAGATGACGATGATGCTCGCCGAGGCCAATATGGTGATCTTCATGCGGGTCTGCGGACTTGCCGGGTTCTGGAACGTCACGCCTGCGGAGAAGACCCGCATGGTCCGCGAAAAGACCCATGCCGCACAGGCCTCCGCCATGGCTGCGGGCCGGGCCATCGCTGCCGGGGAAAGCCCCGCCGCCATCGCCCAGGCAGCGCTCAACCCGGTCCGCCGCCGCACCAAGTCGAACGCCCTCCGCCTCGCCCGGCGCGGGCCGGGTCTGGGACCGAGATAGCCACAGACCCGGCGCGACCCATGCGCCAGGCGCACATCCGGCATTCCGATCAAGAGCTTGCACGATCCGCTGCCAAGGCACAGCTATCCTTGCAAGAGAAGATCCGACTTGCGAAAGGATATGCGATGTCCAACCCCGGCTTTTTCCCCACGGCACTTGCGGCCTTTCTTGCCGTCCTGACTTCGGCTACCGCGCTTCGCCGGCAGATGCGGGAATTCCAGCGCCTCGGCCATGCCTCGGACGAAACTCTCGCCGGTCGCGGGGTCACGCGGTCGGGCGAAATCCGCCGCATCCTCGACCTGCCGAAGCAGGCCTGAGGCGACCGCCTCCTTTCCCTTCGCGGGAAGGTCTGGTGCGGTGCCCGAAAACTCCCGCGCCTTAAGGATCAACTTCGGTTGCGCCGCTTATTATGCGTATGCATAATAGCCGCCTGACCGGAGGTGCCCTTGCCCGATTCCACCCTTCCCGACAGCGCCGCGAAGCGTGTCTGGCAGCGTGCGCCCGAAGAGGCGCGGCGCGCCGACCTGATCCGCGCGACCATCGACTGCGTTGCCGACGGCGGTGTCGCGGCGGCAACGGTGCGCGAGGTGGCGGCGCGGGCCGGGGTGTCGAACGGCCTCATCCGCCATCACTTCGCCACCAAGGAAGCGCTGGTCCTCGCCGCCTACAAGGCGCTGGTCGAGGAGATGACCGGGGCGGCGGAAGACGCCGCCGCCGAGGCGCCGCCCGCCCTTCGCCTCGCCAGCTTCATCGCCGCGAACTGCCGCCCGCCGGTCCTTGACGCGGGCTCGCTTTCCGCCTGGGCCGGGTTTGTCGGCCATGTCCGGAGCGACCCCGAGATGGCCGCGATCCACCGCGCCGGCTATCAGCGCTTCTGCGCCCATCTCGAAACTGCGATCGCGGGCCTTGCCCTTGGCGGCGACACTGCCCGGCAGGCGCGCCAGATTGCAGCCCTGATTGACGGGCTCTGGCTGGAAGGCTGCCTTGCGCCCGAACTGTTCGCCGATAACGAACTTGCCCGCCTCGCGCTCGACGGCGCCGGGCGCATCCTGAACACCACACTGACCGACCCTGAGGAGACCCGGCCATGACCTATGCATCCATTACTGAACGGCTTGCGGGCCTTGGCTCCGGCAAGTGGGAGGTTCATTTCCGCGCCCGCAAGATGAAGGCCGAGGGCCGCGATGTGATTGAACTCACCATCGGCGAGCCGGATATCCCGACCGATCCCGCACTTCTTGACGTCTGCTCCAATGCGATGCGCGCGGGCCGGACGCGCTATTCGACCGGGCGGGGGGAGCCGGCGTTTCTTGCCGCCCTCGCCGCGAAGTACAGCCGCCGCACCGGGCGCAAGATCGGCACCGATCAGGTCCTGAGCTTTCCCGGCACCCAATCGGCCCTTTACGCGGTGATGACCGGCCTTGTTGAGACCGGCGATGCCGTCCTAATCGCCGATCCCTATTACGCGACCTATGAAGGCGTGGTGCGCGCGACCGGCGCCACCATCGTGCCGGTGCCGACGCGGGCCGAGAAGGGCTTCCACCTTCAGGCCGCCGATCTTGAGGCGGCTATCACGCCGGAAACCAAGGTCCTCCTCCTCAACACGCCGCACAATCCGACCGGTGCGGTGCTGACCGCGGATGAGATTGCTGCGATCGGTGCCGTCTGCCGCAGGCACGGGCTCTGGATCGTCGCGGATGAGGTCTATGAGGAACTGATCCTCAGCGGCACCTTCGCCTCGCCCTTCGACATGGCCGATCTGGCCGACAGGACCATCGTCGTCTCATCCATCTCGAAATCCCATGCTGCACCGGGTTTTCGCAGCGGCTGGGCCATCGGGCCTTCGGAGTTCTGCGAAAGGCTCCTGCCGGTGTCGGAGATGATGCTGTTCGGTGGCCAGCCCTTCATCGCCGACATGGCTGCCTATGCCCTGACCCACGACATTCCGACGGCGGCGCTTCTGCGAGACGCCTACCGGCGCCGGGCGCGGATCGTCTCCGACGCAGTCGCCCCCTGCCCCGCACTGAAGGCGCTGCCGCCGGAAGCGGGGATGTTCATCCTGATCGACGTGCGCGGCAGCGGCCTTGATGGCGACGCCTTCGCGCGCGGTCTGCTTGAAGCCGAGGCGGTCGCGGTGATGCCGGGTTCGTCCTTTGGCGCGGAAGCGCAAGGCTTCATCCGCCTCAGCCTGACTGTCCCCGATGCGGCGCTGGCCGAGGCCTGCCGCCGCATCACCCGCTTCGCGGTGGCGCAAGGCGTGAAGGAGGTCGCGGAATGAGCGTTCGGAAAACCGTCGGCGAGCATCTCGTCGACCTTCTGGCGGCGCGCGGGGTCGAGGTGGTCTTCGGCATTCCAGGCGTCCACACGGTTGAGCTTTACCGGGGGCTTGCTACCTCGAAGATCCGCCATGTTACGCCGCGCCACGAAGGCTCCGCCGGCTTCATGGCCGATGGCTATGCCCGTGTTTCGGGCAAGCCCGGCGTCTGCTTTCTCATCACCGGGCCGGGGCTGACCAACGCCATCACCGCGATGGGACAAGCGCGGGCGGATTCGATCCCGATGCTGGTGATTTCGGGCGTCAACCGCCGGGCGACGCTGGGGAACGAGGTCGGGCATCTCCACGAGCTTCCCGATCAGGCCGGGATGATGCGGACGGTGGCGCTTTACACCCATACGCTTCTGAACGGCGCCGACCTGCCCGCCGTCCTTGACCGCGCCTATGCGGCGATGCTTTCAGCCCGGCCCGGTCCGGTGCATATCGAAGTGCCGATCGACGTGATGTCGGAGATGGTGGAGCTTCCTGCCTACCGCCCGCTGCCCCTGCCCCCCCGCAAACCGGGGGCCGCCGAGGTCGAGGCTGCCGCCGCTTCGGCCGCCGCTGCCCGCGCGCCGGTGATCCTCGCCGGTGGTGGCGCCAAGTCGGCAGATGCCGAACTCCGGGCGCTTGCCGAACGTCTTGACGCGCCGGTGGTGACCACGATCAACGGGCGCGGTCTGATGGCCGGCCATCCGCTTGAAGTCCCCGCCTCGCCCTCGCTTGGTCCGGTGCGCGACCTCATCGCCGCCTCCGATCTCGTGATCGCCGTCGGCACCCAGATTGGCCCGACCGATTATGACCTGAACGTCGATGGCGGGATGCCGACGATGGCGCACCTCATCCGCATCGACGTTGATGCGCTGCAAGCCACGCGCGGCGCCGCGGCCGAGGCGGTGATCCTCGCCGATGCCGGCAAGGCGCTTCAAGCGCTGGCCGCACGGATTGCTCCGCGCACTGCGGGTAACGGTGCTGCGCGGGCCGCAGCGGCGCGCAAGGCAGCCTTCGACGGGCTCGCGCCGAAGATGAAGGGCGAGGTCGGGGTGATCCGCACCATCACCGAAACCCTGCCCGGCGCTGCCATCGTCGGGGACTCGACCCAGCTTGTCTATGCCGGCAACCTCTATGCCGAGATCGACCGCCCCGGCGCCTGGTTCAATGCCGCGACCGGCTTCGGCTCGCTCGGCTACGGCCCATCCGCCGCCATCGGCGCGGCGCTGGCTGACCCCGAAGGGCGCCCGGTCGTCTGCCTTGTCGGCGACGGCGGCTTCCAGTTCTGCCTTTCGGACATCGGCGCGGCAGTGGACGAGAAAGCCCGCGTGATCTTCCTCGTCTGGAACAACCAAGGCTACGGCGAGATCGAAAACTACATGATCGAGAACGCCATAACCCCGGTCGGCGTCCGCCCGAGTGCCCCGGATTTCGTCGCGGTGGCCGGGGCCTATGGCATGCCGGCCGAGGCGCTTGAGGCGGTGGAGGGGCTTAAGGCCGCGCTTCAGCGCGCCGCCGGGCTTGCGGGGCCGTCACTGATCGAGGTCAGGCTTTCCTGACGACCGACTGCCCCGCCAGCATGATTATCAAGACTGCAACCGGGAAGTGGTTGCAGTCTGCCCGTTTTCTGCGCGAATACTCAGCCAAGATGACCGGCGTTCAAAAGCCGGCGACGAGGGAGATGACATGTTCAACGCCTACCTGCGGTTTTCGCCGTTCGTGATCTGCATCGCGCTCAGCCTGCTGTCGCTGATCGGCGTCTTCTGGTCGGCCTGGTACCTGCTGCCGGCGCTGCTCTTCGGCCTTCTCGTCGTGATGGGGTTCCGCGATCTCACGCAGTCCAACCACGCCGTCCTGCGCAACTACCCGGTGCTGGGCCATATCCGCTATTTCTTCGAACTGATCCGGCCGGAGATCCGCCAGTACCTGATCGAGTCGGACGAGGAAGAGGTCCCCTTCTCGCGCGAGGCGCGCGCCATCGTCTACCAGCGCGCCAAGAACGTCGAGGACAAGCGCCCCTTCGGCACCAAGAAGCGGGTCTATGACGGCGGCTACCAGTGGCTCACCCATTCGATCCGCCCGAGGAAGATCGAGAACCACGATTTCCGCGTGCAGATCGGCGGACCGGCCTGCACCCAGCCCTATGACGCCTCGATCTACAACATCTCGGCGATGAGCTTCGGCGCGCTTTCGGCCAATGCCATCCATGCGCTCAACGCCGGCGCGAAGATGGGGAAATTCTACCATGACAGCGGCGAGGGCGGCATCAGCCGCTATCACCGCCAGGGCGGCGGCGACATCGTGTTCGAGGTCGGGTCCGGCTACTTCGGCTGCCGCAACGACGACGGATCGTTCAGCGCCGAGAAATTCGCCGAGGTCGCGGCCTGGGATCAGGTGAAGATGATCGAGGTGAAGCTGAGCCAGGGCGCCAAGCCCGGTCAGGGCGGCGTCCTGCCGGCGGCGAAGATCAGCGAGGAAATTGCCGAGGCGCGGGGCGTGCCGATGGGTGTCGATTGCGTCTCTCCCGCCTCGCATTCCGCCTTCACCACGCCGATCGAGATGATGGAATTCATCCAGCGACTGCGCGAACTGGCCAAAGGCAAGCCCGTCGGCTTCAAGCTTTGCATCGGTCACCGGCGCGAGTTCATGTGCATCGTCAAGGCCATGTTGGAGACCGGGATCACCCCGGATTTCATCGTCGTCGACGGCAAGGAAGGCGGCACCGGTGCGGCCCCCCTCGAATTCGCCAACCACATGGGGATGCCGCTGGTCGAGGGGCTGACCTTCACGCACAACACGCTGAGGGGCGCGGGCCTCAGGGAACAGATCAGGATAGGCGCCTCGGGCAAGCTGATCCATTCCTTCGACATCGCCCGCGCGCTGGCGCTCGGGGCCGACTGGGCCAATTCGGCGCGCGGCTTCATGTTCGCCATCGGCTGCATCCAGGCCCAGGCCTGCCACACCAACCATTGCCCGACCGGCGTCACCACCCAGGACCCGCAGCGCTACCGCGCGCTCGTGGTGCCGGACAAGGCCGAGCGGGTCTACAACTTCCACAAGAACACGATGAAGGCGCTGGGCGACATGACCGGCGCGGCGGGCCTCACGCATCCGAGCGGCTTCCTGCCCCACCACCTTCTCATGCGCGAGAATGACCGCGACATGGTGACGGGCGAGGATGTCTATCCCTACATGCCGGTCGGCTTCCTTCTGCGCGAGGACGACGAGAGGTTCGGCTATCTGAAGCGCTGGCGGCGGTCGAGTTCTAAGAGTTTCATTCCCTTCGACGACGGGGTGTGACGGCGGCGGGGCATTGCCCCCCTGCCATCGACCTGACCCTTAGGCGAAACAGAGGGTTGCGCCTGACCCGAGGGTGGGCGCCGTCGCGCCCGCCCTGGGGGCGGGTCGGGCGCGGCCCGGTCGCTTTGGGCGACCGGGCGGTGGCAGGCGCTGCAACCGGAGAACTGCAACCTGGGGCTATTCCCCAGTCCCCGCCGGCCCCATCAGATCCGCGCCGCCGAACTGCTTCTGGAAGAGGTCGCGGAACATGCCGTCCGCCTGCAGAAGCTCCGCCGCCGTACCGGATTCGACGATGCGGCCCTGATCCATCACCACGATCCGGTCGGCCTCGATCACGGTCGAAAGGCGGTGCGCGATGACGATGGTCGTCACACCCTCGGTCAGGGTCTTCAGCGCATCCTTCACGTAGGCTTCCGAAGTCGCGTCAAGCGCACTCGTCGCCTCGTCCAGAAGCAGGATCTCCCCCCGGCGCAGGATCGCCCGCGCGATCGACAGGCGCTGGCGCTGGCCGCCCGACAGGAAGGCGCCGTTCTCGCCCACCGGCGTGTCGTAGCCCTCAGGCAGGGTCTCGATGAACTCATGCGCATGGGCGGCGCGGGCGGCGGCGACGATCTCATCCTCGGTGGCATCGGGCTGGCTGACGCGGATGTTTTCCCGCACGCTGGTCGAGAACAGGAACGTGTCCTGCCCGACGAAGGACATGCGGTCGCGGAGCGAGGCGAAGGTGACGCCGCGCAGGTCCTGCCCGTCGACGAGGACAGAGCCGGCGACAGGATCGTAAAGCCGCATGACGAGGTTGAGGAGCGTCGACTTGCCGCTGCCCGAAGGGCCGATGAGCGCGGTTGTCTTGCCGGGTTCGAACACCATCGAGACGTCGCGGAGAACCGGCTGGTTGCCTTCGTAGGAAAAGCCGACATCGCGGAACTCCACCGCACCCGGTCCCGGCTTCAGGGGCACGGCGTCCGGCGCCTCGGTCAGCACATCCTCCTGGTCGAGAAGCTCGAACATGATCCGCACTCCGACCAGTTGCTGTTCGACTGAAACCCGCATCCGCATCAGCCGCTTGGCCGGGTCATAGGCCATGAGAAGGGCGGTCACGAAGGACATGAGCTGGCCGGGCGTCGTCGGCTCGCCCCCGAGGACACCAAGGGCGCTGATCCAGACCACAAGCGCGATGGCAAAGCCCGAGAGCGTCTCCATCAGCGGGCCGGTGATCGACTGGAGCCGGGTGATGGCGTTCGACCGCGCCTCGACCTGGCGGACGGCATTGTCCATCCGCTCCTTCATCTTGGGTTCGAGCGCAAAGATCTTGATGACGCGGATGCCCTTCGCGGTTTCCTGCATCACCTTCATGATCTCGCCGAGCGAGGTCATCTCCTGCGCCGCGATCCCGCGCACACGCTGGACGATGTAGCGGATGCCAAGAAGCGCCACCGGACCGACGATCAGCGAGGCGGCGGAAAGAAGCGGCTGCTGATAGAACATCACCCCGACCAGGCCGATCAGGGTCAGAAGATCGCGGGTGAAGGTGGACACCAGAAGGTCAATGAGCACCCGCGCACGCTGGGCGCTCTGCGTGACCCTGAGGAGGATGTCCGAGGAATCGGTCACCGAAAAGAAGGCGACGCCGCGCTGCGTCAGCTTGCGGTAAAGCTTCAGCTGCTGTTCCGCCACGATCCGGTTCCCGGCCTTGGCCATGGCCACCGATTGGACGTAGGAAGCGATGCCCTTGGCGAAGAAGATCGCCATGACGAGAAGCGAGACGCCGGTGACCCGCGCCCGGTTGTCGGGTTCGGTCAGCGCGTCGATGATCGCTTCCATGACCCAGGCGGTCATCGCCGAGGTCGCGGCAACGGCGCACATCGCGACGATGGCGACGGCGTAGGTCCAGCCCTGCGTTCGGAAACCGTCCTTCATCAGGCGCCAGATCAGACGATCGGACAGGTCCCCGGATTTCGGCAGGGCGGAGTCGCCCGGATATGTCTGACGGTCTTGGGTCATGGGCGATACTGGCTTGCCAGATAGAGGCACGGCGCGAGTCTGGCAAGCCGCAGGCCCCAAATATTGCCGCGACGGTGCGGCACGGCCTGCCCCCGCCAGAAGCCGTTAAGATTCGCGAAAGCGCCCTCCGATACTTCTGGATGCGGGTAAAAGGGGAATCGTGATGGGCAAGCATGCGGGGCGACCGCAGGCGGCGGAGCCGTCTGACAATCTCTGGGGCGAGGCGCTCAGGCGCTGGTACGAACAGGAGCAATCCGAACTGGCACCGCCGGACGAGGGGATCGAGGCGGAATATGACCGCCCGTTTCCTCCCGGCTGGTGGATCGTTCCGGCGCTGGTGATGTCGCTCGCCATCTGGGGCGTGATCGCCTGGATGGCGCTGACCTGAGGCCTAGCGCGCCAGAACCAGATCCGCGCGCAGCCCGCCAAGCTTCTGACTGTCGCCAAGGCGCAAGGAGCCTCCGTGGCTCCGGGCGATGTCGGCGGTGATGGCAAGACCAAGGCCGACCCCGCCGCCACGATTGGGGTCGCGCGCGGAATCGAGCCGGGTGAAGGGCTGCATCGCTTCATCGCGGCGGTCCTTGGCGATGCCGGGGCCGTCATCCTCCACCGTGAAGCGGACGGAACGATCCAGGATCGCCAGCGACAGTTCGGCCTTCGTGCCGTAGCGAACCGCATTGCCGATGAGGTTGGCGAGCGCCCGGCGGACAGCGGTTTCGCGCAAGCGTGCCTGTCCGCTGCCCTCGACGGCACCAAGAAGCACATTCTGCCCGCCCCGCCGCGCATCCTCGACGATGGAGCGCGCCAGGGGCACAGGGTCGATCAGTTGTGCTTCCTCTTCAAGCGCATCGTCGCGGACGAAACTCAGGAAGGAATTCAGAAGCTCCTCCATCTCCTCGACATCGCGGCGGATGTCGCGCGCCTCAGCCTCGTCGCTGAGCATCGACAGACCGAGTTTGAGGCGCGTCAGGGGCGTCCGCAGATCGTGGCTCACCCCTGACAGGAGGAGCGTGCGCTGCTCCATCTGCCGCTCAATGCGTGAGCGCATGTCGAGAAAGGCATTGCCCGCAGCGCGCACCTCCAACGCGCCGACGGGCCGATAGGCCATCACCCTGCCCTTGCCGAAGGCTTCCGCCGCCGCCGCCAGCCGCCGAATCGGCCTCAGCTGGTTCCGGAGGAAGACATAGGCGATGGCCGTCATCAGGAGCCCGGTCAGGAGCATCAGCACCAGAAGCTGGTGCGGGTTAGAGGCCGAGACGCGGCGGCGTTGAAGATCGACCTGAAGGGTCCCCTTCGATGTAGCCATCGTGATGCGCACCGTGCGCAGGTCGGCAAGATCAACGGCGCTGATGCCGGGAAAGGCGCCGCGCAGGCTGGCGATGATGACCCTGCCAGAAAGGTCGTAGAAGACGCGCGTATCGCCGCTTCGCGCTTCGGCCGGCAGCGTTACCGCAAGCTCCAGCGCTGGCGCAAGGCCGGCGATCTCGGTCTGCGCCGCCAGAAGATCGGGCGCGGCCTCGGCCCGGTCGAGGATCAGGCGGATCTCCTGCACAAGGTTTTCGGTCATCTGCCGCGTCACACCCTCGAAGTGACGCTGGATGAAGGCTATGGACACCACGAGCTGGATGGTGACGATGGGCAGGATCAGGATGAGCGCGGCGCGGCCGTAAAGACCGCGCGGCATGAACTGTTTGAGCCATTGCGACAGCATGGCCAAAGACTAGCGACGGCGGCGGACGAGCGGAAGCGGAAGATGGCAGAAGGCCCGCAATACCAGATCGAGGCCGGCGTCCTGCAATGTCCCGAACCGGGCCTGAGGCTGGTGCTGGCGCCCAACCCTTCGCCGATGACCCTGCACGGCACCAATACCTTCCTTCTCGGCAAAGGCGCGGTTGCCGTCATCGACCCCGGCCCGGACGATCCCCGCCATCTCGCCGCGATCCTTCATGCACTCGGCCCCGGCGAGAGGATCAGCCACATCTTCGTCACCCATGCCCATCTCGACCATTCCGCCCTCGCCGACCGGCTGGCGGCGCGGACCGGGGCGCCCGTCCTCGCCTTCGGCGATGCAAGTGCGGGGCGTTCCCCGATCATGGCGGCCCTCGCCGCCGAGGGCGGCATCGGCGGCGGCGAAGGCATCGACGCCGGTTTTCACCCCGACATCCTCCTCGCCGACGGCGCCGTGACCGAGGGCGAAGGCTGGCAGCTCCGCGCCATCCACACGCCCGGCCATATCGGCAACCACCTGAGCTTCGCGGCCGATCTTCCGGGTAGCCCGGTGATCTTCAGCGGCGATCACGTCATGGGCTGGTCGACCTCCATCGTCTCGCCGCCGGACGGCGACATGGGCGCCTTCCTTCAGAGCCTTGACGGGTTGGGACGAGAACCGGCGGAACGCTACTACCCCGCCCACGGCGACCCGATCCCAGATCCGCAGGCGCGCCTCGCCGAACTCATCCGCCACCGCCGCGCCCGCGAGGCGCAGATCCTTGCCGCCCTTGCCGATGGCCCGTCAGATGCCGCCAGCCTCGCCCGGCGCATCTATCTTGACACGCCCGCCATGCTTCTTCCCGCCGCCGCCCGCAACGTCCTTGCCCATCTCATTGATCTGACGGAAAGAAATCTCGCGACCAGCGACACGCCCCTCCGCACCGCCAGTATTTTTTGCCGAACTGACGACGCGAAAATATTGTGACAGAACCTCTGGACGCCCCCGCCGCCCCTTGCTATACGCGCCTCCGTGTTCCGGCGTAGCTCAGCGGTAGAGCAGTTGACTGTTAATCAATTGGTCGTAGGTTCGATCCCTACCGCCGGAGCCAAAAATCTCAATAACCTCCGATAGTTAGGAAATCCTCGGCAGGATGCGCCGAGGTCATTTCCTTCTGGGGTAACATCTGGGGTAACAGATTCGACTAAAGAAAAGCCCGCCGAAGCGGGCTAGAAGTCGAACGGCGAAAGCTGTCAGTGGCTCAACTCGCCTTTAGCCTCTCGTGCCGCTTGTGGGCGATCCGCAGCGCGATCCGCTGGTGAAGGATCGAATTCACCAGAAAGCCGCGATCCACGTCATCTGGCCCGTCCCCGAGCGCGTCTAGCGCCAGTGTCAGGGCGTCGTGCATCTCGTCCCATTCGTGCTGCGTCAAGACGCCCTTGGGCTTGCGACGGGCGGCAGGAAAGGCGGTAGCGCTCGCCGATGCGGTGTTGCTAGTCATTTGGCTTCCTCCGTGGCTTTGCCGGTCTTGGCGTCTGACGCGGACACATCGCCCCGCGCCTTCGCGACGTCGGCCTCGGCCAGTCCTTGAGTGCTGCCGCCGAGGCCCACCCATTCCAGGCGGCGCAGACGCCAGACTTCCTCAACCTGCGTGGCAAGCAGATCGGCAACGGCAGTGAGTGCCGTCCACTCCTTGTCTGAACAGCGAATTACTGGCCCCATATCGTTCGTCAGGACTTCAATGGCACAGATCAACCCTTCCATGCGGATCAGGCCTGAATCGGTTTTCTCGTGGTTGTGGCGCTGGTGTTCCGGGATCGTGGGTTTCGGCCAGCCGGCATCGGTCCCCAAGGCGGGGTTGTTGGTAGTCATGGTGTTCTCCGTTGCGCTGAATTAGTAACGCTGTTACTCTAGCCCGGATTGCTCTTGATCTGCAAGAGAAAAGGTAACAGGGTTATCATATGAACGCGAAGCAGTGCAAAATGGCGCGAGCGGCAACCGGCCTCGGGGTGCGGGAACTAGCTGAAGCGTCCGGAGTTTCGCCGAACACGGTTGCCCGCCTCGAACGCGGTGAGGATCTTCGCGAAAGCACCGTCGCCGCCATCCGCGCAGCCTTGGAAACTGCTGGTGTGGAGTTCATCGCTGAAAATGGCGGCGGCGCAGGTGTCAGGCTACGGAAGACGTAAAGCGGGATGCCCGGCAAATCCGGCAAATTTGCCGGTTTGAGGAACAAGGGGCAAATTTGCACCTTGATATTGCCACCGCCCCCATCTTGACGCTGCGCTCCGAAACGTTGAGCATTTCGGCGGCGCGGGCGGCGGTGGTGCGGTTTCAAACTGCAAATTTGCAGTTTGATCGCCACCCGAACGCCTGTCTCCGCCGCGCTCCATGTTCGCCAGCCTTGCCGCAACGCTCGCCCTCTGGCTTTCAATTGGAGGGGTAGGCGCAAAGTCCAGGCGCTGGGGGTTAATGTACCGCTTGGGGGACTGTCTCTTAACGCTAACACAGGATTTCCCGCGCGCGCGCAGGGCTACGTGCTTCTCCTCTGGCGGTTCCGCAATTGCACCGCCAGAATGGGTTTCCCGCGCGCGCGCAGGGCTACGTTGCGCGGATGCCGCGAATGACGGCCCCGCTCTCGATTTCCTTGTTGATCGCCGTGATAAGATCGCGAACCTGGCCCTTGCCGAAGTTGTCGCCGCCGGTGAGTTGCACGTTGAAGTAAGTGCTTGGCGCTGCCGGTGAATTCGCCGCACCGCCACCCCCGCCACCTCCACCGCCGCCGACGCTGCGCCCTCCGCCACCACCGCCATTGCCAGCGCCCCTGATCGCGCTGATGAAGGCCATACCCTGCGCGATGACCCGCATCGCGGAGGCAAAGCCGAAGGTGCCCTTCTCCAGTTCCTTCGCCGCGCCCTGATAGGTGCTGATCAGCGCCTGCGCCGCCGCAAACGTCTTGCTGATCTTCAGCATCTTGTCGTTGCCCTGCGCCGTGGCAGCCGCCATGTCGCCGAAGAACGTCCCCGCCTTGCTCAGCGCATCCCCGTATCGGTAGGAATCGAGGCGCGTCATCGCGTCGGAATGGCGGGTTTGGGCTTCCTCCATCATCGCCGCGTATTCCTGCTGCGTGATGAGCCGCTGTTCCAAGGCCGTGCGGAGCGTTTCCTGCTGCCGCGTGAAGCTCTGGATTTGCATTTCCTCTTGAGTCAGGAGCGATTGACGCAGGCTTTCCAGTTCCGCGATGATCGGGTTGACCGAACCACCACCCCCGCCGCGCGCTCCGCCACCACCGCCGCCACTGGGGCGAACGAAGGGAACGACCGTGCCGCGCTGCGTGTCGAAGGGGTTCTGCGACACGCCAAGCCCTGAGACATTGCCGGTCGGGCCGCCGCTCGCGCTTGCCGACCGCATGGCCGCTGCGGCCTGTGCAGCATCCCAGAATTGCGAAGCGAGATTGGCCGCGCCGCTGATGGCCGCATCAATCCAGCCGCCCGCCTTCGCACCCTCGGCGTTCATCTGGCGAAGGGCATCTTCGGCGGCGAGAAGTTTGGTGTAGAATTCGCCGCCCTTCATTGTGCCTTGGGCCAGCAATTCTCGGATTTTCGTGAGGGCAGCGACTTGCCCATCAAGCGTCTGAGCCGCATCCAGCTCCTGGAATGCCCGCTTGAGGTCGCGGACTTGCTGATTGGTCAGCCCAGTAGATGCTTTCAGGCCATCCATGGCGATGCGACCGGCCATGCTTTGCTGCTCAATGGCCGCCAGAGACGCCCCAAATTCAGCGCGCAGCGCAGAAACGGCCTCGGTCGCAGTCCGCATGGCGTCCATCACGGCCATTTCACGCTGGCGCTCGATGAATTGCAGCAACTCGCCGTTCAACTCACCGTATTTGTCGATCAGCCCCTGAATGCCTTCGGCGGAGAAGATCGCCGCAGTTTCCCTCAAGCGGTTCAGACTTTCATCCACCCGCTTCAGAACATCATCGAAACTCTGCGTTTCGGTGCTGAGCGACGAGAACGCGAATGCCAGCGCCGGGATGCCGATCGCTGCAAGAGCGCCGATTATGGCCCCCGCCGGTCCGAAGGCACCTGCGATCTGGCTACCCTGTTGAGCAAAGACCACGCTGGCGTTCGTTCCCATCTGCAACTGAATTGCAATGTCCTGAAGCTGGAAGCCAACGTTTCGCAGCCTGTTTCGCGTCTCCCCCGACATGCTGCCAAGCCGACCGAACGCCCCGCCAAGGCTGCCAGTCCGTGCCGCCGCCGTCTGTGCCTGATCTCCCGTCCTCAGATAGGCCGTGCCAAGCTGGTCCAGCATCCGCGCGTGTTGCGCCTGCGTGACGTTGCCAAGCTTCAGCGCCTTGTCGAGCGTCCCTACAGCCGTCTCGTACCGCTTGGACGCGGCATAGAGCGGATCAATGGCACGGCGAAGCTGCTCAAGGCTCTTTTCGTTGCTCTTGAAGGCCCGCTCGAAAACCCGCGCGCTATCCTCGGCGGACCTGCCCACCTTCTCGATGGCACCAACAGCAACGCCCGTTGCGGCCTTTAGTCCGTTGGCGTCGCCGGTGATCTTGACGTGAAGGGCGGAAAGTTCACCCATGACTAAACTCCCACGGCCTCGACCCCTCGGGCCTCTGGTTGCCTGCCCGCGCAGGCGTGTAACGGCTCTGCGGCGTCAGCCTGAGCGCCGTGGCGAGGGTCTTGAGTACCTGAGCGACCTGCCCATGTGCCCGGATCAGTTTCATATGCTGGTCGGCGTCATAGCCCTCTCCCGTCTCCACAGCCACGATCAGCATTCCTAGACGGCGCGCCGATACGGTTGCCCGGCAATAGGCGGCAAGCACAGGCACAGAACCGGGCGCGATCCAGTCGGCGGGCAGGCTTTCCACGATGCCGCGCCATACATCCGCTTCTTCGTCTCGAAGATCGTAGGGCGCATCCTGCCGCGCCGTGACGATCAGGCCGGGCGGCGTTGCCACCGCCAGTTCTGCCGCCGATTTTCGCCCTCTAGTGCCCATTTTCAGCTTCCACGTTTGTTACGGTTTATGAAGAGGAAGTCCCCCAAGCGGTCCAGCGGCCCCCACCCGGGAAGTTTTGCCCCCGGGGGTGGGCTTCCTGCCCGCGTAATCCGTGTCGAGCCGCAGGCAGGAAGCGTCGCCGGGCGAGCATGACATCGCCCGGCGAGATGGCGGCGAGAAGGAGCCATCACCCGCCGCCATTTGGTTGTCAGGTGCCGAACACCACGGCCTTGATGGCTTCACTGTTCTGAAGCCCGCCACCAACACGCTGATAGGCGTAGAAGATTACATTGGGCTTGTTGGTGTAGGGATCGCGAAGCAGACGGACGCCGGGCCGATCTACGATCACATAGCCTTGCGCCCAGTCGCCAAACCAGATCGCCGGAGCGTTCGCCCCGATGTCGGGAATGAACTCGTCAATTTCGACAGGGTAGCCGAGCATGATCGGCGGCTGCCCCACCACAAGGCTGTCGGTCCAAATGAAACGGCCATCGGCATCCTTCATCTTCCGACATGCGCCTGCGGTCTTGGAGTTCATAAGCCAGGACGCATTCTGCCGGTACGTCGCTCTGAGGGCGTAGACCGTATCGACCAGCACATCAGCCGGGCTGACGCTGGTCGTCGCGGCCGCGAATGCGCCGGAGACACCCGTTTTGACGGACTGGATCGTTCCCCAAGGTCGAGAAGCATCGACCGCCGTCGAAAGGGCGTATTGCGTGATGCCGCGCGGCTTGTTGACACCATCGCCGGTCACGAATGCTTCGCCTGACGCCCTGCCCATCTTGTCCGCGATCCGCTCGGCCATCCACTCCCCGAGCGGGTAGGCAGCGTCATCAAGGAGCCTTTGAGTGATCGACTGTGAGATGTAGACCTCCTGCAACATCACCCTGTTGAGCACGAAATCCGGGTTGGTCGTCTCGGGGCGCGTCTCGCGCTCCCCGACCCATACGGAGCCAGGGTCGCCGAGATCCCACGGTTCCTCAAAGGAATCTCCGCTCTCAATCGTCACCCGGCGAGCGCGCCGGGCAAGCGCGGACTGGTTGAACTGCCGCATCTGCAACATGCTCGATACGGACGGGAAGACCACCACGCCGCCTTTTCCGTCAGAGTCGGACGAGAGCGCAGCCCTGAAACCCATGCTGCCAGTTCGACCGAAGGTGGCCAGGGCCGCCGCATCGTCGGTCGAAACACGCCCGGGCAAATCGCCAGGCGTCATAAGGGAGCCGCCGCCGCCAATCTTCATCGCGGCAAGGACCTTCGCCTGAGCGTCCATGCCAGCATGGAGATCGGCGATTTCCTTGTCGCGTTTCGCCTTGAAATCCTCGAACGCATCGTTGAGGTCTTTCAGCATCGTGTTCGGATCGAGCGGCCCGGCGTTGATGCCGGAAAGGCCGCGATACCGGTTAGGGGTACGTGTATGGCGCATCTGCATGGCGCAATTCCTCTGTTGCCCTGATTGGGCGCTGGCTTTGGGAGTGTTCAGAGCGCAGCGTCATGCGTACGCCTCGCTCGGCCAGGTTGCCGAGCCTCGCCTTCCGAACAGCGCCAGGCATGAACGGACAGCGGGTGCCGGAAATAGAGCGATCCGGCGTCGCTTGTGTGATTGCCCCTCGAAACGGATGCAATCACACAAGCCATGGTAGAGGGGCACGGGCGTAAAGTCAAGATTTCGGCCCTCCCACCTGATCCAGTATCGCCTGCGCCTCGCGCTCCATTTCGGTTGCGAAGGAAAGGAGGCTCCTGGCCGCCTCAGCGTCGGCGATGCCGTTCCGCTTGGCCTCAGCCAGGACCAGGTCAACCATCGACCGCGAAAGCTCTTCGCAGAGGGTTTTCCACATCTCGGCGGCGGCTGACTCAACGCTGCTCATCGTTCGGTCCTTTCGATCTGGCTGAGAATGGCGCGCCCGGCGCGGTTGATTTCCACCGCGAGCGCTATGAGGCCAAGCGCGCCTTCCGAGGTGCAACGTTGCCGCTGCTGCTCAATCAGGGCGTCGATGAGAAGTCTGGCCTGTCTCTCCAGACAGGTCTGAAACTTGGCGTTACCGAAGGTTTCGGTACTCATTGGGTTGTCCTCCGTTGAAGTGTTTCAAGATGCACCGGCTTAAAAGCACCGGGCGAGATTTCCGAAGCATCCGCCAAGCGCATGTTTGCCGTGCGGGCCACGCGAACGCCGATGCGCGAAACCGTGCCGCGAGTTACGACTGCGAACGAGCGGAAGGCGCTACCTTGCATGGCAGATTCTAGATGTGGCGCAGCTATTGCGACAGGCTCGGCGTTGGTTTTGTCCAAAACGTCGCAGGGATTGCGACAGGATGGCCCGGCCTTGGTGACCTGAGCCGGAGAAACATCGCAGCTATTGCGACGGGGACGCGCAAAATTTGCGACAGGGTTCTGTTTTTTCCGCACAGGCGCAGACCCCTTCGCGACCGGAAAGTCCGCCCCGGCGCGCCACGCCAAATAGTTCTTGGGCGGACTCTGTTCGTTCGGTGCCTTCATCTCGGTCAGGAGCCACGTCGAAGCCTTGCCATGGCCGTCCACGCCCAAACGACCGACCTGCGTTGCAACAATGAAGCCATGCCGCTGAAGGTCGCGGAATGCCTCGGCAATCGTGTTCCGCGCGACGCCTATTTCCTCTGCTGCATCGCGTACGCTGAGAAAGGTACGCCCGTTAGTCTCGGGGCGCGCGCGGCGGCGCAGGGCGATGTAGAGCAACCGCGCGGACAGCCCGAGCGCGCGCCAAGCGTCGCAATCGAGCGTCTGATGTAGGATCGGCACGAATAGGCCGCCGACCTTGGTGCCGCGCCGCTCGTTCTTGCGATCACGACCCATTTTTGCCCCCCGAGTGCTCTTGCTTATGATGTTTGCGGCACAGGAATCGCACCACCAAGGGCCGGTCATAGTCAGGGTGATGCGCGTCCGCCTTGACCGCGCCGCAGACCTGGCAAGGCTCGCGAACGATCAGGCCAAGACGGATTGCGGAGCGGGTTGCGCTATGCGCCCATGCCGCTTTCACGTTTCGCGCCCGCCACCGTTCCTGCGGCGTATTCGCGGGAGGCGTTTTTGCAGTCGATTCCGCCGACAAGGCGTTGTACCCTGCCCCAACGATGTCGTTTTTTTTCGGAACGGCCCCGGTCGCGCCCGCCAGCGCACCGGGGTTTTCGCTTTTCTGCTGCTCAATCATCATGGCTTACGCGGCCTCTGCCTGCGTTTGGAGCCATGCGACAAGATCGGCCTTGCGCCAGTAGCGCCGCTTCCTGATGTAGTCCGGTTTTGGGAAATTCATGGCGGGGTCATGCAGCCACCGCCAGAACGTCATATCCGACACCCCGCCGCACATTTCGCGCGCCGCCGCTGCCGTGATCCTTTCTTCGTTCATTTGACTACCTCGCTTGCAGAGTTAAAATCTGTGCAAACGATTTAGGACCCCGCTACAGGGCAATTCGCGGGGTCTTACCCTTGTTTTTTCGGGTTCCTCAGAGCGTCCTTCACGGTTTTGTCGCTCACCTGGTATTTGGCCGCGATCACCTTCCGAATTGCGGCCCACGACAAGTTTGGTGATTTTCGGGAAATTTGGACGGCGATCAACTGCGCTTCGGCACCATGTATTGACTTAAAGCTTTCAGCAGTCCTTTGTGCCCCACCGGATTTGCCCGCATCCAGTTGTTTCATTCCAATTGCAACCTTTCGCAGATGCAACCGCCGTTTGTTGAAGGTATCAACTGCAACTCCCAAACTGAAAGCGTGGTGGTATAGCGCCTCGACGTTGGCGGTCGTAAGCGCGCCCTCAACTTCGACAGTTTTCCGATAGATGATGGCCGCTTCGTGCTCTTGGCTGAGCGGTTCGGCCTTTTTCGTGGTGAATGACCAGCCCGGAGACAGGGCTTTCCCTCTTGGCCTGTCGCCTTCTGTGTAGGCGCACCAATATCTTCCCTTATGAAATACTAGGCTGTCAGGCGGGGGAAAGCCCGCCTTCATCATGACTGCCGCCAACTTCTGGCGGATTTCACTCAGCGCCACGATTGGAGCGGGAAAGGCCGCGTTTATGGCCTCGATGGCCGAGACCACGTCGGCTTCGCTTTCCAGATCCTTTGTGACGCACACGCTCATCGCGTCTTGAATGCGGGTCTCAGGCATGGGCAAGCCTCACGATATTGTCGCTACCGCCGTCCGCCAGCGAAAGGACAAACCGCGCCCACGCCTCAAGGGCCTGCCGTTTTTCCTCGGCATAGTCATGGCGCTGGTAAACACTGACGATCCCGCCCCCGGTGCCGCTGACATGGTTCAAAGCCGCCTCGGTGACGCGAACTGCGATGCCGAGGCGGGCCATGCCGGTTGCCGCCGTCCGCCTGAGGTCGTGGAAGGTCCAGTGCGGAATCTCGACCGGCTTGCCGGCCTCTTTGGACGCGATCTCGGCCATCGCGTCGGCGATGCCGTTCCGCGCCTTATGGTAGCCACTGACCGGCGTTGTGCCGGTCGTCGTGAAGATCAGCCCCGCCTCGCCCGCGATCCGCAGCTTCCCAGCCAGCACGTCGCGCGCAGCGGCCGACAGAGGCACGTCATGCGCCCGCCCGTTCTTCGTCCTGTCGCTTGGCAAGTGCCATACCTCGCCCGCAACCTCGGCCTCCCGCATTCCGGCGACTTCCCCGAGCCTCTGGCCCGTCAGCAACAATATCTTGCCGAGCGGCCCCCACGGCTCCCCGACGCCCTCACAGGCGCGCCAGAACAATCGGATTTCATCATCACTCAACACGCGCTCCCGGCTCGCTTCCTTCGCCACGGGCTTGACGCCCGCAACCGGCGACGCCGCCAGCACGTCCCTTTCAACGCACCATGCGAAGAATTTCCGCGTATGCGCCAGAACACGGTTCGCGGTGACGCCCCTGCCGCTGTCAGCGATGCCGTCCAGCAAGTCGATCACGTCGCGTCGGGTGATGGTGTGAATGTCCCGATCCCCCCATGCCTTGACAACGAACCGATCAAGGAACTGGCGTGCGTGTGCGCCGCTTCTGAGGCCCGACAGGTGGCGGGTGGCGAACTGCCCGACAAGCGTCTTGATCTTGTCCCGTTCGGTAAGGTGCGCGTCGCGCCGCGCGGCCTTCGTCGCCTTTTTGTCGGCACCAGGATCGTTGCCACGCTCCACCGCCTCGATTGCCGCGCTTGCCGCCGCCCGTGCCGCCGCAAGCTGCATGACAGGCCAGCGCCCGAGCGTCAGCTTGGCAGGCCGTCCTGCGACGCGGTAGCGCAGCGCCCACGACTTCACGCCACTCGGCTGGACGATGAGATAAAGGCCGGACAGGGAAGGATCGGGAACTTCAACCCGGCGCTCCGGGTCCGGTTTCAGTGCGTCGATCCCCTTCGTCGTCAGCGCCTTCGCCATGTCAAATTGTCCTCTGGGGTAACACTGGGGTAACGGATTGCGCCGATATGTAGTGTTACCCCGCGTTAGGAATAGTTGGGCCGAAGGCTTGCAAAGTCAAGCGATGTAATGGTTTTTTCGCATTGGATAGTTTTACATCGTTAGACTAGGTTTGGTGTTGGAATTTGACTGTTAATCAATTGGTCGTAGGTTCGATCCCTACCGCCGGAGCCAAATCAACCGATTGTCAGGACTGAAGAACCCGCGCTGTGGCGCCGGTTCTTGGCGTTCTGGCTCTCCCTGAGGGCCGTTTTGGACAGGCCCGGTGTCAGACCCCTCTCTGACGACAGATCAGACCTAAACAAGCACAAGGCTCCGGCTCGTCCGCTGACTGGAGCTTGATCTCATGGGGGAACATCCGTGCCCATGAAGACCAAAAAAACACAGGTCCTCATGGGCACGAGTTTGCAAACTGCGGCACTCGTCACGACACAAACTTGAATGACCACTTACAATCTTCACTCTCTCAATACGTGCAGTGATACCTCCTTCAGGTTGAGCTGACCACTTGGCTTTTCGGACATGTCCCGGTTCCAGTAAACGTTTCATTCATCGTGATTTTTCCTGATTGATGCAGAGCCGCAGCCAATGGCGCGGCGAGGGCAAGAAAACGCCACATCTTCGCGCCTCAACCACCGCCGGATGATTCCTTTCCAGCGACGAGGCACCTGGGCCTCCGCCCGGTGGGCCCCTCACCTGCCCGTCCGCCATGACCCGGCAACGTCGCGATGCAGCGCTGTTCATCAGACCAAAGACCGTATTCATTGCCGCGATTTTCGCCGAAGGTGGGGCACCGGAAACAACGGATCAGATGGTGCTGCCGCTCAAGCCCTGGAGGTCGCTCTCTCTTGCCGCGCAGTTCGCCATCGCCGGCGGCTGCGTCATGCTCTTGTCGATGGCGCTTGTCGGGCGCCTTGTCGCCAACCGGATCGAGGAGAGCGTCGTGCGCAACACCGCACTCTCGTCGGCGCAGTACATCGACAGCATCGTCGCGCCCTTGAGCCAGGACCTCGCCGATTCCGACGTGCTGGCGCCGGGGGCAAAACGGGCCATCGAAGAGTTGTTCCAAGGCACCTCGCTTGGTGAGCGTGTGGTATCCTTCAAGCTCTGGCGGCCCGACGGCCTTGTCGTCGAAGCCAGCGATCCCGCCCTGGTCGGCAAGCGTTTCCCGCTGTCGGATGACCTTCGCGGCGCGCTCGCCGGCGAGGTCAGCGCTTCGTTCGAGAACCTCTCCGATACGGAGGACAGGCGCGAGCTTGCCCTTGGCGTTCCACTGCTGGAAATCTACAGCCCGATCCGCGAGGTCTGGTCGGGCGAGATCATCGGCGCGGCGGAGTTCTACGAGGTCGCCACCCACCTTGAGGAGGATCTGGCCTCCGCCCGCAAGAACAGCTGGCTCGCCGTGGCGCTGATCTTCTCGTCGATCGGTGCGCTTCTTTACCTCATCGTGCTCGGCGGCAGCCGCACCATCGACCGCCAGCGCGCGGCCCTTACCGAGCGGCTGCTCGAGGTGCAGGCGCTCAACGACCGCAACCGGCTCTTGCGCGAAAGGGTGCAAGGGGCGGCGGCGCGGACGTCGGCCATGAACGATCAGGCGCTGAGGCGTATCGGCGCCGACCTCCATGACGGGCCGGCGCAGCTTCTCGGCTATGTGGCGCTCAGGCTCGATGCCTTGCGCGAGACAGCGGCGGACGCGGGCGAGGTCGAACCGATCGAGCGGGCGGTGAAGGATGCGATACGGGAGATCAGGACCATCTCGCGCGGGCTGTCGCTGCCCGACATCGAGACGCGGAGTGCCGCCGACATCGTGCAGTCCGTCGCCGAGGCGCACCGCGCACGCACCGCCGCACAGGTCGCCGTCAACTGCGATGTTACGCCGGACTGCACGCTTTCGACCGCCGCCAAGATCTGCCTCTACCGCTTCGTGCAGGAGGGCCTCAGCAATGCGTGGCGCTACGGCGGCGTAGCGGGTCAGGAGGTGAGCCTGTCCTGCGGCGCCGGGCGGCTCCGGCTTGCCGTGCGCGATACCGGCCCCGGCTTCCCCGCCAGCCCGGCATCGGCAGAGGATGGCGGCGGCATGGGGCTTGCCGGACTCCGCGACCGGGTGGAAAGCCTCGGCGGCGTCTTCACCGCAAAGAACCGCGAGGACGGACCGGGCGCGGAGATCATCATGGAACTGGAGGTCGCATGAGCGGTAGCGGGCGGATCAGGATCGTCGTCGCGGACGATCATCCCCTTTACCGCGAGGGGGTCGCACGGGCCTTGGCCGACGATCCCGGGATCGAGGTCGTCGGCCAGGGCGAGGATGCCGGCAGCGCCGTCGCGCTGACACATCAACTCAAGCCCGATCTCGTCCTTCTTGACCTTTCCATGCCCGGCGGCGGCGGGATCGAGGCGCTGCGCTGCATCCGGGCGCAGGACGCGCCGCCGAAGGTCGCGATCCTGACCGTGTCCGAGGACGACGACGACGTGATGCGCGCCTTGAAGGCCGGCGCTGCGGGCTACCTCCTCAAGGGCATCGGCTCGCGCGAGCTGGTCGCCATCGTCAAGGACCTGGCGCGCGGTCTGACCTATGTCTCGCCGACCCTCGCCGGACGTATCCTGAATGCCATGCGCGAGGGCGCGGCGCGGAAGGCGCCGAACCCGATCGACGATCTTTCGAAGCGCGAAGAAGACATCCTGAGGCTCGTCGCCGAGGGGCAGAGCAACAAGGAGGTGGGCCTCGCGCTCGACCTGCAGGAAAAGACGGTGAAGCACTACATGACCTCGATCCTGCAAAAGCTTCATGCCCGGAACCGGGTCGAGGCGGCAGTGATCGCGCGCGGCCACTGGAAGACCTGAGGCCCGCCTTCAGTTCAGAAAGAGCAGCGTGCGCACGCGCACGATATCCGCGGGCGTCAGCGGCCGCCGCATGACGGTGCGGCCGTTCGGATCGCTGAGCTCGTAGCGAGTAAGGTTCAGCGTCTCGCGCCAGCCGCGAAAATCGGTGATATCGACACGACCGGAGCCTTCATCAATCTCGGCAACCGTTACAATTCCGCTGGCCCTGCCCCGCGCGGCGAAATCCGCCTCGAGTGAGCGCAGCCGGCGCAGATCGCCCGCTGTAGAGGCATGACGATCGACGAGCGCGCCGGATTTGTCGACAAGCTCGAACTGCCCAGCGCGGATGCGTTCGATATGCCCGTCGAAGAACTGAATGTGAATGCCGTCGCCACCTAAGTCCAGCCGGCGCGATTTGCCGATGGGGGTGCCGGGCTTCCCCGACTTGCCCTTGCCGGAGGTGCCCGACGATCCGCCGGGACCGGAATTGTCGTTGTCGTCATCATCGGGACCACTGCCGGAGCCGCTTCCCGAACTGCCTGAGCCGGCGTTGGAGCCGCCTTTGGCCCAGGCAGCCCCGCGCGCGACGCCGGCAACCGAATTGGCAAGCGGAGGCGCCGCCCAAATGGCTGCAGCCCAAAGTCCCAGCATCGTCCTTCGCCCGAGCACCTTTCGCCCTAGCCTCCTTCAGCCATTTCAGCCGTGCGGCGCCATGATCTTACATGCGGTCACCCATTGGAACAGTGCCGAAAGCCGGTCGAAATTCCCCCTGACCGCCGCGCGCGCCACGACTGTCCGACCGGCGCTGACCTTGCGTTCATTGCGACCCTTCTCGATCCCTTCCTTCGACTCGCCGGCATTGGGCTTATCCTTCGGCCTCCGACGCCCCGCGCGAAGCCGCCCCGGGCCCTTGGCCGCGCACCTTGGACTTCATAGCGCCGATCTTCGAATCTCGGGCGGTTCTTGTCATCGGACCAAGGTCCGGCGATCTGGCGCTTCAGCCCCTGAGCGGCGGCGTTTCTGCGTCGCCCAAGGTTTCATCACCTGGGCGCAACTTGCCGGTTTTCAGGGCAGCTTGGACGACCAACAGTGGATCGCCGCAGCGCAGCAATGACAAGCGCGTCTCCGCGCGGGATGACAGTGAAAGCACCAGCGAAGGCGGCATGAGCGAGACATTAACCATCATCGTGGTCGAACCTGACCGACAGCGCGCACTTCAGATCGTGGATGCGCTGAGCGCCGCCGCCGGTCATCAGGTCCATGTGCTCGGCGACGGTGCAGGCCTTGCCCGGCGCGTCGCCGATATCCGCCCCGATCTCGTCCTCATCGACATCGCCAGCCCCTCGCGCGACATGCTCGAGGAACTGGCGCTCGCCTCCGGCCCGACCGAAAGGCCTGTCGCGGTTTTCGTGGACAAAAGCGACAGCGGCCTGACCCGTGCCGCCATCGAGGCCGGGGTCAGCGCCTATGTCGTCGACGGCCTCAGGCCCGAACGCATCCGCCCGGTGCTCGACGCGGCCATCGCGCGCTTTCACCTTTTCAGCCGGATGCGGAGCGAGCTTGCCGCCACCAAGGCCGCGCTGGAAGAGCGCAAGGTCATCGACCGCGCCAAGGGCTTCATCATGCGCGCCAAGGGCCTGAGCGAGGATCAGGCCTATGCGCTGATGCGGAAGGCAGCGATGGATCAGGGCAAGCGCCTTTCCGAAGTGGCAGGCGCCATCGTCACTGCGGCGGAGCTTCTGAAATGAGGGAGGTGGCGCTTGGCTACATGCCGCTTGTCGATGCGGCCCCGCTGATCGTCGCGGCGGAGTTCGGCTTTGCCGAGGAAGAGGGGCTGCATCTTGCGCTTGTCCGCGCTGCCAGCTGGTCGATGTTGCGCGATATGCTCGACGTCGGACAGGTCGCGGCGGCGCAGATGCTGTCGGTCGTGCCGGTGGCCCGCGCGCTAGGCCTTGGCGGCGGCACCGAGCCCCTCGAGACGCCGCTGATCCTCAGCCTGAACGGGCAGGTCATCGGCCTTTCCGCCGACCTTCCCGACATCGGTTTCGGCGACCCCGTGGCGACTGGCGCGGCGCTGCAACGACTTGGCCGCACGCTCAGGATCGGCGTCCCCTTCCCTTTCTCGATGCAGGCGGAACTTCTGACCTACTGGACCGAACGCGCCGGCGCCGCTGCGGTCGAGGTGCGGACGGTGCCGCCGCCCCGCATGGCCGAAGCGATGCAGGCCGGCGAGATCGACGGCTTCTGCGTGGGCGAGCCCTGGGGCAGCCATGCGGTCGATACGGCGGGCGCGCGGCTGGTCATCCCCGGCTCCGCCATCTGGTCGCAGGCGCCGGAAAAGGTGCTCGCCACCCGCGCCGGCTGGGCCGAGGCCGAGCCGGAACTGGCGGGCCGCCTCCTCCGCGCGCTCTGGAGGGCAGGCCGCTGGGCCGGCAATCCGGCGAACCGGACGACGCTTGCCGAAGTCCTGTCGCGCGCCACTTATCTCGACCTTGCGCCCGACCTCATCGACCGCGCCCTCTCGCACCGGCTCTTGGTGACACGGGCGGGGCCAGAGGTCGAGGTGCCGCAGTTCCAGACCTTCCATGACGGCCTCGCCAATTTCCCCTGGCGCAGTCAGGCCGCCTGGATTGGCGCCCGGCTGGCCGGTCGCTTCGGCCTTGACCGGGCAAGCGCAATGGACAGGGCGCGGGCGGTCTTCCGCAGCGACCTGTTCCGCCAGCACCTCGCCCCGATCGGCGTTCCCCTGCCCCGCGCCTCCGACAAGCTCGAAGGCGCGCTCGGCCGTGACGAAACCCTGCCCGCCGTCCATGGCCACCTGATTCTGGCGCGGAACCGTTTCTTCGACGGCGCTATTTTCGACCCCTTCCCCGCTGGCTGACCAAAAAAGCGGCAGAATGCTGCATCGCAGCGAAATTCGAAGCCGCCGCGCAGCATCCAGGCCCCTGAACCGTTGACCGGGGCCGCGACGACGCGGAAGCTCAACCTCAAGACGGGACAATGGCGTTCCGTTTCCTCCCGACAGTCCGGGACGACAGGCAAGGCCGCCTGACCCCGCCGCATCCCCAGCGGCGCGTGTCACGCGGCCCTTTTTCGTTCGATTGCCCCCATCCCTTCGCACAGGAGCCCGACCATGATCCGCAAGATCCTCTTCCTCACCACGATCCTCGCCCAGCCGGCTTTCGCCGAAACCCCCGGCATCGAGAAGGACGAGCTGACCCTCGGCTTCATCAAGCTGACCGACATGGCCCCCCTCGCCATTGCCAAGGAAAAGGGCTTCTTCGAGGAGGAAGGGCTTTACGTCACGCTTGAGGCGCAGGCGAACTGGAAGGTGCTTCTTGACCGGGTGATCGCCGGGGAACTGGACGGCGCCCATATGCTCGCCGGCCAGCCCATCGCCGCGAGCATCGGCTACGGCACCGAGGCGAAGATCATCACGCCCTTCTCGATGGACCTGAATGGCAACGGCATCACCGTGTCGAACGATGTCTGGGCGCTAATGAAGGAGAACATCGCGACGGATGCGGACGGCAGGCCGCAGCATCCGATCTCTGCCGCCGCGCTGAAGCCGGTGATCGAGGAATACAAGGCCGAAGGAAAGCCCTTCAACATGGGCATGGTTTTCCCGGTCTCGACCCACAATTACGAACTCCGCTACTGGCTCGCCGCCGGCGGCATCAACCCCGGCTTCTACAGCCCCGAAGATGTCTCCGGCCAGATCGGCGCCGAGGCTTATCTTTCGGTAACGCCGCCGCCGCAGATGCCGGCGACGCTCGAAGCCGGCACCATCGACGGCTATGCGGTGGGCGAACCGTGGAACCAGCAGGCGGTCCTGAAGGGCATCGGCGTGCCGGTGATCACGGATTACGAGATCTGGAAGAACAACCCCGAAAAAGTCTTCGGCCTGACCGCAAGCTTCGCCGAGGACAACCCCAATACCGTCCTCGCCCTGACCAAGGCCTTGATCCGCGCCGCGATCTGGCTTGACGAGAACGACAATGCCAACCGCGCCGAGGCGGTGGAGATCCTGTCGCGTCCCGAATATGTCGGCGCCGATCCGGGCGTGATCGCCAATTCGATGACCGGTACCTTCGAGTATGAGAAGGGCGACAAGCGCGACGTGCCGGATTTCAACGTCTTCTTCCGCTACAACGCCACCTTCCCCTACTACTCCGACGCCGTCTGGTACCTGACCCAGATGCGCCGCTGGGGCCAGATCGCCGAAGATCAGCCCGATGCTTGGTATGACGCTACCGCGAAAGAGGTCTACCGCCCCGATCTCTACAAGGCCGCGGCCGAGGCGGTCATCGCCGACGGCAACGCCAGTGCGGACATGTTCGACTTCGACGCGGACGGCTACCGCATGGCCACACCCGCCGCCGATGTGATCGACGGCATGGGTTACGACGGCACCAAGCCCAACGCCTACATCGACAGCCTCACCATCGGCCTCAAGTCCGGCCAGACCGTCGCCAATGGCGCCGTCATCAACTGAGCCTTGAGGCTTCGAAAGGACCGACACGATGACCGCCATAGATCACCGTACGCTCGCCGCCGATCCGAAGGCCGCCGAAGACCGGCGCGCCCGGCGCATCGCCCGGATCGGCAAGCTGGAAGGCTGGTTCAAGGCCCTCGGCCTGCCCTTCATGCCGCCGGTCCTGCGTCTGGTGGCCGGGGACGCCCCGAAGGCGCAACTGAAGGACATCTGGCGTCTTCTCGGCGTGCCCCTGACAGCCATCGCCGGGTTCCTTCTTCTCTGGTCCGCGCTCGCGCCGATGGTGCAGACCTCGCTCGGCGCCATCCCCGGCCCGCAGGCGGTCTGGGAACAGGCGCTGGTCCTTCATTCCGACGCCGCCGCCGAGAAAGCGAAGGAGGCGGATTTCTATGCCAGACAGGCGGAAAAGAACGCCGCGCTGATTGCCGAAGGAAAATCCGACAAGGTCAAGACGCGGGCCTATACCGGCAAGCCCACCTATTACGAACAGATCTGGACCTCGATCCAGACCGTCTTCTTCGGCTTTCTCATCGCCACCGCCGTCGCCGTGCCCTTGGGCATCGTCTCGGGCCTGTCACCCACGGCCAATGCGGCGATCAACCCCCTTGTGCAGGTCTTCAAGCCGGTCTCGCCTCTGGCCTGGCTGCCGATCGTCACCATGGTCGTCTCGGCGGTCTATGCCGGCGGCGAAGGCGCGATGTCGAAGAGCTTCCTGATCTCGGCCATCACCGTCACGCTCTGCTCGCTCTGGCCGACGCTCATCAACACCGCCCTTGGTGTCGCCTCCATCGACAAGGACCTCGTCAATGTCGGCAAGGTGCTGAAGCTCGGCCCCTGGACGAAGATCACCAAGCTTGTCCTGCCCTCGGCGCTGCCGCTGATCTTCACCGGGCTGCGGCTGTCGCTCGGCGTCGGCTGGATGGTGTTGATCGCGGCAGAGATGCTGGCGCAGAACCCCGGCCTCGGCAAATTCGTCTGGGATGAGTTCCAGAACGGCTCATCGCAGTCGCTCGCCCGAATCATGGTGGCGGTGCTGACCATCGGCCTGATCGGCTTCCTCCTCGACCGGGTGATGTATGCGCTGCAATCCGCCTTCACCTTCACCAACAACCGGTGACGCCATGAGCATCCTTGAATTCCGCAACGTCTCCAAAGGCTTCGGCGACCATCCTGTGCTGCGCCACCTTGATCTTTCCGTGCAGGAGGGTGAATTCCTCGCCATCCTCGGCTTTTCCGGCTCGGGCAAGACGACGCTCATCAACCTGATGGCGGGGCTTTCCATGCCGGACAAGGGCCAGGTTCTTTTCAAGGGCAAGCCCGTCACCGGGCCGGGACCGGAGCGCGGGCTGGTGTTCCAGTCCTATGCGCTGATGCCCTGGCTGACCGTGGCGGGGAACATCGCGCTGGCCGTCGATGCGGTGAACCCGAAGGTGTCGAAGGCCGAGCGCGCGGCTCTGGTCGCGAAGTACATCGGCATGGTCGGCCTTGCCCATGCCGCCGACCGCCGGCCAGCCGAGTTGTCAGGCGGGATGCGCCAGCGTGTCGCCGTGGCCCGGGCGCTCGCCATGGCGCCGGAGGTGATCCTGATGGACGAACCCCTGTCGGCGCTCGACGCGCTGACCCGCGCCAATGTCGCGGCCGAGATCGAGGCGATCTGGGAGGCGGACCGCCGCACCGTCGTCCTCATCACCAATGACGTCGATGAGGCGCTGGTGCTGGCCGACCGCATCGCCTGCCTCAACCCGGACGGCACCCTGGGCGAGGTCTTCAGCACCGACCTGCCGCGCCCGCGCGAGCGCCATGCCATGGCCGAAAACGACAGCTACAAGCGCCTCCGCGCCGCGATCACCGCTTACCTCATGGACGTGGGCATGGCTGCCAAGGCCGCCGAGACCCGGACGATGCCCGACGTCACCCCGCGCCACGCGCTGCCCCGCGCCTATGCCAAGGCCTCGGCCAGCCCCATTGACGCGCGCTATCTGCAATTCTCGCAACTTCACAAGGTCTACCCGACACCGAAAGGCCCCTTGACCGTGGTCGAGGATGTGAACCTGACGCTCCACAAGGGCGAGTTCATCTCGCTCATCGGCCATTCCGGTTGCGGCAAGTCCACCGTCCTCAGCATGACCGCCGGGCTGAACCCGATCTCCAAGGGCGCGATCAAGCTCGACGGCTATCATGTGGAGGGTGCCGACCCCGAACGCGCCGTGGTCTTCCAGTCGCCGAACCTCTTTCCCTGGCTTTCGGCCATGGAAAACGTCGCCATCGGCGTCGACAAGGTCTACCCGAAGGCGACGCAGGGCGAGCGGCAGGAGGTGGTCGAATACTACCTCGAACGCGTCGGTCTTGCCGATCACATGGACCGCCCGGCGGCGGACATGTCGAACGGCATGCGCCAGCGCGTCGGCATTGCCCGCGCCTTCGCGCTTAGCCCAAAACTCCTCCTCCTCGATGAGCCCTTCGGGATGCTCGACAGCCTGACACGGTGGGAGTTGCAGGAAGTGCTGATGGAGGTCTGGTCCCGCACCCGCGTCACCGCGATCTGCGTCACCCACGACGTGGACGAAGCGATCCTTCTGGCCGACCGCGTGGTGATGATGACCAACGGCCCCCGCGCCACCATCGGCAAGATCACCGAGGTGAAACTGCCGCGCCCGCGCACAAGGAAGGCGCTTCTCGACCATCCGGACTACTATCACTACCGCCAGGAAGTCATGGATTTCCTTGAGGAATACGAACACGGCGCGAAAAAGAAGGAGGCCGCGTGATGGGCGAACGCCTTGTCATCATTGGGGCCGGCATGGCCTCGGGCCGGATGCTGGAGCATCTGATCGAAGCCGCCCCCGGCTGCTATGACATCACCATCTTCAACGGCGAACCCCGCGGCAATTACAACCGCATCATGCTGTCGCCGGTCCTCTCCGGCGAAAAGGCCTTCGAAGACATCGTGACCCATGATGCCGGCTGGTACGCGGCCAATGGCATTGCCTGCCGCTTCGGCGAGCATGTGACGAAGATCGACCGTGATCGCAAGATGGTGGTCTCGGCCAAGGGTGAGACGCCCTATGACCGGCTCGTCATCGCCACCGGCTCGGCCCCCTTCATCATTCCGGTCGCGGGCAAGGACCTGAGCGGCGTCGTCAGCTACCGCGATCTTGAGGACACCAACGCGATGATCGCGGCGGCGAGGCCCGGCGCCAATGCCGTCGTCATCGGCGGCGGGCTTCTGGGGCTTGAGGCGGCGGCGGGCATGGCGCTCAGGGGCGCCAAGGTGACGGTCATTCACCTGATGGGCCACCTGATGGAACGGCAGCTTGATCCCGCCGCCGGCTATCTCCTCCAGAAGGACCTCGAAAAGAAGGGCATCACCGTGCATTGCAAGGGCGCCACCAAGGCGATCCTCGGCCATGACCGGGTCGAGGCGGTGCTGCTGGAAGACGGCACCGTCTACCCCGCCGACCTCGTCTGCATGGCGGTCGGCATCCGGCCCGAGACGCGGCTCGCCACCGACGCCCATCTTGAGGTCGCGCGCGGCATCGTGGTCGATGACCAGCTTCGGACCTCCGACCCTTCGGTCTTCGCAATCGGCGAATGTGTCGAGCATGAGAAGCAGCTCTTCGGCCTTGTCGCGCCCCTCTACGATCAGGCGAAGATCCTCGCCAGGACGCTGACCGGCGAAGCCGCCACCTTCCAGCCGGTCCAGACCGCGACCAAGCTCAAGGTCACGGGCGTTGACCTCTTCAGCGCCGGCGATTTCGCCGAGGGGCCAGGGCGCGAGGATATCGTCTTCCGCGATCCGGGGCGCGGCGTCTACAAGCGCCTGATCCTTGAGGGCGAAAAGCTCATCGGTGCCGTCATGTACGGCGACACCGCCGACGGATCGTGGTTCTTCGGCCTCATCAAGGACGGCACCGACGTGACCGCGATGCGCGACACGCTCATCTTCGGCCCCGCCTTCGCCGGAGGGTCCAGCGCGGACCCTATGGCGGCCGTTGCAGCCTTGCCGCCTGAGGCGGAAATCTGCGGCTGCAACGGCGTCTGCAAGGGCAGGATCATCGAGGCCATCGGTGGCGGCGCCAACACGCTCGACCTTGTGCGGGCCGAAACCAAGGCGAGTTCCAGTTGCGGCACCTGCACCGGCCTTGTCGAACAGGTCATGGCGCTGACACTCGGGGGCGGTTTTCAGGCCAATGCCAATCCGCCGATGTGCAAATGCACCGACCACACGCATGAGGACGTGCGCCGCCTCATCAAGTCACTAGGGCTGAAGTCGATCCCGGCGGTGATGCAGGAGCTTGGCTGGAAGTCGGTCGGCGGCTGCGCATCGTGCCGCCCGGCGCTCAACTACTACCTGCTGTCGGACTGGCCCATGGATTACCGCGACGACCGGCAGAGCCGCTTCGTCAACGAACGAAACCACGCCAACATCCAGAAGGATGGCACTTATTCTGTCGTGCCCCGCATGTGGGGCGGCGTCACCACGCCGGCGGAGTTGCGCGCCATAGCCGATGCCGCCGACAAGTACAGCGTTCCGATGGTGAAGGTCACCGGCGGCCAGCGCATCGACCTTCTCGGCGTGCGGAAAGAGAACCTGCCCGCGATCTGGGCCGATCTCAATGACGCCGGCATGGTTTCGGGCCATGCCTATGCCAAGGGGCTGCGGACGGTAAAGACCTGCGTCGGCAGCGAGTTCTGCCGCTTCGGGACGCAGGATTCGACCGGCCTCGGCATCCGGCTTGAAAAGCTTCTCTGGGGCTCGTGGACGCCCGCCAAGGTCAAGCTCGCGGTCTCCGGCTGCCCGCGGAACTGCGCCGAAGCGACCTGCAAGGATATCGGCGTCGTTTGCGTGGACTCCGGCTACCAGATCAGCGTGGCGGGCGCTGCGGGGATGGACGTGAAGGAGACGGAACTGCTTTGCACCGTCGCCACCGAGGAAGAGGTGCTGGAGATCGTCGCCGCCTTCGTCCAGCTTTACCGCGAGAACGCGCGCTACCTCCACCGCATCTACAAATGGGTGGCGAAGGTCGGGCTGGACTGGTGCAAGGCTGAAGTGGTCGAGGACCGCGCCAACCGCCGCGCGCTTCATGACCGCTTCATGCTGTCGCAATCGGTCTACCAGAGCGATCCCTGGGCGGCGGAACCGCCGGTCCGCAAGGACTGGTCCCCGATCTACGACCTGAGCCGGGAGGCGGCGGAATGAACATGGCATCCGAAACCTGGATCGACATCGGCCCGCTGGCCGACATTCCCCGCGAAGGCGGCCGCGTGGTCAGGACGGCGGCGGGATGTGTCGCCGTCTTCCGCACCGCCACGGACGAGGTCTTTGCGATGGACGACCGCTGCCCGCACAAGGGTGGTCCCCTGTCCGAAGGCATCGTCCACGGCCGGCAAGTGACCTGCCCCCTGCACAACTGGGTCTTCGACATGACCACCGGCATGGCGCAGGGCGCGGACAAGGGTCATGTCACGACCTTCACCGCGCGGCTCGATGGCGGGCGGGTTCTCTTGAACGCGGGCGAGCTTCTGGGCCGCGCCCCGGCCACCGCGCCATGACGGAGGCGGCCACCGTACGCACCACCTGCCCCTACTGCGGCGTCGGCTGCGGCGTGCTGGCGACACCCGGCGCGGGTGGCGGCGTCACCATCGCCGGCGACCCCGAGCATCCGGCGAACTTCGGGCGGCTTTGTTCCAAGGGCACGGCGCTGGGCGAGACCATTGGCCTTGCGGGGCGGCTTCTCTCCCCCCGCATCCATGGCCGCGACGCCGGCTGGGACGAAGCACTTTGCCTTGTGGCGCGGCGCTTTTCGGACACGATCGCCGAGCACGGGCCGGATGCTGTTGCCTTCTATGTCTCCGGCCAGATGCTGACCGAGGATTACTACGCCGCCAACAAGCTGATGAAGGGCTATATCGGCAGCGCCAATATCGACACGAATTCAAGGCTTTGCATGGCGTCCTCGGTGGCGGGCCACCGCCGCGCCTTTGGCTCGGACACCGTGCCGGGGCTTTATGAGGACCTGGAGGAGGCCGACCTCATCGTCCTTGTCGGCTCCAACCTCGCCTGGTGCCATCCGGTGCTTTACCAGCGCATCGCCGCCGCCAAGGCGCGCCGCCCCTCCATGCGCCTCGTCGTCGTCGATCCGCGCCGCACCGCGACTTGCGATCTCGCCGACCTTCATCTTGCGCTTGCGCCGGGGTCGGATGCCGCGCTTTTCAATGTGCTTCTGGCGGAGATTGTCCGGCGCGGGGCGGTCGATGCGCCATTCATGAGCCAAGTCAACGGGTTTGACGGCGCAGCTTCAGCGTTACATGAACAGACTGACGTTTCGACCGGCCTGAGCGCAACCGACCTTGCCGCCTTCCTCGACCTCTGGATCGGCACCGAGAAGGTCGTCACCGTCTATTCGCAAGGCATCAACCAGTCGGAAAGCGGCACCGACAAGGTGAACGCGATCCTGAACTGCCATCTTGCCACCGGGCGGATCGGCCGGCCCGGCATGGGTCCTTTCAGCGTCACCGGCCAGCCCAACGCCATGGGCGGGCGCGAGGTTGGCGGGCTGGCCAATATGCTGGCCTGCCATCTGGAGATCGAGAATCCGGCCCACCGCGCCGCCGTGCAGGGCTTCTGGCAAAGCCCCCGGATCGCCGGCAAGCCCGGCCTGAAGGCGGTGGACATGTTCCGCGCGGTCGGGGAAGGCCGCATCAAGGCGCTCTGGATCATCCACACCAACCCCGCCGTCACCATGCCCGAAGCCGACCGCGTGGCGAAGGCGATTGCGGCCTGCGACTTCACTGTCGTTTCCGATGTCACTGGTGCTACGGATACCGCCCGGCTGGCCCATGTCCTGTTTCCCGCCGCCGCATGGGGCGAAAAGGACGGGACCGTCACCAATTCCGAACGCCGGATCAGCCGGCAGCGGCCCTTCCGCCCTGCCCCCGGCCATGCAATTCAGGACTGGAAGATCATCGCGGAAGTAGCTGTCCGCATGGGGTTTTCAGGTTTCGACTGGTCCGGTCCCCACGCCATCTTCGCGGAGTATGCCGCCCTCTCCGGCGTCGCCGGAACTCTCGGCAGCGACTTCGACATCTCGGACCACGCTGGCATCGGCAAGGCCGCCTATGACAGGCTGAAGCCCTTCCTCTGGCCCGCCAACCCGAGAAAACGCGGTGGCCGCTTCTTTGGCGACGGGACGTTCCACACGCCCGACGGCAAGGCGCGCATGATCCCGGTCGTCCCGCGCGGACCGGAACCGACGCGCCTGGAGTTCCCCTTCCGGCTCAACACCGGCCGCATCCGCGACCAGTGGCACACGATGACGCGCACCGGGCTTTCGCCCCGCCTTGGCAGCCATCTGGCCGAACCGTTCCTTGAAATTCACCCCGAGGATGCCGCGCGCCTTGGCCTCGCCCCGGCGTCCCTCGCCCAAGTGACAAGTCCCGAGGGCTGCGCGGTATTGCGCACCCTCATCACCGACCGGGTCCAGCCCGGCCACCCCTTCGCACCGATGCATTGGACCGGCGAGACCGGCCCGACCGGGCGCATCGACGCCGTCGTCCCTGCCCGCACCGATCCGGTGTCGGGCCAACCAGAGAGCAAGGGGGCGGCGGTGCAGATCGCGCCCGTCCCGGCCATGTGGTACGGGTTCGCCGTTTCTGGTACAGCCTTCCGCCCCGATTGCGGCTATTGGGCGACGAGCCCCATGGCCGAAGGGATGCGCGCCGAGCTTGCCGGAACCGACGTGCCAGAGGATTGGGACAGCGAGGCGCGACGCCTCTTCGGCCTCTCCGCCAATGTCGCAGCGCATCGCTATGAAGACTGCGCGCGGGGCCACTTCCGCATCGCCTTCACCGAGAATGGTCGACTGATCGCAGCACTTTTCGTATCACCGGAACCCGTCGCCTTGGCGCGGACCTGGCTTGCAGCCCAGATCGGCGCGGAACCGGGCGCGACGGTGCTGTCGGGCCAGCCGGGGGCAGAGACGCCGGACGCGGGCGCCGTGGTCTGCGCCTGCTTCAACGTCGGCGTCAACACCATCGCCGGCGCGGTTGCCTCGGGCCGCTGCCTGACCGTGGCCGAGATCGGTGCGGCGCTCAATGCCGGGACGAACTGTGGTTCCTGCCGGCCCGAGCTGGCGCAACTCATCGACCGCCATCGCCCCCAGCGGCTGGCTGCCGAGTAGCATCAACTCCGCACGCCAACCCTCAGAAATCCAGCAATCTCTCCGAAAGCTTGTCGTAGAACTTCTGCAGCCCCGGCTCGACCCGGATCGCCGCTGCCCGGCAGCGCTCGAAAGCCTCCTGGCCGTATCTCCGTGTCACTGAAATCTCCTCCATCAGCGCCTGATGCAGCGCCTGCAATTCGGCAAATCCCGGGCTTGCCGCCACCGCATTATCGCCGACAAGGACGTGCATCGGCACCCGTTCGGTTTTCCCCTTGAGCCCGATCTTTCCGGCCGGAAGTGCCGCCATGCCGCGGATGCCGGAATGCGTGTCTTCGGAGATCACCACGTCATAGCCAAGGTAGCGGCAGCTCGCCTCCATCCGCGCCGCGACGTTCACCGTGTCGCCGATCGCCGAATAGCTGTAGCGCTGGCGTGAACCGATATTGCCGACGCAGGCCGGGCCGGAGCATAGCCCGACGCCAACGGCAAGACGCGGCAGCCCGACCTCGATCCGCGGCGTGTTGAACTCCACCAGCGCCTTGCGGATGTTCAGGGCAGCTTGGCAGGCCATGCGGCGGTGATCCTCGGTCTCCAGGGGCGCATTCCAGAAGGCCATGATCGAATCGCCCACGAACTTGTCGATCGTGCCCTGCTCATCAAGAACGCAGTCGGAGAACTGGCTGAAGAGGTTGTTCAGCATCGACACCAGATCGGCGGGCTGCATGGTTTCGCTGAGGGGCGTGAAGTTCCTCAGGTCGCAGAACATCACAGTGAGGTTCCGCACCTGTCCGCCAAGCTCAAGCTCATGGCCGCTTTTCTCGATCTCCTTCAGGACGGAAGGGGCCACGTAATGGGAAAACGACTTGCGGATCAGGCGCTTCTCCCGATCCGCGATGATGAACTGGTAGGAGGCGAGGACCATGAACACGGCAAGCCCGCCGAACATCGGAAAGGTGGCGTCGAAAAGAACGCCGCGCTGGAAGAAGACACCGCTGATGATGAGAACGAACAGCGCCGAGACCCCGCCCACGGCCATCGACAGCGCCGGTCCGGCCATCGACATCACGGCGATGATGATGCCGGAAAGGCAGATGAAGGCGATGATCTCCAGCCCCGAGATGTAATCGTCCCGCACCAGATATTCCCCGGTCAGGACCTGTTCGAGGATCTGCGCATGGATCGACACGCCGGGCACGTTCTCACCCAAGGGGGTCGAACGGATGTCGAGAAGGCCGGCGGCGGAGGTGCCGACGAAGACGATTTGGCCCTCCAGCTTGGCGCGGATCGCTTCGTCATAGCCGGCGGCAAGGATCGCCCGGGCGGGAACATAGAGGGCCGGGTCCTCATGGCGGTAGCGGACCCAGACCTGGCCATCCGGCGTCGTCGGAATCTCGTAGTCGCCGATCTGGACCGAGGTGGTGACGCCCGGTGCCTCCGACGGGCCGTTGATGACGATGGTGCTTTCGCCCAGAACGACGCGCAGCGCCTCGAAAGCCATGCCGGGAAGGATGCCCTGCGGGGAGTTCCACATCACCGGCACCATCCGCACCGTTTCGGAGGCGTCGACCGGGCTGACGTTGATGGCGCCGATGCCCGCAGCAGCATTCCAGAGGTCCGGCACGATCGACGTTGTGCCCAGATAGGTGATCAGCCCCTGCCCCGGCTCCGCCCCGATCTGCACGACGCCGGCTTTTCCCGGCGTCGAAGTCGGCCGGTCCGTCGGCGCCGCGGCAAGCCCGAGCACCACATTGTGCCCCTCCATCGCCCGCGCAAGCTGCTTGTCATTGTCGAGCGCGTCGAGTTGTTCCTCCCTCGGGGGGGCCTTGAGGAGGCTGGATATCTCCGGGCGGATAAGGATCCGCGCCGGCGACAGGCGGTCGGGTTCGGAAAAGAGTACGTCAAAGACGACGGCGGCAGCGCCGTAGTCCTCGGTCAGTCGGGTGACAAGGGCGCCGATCCGGTCGCGCGGCCAAGGCCATTGGCCAAGCAGCGTCAGGGAGGCGTCGTCGATGTCGACCACCCGCACAGGAAGGTTGGCGTATTCGCGCGGGTCGAAGCGCTGCGCATAGTCGAAGTAGAAAAGCCTGACCGCCCGCACCGGGTAGGGGTCGATTATCCGGATGGCGACCATCAGGATCAGAAGCAGAATGCCGATGCCGATGAACCCGATGCGCTGCATTAACTCCGATTTCCCCCGGCGCGACCGGGCAGCTTGCCCGGCTTCGCGGGCGGCTGCCTTTCGGCCCGATCAGAACCATTGACCGTCTCGCACGGCAATCTGGGACTGCCGGGCGCGCGGTCAGCCCCTGCTATGTTGGGCCGTGTTCCACGGGCGGCCCCTTCGGTGGCGGCGGAGGTGTACGGTCGCCGGCCTTGGGCACCGGCCTTGAGATGACATCGCGCCCGCAGGAGCGCACATTGGTTCGGAAGTCCTGACGAAGCTTCTGCTGCTGGGTCACGAAGTAGAACCCGTCGTTGATCAGTTCCCGCTTGTCCTTCTTCTGCTCGATGCGGGCGAAGTTCCCGCGCGCATCGAGCCGCACAGCGTCACAGCCACCCGCTGCCTGGTAGCAGCCGCCCCCCCCGCACATGTTGACGAGACCGGAGAAGATGATGAGGTCGGTGCCATCGGTGTTGCGCACCACGAAGTCGAAGGCGGTGCCGCGAATGCCCATCGTCGCGGTGGGGGTGCTGATCGCGTAGGCCGACCGTGCGCTTGTGCCGCTGAGGAAACGGAAACCACCGGCGACGGCGGAGACCGCGAATTTCCGGGCCTTGCCGTTCTGCTTGAAGCGGATGTCATCGACCGCCATCGACGAGTTCGGGCCGACGGCAATCCGGGTGTCGTCATTGAAAAGAAGCTGGACCTGTCCCCGACGATCGGTGGAGATCACGTCGCCGCTTTCGATCGTTTGACCGGCGCGAAGGCTCACCGCCTGCCCGGACCTTTCGAGTGTCGCGCCCTGCACGACCCGGACCACGCTGCCCACCGGCTGCGCCAGGACAGGAGCAGCGGGAAAAACCAATGAACCAATGAACAACAGCGCAACAATAAGAGGTACCGCCATCGCAGATCACTCCGACGCTCATGGGATACAAAAATATGCACCTGTACGTCGCAACCACCGATGCAGTAAGCGAAGTTCAAACCGACCGCGCGGCTCGATCATGCGGCAGCGATACGCCCCACCCTTCGGCGTTAATGATCATAATGTTGCAGAAAAAGGCTTTTGCGGCAATTGGCTTGCCCGGAATGCCGTCGCGCGCCGCGACCAAACCGGCAAAATACCAGCATCTGACTGGATGTTAGCGGTAAACCAAGTGCCGCAAGAACGACCTTGAGCAGAAGAAGTGCTCCGCGTCTCGGCTTTTGCGGGAGTTGCCGAGACTCGGCACCGCGTTGTCGCAAGGCCGGGCTTCCTCGCAGGAACGGCTCAGACGACCGCTGCCGCGTTCTCCTCGCGGGCCTGAGTTTCCGCCACGATACGGCCCTTCTGCAGTTCCACCCGCCTGTCGAAATCCGCGGCCAGATCTGCGTTTGTCAGCACCCAGGCGACGCCGGGCCGTGGCGTCTGCGCGGCGAGGAATCGCAGGATGTGGCGAATGACGCGGCGCTGCAGGCCGGGGTCCGCCCCAGCCAGGGGTTCATTGAAGACATAGTAGCGCGACTTGCGGATCAGCGACCGCGCCAGCACGATCTTCTGGCGCTGGATCTGCGTCAGCCTGCGACCGTTCGGCCCGACGTAATAGCCGAGGCCGACCGACATGATCTCGTCCCGCACCGCGGGCTTGCGGTCGAAAAGCTCGCGCAGCGCGGTGCGCATGATCTCGTCGATCTTCTCTTCCGCCCGCACGAAACGCCGGTTGAGCTTGCCGAAGAGGATGTTGTCGGCCAGCGTCGCGTTGTTCAGGTAGACGTCGGGGTCATAGCGTTGCAGCCGCCCGCGCAGGTCGGCCGGTACCCGGTCGGCCAGCGCCTCGCGCCCGGCAATGAGCTTGTCGCGCCGCGCGTCGTCGAGAAGGCCGAAACGGTAGACCGGTTCGACATACTGGAAGGCCAGGAGGATCAGCCGGGTGACATCCTCGCGCGTGGCGGCCGCCACTCCGCCCGGCGCGGTGCGGGCCAATGTCTGCTGGTAGGCGGGCAATTCCTCGGGCCGGACATGGGTCAGCCATTGCAGCATCTCGGGGTTGCCTTGCGAGCTTTCGAAAAGCTCCACCGTATCGCTGGCGAACTGCCAGCCGAGATCGAAGAGCATCGCGCCAAGGCCGGTGTCGCGCAGCGTCGCCTCGAAGAAGGGATGGGCGAGGATGTCGTCGGCCGAGGTCGAGGCGTCCGAGGGTACGCCGAAGAGCAGGTTCTCAAGGGTCGTCGCCTCCGAATTGTACTGGTCGGGCCGGAACGGGTGGACGATATCGGCGAGGTCCTGTTCGGCAAGGCGGCCACTGAGCGCACGGCGCAGCGCCAGCACCTCTTCCGCCAGTTCCGGCTGCTTGCTGACATTCAGCCGCGAGCGGAGCGCGAAACCGATGATGTCCTCGCCCAGTCCCACCACATCGAGAACCTCGCAGACGGAGCCGATGAGGTTTTCCTTGCCCGGCACAGGCTGGACCGCGTCATAGTCGATCCAGTCGGCATCGACATCGAGGACCGGGTTGCCGGTGCGCGCGGATTCGCGGTGCGCCCAGAGGCGATGTTCCCGGATCGCCGGTTCTTCGCCCTCCGGTATCGGTGCCGGTCGCCGCATCAGCCCGTAGGTCACGTTGCTGAGAACGGATTCGGACTCGAGGAACGGCGACTGCCCGGTGTAACCGATCACCCGGCCCGTCACCCGCTCGGGCAGCTGGCTCACATCATGGTCGCCAAGCATGATCGAACCGCTGCTCGGCGCGACCTGCCCGCCGAGAACATCGCCGAGAACCGGCGCGCCATCGGCAGATGCGCCGACGAGCGCTGTGAAATCGCCCTCGTTGACGGCGAAACTGACATTGTCGAGGATCTGGACGCCGTTGCCGCCAAGCACCGTCAGCCGCTGCGCGGCAAGGGGATCGAGGCTGCCGGGCGGCACCTCGGCATCGAGGCTCTGCAATTCGGGGTCGATCATCTCGTCGGCATCGAACTGCTCGACGATCTGCTCGTACTTCACCTGCACGTCCTGCCGCGCGAGGTCCCAGTCGATCAGTTCCTTCATCGGGCCGGGCAGTTCCTTGTAGGCGTTGATGACGGCGATGAGCTGGCCCACGTCGAGCGAGCCGATGATCGTCAGGTAGCCGCCGATGAGGTAGAAGAAGAAGGGCGTGATCTGGGCGATGAAGTTGTTGATGAACTTCACCAGGAACTTCCACTGGTAGATGTCGTAGCGGATCTTGAAGATCCGCCCGAGCCGCGCGGAAACCCGCGCCCTGACGAGGTTGCTGGCGTCATTGGCGTGGATGGTCTGGATGCCGTCGACGATCTCGGCGACCTGTCCCGCCAGTTCACGCGCCGTAAGCTGGCGTTCCCGGCCAAGGAAGATCAGCCGGCGACGCATGCGCGGGATGATCGCGACCTGCACCACGGCAAGGACGCCGGCGACCGTACCGAGCCAGAAGTGCTGGACGAAGATGAAGACCAGCGCGGTGATCGCCTGCCCGCCGAGAAGCACCGGCTGGGTGAAGGCATCGGCCGAAAAGCCGCCCAAGGGCTCGATCTCGTCCTTGACCATGCTGGCGACTTCGCCCGACTTCATCTGCGCCACCCGGCCCGGCTTGAACCGGAGGATGCGGTCGATGAGGACGTAGCGGCCGCGGCGAAGCAGGCGTTCGCCGAGCATCCCTTTGCGGGTGTTGATGACGTATTTGAAGAGGCCGTTGACGATGACCAGCCCGAGGAAGGTGAAACTCAGAGCGACAAGAAGCGGGAGGCGTTCAAGCTGGACGCCATCCGTCAGATGGATGGTGCCGATGAACGGTATGTCGAAGGACAGCGCCATGAAGGGCTGGGTGCTGCCCGGCGTATCGAAACCCTGGCCCTGCAACGGCCCGTTGACGATCTGCTTCGGCAGGTCGAAGGCCAGGTAGTAGGGGATCATCGAGATGACGACGAGCATCACAACGACCACCTGCTCGGGGCGCGAGAAATTCCAGATGTATCGGAAGATGTTTCGTTCCATCGCGCTTCGCTCGTCGGGCACCGATGCTGTCTGGTCACCGGGTTGGCAGGCAGGACATTCTCGCCCCCCGCCGTCAAACTCAACTGGAATAGCCGATTTTCACGCCGGCAACGTCGCAGGCTTCGCTCAGCAGGCCCGGTGTTGCAAGTGTTTTCATCCCCTGCCCGCAACGGCGTCACTTCCTTGTGACGTTTCTGATCGGGCTTCTGGTCGGGCCGTGTTCCAGATAGAAGGAAGCTTCGCACCGTCGCGAAGGGCAAGGCACGGGCCAGGGCATGATCTACCTCCTCAGGCATGGCCAGACGGAGTTCAATCTTGAAGGGCGGCTGCAGGGGCAGATGGATTCGCCCCTGACCGACTTCGGGCGCGACCAGGCACGGGCCTGCGGCGCGCTGATCGCAGCGGAGGTTACAGCCCCCTCGATCTGGACGAGCCCCCTCATCCGGGCCGCGGAAACCGCGCGTCTGGTGGCCGCCGGACTGCCCGGCGCGGCACTGAAGGTTGAACCACGACTGGCCGAGGCCTCCTTCGGCATCTGGGAAGGCCTGACCCGGACCGAGATCGACGCCGGCTGGCCCGGCATCCGCAAGAAGCACCCGCCGCGGCAGTGGAAGCTCAATGCTCCCGAGGGCGAAGGTCTCGACGGCCTGACGGCGCGACTCGCCTCGGTCCTGAAGGATGCGGCAGGCCATCCCGGCGATGTGGTCCTTGTCAGCCACGGCATCTCCGGCCGGCTGATCCGCGGGCTGCATGGTGGTCTCTCGCTGGATGATACGGTGCATCTTCCTGCGCCGCAGGGCGTCGTCTATCGCCTGCGCCCCGGCGGAGCGATCGACGAACTGGCCCCGCCTCAGGGATGACGGCGGCGGGCAGGCCCCGCATCCCGGATGCAACCGTTCGTGAAAGATGTAAGATGATTCCCGCAGTACCGCGTGACAGGAAACCGCGCTTGACCGGAAATTCCGAAGGCCTCCTCAGGACGTTCAAGGCGATGCTCGCAAGCCCGTCGGAAAGCGAGATTCCCGCCCGCGTACGCGCCGAGATCACCCGCCGCGAAGAGATCGCGGAACGGCTGATCGGCTGGGTCCAGCTGGCGCTCATGGCCGTCTTCAGCACAGTGTACTTCATCGGCGGTCGGCCCCTGGTCGGCGGCAGCGGCGCGAACTTCACGCCGGTGGCGCTGTCGCTCTACCTGACTTTCACCATCTTCCGGCTATGGCTTTCCTACCGGATCACGCTGCCGACATGGTTTCTGGTGCTGTCGATCCTTGCCGACGTCACGCTGCTTTGCGCGCTGATCTTTTCGCTCCACCTTCAATACAACCAGCCGCCGTCCTTCTACCTGAAGACCCCGAACATGATCTACATGTTCGTCTTCATCGGTGTCCGCGCCCTGCGCTTCGACCCGCGCTTTGTCCTCATCACCGGGCTTGCCTCGACCGTGGGCTGGTTCGCCCTCGTGACCTACGCCGTCCAGTCCGAGCAGAGCGACATGTACATCACGAACAACATGGTCATCTACCTGACATCCAACAGCATCTTCATCGACGTGGAAGTCACCAAGATGCTGTCGCTGATGGGGGTGACGCTGGTGCTTTCGCTTGCCCTTGTCCGCGCGAGGGCCGCACTCGTCAACGCCGTCCACGGCAATGCCGCCGCCTCGGACCTCAGGCAGTTCTTCGATCCGGCGGTCGCCGAGACGATCACCGGCTCCGAAGACCTGCCGATGGCCGGGCGGTCCGAGACGCGCGAGGTTTCGGTCCTCTTCGTCGATCTTCGGTCCTTCACCACCTCGGCGGCCAGCCTCTCGCCGGAGACGGTGATGAAGGTGCTTGGCCTTTACCAGCAGGCAGCCGTGGGCGAGATCGAGCGTCATGGCGGGCAGATCGACAAGTTCATGGGCGACGGCATTCTCGCCACCTTCGGCGCGGTCGAGGAAAGCCCGACCCATGCCGCCGATGCCCTCCGAACGGCGGCGGCGCTTGTCGCCGCCATCGACGCGGTGGAGCCCGAGGTGCGCGCCGCCGGGTGGATCGGACCGTTCCATGCCTGCTGTGCCGCCGCCTGCGGCACCGCGACTGTGGGCGTGGTCGGCGCCCGGAACCGGCTCGAATTCACCGTGATCGGCACGCCCGTCAACCTCGCCGCCAAGCTTGAGGCCGCCAACAAGATCGAGGTCAGCCGGGCTCTGACCGAGGGCCGGACCTATGACCGCGCCGTCGCGCAGGGCTTCGACGACAAGGTCGTGGCGATCCGGCGCGGCCGGCATATCCCCGGCTTCTCCGGCCAGCTTGACCTCGTGGTGCTGGCATGACCGGCACCGGGCATAGGACGGGCGCAACCCGATGAGCGACGAGGCAACCAACCGCTCGGTGGCGATGTGGCTGCGTGGCGCGCGACGGCAGATGACGCGCCGGGGCGGCCTCAACGCGGCGCGCCTGCGCACGATCTCCGCGCTCGTCCTCTTCACCTTCCTGCTCTTTCACCTCATCAACCATTCGCTCGGCCTTGTCTCGATCGACGCGATGGAGGCGATGCGGCAGGTGCGGATCACCATCACCCGCAATCCCTTCGGCACCGGTATCCTGATCCTTGCCGCCACCGTCCACTTCGTCCTCGGCATCAGCCGGCTGATGCAGGTGCAGACCTGGCGCATCGGCCGCTGGAGCATCGTGCAACTGGTCTTTGGCCTGCTCTTTCCGTTCCTCCTGATCCGCCACGTCGTCGGGACGCGCGGCGTCAATGAGCTCTTTGGTATCCAGGACGACTATGTCTTCGTGCTCTGGTCCAGCTGGCCCGGCGACGGCTGGAACCTCGCCCTAATGATCACCCTCGGCTGGGTCCATGCCTGCATCGGGCTGAACAACTGGCTTGCCGGCAAGGCCTGGTATCACAACCAGCTCTGGCTCTGGTACGGGCTCGCGGTGCTGATCCCGGCGCTCGCCTATGCCGGTTACATCAGCGCCGCGCAGAAAGTCCGGCTTGAACTTCGGGTGCCGGACCCGATCGAGCCTGAGCAGTATGCGCGGGCGCTGGGGCTGATCGACGATCTTCGCGCAAGCTACCTCATCGTGCTCGGCCTCGCGCTTTTCGCCTGGGCGATGCTTCTCGTTGCCAACCGGCTCGGTTCACGCATCGCGATCAGCTACACCAGCGGCGCCACGGTGCGGGTGCCGCGCGGGCTTTCGCTGCTGGCGATCAGCCGGATCAACAACATCCCCCATGCCTCGGTCTGCGGCGGGCGGGCGCGCTGTTCCACCTGCCGGGTCAGGGTGCTGACCGGGCAGGAGAACCTCGCGCCGCCCTCGGAGCGGGAATTGCAGGTCCTGAAGCGGGTGGGTGCGCCGCCGAACGTGCGCCTTGCCTGCCAGGTCTATCCGACCGGCGACATGACCATCTCGACGCTGCTGCCCGCGCAGATGACACGCGGCGGCAGCCAGACCTTCGACCAGTATCTCTGGGGGGTGGAGCATGAGGTGACGATCATGTTCTGCGACCTTCGCGGCTTCACCAGCATGTCCGAGGGCCGCCTGACCTATGACGTGGTGTTCCTCCTCAACCAGTTCCTCGGGCGGATGGCCGAGGCGATCGAGGATACCGGCGGCTTTGTCGACAAGTTCATGGGCGACGGGATCATGGCGATCTTCGGCAAGGACAGTTCGGCCGATGACGGCGCCCGTCAGGCCATCGCCGCGGTGCGCGCCATGGGCGGCGTTCTCGACGCCCTGAACCAGAGCCTGCATGAGGCCCTGCCGGCGCCGATGTCGATGGGCATCGGCCTGCATACCGGCCCGGCGATCCTTGGCCGCATCGGCGCGGTCGAGCAGAACGAAAGCGGCGGCGCGCGGCTGACTGCCCTTGGCGAGACGGTGAACCTCGCCAGCCGGCTTGAGGGCAAGGCGAAGGAACTGGGCGTTCAAGTCGTCCTCTCCGCCGCCACCGCCGAACGCGCAGGCCTGGCCGAAACGCCGGAGTTTCGCCCGGAACTGACCGAGGTGCGCGGCTTTGCCCAGCCGGTCCTCGTCCATGCGATCCGCCGGGCGACGCAACTGCCGGGGGCGGAGGTGCCGGCCTGACGGCAACGATCAGGCGCGGCGGTAGAGGAAATAACGGTCCCCGGCGATGCCCGGCGGCAAAGGCAACGGCTTGAGGCCCGGCTGGTCGAGCGGCAGGCCGCTGAGCGCCACGCCGTCTTTGGCCAGCAGAGACACCACCAATTGCGGCAGCCAGGTCAGCGTCACCGCATCCTTTTCAGGGTATCCGGTGCCGATATCGGCATGGACAAGCGCCGCCCCGGTCCCGGCAAAGCCAGCGGCGGTATCACGGATCTCGCCAAGGATCAGGTTGCCCTCGTCCGGGATCGAGGAGCCATGCGCGCCAAGCGCCCGGTCGAAGGCGATGATGCGGCGGGTCGGAAATATCTCGCGCAGGTGGTTGAAGGTGCGGCCATTGCCAAGGCCAAGCTCCATGATCGCGCCCGTCGCCGGCAACGGCAGGTCCGCCGCCACATGGTTCAGGATGTCGCGCTGCGCCACGAGGCGGCGGATGAAGCTGTCGAGGCGGCTCATGTCCGATCCTTCCGGTTTCCGTCCCGTGCCTCTCTGGTCCGATCCGGGGCGGCAGGCAATCCCTTTCCGGAGGCCCGCGACGGCATGACCCTGGCGGAATAGATTGGCTGCGGGCAGCGGAATGATCTAAGCACGGGGTCCGAACGACGAGGAAAAGGCCCTTCAAGTGTCTGTCCGCCACCTCAGAATTGCCTTCTACGCGCCCCTGAAGTCGCCCGACCATCCGGTGCCTTCGGGCGACCGGCAGATGGCGCGGATGCTGATCGCCTGCCTTGAACGCGCGGGGCACCGGGTCGAGGTGATCTCTGCCTTGCGTGCCTATCTGCCCGTCCCCGATGATACAGGCCGCTGGGCTTTGCTTCAGGCTGACGCCGAGGCCGAACGCGACCGCATCGCGAAAGGATGGCGCGGCGGGATGCCGGACCTGATCTTCTGCTACCACGATTACTACAAGTCCCCCGACCTCGTCGGCCACCCCCTCGCCCGCGCGTTCGCCATCCCGTACATGACCTGCGAGGCCTCCTATTCCGACCGCCGCAACAAAGGCATCTGGGCCGAGGCGCAAGACATCGCCCGGCAAGGCGTTCGCGATGCGGCGCTGAACCTCAGCTTCACCGCCCGCGATGCGGCGGGCCTTCATGGTGCGGTGCCGGAGGCGCGGGTGGCGCGGTTCGCGCCATTCATCGACACCACGCCCTTCGGCGCTCCGCCTGAGCCGGAACCCGGCCATATCGTCGCGGTCGCGATGATGCGGCCCGGCGACAAGCTTGAAAGCTACCGCCACCTTGCGGCTTCATTGCAGCGCCTGCCTTCCGGCACCGACTGGCGCCTCAGCATCGCCGGCGACGGCCCGGCGCGGGGCGAGGTCGAGGCGCTTTTCGCCGGCCTGCCCGCCGAGCGCCTGAACTGGCTCGGCGCGCTGCCCCCGACAGAGGTCGCGGCCCTCCTGAAACGCGGCAGCCTCTTTCTCTGGCCCGGCTGCGGCGAGGCCTACGGGCTCGCCTATCTTGAGGCGCAGGCGGCGGGTCTTCCCGTGGTCGCCTACTGCGTTGCCGGGGTGCCGGAGGTCGTCTCCGAAGACGCAGGCGGAACGCTGGTGGCAGCGGGCGATACCGAAGCACTGGCCGATGCAGTGGCGCGTCTGCTGACTGATCCGGTCGGCGCGGCGCGGCTTGGCGTAAAGGCGCGGGCGGCGGCCCAGGCCCGCCACTCCTTCCCCGCAGCCTCAGCGCGGCTTGGCGACCTAATCGCCGGGGTCATGGAGGCAAAGCGATGAGGGATACGGTCCTGCAGGCGCTCGACCGCCGCGCCGCCGAGGGGAGGCCCGCCCGGCTCTGGTGGCGCGATGACGACGCCGTGGAACCCACGGCAGCGCTCGACCGGATGCTCCTTCTGTCGCAGACATGGCAGGTGCCGCTCGCCCTCGCGGCAATTCCGGCAAGGACCGGCGCCCCACTCGCCGAACGGCTTCAGGGCGAAAACCTGACCACGGTTGCCGTCCACGGCTGGGCACACCGCAACCATGCGCCTTCCGGCGAGAAGAAGGCCGAGCTTGGCGCGCATCGCCCGGCCCCGGTGGTGCTCGCGGAACTCGCGCAGGGCTTCGATACCTTGCGCGGCCTTCACGGCCCCCGCCTCGCGCCGGTGCTGGTGCCGCCATGGAACCGCATCTCGCCCGATGTCGTGGCCGGGCTGCCGGCATTGGGCTTCCGCGCCCTCTCGGTCTACGGCCCGCCGAAACCCGCACCTCTCGCCGTCATCAACACCCATGTCGACCTCATCGACTGGCACGGCACGCGCGGCGGCCGGCCAGCCGATGCGCTTTATGCCGAACTCGCCCGCGAACTCGCCCGCCCCGGCGACGACCCGATCGGCATTCTCGGCCACCACCTCGTCCATGACGCTGCAGCATGGTCGTTCCTCGAAAGCCTTTTCGAGCTGACGCGCGGCCATCCCGGCTGCCGTTGGACCTCACTCGACCAGCTTCTGAAAGACGCCTGAGAGCCCCATCGCCCCATCGGACTCAGCGATAGACAGGTAAAAATCGCTCGGATAGGTTCTGACTCACGTGGGCGAGAGCGAACGGCATTAGTTCGTTCCTTCGTAAGGGGATACCAGCTTGACATCATCGCCTCCCGACAAGCGGGCCGATCTTCTGCGGATCGAGGACCTGCGCGTCACCTTTCCCCTGCCGGGCGGTGAGATCGAGGCGCTGAAAGGCGTCGGCCTGCGCGTCCTTCCCGGCAAGGTCACGGCATTGGTAGGCGAATCCGGTTCGGGCAAATCCGTTCTCGGCCAGACCGTCATGGGATTGCAGTCGAAGCATGCCCGCACCTCCGGCCGCATCCTTTTCTGCGGACGTGACGGCAGCCAGGCGCCGATCGACCTTTTGTCGCTGCCGCGCGAAGGCAAGCGCATCCGTGACATCCGGGGCCGCGAGATCGGGATGATCTTCCAGGAACCGATGACCTCCTTCTCGCCGCTCCATACCATCGGCGACCAGGTGTCAGAGATGCTGACCATCCATTCGCCGCTTTCGGCGCAGGAGCGGATGGAGAAGACCGAGGAAATGCTGAGCCTCGTCGGCTTCAAGACCCCGCGCAGCGTCCTCAAGATGTATCCGTTCGAGCTGTCGGGCGGGATGCGGCAGCGGGCGATGATCGCGATGGCGCTGATCTGCAACCCCTCGCTTCTGATCGCCGATGAACCGACCACCGCGCTCGACGTGACCATCCAGGCGCAGATCCTGGCACTTCTGCGCGACCTGCAGCAGCGGCTGGGCATGGCGATGCTCCTCATCACCCATGACCTTGGCGTGGTGGCCAATGTCGCGGATGAGGTCGTCGTCGTCTACCGCGGCGAGGTGATGGAGGCCGGGCCGGTCGAGGCGATCTTCCAGAAGCCCCAGCATCCCTACCTCAAGGGCCTGATGACGGCGATCCCGCATTTCGGCATGAAGCGCGGCGAAAGGCTGAAACCCCTGCGCGATGTCCGCGTCGATCACGCCCGCGTCCATGCCGCCCTCGCCTCTGCCGAAGCGGTCAGCGCGCCGCCGACCAAGGGCGCGCCCGAGGTGCTTCTGTCGGTCCGCAACCTCCACAAGACCTATCATACCCGTTCCCAGCAATGGGAGCTGCGCAGTACCAAGGCCCGCGCGGCGCCGGCGGTCAACGGGGTCAGCTTCGACATCCGCCACGGCGAATGCCTTGGCCTTGTCGGTGAAAGCGGCTGCGGCAAGACCACGGTCAGCAAGATCCTGATGCGGGCGGTGACGCCCGATGCCGGGTCGGTGATCTTTGACGACGGATCAGGTCCGGTCGATGTGCTGAAGGCCGAAGGTGCCGCGCTGCAACGGCTTCGGATGCGGATGCAGATGGTATTCCAGGACCCGGTATCCTCGCTGTCGCCAAGGATGCCGGTCGGCAAGATCCTGAGCGAACCGCTCGCCATCCACGGCATCGGCACGCCCGACAGCCGCCGCGCCACGGCGGCTTCGCTCCTGGAGATGATCGGCCTTGAAAAGGGCGCCCGTAACCGCTTCCCACACAGCCTTTCCGGCGGCCAGCGGCAGCGGGTCGGCATCGCAAGGGCGCTGGCGCTGGCGCCGGGTCTGGTGATCTGCGATGAGCCGGTCTCGGCGCTGGATGTCTCGGTTCAGGCACAGATTCTAAATATCCTGAAGGACTTGCAGAGCGATCTTAAACTCACTTACCTCTTCATCTCGCACAACCTCGCCGTCGTCGACTACATGGCCGACCGGGTCGCGGTGATGTGGGCGGGTCAGATCGTGGAGCTTGCCCCGCGCGAGGTCATCATGACCGCGCCGGTCCATCCCTATACCCGTGCGCTTCTAGCCTCGGTGCCCTACCCCGACCTTGACCGCCCGCTCGACTTTTCCGTGGCGCGCAAGTCCGGCGCCACGGCCAGCGCCACCTGGGCGCCGGCCTTCCGCCCAGAGGAGGGGGTGGATCTTCAGCCGCTCGACATGGGCGATGGCCATTATGTTCTGGCGCGCCCGGTGGCCAATGCGGCGGAGGTACGGGCATGATCCGGCGTCGGCAGGTGATCGCGGGCGCGGCGGCTGGCCTTTTCCTGCCGCTGGTGGCGCGGGCAGAATCTCCGATTCTGAACCCGGCGGTGGTCAAGGGCGACCTGCCGCCCGAGGCGGCGCGGCTCCCGAAGAACCCGCGTGTCATCAACGTTGCCGGCATGGGCCGCAAGACGGGCCATCAGGGTGGCAGGCTGACCACCATCGTTGGCGGCCAGCGCGACATCCGCATCATCCCGATCTACAGCTATTCCCGGCTGATGTGCTACGGGCCGGACCTGGCACTTCGCCCCGACATCCTCGCCGCCTGCGACGTTGAGGAGGAGCGGATCTATACCTTCCACCTCCGCGAAGGTCACCGCTGGTCCGACGGCACCCCCTTCACCGCCGAGGATTTCCGCTACGCCTGGGAAGACGTCATCAACAACAAGGACTTCTACAAGGGCGGGCCGCCGGTTGACCTGATCTCCCACGGTCAGGTCGCGACGTTCGAGATCATCGACGAGATCACGGTCCGCTACAGCTTCGTGGCGCCGATGCCGGATTTCCTGCCGAAGGTTGCCGCCCCCCTGCCCCTCGTCCTCTTCATGCCGGCGGGCTACCTCAAGCAGTTCCACCTCCGCTACACCGACGAAGCGGTGCTGCAAAAGCGCGCCGAGGAAGAGGACGTGGACGACTGGCGCCGGCTGCACCTGAAGATGTCGCGCTCCATCCGTCCCGAAAACCCCGAACTGCCGACACTTGAGGCCTGGCGCCCGCGCACCGCACCCCCGGCCGAACAGTTCATCTTCGAACGCAACCCCTACTTCCACCGCGTCGATGAGACCGGAACGCAGCTTCCCTATCTCGACCAGGTGGCGCTGAACGTCGCCTCGTCAGAAGTCATCATGGCGAAGACCGCGACGGGGGAAAGCGACCTTCAGGCGATAAGCCTCGGCTTTCACGACTACACCTTCCTGAAGAAGGCCGAAAAGACCCACCCCCTCAAGGTGGCGCTGTGGCGCAAGAGCCAGGGCTCGGCGGTGACGCTTCTGCCCAACCTCAACTGCGTCGATCCGGTCTGGCAGGGACTGTTCCGCGATGTGCGGATGCGTCGGGCGATGTCGGTGGCGATCAAGCGGGAAGAGATCAACAAGGCGCTCTTCTTCGGCCTTGGCCGCGAAAGCGCGGATACGGTGCTGCCGGAAAGCCCGCTCTTCAAGCCGGAATATGCCAGCGCCTGGGCGCAGTATGATCCCGACCTTGCCAACCAGCTTCTTGACGAGCTGGGGCTGAATGTCCGGGGCCCGGGCGACATCCGCCGCCTGCAGGACGGGCGGCAGGCCGGCATCGTGGTGGAATCGGCGGGCGAGAACCCGCTTGAGACGGATGTGCTCGAGCTTGTCCGCGACCATTTCCGCGAGGTTGGACTGGCGCTTTACATCCGCACCTCGCAGCGTGACGTCTTCCGCAGCCGCGCCCTTGCCGGGCAGGTGCAGATGTCGGTCTGGTCCGGTCTCGACAATGGCGTGCCCACCGCCGACATGTCGCCGGAAGAGATCGCGCCCAGCACCGGCGATCAGTTGCAATGGCCGCTCTGGGGCAGCTGGCACGCCGCCGCCGGGTCGACTGGCGAGGCGCCGAAACTGCCCGAGGTGCTTGAGCTTCTGAGGCTTCTCCAGCTTTGGGGCGACAGCGCCGAACAATCCGAGCGTGCCGAAGTCTGGGGCCGGATGCTGACCATCTGGGCCGATCAGGTCTTTTCCATCGGCACCGTCAATGGCGCGCTGCAACCGGTGGTCCGTTCGGCGCGACTGCAGAATGTACCCGAGGATGCGCTGTTCGGCTTCGAGCCCTTGAGCTTCTTCGGCGCCTACCTGCCCGACACCTTCTTTTTCGAAGAGGCCTAGGATGTTCCGCTACATCATCAAGCGCATCCTGACCATGATCCCGACACTGTTTCTGACGTCGATCCTCGTCTTCACCATCATCGAACTGCCGCCCGGCGACTATTTCGAAAGCTATGTCGCCGAGTTGAAGGCGCTGGGCGAGGATGCCGACCTCGCCGAGATCGACCTTTTGCGTGAGAAATACGGCTTCGACCAGCCGCAGTATGTCCGCTACTTCCGCTGGGTCGGCGGGATGCTTCAGGGCGATTTCGGCTATTCCTTCGAGTACCGCATGCCGGTGAACGAGGTCGTGGGCGACCGGCTCTGGCTGACCATCCTGCTTTCGACCGTGACCATCCTATTCACCTGGGCCATTGCCTTTCCCATCGGCATCTATTCGGCGACGCATCAGTACAGCTGGGGTGACTACGGGCTGACCTTCCTTGGCCTCATCGGGCTTGCGATCCCGAACTTCATGCTGGCGCTCGTCATGATGTATTTCGCCAACGTCTGGTTCGGGCTTTCGATCGGCAACCTGATGGACAGCCAGTACCTCGGCGAGCCGATGAGCTGGGCCAAGTTCCAGTCGGTCCTCGCCCATATCTGGATCCCCGTCATCATCATCGGCACCGCCGGCACCGCCGCCATGGTGCGGCGGCTGAGGGCCAACCTCTTGGACGAACTCCAGAAGCAATATGTCATCACTGCCCGCGCCAAGGGCCTGCCGCCCGGCAAGGTGCTGAGGAAATATCCACTGCGCATGGCGCTCAACTTCTTCATCTCCGACATCGGCTCGATCCTGCCGCAGATCATCTCGGGCGCCGAGGTGACGGCCATCGTCCTGTCGCTTGAAACCACCGGCCCGATGTTGATCCGGGCGCTGCAAAGCCAGGACATGTATCTGGCGGGATCGTTCCTGATGTTCCTCGCCTTCCTGACTGTGGTCGGCGTCCTTGTCTCAGACATCGCGCTGGCACTTCTCGACCCGCGCATCCGGCTTGGCGTAGGGACCGCGAAATGAGCAACAGCAGTTTCCGGCGCAATGGCCTGCCCGAATCCGGCGCCCCCCTCGCCCATTTCGTCTCGGACCGGCCCTTCGATCCGAACGAGGCCGAAGGCCGCGTCGATGCGATGGCCGAGGCGACGCAGCGCCAGCTCATGTGGTGGCAGTTCAAGCGCCATCGCGTTGCGCTGATTTCGCTTGTTTTCCTGGCCGTGGTCTATGCCGGCATCCTGATCTGCGAGTTCCTGTCGCCCTACCAGCAGGACACCCGCAACCTCGATCACATCTATGCGCCCCCGCAAAGGGTGCATCTGTTCAACGACGGCGCCTTCGTCGGCCCCTTCGTCTACGGCCGCACCATGACGCTCGACATGGAGACGATGCGGCGCAACTACACCGACGATCCGGCCAAGGTCGAAAAGCTGCGCTTCTTCTGCCGCGGCGACGACTACAACTTCTGGGGGCTGATTCCGGGGAACCTGCACCTCGTCTGTCCGGCGGAGGACGGCGAGTTCTTCCTGCTCGGAACCGACCGGCTCGGCCGCGACGTGTTGTCGCGGATCATCTACGGCGCGCGCATATCGCTCACCATCGGCATCCTCGGCGTGACGATGAGTTTCGTCCTTGGCATCGTCATCGGCGGCATCGCCGGCTATCGCGGCGGCTGGTTCGACGCGGTGATCCAGCGGGTGATCGAGGTTCTCCAGTCGATCCCCTCGATCCCGCTCTGGATGGCGCTGGCGGCGATCATCCCCGTGACCTGGAGCCCGATCTTCGTCTATGTCTGCATCACCGTGATCCTCGGCATGCTCGACTGGACCGGCCTTGCACGGGCCGTAAGATCCAAGCTTTTGGCCCTTCGCGAAGAAGATTACGTGCTGGCCGCGCGCCTCATGGGCGCCGGCAGCGCGCGGATCATCGGCAAGCACATGATCCCCGGCTTCATGTCGCATCTCATCGCATCCGCCACCCTGACCATCCCCGGCATGATCCTTGGCGAAACCGCGCTCAGTTTCCTTGGTATCGGCCTCAGGCCGCCGATCACCAGCTGGGGCATCTTGCTGACCGAGGCGCGAAGCGTGAATATCATCGCACTCTACCCTTGGTTGATGCTGCCGGTCGTTCCCGTGATCCTCGTCATTCTGGCTTTCAATTTCCTCGGAGACGGATTACGCGATGCCGCCGATCCGTACAAATAGGGTTCTGCAGAGTTGCGGGACCTTCGGGATACGGGCGGGGTTCGGCGCCATCGGCCGTCGCAAAGGATGCCCGACGTGAAACAGCACCGCGTGTTGATGTACAGCCACGACACCTTCGGGCTTGGCCATCTCAGGCGCTGCCGGACGATCGCCAATGCGCTCGTCGAGAATTTCAGCGGGATGCGGGTTCTCATCATCTCCGGCTCGCAGATCGCCGGGGCCTTCGACTACAAGTCGCGCGTCGATTTCGTGAAAGTGCCAAGCGTCATCAAGCTTCGGAACGGCGAATATACCTCGCTCTCGCAGCACATCGATTTGAAGGATACCGTCGACCTCAGGCGCTCGATGATCCGGCAGACGGCCCAATCCTTCCAGCCCGACATCTTCATCGTCGACAAGGAACCCATGGGCCTCAGGGGCGAGGTCGAGGAGACGCTGGCCTATCTCAAGGCCCAGGGCACCACGTTGGTCCTTGGCTTGCGCGACGTGATGGACGCGCCGCATCTCCTGGAGAAGGAATGGCGCAGCAACGACAACCTGACGAAGATCGAGAAGTACTATGACCGGGTCTGGGTCTATGGCCCGCCGGATTTCTGCGACCCGCTCGCCGGGCTAGATGTGCCCCCCACCGTGCGCGAGAAGATGGATTTCGTCGGTTTCCTGCAAAGAAGCGTGAACGAGGATGTGCCGCCCCAGCAGCGGAGCCTTGGCGACTACCTTCTTGTCACCACCGGCGGCGGCGGCGATGGCGGCGATCTTGTTGCCGATGTCCTCGCCGCCTATGAGCATGATCCGGGTTTTGACCAGAAGGCGCTGATCGTGCTTGGCCCCTACATGAAGGCCGAGCTTCGGGCCGAATACATGGACCGGGGCCAGCATATCCCGCAGGTCGAGATCATCGAATTCGACATGCATATGGAGGGGCTGATCGCCGGGTCCCGCGCCGTCGTGGGCATGGGCGGCTACAACACCTTCTGCGAGATCCTGTCCTTCGACAAACCGGCGCTGATCGTGCCGCGCGTCTCTCCGCGCGAGGAGCAATTGATCCGCGCCATGCGCGCCGCCGAGCTTGGCGTGATCGACATGCTCCATCCCGATGACTCCCGCGACCCCGCCCGGATGCTTGCCGCCTTGCGCGCCGTCGCTGGCCGCAAGCGCCCCTCGCAGTCGGCGCCGCGGGTGCGGATGGAGGGGCTGCCGAACATCGTCGCCCGCGTCGCCGAGGACCTGCGCCGCCGCGAGGACAGGAGCCGTACTGCCGCACCATTGCGGGTCATCACGTGACGGCGAAGGCCGGGCCGAAACTGGTCGTCGTCGTCAAGGGCTACCCGCGGCTGTCGGAGACCTTCATCGCCCAGGAACTGCGCGGGCTTGAGCTTCAGGGCTTCGATCTCGTCATCGTCTCGCTCCGCCACCCGACCGACAAGAAGGGCCATCCGGTCCACGGGGAGATTCGGGCCAAGGTGCTCTACCTGCCGGAGTATCTGCATCAGGAACCGATCCGCGTCCTGAAGGGCCTGTGGTCCGCGCGAAAAGAGCCGGGCTTCCGCGCCACCTTCCGCGCCTTCCTTGGCGACCTTCGCCGCGACATCAGCCGCAACCGCCTGCGCAGGCTTGGACAGGCGGCGGTTCTGGTCCGGGAATGGCCCGAGGGCGGGCACTGGCTTCACGCCCATTTCATCCATACGCCGGCTTCAGTCGCGGATTATGCGGCCCGCATCATGGTGCGCGACTGGTCGATCTCGGCCCATGCGAAAGACATCTGGACCTCACCGGACTGGGAGCTTTCGGGAAAGCTTGGCCGCGCGCGCTGGACCGTGACCTGTACGGAAAGCGGGCATCGCCACCTGCAATCGCTCGCCCCCGATCCGGGCCGGGTGCATCTGAGCTACCACGGGCTGAACCTCGATCGCTTCCCGCATTTCGACGGGCTCCGCGCGTCCCACGACGGCAGCGATCCCACCCAGCCGGTGCGCATCGTCAGCGTCGGGCGCGCGGTGCCGAAGAAGGGCTACGACATCCTTCTGCGCGCCTTCGCATTGCTGCCGCCGGACCTCCACTGGCGCTTCACCCATCTCGGCTCCGGCGGCGAGGTGGCGAAGCTGAAGCGCCTCGCCGATGAGCTGGGGGTTGCGCGCCATTGCACCTGGCGCGGCGCTGCCGACCAGACCGAGGTGATTGCCGCCTACCGCGAGGCCGATCTCTTCGCACTGGCGAGCCGCATCGCCAAGGACGGCGACCGCGACGGGCTGCCGAACGTGATCGTCGAGGCGGCAAGTCAGGGCCTGCCCTCCGTCGCCAGCAACATCTCCGGTATTCCGGAGCTTGTCACCGATGGGGTAAGCGGCTGGCTCTTCCCGCCGGAAGACCCCCCCGCATTGGCCCTTGCCCTGACCGAAGCGATCCGCGACCCCGGCGCGCGCGCGGCACGCGGGGCCGCCGCCGAAGTCCGGGTGCGCCGGCATTTCGACTACCAGACCAGCATCGCGGATCTGACCGCGCTCATCGACCCCACCGAGGAAAGGAGATGCGCATGACACGGGTTTTCTTCTACGTCCAGCACCTGCTTGGCATCGGCCACCTCGCCCGCGCAAGCCGCATCGCCAGCGCGATCAAGGCCGCCGGCATGGAGATCACGCTTGTCACCGGCGGCATGCCGGTCAAGGGCTTTCCCGGCCCGGACGTGGATCACGTCGCGCTCCCCGCCGTTGCTGTCGGCGATGGCGCCTTCGCCGGCCTTGTCGATGCCGACGGCAACCGCGCCGATGCCGCCTTCCTCGACCGCCGCCGCGATCTTCTCCTTGCCGCCTTCCATGACGCGGCGCCGGATGTCGTCATCACCGAGGCCTTCCCCTTCGGCCGCCGCCAGATGCGGTTCGAGCTTCTGCCGCTGATGGCCGCGATCGAGGCACGGCGTCCGCGCCCCCTTCTCGTCGCCTCGGTCCGCGACATCCTTCAGGAAAAGACCAAGCCGGGCCGGGATGAGGAGACGGTGGAACTGGTGCAGGCGCATTACGACCGCCTGCTGGTCCATGGCGATCCGTCTTTCGTGCGGCTTGAGGATACCTTCCGCCTCGCCGCCGGGGTTGCCGACAAGGTGGCCTATACCGGCCTCGTCTGCCCGCCGCCGCCGGTCCCTTCCGCTGAGCAGAACGACGTGGTCGTCTCTGCCGGCGGCGGCGCGGTTGGCGCGGCGCTGGTCGGCGCGGCGATCGAGGCGGCGCGGGCCATGCCACATCTCCGGCGCTGGTCGGTCATCACCGGGCCAAACCTGCCCGATGCCGACTACGACGCCTTCGCCGCCAGCGCACCGGCCAATGTGACGCTCCACCGCTTCCGCACCGATTTCACCAGCCTCCTCGCCTCGGCCCGCGTCTCGGTCTCGCAGGCCGGCTACAACACCGTCGCCGACATATTGCAGGCCGGCTGCCGGGCGCTTCTGATCCCCTATGCCGCGCAGGGCGAGACCGAGCAGACAACGCGCGCGACGAAGCTGGAGGCTTTGGGCCGCGCCGTCATGCTGGCGGAAACCGACCTTTCCGGCCCCGCCATCGCCACGGGGATCGAGGCAGCACTGGCGCAGGACATTGCCGCCGGACCGGCGAAAGTGGCGACCGATGGCGCGCGGCGCAGCGCGGAGATCATTGCGGAAATGGTGGCGGCTAAACGCTGAAAGAGGCTGATGGCCGAGCCATCGGCATGTGCCATCGCACATGCCGATTGGGAACGGCGCAAGTTGACGCCCGGTCGCCCAAAGCGACCGGGCAGCGCCCGCCCCGCCCACGGCGGGCGCTTCTCGCCCGCCAGGACGGGCGCTGCCCTCCGTCATCATGTGCGGATACGGTCTCTTGGCAGCGTTTCCACATGAGCGGGGCCGGCGCCGGTGGCGCCGTCTGTTCCCGCTCAACCAAGCCGGTTCTAAACGCTGACCACCTGGAAGTCCCGCGCGCAGAAGGCGCCGGGGAAAAGCCTCTGCGCTTCCGTCTCGATCTCGAGCAGCTCGGCATCGGTGCGGAAGGTCGAATGATGGACGAAAGCGATCCGCTTCGCCCCGGCGGCCTTGGCAAGCCGAATGCCCTCCTGCCAGGTCGAATGGCCGAAGGTGCGGAAGCAATCGAACTCGGCATCGGTGAAATTGCTGTCGTAAAGCACGAGGTCGGCCCCCCGCATCAGGTCGAGGACCACCGGATCAACCTGCCCCGGCTCATGTTCGGTATCGAAGACCATGGCGATGATCTTGCCCGCGCATTCCACCCGATATCCGACCGCGCCGCCGGGATGGTTGAGCATCGCCGTGCGCATGGTCAGCCCCTCGACCGGCGTGAGCGTATCGCCCGCGTTGAAGTCGCGCATCTCGACCTTCGCCTTGAAGACCTCCGGCCCGACCGGAAAGAACGGCTGGCGCATGAAATCGGCGACCATCTCGGCCGTGGTCCCGCCGGGGCCGAGATGGCCTGACCACATCGTCAGCCGCGTCTCGGGCTTGTAGACCGGCAGGAAGAACGGCAGGCCCATGATGTGGTCGTAATGGCCATGGGTGAAGAAGATGTGGAAATCGCGCCGGCCCTCGGCCCAAAGCTCTTTGCCGGCAAAGGGCAGGCCCGACCCTGCGTCGAAGAAGATCACGGCCTCGCCGAACCGAAGCTCGACGCACATGGTGCAGCCGCCGAATTCGCTGTGCTCCGGCGATGCCGTCGGCAGGCTGCCGCGCGTGCCCCAGAATTTCAGATCAAGCCCTTCGCCCGCCATCCCTTGCGTCACTTCCGGCCCGAACTGCTTCCGCTGACGGTCAATGGAGCCCCTGGCTCCTCTGGGTGCGCTCTGCCGTCAACTCCATCGTCGTCTGGCTGAGCCGCGAGGCGAGCACCCGGACAATCTCCAGCGAAACTTCGGGGAAATCCGCCAGAAGCCGCATGAAGTTTTCCTTGGTGATCCTCAGCACCTCGACCTGCGTCTCGGCGCGCACCGTCGCCGTCCGGGCGACGTTGCAGATGATCGAAATCTCGCCCACCACGGAGTTCGCCGACAACTCGGCGATCTTGATCTCCCCCTGCGGCGTTTCGGCAAGGACATTGGCGGTGCCTTGCAGGATCACGAAGGCGGCGTCGCCGGGTTCGCCCTGGCGGAACAGCATCTCGTCCCGGCGATAGGTCAGGCGTTCCGAGGTCAGGGCAAGAAGCTTCAGCTTGGCCGGAGCGATGCCGGCCAGAAGCGGCACCTGCTTGAGCATGTTCACTTCGTCATTCAGCAGCAAAGCCCGACAATCCTTGCTTCAACGCGGCCGGCACCCCCTTGTGCGGCGATCACGACATTGAGCATACAGCGCGCCACCGTCAACGCAACTGATGTGACATCGCGACGGACTGACGCGACGACAATCCGGATGACCGTGGCCCGATCGTCACCAGCCTTTCCATGCGATGAGGAATCCGCCGCCGCCTTCGGCGCTGTTTTTAGCGGCCAGTGCCTCGACTTCCGGCTGCCACGCAACCCCTTGCGGCACCACTCCCGCGACGAGCCCGGCGTTGAGGACGCTGACCGGTCCCCGCCGGACGGAGAGCGTGAAGGCGAGCGGGCCTGTGACCCACCAGGCCGGGGATTTCGGCAGGCGTTCCGCCACGGCAGGCAGGGCCGCGATCAGATGGAGAAGGGCGGGATGCCCGGCGGGCGCGGCGATGAGGGCGTTCGACAGAAGCAGGCTCCCCCCCGCCACCAGACGCGGCGCAGGCTCGGCGATGACCGACAGGCCCTGCGCCGGAAGGACGGCTTCGGGCGGCATCGCGGCGGCCGCCGGATACCAGTCGCAATCAAGGTAAAGCCCGCCCTCGCGCGCCAGAAGGTGGTAGCGGGCAATGTCCACCGCGCCGGGAAGATCGCCTGCCTTTCGCATCATTGTCCACAAAGGGTCTGCGGTGACCCACGCCCTTGCAAGCGCCGCCTCATCCCAGAGCCGATAGGCCCAGCCGTGGCGCCGGGCGTAGCCGGACCATGCCGCACACGCGGCGGGCGGCGGGCCACCGATCCAGATCTGGTGGATCACGCGCGGCACCGGATGCGCGGCGGCGGCGGCATGGGTGGCCCGGGCTTGGGCATCGGCGGCAAAGAGATCGGCGAGGAGCGTCTCGGGCGGAACCGCTGTCGCCCGGAACCCGGTCAGCCGCACGAGGTCGCCTTCGATCTTGGCGAGCCGGACCCAGGCGGAATGAAGCTTCCTCGGCAAGCCGAGCGCGGTCGTGGCACCAAGTGCCGCCGCCTCGGGATCGTCCGCGATGCTTTGCAGCGCCGCCTCGGCCTCCGCCACCCTGCCCCCGCGCGCAAGCTCAAGCGCCGCGCCGACCCGGGCGGTGAGGCGGTTCTTGGCGGCGGGGTCGGGCATGGTCCGGTCCTTCGGCAGGTGGCAGTCGGGATCATGGCGGCGACCGGGGCCCAACACAATCCGCGATCAAGGACCTGTGACGCCGTTGCGCCAGTCATTCCCTATCGCCACATCCGGGCCTAAAGTGACGACAGGCCGCTCGGGCCGCGCGAAGGGGTTTCCTGACGATGGACCATGCAACGCCCGACTTCCTGGCCGAAATCCCGGTATTCGACGCTTTCGAGGACGTGGTGAACCTCGACCATTACCGCCCCCTGCCGGCTGACTGGATGCTCGCCGTGGCCGATGTCGTCTCTTCCGGCGTGGCGATCCGGAACGGGCGCTACAAGATGGTCAACATGGCCGGCGCCTCGGTCATCACGGCGGTCCTGAACGCGCTTGGCCGGCATGACTATCCCTTCGTCTTCGGCGGCGACGGCGCGGTGATTGCCCTTCCGGGCAGCGGCGCTGCGGCGGTGCGGGACGCGCTTGCCGCCGTCGCACGCTGGATCGCCGAGGACCTGTCGCTTGAGATGCGGGTTGCGCTGGTCCCGGTGGCGGATGTGCGCAAGGCCGGGCGCGATGTCTTCGTCGCCCGGCTGCAGTCAAGCCCGGACCTCACCTTCGCCATGCTCGCCGGTGGCGGCGCCGCCTGGGCCGAAGCGCGGGTGAAAGCCGGGGACTATGCCATCCCCGCCGCCCCTCCCGGCACCCGCGCCGACCTCACCGGCCTGTCCTGCCGCTGGAACCCGATCGAGGCGCGGAACGGCCAGATCGTTTCCGTCATCGCGGTGCAGCGCAGTGCCGCCGCAGCCGCCGACTTCGCCCGCCTGGTGGCCGACGTGGTCGCTTTGGCCGGCAGCCGCGGCGATGGCGGCGCGCCGATCGAGGCCGACAGGCTTGTGCCATCGTTGAGCCGCGCGGGCCTTGATGCCGAGGCACGCGCGCTCGCCCCCGAAGGTCGGCAGGGAATGGTCCGGCTGCGGCTCCTCTTCCAGTTCGCGATGACGCGGCTGTCAAAGGCCACCGGCCTCACGCTCGGCGGCTTCAACGCGCGGCGCTACCTGCGCGAGCTGGCGCGGAACACCGATTTCAGGAAGTTCGACGACGGGCTGAAGATGACCATCGACATCGACCAAGCGGGCCTCGGCAAGATCGAGGCGCTCCTCGAGGATGCCGCGGCGCGCGGGGTCTGCGACTACGGGCTCCACAGCCAACCGTCCGCACTTCTGACCTGCATCGTGCCGTCGCACCGGCGCCGCGACCACATGCACCTCGTCGATGGCGGCGGCGGCGGCTATGCCATTGCGGCCCAGCACATGAAGGCGAAGATCGCGGCGCGTAAGGCGGCTGTCGCCTGAAACGGAAAACCCCGGCCAAAGCCGGGGTTTCCTGTCTGCGATGAGGCCTTCGTCAGTAGGCGAGGCGGTAGTAGTCGACCTCGAAATTCGCCTCCATGCCGATGCCGCAATAGCCCATCTTCATGTTCGACGTGCCCGACACCGTATCGCCCGACACGAGGGAGACACCTTCGACACCGTCGGCATTGGCAGCGAAGTTGATGGTGCCGGCGGCCAGCAACTGCGAGCCGTACATGTTCAGCCCGGCGGCGAACTTCGCGCCGCCCTTGGTCACAAGCTGGACGCCGCCTCCCGTCGCACAACCGTCGTTCTTGCCGAAGGTGATCTTGTTGTTTTGCCCTGACGGCCCCTTGAATGACTGCGCATCCGTGCTGGAAGTGGCGAGGACGGCATCTTCGAAGCTGCTGCCGCTGGCGAACTGGATCGGCGCGGACGTGACGATGGCGACGTTCTTGAAGTCGCCAGAGGGCTTCAGCGTGCTGGTGCAGTAGACGATGTGGATGCGTCCGCTGGTCAGGTTGCCCATCGTCAGGTTGCAGGTGTTGACGGTGAGCGGCGTGCCACTGGTGAGATAGCCCATCGCCGAGCCGGGATCGCCGGCGGTCATCTGCTTCAGCGTGGTAAGATCGCCGGTCTGGAGTGCCGTGATGATGTCGTCGATGCGCTTGATCACGCGGATCTTGTAGAATGACTCGCGCAGCGCCTCGACAAGACCGTTGTTCTTCACGAAGCCCGATGACGCGATCTGCAGGTCATCGAGATCTGGCATCGACACGATGGTCCCGGCCTCGAATGTGTTGTTCTGGTTGATCGAGATGCCGGCATTCGAGTGGATGCAGAAGCCCTTTTCGAAGCCGTTGTTACTCTGGATGTCGACCATGCTCTCGGCAACGAAGCCTTCGCGGAGGCAGCCGGGACGATAGGTTTCCATCACCGAATTGGTCGACACATCCCAGGAGGTCAGGCCGACCGAGCTGAGCAGGAATGTATCGACCCCGTTGGCACGGCTGTTGTTGCGCCGTGCCTTGACCATCACGGCCGAGATCGAATTGGCGTCTGGCGTGAACACGCGCTTCTCCGCATCCCAGTAGCCGAAGACGATGTCGGACGCATTGATCGCGTTAGTGGATCCCGGGGAAGTGCTGAGGTTGTTGTTGGCAACGGCCACAGCATTCTCGATGGCCTTTTCCTTGCCGTACTTCACGCGCGAGACGAGCGCCGCATGCGCCGCCGCGTCGGCGGCCACCTGCATTTCGCTGCGCACCTTGAACGCGTTCGACACGTCCATCGAAAGGCCGATGACCACACAGATCGTCATGAACAGGATCAGGCCCCAGACGCCCATGGCGCCTTCGGTATCCCGCGTGAACTGTCTGATACGCTGGCTGGCCATGGTCAGTACTCCACATACTGCTGAGTCTTCACCATGACGTTCTTGTCCATCATCGGCCGGACCGCGCCGAGGAAGGCGAGGCTGGTGACCGGAACCGAAACGTTGGTGAGAATGACGTTGTCGATGATCTTGATGTCGGATTTGACGCCCGAATAGTTCGACAGATCGGCGGTGATCCGCGCCTTGCCCTCGTCGATGGTCTTGATCCGGCCGACGGAAAGGCCGCGGTTGACGTCCTCGACCACGCGGATGATGCGGCTGTAACTGTGGAAGACCATGGTCACGTCCACAGAGAGCGCAAGAATGTACAAGAACATCGGCAGCCAGAGGATTGCCTCGACCGTCGCTGCACCGCTTTCGTCACGCGCCTTGCGGCGAACAAAGAACTTTAGGGCTCTGAACTTCTTCATTGGCGCGCCTTTTGCGATCCTGGGCCGCCCCCGCAGGCCAGTTTGCGTAATTCTCCCCTCCAGAAGACCGCTTGGAACTGGGCAAGATTGTGGCATCGGTTTTCGAAAGCAGTGCCAATCGACGAAATTCGCGCCGATTGGCGTTCCGTTCATCTACCGTTCATCTAACTTTTGACTTCGTTCATCCAGCGTTCATCTTATTGGTGCAGAGGCGGAAATCGGGCCTGGCGGCTGTCGCCGATACAGGAACAATGGCCTTCCGCACCCGCGACGCGGCGTCGCGGGAGGACTGATTCGCTTCTTTCTGGTGAATGCCGCGGGGGCGTCAGAGGCCCTTGGACCGGTAGGTCGCCGCGACCCGGCTGATCGCGACGATATAGGCGGCCACGCGCAGGTCGCCGACTTCGGGCCGCCCGTGCCAGACCTCGCGCATCGACTGGTAGGCGGTGCGCATCGTGTCATCGAGACCGGAGCGCACAAGCGCAAGTTCGTCCGAGCCTTGCAGGAACTTCTCCTTGAAGTCCTGCGCCAGCGTCCAGCCAAGGCCCTTGTCGGCCGATAGCCGCTCCAGCTCTTCCACGAGAATCCGGCTCCGCCCCTCTTCCGCGCGCCGCTGCATCCGGCCGAAGCGGATGTGGGACAGGTTCTTGACCCATTCGAAATAGGAAACCGTCACGCCGCCGGCATTGGCATACATGTCGGGGATGATGACCGTGCCCTTCCCACGCAGGATCTCATCCGCGCCATAGGTCACGGGGCCATTCGCGGCTTCGACGATTAGGGGCGCCTTGATCCGTGCCGCGTTGCCCTTGTTGATTACGCCCTCAAGCGCCGCCGGAATGAGCATGTCGCAGTCCATCTCAAGAACCTTGGCGCCATCTGCCACATAGGCCCCGTTCGGGAAGCCCTTCACCAGCCCGCCGTTGCGGTTCATCCACTGGCGCAGTTCCTCGATCGGCAGGCCGGCCTCGTTGACGACGGCGCCGTCCCGTTCTGCCACGGCGATGATCTTTACCCCGTCCTCTTCCGACAGAAACTTCGCCGCGTGGTAGCCGACGTTGCCGAGGCCCTGCACCACGGCGCGCTTGCCCTCAAGCTTGCCCGAAAGCTTGGCCGCCGCCACATCCTCCTTGTGCTGGAAGAACTCGCGCAGCGCGTATTGCACCCCCCTGCCCGTCGCCTCGACCCGGCCCTGGATGCCGCCGGCATGGGGCGGCTTTCCGGTCACGCAGGCCTTGGCGTTGATGTCGGTCGTGTTCATCCGCGCATACTGGTCGGCGATCCAGGCCATCTCGCGTTCGCCCGTCCCCATGTCGGGCGCCGGCACGTTCTGGGCCGGATTGATGAGGTCGCGCTTGATAAGCTCATAGGCGAAGCGCCGGGTGATCTGCTCAAGCTCGTGGTCGTCCCATTCCCGCGGGTCGATGCAAAGCCCGCCCTTCGAGCCGCCGAACGGGGTTTCCACCAGTGCGCACTTGTAGGTCATCAGCGCCGCCAGCGCCTCCACCTCGTCCTGACTGACGCCGAGCGAATAGCGGATGCCGCCCTTCACGGGTTCCATATGTTCGGAATGGACGGAGCGATAGCCGGTGAAGGTCTCGATCTTGCCCCTGAGGCGGACGCCGAAGCGCACGGTGTAGGTCGAATTGCAGACGCGGATCTTTTCCTCAAGCCCCGGGCTCAGGTCCATCAGCGCCGTGGCGCGGCGGAACATCAGATCGACGGATTCGCGGAAGCTGACTTCGGTCGGGACTTTGGGCATGTTCATGGCGTCACCTGTCTGACTTGGCACCGGGGCGGGGTCGCCCGCAGCAATACCCCCACCTTAGCCCAAAAAAGTGGCAGGGGCAGTATCCGCGTCTTCCCTTGCCGCGATTGATCGGCGCCCCGCCTTCACGTATCCCGGAGCTGAGGGAGAACGCGCGATGATGGATGACGAACAGGAAAGCCTGCCCACCGATCGCAAGCGCGGCTCAGGCGTCAAGCTCGCCTATGACATCCTGAGGAACGAAATCCTCGACCTTGTCCTTCCCCCCGGCACGCCCATCGACGAGGTGCAACTGGCCGAGCGGCTCGCCATGTCGCGCACCCCGATCCGCGAGGCGCTGGTCAGGCTCGCGGCAGAGGGGCTGGTGACGACGCTCACCAACCGCTCGACCATCGTGTCGAACATCGACTTCCAGAACCTGCACACCTTCTTCGATGCGATCACGCTGATGTACCGCGTCACCACGCGGCTGGCCGCCGAGTATCGTACAGATGGCGACCTCGCCCTGATCCGGGCGCGGCAAGCAGATTATGTCGGGACGGTGCGGGCCGAGGATGAGCTCGGCATGATCGCCACCAACCGCGATTTCCACATCGCCATCGCCGAGGCCGGGCGAAACCCCTATTACACCGCGCTTTTCGGGCGGCTTCTGGACGAAGGCCGGCGGATCATGCCGATCTACTATGCCTCCTACGGGGACCGGCTCCCGGAAAGCGTCGTGGCCGAGCATGAGGCGATGATCGCTGCCATTGCCGCCGGTGATGTCGCGACGGCGGACCGCCTCGCCACTGCCCATGCCGACCGGATCGTGAAACAGATCCAGACCTTCATCGCCCGCGACCGCCGGCAGGCCATCGACCTCTGACCCCTGCCCGCCTTTGCCGGGCTTCGATCCGCGCCTGAAATTCTTGTCGACAAATAAAATGCAAACACTATAGTGCCTCTCACACCCAAAGATTCGCGGACGCCCGATGGCGCCGCCCCGCCAGAGGAGCGACAGATGAAGACCAGCATTTTCCACGGCACGGTCCCCGCCCTGATGACCCCCTGCAAGGCCGACCGCAGCCCCGATTTCGATGCGCTGGTCCGCAAGGGCAAGGAGCTGATGGCGCTTGGCATGTCGGCGGTCGTCTACTGCGGTTCGATGGGCGACTGGCCGCTTCTGACCGATGCGCAGCGGATGGAGGGGACGGAGCGGCTCGCCAAGGCCGGCATCCCGGTCATCGTCGGCACCGGTGCCATCAACACGGCGAGCGCCGTGGCCCTTGCTGCCCATGCCCAGAAGGTTGGCGCGAAGGGCCTGATGGTCATTCCCCGCGTCCTGTCGCGCGGGCCGGTGATCGCGGCGCAGAAGGCGCATTTCAAGGCGATCCTCGGAGCAGCCCCCGACCTGCCGGCGGTCATCTACAACAGCCCCTTCTACGGCTTCGCCACCCGCGCCGACCTATTCTTCGCGCTCAGGGCCGAACATCCGAACCTCGTCGGCTTCAAGGAATTCGGCGGCTATGACGACCTTTCCTATGCGTCCGAGAACATCACCTCGCAGGATGAAAACGTCACCCTGATGATCGGCGTCGATACCGCCGTCTACCACGGCTTCGTCAACTGCGGCGCGACCGGCGCGATCACCGGCATCGGCAACGTCCTGCCGCGCGAGGTGCTGCACCTCACGGCCCTTTGCCGCGCCGCCGCCAAGGGCGACGCCACCGCGCGCCGTCTGGCGAAGGAACTGGATGACGCGATGCAGGTGCTGTCGAAAGTGGATGCCGGGCCGGACCTCGTTCTCTTCTTCAAGCACATGATGGTGCAGCGGGGCGAGAAGGAATACACGCTCCACTTCGTCGAGACCGATGCCCTCAGCGCAAGCCAGAAGGGCTTCATCGAAACCCAGCTTGCGCTTTTCGACGGCTGGTATGCCGATTGGTCAAAGCAGACCGAGGCGCGGAAGTTCGCGGCCTGAGCTGATGGACGTCATCGTCATCGGGGCTGGCGTCGTCGGGCTTTCGGCGGCGCTGGCGCTTCAGGCGCGGGGGCTATCGGTCACGGTGATCGACCGCGAGGGGCCGGCGGCGGGCGCCTCGGCGGGCAATGCCGGGGCCTTCGCCTTCACCGACATCCTGCCGCTCGCCTCGCCCGGCATCCTGCGACAGGCGCCGAAATGGCTCCTTGATCCGCTCGGTCCCTTGTCGGTGCCGCCGGCCTATGCCTTGCAGATCGCACCCTGGATGTACCGCTTCTGGCGCGCCTGTTCGCCTTCGCGAGTCGCGGCATCGACCGCCGCGCAGACCGCGCTGATGGACCTTTCCAAGGCCGAACTTGAGCCCTTCCTGGCCGCGACCGGCACGCTGCCGATGCTACGGAAGGACGGCAACCTTCAGGTCTATGAATCGCAGGCCGAATTCGACGCCTCGCTGCCCGGCTGGGCGGCACGAGAGGCGCATGGGATCCAATTCCGCCACATGACGCCGGAAGAAATGGCCGAGGTGCAGCCGGGGCTTAGCCCGCGTTTCTCCCACGGCACATTCACTCCGGGTTGGTTTTCGATCGCCGATCCGAAGCTTTATACGTTGGCGCTGGCCGAACGGCTCCGCGCGCAAGGCGGGCAGATCGAACGCGCGGAGGCGGTGGCGCTTGGCGAGGGCGAGGTGCGGCTGGCGACTGGCTCTACGCTGAAGGCCACGCATGTCGTCGTCGCTGCCGGAGCCTTCTCCCACCGTCTGGCTGCAACCCTCGGTGAGAGGATCCCGCTTGAGACCGAACGCGGTTACAACACCACCCTGCCCGCCGATGCCTATGACCTCAGAACCCAGATCACCTTCGGCGGCCATGGCTTTGTCATCACGCGACTTTCGACCGGCATCCGTGTCGGCGGCGCGGTCGAACTCGGCGGCCTCGACCTGGCCCCGAACTTCAAACGCTCCGAGGCGATGCTGCGGAAGGCGCAAAACTTCCTGCCGGGCCTGAAGCCCGAGGGCGGCACGCAGTGGATGGGCTTCCGCCCCTCGCTCCCCGACTCACTCCCCGCCATCGGCCGGGCTCGAACTACGCCACGCGTCATCTACGCCTTCGGCCACGGCCACCTCGGCCTGACGCAATCCGCCGGCACCGCCCGGCTCGTCGCCGATCTCGTCACCGGCCAGCAGCCCGCGATTGACCTCACCCCGTTCTCGCCGCAAAGGTTTTAGCCATGGCCATGCACACCTTCTCCTGCCTCGACGGGCATACCTGCGGCAATCCCGTGCGCCTCGTCTCGGGCGGCGGCCCGAGGCTGGAAGGTGCGACCATGCTCGAAAAGCGTGCCCATTTTCTGCGGGAATTCGACTGGATCCGCACCGGCCTGATGTTCGAACCGCGCGGCCATGACATGATGTCCGGCTCGATCCTCTACCCGCCGACGCGCCCCGATTGCGATGTGGCGGTGCTTTTCATCGAAACCTCCGGCTGCCTGCCGATGTGCGGCCATGGCACCATCGGCACGATCACCATGGGCATCGAAAACGGCCTCATCACGCCGCGCGAACTGGGGCGGCTTTCCATCGACGCGCCCGCCGGCAAGGTCGATATCTCCTACCGGCAGGAAGGCCGCTTCGTCGAGGAAGTGCGCCTGACCAACGTCCCCGGCTTCCTTCATGCCGAGGGCCTGACGGCGGAAGTCGAGGGTCTGGGCGAGATCGTCGTCGACGTGGCCTATGGCGGCAACTTCTACGCCATCGTCGAGCCGCAGAAGAATTTCCGCGACATTGCCGACCATTCGGCGGGCGAACTCGTCGGCTGGTCGCCGAAGCTCCGCGCCGCGCTGAATGCGAAATACGATTTCATCCACCCCGAGCATCCGGCGATCAGCGGCCTTTCCCACATCCTCTGGACCGGGAAGCCGACCGTCAAAGGCGCCCATGCCCGCAACGCGGTCTTCTACGGCGAAAAGGCCATCGACCGGTCGCCCTGCGGCACCGGCACTTCGGCGCGGATGGCGCAGCTGACCGCGAAGGGCAAGCTGAAGGTCGGCGACGAGTTCTGGCATGAGAGCATCATCGGCTCGATCTTCAAGGGCCGGGTCGAGGCGGCGGTGACGGTGGCGAACAAGCCCGCCATCATCCCCTCCATCGGCGGCTGGGCGCGCCAGACCGGCATCAACACCATCTTCATCGACGACCGCGACCCCTACGCCCACGGCTTCGTGGTGCGCTGAGGCGGGAATTCGCCACCTTTCGCCCGGCATTGCCTGCTGAAGTTCCACCTCTGAGCGAAACATCAGGCGTTACGAATCGCGCCGTGCGGGTATGCTTTGCCAGGCATTGCTTTGCAGCCACCAGTTCCGAGGCACGGCTGCATTGGGCGAACCCTCGGGCAAGCCCAAAGATGTGACCGTAACCCGTGCGCTGGTCATACTTTTTCCCGGTGGCCTTATCGCCGGCGGGCATCAGGCATTTCTTTCGACTGGATAGATTGACGGATGCTTCAGGCCGAACATCTTCTGCGCGAACTGGATCTGACCGAATATCTGGCTGCCTTTCGCGACAACAATGTCGATGACGACATCCTCGCCGGCCTTACGGCTGACGACCTGAAGGAATTGGGCGTCACCTCGCTTGGCCACCGCAAGAAGATCCTCGCCGCGATCAAGGCCCTGAAAGCCGAGGAAGCACCGGCGGAGACCAAGGCGCCCCCCGCCGAGGACATGACAGAGCAGCGGCGCGAGGTTGCGGTGCTCTTCTCGGATCTCACCGGCTACACCAGGCTGGTGAACCGGCTGGCGGTCGAGGACATGCACGACATCCTCTCGGGCATGTACGACCGCTTCGATGGCATCGTCCGCCGCATGGGCGGCACGGTGGACCGGCATATCGGCGACTGCGTGATGGCGGTCTTCGGCGCGCCGGTTTCCTACGGCAACGATCTGGAACGCGCGCTCCGCTGCGCCGCCGAGATGCACGAGGTGATGCGCGACCTGTCGCGGATGCACGGCGAGACGCTTTCGGTCCATGTCGGGATCGCCGCCGGCCGGGTGCTCTATTCCAGCAAGGGCCAGGGTGCGCTGGCCGAATCCGGCTTCACCGTCACCGGCGGCACGATCAACCTCGCCTCGCGCCTTGCCGACAAGGCGGAAGGCACCGAAACCCTGATTTCCGACCGAACCTATGTGGAACTGCGCGGCCTCATCGACGCCGAAGCGGTCGAGAATGTCGAGGCGCAGGGCTTTGCCACGCCGGTAACGGCCTACCGCTTTCTCGGCTTCCGGTCCCGCCGCCCCGACCAGCGCTTCGTCGGTCGCGCCGCCGAGCTTGGGCTTGCCGAACGGGCGCTTGACCTGTGCCTCGCGCAAGGGAACGGCCAAGTCCTCCACCTGACCGGGGAGGCCGGCATCGGCAAGACCTCGCTTCTCGATCAGATCGGGCGGCGGGCGGTCGGCAGGGGCTTTTGCGTTCACCGGATGCTGGTTCTCGACTTCGGCCTTGGCGGCGAGGAAACCGTGGTCCGCTCGCTTCTGGCGCAGCTTACCGGGCTCAGCACCGGCGCCACGCTGAGCGCCATCGAGGCGGTGTCGCGCGGCTTGCGGCAGACCGGGGTCCTGTCCGAACGGGCGGCCTATATCTTCAGCCACGCGATGGGCGTCAGGCCCGAAGGCGCGGCGCGGCTCTATGTCGGGACGCTCAGCGACCGGGAACTGGCCGAGGCGGTGAATGCGGTGATCACCAGCCTCGTGATGGCCGAAGCCGCCAAGGCCCCGCGCCTGATCGCGGTGGAAGATCTGCACTGGGCCGATGCGGAGACCCTTGGCCTTGTCACCCACCTCGCCGGCGTCACCGGCAATGCCCCGGTCCTCATGGTGCTGACCTCACGCGAGGGGAGCCAGCAGTTCGATGGCGACTGGCACGCAAGGTTTCCGGACGTCCGCTTCGTCACCCTCGCGCTGCCGCCCCTCAGCCAGTCAGAAGCGACCGAGCTTGCCACCCTGCTACATGCGCCGAAATCCGACCTCGTCCGGAATTGCCTTGAAAAGGCCGAGGGCAATCCCCTGTTTCTCGCCCAGCTTCTGCATCACGCCAATGACGCCGAGGTGGACGCCGTTCCCGGAACGATCCAGAGCCTCGTGCAGTCCAAGATCGACCGGCTTTCTGCGGATGACCGCAACGTTCTTTACGCCGCCGCCGTCATCGGCCAGCGCTTCCGGATCGACGCGGCGACAGCGATTGCCGGCATCCCGATCTACGACGCGGGAGCGCTTCTTGAGGCCGGGCTGGTGCGCAAATACGACAGCGATCTTCTCTTCAGCCATGCCCTGATCCGCGATGGCGTCTATGAGACGATCCTCAGGAACGATCTGAAGCGCCTTCACCAAAGCGCTGCCACATGGTTCGAGCCGAGCGATGCGCTCCTCCATGCCGAACATCTGGAAAAGGCCGGAAGCGAGGCGGCGGCGGCCGCATTCGCCCGCGCCGCCGAAGAGGCTTCGGCGAACCGGCGCATGTCGGCGGCCCTTGCGCTTATCGAAAGGGGCCTCGGCCACCACCCGGCCCCCGATGTCCGCGCCAGCCTCAACCTTCTGGCCGGCGACATCCTGCGCGATCTCGGGCGTGGCGAGGCCTCGATCACCGCCTTCCGCTCAGTCCTCGACGACACCAGCGATCCGGCGGCGGTTGTCGCCGCGCGGATCGGCCTCATCGGCACCATGCGCATCATGGACCGCCTGGATGAGACGCAGTCGATAATCGCCGAGGCGGTGGCGATTGCCGAGGCCAACGCGCAATATGCCAACCTCTCGAAACTCCATTACCTCAAGGGCGCGATCTGCTTTCCGAGGGGGGATTTCCGCGGCTGCCTTGAAGCGCACAGCATCGCGCTCGACCACGCCGAGAGGGTTGGCGACCCCGAACTGATGGCGCGGGCGCTTAGCGGTCAGGGCGACGCCTATTATGCGCAAGGCCGCATGTTCCGGGCGCATGGCGTCTTTGAGAAATGCCTCGACCTTTGCAACCGCTACGACCTTGGCGCGGTGGAGGCCGCGAACCGCTTCATGCTCGGCACCGTCAAGATCTACATGAACCAGACAGAGGCGGCGCTGCACGAGGCCCGGCGGTCGGCCGAGCTTGCGAGCGATGTCGGCCAGTTGCGGCCCGAGATCGTGTCGAGGCTGACGGCGGGATGGCTTCTCCAGTCGCTTGCCCGGCGCGACGAGGCGCGGGCCGAGGTCGAACGCGGACTTGAGGCCGCCCGCCAGCTTGGCGCCAAGCGCTTCGAGCCCTTTCTGAAGGAAACCCTCGTCCGCATCCTCGTTTCGGAAGGCCATCAAAACGAAGCGGCGGCGGTCGCCGATGAGGTTCTGGCGCAGACACGCGACCTCGGCGCCATGACCTTCATCGGCCCGTGGGTTCTTGCCACGACGGCCTGGACGAAGGACGGTCCCGCCGCAGCGGCGCTTCTCGATGAAGGCGAGGCGCTTCTCAAGGCCGGCTGCGTCGGCCACAACTACTTCCGCTTCTACGTCTACGGCATCATCGGCTGCCTGAACCGGGGCGAGGTCGCACGGGCGCGGCGCTATTGCGATGCGCTGTCTGAGTACACTTCCGCCGAACCCACGCCCTGGTCGGACTTCTACGTCGCCTTCGGCCGCGCCGGCGCGGACCTTCTCGACAACCACCACGATGCAGCACAGAGGCTCGGCCGGCTTGCCGCCGAAGCGGAGCGCGCCGGGCTTATCACCGCCCGACAGCACATCGGGCGAATGCTGGCCGGGGCAGAAGAGAAGGCATGAACGACGTGAAGTGAGAGCAATCCAGCAAGGGAGATCGGGAATGGTGGCTCCAGCAAATGTGGATGTGGTGGTGGTCGGTGGCGGCGTGGGCGGGCTTGCCGTGGCCTGGAACCTGACGGCGCAGGCGCTGCAGAATGGGGGCAAGCCGCCCAGCATCATGCTCGCGGAAGCCTCGGGCCGCTGGGGAGGCAATGCGGATACGTTCAGCTTCACCTTCGGCACCGGCCCGGATGGCAAGCCGCTGGACCGCTGGTGCGATCTTGGCGTCAACGACTTCAACGTGACCGCCTACACGAAGATCGTCAGCGTGATGAACACCATCGGCTTCAAGCAGGGCGTGGACTACAAGCCGCTTGAGGACACGACCTGCTATTTCACCGCCGACGGCAGCCTTGCCTTCACCGACAACTCCGTTCCCTGGTGGGGCACGGGGATGAGCCAGAGCCTCCTGGACTCGGCCAACAGTTTCATGACCGTGGCCGGGAATGACGCCACCAAGAATGCGACGAAGTTCCAGAACTACACGATCGAGAAGTACATCAACGAACAGGGCCCGCTGCAGACCCCGCCCTGGGACCCCGACCTCGGCCCCCTTGTGATCTATCCGCGGATCAACGGCATGTATTTCGTGTCGGAGCTTGGACCGCGCAGCATGCCCTTTCTCGCCGTCATGCATTACTACGCCATACAGGAGGGTGCGGGCGGCCAGCCCGCGTACCGCTGCTATTTCGTGGACGGTGCCAGTGCTTGGATCACGGCCCTGGTCGGGTACATGCAAAGGAACATGCCCAACATCACCTTCATGCTGAACTATCAGGCGGTCATCGCCCAGGTCAGGACCGCAGACCCGATGTATCTGGTCCAGGATTACAGCGACAATCCAACTCAGACCATGGCGACAACCATCGTTCTTGCCGCCCATGCCGACGATTGCCTGACCGCCTTCATCGGCATGCCTGCGCCCGCCAGCGCGGTCATGGGCGCCATCCGCTACAACAACGGCATCTCGGTTGCCCATACCGACAGCCGGGTGTTGCCGGTCAACTCGAACTGCTGGTGCACCTACAACATCCTGATCCACGATCCCGGCTCGGCCGGGCTGAAACCCTATGTCATCAACTACGTGGCCAATCGCCACCAGAATGACGCGGCCAATCCCGCCTACGATCAGTTCGGGCTGCCGCAGTTCTTCGTCTCCTGCAACCCGCACAAGCCGATCCCGGAGAACATGATCCTGAAGGATGCGGGCGGCAATCCCGCCGTCGCGAACCTCCGCCACAACAACTTCGACTTCGCCACGCTGCAGGCGCAGTCGCAGATTCATTCGCTGCAGGGCATGGAGAACATCTATTACGCCGGCGGCTGGACCCACGGATCGGGCCTGCATGAAGAATGCTGGGCGCAGGGAGAGGAAGTCGCCGCGCTCTACTACCAGTATGCCCAGACCGGAGTGCCGAAGGAACCCGGAGAACCGCAGGAGGTCGGGAAGCTGGTCGGCGACCGTCTGAAGCGGAACGCCGGGCTCTAGGTCGCCGCGCCGCGCTTCACGAGCAGGTAATCGCCCGTCTCGCGGTCAAACCCGCCGATCTCAAGCCCGTCGGCGAAGGCCGCCTGAAGGCTGTCGCGGACGCGAAGGCGTTCGGAAAGTGCAACCTCCGACGCCCCGGACAGGAGCGCCGCAAAATCTGCCGGGATGTTGACGCGGGCCTTGATGCCGCCCGCACCGGGCCGGGGCCGTTGGCCTTCGGCCCGAGCCTTGACGCCCAGCGCATCGAGCCGCCATTCGACCGACAGCCGGTCGGAGGGCGCGCCGGCGTTGATGCCCGCCATGTCGCCGTAATAGTCGGTGTGGTAGACATTGCCAGAGGCGCCAAGCGTGTCGATGTTCAGCGTCGCATTGGTGCGCCGCAGGGGATCGAAGGTCCACCGCACCAGCCCGACCCCATGCCTCAGGCACCAGTCCCGCTGATACCATTTGAGCCTGACGCCAAGCTTCAGCCCCCGCGCTTCGGAGGCCACCGCCAGCCGGTGCGAATGCTGGACCCCAGGATCGCGCGTCGGGAAGCCGAAGACATAGCCGATGAGGTCGCCGCCCCGGAAAGCGCCGGCGCAAAGCCCGCCCTCGGCCTGCACCACCATCATCAGGTCGGCGGGATCGGGGCTGTCATCCTGGCCCCAGACCGCGCGTTGCAGCCGTTCCGCCGCGAGGAACTCGGCCATGCCGTGAAGGTCGCGCAAGGTCACGTCGCTCAACGGTCGAACCTCCTGAGATCGGTGCTGACGCTGGCGAGGAAATCGTGGTCGAGAGTGACGCCCGTCCCTGCCCCCTTCGGCACCGGCATCCGGCCTCCGACCGCCTCAAGCTTCTCCACGATGATGTCGCGGTGGAAATAGCGGCTGGCGGACGACGTATCGCCCGGCTTGGTGAAGTTCGGCAGGGTCGAAAGGTGGATGTTGTGGGCGCGACCGATACCGCCTTCCAGCATCCCGCCGCACCAGACCGGCACGTCGAAGGCGGCGCAAAGGTCATGGATGGCCTTCGCATTGCAATGCCCGCCGGATCGCCCGACCTTGATGTTGATGACCCGCGCCGCATCCGATTGCAGCGCCTTCCTTGCATGGGCCGGGGTGCGGATCGACTCGTCAAGGCAAAGCGGCGTCCGCATCCGCGCCTGCAAGGCGGCGTGGTCGTGGATGTCGTCCCAGGCCAAGGGCTGTTCGACATAGTCCAGCGCGAAATCGTCGAGCCGCGCCAGAAGCGCGCTGTCGGCGAGCGTGTAGTCGCAATTGGCGTCGACCGTCAGCTTGGCCTCCGGGAAGGCCTCGCGCACCGCACGGACAAAGGCGATGTCATGGCCCTGGCAGACCTTCAGCTTGATGCGCTTGTAGCCCTGATCGAGATGGTCCCTGACCCGACCGATGGTGGTATCGACCGGGGCGATGCCGAGCGATACGCCGACGTCGATCGCCTCGCCCTCACCGCCAAGAAGGGTCTGGAGCGGCAGGTGAAGCGAGCGCGCCCAGAGGTCCCAGAAGGCCATCTCGACCGTCGCCCGCGCCATGTGGTTCGCGCGCCAGGGCGCCAGATGCCGCGCCAGTGCCTCGGGGTTGGCAAAGCTCTTGCCGACGACAGAGGGCAGAAGGACGGCGGACAGGAACTCCACCGCCCCGGCGGTGGTTTCCTCAAGATAATCCGGCAAGGGGTCCATCACCCCTTCGGCGACCCCCTCGAAACCTGAGGAAAAGAGCCGGACCAGCGGGAAGACCTTCTCACGCATGGTCCCGGTGGCGATGACGAAGGGCGTGACGAGCGGCAGCCGGACCAGACGCAGCTCCGCGCCGTCGATGGTCACGGGGCCGCGCGCCTGCCCCCGCACGTCGTGATCGCTCATCCGTCCCCCTGCCCGCGCAGCGCCTGTGCTGCCGGCGAGGAATCTAGCATGGGTCAGTTTTCTTGCAAGTCGTTTAGCGTGGAATATTTCTGACGTTGCTTGATCGAGCCGCAGCATGCCGCGACGTGTTTTGAAGAGTCAGACGAACTCGCCCCAGTCTCGGCAAGGTGTGAACCGGCGCGCGAAACTCATCCCTCATCGGCGCCCGGTTCTGCCCCCAGATGCTTCGCCGCAACGTTGGTTGCGGATCAGCCACGGCAGGAAGAGTTGGCAGGAGTGGAAAAGATCGCGCGGGTGCGACGACCCTTCTACGCTCAGGGTCAGATTCGGGTCGCGTTCGCGGACCTGATCCTCGACGATCCTCAGAGACAGCAGAAAGCGGATGTAAATCATTGCCGCCAGGCCGATGATCTCGGGGGTCGCCTAGAGGTACCTGAATGGCGACCACAGGTTCGTGGCCAAACGTTGCGAATGTGCCTGCCACGAACAGGCCGGGCTCTGCTGCCAATGCGTCGCAAGGGGATCAGGACTGCGATGCAGGCGATCTGCGCCCGGATTCTGAAGCAGCGACAGATGCCGGGCCTCTGTGTAGTTGCGGTCTTTGCCACCGGCGCTTCCGCTCGCTGGCTCGACCGAACTAAGTGCTGGCTCGCGATCCGATCATCTCGAAAATCGCGGCGCGCTCGTCATGCACCAGAAGCAGCGCAAGGTCGCCGGGTTGAAGACGCTCCAGAATCTGCCGCGCACCGTCCGCGGGACTTGTCGCCGAGAGGATATGGTCGTCGGGCAGGCCGCAATCCCGGCTGGCCTGACGGATCAGCGCAGGGATCTCGCCGGGCTGGCGACCCCTGAGGTAGCCGGCGATTTCGGCCACCACGACAGTATCCGGCCTCAGCGCGAAAAGGCCCTGCGTCAGGCCCCGGATATCCGCATCCGACCGGTCGCCCGCGTGGCTGATGAGTGCGAAGCGACGCCTGGCCGGAAGGGCGGCCAGCGCCGAGGTCACGGCGGCGATGGAATGCGGATTATGGGCGAAGTCGACAAAGACGCGGGCGCCGTTCACCGAAAACTCGTTGGCGCGCCCCGGATTGTCGATGGGATCGCTGCGGAAGCTCCGCAAGACGGTGCGGATCGCGTCATCTGGCAAGCCGAGGCCGCGCGCGGCCAGCGCCGCCGCCAGCGCGTTTTCGATATTGTAGCGCGCGGCGCCGCCGAGGGTGAGCGGCACATCGCTGACCGCGACGAGCGGCGTGGCCCCGGTTCCGTCGGAAAGCACGATCCGGCCATCCTCAAGCCAACCGCAGGGCGCTCTCAGCGCCCGTGCGCGGGCGATCTCTGGCGTGCGGGCATCGAGCGAGAACCAGACCGGACGGGCGTCAATCATGTCTGCGGCGACGACGAGAATGGGGTCGTCGGCGTTCAGGACAAGGTGCCCGCCGGGGATGAGAGCCCGGTGGACGGAAAGCTTGACCTGCGCCAGATCGGGGACCGTGTTGATCCCGTACTGGCCGAGATGGTCAGCCGCCACATTCGTCACAACGGCGACGCGCGCCCGTCCGATGGGCAATCCCCGGCGCAGGATGCCGCCGCGCGCCACTTCAAGTACCCCGAGTACCAGCCGCTTGTCGCGCAGAAGGAGGCGCGCACCCGCCGGCCCGGAATAGTCGCCGCGATCGAGGATTTCGCCGCCGACCTTCACGAACTCGGTCGAGGAAAGGCCCGAGACCCTTCCTGCGGCGGCACCCATCGCGGCAATCAGGCGCGTCGTCGTCGTCTTGCCGTTGGTGCCGGTGACGAGTGCCAGCGGAATGTCATGAAGGCCGGCCCAGTCCGGCGTATCGGGAAGCTGGTCGGTCGCCCAGGTTGCAGACCCGGCCCCATGTCCCAGCGTCAGTGCATCGTCGTCGAGAAGACGGTCGACGCCGCGCCTCGCAGCCTCCGCCGCGAGGGCCACGAGCCGGGGGGCACGCTCAAGGGCGCTGACGCGCTGCAACCCGGCCATGAGGTCTTCGAAAGGTATCTGCGCCTGGCCGAGCAGTTCGGTCGCGGCAAAGTACCAGGCCGACTCGATGGCATACGCCGCCGTGAAAAGCTGGTCTATCGGCGCCGGAGCAAAAAGGCTCGCGCCGCCGTCGAAAAGGCGCGTGCGGACTTCCGCCGCGGCAAGGCCCAGCGCGCCGAGAATCTGGGCAAGACGGCCCTGCCATAGGGCTGCCACCTCAGTCGGATCATGCACCTTGACCAGACAATCGCCAACCGCCCCCGGCCCTGCCCCGTAAAGGTTCGGGCCAAGCAAGCGGCGGCAACTGTCGAGGATCAGCCCCGGGTCCTCGGGGACCGGGATAACCAGCGCATCTTGAAGCTCTTCGGATCGCGCCAAGGCGTGCCTCTGTCAGTCGGACTGTTCGACTTCGACCCGCGCCAGCCTGACGCCGCGTTCGTCGCGGATAAGCTGGTCGCCTTCCGAGATCAGCTCCTCGAACCCGGTTGGTTGTGGCTCGGGGCGCTTCGGTTTGGCCGAGAGGAGGGCCTCCCGCTCCGCCTTCTGGAAATAGATGATCTGCTTCCAGGACCGCGCCAGTTCATCCGCCAGAATGACCAGAAGGTCGTTCGGCTGCGCGCTTCCCAGCGCGAGGTCGATCGCCTCCATCTCGCTCGGCATCAGGGTGATCTGATCGGCGGGAACGCCCGATTTCAGAAGCTCATCGCGAAGCATCCCAGGCACTTCCATCTCGCCCCGCCCGCGCCGGTCGTCGTCGGGCTTGAGGAAGTAGTGATCGAAATGGCCGGCAAGTTCGCGGGCCGAGGCGAGGATATCCTCATCCCGCCGGTCGCCCGGCATGGCCGCCACGACGAGCCGCCGCCCCTTCACGTCGAGCCGGTCGGCAAGGCCCGCCATGGCGGCAATCGCCGCCGAATTGTGACCGTAGTCGAGGATGACCTTGAACGGATGTTCGTCATAGACGTTGGTGCGGCCCGGCACCTGGAAGAAGGAGGTGTCGAAGGTCCGCAAGCCATGGCGGATATTGTCGAGGTCAAGGCCGAAGGCATGGGCCATGGCGCAGGCGAACATCGCGTTCTGGACGTTGTAGAGCGCCTTGCCTTCAAGCGTCGCCGGGATGAGATGCGACCAGAGCACGGGCATGTGCAGCCCGTTGGCATAGATCGTGATCATATCGCCGTTCATGGCCTTTTCCAGAACCACGGCACGACCGCCGGCGCGGATGTGTTCCTTGACGAGCGGGTGGTCGGAATTCGTCGTCACATAGCAGATGTGCGCCGCGTGACAGAAATCCGCCATCCGCAGGCAAAGAAGGTCATCGGCGTTCAGCACCACCGTATCGGTCGCGGTTTCGACCACCACGCGCTTGACGACGGCAAGCTCCTCAAGCGTGTTGATGCCGCCCATGCCGAGATGGTCCGAGGTTACGTTGAGGCAAGCGGCCACATCGCAGCGCTGATAGCCGAGGCCGGCGCGGACGAGGCCGCCACGGGCCGTCTCCATCACCGCGAAATCGACCGAGGGGTCGCGCAGCACCATCTGCGCCGAGGCGGGGCCGGTCATGTCGCCCTTCACGGTCAGCTTGCCATCGACATAGACCCCATCGGTCGAGGTGAGGCCGGCGATCTTGCCCGACGACTTCATGATATGGGCGACCATGCGCGAGGTCGTGGTCTTGCCGTTGGTGCCGGTGATGGCGGCAATGGGGATGCGCGACTGCGTGCCTTGCGGGAAGAGCATGTCCATCACCTTGCCGGCAACATCGCGCGGCTTGCCCTCGGAGGGTGCGACATGCATGCGGAAGCCGGGTGCGGCGTTCACTTCGACGATGGCGCCGCCGATGTCCTTGTAGCTTGACGTGATGTCGGAGGTCAGGAAGTCCACGCCGCCGACATCAAGGCCGACGGCCTTGATCGTCCGTTCCGCCATGTCCTTGTTGTCGGGATGGCAGACATCGGTCATGTCGATGGCCGTGCCGCCGGTCGAGAGGTTGGCGGTCGAGCGCAGGAAGAACACCTCGCCCTTCGGCAGCACGGTTTCCGCGCTATGGCCCGCGTCGGCCATCAGCCGTTCGGCCTGATTGTCGAGTTCCAGATTGGTCAGCACCTTTTCATGGCCGATGCCGCGCCGGGGATCGCTGTTCACGATGTCGATGAGCTGTGCGATCGTGTGCTTGCCGTCGCCGATCACATGGCCGGGTACACGCTTGGCCACGGCGACCAATTCGCCGTTCACAACAAGCATCCGGTGATCCATCCCGGTGATGAATTGCTCGACCAGAATGCCCCGGCTTTTGGAATGGGACTTCGCCTCGTGAAAGGCCGTCTCGATCGCGGCATCGTCGGACAGGTTGATCGAGACACCGCGCCCGTGGTTACCATCCAGCGGCTTGACGACGACCGGATGGCCGATCCGTCGCGCCGCCCGTATCGCCTCGCGGGGCGAATAGACCAGACGCTGCTGGGGGACCGGCAGGCCGAGGTCGTTCAGCATGTTGTGGGTGTCTTCCTTGTCGCAGGAAATCTCGACCGCGATATGCTTTGTCTGGCTGGTGATCGTCGCCTGGATGCGCTGCTGGAACTTGCCGTGGCCGAACTGGACGAGCGAGTTGTTGTTGAGCCGGATCCACGGGATGTCCCGCTCTTCCGCCGCCTTGACGAGCGAGGCGGTCGAGGGGCCGAACTCGCGCCGCTGCGCCGAGAGAACGAAGTCTTTCAGCTCGGCGGGGAAATCGAACTCCGGGTCAAACTCGTAGTCCGTCTGCGCTTTCAGGCTGTCGGGCAGATTATGCATCAGGAGGCGGATCGCGAGGGTGCCCGCATCAAGCCCGACATCGCGCTGGCGATATTCGTAGACGAGGTTGTACTGCCCCGGAACGCCCGTGCCGCGGGTCCGGCCAAAGGTCACGTCCGATCCCGCGACACCCTGGATTTCAAGGGCGACATGTTCCGCGATATGGCCAAGCCAAGTCCCCTCGCCTTCGCGCAGGCGCCGGATGAAGCCGCCGGGTTCGCGGTAGGAACAGCCGTGTTCGCGAAGCCCTGGCAGCGCCTCGACCAGCGCCTCGATCCAGGGTTCCCCGATGCGGACCGATGGCCAGTCTTCCAGGACGCCAAGATCAATCACATGGCGGATGACCGGAAAACTCGCCCAGACGTTCGGACCGACAAAGACATTCGTTGAAACGATTTTCATGACGCTTCCCCCCGTGTTGTCGGCCTTCAGTTCAGCCAACCTTTGATTTGTCGTCAAGCAGCGAACAGAACGCCGCAAGTTGATCCGGCGGATAGGCGTGACGGCCGACCAGATCGTACCGGCATCCTTCGCCAAGAACATGTACCTTCAGCCCCAGAAGCGTCAGCGCCTGCCCCGGCGACGCATCCCACATCGACGAATGCGTGAGGCCCGAGGCATCGACCACCGTGACCGTGCCAGACCCCACCACCTCGAACACGCCATCCGGCCCGATGAAGGCCGCCGTGTCCTCGTCGATGCCAAGGCCGATCAGGAAGGGGTTGTAGGAGGACGCGGTCAGGAGCCGCCCGAGCCGGTTCCGTTCGGTGAAATGCTGGTCGATGATGACCGCATTGGTCAGCCCGAGGCCGGGCGCAAGGCTCACGGAGCCGACGGTCGGCGCCGAATTGCTTTCGCCGCCGGCGATCATGTGTTCCGACATGATCGAAGCCCCGGCAGAGGTCCCCGCGACCGGCACCCCTGCGGCGTTGCGGCGGCGGATCTTCTGCGCGATGCCGGTGCCGCCGAGAATGGTGGAGAGCCTTAGCTGGTTGCCGCCTGTGAGGAAAATGCCCGTGGCGCTGTCGAGCATGTCGACATAGCGCGGATTGTCGCAATCGGCGCGCTTGGTGATCGGCAGGAAATCGACCGCCGAGGCGCCAAGGCCGAGGAACATGCGCTTGTAGTCGTTGCCCGTGGTTTCAAGTTCGGACGCGGTCGGAATGACGACGATGTCGGCACCCTTGCCCCCTGCAAGATCCACGAAACGGCGATGGATGTGGCGCTCCTTAACGCGGTCTTCGCCGCCGCCGATGGGGATGATGAAGCCGCGGGACGTTTCTTCAGGCAAGGGTGCGGGACACATTTCGTGGGGCGACTCTAGCGTGGCCAAAAGGCGTGTGACATTTCCCCCCACGACGCGAACGATTCTTTCGCATCGCGCGCCCCCCCAAACTGCCTGCAGTCTGACGAAGCATCAGAAGCGCCGCAAGCGGTTTGCTGTGGTCAGGTCGGGAGGGGCCGGTGCTGGCAGACCATGCGTACCCCACCGTTGCTGGTGGCTGGCGAAATCTGAACAGCCGGTATGCTTGGGTTCTCCGAGCACTCGCGGCATGATGCTGCTCGTGATCTCTGTTTTGGATCTGACCGGCCTATGGATAGCGATCACCGCCGAAACAGGGGCGACCGCGCTGACTATGGCCTGCCAATGACCAATCATCCAGCCACGACCGGAGACCGGCTGTCATTTGATCCGACCCCCAAAGTTGGACCGGCCGCAAGCAGAGTTTTCCGGCCTCGCTCAGGGTGGCGGGCTGGTGACGCCTCCCGATTTCGCCAGCGTGATCGGGAACTTGTTGCCGATCGGGTGGTGTGGCCGCTCCACGTTGTAGTATCTGCGTAGTATCTGCGCCAAGCCTCCAGCTTTTTGGCAGGTGCTGTCAGACGAATGCGAACCAGTCTCCGTTCCCCCTCCCCCGCTCGGGTATCAGGCAGCGAGAAGGCCGCGCCACTCGGCGAGAGCGGCGGCGCGGCTCGTCTTGTAGGTGTCGCGGCTTTGGAGATGGCGCTCCGTCGGGAAGTGGTTGTGGACCGAGGCATGCACTGAAGCGAACTTCTGTAACGTGTGCATGCGCCGGAACCGCAACATCGCCCGCTCCCGTCGTCGGAACGGCAGGTGCGAGTTCTCCGCCCTGTTGTTGAGCCAGCGGCCCATCTCGCGATCGTCGCCACGGCCGAGCTCCTTCAGCGCAGCGCCGTAGGAACGCAGCCTGTCCGTCACGATGGTCTCGGGCCGACCATGCCGCTTCATCGATTTCTTCAAGAACTTCAGAGCTGCCTTGCGGTCTCTCGTTCTGGTGACGATGCTTTCCAGCACTTCGCCCTCATGATCGACGGCCCGCCAGAGGTAGTGCGTCTCGCCGTTGATCTTCACGAACACCTCGTCCAGATGCCAGCGCCAATGGCGGTGGGCGCGCATCGCCTCAACACGCTTTCCCATGATCTCGGCGGCGAACATCGGCCCGAACCTGTGCCACCAGTACCGCACCGTCTCGTGGCTGACTTCTATGCCGCGCTCATGAAGCAGGTCCTCGACATTACGCAAAGACAGCGGGAACCGGATGTAGAGCATCACCGCCAGGCGGATCACCTCGGGGCTCGTCTTGAAGTAGCGGAAGGGGGAGCGCTTGGTCATCGTGGGAGGCTAGTCAAACGCCTTGGACCGCTCAAGCCAAGTTCTTCTGACAATACCCACCAGACGCCTCTGCGCTGATAACGTCGGCGCGGAGCTTTGGGAACTACGAATTGTCGAGTGCTCTTGCCGATCTTTTGGACAACAGCATAAAGGCAAAAGCACGTAGTATCGAAATTAAATGCATCCGGTAGGATGATGGGCCCGAGGTCAGGATTCTGGATGATGGGTCCGGAATGTCGGCGAACGAGCTGCATCGGACTATGCGACCCGCCAGCACCAATCCCGACGATGAACGGGCTCGCGATGACCTCGGCCGGTTCGGCTAGGGCATGAAGTCGGCATCGCTCTCGCAGTGCCGGTTCTTGACCGTCGTCACCCGACACGATGGAGTTCTGTCTGGCGCATCTTAGGATCTTGATGATCTCGCCGACTGGAAAATGGGAGTCCTCGAGCCGGTCTTGTCAGATTAAACCGCTCTGATAGGGTTCGAGGCGCCCGGTTGTTCCGCTCGTCGCCGCTCTGGAAGGGGAATTTCCTTACAGATCAGTTTATTTTGTCCGAATCCCGAGGGAGGCGGCGGGAGTGGGCGGATGGCGACGATTGCTCTGACAGTACCCGCGCCAGAGGTAGTGCGTCTCGCCGATGATCTTCACGAACATCTCGTCAAGATGCCAGTGCCAGCGGCTCGCAGACCGAAGTCCCCAGCTCCGCCTCCGCCGGATCTCGGCGGCGAACATCGGGCCAAAACGCAACCACCAGAAGCGCACCGTCTCGTGGCTGATTTCGATCCCCCGCTCGTGCAGGAGGTCCTCCACGTTTCGTAGCGACAGCGGAAAGCGGATGTACATCATCTCCGCCAGGCGGATGATCTCGGGGCCGGTGCGGAAGTAGCGAAAGGGACTGCGTCTTGTCATGCCGGCAGGCTATCCAGTCGCCCTACCCACCTCAAGCCGCATCGCTCTGACACCTCCCCGGCTACTTGTTGCATTCAGCGGTGATTGACGTACCTCACCCTTCTGGCTACTCATGGACCAGGAGGGCCAGATGGGCAAGCCGACGGTTCATGATATCGCGAAGGAAGCAGGCGTCAGTCTCGCGACGGTGGACCGTGTCCTGAACGCACGTCCGGGGGTCCGCGGAAAGACCGTCGAGAAGGTCCAGAAGGCGATCGGCAGCCTCGGCTATGTTCGCGACATCTCGGCCGCCAACCTCGCCCGGCAGCGCCAGTATCGCTTCGCCTTCCTGCTTCCCGAGGGTCAAAGCCAGTTCTTGCAGGAGATCCGTCGCGCAATCGCCGAGGCGGCCGTGTCGAACATCGCCGACAGGTCGGAAATGCGTGTCATCAACGTATCTCTGCAGGATCCGCTGTCGATGATGCGGGTGCAGCAGGAAATTCTCGAGAAGAACATCGACGGCGTTGCGATCATGGCCAACGAAACTCCGACCGTGCGCGACATGATCATGCGGATCAAGCAGGCGGGACGCATCGTGGTGACACTGGTGACCGACCAGCCGAAATCGGAGCGCGATCACTTCGTAGGCGTGGATAACGTGGCCTCCGGGCGCACTGCGGGCGTACTGATGGGGCGCTTCCTCGGGCAGAGGGAAGGCAAGATCGCCGTGGTGGTCAATTCCACCAACGAGCGTGATATGGCTGAGCGCCGGCTTGGCTTCGACGCTGTAATTGCACGGGATTTTCCGCTTCTGGCTACCCTTCCGTCGCTTGAAGGTCGCGGCGAGCAGGATCTGCCGGCCGAAATCACGCGCGCCTGCCTCGACCGCCACCCGGACGTCATCGGGCTTTATTGCGCCGGGGCGGGATTGCGCAGCGTAACGAAAGTGCTCGAAGAACGGTCGATGGCCGGGCGCGTCACCGTCGTCGGCCATGAACTCACGCCTTTGTCCCGCGAGGCGCTGCAAAGGGGCGTCGTCGACGTCATCATAACGCAGAACGTAGGTCACCTGATCCGGAGCGCTGCCCGCGTCCTGCGGGCCAAATGCGATGGGGTCGACATCGTCGAGTCGCAGGAAAAGATCCGGATCGAAATCGTCATCCGCGAAAATCTTATCTGACCCGTCCGATTCGCTTCCTTCGGGCGCAGATGTCGCTTCCTTTTCCTGTCCAGCGGGCGGAACGAGCAGGATCCGCACCAAGCCCGCGTCTGTGATTGCGCCGGGGGCGGAGATCGCCGCCGCGACAACAGGCCGGACAAATTCGCGGCTACTTCAATGCCGTTCGCCGGTGTGGATGTCCCGAAGCACATCTTGAACGCGGAACCCTTCAGGGCCGCGCGCAGAATGACTTGCGTACCTCTTGATTGGCGCTTGATTTGAGGTACGCACATCATTTATGATCTGAGTCGACCTTCGGCAGGGAGCCGAGTCGCATCGTTACCCGGCCGACCAACAACCAAGGGAGGAAGATGACCATGAAGACATCCAGCTGCCTCGCGGCGCCCGTCCTTGCGGCGGTCTCCGGCCTCGCGGCCACTGCGGCATCCGCCGATGACCTGACGCTATGCTGGGCCGCATGGGATCCGGCGAACGCGCTGGTCGAGCTTTCCAAGGACTTCGAGGCCCAGAGCGGCCACAAGATGAGCTTCGAGTTCGTGCCGTGGCCGAACTTCGCCGACCGGATGCTCAACGAACTCAACTCCGGCGGCAAGCTCTGTGACCTGATGATCGGCGACAGCCAGTGGATCGGTGGTGCGGCCGAGAACGGCAACTACATCAAGCTCAACGATTTCTTCGATGCCGAAGGCATCAAGATGGACGATTTCATTCCGGCGACCGTCGTTGGCTATGCGGAATGGCCCAAGAACACCCCCAACTACTGGGCGCTGCCAGCCTTCGGCGACGTGGTGGGCTGGACCTACCGCAAGGACTGGTTCTCGCGGCCCGAGCTTCAGACCGAGTTCAAGAAAACCTACGGCCGCGACCTCGGTGTTCCCGAGACGCTCGACCAGCTGATGGACATCGCCAAGTTCTTCCAGGGCCGCGAGATCGACGGAACCACCGTCTACGGCGCCGCGATCTATACCGAGCGCGGCTCGGAGGGGATCACCATGGGCGTGACAAACGCGCTCTACAACTACGGGTTCCAATACGGCAGCCCGGCAAACCCCTATGAGCTTCAAGGCTTCGTCAACTCGCCCGAGGCGGCGAAGGGGCTCGAGTTCTACAAGGCGCTCTACGATTGCTGCACGCCGCCGGGCTCGTCGGACTGGTACATGTCCGAGGACATCGATGCCTACAAGTCAGGACAGGTGGCGCTCCAGATGAATTTCGCCTTCATCTGGCCCGGCGTGAACGCGGATGCGAACGTGGGCGGCGACAAGTCCGGCTATTTCCCGAACCCGGCGGGTCCCGGCGGCCATTTCGCGCAACTTGGCGGGCAGGGCATCTCGGTCGTTGCCAATTCCGACCAGAAGGATGCGGCGCTGCAATACATCAAATGGTTCGCGCAGCCCGAGGTGCAGGCGAAATGGTGGCAACTGGGCGGCTACTCCGCGCTCAAGGCCGTGGTTGAGGATCCCGCCTTCGCCACCAGCCAGCCCTATGCGCAGACCTTCCTCGACTCGATGGCGATCGTGAAAGACTTCTGGGCAGAGCCCGCCTATGCCGATCTTATGCTCGCGATGCAGAAGCGCGTGCACGACTATGTCGTCGCGGGGCAAGGCACGGCGCAGGAGGCGCTCGACAGCCTTGCGAAGGATTGGACGGCGATCTTCGAGGACGAAGGTCTGCTCTGACCCGACGCGACTGGCCCCGCCCGGACGACCGGGCGGGGAGCAGCCTCAGCGCGGCAAGTCCGGAACGGGAGGAAGGCCAGTGTTCGATTCACCGATGCAACGCGCGGCCAGGGCGACGCCGCCCGAGATCGCGCGCCGGATCCGCGGGTTGTCGGACCGGACCGTCGCTTGGATATTTGTTTCCCCGACAATCCTGCTTCTGCTCGCGGTGAACATCTTCCCGCTGATCTGGACGATCAACCTCAGCTTCACCAATTTCCGCGCCAACCGGCCGAACCGAGCGATCGAGTATGTCGGGTTCGAGAACTACCAGCGCATTCTGACGGACGGCGACATCTGGCTGACGATGCAGGCGACCGCGCATTTCCTGTTCTGGACGATACTTTTGCAGGTGCTCATCGGTTTCACGCTGGCCTGGCTCATCAACCGGAAGTTCAAGGGCAACGACCTCTGGACCACGATCATCGTTCTGCCGATGATGCTGAGCCCGGCGGTGGTGGGGAACTTCTGGACCTTCCTGTACCAGCCGCAGATCGGCTTCTTCAACTACATCGTCTCGTTCTTCACCGGCGTCGACCCGGCGTCGTTCCAGATGATCGGCGACGTGCCGCTGGCGCCTTGGGCTATCGTCATCGTTGACACATGGATGTGGACGCCCTTCGTCATGCTGATCTGCCTCGCCGGGCTGCGTTCGATCCCCGGCTACATCTACGAGGCGGCCGAAATCGACCGCGCCTCGAGATGGCGGCAGTTCTGGACGATCACGCTGCCGATGGTGTTGCCGTTTCTCATGCTCGCGGTGCTTTTCCGGGGCATCGAGAACTTCAAGATGTTCGACCTCGTCGTGCAGCTCACGGGCGGCGGCCCTGGCTCCACCACGGAACTCACCTCAATCAATCTCAAGCGCGAAGCCTTCGAGAAGTGGCGCACCGGCTATGCCTCGGCCTACGCGGTGATCCTGTTCGTGACCATTTTCGGCCTCGCGTCGATCTATGTGAAGGCGCTGAACAAGGTGAAGGAAAGATGAGCAATTCGATCACCGAACCCACGCCGCGGCAGAAGTGGGTCGCCGGCATCCTTGTCGTCGGCTACGCACTTGTCACCATCCTGCCCTTGATCTGGATCCTGACGACAGGCTTCAAGACGCCGGCAGATGCCATCGCCTACCCGCCGAAGGTCATCTTCGAGCCCTCGCTGGAAGGTTATGTGAACCTCTTCACTACGCGGACGCGGCAGACCCAGGAGTTTCTCGCGGCCCATCCGCCCCAGACATGGTACGAGGAGATCGTCCGCAAATACGACATGGTGATCGTCGGCCCCTCGCGCTATGGCGAACGGTTCCTGAATTCGGTCATCATCGGCTTCGGTTCGACCTTCCTTTCGGTCTTCCTCGGCACGCTCGCGGCCTACGCCTTTTCGCGCTTCAAGGTTCCGCTGAAGGACGACCTTCTGTTCTTCATCCTGTCGACGCGGATGATGCCGCCCATCGCTGTGGCAATCCCGATCTTCCTGATGTTCCGCTCGCTTGGGTTGTCCGACACCCACCTCGGAATGATCCTGCTCTATACCGCAGTCAACATCTCGCTCGCCGTCTGGCTGCTCAAGGGCTTCATCGACGAGATTCCGCGCGAATACGAAGAGGCCGCACTGATCGACGGATACACCCGCTTCCAGGCCTTCTACAAGGTCGTGCTGCCGCAGGCGGCGACCGGCATCGCCTCGACCGCGATCTTTTGCCTGATCTTCGCCTGGAACGAATACGCCTTCGCGGCGCTGCTGACGAGCGGAACGGCCCAAACCGCGCCGCCCTTCATCCCGACGATCATCGGAGTCGGTGGACAGGACTGGCCGGCCGTGGCCGCGGGCGCCACCGTGTTCCTCGTGCCGGTCATGGTCTTCACCATCATCCTGCGCAAGCACCTCTTGCGCGGCATCACCTTCGGAGCGGTGCGGAAATGAAAACGTTCATCGACGGGCTTCTGCACCTGCGCCGCGGCCCCTGGGAAATGGTCGCCTCGATCCTGATCGCGCTCGGCGTGGCGATGTTGATGCAGCCCTTCATGATCGCGCTCTTCAGCGCCTCCTTCATCGTCACGCTGATCGGCACGGTGATGTTCATCGTCGTCAGCCATTTCCCGGAGTGAGACCGTGGCCGAGATCGTAATCCGCAACTTGCGCAAGGAATTCGGGGCCTTCACGGCAGTGCGGTCCTCGTCCTTCAAGATTGAGGACGGCGAATTCTTCATGCTCCTCGGCCCGTCCGGCTGCGGCAAGACCACCACGCTGAGGATGATCGCCGGGCTCGAACTGCCAACTTCGGGGGAAATCTACATCGACGGCGAGGAGGTCAGCCGCAAACCCGCAAGCCAGCGCGACATCGCCTTCGTCTTCCAGATGTTCGCGCTCTATCCGCACATGAACGTGCGGCGCAACATCTCCTATCCTCTCGTCAGCCAGGGAATGTCCCGCCGCCAGGTCAGCGAAAAGGTTGCCGAGGTCGCGCGCATCCTCGGCATCGAGGGCATCCTCGACCGTCCCGTGGGGGGCCTCTCCGGCGGTGACCGCCAGCGCGTGGCGCTTGGCCGTGCCATCGTCCGCAATCCCAAGGCCTTCATGATGGACGAGCCCTTGGGCGCGCTCGACGCCGAGTTCCGCGAGCACATGGCGGAGGAGTTGCGCGCGCTGCACGACCGGATGGGTGCCACCACTGTCTACGTGACCCACGACCAGCTCGAGGCGATGCAGATGGGCGACAAGATCGTGGTGATGAACCACGGGGTCATCGAACAGTTCGGCACGCCTCAGGACATCTACAGCAAGCCCGCGACCATGTTCATCGCCAACTTCATTGGCGACCCGCCGATGAACTTCCTGCGCGTTCGTGGAAGCGTCGAGGCGGGCGCGACCTCCATCCGCTTCCATCAGCGGACGATGGCCGTGCCGGAGATGCGCGAGCCCTTCGATGGCGACATGGTGGTCGGCGTCCGCCCCGAGCACATCCGCTTCAGCGACAGCGCCGAGATCCGCGGGCAGGTGCGGGCGACGGAGTACCTCGGCACCACCCAGATCGTGACCGTGGCCACCGAAAACGGGGATGTGAAGGCGCGCATAGCCTCAGGCATCTATGCCCGGACCGGCGAGAACGTCGGGCTGGAATTCGACCCCGCGACTATCACGCTGTTCGACAACCAAAGCGGCCGCGCGCTGCGCTCCGACCTGAATGAGGGAGTGCTCTCCCATGTCTGAAGTCGCCCTCAGAAACGTAAGCAAGTGGTTCGGCAGGACGCTGGCCGTTGACAACGTCACCCTGTCCATTCCTGACGGCGCCTTCGTCGTCCTGCTCGGCCCGACCGGCGCGGGCAAGACGACGGTATTGCGGCTGATCTCGGGTCTTGAGCGATCGGACGCCGGCGACATCCTGATCGACGGACGCTCGGTCGCCGCCGACACACCGGCACGTCGGAACGTCGCGATGGTGTTCCAGCAGTATTCGCTCTATCCGCATCTCAGCGTGCGCGACAACCTCGCCTTTCCGCTGCGTTCGCCTATCCTGCGCACCCCGGAGGATGAAATTGCCCGCAAGATCCGGCACATCGCCGAAGTCCTGCATATCGAACACAAACTCGACAATCGCGCCACGGAACTGTCGGGCGGAGAGATGCAGCGCGTCTCGATCGGCCGCGCGCTGGTGCGCGAGCCCGCGATCTACCTGATGGACGAACCCCTCAGCTCGCTCGACGCCAAGCTGCGGGCCGAGCTCAGGGTTGAGCTCAAACGCATCCAGTCCGACCTCGGCGCGACGGTCCTCTACGTCACGCACGACCAGATCGAGGCGATGACGATGGCGACTCATGTTGGCGTGCTCGACCAGGGCCGGCTCGTCCAGTTCGGCAGCCCGCGCGAAATCTACGAAGCGCCCGTCAGCCTGTACGTCGCCGGCCGGCTCGGTTTACCGAGGATCAACACGTTGCCGGCGGAAATCTTCGCCGGTGCCCCGAAGGGTGCCCGCACCATCGGCCTGCGGCCGGAACATATCGAGACGGGCGCCGGGCGGTCCACGAAAGTCATGCGCGTAGAGCACCTCGGCGACCAGACCCGCCTGCACCTGAGGCTCGACGGACACGACATCGTGACGCTGAGGAATGGTGGACGCGAACCCGAGCCGGGCGAAACCATCGAGATCCATCCCCGTAACCCGCTTTACTTCGACGCCAGCGGCCAGCGGATCGCCTGAGGAGAGGCCAGACATGAACCAGTTCATCAATACGAAGGAAACCCTGGTCACCGAAGCCATCGACGGCACGCTGAGGACCAGCGGGGGGCAACTTGTTCGTCTCGACGGCTATCCGCACATCAAGGTCGTGGTGCGCAGGGATTGGGACAAGTCCAGGGTCGCGCTGGTCTCGGGCGGCGGATCGGGGCACGAGCCGAGCCATGTGGGTTTCGTCGGCAGGGGCATGCTAACTGCTGCGGTCTGTGGTGATGTCTTTGCTTCGCCCTCGGTCGATGCGGTGCTGGCGGCGATCCTGTCGGTCACCGGCAAGGCCGGATGCCTGCTGATCGTCAAGAACTATACCGGCGACCGGCTGAACTTTGGTCTCGCGGCCGAACGCGCGCGTGCCTTCGGGGTCAGGGTGAACATGGTCATCGTCGACGATGATGTCGCCCTGCCGCACTCGCCGCAGCCCCGAGGCGTGGCAGGAACCCTGTTCGTACACAAGATCGCGGGTGCAATGGCCGAGGCCGGCGCCGATCTGGACCGCGTTACCGAAGCAGCGGAACGGGTGATCGACGGTGTCGTTTCGATCGGCATGTCGCTCGACACCTGCACGGTGCCGGGCTCGTCGAAGGAGAACCGCATCCGCCCCGGCAATGCTGAGCTCGGTCTCGGCATCCACGGCGAGGCCGGCATCGAGCAGGTCGACTACAGGAGCGCGCGCGAAGCCGTGGCCATGGTGGTTGAGCGCTTGGCACCCGAGGTTGGCTCCGGACCGCATGTAGCGCTGATCAACAACCTCGGCGGGGCGACTGCGCTCGAAATGGCCGTGCTTACCGAGGAACTGCTGAAGTCCTCGCTTGGTACGGGGATCCAGTGGGTTGTCGGGCCCGCGGCGATGATGACCTCGCTCGACATGCAGGGCTTTTCGATCTCACTTCTGCCGCTGGGCTCGACCGAGGACGACGCGCTCCATGCGCCGGTCGCGCCGCGCGCCTGGCCCGGGTGCAGCAGGGTCGGCCAGATCGAACTCATGCCGCTGCCGGACGGCCTCACCCCGATCCAGCCGATCCCATCGCGCAGCCCCGAGACGGCAGCCTTCATCAAGCAATGCTGCTCGATCCTGATCGCCGCCGAGAACGAACTGAACAAGCTCGATGCGCGCTCGGGCGATGGCGATACGGGGTCGACGCTTGCGACCGCGGCGCGGGCGCTTCTCGATGCGCTCGAGCGGCTGCCGCTCGCGGATCTGACGCAATTGTATCGTGCGATCGGGCTCGAGCTCAGTCAAACCATGGGCGGGTCTTCCGGCGTTCTCCTCGCGATATTCTTCGTCGCGGCCGGCGATGCATCGGCGCGTGGCGCCGGCCTTGTCGGGGCGCTCAAGGCCGGGCTCGACAGGGTCCAGCAGGTGGGCGGTGCACAGCCCGGCGATCGCACCATGATCGACGCGCTCAAACCCGCGCTCGACGCCCTGCCCGACGGCCTCGTCGCGGCGGCAGCGGCGGCGCGAAAAGGCGCGGACATGACCGCAACGATCACCCAGGCGAGGGCGGGACGTGCTTCCTATCTCGCCGCCGAAAGTCTTGCCGGACACAATGACCCCGGCGCCGAAGCGGTGGCGCGTCTTTTCGAGCAGATCGCCGCGCGGTTGGAAGCGGTGCGTTAACGCGCTTTTTCGGCTGTTTGCGAGTTGAATCGATCACAGCCAGGTGTTGTTGCACAACTCTGACGTTGTAGGATTCACATCGCGAATCCATGCAGTTAGGCAGGCGGCATGAGCAAGCCATCACCTGCCCGCTACCGCCCCACGAACTGGTCCGGCTACACCGCCTCGCTGAAGAAGCGTGGTTCTTTGCTGGTCTGGCTGGACAAGGAGATGGCATGGCGCGCGCCGCCTGACGGTAGCCCGGGCCGCCCCTCGGTCTTCTCCGACGCCGCGATCCAGTTCTGCCTGACGATCAAGGTCCTGTTCAAGTTGCCGCTCAGGCAGACCACCGGGATGGTGGCCAGCTTGCTGAAGTTGGCGGACCTGGACTGGGCGGTGCCCGACTATACAACCTTGTGCCGTCGGCAGAAGACGCTGGCCGTCCAGATTCCCTTCCGGCGTGCCGATGGGCCGCTGAACCTTCTGGTGGACAGCACTGGCATCAAGTTCCTCGGTGACGGCGAATGGCAGGCCCGCAAGCACGGCATTCAGGGCCGACGCCAATGGCGCAAGGTGCATCTGGCCATGGACACGGCCACGTCTGACATCCGCGCCGTGGAATTCACCCCCAGCAGCGATGGTGACAGCCCTGTGCTGCCGGAGTTGCTCGACCAGATCCACGAAGGTGAAGAGATCGGCACCGTGACCGCCGATGGCGCCTATGGCACGCGCCGTTGCCACACCGCCATCATTGACCGCCAAGCCACGCCGATCATCCCGATCCGCAAGAACGGACGCCCTT